>OCTW013389283.1_pt1 | contig 200165 bp, 171 predicted proteins | sample 1539671 | NCBI WGS metagenome assembly OCTW01 (sample SAMN02144230, study PRJEB22623) | gut metagenome | biome: sheep rumen | host: Ovis aries | place: New Zealand | reverse complement strand
CCGGATGGGCATGACACCCATCTTATTGCCAGTTTGGGCATTCATCTCTTTTTGTTCCATATGAAAAGTACTCCCTCTTTCTTTTTATCGGCGATCCATTTTATGAATTGATGGCGCGAGCTATTTATTCTAACACAGAATATAGGGAATTCCCAGGTGTTATAAATGAATTGGGATTATCAATTTCAAAAAAAGAAAACGATATTCTATTTTTAATGTTATACTGTGATAAAAGTTGTACAACAAGGCGAACAATGATGAAAAAACTTAGAAAATTATTCAGCCGGAATGGTCGCAAGGTTGATGAAAAAGCTGAAGCAAATATTAATAGTGCACAGGGAAGAATGAAATCGAACAAGTTGCTTGGCAACCTACTTCGAAGCAAATTTCATCTGCCGTGTATTTTTTACAACTGGCCAGATACTGTCAGTCATGAGCCTGAACAGCTTTACCGAATTCGCAGGGCTGCTACAGAGAACATATCTATCGTCAGCTATAATTATGATGACAGAGATGCTGTTATTCGAGGAAACAGCGGCGCTATGTATACGACTTCATTGGATGGATGCACATGCGAAGATTATCTTAAACGTGGGCTTCCCTGCAAGCATATGTATGTACTGGCAGGCTATCTCGGTAGAGTCAAATTGAGTAGAATTGCAAATAAAAATGCGGATAAAATAAAGGCTTTTACTAAAAATTTAAGTCCGGAAATCGCCGAACAGGAATCATATGGTGCAAAGTGGGAGATCTTTGATGTCCCTCAGGGCGATAATATGGCGCTTCGAAAATATGAAGCGCAATATTACAAGGAACGAGCGAATGGTAGATATGTTTACAAGCCGAAGCTTGTGACTTATGGGGACAACTCGGAACAGGCTTTTAAGACCATGCTTAAAGAAGGGCAGCATATTCTTCCAGGATCAGTCCGGGAGATCCCATACGATCGTCCGACACAGGCTCAGCTTTACCACGCAATACGAGTGGATCACATGACTATTCCAAAATACTGTTGCAAAGAGGATCTGAGCTGCCTTATTGATAGGGAGGAAGACCTTGAATTTAAACCTGCCGATCCTGAACTAAAACAGTTTTGTAAACTGAGCAGAATTCCTTACTCACGATATGTTGGTGAAAATATACTTATTGAAGACGTGTTCAGAATGCTCAAATCAGATAAAGAGAGGATTGCATTTCAAATAGCGGTGAGAGTATACAGAAGCCACAAGTCATGGAATTTTCAGAATTGGGATAGGTACCTCGAATTGGCAGACGGTTTAATCACAGAAAATAGCAAGTTCAAATCTTCATTTTTGAACAACTATATGCCAGAACCAAGTCTGCACTCGCTGATTGGTAGAGAAATCAAGCGGGTTGTAAACGAATCATTTTGACAGTTTGTGAAGCATCGACAATATCCAGTCTTTCGCACAGTGAAAACTTGAAGGGATCAAAGAGACGTTTTCCATAGTGATCCATTCTGTATTCATCGGGTAGGATAGGATCGTAGAGAATAGGTCTACATTGGGAAAAGGAAAGCGGCGTTCATGAACATGTTGCAAATGGCGTGATCAAGTGTCCGCTTTTGCGCAGCCGAGTGGCCACAGAGCGCCGGAGTGTCCATCCTGTTAAGAAGACCTTATGCCGCGAAAGGCTCTTTACATGAGTAGCATATGATAGGCTGTCCTGCCGTGGCAAAGGCTGTAATTACACCGCATTGCCGCTTTGCCATCACATCATATGCGAAGGAGGCTCATGTCAAGAGCACCGTGGAATAATGTCTTCTTGACCGGCCACTCACAAATTACTAAATACGAAGATTCTTGAAGAGTGTGTGGATTCAAGAAGTTTCAATTATGAATTCTATAGTAATTAGGAGGATCAACCAAATACGGGTTGAGGGGAATGAAAATGAAGAAGAATAAGTCAAGGGTGCTTGTCATATGTGGCGTTTTTATAGCAAACTGTATATGTGCATGTTCAAGTATTAATGCTAGTTCACATATACAGGAATCAGTAAGTAATGTTGAGCGTGATATAGCAACTACAGATGAGGACAGCACTACAGGCATGAAAAAGAAAACAAATGAATCTTTAAAAGTGTATCTCGATTTATTAGGAACAGATACTGAAGATGGAAACGTCAATGTTTCTGATCAATTTTTAGACAATTTAAGCAATGTCTATATAATGGGCAGAACAGGAACGGTAACTCATGCAATGAGTATAGAGTCGGATACTCAAATTGGAATCATGGAGTGGAACGATAACGAAGCGGCAACCGAAAAAGAATTTGAAAAATTTATTTCCTTGTTAAATGATTATTGGGGAGAACAGGGACAAATTGGAAGTTATGAAAATATGTTAGATGAAACATACGTATGGAAAGATTATGATCATTCTGCATATGTGGCTTGCTGGTATAGTAACGATACAGTTAAAATGCGATGGGATCTTGATGAGAGTGTAGAAAGTAGTAAAGAAGTAAGTGACTTGAAACGGCTAATGCGACCCATTAATGGACAGAAAAATAAAGTGCCAGATGATGAAGCCCTCGAGGAATTATTGGAAGGCTATAAAATGAAAGAGTCACAAACAAATAACACAGTTCCGGAAGATGAAACGGATGATTATTTGGAAGACTACAACAAGGAAGAACCACAGATCGGTATGACAGCAGATGAAGTTCTACAATCTACGTGGGGGAAACCTGAGGATATTAATAAATCAACATACGCTTGGGGAGTAGAGGAACAGTGGTGTTATTCAAACTATCGTTATATTTTTTTTGAAGATGGTTTTGTAACATCTATACATGAATAAGCCAAATATGAAATATGAATTTTATAAGGCCATACACAATGTAAGAAGAGATCCGTTCGGATTATAAAGGCGGGTGTTTACTTTACTCCTGTACTTATACAAGTCGCCTATATTGCCGTGAAATTCGAAAAGTCTCCTTCGTATGTGAATGAGACTCTGTAAAAAGTCATACCGACAGGCCTTCTATGTTCATTGATTCATAGGAGGCCTTATTTAGTGTCTGTTCAATAATGCCTCCTCAAAAATCACGAACAGCTATGAACACCCGCGGAGACAGGTTACGCAGCTTTGAATTCGATGAAATAGCTGAAAGCTATTCCGCTTTCGCTTTCCACAAAATAATGCAAAAAATATTACCGGCAGGGATTGCGAATAGATTCGTCACAAACATCGACAGGGCAATCGATGACAGCGTTGCATCCGACAGCCTGGTCATGATCAGCCATGCGCTACTGCAACGCTTGTCCAGGCTGAAGAAGCGTTCCACTTTGATCCGGTCTGTATTGTCCTGGTATTCCTCTTCGGTAGACGTGGTAATAGTAAAGAAGGGAGCCTGCAGTGATGGTATCAAGCTTTTGCTTTCTGCAGGGAAAATTTCCTATGCTTGCTGATTATGGTAGCAATGCTGAGAGATATTTGTACAGTGATTCGAATTCATGCCTTATGAAATTGGGCATGATTGGGGAGACAATTGTTAAACCGATATTCAGGTATGATCATCATCCGTTTCCTTACGAAAACACAGCGGTCACCAGGATCGATACGCTTTATCGGGAGGGAATGATCGACTCCGGTATTCAGGGTATTCTTCACACGCTTCGAAAGAGTCGAAATAAGGTGGTGCATGAAAACTATTTTTCCAGTGATGATGGAAAAGCACTTCTGCAGATGGCATTCAAGTCTGCTTCCAGGAACTGTTAAACGTTGAAGGTGACTGACTTTAGATTTGATGACAAAACAAGTATAGGAGATAGAAAATGATAAGCTCTGACGATGATATTGGGTTAAAGGAGTATCTGACCAAAAATTTTAGAGATAGCAAGTATAAGAATGTGTCGCTGCTGGATATTTATCGGAAAGATTCTACCTACTTTAATCAGTTGAAAAAGACAAAACAGTTGCGACAAGATGCACTTCAGTTTATCGCTGAAAATGAGACTGAGTTAATAAAGGCAGAATTCATACCAACAGAAGGTATCCGTGATTTTGTATATGAACAGATTATTCAGAAGTACCTGGATAATAAAAATCAATCAGTAGAAAAGAAAGTGCCGGAATCTGGGGCTTCTAAATCTGTTGTAAAAGAACATGAAGCACTAAAGCAACAGCCAGATAAGAAGCAAGATCGTATTACACAAAAGAAAGATAATAAGACCGTCGCTGATAAAGAAGAATACCCAAAGTTAATATGCCCTTTTGATCTTAAAATTCTTACGTGCTTTCAAGTAAAAAGAGTGTATTATAAGCAGAAAAAAGTTGCGACTTTCAATATGCCACTATATAAATGCAAGATTTGTGGTCGTTGTTATACAACATTGAGCCAATATGATGATATGGCTAAAGTAAGGCTTAATGAAACTCAATATATCAATCTGACAGTAATACCTTCGAAAAAGGCTCAGAACAAACGTCCGGTTGCAACATTCTCTACGTTGATAAAACAATCGTGTTATGTCTATGGAAATCTAAAAGTTAAAGAATGCCAAATACCTGATTGTCATCATCAGCTTATTAACATCCGTGTGAATGCGACTTCTAAAAGGGGCAAACATTATATACAGGAATGTAAAATGTGTCCGCAGTGTGGAATGCTATATGTGCCTCTTGACACATATGATAATAATCAGAAATGTCTGGAATGCATGAATTCTGATGAGCTTCAGAAATTAAGGGCAGCGATAGAGGCAAAAGCTGAAGAAAATCGACTAAAACGAGAAGAACAGAAAAGGAAAAGTCAAGAATCAAAGATTGAGAAGGACAGGTTGGAACAATTAAAGAAAGCAGAGGAACTTAAAAAGAAACAGGGGGAAGAAGCACGCAGGGAAAAAAATTTAGAGCAACAGAAAAGGGAGAAGGCTAAGCGTGAAGATGAGCAAGTCAAAATCGATGCAAATAGAAATTCTGCGCAGCCAAAAAAGTTGGAAAACATACATACTCACGATAATGCGATTCGCGTAAAGGATTTTGTGGTACGTCGTAATGTTTTTAAATGTCGACATAATGATCACAAATTACAGAATATTAATGCAGAGATTTCTTTGATAAATTCAATAGGTGAGATTGTTCAGAGTACGGTTTTTGCTGGATATTGTCCGAACTGTAATATCTTCTTTATCATGGAAAGCACATATGAGAACCTTAAACGGAGAGGAACTCCAATCTGCAGAGTTAGCGATGAAAAAACATATTTAAAAGGAGCTTCATTTGTAAACGGTATGAGACTTGCACAGCAGTCATTGCTTATGCAATATGGCTACAACGTATCCCAAACAGGAGGTTTAACGACAGCGAGACGGCAAAAAATTTTGGCAATAATTATCGACAATAGAATTTTGACAAAGAGCGATATCATAGGCTATCTCGATTTCTTTATTAGTCAAAGGCAAGGTCAATTAAAGTATCAGGTGGCCATATCAAAATGGGAGGCAGATAAGGAATTTGTTTCAGATTATCGAAAGGATGACTATGCGACCTATGGAATAAGGAGCATATATAGAAAGTACTGATGAGCATAAAAAAATATGACCGATACACGAAGCAAAAAAGCAACAGCTTTTTTCCGAAAAAGCCCGATGCCCCATGTCCCTAAAAGTATATATTATTAGGGACATGGGGCTGGCTGCATAGTGTTGTCTTCACCTCGCCGTCTCTACTTGTAAAATCAGCTTACCGCGCACAACCATAAAAAAGACAGGCAGATGGATACGACAATTTTAGTCATTTTAGTCACCGGGCATGCCGGATCGTCTTGATTCGCGTCTTGAAAAGTATATATTTATGTATATACTTAAAGTAACAGGAGGTGATGGGTATGGTAGAAACAGCAAAAGTATTTACAAACGGAGGGAGCCAGGCAGTCAGGCTTCCGAAAGATTTCAGATTTGATACGGATGAAGTGGATGTGAACCGCATTGGAAAAATTGTGATACTCGTTCCGAAAGAAAACAGATGGGCAGGCCTGCTCCAGTCGCTTGATATGTTCACGGACGATTTCATGAAAGATGGCCGCGGGGATCTTAAGACAGAGGAGAGAGAAGCATTATGACAATCAGGTTCATGCTCGATACCAACATGGTGATTTATATCATCAGGCATAAACCAGAATCTGTCCTCGAACACTTTCAGCAGTACGACCCAGCAGAGTTCTGTATCTCGGCGATCACGCTTGCAGAAATGCAGTATGGGATCAGCAAGAGCAGCAAACCGGAGAAAAACCAGCTGGCACTTGCCTCGTTTCTGTCCAACATTGCCGTGCTTCCGTTTGAAGAAGATGCTGCTGTGGAATATGGCGACATCCGGTCAGGGCTTGAAAAGAAAGGCACAACAATCGGTCCAAATGACATGCTGATCGCTTCACACGCGAGAGCATTGGATCTGACTGTGGTGACAAATAATACAAAAGAGTTTGCAAGAGTGCCGGGACTGAAGCTTGATAACTGGACATAAGGAACCTGTAACAGAATCGTAAAAAGCAAAGAATTTGTGGACAAATTAAGGAGATTGATTATAGAGAATGAATGTTGTCTTCACCTTGCTGTCTCTACTACCATGTCCATGTCTGCCAGAGCTTCAGACACAATTCTTCCGGGGGCGGCATCCGGCTTTATCCAGTCGCCGATTGCGTCTTCCGGAAGAATCACCGGCATCCGGTTGTGGATTTTTGAAAGGATCTCGCCCGGTTCTTTTGTGAGGACGGTGAATACCGGATATCTCAGCCCGCGTTCTTCCTCAATCCGGTACAGTCCGGCGAGATAGGTCACGGTGGCATTTCGCGGCTGAATTGCATATTTCTGGCCGGCTTTTACGGCCCCGTCCGGACGCTTTATATGTTCCCATTCAAAGTAATAGGACGCAGGCACAATGCAGCGATGACGGGCCCAGTCAACCGCAAAGGATGTTTTATCTTTCGCGGATTCGACTCTGGCGTTCACGACCGGATGGTCGATTCCGGTGATGTGATATCCCCACACCATGGGAAATACCGCCTGTTTTCCATCCCTGCCCGGCGCGATTACGGCTGCCATGTCTGTCGGACGGATTTCTCCCTCCGCATTGAACTTCTTGCCGAGCACGCTGACCATCTTTGCTTTCAGCGGTGTGCGGCTGGCTGCCTCGACATATGGTCGGAGCTCCGGCGACAGCTCTACATAATAACGCGTACACATCCTGTGTCACTTCCTCTCATAGACTTCCATTTCTTTTTCTGCAATTGCTTCATCAAAGCCGTCCAGTGCATCAAACGGTGCGAACTGCTTCGCACGGTGTGCAGGATCCATCGGAATATGTTTTCGCCAGAAATCGCTGTATTTTTCGTGTCGAGGACGTCCCATCAGGTGCGTTTTCTCATATTTAAAACCGGCTGGCATTTCCATCGCTCCGACTGTGTTGTTTGTAACCATATCGTTTCCTTTCGCCACCCGCTTTTTATGATGGATGTGAGGGAGAATCGAAAAGCAGCGGAGAGAATCAGTAGAAAGAATCAGGCTCTGTGACCGCCGATCTGCCGGTTCCGTTCCAGCTGGTTGGCGCCTTTGAGCAGGTTATTTCCCTTGAAAACAGCGTTCATTCCGTATTTCTGGCGTACCTGCGACATGGCTCCCTGAAGCCTTCTTTCTTTCGCCAGCGCGCTGTAATCGGTAAAAAGATCCAGCTAGAAGCAGCCGTCATCAGAGGCCACTTTGTCTGCGCAGACGCCGAGCCGCCGGTACAGCAGATGGTGGTTGGTTTTCTGATCGAAAGAGGAGAGAACTGCGCCGACCACAGCTTGAAAGCTGTTTGTTTTTTCACGCATTCTCACTGTTCCGTTGTGATGCTTCGGGTGAAGGCGTCCGTAAAAATCGGGGACAACGGGACCTTCATAATTCGGCCATTCCTCAAGACTCTTGTAATCATAGGATACCCACCAGCTGAAGCTTCTTGCAACAGTATGATGAGCGAACATATCGGAGCAGAGCACCTCGATCATCTCCCGGAGGACATTCCGCGCTTCCCCATACCTGTATGGTCTTGGCAGGACCTGTCCCTTCGAGAGAGAAGAAGAGTCGGAGTGGTAATGCTTGATATCCCACATGGTGACCGGCTCTATGCCGAAGGCGTGGTCAATCAGAAGTTCACCGTCAATTCCGAATATCTTATAAAACCATTCTTCGTTCCATTCTGCACGCTCCGCGATATCCCCCATTGTGAAGAGGTAATTCCGTTCGAGTGTCCTGGCTTTTCCGGGACCGATCATCCAGAAGTCTGTGAGAGGACGGTGGTCCCAGAGAAGGTACTGATAGCTGTCCTCGTTCAGCTCGGCAATCCGGACGCCGTTTTCGTCGGCAGGAGAGTGCTTTGCGACAATGTCCATGGCAACTTTTGCAAGGTAGAGGTTGGTTCCGATGCCGACGGTGGCTGTGATGCCGGTGGTCTTTAATATATCCCGGATAATCGTCATCGCCATGATATGTGCAGGGTGCCTGCCTGTTCTTCCTGCCTCGGGGGTGTAGAAGTGCAGATACGGTGTTGCATCGATGAAGCACTCATCAATGCTGTAAACATGTACATCCTCAGGTGCCGCATAGCGGAGGATGACAGAATAAATCTGGGCGCTGATCCTCTCGTAGAGAGCCATTCGGGGAACAGCGATTTCATAGTCAATCTTTGTGTGGTGCTGCCGTTCGTAGTCTTTTATCGCTCTTTTCGCTTCGAAGAGCCGGGGCCTTCCCGGCACGCCAATCGCTTTCAGTGCAGGGGAAACTGCAAGACAGATCGTCTGATCCGACCGTGATTCGTCTGCCACAAGGAGCCGTGCCTTCAGCGGGTCGTATCCTCTTGCAGCACACTCCACAGAGGCGTAGAAAGACTTCATGTCGATGGCAATATAAATTCTCTTCATAATCGGAAGGAGCTCCTCCATCAGGTATCAGACATTCCACTCTGATGATCCGGAACCAACGATATGCCCCATGAAGTTATTCTTGGGAAGATAGGGGAGCTCATGAAAAGAGTGCCTTTCTTTCCGGAGCATCTCGATTCTGTATATGAGCAGGTTGACATTCACATGCATGGCGGCCGCCACCTGCAGAAGCGTGTAATCAGAATTCAGAAGAGAGAGCAGTTCCTCCTTGTCGATGCGGATCCCGGCAGCAAATTCGTTCGCTTCAGCTTCCATGGTGGTATGCACATCGAAAATCTGGTATTCCCTGATGGGAGCAGTCTTTAATTCCTTCCGGTGAAGGCAGGCGTGGCCAAGCTCATGAGCAGCTACCTGTGCCATATCATCGTTCATAATCTCCTCTGTGTAGTGAGGGTTCTTTCGCATGAGGTTGTCAAAATAGGCATCATTTATAAAGATTGCAGGTCTGCTGCTCATCAGGCATGTGAGCCCGGGAAGCCCAGACTCCGGGTGGTTTTTATGAATGACCGGGATTTCGAGTTTCTCTGCAATCTTGAACGGATCCCTTGTTCCCGCCCACAGGACGAGCTGCTCAGGGGAATCAAGAGCCGGTTTTTTTCCATGCTTACTCGCCATCATCCTTCTTGTCCTTTGCATATCTTTTGTTTCTGAACCGCTGATTGTACTTCTTGGCTTCCCAGTATGTCTCCATCATGGCATCTTTTATAAAGTCGAGGTCGTTATCATCGAGTTCGCCGCCTGCGGCTGCAACACGGAAAGAGTTGATCAGCGCCTCGGCCTGTCTGCTTCCTCTGCCGCCGTATTGCTTCTTTGCCTTGAGGATGAAATCGGAATTCCCATCCTTCAAGGAATCTGCCGTTACACCAAGTGCATCGGCAAGAGCGTCATATGTCTCATTCTTCCGGGGAAGATGCTCCCCCAGCTCATAGCTTGCTATGTTGCGAATTGCTACGTGACTCTTCTGAGAGAGGTCTTTCTGTGTCATACCGGCATCCTGCCGCGCTTTCCTCAGCTTTTCTGCAAATGTCATATCCTGAGTTCCACCTTTCTGATTACACTGTTTATACTGTACACATTGCCTTGTACGCATTGCCTTGCACATATTGTCCTGTACATATTGCTTTGTATACATTGTCTTGTGCATATTGTTCTGTATATACTGTACTTGTACACTGACATGATTGAATGATCCCGGCAGCGAATGCCCCTGGCAGGATGCCGGTACGTACTGACGGTGTCATGTGATAAATAGCAGCATGCAAATGCGAGTCGCATGTTTTATATGCATATAAATAGCATGAATGGAAGGTGAATGTCAACAGGGAGATGAAGAGTGAATGAGAAGAAAGACAGATCGTGGAGAAGAAAAGAGCCATCCGGAAGGCCTGGATGGCTCGAAGTGAACACGTGCGATGCCGCACGCGCATCATTGGATCAGCATCGCGTCCCCGAATGAGAAGAAGCGATAGCGCTCCTGGACAGCGATTTTGTAAGCGTTCAGGATGTTCTCCCTGCCGGCGAGGGCGGAGACAAGCATGATCAGTGTCGATTCCGGCAGGTGGAAGTTCGTGATCAGCGCATCCATCACCTTGAATTTATACCCAGGGTATATGAAAATTCCCGTGTCCATCTCTCCGGAACGGACGGTTCCGTCATCCTGCGCCATGGACTCCAGCGTCCGGCAGGAGGTCGTTCCGACTGCGATGATCCGTCCGCCGTTTTTCTTCGTGTCATTGATCAGCTTAGCCGTGGCTTCGTTGATCATGCAGTGTTCGACATGCATGTGATGCTCTTCGATGTTGTCGACCTTGACGGGACGGAAGGTGCCGAGTCCGACGTGCAGCGTGAGCTGCGCGATGCCGACGCCCTTGTCCTGGATCTCTTTCAGCAGCTCATTTGTGAAATGAAGCCCGGCTGTCGGCGCAGCCGCAGATCCATCGAACTTTGCATACACGGTATTGTAATAGGAGCGATCCTGGAGCGTGTGGGTGATGTAGGGCGGGAGCGGCATCTGCCCGAGCTTGTCCAGAATCTCCTCGAAGATGCCATCATAGCTGAAGCGGATATAGCGGTTGCCGTCCTCGACAACATCCACAACCTCGCCGGTCAGAAGACCCTCTCCGAACGATATTTTCGTCCCGACCTTGCACTTTTTTCCAGGGCGGACCAGCGTCTCCCAGGTTGATTCACGGTCCTTGAGACGCCTCAGCAGAAGAACCTCGATGCTGGCGCCTGTATCAACCTTTGTTCCGATCAGCCGTGCGGGAATCACCTTTGTGTTGTTGATGACAAGGCAGTCGCCCGGGTTCAGGTAGTTGATGACATCCCGGAAGATATGGTGCTCCACCTCGCCGGTTTTCTTGTCCAGAACCATCAGCCGGGAAGCGGCACGGTCCGTGAGCGGATCCTGTGCAATCAGTTCCTTCGGAAGGTCATAATAAAAGTCACTTGTCTTCAGCTGCATACATTCTCCCTTCACGGGGCTCTCGTCCCGGACATACCTTTAACTGCATCGCCGGCACAGTCAGGCCGCACGAACAACGTCTTGCAAACTCAATGAAAAGGGACGTGTCACCACGTCCCCTTTGATCTCAACCCCCAGAATGCCGGTGCCCCACTTTTTGACTCCCTAGCTCACAAGCCAAGGTGGGTAACCGCAACCGTACTTCAGCCTTCCTCTGCAAGGAGGCCTGACATCCGCACGGCAATCATAGGGAACCCTTTCACGTCAATGTAGGTTCAAAAATAGATGGAACTGCCGCACACCCCAGGATAAGATTTCTGTGTTTGCTGTGTTTGTCTGAGAACATTATGGCACTGGCTTTTTGAGATGTCAACCATGTCGGTAGCATCCGGAAAATGATTCTGGCGCAGATCAGCCGGGTGCTTTGCCCGGGCAGAGCGGACTTTGGATCCCGGACAGAGCGGGGGCTGAATCCCGGGCGAACGGCTTGATAATGCGGTTTCGACGTATTATCATGGACACATATTCGAAAGGGCGGAGCCCGCAGACAGAAGATGGTCTGACAGTGAAAAGAGAACGGAGGCAGGAATGAAATTCGAGGAGATGCCGTACAGCCGCATCGACATGGATGCTGTAAGAAAGGATTTTGCGGATCTGGAGAAGCGTTTTACGGAGGCGGACAGCGGAGAGAAGCAGTTTGCGGTCCATCAAAACTATTATAAGATAATCGGCCATATCATGACAGAATCGACACTGGCGGAGATCCGGCATGATATCGATATGACAGATGAATTTTATAAGGGAGAGCAGGATTTTTATGATGCCGTGATGCCGGACATCCAGAACCTGAACGTCCGTTATCAGAAGATGCTTTTCCATTCGAAGTTCAGACCGTACCTGGAGGAGAAGATCGGCAAGGTTGCGTTCAAGAACATCGAACTCGCGATGAAGTCGGTGGACGAGAAGATTCTGCCGCTGATGCAGGAGGAGAATAAGCTCCAGAGCGGCTACAATGAGCTTCTGGCAACCGCGAAGATTGACTGGAATGGCGAGACCCTGAACCTTTCCCTGATGAACCCGTATCTGCACAGTCCGGACAGGGCAGTGCGTGTGGAGGCATGGAAGAAGTACTCCGCCTTTTTCTCTGCTCACAAGGAGGAACTGGACGACTTCTACGACAAGCTGGTGAAGTGCCGCACGAAACAGGCGGAACAGATGGGATATAAGAACTATCTCGGTCTCGGATACTGCCGCATGATGCGCAACTGCTACACACGGAGTGATATCGCAGAGTTCCGCAGGCAGGTGAAGCAGGATTTTGTCCCATTTGCGGAGCAGCTCCATGAAAGACGCAGACAGCGCCTCGGCCTCTCCAGCCTTCACTTTGAGGACGAGGGGGTCTACTTTCAGAACGGGAATCCGGCGCCGATTGGTACACCGGAAGAGATCCTGGAAGCCGGACGGAAGATGTACCGTGAGCTGTCACCGGAGACCGGAAAGTTCATGGACTTCATGTGCGACAATCATCTGTTTGACGTAATCGGGCGCAGGACAAAGAAGACCGGAGGCTACATGACGTACCTGCCGGACTACAAGGCTCCATTCATCTTCGCAAACTTCAACGGAACCTCCGGGGATGCGGATGTCATCACGCATGAGTGCGGACATGCCTTCCAGGGCTGGATTGTCGCCGATGATCCGATCCGGGAGCATGCGGACATCACGATGGAGACGGCTGAAACGCACTCCATGTCGATGGAATTCTTCACCGAGCCCTGGATGAATCTGTTCTTCGGAGCGCGCGCGAAAGACTATGTGGACATGCATTTTGAGGACAGCTGCTGCTTTATCCCGTACGGGACGATGGTCGACGAGTTCCAGGATATCATCTACGACGATCCGTCTCTTGACCCGAAGACCCGCAACGAGGTCTGGCGGGACCTGGAGCGGCAGTACAAGCCTCACCTGGATTATTCCGGGAATGACTACTATGAGCAGGGCGGCTTCTGGCAGAAGCAGCATCATATCTATGATTGTCCGCTGTACTACATCGACTACTGTATCGCTCAGACGGATGCACTTCAGTACAAGGTCTGGATGGACAGGGATTACAAGAGTGCCTGGAGCAGTTATCTGAAGCTGTGCAGGCTGTCCGCTTCGGATTTCTTCCCGGGGCTGGTGAAGGAATCAGGGCTTGTGAACCCGTTCGAGGACGGATGCCTGAAGAGCGTTGTCAGACAGCTCACAGACCGAATGAATTTGTAAAAGGCGGACGGTCATGGGACTGTGCTTTTGCTGTCATTCTCATTGTGCCTGAGGGCACGCCCGGAAATCGGCTGCAGAGACAGAAAAATTTATGACTGAGGTTGGAAGGTTGAAAAGAATCGCGGTTGTCACCGGGGCTTCCAGCGGCCTCGGAAGAGAGTATGTAAAACTGATGGATGAGCGCCTGACCACGCATCCGAAGGAGAAGCTGGATGAGATTTGGGTGATCGCACGCAGAAAGGACAGGCTGGAGGCTCTCCAGGGGGACGTCAGGATCCCGCTGAGGGTGATTCCACTTGATCTGACCAGTCCGTCCTTCGAGTCAGAAATCAGGCACCTTTATGAGACGGAGAAGCCGGACATTGCTTTTCTGATCAATGCCGCCGGCTTTGGAAAAATCGGAAGCTATGCGGATATATCAGAGCAGGATGCCGGACACATGGTTGATCTGAACTGCCGGGCGCCCGTTCTCATGTGCCAGCTTTCCATTCCATATATGAACGAAGGCGCACGGATCCTGAATGTCTGCTCGACTGCAGCCTTCTCCTCCTTTCAGTACCTTGGGATCTACTGTGCGTCAAAGTCGTTTTTATATCGGTACTCCAGAGCACTGAGGGTGGAGCTGCTCAAGCGGAGAATTTCCGTCACGGCTGTCTGCCCTTATTGGATCAAGGACACAGAGTTCATACCGGTTGCGCAGAAAACGGATTCGCATTCCTATATCCGTCATTTTGAGCCGGCCTCGAGGCGGACAACCGTCGCCAGATGGTCTATGACTGATACAGTCAACCGGCTTGCGGTGTCGACACCGGGGCCTGTGTGTACGCTGCACAGGATCTTCGGAAAGATCATCCCGAACGAGCTGATGGATGGAATCTGGGCACTGATCCGGAGAATCTGAGCCCGTGAGACGGGGCCTTGAGCCCGTGAGACAGGGCCTTTAAGACATGTCCTGTGAGGTACGGCTGGAACATAAAACAGGAGCGATATCCGGCAGCTGTCCGGAGCCGCATCGCATAAAATCAGAATGAAATGATTGGATAAGGCTGGAAAGGAAGGCGCGTGTGAAAAAGGTACTTGTAGCGGGCTCGGCAGTGGTGGATGTTGTCATCCATGTTGATCATCTGCCGAAGAGAGGGGAAGACATTAATGTATACGGGCAGGATATGTCGCTCGGAGGCTGTGCCTACAATGTATCGGACTGCCTGAGACACTTTGGTGTTCCGTTTATTCCATTTTATCCGGTCGGAACAGGGGTGTATGGGGATTTCGTCCGGGCAAGACTGAAGGAGCGTGGCATTGTCTCAGAGGCCCCGTCTCCGGCGGAGGAGAACGGCTGCTGCTATTGTCTGGTGGAACCGGACGGAGAGCGCACCTTTATCTGCTACCATGGGGCAGAGTACCGCTTTCAGCCGGGGTGGTTTGACCAGCTGGACGCTTCAAAGATCGACACGGTCTATCTGTGCGGGCTGGAAGTCGAGGAGCCGACGGGCATCAACATGATTGAGTATCTGGAGCGTCATCCGGAATATACGATCTTCTTTGCGCCGAGCGCCCGGATCTGCAGCATCCCGAAGGAAAAGATGAACAGGCTGCTGGCGCTGCATCCGATTCTGCACCTCAACCTGGATGAGGCGTCAAGATTTACCGGAGCGGATACCCTGCATGAGGCAGGGAGCAGGCTGACCGATCAGACAGGAAACCTCGCCATCATCACACTGGGATCGAAGGGCTGTTATCTGTCCTATCCGGATGGAAACTACGAGCTGATTCCGGCTGTTCCGCTTCCGGATGAGCACGGCGGAGATGCCATTGGAGCGGGGGACAGCCATATCGGCAGCATCATCGCCCTTCGCAAGCTTGGCTTTTCGTTCGAGAAGGCGGTCAGGCTGGCAAACCGCGTCTCGGCGGAGGTGGTCTGCACAGACGGCGCCCTGCTGTCAGATGAGCAGTTTGAACGGCTTCATCTGATTCAGACAGAGGGCGGTGTGACATCGGCAGGCTGAGACAAAAGGTCGTCAAACACTGCTTCCTCCGGCTGCCGCAGCAGAACACGGACCAGAAGCAATGCTGCATAAGGAGTACAGGGACAGAGAAAGACCAGCCGGGAGGATGCCCGGCTGGTCTTTCTCTGCCTTAGCCCTGAAGCTATATAGCCGCCTGAGGCAGCGGCATTTTGTGAGTCTGTTGTCAGACGACCTGCGATGCTTTGTTTTTGATCTTTCTGACATGGGTCCGGATCTTGATCACGGAGATGATGATCAGAACGATGATTGTGACGGCATAGGGGAGCATCATGACCAGGTCAACCGGCGCGTTGGTCAGCTGGAGCTGGTTTGCAATGGCATCGGACACACCGAACACCATCGCGCACAGCATCGCGCCGATCGGGTTGCCGCGCACCATGGAGGACGCGCACAGACCGATGTATCCACGTCCGGCAACCATATTCTTGGTGAATGCCGAGGTGTAGCCCATCGACATGAACACGCCGCCGATTCCGCCAAGCAGTCCGGAGATTGCCCAGGTCAGGAAGTACGTCTTTGAGACGGAAATTCCGACTGATTCAGCCGCGTTTGGATTCTCGCCGACCGCCCGGATATGGACGCCGGTGCGGGATCTCTTGATGAAGATCATCAGGAGAATGGCGGCAAGAATTGCCCCGTAGGTCAGCAGATTCTGGTTGTTGAGCATCCTTCCGATGACCGGGACGTTCTTTAAGAACGGAAGCGCGATCTTCGGAAGAGACTGGGACTTGATGGTCATGGCAGAGGTGGACTTGTCACCTGTCACGACATAGAGCATAAAGATTGTTCCGCCGCTCGAGGCAAGGTTGATCGCGATCTGCGCAAGCATCAGATCGGCCTTTCCCTTGACCGTCGCCAGGGCGATCAGCAGGCCTGTGACAACGCCCGCGCAGCAGCCTCCGAGGAATCCAAGCCAGACACTTCCGGTCCAGCCGTTGACCATGACACCAATCAGGGCGCCCCAGAGCATCATGGACTCCGCCGCCATATTGAACAGTCCGGCCTTCTCACAGATCGCTGCGGACAGTGCTGCAAAGATCAGAGGAGTGGAAAGCCTCAGCACAGAATATAAAAATGAACCGATTCGCAGTGCGCTCATGCCTTCGCCTCCTTTTCCTTCAGACTCTTCTTCGCTGCGCTGAAGATGAGCCTCTTCTTCCAGCCGGACAGGAACATCTCAGCGGCAACCAGGACGATGATGATCCCCTGGATGATCGAGACAAATTCCGGCGGAATCTGCGTCTTGGTCGCAACCAGGCTTGCTCCCGTGCGGATATAGGCGATCAGAAACGCGGAGAGCGGGACAAGAACCGGATTCTTCCTTGCAAGCACCGCGATCATCAGACCGTCAAAGCCGTAACCCGTCAGGCTTTCCCATTTGTAGCGCGGGAACATTCCGAGAATCTGGACAGAGCCTCCCATTCCCGCAAATGCACCGCCGATGACCTGCGACAGGATGATGGTGGAGCCGACCGGGATTCCGATGTACCTTGCAAACGATGGATTGACGCCGACGGCGCGCATCTTATAGCCGAAGGGCATCTTGTAGAACAGGATGGCCACAAAGACCACGCAGGCCAGGGCGATCAGAAGACCGATATGGATCTGCGTCCCCGGGATCAGGTTTGCCAGCTTGACCTTCCTGCCCAGCTTGTAGGAGGCGGTGACGGAGGCTCCCTGGTCCTTGATGACATTCTTCAGGATGTACGTTGTGAAGTACAGCAGGATGTAGTTCAGCATCAGGGATATGACGCAGACATCCGCGTGGAAAACCTGATCCGCGATCGCCGGGATGGCAGTCGAAAGCATGCCGGCAAGCGCGCCAACGATGATGCAGAGGATGATTGCGATCCATCCTGGAACAGCGGTATCTCTGAGTGCGATCGCGACACAGGCCGCCAGGCAGCCGCCGAGATTGACCGCTCCCTCTCCGGCGAGGTTGAACTTGTTGATTGCATATACAAAGCACATGCAAAGACCGGTGAAGACCAGCGGAATCATCAGCGTGAAGATGTCACCTACGTGCTTTTTGGAGTTGAACGGCCCGATGATGAACAGAGAAATGACGTTCCAGGGGTCGTCTGAAATCAGCGCCAGAATGATCAGCGCGATCAGATAAGCCAGCAGGATCGCGATCAGGATTCTGACCACATCGAAGGTATTCTCAATTCTCTTTGTCTTATTCACAGCAGCCCCTCCATCTCATCCGGCGTCATGGTCTTGATACCGAGCATGTACTCGCCGAGCTCGTCCTCGGATACCATGGATGCCTTTGAAAATGCGGCCACGATCTTGCCCTGTCTGATGACGAGGAGTCGGTCGCTGACTTCCAGCACTTCGTTCAGGTCGGCTGAGATCAGAAGAGAAGCGATCTGTTTCTCACGGACCTGCCGGACAAGGTACTTGCGGATCATCTCCGCGGTGCCGACGTCGACGCCGCGGGTCGGCTGGTTTGCCAGAACGAAATTCGCTCCCGACGTGAATTCACGTGCAACGACAACCTTCTGGATGTTTCCGCCTGAGAGCAGCCGAATCTCCTCGGAACGGTCATCACAGGAAATCTCGAATTCCTTGATCAGGGCGTCCGTCTGGGCGATGGCCTTCTGCTGATCCAGGAAAATTCCTTTCATATTCTCTGGACGGTCAAAGCGGTCCGCCATCACATTGTCCATGATGGACATCGTGCTGACGCAGCCGACCGTCATGCGGTCTTCGGGGATGTGGCTCATGCCGCTTCTCCGGATGTCGCTGATCTTTCTGCCGGAGATGCTCTTTCCATTCAGCAGAACATCGCCGCCGTCATATTTCTGCATGCCAGAGATGCAGTCGGAGAGATAGTTCTGTCCGTTGCCCTCAACGCCGGCGATTCCGAGGACTTCACCTTCTCTGATGGTGAAGGAGATATGGTCAAGCACAACCTTTCCTTCATCGGAGAGCTTCTCAAGATTTTTCACCTCGAGGACCGGCTTTCCGGGCTTCGGATCCGGTTTCTCAATCTTCAGAATGACATCTCTTCCAACCATCAGGCGGGAAAGCTTGCGTTCATCAAGCTCAGAGATGGGATAGGAGCCATTGCAGTAGCCGTGACGCAGGATCGTGACGTTGTCGCACAGCTCCATGACTTCCTCCAGCTTATGGGATATGAAGATGACAGAATGCCCGCTCTTTTTCAGAAGCTTCAGCTGCTCGAACAGCTCCTTCGTCTCCTGCGGAGTCAGGACCGCCGTCGGCTCATCGAGTATCAGGACCTTCGCGCCTCTTGCAAGCGCCTTGAGAATCTCAACCTTCTGCATCAGGCCGACGGAGAGCTCGCTGACCGTTGCGGTGGCATCAAGGCCAAACTGATACTTGTCTGAAAGCTGCTGCGTCATCTTCACGCAGGCTTCGTTATCCACAAGCCCGTGCTTTCTGGGCTCGATTCCGAGCGTCACATTCTGGGCGACCGTCATCGACGGCACGAGCATGAAGTGCTGGTGCACCATACCGACGCCCTTTGCGATTGCATCAAGGGGAGAGGTGATTTTAACCTGCTTTCCCCCAACATAAATTCTGCCCTCCTGCGGCTGCTCCATACCGAACAGCACTTTCATGAGGGTTGTCTTGCCGGCACCGTTCTCACCGACAAGCGCGTGGATCTCTCCCTCCTGGACAGAGAAAGTGATTCCTTTATTTGCCACGAAGCCATTAGGATAGATCTTCGTGATATTTTCCATTTTCAGGGCTTCCATGCAAATCTCCTCATCTGAGACAGCCTCAAAAGACGGCTTGCCTGAGCCTACCTGATCTGATGTGAAACGGGCGGGAGATGGAGCGCCATCGTCCCGCCCTGATACGCTTGATCTACTGTTAGTCTACTGTTGATCTACTGTTGATCTGCTGTGATCTGTTGTGACCTGACTGGATCCGCTGTGTTATGGATTGACGGAATCGATCAGAGCCTGATACTCGTCATCGGAAGCAAAGTCGAAGTAGGACTTCGGTGTGATGCTGCCGTCCGCGATGCCTGCCTCAGCCTTCTTGACCGCGTCCCTGATATCCTGCGGAACAACCTTCTCATAGTAGTCATTGTCCGCAACGCCGACAGCGCCTTCCTTGACGCCCATCGCCTCAAGGGTACCCCACTTTGCGTCATCGATGTTCTTGAATACATTGACCAGCATGGTGCCGACTTCCTTTGTGACAGAGGTCGCGATGACATTCGCGTAGTCCGGGTTATCCTTCTCAAATGCCTTGTACTGGTCGGAGTCTACACCGAGAGTCCAGATGTCGCCGACTTCATTTGCTGCCTCGAAGGCACCGGTTCCTGCGCCGCCTGCGATCGGGAAGAAGACATCAACGCCCTTTGCAGAGTTCTGGGTTTCGCACAGCTCCTTCATCTTTGCGGAGTTGGACCAGTCGCCGACCCATGCGGTCGAGACCTTGATATCCGGGTTCTGCGCCTGCGCGCCATCGATGTATCCGGTGATGAAATCCTTGATGACCGGGTTCTCGACACCGCCGACAGCACCGATCGCACCCGTCTTGGAGAGACCGGCTGCAACGATTCCGCCCAGGTAGGAGGACTCATTCTGCTTGAAGTAGATGTAAAGCATATTGTCCGCCGCAACCTCGGAATCGGAGTTGATATCGAAGAGGATGAACTTGGTATCCGGGTACTGATCCGCGATCGCCTCGACATTGTCCTGATAGGTGGAGGAGACAACCATGTAGTCGCATCCGTCTTCCAGAGCATTCTGGATCAGCTGGTCGTAGGTGGAGGCATCCTCGCCGGTCTCGATGGTATTGACATCGTAGCCCGCTGCACGGAGGACATTCATGCCGACCTCGCCGGAGTCATTGAAGGACATGTCGCCGAGTCCTGTGCAGACATATGCGACTTTTCCGGAACCGGTAAAGTCAGCCGTTGCCTCTGTCGAAGATTCTGTGGATGCCTCGGTCTCGCCGGCGAAGGCAGCCGCTGCGGAAGTGACCGCAAGTGTTCCTCCGAGAACCGCTGCCAACCATACTTTGTTTACTTTTCTCATATCCGTTCCTCCTTTATATATATGAGACGAAACTGTGTGTGCACCGCCTGTCAGGCGGGACAGTACATGATGGGACGCCGCCTCTTCTTAGAAAGAAGCGGTACAGCTTGTATAAGACACAGCCGGCAGGAGCGTCCATGCGGAATGTTCACGCCGGCACGACTTATCAGTGGGGCTCATACAGATACGGCTGTTCTCAGCGCGACCTTCATCATATCCCGGAAACTTGTCTGTCTGTCCTGGGCGGACATCGATTCACCGGTCACCATGGAGTCGGAAACGGTGAACATCGCCAGGGCATTCGCATGTCCCTCTGCAGCATTGCAGTAGAGGGCATAGCTTTCCATTTCGCTGGCCAGAACACCCATCTCCGCCATCGCCTTCCACGGATCATTCTTCCGATAAAAGACATCGGTGGAATTGACCAGACCGACCTGATACCGAACCTTTTCCTCATCCGCAACCTCGACGGCCCGCCTCAGAAGCGGGAAAGATGCCACCGCGCAGAACTGAGTCGGCAGGTTGAAATGCGCGCCATAGTTGCTGTCCGTGCAGGCCCCCTCCGCCATCACGATGTCGCCGAGCTTCAGGTCCGGCTGCATCGCGCCGCAGGAGCCGATCCGGATGAGGTTCTTCACACCGTAGAAATGAATCAGCTCGTAGGTGTAGATTCCGATCGACGGGATGCCCATCCCGGTTGCCATGACGGAAACCTTTTTCCCTTCGAATGTGCCGGTATAGCCCAGAATATTGCGCACAGCATTGAACTGAACCGGGCTCTCCAGAAAATGATCTGCGATGTACTTTGCCCGGAGCGGATCGCCTGGGAGCAGAATCGACTCGGCGATATCACCAGGTGCAGCACTATTGTGGGGAGTAGACATACAATCATGCCTCCTTTGTGAATGTTATTGGTAAAGTTGTTTAAATTATAGCATACTTATAAACAGAATCAACCATACAGAAAGGATGCACGAATAAAAATATGTCAGAATCACACAAATTATTATGTAAAAGAGAAGTCTGATCAGGACAGCAGGACGTAGACAAGCAGAACGGCAGCGGTGTAGACCGCGCAGGGCAGAAGGTTTTTCCGGATGATCGCTCCTTCTTTTCCGGTCACGCCAGCTGTGGAGGAGACAGCCACAACATTGTGGATGCAGATCATATTCCCGATCGCTCCGCCGGCCATCTGAAGACCAAGGATCGAGGATGCTGAAAGCTTCAGGGCCAGCGCCGTTTCATACTGAAGCGGTCCGAACAGAATGCCGGAAACTGTGCAGGAGCCGGAAACAAATGCCCCGATAACGCCAAGCACCGGAGACAGCATCGGAAAGGCCGTTCCGAACAGATTCACAAGTGTCTGCGAGATCAGGGTCAGCATTCCGGGAAGCCCTGCTGCGTTGTCCGAGGATCCGGTCATAATCTGGACCATCGACATCCCGCAGACAAGCGGCACCGCAATTTTCAAAAGCTGTCTTCCGGTACCTGAGAAGATGCGGGCAGTGGCAGACCTTGTCAGCTTTCTCCGGCAGGCGAAGATTGTCCCCAGGGCAGTCGCGAAAAACGGAAAGATGCCGGGGTTATAAAGCGGGGCGAACCGATAGTCCAGATCTGCGTTTCCGCCAACATGGCGTATTGTAAAAGCGAAAGAGGAGAGCAGCTTCCGAAGACCGAAGGCCGGAATCCGCGTCAGGAGGAGGGCAGCACCAATCACCATGTACGGCAGCCAGGCGAGGAAAGCCTTCCGGATGGTCAGGTGTTCTGTTTTCTGAAGGCCTGGGTGGCCGGTCAGACGCGCTGTCCTCTGAAGGTCTGGGTGGCCGATCAGACGCGCTGTCCTCTGCAGACCTGGCTGGACGGAACGTGTACAGCGAGCGCTGGAAGCCGTTTTTTCCGCAGGCTCGCTCTCTTCGAACGTCCACACATACAGAGGCGTCAGGAAGTGTCTGCGGGCTGCCAGGGCTGCGGCTGCCATTCCGAACGCGCCGGCTGCAATCGAGCAGAATTCAGGCCCGGCAAACCAGCCGAGCAGCATGTAGGGAATGATAAACACAAGCCCGGAAAAGACGCAGAATGGAAGCATTTCCAGAATGGAGGCCAGCCTCCTGTGTCTGGAACAGGACAGTACAAGAACGGCGACAACCATCACCGGGACCAGGATGCCGGATGCGCCGAGGTAGAGTACAGTCTTCATCGTCGTCTGGTGTGCCATCAGCGCGACCGAGCCGCCGTTCTGACGCAGCTGCGCCTCCAGATTCATCATCACGCTGTTCATGGGGGTCCCCGCCGCGGCGAATGGAACAGGAGTGCTGTTGGAAATGAGCGCGACCGAGCAGGCTGCAACAGGAGGGAATCCCAGACCGACGAGAAGAGGCGCGGCAATTGCAGCCGGTGTGCCGTAGCCGGCCGCTCCCTCGATGAAGGCGCCGAACAGATACCCGATGATCAGCGCCTGCACCCGCCTGTCCGGACTGATCCGCTGAAAGACACTGGAGATGACGGCCATCAGGCCGGTTTCCCTGAGCGCATTGAGCAGGAGGATCGCTCCGCCGATGATCAGCAGAAGATCAAGGGCCTTCAGTCCGCCGTACAGGCTTGCGGAAGCGACACCTGCAATGTCCATCTTCCATAGAAAAAGCGCCGAAAAGACAGACATCAGATAAGAAATCACAAGTGCCTTCCCGGATGAGAAATTGAAAAAGGCCATCAGGATCAGCGCGGCCAGAAACGGCGCTGACGCGGCCAGAATGTAGACGATTTGAGCTGTCTTCATATGCTTCACCCTCCCCTGATCATATCAGACTGGATCACTGTGCAAATATCCACACATGTGGTATTATTCACGCATGAGAGCATCCTTTCAATGGTCAGAAATTCCGAAGGCGGGATTTATTCCACAGATTCAGGCAAACTGGGGAGAAGCAGACAGCATGATTCAGACAGACAGAAGAGTCAGAAAGACAAAAAAAGCCATCCAGGAGGCGTACTTCAGGCTTCTGGAGAAAAAGAGAACAGAGAAGATCACAGTTGCGGAGATCACGCGCGAGGCGGACATTGACCGGAAAACCTTTTACCTCCACTATACGTCTGTCCAGGATCTGATCCGCGAGTTTACGGAGGCAAAGACGAAGGACATTCTGAAGCGTCTGACGCTCAGAAGCTTTTTCCTGCTGAAATTTGACAGACAGATTTTCACGAGGGAAGCTGTCTCGCTCGTCTCCGAGAATCTTGATTTTCTGAAGATGGTGACCTGCAGTCCGGACCTTGATTTCTTCTGGAATACAGCGCAGGACACGGCGGTCGATGTCCTGACCGAGATCTATGCAAGGCATTCCTCCCTTCCGGTGAGTGATCTCCGCATCCAGGTGCGGTTCTTTGTCGGCGGGGCGGGCGCCGCTTACCGAGACTGGATGCAGGGGAAGATTCCCTGCTCCCTGGAGGAGCTTTCAAACAGCGTGTCAAAGATCGCATTTACTGGCGTGCAGCATATTCTGCAGAATCCGCAGCCCGATCTCCCGTGTTGACCGGGGAAGGGCATCTGCGTTAAGATGGGCGGGATACAATGCATTCGGCGCCCCCTGCGCCGCTGCTGATTTCCAGTGCATCATGAAAACCAGGTTCTGATAGTATGAAACATCTGACTCCGAAAAATCTGATGCTTTGTCTGATGGGCTCGCTCATCTACTGCATCGCGTTCAATACATTCATCGTCCCGGCTCATATGTATTCCAGTGGATTTGTCGGGATCTCCCAGCTGGTGGCCGGCGGGCTTGCGTCTGTCTTCCATATCCGGATGAATCTGCAGCCGATTGTGTATTTCTGCCTGGATGTTCCGCTCTTTCTGATCGGGCTGAAGATCCTTGGGAAAGCCTCGATTGCGTTCACATTCCTGATTGTCCTTGTGGAAACACTGTTCATGAATTTTATTCCGATTCCGGATCACATGGTACTCGACAATGTCTTTGCGATGGCAGTGGTCGGAGGGTGCCTGGAGGGGATCGGTACCTCGATTACGTTCCGGGGCTTCGGCTCTTCCGGCGGGACGGACCTGCTCGGGATGATGCTCACGGAAAAATACCGGAAGCTGTCGGTGGGCCGCGTCAATCTGGCTGTCAACGCCTGCGTTTATCTGGTTGCGGGTCTGCGATATTCGCTTCAGACAGCTGTTTACAGTCTGGTGGCGGAGGCATTTTCCTCCATTATGATTGACCGCTATCACAAGCAGAACAACCTGGTGACGGTCAACGTCATCTCGGAACAGTATGAGGCATTCATACAGTTTATCAATGTGAAGCTGGATCGTGGTGCTACGGTGATCGACGCGAAGGGCGCCTGGTCGGGGAAGCCCTGCAAGGTTGTCATAGCGGTTCTCTCCGAATACGAGCTGGGGCTTCTTGAAAAAGAGGCGGAGACAATCGACCCGGCCGCGTTTATCTTCAGCAACCCCAGGACAAGTGTGTTTGGCGAGTTTGAAAAACGCCTGTCCGCATAAGAGCCATGCAGTCCTTCCCTTTGAAGGACAAAGCAGCTAAAGGCAGCTCTATGAACGAAAAGATGTCACAGCATGTTTGCAGTCCTTTCCTGTGCATGGCAAAAGGCAGGGGACTGTGAAATAGGATCTGGCAGAATATTTGGGAGAAATGGATATGAAGATTGCAGTCAGAAAACTCAGGGAGGACGCTGTTCTTCCGGCGCGCGGTTCCGCGGAGGCTGCGGGGGCGGACCTGCGCGCCTGCATGGATGAGGAACGCATTGAGCTGGCGCCGGGCGAGACAAAGCTGATCGGAACCGGTCTTTCGATGGCCGTTCCAACCGGTTATTTCGGCGGGATCTTTGCCCGCTCCGGACTCTCGGTGAAGGAAGGGCTGCGGCCGTCGAACTGTGTCGGTGTCATCGATTCCGACTACAGGGGAGAGGTCAAGGTGGCCCTCTACAACGACTCGTTCCAGAGCCGGGTCATCGAGCGGGGAGAGCGCATCGCGCAACTTCTGATTCTGCCGTATCTGGCGCCTGAATTTGAGGAAGCCGAGGCGCTCGATGAGACAGACCGCGGGGACGGCGGCTTCGGCCACACCGGGAAGGCTTGAGAGATGAACAGGATCAATTACCAGAAGCAGCTGGACGCCCTGCTGAAACACATTGAGGCGGACAATGAAGCAGGGAGAAAGCCGCCAAGGCTCTTTCTTCACAGCTGCTGCGCTCCGTGTTCAAGCTATGTTCTCGAATATCTGAGCGATTATTTTCAGATTACAGACTTCTTTTACAATCCGAATATCGAGCCGAGGGAAGAGTACCGTTTCCGGGAAGAAGAGCTGATGCGCCTCATTTCTGAAATGAAGCCGCGTTATCCGATTGATTTCCTTCCAGGCTGGTATGACCCCTCCATCTTTCACCGTGCGGTGAAAGGGCTGGAGTCTCTTCCGGAGGGAGGAGAGCGGTGCTTCATCTGCTACAGACTCCGGATGGAGGAGGCAGCGAAGCTTGCGGCTGCGGGCGGCTACGATTATTTCACGACAACGCTTTCCATCTCTCCGCTGAAAAACGCGGAAAAGATCAACGAGATCGGGCAGGAACTGGAGGCAGAATACGGTGTCCGGCACCTGCCGTCCGATTTTAAAAAGAAAAATGGCTATCTGCGGTCTGTACAGCTGTCGCAGGAACACCAGCTGTACAGGCAGGATTTCTGCGGCTGTGTCTATTCGAAGGCACAGCGTGAGCGGGAAAAAAGACAGGCAGGCGTCTGAGAAAGGAGCAGCGCAATGGCACAGCTTTGGGGCGGAAGATTCACAAAACAGCAGGATGATCTTGTAAAGAAATTCAATGATTCCCTTCCATATGACAGAAGACTCTACAGGCAGGATATCCGGGGCAGCATCGTTCACGCCACGATGCTTGGAAAGCAGGGCATCTTGACAGACGACGAGATGAGACAGATCGTGGACGGGCTCTCCGGCATTCTGGACGACATTGAAAACGGCAGGCTCGCATTCTCGGATGCTTATGAGGATATTCACAGCTTCGTGGAGGCAAACCTGATTGACCGGATCGGGGACGCCGGAAAGAAGCTGCACACAGGGCGCTCCCGGAATGACCAGGTTGCCCTGGATATGAAGATGTACATCCGGGACGAAATCGGGGAAATCAGCGGACTGCTCAGACATTTTCTGCAGACGCTGCTCTCCGTGATGGAGGAAAACAAGGAGACCTTCATGCCGGGATTCACGCACCTCCAGAAGGCGCAGCCGGTCACGCTTGCCCATCACATGGCAGCCTACTTCGAGATGTTCCGCCGTGACCGCGAGCGGCTTTCGGACATCCGGGAGCGGATGGATCTGTGTCCGCTTGGCTCCGGCGCACTGGCCGGTACGACCTACCCGCTTGACCGGAACTTCACGGCCAGAGAGCTTGGCTTTGACGGCCCCTGCCGGAACTCGATGGACGGCGTGTCTGACAGAGATTACCTGATCGAATTTCTGGATGCGCTGGCAATCTGCCAGATGCACCTGTCCCGGTTCTCTGAGGAAATCATCATCTGGAACAGCAATGAGTACCGCTTTGTGGAGCTGGACGACGCGTATTCCACAGGCTCTTCGATCATGCCGCAGAAAAAGAATCCGGATATCGCGGAGCTCGTCCGCGGGAAGACTGGACGCGTTTATGCCGCCCTTGTCTCCCTCCTGACAACCATGAAGGGAATCCCGCTGGCATATGACAAGGACATGCAGGAGGACAAGGAGCTGACCTTTGACGCGATTGATACGCTGAAGATCGAGATTCCGCTGTTCGACGACATGATCCGCACCTGTCAGTTCCGACCGGACGTGATGGAAGCTTCCGCAAAGCATGGATTTACAAATGCAACGGATGCGGCGGACTATCTGGTGGAGAAGGGGGTGCCGTTCCGCGATGCGCACGGGATTATCGGCCGGATGGTCCTGTACTGCATCGATCATAAAAAGGCGCTGGACGACCTGTCCCTGGAGGAATTCAGACAGTTCTCTGACCGGTTTGGCGCGGACATCTATGAGGCCATCAGTCTGAGAACCTGTGTGGAAAAGCGTCTGACAGAGGGTGCGCCGTCTGCCCGCTCGATGGACAGGGAGATTGCTGCCTGCCGTGCGTATCTCTCAGAGGAGACGGACGGCAGCCTGGAAGACTGACGGGTGGTCGGCTGATCTCTTCGGCGGGCACGCTGCGAAGTGCGCACCGTTCCTCAGCCTTGACAGCATGAACAATTCGGTTTAGAGTTTTAAAAACCGTTTGGAAGAAAAGATATGATGCTGCCCAGGGGCGGCAGAATGGAGATGAAGATGGAAAAACTCAGGGTTGGAATTCTCGGAGCAACCGGCATGGTCGGGCAGCGCTTCGTAACGCTTCTTTCAGATCATCCGTATTTCCAGATCGAAGTCCTCGCGGCTTCTGCAAGAAGCGCTGGCAAAACATATGAGGAGGCAGTCGGCGGAAGATGGAAGATGGATACGCCGATGCCGGAGACTGTCCGGAACATGAAGGTCATGAATGTTTCGGATGTCGAGGCTGTCGCAGGGCAGGTCGATATGGTCTTTTCGGCAGTCGATATGACGAAGGATGAGATCCGGAAGATCGAGGAGGCGTATGCAAAGACGGAAACACCTGTTGTTTCCAACAACAGCGCGCACCGCTGGACACCGGATGTCCCGATGGTCATCCCGGAGATCAATCTCAGCCATTTTGATGTGATCCCCTTCCAGAGGAAACGGCTCGGAACCACGAGAGGCTTCATCGCCGTCAAGCCGAACTGCTCGATTCAGGCCTATGCGCCGGCTCTGGCTGCATGGAAGGAATATGAGCCCTATGAGGCTGTCATCACGACTTATCAGGCGATCTCCGGCGCCGGAAAAACCTTTAAGGACTGGCCGGAGATGGTCGGGAATATTATTCCTTACATCGGCGGTGAGGAGGAGAAGAGCGAGCGGGAGCCGCTGCGGATCCTCGGCAGGCTTGAGGATGGCGTCATCGTCCCGGCAAAGGAACCGGTTATCACCTGCCAGTGTGTCCGCGTGCCGGTCCTGAACGGTCACACGGCGGCTGTTTTCCTGAAGATGCGCAAGCATCCGTCGAAAGAGGAGCTGATCGACCGGCTCGTCCATTTCTCCGGCTACCCGCAGGAGCATCACCTGCCGTCCGCGCCGAAGCAGTTCATCCAGTATCTGGAGGAGGACAACCGGCCGCAGGTTGCGCTGGATGTCAATTATGAGCAGGGGATGGGTGTCTCGATCGGCAGGCTGAGAGAGGATACCGTCTATGACTGGAAGTTCATCGGCCTGGCGCACAATACTCTGAGGGGAGCTGCCGGCGGCGCTGTGCTCTGTGCAGAGACGCTTGTCTCGCTCGGCTACATCGCCCGCAAGTGAAGATCCGGCAACGTTATTCAGAACCAGCGCAGAAAGCCGGGGGCCTGAGGGCCTGTCCGGCGCCGCTCCCGCGGCAGGAGCCGGTGGGAGGAGTGCGGTCATTCTATGGGAAAATATCTGTTTATCGCTGAAAAGCCAAGCGTCGCGCAGCAGTTTGCCGCGACGCTTGGAGAATCCATGTCCAAAGGCGATGGATACCAGGAATCCGAGCATCTTGTCGTGACCTGGTGCCTCGGTCATCTGGTCACCATGAGTTATCCGGAGGTCTACGACCAGAAGTATAAAAAGTGGAGTCTGGATACCCTTCCTTTTATTCCGAGCACATACAAATACGAAGTCATCGGCTCTGCCAGAAAGCAGTTTGCTGTCGTCAAAAAACTGCTCAACCGGCCGGATGTGGAGCGAATTTATGTCTGCACCGACTCTGGCCGGGAGGGAGAGTACATCTACCGGCTTGTCCGTCAGATGGCAGACGTGAAGGGCAAGGATGAGCGCCGCGTCTGGATCGACTCGCAGACGGAGGAGGAGATTCGGCGCGGAATCCATGAGGCAAAGCCGCTCAGTGCCTACGACAGTCTGGCGTCGGCGGCTTACCTGCGCGCACAGGAAGATTACCTGATGGGAATCAATTTTTCGCGCGCGCTGACACTGCGGTACGGCCGCTCGATGGCTTCCTACCTTGGTGAGAAATACTGCGTGGTTTCTGTCGGGCGGGTGATGACCTGTGTTCTCGGTATGGTTGTGAAGCGGGAGCGGGAGATCCGTTCCTTTCGGGAAACGCCCTTCTACCGCATATTCCTTCTGACTGAAAAGAACGGATGCTCATTTTCCGCCGAATGGCGGGCTGTCAAGGGATCCAGGTATGAAAACTCCCCGCTTCTGTACGCACAGAATGGCTTCAAAAAACGGGAGGATGCGGAAGCCTTTGTCCGGGATCTTTCGAAAAACCTGCCCCTTCAGGCATCTGTGGACAAGTGCGAGAAGAAGACGGAGAAGAAGAATCCGCCGCTTCTGTATAATCTGGCCGAGCTTCAGAATGACTGCAGCCGGATGTTCCACATCAGCCCGGATCAGACGCTGAACTATGTTCAGGACTTGTATGAGAAGAAGCTCGTCACCTATCCAAGAACTGACGCACGCGTCCTCTCCACAGCGATTTCAAAGGAAATTGACCGCAACATCAAGGGCCTTCTGAATTTTCAGCCGGCAGCTGTATATGCAGAGAAGGCGCTGGATGACGGAAAGTGGAGGACGATCGCAAAGACAAAATATGTCGATGACAAGCAGATTACCGACCACTATGCCCTGATTCCGACCGGGCAGGGGCTCGGAGCGCTGAGGAGTCTGAAGGGAACAGAGTACGGCGTCTACTGCGCGATTGTCCGCCGCTTTCTCTCGATCTTCTATCCGCCGGCCATATACCGGAAGATCTCCCTGACGCTGGATGCGGAGGGCGAGAAGTTCTTCTCCTCTTATCGTGTACTGGAGGATGAGGGGTATCTGGCCGTCATGAAAAAACAGAAAGACGCTCAGGGAGATCCGTCCGCCGCCGGGAACGAAGAGGCAGGGGATAAGGGGGCTTCCAGCCAGGAAGCTTCAGACAAGGAAGGCCCAGGCAAAGAAGCTGCAGACCGGGCACTTGGCGAAGTCCTTGAGAAGCTCCGGAAGGGAGAGAAGCTTCCGGTCAGAGAATATGAGATCCGGGAAGGAAAGACCTCGCCGCCAAAGCGGTACAATTCGGGATCGATGATCCTCGCGATGGAGAATGCCGGTCAGCTGATCGAGGATGAGGAGCTTCGCGAGCAGATCCGCTCAACCGGCATTGGGACAAGCGCGACGCGGGCTGAGATTCTGAAAAAACTCGTGAACAACCGCTACATCGCGCTCAGCAGCAAGACACAGATTCTGACGCCGACGCTCCTCGGCGAGATGATCTACGACGTGGTCCGCTGCTCGATCCGGTCATTGCTTGATCCGGCGCTGACCGCCAGCTGGGAAAAGGGGCTGGGCTATGTAGCCGACGGGAAGGTTACCCCCGAGCAGTACACAGAGACGATGGATGGGTATGTGTCGAAGTGGACAAACTTTGTCAAAAGTGTTCACAATGAAACACAGATGATTCCGATGTATAATGAGGCGGCTGCTTTCTACAAGGCAAGGACGGTCACAGGCTATGCAGGCGGCTTCGGGAAACGAAGGCCTTCCGGAAAAGCAAAGGCAAAGGCTGCAAAAGGCTCATCCGGCAAAGCTTCCGGGAAGGCAGCCGGACAATCAAACAGGAAATCTGATCAGGATGGAGGATAACAAGTATGGAACCGTGCAGGATTGAAGAACTCTATGATCTCAATGAGACCATTGCAAAGGACCTTTTTGAGGGGGCAGCTTATCCGTGGGAGGTTCTCCCGAAGATCAAGGATTTTATTCTCGAGCTTGGAAAAACACTTGACCCGGAGGAGTATACACACAGGCAGTACGGAGAGGATGTCTGGATCCACAAGAGCGCCGTTGTCTTTGACAGCGCCTATATTCACGGACCTGCGATCATCTGCAGAGATGCGGAGATCCGCCAGTGTGCCTTCATCCGCGGCAGCGCGATCGTCGGCGAGCACGCGACGGTCGGCAATTCGACCGAGCTGAAGAATGTCGTACTGTTCAACCATGTGGAGGTTCCGCACTATAACTATGTAGGGGACTCCGTCCTCGGCTTCTATGCGCACATGGGAGCCGGCGCAATCACCTCCAATATCAAGGCAGACCGCAAAAATATCGTGATCCGGGAGGGAGAGCATGAGTATGTGACAGGACTTCGCAAAATCGGGGCCCTTCTGGGGGATCATGTCGAGGTGGGCTGCAACACCGTCCTGAATCCGGGTACCGTGGTCGGCAGATATACGAACATCTATCCGGTGAACAGTGTCAGAGGAGTGATTCCGGCGCACAGCATATACAAGGCAGCCGGAAAGATCGTCAGGAAGATTGAAGCATGACAGAAAATTACGACGCAAGTTCCATACAGGTCATCGAAGGACTGGAGGCGGTCCGGAGAAGACCTGGCATGTATATCGGCAGTACTTCCCGCCGCGGGCTGAATCATCTGGTCTATGAGATTGTCGACAACTCTGTCGATGAGCACCTGGCCGGGTACTGCACCAGAATCGATGTGACACTGAACGCCGATGGCAGCTGCACGGTCGGCGATAACGGACGGGGGATTCCGGTCGGCATGCACCAGAAGGGTGTCTCGGCGGAGCGCGTGGTCTTCACGACGCTCCATGCCGGCGGCAAGTTCGACAGCGATGCCTACAAGACATCCGGCGGCCTTCACGGTGTCGGTTCCTCTGTTGTCAATGCCCTCTCGGAGTGGATGGATGTCCAGGTGAAGAGAGAAGGAAAGATTTTCCATGACCGGTACCGGAAGGGGAAGCCGGACCTGGAGCTTGAAAAAGGGCTCCTCCCGGTCATCGGGAAGACGAAGGAGACGGGAACCACCATTACCTTCCTGCCGGATCCGGAGATCTTCGAACAGACCACAAGGTTTTCTGCAACCGAGATCAAGAACAGACTCCACGAGACAACGTATCTGAATCCAGAGCTGACCATTGTGTTCCGGGATCAGAGGGACGGACGGGACGAGGAGCTGACCTTCCATGAACCGGAGGGAATCCTGGGGTTTATCCGGGACCTGAACAAGAACAAGGAAGCCGTCTGCGAGCCCATCTATGTCAGGGGAATCAGCGACGGAATCCAGGTAGAGGTTGCCCTCCAGTACATCAACGAATTCCATGAGAACATTCTGGGCTTCTGCAACAACATCTTCAATTCAGAAGGCGGCACCCACCTGACCGGTTTCAAGACGGCATTTACCACCGTCATGAACACCTATGCGCGGGAACTCGGAATTCTGAAGGAAAAGGATGCCAACTTCACCGGGGCAGACATCCGGAACGGCTGCACGGCTGTCATTTCCATCCGCCATCCGGATCCGAGCTTCGAGGGGCAGACGAAGACAAAGCTCGACAATGCCGATGCTGCCAGGGCTGTTGCGAAGGTTACCGCAGATGAATTTTCAAGGTACTTCGACAAGAATCTCAGCGCGCTCAGGGAAGTGCTGGGTTGTGCGGAGAAGGCGGCAAAGATCCGGAAAACCGAAGAAAAGGCAAAGACAAACCTTTTGACGAAGCAGAAGTATTCCTTCGATTCCAACGGAAAACTGGCAAACTGCGAAAGCCGGGACGCCTCAAAGTGTGAGATCTTCATCGTTGAGGGAGATTCCGCCGGCGGTTCGGCCAAGACCGCCCGCGACCGGAATTTCCAGGCGATCCTGCCGATTCGCGGCAAGATCCTGAACGTGGAGAAAGCCTCGATCGACAAGGTGCTGGCAAATGAAGAGATCAAGACGATGATCAACTCATTTGGCTGCGGATTCTCAGAAGGCTATGGGAACGATTTTGACATTAAAAAGCTGCGTTACGACAAGATCATCATCATGGCGGATGCCGATGTCGACGGCGCGCATATCTGTACGCTTCTTCTGACCCTGTTCTACCGGTTCATGCCGGATCTGATCGGCGAGGGACATGTCTATATCGCGATGCCTCCGCTGTACAAGGCGATTCCGCAGAAGGGGAAGGAGGAATACCTCTTCGATGATGAGGCGCTGGCGCGCTACAGGAAACATCATAAGTCCGGCTTTACGCTTCAGCGCTATAAGGGTCTTGGCGAGATGGACCCGGAACAGCTCTGGGAGACGACGCTGAACCCTGAGACGCGCACCATGCGGCGGGTCGAGATTGAGGACGGGCGGAGTGCCTCCGACATCACCGCGCTCCTCATGGGCAACGATGTTCCGCCGAGACGGGAATTCATCCATGAGCATGCCCGCGATGCGGCGCTCGATGTGTAAGCCTTTCAGCATGCACATGAAAAGCAGATGATCAGATATCAGAACGCTTAAAAAGGAACAGAAGAACAGATGGCACAGGAAATCATTCAGACTGAATACAGCGAGATTATGCAGAAGTCCTACATCGATTACGCGATGAGCGTCATCGTGGCGAGGGCGCTTCCGGATGTCCGGGACGGGCTGAAGCCAGTCCAGCGCCGGACGCTGTATGACATGTATGAACTCGGGACCCGGTACGACAAGCCCTACAGAAAGAGTGCGAGGATCGTCGGGGATACGATGGGTAAATTCCATCCGCACGGAGATTCATCCATCTACGGTGCACTCGTCGTGATGGCACAGGACTTCAAGATGGGACTGCCGCTGGTGGACGGACACGGCAACTTTGGATCGATCGAAGGAGACGGAGCCGCTGCCATGCGGTATACAGAAGCCCGTCTCCAGAAAATGACGCAGGAGGTCTTTCTCTCAGATCTCGACCGGAATGTCGTGGACTTTGTCCCGAACTTCGATGAGACGGAGAAGGAACCCATCGTGCTGCCTGCGCGGATTCCGAATCTGCTCGTGAACGGGTCGGAAGGCATCGCCGTCGGCATGGCGACAAGCATTCCGCCTCACAATCTCGGTGAGGTCATCGACGCGACCATCGCTCTGATCCGGGATCAGAACCTTTCGGATGAACAGCTGATGGACATCGTGAAGGGACCTGATTTCCCGACGGGCGGCATTGTCGTCAATCAGGATGAGCTGGCCGAAATCTACAGGACCGGAACCGGTAAAATCCGCATCCGCGGCAAGGTCGAGGTCGAAAAGATTCCACGCACCGAACGTCAGCGGCTCGTTGTGACGCAGATCCCGTACACAATGATCGGGATGGGAATCGGAAAATTTCTCAATGACTGTGCGGCGCTCGCCGACAGCCGGCTTGGAAGCGAGATTGCCGATATTTCAAACCAGTCCTCAAAGGAAGGCATCCGGATCGTGCTGGATCTCCGCAAGGGAGCGGATCCGGCTTACATTGAAAAGCTTCTCTATAAAAAGACACGGCTGGAGGATACCTTCGGCGTCAATATGCTTGCGGTCGCGGACGGACGCCCTGAGACGCTGTCCCTCCGCCGGATTCTGGAGGCGCACATCGATTTCCAGTTCGATATTGCGACGCGGAAATATACCAGCCTTCTGAAAAGCGAGGAGAAAAAGAAGGAGGTTCAGGAGGGGCTGATCCGTGCGGTCGATGTGATTGACCTGATTATCGAGATCCTCCGCGGCTCAAAGGACCGGAAGATGGCAAGGGACTGCCTTGTGACGGGAACAACTGAGGGCATCCGTTTCAAGACGGTAAAATCACAGAAGGCGGCTTCGAAGCTGCATTTTACGGAGACGCAGGCGGACGCGATCCTGGAGATGAAGCTCTACCGACTGATCGGTCTCGAGCTGGACTCGCTCCAGGCGGACTATGACCAGACGCTGAAGAATATCGCAGCGTACACCGATATTCTGAACAGCTATGACTCCATGGCGAATGTGATCATCTCGGAACTTCTGTCCTACAAGAAAGCCTACGCCCGCCCGCGCAGGACGGTCATCACGAATGCCGGCGCGGTTGTGATCGAGGAGAAGAAGGCAGAGGCCTATCCGTGTGTCTTCCTGATGGACCGCTTCGGGTATGCCCGGACGGTGGACGAGTCCGTATACGAGAAAAACCGGGAAGCGGCGGATTCCGAGAACCGGATCGTCCTGCATACGATGAGCGATGCGAAACTCTGTATCTACACGGACATTGGCCGGCAGCATCTCCTCAGAGTCGAGGATGTTCCCCATGGCAAGTTCCGCGACAAGGGGACACCGATCGACAATCTCTGCAACTATGATTCGAAGGATGAGCTCTACATTGATGTGATCCCGCTTTCCGACATTGTCAACATGCGGCTGATCTTCGTGACGGAGGGAGGATTTGTCAAACAGGTGGAGGGTTCGGAATTTGACGTTGCCAAGAGAACGGTTGCCGCAACGAAGCTGGATGAAGGCGACCGGCTTCTGTCCGTCCATCTTGCTCATTTCCAGACGACGATGGTGCTCCATACGGCCAATCAGTATCTTCTGCGGATGAACGAGGACGATATCCCGCTTCAGAAGAAAAATGCACGCGGCGTGCGCGGCATTCAGCTCGGGGAGGCTGACCGGGTTGAGAATGTCTGGTATCTGGAGGAGGGGGCGCCGACGGAGGCGGTGATTGAGGAGAAAACTGTCGCTCTGAACCGTCTGAAGATCTCCCAGCGGGGCGCTAAGGGCACAAAGCTCCGCAAATAAGCCGGTTTTTACACGAAATTGATGTCAAATGACTTGAAATCTATATCTTGTAGTGGTAGAGTACAGAGAGTATCAGATAACTGTCGACGAAGAACGGGTTAAAAAACCCGTTCTTCTTTCGTGTAGAGGGGAAACATGAACAAGGCCGTTTATGAGGAAAAGACGGAGCAGCTCCTTCTCCCGATTACAGAGGCCGGAGGCTATGAACTGGTCGATGTAGAGTTTGTGAAGGAAGGCGGCAGCTGGTATCTGCGCGGTTACATCGACAAGTCTGGCGGAGTGACGGTGGATGACTGCGAGCGTGTAAGCCGGTCACTGGAGGCTGAGCTGGACAGAGAGGATTTCATCGCAGAGCCCTATATCCTGGAGATTTCCTCTCCTGGACTCGGCAGACCGCTGAAAAAGGAAAAGGATTTTGTGAGAAACAAGGGGAAGGACGTCGAAATCAGACTGTTCCGTCCGCAGGAGCACGAGAAAAACTGGGAGGGAACCCTTTCAGACTGGGATGCACATACGATTACACTGCTGACGGACCAGGGGACAGCCTCTGAACGGGACGTTACTTTCAGCAGGGAGAATATTGCCCTGATCAGAGAAGCATTTGACTGGTAATCCGGGAGGTTAAGGGAAAAAACTATGAACGACGAATTATTCGATTCCTTGCAGTTACTTGAGAAGGAAAAGGGCATCAAGGCGGAAGTGCTGATGGATGCGATCAAATCCTCTCTGACAATCGCCTGCGAGAAGAACTTCAAACGGCAGGGACTGACGAATGTCTCTGTCCGGATGGACCCGGTCAAACGTACACTCGGTGTCTACCTTGACAAGACAGTCGTGGAAGATGTCGAGGATCCACTGACACAGATCTCTCTTGGCGACGCGCAGATGCGGAACGGGAAGTACCAGCTTGGAGATATTGTCCCGGAGGAAGTCAATTCCCGCGGGTTCAACCGCATCGCGGTCAAGAGCGCAAAGGACGTCATCATGCAGCAGGTGCGCGAGGCTGAGCGCATGAGCCTGTATGCGGATTACTTTGACAAGGAGAATAAGGTCATCACCGGAAAAGTTCAGCGCTATGTCGGTCGCAACGTGATCATCAATCTGGGCAAGGTCGATGCGATGCTGACGGAAAGTGAGATGATCCACGGGGAGACATTTTATCCGAATGAGCGGGTCAAGGTCTATATCGTTCGTGTAGAGAACGGAACCAAGGGACCGAGAATCGTGCTTTCCAGAAAGTCTCCGAACTTTGTGCGCGCACTCTTCGAGGAGGAGGTTGCAGAGGTCGCGGACGGAACGGTCGAGATCAAGGCGATTGCGCGCGAGGCAGGATCCCGCTCGAAGATGGCTGTCTGGTCCAATGTCGACAACGTGGATGCTGTCGGTGCCTGCGTCGGTCAGAACGGAAGCCGTGTGGCCGCTGTCGTCGACGAACTTGGCGGAGAAAAGATCGATATTGTCGCGTGGGATGAAAACCCGGCATACTTTATTGAGAATGCCCTCAGCCCTGCGAAGGTTGTCACAGTTCTGGTTGACGAGGACGAGCGTTCCGCGAAGGTTGTCGTTCCGGATTACCAGCTTTCTCTTGCAATCGGCAAGGAAGGCCAGAATGCAAGACTGACAGCAAGGCTGACCGGCTTCAAGATCGATATCAAGTCTGAGACGCAGGCAATCGAGTCCGGTGAGCTTGAGGAGTTCCAGAACGAGTACTATGACGATGAGAACGGAGACTATGCCGCGGAGGAGGATGACGGCTCCTACGGCGAGGATTCCGACGATCTTTACAACGAGGAGGCTTCTGCCGACGCGGCGGCGCTTTACAACGATGCGATGTACGGTGATTCTGAAGCAGCTGACGACCGTTCTTTCGGACAGGGTATGCCAGCTGAGGACGAGATGCCGGATGAGGACGGTGACGGCGGCCTGAGCAACGGCGAAGCGGAGTGACGGCGGCTGAAGGCTCCGTCTGAAGGCTTCGGCTGCGGGACACCGGGAAAAGAATGGTCAGGCTCCGGAACAGGGGGAATATGGCACAGGTCAGAAAACAGCCGCTCCGTAAGTGTGCGGGATGCGGACTTATGAAAGGAAAAAAAGAGCTGGTTCGGATCGTAAAAACAGAAGACGGCACAGTCCGGATCGATCAGACCGGAAGACTGAACGGACGAGGCGTCTATCTCTGCCGGGATACCGAATGTCTGCAGAAGGCGCGAAAAAGCCGGGCCCTTGAGCGGAGCCTGAAGTGTGCCGTCCCGCCTGACGTCTATGACGAAATCGGGAGGCAACTGGATGGCGGATAATGAGAAAAGGATTTTAGCCTATCTGGGTCTTGCGAAAAGAGCCGGAAAGGTTGCCTCCGGGGAATTTCAGACGGAGGAAGCCATCAGGAAAGGGAAAGCAGAGCTGGTGATTGTTGCCAGTGACGCTTCTGACAATACAAGGAAAAAATTTCGGAATATGTGTGACTGGCATCATGCCCGGATGGTTGTCTGTTCCGACAGGGCGGCGCTGGGGCTGAGCATTGGCTGCAGTGACCGCGCGTGCCTGGCGCTGACGGATACCGGTTTTGCGGCAGTCATCGAGAAAACCCTGGGGGCAGGTGCCGACAGGGAGCGGAGGTATTGAATTGGGAAATATCAGAGTACATGAACTTGCAAAATCGCTTGGTGTGGAGACTTCGAAGGTTCTCTCGGCACTGGAAGCCATGGGCGTGAAAGCAACGAACATGAGCGGGGTCGACGAGGAGACCTGCGCGAAGATCCGCAGAAAGTTTTCGCCTTCCGCTCAGCCCACTTCAGACGGAGAGCAGAAGTCCGGACAGGAATCCCGTCAGGAGGCCGCTCCGAAGAAAAAACGTATTGTCGCAGTCTTCCGGCCGCAGAATTCGAGAAGCGGCATGATGAAGGGAAGATCCGGCGCGGCGGACAGCCAGCGGGACCACGCTGCCCGGCCGCACAGAAAGCCCGAGCAGGCGGCACCTGCTCCTGAGAAGGGGAACGCGGCAGCGCAGCGCAGACCGGCATCTCCTGTACGAAGCGGAGCAGCAAGGCCGGCCGCGAGCCGTTCCGGTGCCGTCAGGAAGCCGGAGACACCGAAGCCAAGAGTGCATTTCCGCGGCGCTCTGACCGGATCGACAAGCGCAGAGGATCTTCTGAAGGAAGGCGGAAGCTCCATCGCGGCCCAGCAGGCACGGGCGCAGATGAAGGCGGACGAGCGCCCGCTCAGCGAATCTGCAACCAGAAAGCCTGAGGAGGAAGCACGCATCGCAGCCCAGAAGGCACGCGAGGAAGCTGCTGCAAAGGCAGCGGAGGAGGCTGCAAGAAAGGCGGCGGAGGCAGAGGCCGTCCGTGCTGCTGCGGAAGCCGCAAGAAAAGCGGATGAGGAACGGGCAAGGGCTGAAGCCGAAAAACAGAAGGTCGCAGCGCCGGTGCACAGAGCCGGTCAGGGCAGCCGCGACGCCGGTGCCGGACAGGGCAGGAGTACAACTCAGCGTGCCCGGCAGGGACAGTCTTTTGGCGGTGACAGAAAGGATGCCTCTGGCAGGACTTCTGCCCGGCAGGGATCCTCTGCTCCGCGCAGGGATGGATCGCCGGCAGCCGGCCGGGGCGACAGAAGCGCATCCAGACCGTCTGGTCAGGGAGCCGGCTCCAGAGGCGGCTATTCACAAAGAGGAGGAGCAGCAGCCCCGGGATCCGGGCGCTCTGATGCGCCGGGCAAGAGCTTCGGCGGCAGAAAAGGCACGGATAAGAAAGCTGCATTTGACAGCAAAAACACTGATCGGCAGAGAAGTGCCCGTGGAAAGAACGATCGTGACAAGTCCAAGGACAAGTACAATCGGTTTGACCAGGATGACAGGGTCGTCACATCCAGAAAGAAAAAGGATCCGAACCGCGCCGGCGCGTTCCACAAGCCGGAGCCGGTTGCAGCCGTCCAGGAAGAACAGATCAAGACCATCACGCTGCCGGACGTTCTCACGCTCCGCGACCTTGCCGACAAGATGAAGCTTCAGCCGTCCGCGCTGATCAAGAAGCTTTTCCTGCAGGGGAAGATGGTGACGCTGAACCAGGAGCTGACATACGAGGAAGCAGAGAATATCGCGATGGATTACGACATTCTCTGCGAGCATGAGGAGAAGAAGGATCTGATTGCCGAGCTTCTGAAGGATACGGAGGATCCGGAAGACTCGCTTGTCTCCCGTCCGCCGGTTGTCTGCGTGATGGGACATGTCGATCACGGTAAGACGTCCCTTCTGGACGCGATCCGCAACACACATGTCACCGACCGCGAGGCGGGCGGCATCACTCAGCACATTGGTGCGTCCGTCATTGATTACAACGGGCGCAAGATCACCTTCCTCGATACGCCGGGTCATGAGGCCTTCACGGCTATGCGTATGAGAGGCGCGAACTCTACCGATATCGCAGTCCTTGTCGTCGCTGCGGATGATGGCGTCATGCCGCAGACAATCGAGGCGATCAATCATGCGAAGGCTGCGGGCATCGAGATCATTGTGGCGATCAACAAGATCGACAAACCGAGTGCCAACATTGACCGCGTCAAGCAGGAGCTGACCGAGTACGGCCTGATCGCCGAGGACTGGGGCGGCAGCACAACCATGGTTCCGGTCTCCGCAAAGACGCATGAGGGAATTGACAACCTTCTGGAGATGATCCTCCTGACAGCGGATGTTCTTGAACTCAAAGCCAATCCGAACCGCCGGGCACGAGGCCTCATCATCGAGGCGAAGCTTGACAAGGGAAGAGGCCCTGTGGCATCCGTCCTTGTACAGAAGGGTGTGCTCCATGTCGGAGATCCGGTTGCAGCCGGATCCAGCTTCGGCAAAGTCAGAGGCATGGTGGATTCCAGAGGAAGAGAAATCAGGGAAGCAGGGCCCGGTTTCCCGGCAGAAATCATCGGATTCTCAAGTGTTCCTCAGGCAGGCGAGATCCTTGTCTCCCCAGAGACAGAGAAAGAGGCAAAGTCATTTGCAGAGACCTTCATCTCTGTGGAACGCGAGAAGATGCTCGCGGAGACGAAGTCCAGAATGTCGCTTGACGACCTCTTCAGCCAGATCCAGGAGGGCAGCCTGAAGGAGCTGAACCTGATTGTCAAGGCAGATGTTCAGGGTTCTGTCGAAGCCCTGAAGCAGAGCCTGCTGAAGCTGTCAAACGACGAGGTGGTCGTCAAGATTATTCACAGCGGTGTCGGTGCCATCAACGAGTCCGATGTCACGCTGGCCGGCGCATCGAATGCCATCATCATCGGCTTCAATGTCAGACCGGATGCGCTTGCAAAGTCGACTGCAGAGAGAGAAGGCGTCGAGGTCAAGCTGTACAGAGTCATTTACGATGCAATCAATGATGTTGAGAACGCGATGAAGGGCATGCTCGAACCGGTTTACGAGGAGCAGGTGACAGGGCATGTCGAAGTTCGCCAGATCTTCAAGGCTTCCGGCATCGGCAATATTGCCGGATCGTATGTCCTGGACGGCATTGTGGAGCGCGGAAGCAAGGCCCGGATCACACGGGAAGGAAAACAGATCTTCGATGGCGAGATTGCGTCCCTGAAGCGTTTCAAGGACGATGTCAAGTCCGTCAAGGCCGGATATGAGTGCGGTCTTGTCTTTGAGGACTTCAACGAAATCGCCGAGGGCGACCAGGTTGAGGTCTACAAGATGGTCGAGGTTCCGCGCGATAAGATTGAGGCAAAAAAGGCCGCTGATAAGAAGGCTGCCGCAAAGAAGCAGTCCTGAGCAGTCACGCGAAAGAACAGACAGAAAATGAGAAAAAACAGTATCAAGAATATCAGAATCAATGAAGAATACCGCCGTGAGATGCAGGCCATCATTCAGCGTGAGATCAAGGATCCGCGCGTGCACCCGATGACCAGCGTCACGGGGGTCGAGGTTGCTCCGGACTTGAAAACCTGCAAGGCTTATATATCCGTTCTGGGCGATGCGGATGCGCTGAAGGAGACCATCAAGGGACTCCGGGCAGCCGAAGGCTTTATCCGGCATGAGCTGGCACGGACAGTGAACCTGAGGAATACGCCTGAAATCCGGTTCATTGCGGATGATTCCATTGCGTACGGCGTCAGCATGTCGAAGAAGATCGACGACGTCATCCGGCATGACGATGAAGCCCGTGAGATGACAGGGCGGGTATTTGAAGGCTTTGAGGATGAGACAGACAGTTTCGGCATCAGGACGGATAAAGACAACGGGGGAGGGGCAGATCTATGATCAATCTGGATGAGCAGCTGAAGAACGTACGCACGGCCGCCATTGCCGGGCATGTACGTCCGGACGGAGATGCATTCGGGAGCTGTATGGGGATGTACCTGTTTCTCCGGACGTATTATCCGCAGATTGATGCCCATGTCTACCTGGAGGGCAATTTCTCAGACGCGTTCCGCTTCGTTGCGCATACAGATGAGATCATCACCAGTTATCCGGAGATCGAACCGGTTGACCTGTTCATATCGCTCGATGTCTCGGCTCCTGACAGGTTTGGAAGCGCTCTGCCGTATTTCAATGCGGCAAAGCGCACGCTTGTGATCGATCATCATATCAGCAATCCTCTTTTCGGGGCCGTCAATGAAGTTCAGCCGGATTCCAGCTCGACAAGTGAGCTGGTCACCCTCCTGATCGGCAAAGACCGCCTGACAAAGGAGATCGCCGAACCCCTGTATCTGGGGGTGATCAACGACTCCGGCGTCTTCCGCTATTCCTGCACAAGCAGCCGGACGATGGAAATTGCAGGCTGGCTGATGGATACCGGGATTGATTTTTCTAAAATATGCGATGTTGCCTTTTATCAGAAGACCTACGCACAGACGCATGTGATCGGAAAGGCGCTCAGCGAGAGCATGCTGATGCTGGACGGAAAGGTAATCTTTTCCGTCATCCACCAGAAGGAAATGGATTTCTATGGGGTCGGTCCCCAGGATCTGTCCCCGATCTCGTCTATTTTGAGAGAGACGGAAGGCGTGGAGGTCGCCATCTTCCTCTACGAAAGCGGAATCCGGGAGTTCAAGGTCAGCATGCGTTCGAACGGAAAGGTTGACGTGGCAAAGATCGCCCTGTTCTTCCAGGGAGGCGGACATGTCAATGCCGCCGGCTGCACGATGAACGGCGGTGTTCATGATGTAGTGAACAATATCGTCGCAAAGGTGGCGGAGCAGCTCCACATGCTTTCCGCCGGCACAGAGGAGACAGCATCCTGATGTGGAACGGACTTTTGAATGTCTACAAGGAAGCCGGCTATACGAGCAATGATGTTGTTGCCAGACTGCGCGGCATCCTGAGGCAGAAAAAGATCGGTCATACCGGGACACTGGACCCTGCTGCCGTCGGCGTTCTTCCGGTGCTCCTCGGAACAGCCTGCAGACTCTCTGAATATCTGACGGACCACGATAAAACCTATCGGGCTGTGCTCAGACTGGGGGTCACGACGGACACGCAGGATCTGACGGGAACGGTTCTGAATGAAGCCGGGCAGGCACAGCTGGAGGCACTGTCTGAGCGCGAGATCGCGCAGGCTGCGCTTTTTTTCCAGGGCGGATACGATCAGGTGCCGCCGATGTATTCCGCCAAACAGATTGGCGGAAAAAGACTGTACGATTTGGCGAGGGAAGGAAAGGTTGTCGAGCGAAAACCGGTTCATGTGGATATACCGAGGATTGAGATTGAGAAGATTTCCCTTCCTCTTGTGACCTTGAAGATTGACTGTTCCAAAGGCACATACATCCGGACGCTGTGTGCGGATATTGGAGAACGACTTGGCGTCGGCGGCGCGATGGAACATCTCGAGCGGCTCCGTGTCGGCGATTTTTTTGTAGGCGACAGCCTTTCGCTTGGGCAAATCGAGGCGCTTTCCAAATCCGGAAGTCTTGCCCCTTATGTCATTCCATGTGAGGAGATGTTTCTGGACTGTCTGAGGGTCCGGACAATTCCCGAGGCAGACCGGAAGCTTCTGAACGGCAATGAGCTGACGATGAGGGAGCTTGGTCTTCCGCCGCGCGGCGGCGGGGATATGATCCGCGTCTGTGATTCTGTCGGGACGTTTTACGCCTTGTACAGACAGATGCCGTCAGCCGGAACCTACCGTCCCTACAGGATGCTCCTGCCGTCTGAGGAATGAGCGAAAAAAGCATGTTGATTTATCACGGAATACATGAATTTCAAAGTGCATGTCTGTCAGGCGATATACCGCTGCATTCAAGTGCGGTTACGCTCGGCAAATTCGATGGTGTTCACAGAGGTCACCAGAAGCTGCTGTCGGAAGTACTCCACCGCCAGCAGGAAGGCCTGACCGGCATCATGTTTGCCATTGATTCCGGCGGGCAGCAGCTTCTGACGGAGCAGGAGCGGGCGTCTTATGTTGCATCTCTTGGAATTGAAGTTCTGATTGAATGTCCATTCTCAAGGGAACTGATGACGATGCGGGCGGAGGATTTCATCACCCGCGTGCTGAAGAAAATCTTGCATGCATCTGTCCTGGTCGTCGGGTCAGACTTCCGCTTCGGGTACGGCAGGGAAGGAAGCGCGCAGATGCTGCTGGACAGGCAGAAAATGTATGGCTATCATGCAGTCATCGAGACGAAGGAATGCTATCAGGGCAAGGAAATCAGCTCCACAAGAGTCCGATCTGCGCTGAAAGCGGGAGACATGGATCTCACAGAAGCGCTTTTGGGACGGCCTTACCCGATTTCCGGCAGGGTTGTCCATGGCAGACATCTTGGTTCGACAATCGGTTTCCCGACCGTCAACATTCTGCCAGAGGCGCGCAAGCTTCTCCCACCTGATGGAGTCTATGCAACGGTCACAGAGCTTCAGGATGGAAGATGCGTCCCGGGCGTCACCAATATCGGCACAAATCCGACCATCTCGGATGAAAATGACCGGACGGTTGAAACCTACCTTCTGGATTTCTCGGAGGATCTGTACGGAACCGATATTCTGACAAGATTCTACCACCTGATCCGGGGGGAGGAGGTCTTCTCCTCGCTCGAGGAGCTGACGGCGCAGATGAAGGATGATGCCAGGAAAGGACTCCATTTCCTTTCCAGACGCGGTGTTCTTCCGAAAACTTGACTCTTCCGAAAACTTGACGCATCTTCATAATGATGTTACACTGCACAAGTGTGTTTTGAACCGGTACTCAGGATCCCGCCGCCTCCGGCGAATCCCGTGTATCTGGTGATACGACTGGATCGGCCGGACGGTTTCATAACGGGTCGGCGTGATACAGATGACTGTGCCGGAGATCCGGCACGCCTGTTATTAGTCTCAGGAGGACTGACTCATGATTACGAAGGAAAAGAAGACAGAGCTGATCAACAAGTATGGCCGCAAGGAAGGCGATACCGGTTCGCCGGAGGTTCAGGTTGCAATCCTGACCGAGCGGATCGCAGAGCTTACCGAGCATCTGAAGGCCAATCCGAAGGATCACGCTTCCAGAAGAGGTCTGTTCAAGATGGTAGGACAGAGACGAGGACTTCTTGCTTATCTTGCAAAGAAGGATATCAATGCTTACCGTGAACTGATCGCAAAGCTCGGAATCCGCAAGTAATGAGGCATCTGCAGAGCACCCTGGACTGGTTCCGGGGTGCTTTGTGTGTAATTGAAGACGCGATTTTCATCATGCCGAGGCAACTGCAAGACTGATCTGAGTGAAGGCATCCGTTCTGTATGGAGTGGATTTTGCCTTGCAGACTGATGACAGACACGGCAGGTCATGCTTGCAGTTGATTCGGGGATGGGTCGCATGTACAAAGGAGTTTCCAAGATGAAAAAAGGCAGAAGGTATTCCATGGAACTGGCCGGCCGCACGCTGAGTGTCGATGTCGGCAGGGTTGCGGCCCAGGCGAATGGTGCTGCATTCATGCACTACGGTGACACGACGGTGCTCTCGACAGCGACTGCTTCCGACGCACCGAGAGAAGGCATCGATTTCTTCCCGCTCTCTGTGGAGTTTGAGGAGAAGGCTTACGCAGTTGGTAAGATTCCGGGGGGCTTCAACAAAAGAGAGGGCAAGGCGAGTGAGAACTCTGTTCTGACTGCACGCGTCATTGACCGTCCGATGCGACCGCTCTTCCCGAAGGATTTCCGCAACGATGTAACCCTGAACAATCTGGTCATGTCGGTCGACCCGGAGTGCCGTCCGGAGCTTGTCGCCATGCTTGGCAGCTCGATTGCGACCTGCATCTCTGATATTCCTTTCGACGGCCCATGTGCGATGACCCAGGTTGGCATGATCGACGGGGAATTCATCATCAATCCGTCCCAGAAGCAGTGGGATGAGGGCGATCTGCAGCTGACTGTCGCTTCCACCTCGACAAAGGTCATCATGATCGAAGCAGGGGCAAAGGAGATCCCGGAAGATAAGATGATCGAGGCCATCTACAAGGCGCACGATGTCAACCAGGAAATCATTCGTTTCATTAATGAAATCGTTGCTGCTGAGGGCAAGCAAAAGTTCACCTATCAGAGCTACGCAGTTCCGGAGGAGGTCTTTGCAGCGCTCAGGGAGCTTGTCCCGCAGGCGGAGATGGAGCAGGCTGTCTTCACGGACGAAAAGCAGCAGCGTGAGGCCAACATCGCCGTTCTGACAGATCGGGTGAAGGAAGCATGGGCCGAGAAGGAAGATTATCTTGCATACCTTGCGGACGCCATGTATCAGTATGAAAAGAAGACGGTCCGGAAGATGATTCTGAAGGATCACAAGAGACCGGACGGAAGAAAGATCGATCAGATCCGGCCGTTGTCAGCCGAGATTGACCTGATTCCCCGGGTTCATGGAAGTGCAATGTTCACCCGCGGACAGACGCAGATCTGTACTGTCACAACACTTGCACCGCTCTCCGAGGTTCAGAAGATTGAGGGGCTAGATCCGAATATCACAGAGAAGCGGTATATTCACCAGTATAACTTCCCGTCCTACTCTGTCGGTGAGACAAAGCCGTCCAGAGGCCCGGGACGCCGTGAGATCGGGCATGGCGCGCTCGCTGAGAGAGCTCTTCTGCCGGTGATTCCGTCCAAGGAAGATTTCCCGTACGCGATCCGCTGCGTCTCCGAAACCTTCGAGTCGAACGGCTCCACCTCTCAGGCATCCATTTGTGCGTCTACGATGTCCCTGATGGCTGCCGGTGTTCCGATTAAGAAGCAGGTTGCCGGCATTTCCTGCGGACTTGTAACCGGAGATACCGATGATGATTACATCGTCCTGACCGATATTCAGGGACTTGAGGACTTCTTTGGGGATATGGACTTTAAGGTCGCAGGCACGCATGACGGCATCACGGCGATCCAGATGGATATCAAGATCCACGGTCTGACCCGTCCGATTGTTGAGGAAGCGATTGCGCGCACGAAGCAGGCAAGAGAGTATATCCTCAATGAGATTATGACTCCGTGCATCGCCGAGCCGAGACCGGAGGTCTCGAAGTACGCGCCGAAGATCGAGCAGATCCAGATTGATCCGAACAAGATCGGTGATGTTGTTGGGCAGCGCGGAAAGACCATCAATGAGATCATCGCCAGAACAGGCGCCAAGATCGATATCGATGATGACGGCAATGTATCTGTGTCGAGCGATGACAAGAATGCGATTGCGAGCGCCATCAATATGATCCGGATCATCACGACCGACTTCGAGGAGGGTCAGATCCTTCAGGGGACTGTTGTGTCGATCAAGGACTTCGGCGCATTCATCGAGTTCGCTCCCGGCAAGGAAGGCATGGTCCACATCTCCAAGATCGCAAAGCATAGAATCGACCATGTTGAGGATGTGCTGACGCTCGGTGACAAGGTGACGGTTGTCTGCCTCGGAAAAGACAAGATGGGCAGACTTTCCTTCTCCATGAAGGATGTCAAGCAGGGACCTTATCAGTCTGCGTGACACAGTCTGAATTGCCTGGAAAGTTCCGGAAATCCTGGTGAAAACAGCACCGGCAATAATGTTCAGAACCCGCGCCTGGCTTGAGAAAACCAGGCGTGGGTTTTTATATGTGAAGGCGAACGTTCACCATCGAGTGAGGAGCACGCCATGACAGTGGGGCACCGAATCGGGCAGAAGAAAACGGTATCCTGTTTTTTTGGACACACCCGATATATCCGCAATAATTAAAGCTATAAGCCAATATTTGCAAAATCATTTCTTGATCTGCCCGTTCTGCTGTATTATAATAACTGAAGTTTCATTTCAGAAGAAATGGACTGGTTGATTCGTTGTCCAGGAGGAGGGTTTATCATGAAAAAGAGAACACTGGCCGCGCTCTCTGCGGTTCTCATGGCAGGCAGCTGTGTCGTTGCCCCTGCGGCTTTTGCCGGGGAGACGGAGTCAGCATCCGGAAAAACCTTTGAGGTCGGCATCGTCAAGTATGTCGACGACGCATCCCTCAATCAGATTGAGGCGAACATTGAAAAGCAGCTTGATAAAAAATCTGCCGAGCTCGGCGTGACATTCCACTACACGGAGTATGACGGGCAGGCGGATTCCACGACACTGAACCAGTTTGCTTCAAAGCTTGTCGATGAGAAAGTGGACTGCATCGTCCCGATCGCTACACCGGCAGCCGTCATTATGCAGTCAGCGACTGAGGACACAGGGATTCCGGTTGTCTTCTCAGCTGTCACAGACCCTGAGACAGCCGGACTTGTCAAGAGCAATGACGCTCCGGGAGCGAATGTGACAGGGACTTCCGACGCTCTGGACACAGAGGCTGTTTTCAAGCTGATGCAGGCGGCAAACCCGAATCTGAAGAAGGTCGGCCTCCTCTACAATAAGTCTGAGGATGCCTCAAAGAAGGCGATCGAGGAGGCAAAGGCTTACTGTGACAAGAATGGTCTGGAGTATGTCGAGAAGACCGGCACGACAGCGGATGAGATCATTCAGGCAGCCCAGGCGCTGATCGGAGAGAGCGTTGAGGCGGCCTTTACTCCGACTGACAACACTGTCATGCCCGCAGAGCTTTCGATCTACGAAGACTTCATCGATGCGAAGATTCCCCAGTACTGCGGCGCTGACTCCTTTGCCCTGAACGGTGCGTTCTGCGGCTATGGCGTCAACTATGCAGAGCTTGGCACTGAGACGGCAAACATGGTTTCAGACATTCTTGCCGGTGGTGCGGACCCGGCAACGACTGCTGTCCGGACACTGAACAATGGAATCGCGACTGTCAACACGGAGACCGCAGAGGCGATCGGCATCGACTACAGCATGTTCAAGGATATGTGTGAGAAGGTTGTCGAGACTAAGACTGCGAAGGAGTTCTCCGACCAGACGGAGGCAGCAACAGAGGCAGAGAGTTGAAGCTGCCCGCCAGGGCGGAGAAAACGGCTGCATGCTGATGCCGTTCGATACTTGCCAGATCGGTCTGATTTCAGTACAATAGGCGTCGGGGATGCTTCCCCGGCACAACAACTCAAACAATCTATGATCTTGTGCGGGCTGTTCTGTGACCACTCACATGACAGCCTGCTTTTTTTGTCTGAAGAGGTTTTGTATGCTGCAGTTTTTTACCGGCACTCAGTTCACAACTTCCATGGAGCTCGGGCTTCTCTACGGCCTGGTCGCCCTCGCACTCTATATATCATTCGGTCTGCTGAAGATCGCTGACCTTTCAACGGACGGCTGCTTTACGCTTGGCTGCGCAGTCGGCGCCAGCATGACCGTCGCGGGGCATCCATTTCTGGCGCTCCCGGCAGCCATGGCGGCAGGTATCCTCTCCGGATACGTGACGGCTTTTCTTCAGACAAGACTGGGAGTTGAGTCCATCCTTGCCGGTATCATTGTCAATACCGGCCTTTATACCATCAACTTTCTGGCGATGGGATCCTCCTCAAACCTGAATATCTTCGGTTCGGACACGATTTTTTCACTCGCAAAGGGTGTCAGCTCTGCCGGATGGTACAGAAAGCTCTTCACGCTGCTCATCCTTCTGTGTATTGTCCTTGTCATCTGCTTCATCCTGCATTGGTTTCTCAATACAACCCTCGGGCTTTCCATCCGGGCGACCGGGGACAATGAAAACATGGTCCGTGCCTCATCTGTCAACCCTGCGTTTACGATCACAGTCGGCCTGTGCATTTCCTCTTCCCTGACCGCCTTGTCCGGCGCCCTTCTTGCACAATATCAGAAGTCCTGCGACATCAACTTCGGGACAGGACAGGTCACCATTGCCCTGGCTTCCCTGATGATCGGTGAGACACTCGTTCGGAGAGGATCCATATTCAAACGGACAATTGGCGTCATCCTGGGAAGCTGCCTGTACCGCCTGATTGTCGCCATTGCGATGAAGTTCAACATGCCGGCCGAATTCCTGAAGCTCGCCTCCGCTCTGATTGTGACGGCAGCCATCGTCATCCCGTACATGAGGGAGAAGGCAGCCTTTTACAGGAGACGGATGGGCAGAGGAAATCTGACCGGAAAATGACCGCAGCCAGAGGGCGTTGCACGCAGACACACTACACGTAGACACGCTTCACGCAGACACCAGATTGCAGCGTAAAGATAGGATGATTCATCATGGAATATATGCTTCAGATCGACCATGTTACAAAAACCTTCAATCCCGGAACGGTCAATGAAAAGACAGCTCTCAGGAATGTGACTCTGAATCTGAAGAGAGGGGATTTCGCAACGATTGTCGGTAGCAACGGGGCAGGCAAGTCCACTCTGTTCAACGCCATCACCGGCGCGTTCTTCACCGACAGCGGTCGGATCTGTCTGGACGGGGAAGACATCACATTCAAGAAGGAACATCTGCGTTCCCGTGACATCGGTCACCTGTTTCAGGATCCGCTGATGGGAACAGCGCCTCACATGACAATCGAGGAAAACATGTCTCTGGCATACTTGAAGGCTTCCTACCACAGAAAGAGTCTGTTTTCAAGCATCACAAAGAAGGACAAGGCGTTCTTCCGCGGCAAGCTCTCACAGCTCCACATGGGGCTGGAGGACCGGATGGACAATCCGGTCGGCCTTCTGTCCGGCGGTCAGCGGCAGGCCCTGACGCTGGTGATGGCGACGATGGTCACCCCGAAGATCCTGTTGCTCGATGAACATACGGCCGCTCTGGATCCGGCGACAGCCGAGAAGGTGCTGGATCTGACGAAGCGTGTTGTGGCGGAAAACCACCTCACCTGTCTGATGGTGACCCATAATATGCATCAGGCACTGGATGTCGGAAACCGGACGCTCATGATGTACAATGGCACCATCATCCTTGACAAGGAAGGAGAGGAGCGTGCTCACATGACAGTCGATGATCTGCTGGAACAGTTCAGCATCCAGGCGGGGAAGGAGCTGGACAATGACCGGATCCTGCTGTCCGGCAAGGTGGAACGCTGACAGAATGGAGAAAACGCCGTGAATCAGAATACGATCCGGGAGAAAAAGAACAGGGCTGCGGGGTATCTTTTTCCTGCTGTCCTGTTTTTCTGTGCTGTTTTTTTGATCTTCCCTGCTGTCTGCCGGCGGGATTCATCAGCTCCAAAAGCAGCCGAAGGCTCTGAACAGATCTCCGGGACACAGACCGATCCGGATACGGACCATCCGGTTTCCGTCTCAAAGACGACATTTTCAATCGATGGGCTGGACCGCACATACCGGCTGCTGCTGGTCTCGGACCTTCACATCATCGTTCCGGGCGACCCCCAGGTCGATCCGGAAAGCGCGGATGTCGCAGACAGCCGGCTGAATCAGATGTTCAGGACTCCGTCGGGGGAATCTTCATTCCAGCTTTGGCAGACACTTCCTTCACAGCTGGACGGCATGAAAGCAGACATGATTCTGTTTGCGGGGGATATGGTTGACCTTGCCACGAAGGCAAGCACAGACAGCCTGAGAGCAGGCTTTGATTCCTTGAAAACGCCATGGATGTATGTGCGGGGCGACCATGACTACGCTGCCTGGTACAGCAAGACGTATGAGACGCAGAAGGATGCGATCCTGCTTCAGAGGCATACGGCTCCGCGCAAAAAGGTAATGCGTCAGAAGATCGGGAAGCTGACCATCATCGGCTGGGACAACAACACGGCGCAGATGACAAAGAAGGGCCTTCGCGACCTGAAAAAGTACCTGCAGGAAGCGAAGGATGAAAAAAGTCCGGTCCTTTTTCTCTGCCACGTCCCGCTGAGGGGAACGGTCACAGACAAGCTGGAGCAGGAATCTCTGCAGAGAAATGGCAGAGCGCTTCTGTGGGGAGACGGCGACTGCTATTATCACCCGGACGATACGACAAAGAAGGCACTGGAGCTGATCCTGGCCAAGGACAGCCCGGTTGCCCTGGAAGCCTCAGGCCATCTGCACTTTTCATACAACGGTCCGCTGACAGAAACCAGCGCCATCATCACGGCGGGTCCTGCTTTCCAGAACCGGGTTGACGAGCTGGTTCTGGTCCCTGGAAATTCACAGTAAAGCCGGTTCAGATCAGTTTTTCGAGATCCTCATAGAATGAAGGGTAGGAAATGAGGACGCAGTCCGCATCTTCGATTGTGGTTGTTCCTTCGGCAGCAAGCGCGGCGACAGCCATGCTCATGGCAACGCGATGATCCAGAAAGGACCTGACTCTCGCGCCATGAAGGAATCCTGTGCCACGTATGACCATCCCATCTTCTTCCGGTGCAATATCGGCTCCCATCGCCTTCAGGTTCTCCGTCATGGTCGCGATACGGTCTGACTCTTTGACCTTCAGCTCCGCGGCGTCCCTGATGACGGTGGTTCCTTCCGCATAGGCTGCCATCACCGCAATCACCGGAATTTCGTCGATCAGTGTCGGAATCAGTGCGCCTTCGATCGTTGTGCCGTGCAGCGAAGAACTTTTCACGAGCAGATCGGCAGCCTTCTCGCCGCCCCGGTCATATTCGCGGATCACCTCAATCTGCCCGCCCATGTCGCGCGCGACCTCGAGGATGCCCGCCCTGGTCGGATTGATGCCGACATTCTTCACCAGAATCTCCGAGCCGGGCACGATCAGCCCCGCTGCAATAAAATACGCAGCGGAAGAGATGTCGCCCGGGACGATGATATCCTGCCCTCTGAGCTGTGGTTCCGGGCAGACTTCTGCGCGCCAGGGTACCATGCCAGACATGCGGCTTCTGTCTGCCATATCATTTTTACCGGACGACGGGCGAGTCTTTGCCCCTGAAGCAGCATATTCATCAGCCGGCAGTGAGCTTATCTCTGCCCCGAAGCCTCTGAGCATCAGCTCCGTGTGATTGCGGGAAAGAGAAGGCTCCGTGACCGAGGTCCTGCCGTCTGCATACAGACCGGCCAGAAGGATGCAGGACTTGACCTGTGCGCTCGCGACGGGAGACAGGTAGTCAATTCCATGCAGATGTCCTCCGCTGATCTCAAGCGGCGTACAGTCGTTGCCCCGCAGGGATGTGATCCTGGCTCCCACCTCGGTCAACGGCCGGATGATGCGTTTCATCGGTCTGGCCTGGATCGAGCTGTCCCCGTTGATCTGACTTTGAAAAGCCTGTCCGGCCAGAATACCGGAGAGAATGCGCGTTGTCGTGCCGGAATTTCCCGTATCCAGTGTATCCAATGGCGCTGAAAGCCCATGCAGACCTTTCCCGTGCACAACAACGGTGTCCGCCTCGCGGTCTTCCTCTATATCAATTCCGAGCTGACGAAAGCATGAGATGGTCGACAGACAGTCTGCGCTCATCAGGAAATGAGAGGCGCGCGTATCTCCTTCTGCAAGCGCTCCCAGCATGATGGAGCGGTGGGAAATGGACTTGTCTCCCGGGACTTCGATTTCCCCGTGCAGGGCACCAGCCCTCTGAAATTCTCTGATCCTCATATCCTGTTCTCCTTCTCAGCCCCGGTCATCCTCCGGGCACCCATTCTCCCTGTCCTGTTCAGCCCTGACGGCCACTTTTCTGTGATACCTGGACAGGATTCAGGGCTGGCCTGTTATCCTGTCTGCTGCGGTGAGACCAGCGCAGACAGCTTACTCGTTCACCCACACTGTGTAGCGATGGTGTCTGAGCAGCTCTGCGGCCTGATGGCAAGCGTCTTCCTCATAGAACTCAATGGAAAGAGCGCCCTTTTCAAACTCACGGTTATGCACGATCCCGATGTTCTTGATCGAGATCGAATGGACGGCAAGAATGGTCGCAATCGTTGCGATGGCGCCGCTTTCATCGATCAGGTCGCAGTAAATCCGGTAGATCTTCTTGACCGGCCCTGAGGAGGAGAAGCTGAAGGAATCTCTATAGTCCCGGGAAGACGCAAACATCTGATTGATGTAGGCGCCGTCACCGGCCATCATATGATCTCTTGCCGCCTCCATTTCCCGAATGAACTCGCCAAGGACCTTCGCGATATTGTCGGAATTATCGATGCAGATCTGCTCCCACATCTCAGGGGAGGAGGAGGCGATCCGCGTGATGTCCCGAAACCCGCCTGCAGCGATCATCTTCATATGTTCCTCCCGCCCGTCGAGGGTATGGACGGTGTTGACAAGCGAGGAAGCGATGACATGCGGAAGATGACTGACAGCCGCCGTGATGTAGTCATGCTCCCGATAGTCCAGCACAAGCGGAAGTGCCTTCAGCGACTGAACAAGCCGATAATAGCGGTCTGTCCAGTCTCCGGGGACACGCTTCCCAGGAGTCAGGATATAGTACGCATTTTCAAACAGATGGTCGTTGCCGCTCTCAAAGCCGGTTTTCTCGGAGCCGGTCATCGGATGGCCGCCGATAAACTGATTGTCCAGCCCAAGCCGCTCGGCTTCCTGATGAATGCCCGTCTTGACAGAGCCGACATCCGTGAGGATGGTCTTTTTTCCAAGAACGGTCCGGATCTCAGATAACATACGGATGTTGGTGATGACCGGCGCACACAGAAAAATATAGTCGCAGCCGCGAAACAGCTCGTCGGACGGCGATGTGCAGATCTCATCAAGCACCCCTGCCTCCCGCGCCTCCATGGAGGTTTTCTGTGTCCTTGTGTAGGCGCAGATTGTGCACGCGGGATCCAGCTTCTTCAGATTTCTTGCAAGCGACCCGCCAATCAGGCCCAGGCCAATAAACCCATACTTCATCGCATCACCACTCCTGTCAGATCATTCTGTGTCCCGCTCAGTATGCCATATTCGGGCAGAGGAATCAATCAAGTTGACTTCCTGAAAGGACCAATTCAGGCGTATAATAGGCAAAACATCATTCGCCGCGTCATGCGTGCTTTGGAAATCTGACAGGGAGACGACGTATGAATACTCAGGAAAAATTTGAACTTGTCTACAACAACTTCAAGCTTCACTTTTACAGAGAGATCTTCCATAAGATCCAGGGGCGTGAGACATCCCTCACGACAGTGGAAACATTCTGTATGGAAGTCATCTATGCACTTGGCCGTCCGACCATCAGCGAGTTCGGCTCGTTCATCGGACTCTCGACCCCGAACACAGCCTACAAAATTGCGAATCTGGTCAAAAAAGGATACCTGAAGAAGGTTCAGTGTCCGGATGACAAGCGGGAATACCGGCTGGAGGTGACGCAGCGCTATATGGATTACTACAATATCAGCGCTTCCTATATGAACAACGTCATCGGTCATGTTCAGGAGAAGATGACACCTGAAGAGATCCACGGCTTTGACAGAAGCCTTGAGGTCATCTACGCCGAGCAGATGGACGAGACACCACTTCCGGACGGTCATCTGCCGGCCTCCATATCAGATGACTGATGGTTTTACATCCCCGGTTATCAGCGCCCCTCTGACAGCAGAATGGTTTCTCTTAAGCTCTGGTGCATGGCACCGGAGCTTTTTTCATGCATTTTTTCAGGAACGCAGATTGACAGACATGGTTGATTGAATTATGATTAGCAGCGTATTTAGATAAATTTATTTAGATAAAGACTTATCACTAAAGACTTTTCATGGAGGGCATCGTTATGACGCTGGATGGAGTAAAGGAAATTATTGATGAGACGCTGAAATACAGCGGGGATGTGACGACGAATACAAAGCTGAAGGGAGATCTGATTATGGACTCTCTGGACGGTGTGGAGCTTGTCATGGCGCTTGAGGAGAAGTTCGGCGTCGAGATTCCGAACGAAGATATGGCAAACCTGGAGACGGTCGGTGACATCGTCACTTATATCGACAAGAAGGCACAGAAGGGTTGAGAAAAGAACCGCGATGGAACTGGAATTGACAGATATCGAACGAATCATAACCCTGTTTGAGCGTTCAGATCTTTCCGAGATGGACCTGAAGAACAGGGGTCAGCGGCTCCAGCTGAAGAAAGCCGGTGGCTCCGCAATCAGTCATGAGGCGGTGGCGTCAGGAGATTCTTCGAACCACGTGAGTGAATCTGGAGCGGTCTGTGTGGGGAAGACGGAAAATCACACCCATGCCAGAGGTTGCATTGAAAAAGGCGGTCAGACGGATGTGCCTGCGGAGGGGAAGACGGCTGCTGAGCTGAAGGCCCCGCTCACAGGTGTCTTTCATACGAAAAATCTGGATGGGGGACTGGTCTATGCCGAGCCAGGGAAAAAAGTGCAGAAGGGAGAGACCGTCGGCCTGATGGAAGCCATGAAGATGATGAGCGAAATCAAAGCGCCCGTAAGCGGCACGATCTTATCAGTCGAAGTCGGAGACGCTGATTTCTGCGAGTATGGGAAGGTTCTGATGTTGATTCAGCCAGATGAGGGCATGTGATGTTCCGGAGAATTCTGATTGCTAACAGGGGCGAAATCGCCATGAGGCTGATCCGCTGCATGAAGGAGATGGGGATCGAAAGTGTCCTTGCCTATTCTTCGGAGGATGCCGATTCTCTTCCAGTCCAGATGGCAACGGATGCGGTCTGTATCGGACCGGCTCCTGCCTCGGAAAGCTATCTGAACCAGGCCGCCCTTGTGGAGGCCGCGAAAGCTGCTTCCTGCGACGCTGTTCATCCGGGGTATGGATTTTTGTCTGAGAATGCAGATTTCGCAGCGCTTGTCCATGAAAACGGTATGGTGTTCATAGGCCCGGATCCTGAAACCATCCGTCTGATGGGGGACAAGGAGAAAGCCAGGGAGCTGATGAAAAGAAACGGCATCCCGACCGTTCCAGGCTCTGACGGTCTGGTCGATACAGCTGAGGAAGCCGTCCGGGTGGCAGACAGCCTTGGCTATCCGGTGCTGGTCAAGGCATCGGCCGGAGGCGGCGGCCGTGGAATGCGCCGCGCTGTCAGCCGTGACGAAGTCATAGCAGCATATCAGGATGCACGCGCAGAAGCTCAGGCTGCCTTCGGAGACAGCTCTGTGTATCTCGAGAAGGAAATCGTCCACCCGCATCACATCGAATTTCAGATTCTTGCAGACCGGTATGGCAGCATCGTTCAGCTTGGGGAACGAGACTGCTCCATGCAGCGCCGCCGCCAGAAGATGATAGAGGAAGCTCCGGCAAATTTCCTGACGCCAAAGCTTCGGGCGAAGATGGCAAAAGCTGCCATCGCGGCTGCAAAGGCATCTGGGTATGTCAGTGCCGGAACGGTCGAGTTTGTCGTCGATCAGGGCGGAAACTTCTACTTTATTGAAATGAACACCCGCATCCAGGTCGAACACTGCGTAACGGAGATGGAGACGGGGATCGACCTTGTGAGGGAGCAGATCCGCATTGCAGACGGAATGAAGCTGTCAATCCGGCAGTCAGACATCCATCCCTCCGGTCATACGATCGAGGTCCGGATCAATGCCGAAGACCCGCAGCAGGACTTTGCGCCGTCCCCGGGGAATATTTCGTTCGTGCACTTTCCCTGTGGAGGTGGCGTACGGATTGAGAGCGCCGTCTACAGCGGCTCACGCGTCAGTCCGTTCTATGATTCAATGATCGCGAAGCTGATTGTACACGCTTCCGGCCGCCAGGAGGCCATCCACAAGATGCGGGCAGCGCTCGAGGAACTGACAATAGAAGGTGTCCGCACAAACATCGACTACCTGTACCTGATGATGTTCCAGCGAGACTATCTGCTTGGACAGTTTGATACCTCGTTCATCGAAGAGAACACAGAGAAAATTCTGCGATGGGAGAAGACATGCCGGAAAAAAGCGGGACTGGCTGGTTAAATCGCAAAATCAATCAGTCCACTGTCTGAAAGGAGGCGCGGTTCGTGGGGGAGAATCCGTTTGCAAGAAAGAGGGCTGTCCTGCTCGCATACAAAGAGCAGCGTGTCCGCGGACGAAAATACGCTCATGTGGGTTTGAAACTCAGACGGCTCATGGATCCGGGATCTGTCACAGAACTCTGGCAAGACCTTGAGACGCAGGATCCGCTTCAATTTCCCGGATACCGGGTGAAGCTGACAGACAACCAGCAGCGAACTGGCGCCAGGGACGCTCTGATGTGTGTAAAGGGCACGATCGACTCCAATCCCGTGGTCTGCTGCGAGCTTTCAGCGTCCTTTCTGATGGGAAGCATGGGGAGTGTTGTCGGAGAGAAGATTGCGCGAGCAGCGGAAAAGGCCGATCAGGACAAATGCCCGCTGATCATCATATCCGCAAGCGGCGGCGCCCGCATGCAGGAGGGCATGTATGCGCTTTTTCAAATGGAGAAGACAGCGGCTTCCATCCGCCGTTTCCAGAGGCATGGGGGCTTGTTCATATCGATTCTGACAGACCCGACGATGGGTGGGGTGAGCGCCAGTTTTGCGAGCCTCGGAGATCTGATCCTGGCTGAGCCGGATGCACTGATTGGTTTTGCCGGTCCCAGAGTCATTGCGCAAACCATTCATCAGAAGCTTCCGAAGGGGTTCCAAAAGGCGCAGTTCCAGCTGGAGCATGGATTTGCTGACCGTATCGCAGAACCTGAGAAGATGCGGGAGGAAGTCCTGCAGCTTCTCAGGTTCCATGTCAAAGGAGGAAAAGCACAGCTGCGGAAAGACCTGCCTGACGATGAATGCGTCCAGCAGGCGCCTGACCTTCCGGATATGGTGAAAAACCACGGACGAGGAGAGGGCCATCGCGGGCAGCTGTCTGCCTATGAGCGTGTCCGGCTTGTCCGCTCGGAAGACCGCCCGAAAATTACCGACTACATTGACGCCCTTTTCACTGATTTCACTGAACTTTGCGGCGACCGCTGCGGAACGGAGGATCCGGCCATCCTATGCGGGTTAGCCTTCTTTGGCTCACAGCCGGTTACCGTAATCGGCCACCGGAAAGGAAAGAACCTCAGGGACAGCCTGCGGTTCAATTTCGGGATGCCCGGTCCGGGCGGATACCGGAAGGCGCTTCGTCTGATGCGGGAGGCAGAGAAGTTCGGCCGGCCTGTCATCACGTTCATCGATACGCCTGGTGCTTATCCCGGGAAGGAAGCCGAGGAGAATGGCATCAGCAGTGCGATTGCGGAGAACCTGGCGGCGATGGCGGAGCTGCGTGTCCCGATTCTGTCGATCGTCACGGGGGAGGGCAGCAGCGGCGGGGCACTCGGGATCGGGGCAGGAGACCGCATCCTGATGCTGGAAAATGCGGTCTATTCCGTGCTCTCTCCTGAAGGCTTCGCAAGCATCCTCTGGAAGGATTCCAAGCGGGCGGCTGAAGCCAGCGAAATCATGCAGATGACAGCGCCGGAGCTTCTTGACCACGGTCTGATAGACGGAATCATTGAGGAACCGGAGGGCGGCATTCAAAAAGAACCGGGATTTTGCTATCGCCGGATGAAAGAGGCGATTGAGACCTTTTTGTCTGACCTGTATGGAGCAGACGCAGATGAGCTGACAGAACGCAGGTACCAGAAGTATCGCTCATTTGAAGGTGCCCTTCGTCCCGTCTGCAAGGCTGCAGGAGGCCCTGTGCTCAAACCGGAGGAATCTTCTGATACATCTGCGCAGAAACAGGAGGCAGACATATGAGAGGATTCAGATTGATTGGAACAGGAATGGCGGTTCCAGGAATCCGTTTTTCTAATGATGATTTTTCGGACTGGCTTGACACGTCAGACGCCTGGATCAGGCCTCGCACAGGAATCAGAACCCGGTATTTCTGCCGGCATCCGCTGGAATCGATTCGCTGCGCGGAGAGCCCTGAAATTTCAGAGACGCAATCCGGTTCGGGGCAGGAGGCGCCGTTCCGGACGGATCGCACAATGACCCTGGCTGTACGGGCGGGAGAGGAGGCACTGAGAAATGCGGGCATCTCTCCCTGTGACATCGGCCTGATCATCTGCGCAACCTCGACACCGTCAGGTGCGATGCCATCGACCGCCTGTTTTGTGCAGAAATACCTCGGCATCCCATCCGGGGCCGCAGCACTCGATCTGAATGCCGCCTGCACAGGTTTTATTTATGCCATGTCTGTGGCATTCAGCCTCCTGCAGACGGGCCATGCTCCTGGTGGAACATACGCCCTCGTCATAGGAGCAGATGCAATGTCAGAGATCCTGGACTTCCGGGACCGCAGCACCTGCGTCCTGTTTGGGGATGGGGCAGGGGCTGCCGTGGTGAAGCTGGACGATGAGACCAGATATCCCTGTCATTTTCATCTGGGGGCAGAAGGGAATGACGAGGCGCTTTTCTGCGAGAACGGAAGGCTCAGAATGGATGGCAGGGCTGTCTTTCGGTTTGCTGTTTCTAAAATTCTCGGGGAAATGGATCACCTGAATCAGACAACCGGGGTCAGCCCGGATGAAATCACACATATTCTCTGTCATCAGGCAAACAGCCGGATCCTGGATTATGTGAAAAGAGCCCGCCGCCTCAGAGATGACCAGCTGTTCATGGATCTGGACCGGTTCGGAAACACCGGCGCGGCAAGCGTTCCGATTGCCCTGGCTGATATGAAACAGCAGGGCAGGCTGAAGAACGGAGACTCACTGCTTCTTGTTGGCTTTGGCGGCGGCCTTACCTGGGGCAGCATGTACCTGAGAGTATAGGCTGCTTTTGCTGCAGCTTCAGGCTGTCATCAAACCATGACAGCGCGGTTTCAGGCTCAAGCCAAGCAGCCGCCTGCAGGAGCACTTCGTATGACGGAAATAAGGAGGTCTGCATGCAGTATCTGAATGAAATACTCGGAATCAAATACCCATTTATACAAGGCGGAATGGCAAATGTCGCGACTGGTGCCTTCGCAGCAGCCGTGTCCAATGCCGGCGCACTTGGAATCATCGGATCCGGCGGTATGAATGCGGAGAAACTTGAGGAACATATCCGGATCTGCAAGTCTCTGACGGACAAGCCGTTCGGCGTCAACCTCATGCTCATGAACCCGGACACCCCCAGGATGGCTGAGCTTGTTGCCAGAAGCGGCGTCAAGGTGGTGACGACAGGGGCCGGCAGTCCGCAGAAATATGTGCAGATGTGGAAGGAGGCCGGTATTCTGGTAATTCCGGTTTGTGCAAGCGTCCTTCTGGCACAGCAGCTTGTCCGGGCAGGCGCCGATATGATCATCGCCGAAGGGACGGAGAGCGGCGGACATGTCGGGGAGATGACAACGCTGACACTTGTCCCGCAGATGGTGGATGGGGTAGATGTCCCGGTTATCGCTGCCGGCGGGATTGCAGACGGACGGCAGCTTGCCGCTGCCTATGCCCTCGGCGCGATCGGCGTCCAGATGGGAACCTGTCTGCTTGTAAGCGAGGAATGTCCAATTCATGACAATTACAAAAACGCTCTACTGAAGGCAAAGGACAATGGAACGTGCGTGACCGGGCGGATCGGTGGTTCGCCGACCCGGATTCTGAAAAACCGAATGGCAAGAGACTATATCCGGCTGGAAAGACAAGGAGCCGATCAGATGGAGCTTGAAAAGTACACGCTTGGCTCGCTTCGGAAAGCTGTTTTTGACGGCAATGTCGATGAGGGCTCCCTGATGGCGGGTCAGGTCTGCGGACAGTTGAAAGAAATCCGCCCGCTCAAAGAGATCTTCCAGTCTCTTGCCGGGGAGGCATCGGATGTCATAAGGAAGCAAAGTGAAACGCTCCGCTGTCTGGGAGGACTCTGACCATGAAATTAGCCTATCTGTTTGCCGGCCAGGGCAGCCAGCGCGAGGGCATGGGCGCTGACCTGTATGAGGCATATCCGGCATTCCGGAAAATCCTTGACCGGGCAGCTGATGTTTACCATGCAGAATACCCTGACAGAAGAGATCTCAGAGATCTGATGTTCAAGGCGCCTCTGGAAGAATTGTCCCGGACACAGAACACGCAGCCTGCACTTGCCGCCTACGCGGCCGGTGTCTATGCAGTGCTTGCTGAGGCCGGTATCACCCCTTCTTATCTGGCCGGTCTTTCACTTGGTGAGTACAGCGCACTTTATGCCTCCGGAGTTCTGGATCTGGATACACTGATTCGTCTGACTTCCTTCCGCGGCAGAGCGATGGAGCTGGCCGGATCTGGTCAGAAGACGAAAATGTGCGCCGTCATCGGTCCGGATTCTGACACAGTGCAGAAGCTCTGCGAGCGTGTGTGCGATGAGAAAATCGGAACGGTTGAAATATCCAACTACAATACACCTGTCCAGAACGTGATCTCGGGAGATGTGGCGGCTGTCACGCGCGCAGAGGAGCTGGTACGAAGCGAAGGACTGGGACGATGCATGGAGCTGAGAGTCTCCGGCGCGTTCCACACCCATTTCATGAAGCCGGCCGCGGAGGCCCTTTCTGAATATCTATGGACAGTCAACCTTCACCCGATGCGCATTCCGGTTGTCCTGAATGTAACAGGAAAGCCCCTGCAGCAGAACAGTCAGCTGAAGGAGATGATGACACGGCAGGTGACAAACGGTGTCCGGATGGCACAGTCCATCCTTTATCTGGCCTCAGAGGGGATCGACACCGTCATCGAAATCGGTCCCGGCAGGGTCTTGTCCGGTTTTGTCAGAAAAACTGTCAGCGGAGTCACAACCATGACAATCGACAGCGCAGCAGACCTGGATGGTGTCCTGAAAACCTTCAAACAGCAGCATCAGTGAGAGGAGAACCATAACCATGGTGAATGTACATCTGGATGAAATGCCTGAAATAGTCAGCCGTCTGAACGGTCAGACTGCTGCCAACGGCAGACAGGAGTGCCAGCCTGGATCCGCTGGTGGGCAGGATTGCCAGCCGGACAGCTTTGGCAGTCTGAAGGGCCAGACAGCTGTCGTCACTGGCGGCGGCCGGGGGATCGGAAGAGCCATCTGCCTTGAGCTTGCCAGAGCTGGCGCTCATGTCGTCATCGGGTACGGGCACAACCGGCAGGAAGCGGAGGAGACGGCGGATGCCTGCCGCAGACTTGGCCCGGAAGCGCAGATCGTGGAAGCGGATGTCTCAGAGCTGTCCTCATCAAAAAAACTGATCGATGAGGCATACAAGGCCTATGGCAGGCTGGATATTCTGGTGAACAATGCCGGGATCACGAAGGACACCCTTGCCCTGGCAATGCACATGGAGGACTTTGATCGCGTGCTGAAGGTCAACCTGTACGGCGCATTTTATTGTGCCCAGGCAGCCGCAAAATATATGCTGAGAGCCCGGTACGGCCGTATCATCAGCATATCAAGCATTGTCGGGCTCCACGGCAATGCCGGACAGACCAACTACGCTGCGAGCAAAGCCGGTATCATCGGCATGACGAAATCTCTCGCAAAAGAGCTTGCCTCTCGAAACATCACTGTCAATGCCATCGCTCCGGGCATGATCGATACAAAGATGACGGGGGCGATGTCCGGGGTTGCCAGGACTGCCATGGAAGCCCAGATTCCGGCCGGATATGCCGGCAGGCCTGAGGACGTCGCCGCCGCCGTCCGCTTTCTGGCACTGCCGCAGGCTGGCTACATCACAGGACAGGTGCTCGGCGTAGATGGTGGAATGGGAACATAAAAGAAAGACTACATCTGCATTCGTGCGTTATGGAGCGCAGCGGATTTTCAAAACAGGTCAAATGGGGAAGGGAGAATCAGGATGAGCAGGAGGGTGGCTGTCACAGGGCTTGGAATCGTGTGTCCGATCGGCAATTCAACGGAGGAGGTTATAAGCAGCGTCCGGAATGGACGATGCGGGATCGCTCCGATCACCCGGTACGACACCTCTGCACAGAAGGTAAAGCTTGCCGGCGAGGTTAAAGGGCTTCAGATCGATTCTTATATCGACCCGTCGGAAGCCAGAAAGATGGACCTTTACACACAGTATGCGCTGTGTGCGGCCATTCAGGCTGTCAAAGACAGCGGCCTTTCCTTTGATGAAGAGGACAGACAAAGATGCGGCGTGATCCTCGGAACCGGAATAGGCGGAATCGAAACCATCGAGCAGCAGCAGGTTCGGGGCGAGAAACATGGCTTTGACAGAGTCAATCCCTTTTTCATCCCGAGGGCCATCAGCAATATGTCTGCCGGTCATGTCGCGCTGCGTTTCGGTCTCAGAGGAATCTGCGAAACAACAGTGAGTGCCTGCGCAAGCTCCGCAAATGCCATCGGCGAAGCTTACCTCAAGGTTCTGGAAGGCCGTGTGGATATCTGTCTGACCGGAGGCTCGGAAGCTGCCGTCACACCGCTGAGCATCGGCGGGTTCACCTCTCTTCAGGCGCTCTCTCTTTCTCAGGATCCTGCCCGGGCCTCCATCCCGTTTGACAAGGAGCGCAATGGCTTTGTAATGGGGGAGGGCGGTGCCGTGCTTGTCCTTGAGGAATACGAGCATGCCAGAAAGAGAGGCGCACACATCTACGGAGAGATCACCGGCTATGGCGCAACCTGCGATGCCTACCACATCACCTCACCGGATCCTGATGCAAAGGAAGCTGCGGACTGCATCCGCCTGGCGATGGAGGAGGCAGGGCTTTCGCCGGAGGATGTCGACTACATCAATGCACACGGAACCTCCACGCATCTGAACGATTCCTGCGAGACGAAAGCGATCCGGGCAGTCTTCGGCGATGCCGCAGACCATCTGAAGGTCAGCTCCACCAAGTCCATGACCGGACATATGCTTGGCGCAGCGGCAGCGGTTGAAGCCGTCATCACGCTGCTTGCGATGGAAGAGGGCTTCGTCCCGCCGACCATCGGTCTGAGAGTTCCAGATTCGGAATGTGACCTGAATTATGTTCCGGAGACAGGCTTCCCCTGTACGATCCGCAACGCTTTGTCTGAATCATTTGGTTTCGGAGGACATAACGTCTGCCTGGCCTTCCACAGAGAGGAAAATGCATGATTCCTCCCGCCGCAGCCGATCACATCCTCAGACAGATTCCGAAGCAGACATATGCTTCACCAGAACCAAGGAGGTCTTTTGATGCAGCTTGACAGCAGACAGATTCAGCAGATCCTTCCACATCGTTATCCGTTTCTTATGATTGACAAGGTGACGGACTGCCAGCCCGGAAAGAGTGCGGACGCCGTACGGTGCGTCAGTGCCAATGAGATGCAGTTCATGGGGCATTTTCCGTCTTATCTGGTGATGCCGGGCGTTCTGATCATCGAGGCAATGGCTCAGACCGGAGCGGTTGCGCTCCTCACGATGCCGGAGAATGCCGGAAGGCTTGTCTTCTTCGGTGGTATCCGGAATGCCAGATTCCGGCGGCAGGTCGTACCGGGAGATGTCCTCGAGATACACTGTGAGCTGACAAAGATGAGAGGCTCTGTTGGTTTCGGAACCGCCGTCGCAACAGTAGACGGCGAGCGGGCAGCGGAGGCGGAGCTTTCCTTTGTCGTGGGAGATGTCCCCGCGGTCTGACCGTTCAGTATCATCATCCGCCCCGGCCGGTCTGCTTCAGACAGGCATGTTGCTGAAAAGAGAATGCATTTTGCCTGTTCATTTCTTGTTCAATACTGTAAATATTGGATAGAAATGCTTGCAAACATCCATGTGCTTTAGTACAATGTGTTCATATGGGTCACATCCCACAATACGAGCACGGAGGAAAAACTTATGAATGTTTACACCACTGACAAAATACGCAACGTTGTTCTGTTAGGTCACGGTGGAGCAGGGAAGACAAGCCTTCTGGAAGCGATGGCATACCTGACCGGTATTACTTCCAGGCTCGGCTCTGTCGCGGACGGCACCACCCTGAGCGATTTTGATAAAGAAGAGCAGAACCGTAAGTTCTCAATCAATACCTCGATGGCTCCGATCATCTGGAATGACTGCAAGATCAATGTTCTTGATACCCCTGGCTATTTTGACTTCATCGGAGAGGTGGAGGAGGCTGTCGCAGCGGCTGACGCGGCGATCATTGTTGTAAACGGGAAGAATGGCGTCGAGGTCGGCACGCAGAAGGCATGGGAGCTTTGTGAAAAGTACCATCTCCCGCGGATGTTCTACGTTTCCAACATGGACTTTGACAACGCTTCATACAGAAAGATCGTCGAGGCACTGACCGATCTTTACGGCAAGAAAATCGCTCCGATGTATCTTCCGATTCGTGAGAATGAGAAGTTCGTCGGTTACGTCAACGTGGTCAAGCAGCGCGCGCGCCGCTACGTGGACAAGCAGAACAAGGTGGAGTGCGAGATCCCCGATTATCTGAAGGATTACCTCGCAAACTACCGGGACACGATGCTGGAATCCGTCGCCGAGACGAGCGAGGCCTTCATGGACCGCTATTTCAACGGAGAGGAGTTCACGGAGGCTGAGATTGTATCCGCGCTCAAGGCGAATGTCTCTACCTGTGACATGGTGCCTGTCACAATGGGTGCCAGCGTCAACCTCCAGGGCATCATGATCCTTCTTGACGATATCATCAGCTATTTCCCGAGTCCGCTGGAACGCCAGATTGCCGGAGTCAGCCTGAAATCAAATGAAGTCTTCCATGCGGACTATGACTTCTCGAAGGCGAAGAGTGCATTTGTATGGAAGACAATCGTCGATCCGTTCATCGGCAAGTATTCGATGATCAAGGTAGCTTCAGGATCGCTTCGCCCGGACGATATGCTGTTCGATACGGAGAATCAGAATGAATTCCGCGCCGGCAAGCTCTATGTGTTTGAGGGCAGCAAGCCGACCGAGGTATCCGAGTTGATGGCGGGGGACATTGGTGCGCTCTCCAAGCTTGATGTCGACACCCGTGACAGCATTTCCACCAAGGCAAACCCGGTTCAGTATGGTAAGTTCGAAATCTCGACTCCTTACACCTATAAGAAATATGTGGCTTTGACAAAGGGCGAGGAGGACAAGGCCGCGCAGGGACTCTCGAAGCTTGCGCAGGAAGATCAGACGCTCCGTGTTGTCAACGATGCGGAGAATCACCAGACGCTTCTCTACGGGATCGGTGACCAGCAGCTTGAGGTTGCGGCCAGCAAGCTGCTGAATAAGTACAAGGTAAAAATCGCGCTTGAGAAGCCGGCGGTTGCGTTCCGCGAGACGATCCGGAAAACGTCTGATGTCGACAGCAAGTACAAGAAGCAGTCCGGCGGACATGGTCAGTATGGCCACGTCAAGATGAAGTTTGAACCGTCTGGAGATCTGGAGAAGCCTTATGTTTTCGAGCAGATTGTGGTCGGCGGATCCGTTCCGAAGAATTACTTCCCGGCAGTCGAGAAGGGAATTGCAGAGTCCGTTCTGAAGGGACCGATGGCCGGATACCCGGTTGTCGGGGTCAAGGCGATCCTTTATGACGGTTCCTACCATCCGGTTGATTCGTCCGAGCAGGCGTTCAAGACCGCAGCTAGCATGGCCTTCAAGAAGGGCTTCATGGAAGCAGGTCCGGTCCTGCTTGAACCGATTGCTTCCCTGAAGGTCACGGCACCTGACAAGTATACCGGCGACATCATGGGCGACCTCAACAAAAGACGCGGCCGTGTGCTCGGCATGAATCCTGATCACAAGGGGAACACGATCGTGGAGGCAGATGTCCCGCAGAGTGAGCTGTACGGCTACTGCACGACGCTTCGCTCCATCACCGGCGGAGCAGGAAGCTTCGAGTATACGTTCGCCCGCTATGAGCAGGCGCCTGCGGATGTTCAGGAGAAGGAGATCGAGGCGAGAGCAGAGGAAGCCGCAAAGTAAATCTTGTAATTTAAAATTACCGTGTGTTATAATGCGACTGTTGATTTCCGCTTGCGTTTCGGGCACTGGACACTGTTTTATAGATTCCACGACCGGGATCGCGTGGCAATGGGAAGCGTGAATTCGTTCGTATAAGGAGGCATCATTATGAAGCATATTCAGACCCTCAGCACCAGATCTCTTCAGCAGTCTCTCAAGAAGGGCGGATGCGGCGAGTGCCAGACATCCTGCCAGTCTGCATGCAAGACCAGCTGCACGGTCGGCAACCAGACCTGTGAGCAGATGAAGAAGAACTGACGGGAGCGTCATTTCCATTCAAGGCTGATTCAAGATGTATTATGACAGGCTGTCGCAGATAGGACCTGCGGCAGCCTGTTCTGTGATAACAGGGAAGAGGAGTACAAGCTTTTGGTTCATCAGTATCGCAACAACGGATATAATATCGCTCTGGATGTAGACAGCGGAAGCGTTCACATTCTGGACGATCTCAGCTATCAGCTGATTGCTGAACTTGAAAAAAACAGAGCGCTGACCGATGAGGAGCTCACCGGGATGTTCAGGGACAGATATGATCCTTCAGACATTCAGGAAGCGCTCTCTGAAATTCACGGCCTTGAGTCGGCCGGGCAGCTCTTCACAGAAGATATCTACAAGAACGCTGTCATCGATTTCAAAAACAGACCGACCGTCGTCAAGGCACTCTGCCTGAATATCGCGCACGACTGCAATCTGGCATGCAAGTATTGTTTCGCAGAGGAAGGAGAATATCACGGAAGACGGGCGCTCATGAGCTATGAGGTCGGCTGCCAGGCGCTCGATTTTCTTGTCGCTCACTCCGGCAACAGACATAACCTGGAGGTTGACTTCTTCGGGGGCGAGCCTCTGATGAACTGGGAAGTTGTCAAAAAGCTGGTCGCATATGGAAGATCGCTTGAAAAAAAGCATGACAAACACTTCCGATTCACCATCACGACAAACGGAGTTCTTCTGAACGACGAGATCATGGAATTCTGCAACCGTGAGATGGACAATGTGGTCATGAGTCTGGACGGCAGACAAGCCGTTCATGATCACATGCGTCCGTTCCGGAATGGCAAGGGCAGCTATGAGCTGGTTGTCCCGAAATTCCAGAAGTTTGCGGCACAGAGAAAAGCACTCGGAAAACAGTATTACATCCGCGGAACCTACACACACTACAATCTCGATTTTGCCAGGGACGTCATTCACTTTGCGGATCTCGGATTCGATCAGCTCTCAATGGAACCAGTCGTCGCCCCGGCTGATGCAGATTACGCCATCCGTCCGGAGGATATCCCGGTTCTGAAGGAGCAGTATGACCTTCTGGCCCAGGAGATGATCCGCCGTCAGAAGGAAGGGAGAGGATTTACTTTCTTCCACTTTATGATCGATCTGACGGGCGGCCCGTGTGTCTACAAACGGCTCTCCGGCTGCGGCTCCGGCACGGAATACCTCGGTGTCACGCCATGGGGAGACCTGTATCCTTGTCACCAGTTTGTCGGGAATGAGCAGTTCCTCCTCGGCAACGTAAAAGACGGCATTGTCCGGACGGACATTGTTGACAACTTCAAGTGCTGCAACGTCTATTCCAGAAAGGAATGCCGCACCTGCTTTGCAAGGTACTATTGCAGCGGCGGCTGCGCAGCGAATTCATGGAACTTCCATGGCCGGATTGATGATGTATACGAGATCGGCTGCGAGCTTGAGAGAAAGCGGGTTGAATGTGCCATTATGATCAAGGCCGCCCTTGCGGGCAGCCCGGAGTCATAAAGATAAAAAGCAAAGGAGTCATACCAATGAGCAAGAAGAAGGCAAGAATCATTCTGATCCTTCTGGCAGCTTCCCTGGTCCTTCTGCTCTACACTGCGTTTATCGGGTGGGGACCGACCGGGACAGGTGCCATGAAAAACATCAAGCTGGGCCTTGATCTGGAGGGCGGCGTGTCTGTCACTTATCAGGCGAAGGAGGACAACCCTTCAGCCGAGGACATGGCAGACACTGTGTACAAGCTCCAGAAGCGTGTCGACGCGATCTCGACCGAAGCGCATGTCTACCAGGAAGGATCGAACCGGATCAACATCGAGATCCCCGGCGTTTCCAACGCGGAGGAGATTCTCTCCCAGCTGGGGAAACCAGGCTCTCTGAAGTTTGAGCTTTCGGACGGGACTGAAATCCTGGACGGGTCTCATATTGAGTCCGCGGAAGCCGCTTCAACCAGAGACAACATGAACAACACCAAGTACGTTGTCGAGGTCACCTTCGACAAGAAGGGCGCGAAGGCGTTCGGCGATGCGACAACCAAGAATGTCGGGAAGCCGATTTCCATTGTCTATGATGGTGAAACGATCAGTTCCCCGGTTGTGCAGCAGGCTATCACAGACGGGAAGTGCGAGATTTCAGGCAACTTCACGCTGGATTCCGCCAAGGAACTGGCCTCTTCCATTCGGATCGGTTCCCTTTCCCTGGAACTGGAGGAAATCCGCTCACAGGTTGTCGGTGCACAGCTTGGTCAGCAGGCTCTGAAGACCTCCCTGATCGGCGGTATCATCGGCGTCATCTGTGTCATGATCATCATGATCATTGCCTACAAGGTTCCGGGCATTGTCGCTTCCTTCGCCCTCCTTCTTTACACGGCGCTGGATCTCGTTGCCATGAATGCCTTTGACATGACGCTGACGCTCCCTGGCATTGCAGGTGTCATTCTGTCGATTGGTATGGCAGTCGATGCCAATGTCATCATCTATGCCCGCATCCGCGAGGAGATTGCAGGCGGCAATTCTGTCCGCTCCGCCATTGACACCGGATTCCGCAAGGCCCTGTCCGCCATCATCGACGGCAATGTCACAACACTGATCGCATGCCTGGTTCTTTACATTATGGGAACAGGCTCCGTGAAGGGCTTTGCCGAATCCCTGGCGCTTGGTATTTTCCTGTCCATGTTTACGGCGCTCTTCGTGTCCAAGTGGATTGTCCAGTCCTTCTATGAGCTTGGCATGTCCGATCCGAAGTACTTCGGAAAGATGATCGCGATCAAGCGGCTCAACATGGTCGGGCGCAGGAAGCTTTTCTTCACGATCGCTCTGATCGCAATCCTGACCGGTCCTGTCGCCTGCATTGCAAACCATGCTGCAGGGAGAGGGGCCCTGAACTTCTCGATGGAGTTCCGCGGCGGCACCTCCACAGATGTGACGTTCAAGGATTCCTATGACATCAATGCCATCGATACCAAGATCAAGCCTGTCATCCAGAAGGTGATCGGGGAAGCGGAGGTGCAGGCGCAGAAGGTTGCCGGCGGCAATGAGATCATCTTCAAGACCCGCACGCTGAGCAATGACGAACGTCAGAAGCTTTCCGACGCGCTCGACAAGGAGTTCCCGATCGATACGTACAAGGACAATGCCGGCGAGCAGGCAAAGGCCATCAGCTTTGAGACCATATCTGGAACGGTTTCAAATGAGATGAGGAGAGATGCTGTCGTTGCGGTTATCATCGCGGTCGTCTGCATGCTGATTTACATCTGGTTCCGCTTCTCGGATCTGCGCTTTGCCTCCTCGGCCATCATCGCCCTGATCCATGATGTGCTGGTCGTATTTGCAAGCTATGCCATCACGCGGATCTCGGTCGGCGGTACCTTCATCGCGGTCATGCTGACAATCGTCGGTTATTCGATCAACTCCACGATCGTCATCTTCGACCGTGTCCGCGAGAACCTGAAGAGCCGTGACAAGTATGAGTCACTTGAAGCGCTGGTCGATGACAGCATCACTTCCACCATGACGCGGAGCATCTATACCTCGCTGACAACCTTTGTCACCGTCTTCTTCCTGTACATCGTCGGTGTCCCTTCGATCAAGGAATTCTCTCTTCCTCTGATCGTCGGTATCATTGCCGGAATGTACTCCTCCGTGTGCCTGACCGGAGCGATGTGGTACACGATGCGGATCCGCAAGGACATGAAAGATCAGGCAGCCGCCCAGTCCGCTGCAGCCGCAAAGGCAGCCAGCAGAATTACTGCGAGCAAGAAAAAGAAAAAACACGTTCCACAGGCCTGAAGCCTGGCGGATCCATCATTTCCAGTCTGCCGGAAAGCAGCTGGAAAGAGCCTGCGGCTTCCCCGCGCTGCGCCATACGCACCCGGGAGGCCGCAGGCCTTTTTTAACTTATCTTTTTCAGATGCAGAAAGGCAGATTATATTGGAAAAATGGTTCGAAATCCGGAAATCCGGAGATTTCATCAAAGTGGGAAAGCAATTCGGCATTGATCCGTTGACAGCAAGGGTTATGCGCAACCGCGGAATCGAGAGCGAGGCGGATGTCAGGCGTTATCTCTATGGTTCGCTCCAGGATCTCGACAATCCCGTTGGGCTGGATGGGATTGACAGGGCATCAGACATCATCCTGGAAAAAATCCGTCATCATAAAACCATCCGCGTCATCGGAGACTATGATATCGATGGTGTCTGCGCGACCTGTATCCTGGTGAAGGGGCTTTCAGCCCTCGGCGGCGATGTTTCCTATGATATTCCAGAACGGCTTTCGGATGGCTATGGTCTCAATGTCCGCCTGGTGAAAGAAGCCATCCGGGATGGGATCGATACACTGATCACGGTTGATAACGGAATCTCTGCCTTGTCCCAGATTCAGCTTGCTAAGGATGCCGGTATGACGGTCATTGTGACAGACCATCATTCGCAGCCATACCGGGAGGAGGACGGTGTCCGGCTTTGGTTGAAACCGCCTGCGGATGTTGTCATTGACCCGAATCTGCACGACTGCAGATATCCGAACAAGGCACTCTGCGGTGCAGGGGTTGCGTGGAAGCTTCTCTATATGATGGAGGCCCGCCTCCAGACATCAAACGGCAGCCTTCCGTCTCCAGAAAGCTGTCCGCTGACAATAAAGCTTCTCCCGTTTGCCGCATTTGCGACCGTCGGAGACGTCATGGATCTGAAGGGTGAGAACCGGATTCTTGTCAAAACCGGACTCCACCTCCTGGAAAAATCGGAAAATATCGGAATGAGAGCGCTCATATCAGCCTGCGGGCTACAGGGACGGTCTCTATCAGCCTATCACATCGGATTTGTACTGGGACCCTGCATCAACGCCGGAGGAAGACTGGAGACAGCACACGAGGCAGTGGCGCTTTTCCTGTCCGGGGACGAGCAGAAGGCCCGCCAGCTTGCAGAGCATCTCTGCAGCCTCAACCAGGAACGGAAGGAGCTGACCGACAGGGGAGTCACACAGGCCATGGAGGAGACAGAGAATGAGCCTCTATTATCCGATAAGGTCCTCGTGATCTATCTGCCGGGCACACACGAATCCATCGCGGGCATCATCGCCGGAAAAGTGAGAGAGCGCACAGGCAAGCCGTGCTTTATCCTGACGGATGCTCAGGAAGAAGGACTGTTAAAGGGAAGCGGCCGCTCGATTGCAGAATACTCGATGTATGATGAGCTGGTAGGCTGCAGCGATCTGCTTGAAAAATTCGGCGGACACCCGATGGCGGCTGGTTTATCCCTCCGGGCAGAGAATCTGGAAGAGTTCCGCAGAAGACTGAATGCATCCTGCACACTGACAGAAGAGGATCTCGCCCGAAAAGTCATGCTGGACGCGCGACTTCCGCTTTCGTACATTTCCGAAGGACTCGTTGAAAGCCTGAAGCTTCTGGAACCCTTTGGAAAGGGCAATGAACGTCCTCTTTTCGGAGAACAGAACCTCTCTCTTCTTTCCTGCAGGATACTGGGAAAACGAAGAAATGTACTGAAACTGTCGGTTGCATCCGGCACCCGGCGCATGAGTGCGGTCTGTTTCTGCGACGCGGACAGTCTGCTCCAAAGGCTCTCTGCAAAGGGCGGTGAGGGCGAAGTGAAGAAGCTGATGGCAGGCCTTCCAAACAGTCTGCGTGTGACGGCTGCCTTCTACCCGGAAGTGAACGAATACCGCGGAAACAGAGAAATTCAGATATGCATCACGAACATGAAATAGACATGTCTGACGTCTGTTCATGTCTGTGAAAAGTTTGACAATCAGTGCCTGAGAGAGTACGATAGAAAAGATACTGAGGGAGCCGACTGGTGTCTGAAAAATAGTTCGGCTTTTATCATGAGAAAGGAGAAAGACAGCACATATGGGTGAAATCACACAATACAGCTATTTCCCCGGATGTACGCTGAAGACCAAGGCCAGGGATCTTGACCGCTATGCCAGATCCTGTGCGGCGAAGCTCGGCGCAGAGCTTGTCGAGCCGGAGATGTGGCAGTGCTGCGGCGGTGTCTATCCGCTTGGCTCTGACGAGATCGGGAACAAGCTGTCCTCTGTGAGGGCGCTGAACGATGCCAAGGAACATGGCCTGGAGCTCGTAACCGTCTGTTCGGCCTGCTACCATGTCATCAAGCGCGTGAATGATGATATGGCCAATGTTCCGGATATTCAGACGCGTGCGAACAATTACGCACAGTTCGACGAACCTTACAAGGGAGAGACGAAGGTTCTGCATTATCTGGAGCTTCTTCGCGACCGGATCGGTTTTGACAAGGTGAAGGAAGCGGTGACAAAACCGCTGACCGGAAAGAAGATCGGAGCGTACTATGGCTGCCTTCTGCTTCGTCCGTCGAAGATCCTTCAGTTTGATGATCCGGAGAATCCTTCCATCATGGAAGACTTTATCAGCGCGATCGGCGCGACACCGGTCCGTTACCAGATGAGGAATGAATGCTGCGGCGGCTATCGTTCGATGGAAAACCGTGCACTTTCCGACAGGCTCGTCGGCAAGATTTTCACAGACGCAAAGAATGCAGGCTGTGAAGAGCTGATCACCGCCTGTCCGCTCTGCTGGTACAATCTGAACCAGTACCAGGGGCCGGATAAGCTCCCGGTCCGCTATATGACCGAGGTTCTCGCGGAGGCGCTTGACCTTCTGGAAGCGAAGCCGGATCCAGCTGAGCTTGACGGCGTATCCTGTGCATGTATGCACGAAGCCGGAAAGGAGGCCTGAAGATGACTCCTGATGAAAGACTGATCAGAGACGAAATTCTCGCAATCTCGGAAGTCGATGTGACAAAGTGCATGCACTGTGGTAAGTGCTCCGCTTCCTGCCCGGCCTACGATGTGATGGACATCAAACCGCACCAGTTCCCGAGCTATATGGCTCACGGTGAGATCCGCGAGCTTATGAACTCCACAACGATCTGGGAATGTCTTGGGTGCTCCACCTGCATCGAGAGGTGCCCGAGGAATGTCAAGCCGGGTAAACTCATCGATGGTGTCCGCCAGGCTGTCATTCGTCAGCGCGGCGGTTCTCATCTGTATCCGGAACAGATTCCGGCTATGGTCGACCCACAGATGCCGCAGCAGCTGCTCGTCAGCGTACTGCGCAGAGAGAGAAAGTAAGCGGAGGTGAAATCAGGTGCAAAGAATCGGTGTATTTGTCTGTCACTGCGGCACAAACATCGCCGCTACGGTTGATGTTTCCAAAGTCGCCGAGGCAGCCAAACATGAGCCGGGCGTGGTCTATGCCGTTGATTACACATATATGTGTTCCGAGAACGGCCAGAATCTGATCGCCCAGGCAATTAAGGATTACGGTCTTACCGCAATCGTGGTCTGCTCCTGCTCTCCGCGTATGCATGAGGCTACATTCCGTGCCGTTGCCGAGAAGGCCGGCATCAATCCGTTCATGGTAGAGATCGCCAATATCCGTGAGCAGTGTTCCTGGGTCCACAAGGATATGGAGGAAGGAACGCCGAAGGCGATCACGCTGATGAAGACGGCTGTCGCCAAGGTGAATCTGGACAGCCCGCTCCAGGAAGGCGAGAGCACAGTTACAAAGCGTGCCCTGGTCATCGGCGGCGGAATCGCAGGAATTCAGACAGCGCTTGACATTGCGGATGCCGGATACAAGGTCGATATCGTCGAAAAGCTTCCGTCCATCGGCGGACGCATGAGCCAGCTGGACAAGACATTCCCGACGCTCGACTGCTCATCCTGCATCCTTACTCCGAGGATGACAGAGGTCAACCAGAACCCGAATATCCGGATCTTCACATACTCAGAGGTGACGGATGTGTCTGGTTTCGTTGGAAACTTCACAGTCCAGATCACAAAACATTCCCGTTCCGTGAGGGCTGAAGACTGCACAGGCTGCGGGATCTGCACATCCAAGTGTCCGTCCAGAAAAACTCCGAATGAATTCAACAGAGGACTCGATACAAGACCGGCGATCTATATTCCATTCGCACAGGCGATTCCGAACGTCCCGGTCATCGACAAGGAACACTGCATCCATTTCAAGACCGGAAAGTGCGGAATCTGCTCCAAGGTCTGCCCATCCCATGCAGTCGACTACGAGCTGAAGGATGAGATCATCGAGGAGAAATACGGTGCGATTGTCGTTGCAACCGGATTTGACATGATCGATCTTCACAAGTTCGGCGAGCTCGGCTACGGTGTGAGCAAGGATGTCGTTTCCTCCATCGAGCTGGAACGACTGATGAACGCAGCTGGTCCGACGTCCGGTCATCTTGAAAGGATGTCCGACCATAAGCAGCCGAAGGAAATGGTCTTCATCCAGTGTGTCGGCTCCAGATGCGCGCCGGATGACAGGAGAGGAAAGACCTACTGTTCCAAGATTTGCTGTATGTACACAGCAAAGCAGGCAATCCTGATCAAGGATCACTATCCGGACACCAACATCCATGTGTTCTACATCGATGTCCGTACGCCTGGGAAGAATTTTGATGAATTCTACCGCAGAGCAGTCGAGCAGTATGGTGTTGACTACATCAAGGGCAATGTCGGAAAGGTGACACCGCTTCCGAACGGTAAACTTCACGTTCACGGCGTTGATCTTCTTGACCAGAAGGATGTCGAGATCGATGCGGATATGGTTGTCCTTGCAGGCGCAATCGAGCCGAATCCGGATATCCGGAAGCTGGCAACGATGCTGACACTCTCCATCGACAACAACAACTTCCTCAACGAAGCACATGCAAAGCTCCGTCCGGTTGAGGCAGCAACCGCCGGCGTCTTCATGTCCGGTGTCGTCCAGGGACCCAAGGATATCCCGGAGACAGTTGCCCAGGCAGGTGCGGCCGCCATCAAGGTTGTTGGCCTCCTCGCAAAGGATAAGCTGAAAACGAATCCGTGCATTGCGGAACCGGATGAGCTGTACTGCAACGGCTGCTCCGTCTGCGCAAATGTCTGTCCGTACGGCGCGATTACTTATGTCGACAAGGAAATTCGTGATCATGGTCTGCGTGAGACCAGAAGAATTGCTTCGGTCAACTCGGCTTTGTGCAAGGGCTGCGGTGCCTGCTCAGTCGCATGCCCGTCCGGCGCGATGAACCTGAAGGGATTCACCAACAGACAGATCATGGCGGAGGTAGATACAGTATGCCAGTAATCGAAAAGACTGCCTCCCCGGAGGCGATGCTTGAAAAAGAGAACCTCGCATATCTTGGTGAGGCGGACGCAAAGAAGGAGAGTACCTTCACCCCGAAGATCGTCGCATTCTGCTGCAACTGGTGTTCCTATGCAGGCGCCGATCTTGCCGGAAACAACAGAGCGGATTACCCGGCGGACATCAAGATTATCCGTGTCCCATGTTCCGGGCGTGTCAATCCGCTGTTCATTATGAGGGCATTTGAAAAGGGCGCCGACGGTGTCATCATCTGCGGCTGCCACCCGGGAGACTGCCACTATACGACAGGAAACTACTATACACGCAGAAGAATGGCCCTTCTGATTTCGATGCTGGACTATCTGGGCGTCGACAAAGGAAGAGTCCGCGTTGAGTGGGTTTCCGCATCGGAAGGGGCGAGGTTCGCATCGATCATGAACGAGTTTGCAGATACGATCAAAAACCTCGGCAGGAACGTGAGATTGGAGGATATCAGATGCAGGAATTGATCAACCGCGCAAAAGAACTCCTCGCTGACGGCACTGTCGTCCGCGTTCTCGGCTGGAAGAAAGGGGATCTGCCGTACAATCCGGAACCGCATATCTTTACATCTGCTCAGGAGCTTGAGAAGGATTTCATTTACAATGGATTCTGCGGAGCAAACCTCAGCAAATACATGATTGCGGCAACGAAGCTGGAAGGAAAGACGCTTGTCTTTCTGAAACCGTGCGACACGTTCAGCTTCAACCAGCTGATCAAGGAGCATCAGGTGAACCGCGACAATGCGTACATCATCGGTGTCGGCTGCAAGGGCAAGCTCGACCACAGAAAGTTTGCCGCAATGGGGCTTGGCGATATCGCCGAGATCTCCGGAATCGAGCTGAGCGATGCATGCGACCGGATTCATGTAAAGACAATTTACGGCGAGGAGAAGGACATTGATTATCGCGATGTCATGCTGGAAAGATGCTTCTTCTGCAAGACGAAGGAACATCAGATCTTCGATGAGAAGCTCCTCGATTCCAAGGATACAGTTGCAGAGGGAGCTGACCGCTTTGAGGAAGTCCGAAAGATTGAGGCGATGACACCGGCGGAGCGCTATGCGTTCTTCCGCTCAGAGCTTTCAAAGTGCATTCGCTGCAATGCCTGCAGAAATGTGTGCCCGGCATGCAACTGCAGACACTGTGTTTTTGACAATACGAAATATGACACTGCCCAGAAGGCAAATGCAGATACATTTGAAGAGAACATGTTCCACATCATCCGCGCCTTCCATGTCGCAGGAAGATGTACAGACTGTGGTGAGTGTTCCAGAGTCTGTCCGCAGAACATCCCGCTGCATCTGTTCAACCGCAAGTTCATTCTGGATGCAGATGACCTGTATGGAGAGTTCCAGGCCGGTTCGGATACGACGACTCCCGGACCTCTGACCGCATACACGCTTCACGATGTTGAGCCCGCAGCCGGGCTGGAGAGGAGCAGAGGATGAAAAAGATTGCGAAAGAGAACCTCCCGAAGCTCTTTGCTGAGGTATCGGCTGCAATGGATCTCTTCACACCTGTGAAGATGGCCGATGTGACAAACTGGGGACTGTGGGATGACAGCAGAGTGGCAGACCTTGACACGCTGAAAACGGTCAAAAGCCCGAAGGATGTCTTTTTCCCGCAGTGCCAGACGCTTTACATGGTTCACCATGATGACAATGGATTTGAGATCAGCCCGATGAAGCTGACCGAGAAGCCATTCTGCGTATTTGGAATCCGTCCCTGTGATGTGAAGGCACTGACGGTCCTGGATCAGGTTTTCCTGAACCAGGAGCCGGTTGACACCTTCTACAAGGCGAGAAGAGAACATGCCGTTCTGGTATCGCTTGCATGCCACAAACCGGCACAGACCTGCTTCTGCAAAGTCTTCGGCACGGATGCTGCGGCTCCGGATGCAGATGTCGCTATGTGGAAGATCGACGAGTTCTTCTATCTTGAAGCGCAGACAGAGAAGGGTACCGCCTGGCTGGATCAGTTCGCAGGTGCCTTCGAGGATGCGGAGGGTGCCGGTGACAAGATCGCAAAGGAACAGGATTCGATCCGCAGCATTGTCGAATCGCTTCCCTACACGCACCTTTCGCTTGAAGGATGGGGCCCCGGCAAGGTTGAGGAGAAGTTCAATGATCCTCACTGGAAGGAGCTCTCGGATGCATGCCTGGCATGCGGAACCTGTACCTTTGTCTGTCCGACCTGCCAGTGCTATGACATCAAGGACTTCAATACCGGTCATGGCATCCAGAGATACCGCTGCTGGGACAGCTGCATGTACTCTGACTTCACGCTGATGGCTGCGGCGAACAATCGTCTGACCCAGATGCAGCGCTACCGCCAGAGATTCATGCACAAGCTGGTATACTTCCCGGAGAACAACAACGGTCTGTATATGTGCGTCGGCTGCGGCCGCTGCGTGGACAAGTGTCCGCAGGCACTGAATATTGTCAAAGTGATCAAGACGATGGGAAGGGAGAACGCAGATGTCTGAAGAATGCCTGTGCCATAACGACAAATATGTGCGTGATGCTCTGATCCCACAGATCGGAATCATCCAGAAGATCACGCAGGAAACGCCCGATGTGAGATCCTTCCAGGTCATCAAACCGGGCGGCGGCAAGCTGATTGACCAGATGCCTGGACAGTGTGCGATGATCTGCGCACCTGGTATCGGCGAGGCGATGTTCTCCATCACATCCTCGCCCACTGTCAAAGAATACAACGAATTCTCCATTAAGGAATGCGGAGAGCTCACTACTTATCTTCACGGTCTGCATGAGGGGGACCAGATTCTGGTCAGAGGCCCTTATGGCAATCATTTCCCGGTCGAGGACAAGTTCAAGGGCAAGAACCTCCTGTTCATCGCAGGCGGAATCGGTCTCGCACCGCTTCGCTCTGTCATCAACTACTGTCTCGCACACCGTGAGGACTACGGAACCATCAACATTCTCTACGGCTCCCGTTCCAAAAAGGATCTCGTCAAGCTTGAGGAAATCCAGAACGTATGGGAGAAGGCCCCGAACACGAATGTCTATCTGACAATCGACAGGGAAGATCCGGAATGGAACGGTCACGTAGGCTTTGTCCCGACCTACCTCAAGGAAGTCGGATTTGATACAGACCTGACCGCCATCATCTGCGGGCCGCCGATCATGATCAAGTTCTGCCTGCAGGGTCTGACAGAACTCGGTTTCTCGAAGGAGCAGGTCTACACGACACTGGAGCTTCGCATGAAATGCGGAATCGGCAAGTGCGGCCGCTGCAACATCGGAACCAAGTACGTCTGCAAGGACGGACCGGTGTTCAGATGCGACCAGATTGACGAACTCCCCCAGGAATATTAATCAAAGGCAGCCACAGACGTTCAGGACGTGAAGGAACGCACGCTCGCGTGCGTTTCCTGAACGGACTGGACGGCTGTGGGGCGCGTGGCGAAGCCACGGTGCCCCGGCAAAGCGAGCAGCTTTGCTGCGAGCCTTGCCGAGGCTGCCTGTATGCTGTCCGGTTCTCAAGCAGACCGGATGACAATTTTTCATTCAAGAAAGGACAAAGCCATGGAGAAGATGGTGAATGTATACTTCTACGGAAAGCGCTACAGCGTTCCGGAGAGTCTGACCGTCATCGCAGCCTGGGAGTATGCCGGCTACACGCTGAAGCGCGGAGTCGGATGCCGTCACGGCTTCTGCGGTGCCTGTGCTACAATCTACCGCATCAAGGGCTCCAACGAGCTCCATACCTGTCTTGCCTGCCAGAAGCAGGTCGAGGACAACATGTATATCGCCTCGATCCCGTTCTATCCGCAGGATAAGAGAATCTACAACATCAACGATCTGAAGGTCTCCGATAACGTCATGATGGAGCTGTATCCGGAGATCTACAGCTGCATCGGCTGCAATGCCTGCACGAAGGCCTGCCCGCAGAGTCTGAACGTCATGCAGTACATCGCGTACGCTCAGAGGGGAGAATTTGAGAAGTGCGCAGAAGAGTCCTTTGACTGTGTCATGTGCGGCTGCTGCTCGACCAGATGCCCGGCCGGCATTTCTCACCCGTATGTGGGCCTTCTTGCAAGAAGACTGACCGGCAAGTATATTGCTCCGAAGAGCCAGCATCTCGAAAAGAGAGTCGAGGAGATTGCTGAAGGCAAGTTCGACGAGCCGATGAAGGAGATGGCATCTCTTCCGACCGAAAAGCTTGAAGAGCTCTACAACAACCGCGAGATCGAGAAATAAGGAGGGGCGAAGATGTATACAGAAGAGATGCTGGAATCCATCAAAAAGGTGGAGGCGACCCGTCCGGAGCGTCTTCACACGGAACCAAGGCGTCTGAACGCCGAGGAGAAGGATGAACTCCTCAGACAGTGGCATCCGGATTATCGCGAGGATGCATTTGATACCATCAAAATCGGCCCGAACAAAGGTCAGAAGGCTCCGAAGCAGCTTGCCGAGCTTCTTCATTCTAACAGCCGCCTGTACGGCATGAACATTGACCTGTCCAAGGTCGACTATGACACAGACGTCCTGGTCATCGGCGGAGGCGGAGCAGGATGCTCCGCAGCAATCGAAGCTGACAATGCCGGTGCGAAGGTCATGATCGTGACGAAGCTCCGCGCTGGTGATGCCAACACCATGATGGCAGAAGGCGGTATCCAGGCTGCAGACAAGGAGAATGATTCTCCTGTACAGCATTTTCTGGATGCCTACGGCGGCGGCCATTTTGCCGCAAAGCGTGAGCTTGTTGAAAAGCTTGTCATGGAAGCTCCGGATGCCATCAAATGGCTGAATGATCTCGGTGTTATGTTCGACAAGGCACCGGATGGAACCATGATCACAACACACGGCGGCGGAACCTCCAGAAAGAGAATGCATGCCTGCAAGGATTATTCCGGTGCGGAGATTATGCGTACCCTTCGCGATGAAGTTCAGAACCGCCAGATCCCGGTCATCGAATTCACTTCGGCAGTTGAGCTGATCAAGGATTCCAAGGGACAGGTCGCAGGTGCTGTTCTTCTGAACATGGAGACAGGTGACTACCTTGTTGCGCGCGCGAAAGTTGTCATCCTCGCGACCGGCGGCTGCGGAAGACTCCATTATCAGAACTTCCCGACCTCCAACCACTACGGTGCAACAGCAGACGGCCTGATCCTCGCATACCGCGCAGGCGCTCCGCTGCTGTATCAGGATACAATTCAGTATCATCCGACCGGAGCTGCATTCCCGTCTCAGATTCAGGGCGCACTGGTCACCGAGAAGGTTCGTTCTCTCGGCGCACAGCTTGTCAACAAAGACGGGGTTGCATATCTTCATCCGCTGGAAACCCGCGATGTCTCCGCGGCTGGCATCATCCGTGAGTGTAAGGGCAGACATGAAGGTGTCACGACACCGCTTGGCGATGCCATCTGGCTCGATACCCCGATGATCGAACAGCTCGGCGGCGAAGGCACGATTGAGGCCAGAATCCCGGCCATGCTCCGCATGTTCCTGCAGTACGGCATTGACATGCGCAAGGTACCGGTTCCGGTTTACCCGACCCTGCACTACCAGAACGGTGGTGTCGAGATCAACTCTGAATGCGCGACCAGCATCGACAATCTGCTTGTCGCGGGTGAGTGCTCCGGCGGTGTCCATGGAAGAAACCGTCTGATGGGGAACTCTCTTCTGGATGTCATTGTCTTTGGCCGTGATGCCGGAAAGAGCGCTGCGAAGAGAGCAGCTTCTGTCGAGCTTGGCGAACCAACCCTGGAGCATGTGACAGAGTACGCCGAGGAGCTTGAGGAAGCAGGTCTGAACACCGGAAAGGTTTCCCCGCTTCTTCTTCCGAAGTACGCACGCCACGCACGTGAGTACGAGCAGAGAGGCTTCCAGTTCCAGTAAACAAGATCTGCTGAAACGAATTTCAGCTTACCGGAGGAGACACATGAGGGACATAGACGTCAGCGTCATCACTGATGCAATCGAGAAGATGTGTATCAACGCGAACCGTCACCTTCCGCAGGACATGCAGGCCGGCATCAAGGCCTGCAGAGCCTGTGAGGACGGACCGATTGCCTGCACGATTCTCGACCAGATTATCGACAACTTTCAGACCGCGGACAAGGAGAATGTCCCGATCTGCCAGGACACCGGAATGGCATGCATCTTCCTCGAAGTCGGACAGGAAGTGCATTTTACAGGCGGCGCTCTGTATGATGCCGTCAATGAAGGTGTCAGAAGAGGTTATACAAAGGGATATCTGAGAAAGAGCGTTGAAGCGGATCCGATCCGCCGTGGCAACACCGGAGACAACACACCGGCTATGATTACAGTCGACATTGTCCCGGGAGACAAGGTCAAGATCACAGTCGCGCCGAAGGGATTCGGCTCCGAAAACATGAGTGCGCTTCGCATGTTCAAGCCCTCTGCGGGCCTTCAGGGCATCAAGGATTTCATTCTGGAGACGGTTGAAAAGGCAGGCCCGAATCCGTGCCCGCCGATCGTTGTCGGGGTTGGGATCGGCGGCAATTTCGACCATGTTGCCCTGGCAGCCAAGAAGGCGCTTCTCCGTCCGATCGACTCCCACAACCCGGATCCGTATTATGCGGCTCTCGAGGATGAGATGCTTGAGAAGATCAATGAGCTTGGCATCGGTCCGCAGGGCTTTGGCGGAAGGACGACCGCTGTCGGTGTCAACATCGAAACCCTTCCGACACACATTGCCGGGATGCCCTGTGCAGTCAATATCAGCTGCCACGTGACAAGACATGAAACGGAGGTGATCTGAGATGGCTGAGGAACTTCGCAGAGTACAGCTTCCGCTGACTCCTGAGCTTGCCAGGACACTTCACATGGGAGACAATGTTCTCCTGACCGGAACCATCTATACGGCCCGCGACGCAGCCCATGAGCGCATGACGGAGAACCTTGCAAAAGGAATCCCGCTTCCGTTTGATCCGATGAATGCAACGATCTACTATGTCGGCCCGACGCCGGCTGAGCCTGGGAAGGTGATCGGATCCGCCGGCCCGACAACCGCCGGCCGTATGGACAAATGGGCACCCGAGATGATTTCTCTCGGCGCCCGCGGCATGATCGGAAAAGGCGCCCGCCAGCCATCTGTTGTCGATGCGATGAAGAAGTACAGCGGTGTGTACTTCGGAGCCATCGGCGGGGCCGGTGCACTGCTTGCCAAGCACATCAAGAAGTGTAAGCTGATTGCTTATGAGGATCTTGGTCCTGAGGCAATCAGAGAGCTTTATGTTGAGGATTTTCCGGTGACGGTGATCATCGACAGTGAAGGCAATGACCTCTATAAGAGTGGCAGGGCGGAGTACCTGAAGCTTCACGAGGAAAATCAGAAGGCTTAAACAGCCTTACAGAAGGGCGCCTGTGTCTCCAGTCGGACATGCAGGCGCCTTTAATATATGGTTATATATGGTTATGGTTTTGGTCGTATGGCTGCGGCATGGTAAGGAAGCGCACTATTATGATATGCATCCTGTGGCTCTCTGATGCATGGTTGAGACGACTTTCTCTGTATGGTATAATGACACCTGTTTCAGCAGAATCGATTGCATATTGAAAGGTTTATCTTCTATGACAGGCAAGCAAAGGGCATATCTGAAGAGTCTGGCTTCTACCTCAGAGACCATTCTTCAGGTTGGAAAAGAGGGGCTCACACCGGAGTGCACAGCGTCCATCGCTGAGGCGCTGGCGGCGAGAGAGCTGGTCAAAATCGGTATTCTCCAGAATTATGACGGAGATCTGGAGGAGCTCGCGAGGACAGCCGCGGAGCGCACCCGCTCTCAGCTGATCCAGGTGATCGGAAGAAAGTTTGTCTTATATAAGGAAGGCCGGGATGAAAAGAAGAGGATCATCCTGCCGCCGGCCGGAAAGAAGAGCTGATGCCCGCCAGGCGAAGGAAAGTGGGAATCATGGGCGGGACCTTTGACCCGATCCATATCGGGCACCTGATTCTCGGGGAGAGTGCCTACGAGCAGTTCCAGCTCGACACGGTTCTCTTTATGCCATCTGGAAACCCTCCGCATAAAAGAAACCGCGAGGGGGCATCAAACAGTCAGCGGATCGAGATGGTCCGGCTCGCAATCCAGGGAAACGATCATTTTCAGCTCTCCCTCGAGGAGATGCATGAGGAAGGGTACACCTACACGAAGGAGACGCTGACCCGTCTGACAGGCGAGCATCCGGATACGGATTACTTTTTTATCATGGGCGCTGATTCCCTGTTTGAATTTGATACGTGGAAATGCCCGGATGAAATCGCCCGGCTCTGCACACTGATTGTAGCCGTCCGTGATGGACTTTCCTCCAGCGAGCTTGATCCCCGAATTGATGAACTGAAGCTCCGATACCAGGCGGATATCCGGAAGCTTACCAGCCCGAATCTTGACATTTCCTCCCATACGATCCGGAGATGGATTTCTGAGGGAAGCAGCATCCGGTATTATGTCCCTGACCAGGTGCGGAGGTACATCATGGAAAATGGAGTCTACAGATGCAATACGATTTCATAAAGACGGAACACAGACTCAGAAAGGAACTGGACGAGGACCGCTATCAGCATACGCTGGGGGTGATGTTCACGGCCTCTTCACTTGCCATGTGTCACGGCGCCGACATCCAGAAGGCAGAGTGTGCGGGGCTTCTGCATGACTGCGCAAAGTGCATTCCGAATGACCGGAAGCTGAAGCTTTGTCAGGAATATGGAATTGAAGTATCAAAGACAGAGATGAAGGCACAGTACCTGCTGCATTCCAAGCTTGGCGCATATCTTGCAAAAGAGCAGTATGGCGTCACGGATGAAGATGTCCTGAGTGCAATCCGATGGCATACGACCGGTCGGCCGAACATGTCCGTTCTTGAGAAAATCATCTTCATCGCGGATTACATTGAACCTGCCCGGTATAAGGCGGCAAATCTCTCCACGATCAGGGCCCTGGCATTCCGGGACTTGAACCAGACCGTGCTCCGAATCCTGGAAGATACCCTTCATTATCTGGATAAGGGTCACGGGGAGATCGATGAGATGAGCCGGAGTGCTTTTCGGTACTATTACAACCTGTTCAATGAGCCGGATGACAAGGGAGATTCCCTGACCGTCTGATCCCGGCAGATCGCTTCAAAGCTTTTAAACTCGCCATGGAGGGAAATGAGAATGGCAGATGAAAAATCGAGAGAAATGACGATCCTGGCCTACCATGCGCTGGAGGACAAGAAGGCCGCCGACATCAGCGTGATCGATATCGGACACGTGAGTGTCATCGCAGACTATTTTCTGATCGCCTCAGGCGAAAACCGCAGCCAGGTACAGGCGATGGCGGATCATGTCTCGGAGACGCTCGGCAAAGCCGGTTTTGTCCCGAAGGACACGGAAGGATATCAGAATGCGAACTGGGTGCTTCTTGATTTCGGCGACCTGATCGTCCACATCTTTGACCGGGAGAACCGGTTGTTCTATGATCTGGAACGGATCTGGCGCGACGGCCGGCAGATGACAATCGAAGAGCTGTCCGATTCCCAGGAAGAGAAAAAATGAATCCCTGTTCCGGGATAAACCAGTCGAAATCAAAATTATTTTTATGAAAACCTGAATTCCGAACATTTTTTATTGACATTTCAGTCAGATGATGTATAGTAAGGCTTAATTACTGAAACAAGTTCGGCAGAAAACAAGTTCCTGTAATCGTGCAGCCGGTTGTAAGAGATACACGATAGCAGCAAGGCACAAAGGCGTGCAGAGGAGAGGAAATCTTTCTTCTGTGCGCTTTTTTATTTTTCAGGAGCAGGATATGATAAACACAGGTGAGACAACAGAGAAGGAAACCCTCCTTGAGGTGAAGGATCTGAAGCTTTCCTTTCGGATTCAGAAAAAACTGGTACCGACCATCCGGGACGTCAGCTATACGCTCAGGCGCGGCGAAGTCCTCGGAATTGTTGGAGAATCGGGAAGCGGAAAGTCCATTTCATCGAATGCCATTATCCGGCTTCTCCCGGAAAACGCCGTCATTGAGGGCGGTCAGATTCTTTTTGATGGTCAGGACCTGCTGAAACTTCCTCTTCGTGATCTCCGGAAAGTCCGTGGCAGGCGGATCTCCGAGATTTTTCAGGATCCGATGACATCTCTCGACCCGCTTTTTACAATCGGCTACCAGTTAAATGAAGTCCTGAAAAAGCATACGAGCCTGTCAAGGGAGGAGCGAGAGAAGCGCAGCATTGAACTGCTGAGGATGGTCGGGATCAATCAGCCGGAACGCAGGATTGACCAATACCCGCATGAGTTTTCCGGCGGGATGCGCCAGAGAGCGATGATTGCGACCGCACTCGCCTGCGACCCGGAGCTTCTGATTGCCGATGAGCCGACAACCGCCCTGGATGTCACAATTCAGGCTCAGATCATTGATCTTCTGAAAGAATTAAAGGAAAAATTCCACACATCGATCATCTTTATCACGCATGACCTGGGGGTGATGGCGGATATCTGTGACCGTGTTCTGGTTATGTACGCCGGGGAGATCGTTGAGTCCGGCGATAAAAGACAGATATTCTACAATCACCGGCATCCGTATACAGAAGGGCTTCTTCGTTCCATCCCGGACGTCGATGGAGACGAAAAAAAGCCGCTTGTTCCGATTGAGGGAAATCCGCCGGAGATGTCGCTGCTGGGTGATGAATGCGCCTTTGCCCGCCGCTGTCCTTACGCGATGAATCTCTGCGCACGGAAGAGACCGCCGGAGGCGTCTCTCGGAGACGGGCACACCGTCCGCTGCTGGAAGGTCTTCCACGAGGAACAGGCGAAGGAGGGAATGCGGGATGCAGACACATGAAGATACACTCCTGGAAGTGAGGCATCTGAAGAAATACTTTGATGTGAAACAGAGCTTCTTCCATCATGACAAGGTCCGCGCAGTCGACGATGTCTCCTTCTCAATCCGAAAGGGAGAGACCCTCGGTCTGGTAGGGGAGTCCGGCTGCGGGAAATCCACGCTGGGCAGGTGTGTACTTCGGCTGCTGGAGCCGACCGGAGGTGATATTTTCTTCAAAGGCCAGCGCCTCAACGAGGTGGATATGCACCCCTACCGCCAGAAGATGCAGATCGTCTTTCAGGATCCATATGCTTCGCTCGATCCCAGAAAGACTGTATCCGACCTGATCGGAGAAGGGCTTGACCTTCACAAGCTTTATGCAGACCGCATGGAACGTCAGGAGAAGATCCTTTCCCTGATGAAGATGGTCGGGCTTTCCGAATACTTCTATAACCGGTACCCGCATGAATTCTCCGGCGGTCAGCGCCAGAGGATCGGCATTGCAAGAGCCCTCTCGGTACATCCGGAATTCATTGTCTGCGACGAGCCTGTGTCGGCGCTGGACGTTTCAATTCAGGCCCAGGTCATCAACATGCTGGAGAAGCTTCAGCAGGATGAAGGCATCACATACCTGTTCATTGCCCATGACCTCTCTGTCGTCCGCCATATCAGCAACCGCATCGCTGTCCTTTACCTTGGCAGGCTTGTGGAGCTGGCAGACAGCAATGAGCTTTACAAATATCCGCAGCATCCCTACACAAAAATGCTGCTGTCCGCGATTCCGATTCCGGATCCCGACAAGAGTGCACCGCGAAAGAGAGTGGTACTGGAAGGCGAGATCCCGTCGCCTCTGAATCCGCCATCCGGCTGCCCATTCCGGACCCGCTGTCCGCATCAGACAAAGCGATGCGCAGAGGCATTTCCAACGCTGAAGGAAGTTGCGCCGGGGCACTTTGCCGCCTGCGCCCAGCTGTAGACGCAGGGCCGTTCCCGGAATAGAGCGGCATGCCAGCTTCAACACAGGCAAGCCAGTCAACGTTGAGAGGAAGGTTGGAATCCCATATGGCTATGTTCGAAAAGATTTTGAAACGGGTGCTGCTTGCAGCCGTCAGTCTGTTTGCAATTATTACAATCACGTTTTTCCTGATGAACATCATCCCGGGTGATCCATTCATGTCGGAGAAGGCGACTGAAGAAACCAGGGCGATCCTGGTCGCCAAATACGGTCTGGATAAACCGCTGATTGTCCAGTATGGCCGGTATCTTCAGAATCTGTTTCACGGTGATATGGGGACCAGCTACGTACTTCAGAAAGGACGCGCGATCAGCACGATCGTGACGGAATCCTTCGCAGTATCTGTGCGGCTCGGTCTGAAGGCTCTGATTGCTGCCATCCTGATCGGCGTTCCGCTCGGCTGTATCGCCGGACTCTTCAAGGGAAAGGCCGCTGACGGTGCCATCCGCGTGATCTCAGCCATCGGTATCTCAATTCCGGGTTATGTGCTTGCCGCTGTTCTGATGCTTGTTCTTGCGGTCAATCTGAAAGCGCTTCCTGTCTCCTATGGAAAACCAGGTGGAGAGGTGATGCCGATCATCGTGCTGGCCGTTTATCCGACCTGTTACCTGATGCGCCTGACAAGAGCTTCCATTCTGGAAGTCCTCGGACAGGACTATCTGAAGACTGAGCGCGCAAGGGGCATGGGAGAGGGAAGAGTCATCTTCATTCACGCGTTGAAGAATTCTCTGATCCCGATCATCACCTACCTGGGCCCTCTGACCGCCTCCATCCTGACCGGCGGTTTCGTGGCAGAGTCTGTGTTCAATGTCCCGGGGCTTGGCCGATACTTTGTGAATGCCATCAGTGCACGTGACTACACGCTGATCATGGGGGTCACGGTCTTCTATGCAGCTCTGATTATCACGATGAACCTGATCTGCGACATTCTGTACCAGGTTGTGGATCCACGTATCCAGATGGCATAAGGAGGCACCTGATTATGAAAAATATCCTGTCCCTCCAGCTTCCGGTGGAGAAGGGCGACTACGACAAGCTGCCGGCAGACTTTTACAAGACACAGACATCACAGACAGATGAAATCGGATTCTGGAGATCCAGCTGGCGGAGACTTCGCGAGAACAAAATCGCGATGGTTTCTCTTGTGATCATTCTTGCGATCATCGTCTTTGCTGTCCTTGGGCCCATTCTTTCACCCTATTCCTATGACCAGCAGGTGCACGGGGATGAGAATCTCTGGCCCTGCCTGAAGCATCCATTTGGTACAGACCGGCTGGGCAGGGATCTGATGGTCCGCTGCATGACCGGCAGCCGGATTTCCCTCCTGGTTGGTGTCGTTTCCGCCATCATCGTCATGATCATCGGCTCCATATACGGTGCGATCTCCGGTCTTCTCGGCGGGAAAGCAGACACCATCATGATGCGGATTGTTGATATCATCTATTCTGTCCCGGAAATCCTGCTGATCGTTGTCATCAAACTGGTCATCGATCAGCCTCTGACGAATCTGGTGGACAATGTACCGTTTTTCCACCCTCTGCAGAAGCTGGGATCGGGGCTGATTGCAATCTTTATCGTATATGGCTGCCTGTACTGGGTCGGAATGGCCCGCATTGTGCGCGGCCAGGTTCTGCAGTTGAAGGAAATGGAATACGTGACGGCTTCCGATGCGCTTGGTGCACCGAATGGCTGGCTCATCCGTCAGCATCTGCTTCCGAACTGCATGGGGCAGATCATCGCAACAATGATGATGCAGATCCCGTCAGCGATCTTCACTGAAGCTTTCCTTTCCTTCCTTGGCATCGGCGTCTCCGCACCGATGGCTTCTCTGGGCTCTCTGACCTCCGAAGCGCTCTCCGGAATCAACAGGGCTCCTTACCGCATGCTTTTTCCGGCTGTCCTCATCAGCCTGATCATACTGGCATTCAACCTCTTCGGCGATGGTCTGCGTGACGCCCTTGATCCGAAGATGAAGAAACGCTGAGCGGCTGAGCCCACAGGCCTTTGGAAAAAGAATCTGTAACTGGCAGACTGAATCTGTCGAACGAGAGAGGAGAAGGGATTATGATTAGAAAAGGCTTACTCAACGTACTGGCTTGCACCGTAGCGGCAGCCATGATTGCAGCGCTGCCCGCAGCCGCTGCAGAAACAGAAAAGGAAGCGCCTTCGGGAGGAATCAGCATCTCCGTGACAGACGGTTCCGAGGATGCGATGGATATCAATACGGCCAAGGTCGCAACACTGGCCGGCATGTCCGTCTGCCGCCACCTCTTTGAAGGTCTCTATAAGCTGGATGAAAAGGGGGACCTGGTTCCGGGGCAGCTCAAGGATGAAAAGGTCTCCGATGACGGGAAGACCTACACATTCACCCTCCGCGATGACATCACCTGGTCTGACGGAAAACCGGTCACTGCAGGCGATTTCGTCTATGGCTGGAAGTATCTGAAGGATTCAGCCGGCGACTACAGCACGCTTCTGGACCTGATCACAGACGCAACGGCAAAGGATGACAAGACGCTTGTCGTGACGCTGGCTTATCCATGTGCATATTTCCACAGCCTGCTGGCATTCCCGTCTGCATACCCTGTCCGTGAAGACATTGTGGAGGCAAACGGCGATTCCTACGCAACCGACCCGGACAAGGCTGTCTACAATGGTCCTTATGAGCTGACAGACTGGACGCACCAGCAGTCGATGACGCTGACAAAGCGGACCGATTATTACGATGCTGACAAGATCACCGTCGACAACATCAGCTGGGAGCTCATGAGCGATTCTGCAACCATGGCGAACTCCTTCAAGAGCGGCGATGTCATTTATTCTGATACCTATCCGGAGGAGGATGCCGATTCTCTGATGGACAATGGCCTTCACTTTGAGGAAGGCTACAACACCTACTGCACGATGTTCAACCTCGGTGACAGTGGAAATGAGGTTCTGAAGGATGCCCGTGTCCGGAAGGCTCTGTCTCTTGCAATTGACAGGGAACGTGTCATCAACATCCGCGGACTTCAGGACGAGCTGGCAGATACCTATACGCCAGGCGGCCTGACTGATGCTGACGGCACCGAGTTCAACAGCACCGTCACCCCCTGGTTCTCTGACGACCACCAGAAGGATGTCGATGAAGCGAAAGAGTTGATGAAGGAAGCCGGATACGAAGACGGCAAAGACTTCCCGGCGCTGCGCTACATCGTCAACAACGATTCCCGCAAAACGGTGGCTGAAGCCATTGTCTCCGACTGGAAGGATGCGCTGGGCATTGATTCCATCACGGTTGAGACGGTCGAGAACTTCTTCTCAGCACGAGAGAGCGGTGACTTTGACATTGCATACTTTGGCTGGTACATGGACTATCCGGATATCTCGAACATGCTTGTGACGATGACCACAGGCCAGAACGATGCAAAGTATTCAAACACCAAATATGACGACGCGTACAACAAGGCAGTGGCTGAAACAGATGAGAAAGCCCGCTGGAAAGACTATGATGAGTGCGAGTCCATTCTCGCAGAGGATCGTCCGATTACGCCGATTCTGCACTCGAAGAATTCCTACCTCTTCGACGACACCAACTATGACGGACTTGTCTACTATTGCGGCAATGCATTCTTCGGTTACGTGACACAGAAGTAATTGCTGCCCTACTCGATTCGGCGACTCCGCCGTCATCTCGTGCTCCGCACTCGATGATAAGTGGTCGCCTTCACAAAGAGAGGCCGCGCGGCTTGCCCGCTGCGGCCTTTTGCAGGTACTGGGAAAGGGTTCCACAATGTCAGCAACAATATCAGAGAAACTGAATGACATGGCAGCTGCATTTCCGGGGAAGATGCAGCTGATCTTCCGGACACTGAATGGAGCGCCCTGTGAGGTGGCAATTTCCCCGGATGAGAGGGTGATCTCGGCCAGCACCATCAAGGTTCCGGTATTCGCCTGCCTGCTTGATTCCCTGGAGGAGGATGGCATACCACTTGATGCACTCCATCCGGTGACAAAGGAAGATATTCTTGACGATACGCTCGTATTCGATACCGGTGCGCGCGAGGCATCCTGGTACGAGATTGCCTGGTGGATGATCGTCAACTCCGACAATACCGCCGCCAATGTCCTGATGGAGGCTCTGACCTTCCCGAAAATCAACAGCTGGTGCAGGGCACATAACCTTCTGTCTACCCGTGCGGAGCGGATGATGCTTGATTACGATGCCATCCGGCAGGGGCGGAACAATTACATATCCCCTTCCGATTATGCGGCCCTCGTGATCCGGGAAGACCGGCTCAGCAGGGGAGAGGAGCACGGATCTGAGAATGAACGACGCAAAGCCTCCCTTTTGATGCAGTTTCTGAGAGGAAACAGGGACTATGACGCCCTCCTTCGATATATCTGGGAACAGCCGACCTGTGCCCACAAGTCAGGTGATCTGGACACCGTTGCCCACGATGCCGGCATCTTTGAATGGCAGGGGAAACGGTGGTTTCTTGGTGTCTTCACCTCCGGCTTCGATGGAACGGACATGGATTACGAAACGGCGCGGGCTTGGATCGGCCGCATCTCAAGAGTTGTTTTCGATTATATGAAGGAGAGGTAAAGCGTATGCAGCTTGGAACCGACGCGTACTATATGACAAAGGTGCCTCAGGCGTTTCTCTATGAGAAGGACGGAACCGTGGCGGATGAAATGCTGTCCGGATGGATTCTCCAGCGGCTTCCTGAAAAGGCTGAAAGGGGCTCCGCCTCAGATGCCAGGATCCCCGTGCAGACACACTACGGGTACCGCGGGTATATAGACCCATCGGCGCTTCGCCCCATCGCACTGGATGACATCCGGCGCCGGGCAGCAGGAGAGAAGACAATGGTTGTCACAAAGCGTTTTGCCGACCTGCTCTCTCAGCCGCGCGTTCAGGGACAGATCCTCACAACCCTTTCCATCGGTTCCTTCCTGCAGCTGATAAAACCTGCTGAACATGGGTATCTGCTTGTCGAAGTGGCGGATGGTCAGCGCGGTTACATGCCCGCTTCAAGCCTTTCCGGGCGGAAGGACAGCGACGGTTACTTTTTGTGCGGCTGTGACCCGTCATGGTTCCATTCGCAGAAGGCTCCCGCCGATCAGGAGGCGACCAGACAGCGGATTGTCCGCAGCGCGGAAAGCTACCTCGGTGTCCAGTACCGCTGGGGAGGCCATTCCGGTTCCGGGACCGACTGCTCCGGTCTGACATTCATGAGCTATCTGTTGAACGGTATTCTGATCTACCGGGATGCGGAGCTTCACGATGGATATCCGGTTCATGAAATTTCCTGGGCTGATAAGAAACCCGCCGACCTGCTGTATTTCCCAGGGCATGTCGCCATGTATCTCGGAAATGGGCGGTATCTTCACAGCACAGGCTTTGCCCGGGATTTCGGCTGCGTATACGGCAGTCTGGTTGAAGGAGAGGCCGGGTACAGACCCGATCTGGACGGCAGATGCACTGCGGTCGGAAGCTTCTTTTCATAACGGCTTTAAAAGGAGGAAACATTACTTATGAAGATCAGGGATATCAGGCTGTCCATCCTTTCTGTTCCACTGCGGGTTCCTTTCAAAACCGCTCTGCGCAGCGTCAGCTCAGTTCAAGATGTTGTAGTCGAGATTCTCACCGATACGGACGAGACAGGCTTCGGTGAGGCTCCTCCGACCGGCGTGATCACCGGGGACACGACCGGCGCCATCGTCGGAGCCATCCGCGATCATATTGCGCCGAAGCTGATCGGCCGGGATATAGAAGAGTTTGAAACTCTCCTGAAGGATGTCCAGACTGCCCTTGTTCACAATACAAGCGCGAAGGCAGCTGTCGACATTGCCCTCTGGGATCTATACGGAAAGCATCTGGGACTTTCTGTTTTCCGCCTTCTGGGGGCCGCCCGGCGTGAGATTGAGACCGACATCACAATCAGCGTGAATGACCCGGAGGTCATGGCGCAGGACACACTTGACGCCATCCGGCGCGGATACCGCACCCTGAAGGTAAAGGTCGGAGTGGAGCCGTCACTCGACGTTTCAAGGCTTCTGGCTGTGCGGGCGGCAGCCGGGCCAGACATTCAGATCCGGATTGATGCAAATCAGGCATGGACGCCGAAGCAGGCGGTCTGGATCCTCGAGGAGATGGAGCGGAAGGATCTTGGCATCGAACTGGTAGAACAACCGGTGAAGGCTGCCGATCTGGACGGGCTTTCCTTTGTGACCTCCCACAGTCCGATCCCGGTTCTGGCGGATGAGGCTGTCTTTTCCCCGCAGGATGCACTCACCATCATGCAGCGCCATGCGGCAGACATGATCAATATCAAACTGATGAAGTGCGGCGGCATCACGAATGCGCTCCGGATTCTTTCCGCCGCTGAGGTGTACGGGATGGAATGCATGCTCGGCTGCATGCTGGAAGCAAAGATTTCCGTGAATGCCGCCGTGGAGCTTGCATGCGCCCGCCAGATCATCACCCGGATCGATCTGGACGGGCCTGTCCTTCTGAAAGAGGACCCGATTGTGGGCGGCGCAGTTTTCCAGGAACGGCAGATTACGGTGTCAGATGCCCCTGGCCTTGGCATATCCAGTATCAAGCCCGGATACACAAGACCACTATTTGATAATTATGCCTGAAGGCTTTATAATAAAAGGTGTGTCAAAATACTTTCAGAGTCAAATAGAAACCAGGAGAAGTGAACACTATGGCAATCGATCAGGCATTCATCATTCAGCAGATCAAAAAGAAGGAGACGCTCTACGCAGCCTTCTGCATGAATACCAAGATGCCATTCATCATCTGCGATCCGGATACCTACAATGATCAGGTATGGGTTTTCGACGGTGAGGATGCGCTGAAGAAATTTGTGGAAGAATATGCACAGAAGAAATATCTGATACGCGGCGCAAAGATGGAGCAGAAGCAGTTTGGCGGCTTCTTTGCTTCCCTCTATACGCTTGACGTGAATGAGATCGTCTATGTGTCAGATGACACAGTCTCAAAGATCGCGCTGTCAGACCTTGTGAAGCGACTCGATTTTTCCAACCTTCCGCCGCTCCAGAGGCCAGTTGAGAATCCGTCCCTCCAGCTCTCAGGACTTTATTTCATGCAGGAGGCGACCCGGCAGATCCCCAATGAGGAAAAAAAGAACCTCAGCGAACTGAATGAGGAGTTCTCGGCCAATCTGGCAGCAGCCCGCTATATCGTGGCTGTGATTCCGAAGGAAGGCCCCGGGACACTTCCTGAAAAACTCCAGCGGCATGAATTTTCCGTCCCCGTCCTGAACATGAAAAATGGCAAGAAGTTTGTTCCCTGTTTCTCAGATCAGTTTGAGTATGACAAGTTCCGCCAGAAGCAGAAACTTCTGGAGCTCGCAGTTCCGCTTCCCGGGCTGATGCAGTACGCCGGGAAAGATACCGACGGCTTCATGCTCAACCCGATGGGAATGTCGATGGTTCTCACAAAGGAACTGATCGAAGCGCTCGTAAAGGCCTTTCCGGATCGAATCCAGGAGGGGATTCAGAAAGCGAATGAGGTTGTCCGTCAGGCTCAGGAATATGCTAAGAAAACAAGCGAAGCCAGGAAAAAAACACCTGAAAAAAGGCCTGAAGAGAAGAGGAAAGAGGTGCCGGTCAGCCATCTCCCCGGACACTCCAAGGTGCTGACGCCCTCCTTCACATCCAGAGGAGGAGCGGGAAAAGAGGCAGCTCCCGCGCCAGTCTACCGGCCGGTCAAGAAAGCGCCAAAAGAGCAGGAACTTTCCGGGAATTCAGATTCTGCTTCCACAAAGCAGCCTGAAGAATAAAAAAAAGAGAATAAAGAGGGACAGGATAGACTCAGTTCTCCATCAACCGAAGGACGCCGAATACCTTTCCGATAATCTGAAGATGATCCTTCACAATGATCGGATCCATGCTGTCATTCTCGGGCTGGAGCCTGATATATCCCTTTTCTCTGTAAAACCGCTTGACGGTTGCGGAGTCGTCAATCATCGCGACGACAATGTCACCGTTCCGAGCGGTTTTCTGTTCCTCTACCAGAAGAAGATCTCCGTTGTTGATGCCAGCATTGATCATACTGGTACCCTTCACTCGCAGCATAAAAGCCGGATTTTGCGGCATATAGTCGGCCGGGAACGGAAAATAGCTTTCGATATTCTGCGCTGCGAGAATCGGAACCCCTGCCGCCACCTGACCGACAAGCGGAATGCTGGCAACCTCGCGCCTTGTAACGTTAAACGCATCGTCCACGACCTCGATTGCCCTGGGCTTTGCCGGATCCCGCCTGATATAACCATTCTTCTCCAGAGATTCCAGATGGGAGTGGACGGAGGAGGTAGACTTCAGGTGTACGGCATCACAGATCTCCCTGACTGTCGGCGGATAGCCGCGCCTGACAATCTCGCTCTTCAGGTAATCCAGAATTTCCTGCTGCTTCTTTGATATCTTTCCATACGCCATAAACAGAGAACCTCCCACCGTAATACCCGCCTGCTGAACGCAGGCTTCGACCTTCACCCAACCCGCGCCATCATCTGTTATCCCGTCCGGTTTTCAACATCTTAACACACATGGTGGCAGAATGCAAACACATGTTCTTGTTTCAGTCGTTTCAATCTCTGTGTCTTCTTTCATTTTCGCTTCTTTCATTTTTTCTTAATGAATAGATGATTGTGCCTTCATTGTTATTCAAGCTTTCAGATGATATAATTTGCACTAGTTACAGGGCATTCCGCCCGAAGGTCTTTGTCAATCTGATATGCAGAAGGTCCTGGTGAACAGGACTGCTGTCTTCAGACAGGAGGAAGAAATCCTATGAAAAAGAAAGTAGTGAGTATACTGGCAGCGGCAACCGTCGCAGCGTCACTTCTTGGCGGAGCTGCTCCACTTACCGTTCTTGCCGACGGAACCATGGTGGTCTCCATCGGTGCCGATCTGACAGAGGATCAGAAGAGTGCGATCCTCAAATACTTCGGAATCTACGGTAACAACAGCGTTCAGACCATTACCGTCACAAACCAGGACGAGCGCAGCCATCTGGCATCCTATATTCCGATTGAACAGATCGGTTCCCGGACCATCAGCTGTGCGCTGGTAAAGCCGACAACGACCGGAGGTGTGCAGGTCAAAACTGCAAACCTGAATTATATTACCAGCAACATGATTGCATCTAATTTGATCACCTGCGGCGTCACAAACTGCCAGGCGATCGCAGCAGCACCATTTGAAGTTTCCGGCACCGGCGCACTGACCGGGATTCTGATGGCATATGAGAATGCAACCGGGAGCCAGATCAGCCAGCAGGCGAAGGATCTGTCCGCTCAGGAGATCCAGATTACTGAGAATCTGAGCAATTCCGCCGAGAACCAGCAGGTTGCGCAGCAGATCGTCAACGATGTCAAGCTGCAGGTCATCAACGGAACAGTGGATGAGTCCCAGAATACGGACAACTCTGTCATCACAAACAACACGGTCAACGATCAGTCGGTCACAAACATTGTCAACAACGTTGTCAATCAGTACACAACCAATAACAACGGCATCACGCTCAGCCAGGAAGACGTACAGCAGCTGACAGACTATGCGAAAAAGCTTGCAGAGCAGGCTTACCAGCAGGGAGCAGCAGAAGCGAAGGCTCAGCTTGAAGCGCAGTCCCAGGTTCAGAAGGATCTGTCGCAGACCACCGGCGTTGCCAACACCGACAACGCACAGAAGATTGTCGATGACACTGCAAAGGACCAGTCTTCGACAGAGAAGGCAACCGAAGCAAATTCTTCTTCGGGAGGCGAGACAGAGACCGCTTCATCCGAGTCGGAGGCAAGCATCTTCTCCGATACAGATCTGTCCGCATTGAACAATGGCGATACCAGCAGCACACTCGTCACCGGCACAGATTCCGCTGTCATTCAGAATGACATTCAGAATGGCGCTTCGGACAATGACAAGCTGATTGCAGGAGAGCAGGAGACCCAGGCACAGTCCGAGTCGGCGTCCCAGACCGACGCATCCGGGCTTGTGATCACGACACAGGACTCCAACACAGACCAGACAGCCCAGTCCGACGCCGCACAGACACCGGAGACTCAGGCTGCAGATGCGCAGGCACCGGAGACTCAGGTTGCAGATGCGCAGGCATCCGATCAGCCTCAGACAGCTGTAACCGAACCGGCGGCTGAGACAGCAGCTTCCATCACAACCGATCAGACATCTTCCTATTCGACCACTTACCTGTCGAAAGCCGGAGAAACCTTCGTACCGTCCTTTGCAGTCGCGCTGAAGAGTGATTCACTCATTCCGGTCAGCGGTACCTTCACGGTTGCAGACGCATCCGGCAATGTGCTTGGAAGTGCAGATCTCTCTGACAAGAGCCAGGTAACCGCCGTCAGCGGTGGAACTGCGAATGACGAGTTCAAAACTGAAAACAACTGGGATCAGCTGACCGGCCTGTTCTTCCTGCCGAAGGATACAAACGGAAATCCTGTCGTCCCGGCAGCCGGAACATCCTATCAGCTGACGCTGAGCGGCACCTTCGCACAGACCACAGACGCATCAGCGGTTTCCTCAGCACCACAGGTCTCCGTCGACCTTCAGAATGTGACATACAATGCCTCAGTCCAGGCCGCTTCCGGTCTGAATTTCGGAAACGTATCTTTGTCTGACCTGAAGGCAGGCGCGATGCTGAGCGCAGCAGTGGCGGACGACGGTTCCTTTGCAACAGCGGCTCTGAGCAGTCCGGATGGAACAGCGGCAGTCAATACCGCCGACGGTTCTGGTTCGGTTACAGCGGGCGGCGATCTTTCTGTCACCATCACGCTTCAGAATGCTCCGGGCCTTGCGGAAGTGGACCTGCAGTATTCCGCAGCCGGCGCTGGTGAAACAGAGTCCGCAGATGCCTCTGCACAGGGCTCAACCCTTCGGTACTTTATCCCGGTTCAGGCCCAGTAAGCCATTTCACTGATTGAAAGCATCATAATTATGTACGCCCTGGCAGCCTTTCTGCCAGGGCGTATTCTTTTGCAAAATGCAGAATTTAAATATTTCGAATGGATTGAGGATTTGTGACAAACAGACGCCGTGGGACCGGATTTGCTTGACTTTCTCCGGAAGAAGAAGTATGATGTGCGCAATAGATCTATACAGAAAACACATGTTTTACAAATAGATGTAGTGAATCATAAGGGAGCTTTTATTATGAAACCAGCACCCAGTGAAAATACAATCCGCCCGGCATCCGAATCCAGCTCGTCCGCTGCGCAGACATCAAACCGCCTACGCAGCTATCATGACGAAAAGGACATCCAGAATACCCTCCAGCTTCGCGAAATTCTGAAGGGATTTCCTCCGTTTGCAAAGCAATATTTCCTTGGAATTGAATCCACGACAGCCACTCGGACGAGACTGTCGTACGCCTACGACATCCGCACCTTTTTCCGGTATCTGCAGGAAAACAACCCGATCCTTTCCCAGAAGGATATCCTCACCTGGGATGTGTCCGTCCTTGATCAGATCCAGCCGACCGATATCGAGGAATATGAATCCTTTCTGAAGGTCTATACAGTGGATCCTTCTCTTGTTGGCGCTGCGCGTGAGGAAACCTACACCAACGGTGAAAAAGGTCTCAAGCGCAAGATGTCGGCTCTGAGGAGCTTCTATGCCTATTACTTCAAGAGACAGATGATTCAGACAAATCCAACCCTTCTGGTCGACATGCCGAAACTTCATGAGAAGGCGATTGTCCGTCTTGACGCAGGCGAATCGGCGGCTCTGCTGGACTTGATTGAACATGGTGGGGATAACCTGACAGGTCAGAAGAAACGATACTATGAAAAAACGCGCTTTCGTGATCTTGCAATTGTCACGCTGCTCCTTGGAACCGGAATCCGTGTCAGTGAATGCGTCGGGCTGGATGTCACAGATGTGGATTTCCGGAACAACGGCATCCGGATCATCCGAAAGGGCGGCTCAGAGTCCATTGTCTACTTCGGCGAGGAAGTGGAAAAGGCGCTGAAGGATTATCTGGAGGAAAGAACATCCATCATTCCACAGCCGGGTGAGGAGAACGCTCTCTTCTACTCAACCCAGAGACGCCGGATGGGCGTTCAGGCTGTTGAAAACATGGTCAAGAAATATGCCCGGCAGATCACGACGACAAAGAAAATTACGCCGCACAAGCTCCGCAGCACCTACGGAACAGCCCTGTATCAGCAGACCGGAGACATATATCTGGTAGCCGATGTCCTCGGTCACAAGGATGTCAACACTACCAGGAAACACTATGCAGCCATGGACGATGCCCGGCGCCGCAGCGCTGCAGGCGCTGTCAGGCTGCGGGAGACGCCTGAATCATAAAAAAACGCCTGCCGTCAGATTTACACCTCGGCAGGCCATAGAAAAGGCGTTCCGCGATCAGTTCTGAGCGGCAAATGCATGCTCGTCGAGCAGAATGGTGAAGGGGCCGTCATTCAGCAGACTGACCTTCATATCTGCCCCGAAGATGCCGGTCTGTACAAGCGGGACCGCCTTCCGGCATTCCTCCACAATATACTGATAGATTTCCTCCGCGTGCTGCGGACTTCCGGCCTCTATAAAGCTCGGACGGTTCCCCCTCCGGCAGTTTGCATACAATGTAAACTGGGAAATTAAGAGCAATCCGCCGTCAACATCAGCCAGCGAACGGTTCGTTTTTCCCTGATCGTCCTCAAAGATCCGAAGGGAAAGAAGCTTCCGTATGTACTGGTCAGCCGTCCTTCTTGTATCCTTGTCACAGACTCCGATCAGGACAAGGTAACCCCTCTGGATGGATCCGACCGTCCTGCCGCCGACATCCACGGACGCATGTGCCACTCGCTGGATCAGAAACTTCATCTTTCTGTTTCCTTAACCTTTCTTCCACTGCCATCTTCAGCGCCTGAATGATTCAAGCGTCTACTGCCATCTTCAGCGCCTGAATTTTTCAAGCAGCTGCTCAAAATACTCCGGGAGAGGCGCCGTAAACTCCATGTAAGCTCCTGTGGCGGGGTGTTTGAATCCCAGCACCATCGCATGCAGGGTTTGTCCCTCAAGGGAATACGGGCATCTGGAAGGTCCGTACACGGTATCACCGAGAAGCGGATGTCCGATATGCGCCATGTGGACCCGGATCTGATGCGTGCGGCCGGTTTCAAGCCGGCATTCAATATACGTGTATGTGCCAAACCGTTCCAGAACACGGTAATGCGTCACTGCCCTTTTTCCCCGTCCCGGCTCACAGACAGCCATCTTCTTCCGGTCAGCCGGGTGCCTTGCCAGAGGCGCGTCGATCACACCTTCATCCTGCTTCAGATTTCCGGTCACGATTGCCCGATATCGCCTTGTAATCGTATGGTCATGGAACTGTGCAGCCAGACATTGATGGGCTTTATCATTTTTGGCGGCAACAAGCGACCCGGTTGTGTCCATATCAATCCGGTGAACGATTCCCGGTCTCAGGACCCCATTGATCCCGGACAGGCTTCCTCTGCAATGATAGAGCAGCGCGTTGACTAGCGTACCGGTCATATGACCGGCAGCCGGATGCACAACCATGCCCTTCGGCTTGTTCACGACGATCACGTCGTCATCCTCATACAAAATATCCAGCGGGATATTCTCAGGCTCAACCTTCAGATCGTCCGGCGGCGGCAAAAGCACATAAACCATCTGTCCTTCCTTCAGCTTCAACCCGGCTTTTCCGGCAGGAACAGGCACAGAATCTGTACCGGGCGTCAGAACATGCCCCTCCTCAATCAGCTTCCGGATGTAGGACCGGGTCTGTCCATTCATTTTCTCCGTCAGAAAGACATCCAGCCGGCTGCCAGCTTCTGCCACATCTGTTCGATAGACCAGCACCTCAGCCGCAGGCAGGCTGATCTCCTCCGCATCCTCTGTGTCTTCCGGTCCCGGACTCGCTCCATCTGGCTGTAAAAGAGCTGCCCGAATTTCGTTTTGCAGTTCTGCTTCATTCATCCTTTTTTTCATCGCTCCTGTCTTGTGCCCGGCCTCTTGCCCATATCTCCAGTTCATCGTCCCTGTAGACAAAAAGCATCAGGATCAGAAGGAGTCCTGCGCTCAGGGAGACACAGATGTCTGCCACATTGAAAATCGGAAAATGAATCAGCGAAATGTAGATGAAGTCGATCACATATCCTCTGAAGATGCGGTCAATCAGGTTTCCGACGGCTCCTGCCGTCAGACCTGCCATGCAGACCCTAAGTGCCATGTATCTTCTGCTGTCCGGAACTCTGATATAGCAGATAACGGCAGCCAGGCTGACAGCAGCCGCAAACAGGATGAACAGCGGTAGTCGGTTCTGCAGCATTCCAAAGGCTGCTCCCCGGTTTTCCAGGTAGCGAAGCTCAAGCACGCCCGGAATCAGAGTGACAAATCCCTTTCCTGAAAGCTTCAGGTTTCTGTATGCCAGCTCCTTGGTCAGCTGATCAGCCACGACAGCCGCACATACCCCGAATGCGCCTGCGATCCATTGTTTTCTTTTTTCCCGGCGGCCGATCCGCATAAGTCCATCTCCCTCAATCGTTTTCAATCGTTCTGATGAAGATCCGCATCAATAAACGCCAGTGCCTTCCGGATTTCCTCATCGGTTACTGTCCGGTCAATGAAGGCATCACCCAGCTGGTGAAGCAGTATAAAGCGAAGCTGTCCTTTATCCATCTTCTTATCCAGCTTCATCACGCAGAGAATGTCGTCGATCTGGAGACTGTCAAAAGAAATGGGAAGGTCAAAGCCGACAAACATATCGCGGATTTCATAGAACGTATCATCATCCAAATACTTTCTCTGCCAGGAGATATAGGCTGCCACCACGCATCCAAGCGCCACACACTGCCCGTGTGCAAGCGAGAAATCTTTCAGCCGCTCGATCGCATGGCCTGCGGTATGGCCAAAATTCAGAAGGGCACGGTCGTTCATTTCCTCCGGATCCTTCTCCACAATCTCCCGCTTGATGTTGACACTCCGCACCACCATCTGAAGAAGCGTTGCGCTGTCGCGCTCCTCAATTGCCTCCATATGGTCGAGCAGCCATTCGTAGTAGCCGGCATCCCGGATCAGCCCATGCTTGAGAACCTCCCCCATGCCGCTGGCGAACTGAAGACCATCGAGGGACTGGAGTGTGCTGATATTAAGGTATACCATGGACGGCTGATGGAAGGCACCGACCATATTCTTGTACTTGTCAAAATCAACCCCTGTCTTTCCGCCGATGCTCGAATCAACCTGTGACAGAAGCGTCGTCGGAATCTGAACAAACCGGATTCCGCGCAGATAGCAGGCAGCAGCAAAGCCCGCCATATCACCGACAACGCCCCCGCCGAGCGCTACAACGATGTCATGACGGTCAAGGCGGTTTTCAATCAGGTGCGTCAGGATCTTCCGAATCCAGTCCAGGTTTTTGTGTTCTTCCCCGGCCTGGATCACGAAAGATGAGAGCCCGGCACAGACCGGCCTTAGTTTGTCCAGCACCTCCCTCAGATAAAGCTTTTCCACATGGCTGTCTGTGATGACAGCGATCCGTCTTCCTGACGGGCTGAGGTCCGCCATGCGTGTCCCAAGATGATCAAACGAATCCTCCGGATAGATGCGGTAGATCTCCTCAGAACCTTTTCTGACGGATATCGGACTGTGAAAGACTGCTGTTGTATTTTCTGTCTGCTCCATCTCTTTCTCTCCTCCCTTTCCGGATATGAAAAGACCGCCGGGTCAATGGACTTTACGGCGGTCTTGTGCGATCTTTCCTGCCCGCAGGCAACATTAAAAATCCTCATCATCTCCCAGGTCATCCGGATCAAATGTCCCGGTGAGAATCTCCTGGAACTCTCCGGTGATCTGAATATCCTTCGGTGTGAGTACGAAAATATAATTACTGATCTTGTCCAGTCTTCCCTGAAGCGCACAAGTACACCCGGAAGCAAAATCAAACAATCTCTGGGAGACGTCCAGATCAAGCCCCTCCAAGTTCAGGATGACAACACATCTGGCTACCAGTGTCTTTGCAATCTCAAGCGCATCCTCCATCGACTTCGGCCTGATCACACATACAGAATAATTATTCGTCTCTTCGTCCTCCTGTACGGCTTTCCTCGGCCTGAAGTTCGATACCTTCGGGCTCCTTGTTCTTTCCGGAGCTGATTCATCTGCACTTTCGGTTTTTTCCACTGCCTGTCCGAAGAATGAACGTCTTTCCCGTTTTTGCTGGGGGAGAGATGTCACAGCAGACTTAGACCCGCTGTCTGTCTCCTCACGTTTCCGAATGAGGCGTCTCGATGGATGACGATCTACAAGATCCACATCGGAATCATCCTCATCCAGATAATCGTCCTCGTCGACATCATCATTCAGGGTGACTTTTTCCAGAAACTTATCGAAACTAGGAAATTTCATGAAATGCTGGACTCTCCTGTCTTCTCTTTCATGCCGTAATCTCTCTCACCGAAGATTCCGGTTCCGACTCTTACATAGGTAGCCCCCTCCTCGACAGCCGTCTCGAAGTCTCCGGTCATCCCCATGCTGAGCTCAGACATAGATACATTATCAATGTTTTGACGGGCGATGTCAACCGCTAAATTTCGGAGTGACCTGAATACAGGCCTGCTGTCCTCCGGTTTCTCCGCAATCGGCGCAATTGTCATCAGCCCCTTGATCCGGATATGCGGATAACGCGACACCGCTCTGACAAAGGCTTCTGCATCCTCCGGACGGATGCCGCCCTTGGAAGCCTCACCGGCCACATTCACTTCCACAAGGACAGGCATCACAAGCTGATGCTTCTCAGCCTCCTTCTCAATGGTCTCGGCAAGCTCAAGCGAACCCAGCGAATGGATCATCACCGCCTTGTCGATGATATATTTCACCTTGTTTCGCTGAAGGTTCCCGATCATATGCCAGCGGAGGTTTTTGGGAAGAATCTCATATTTATCTCTCAACTCCTGCGGTTTGTTTTCACCGAAATCGATGATCCCCTCCGCCATAGCTTCCTCGATCATGGAAACCGGCTTTGTCTTGCTGACCGCAATCAGTGTCACCTCGCTGCGACTCCTTCCAGCCCTGTCGCAGGCAGCCTGTATCCTCTTTTCAACACCCTCCAGATTTTCCTTGATCATGATTACCCTCCATGTATGAATCCGGTTTCCGAGGTCTCAGGCAATGATTTCATCTTCCTTCACCTTGGAAGCATCCAATGCAATCCGGTCGTGCGCGGAAAGCCCATAGGCATTCTCGGGATTGACAATGCAGAATTCTTCATTCTGGTCGACAATATTCACCTCGCGAAATACCGCGTATCCCTTGTTGATATTGTAAACACCCTGGACCGTCTCTTTCACATCGTCTGAAATTTCATATTTCTTCTCTGTGCCCGGCATAATGATATAATCGCCATCCTTCAACACAGAAGCGTCAACCAGGTATGTGTTGGAATCTGTATCTTTCGCGTATACATTCGCTGTGAAATTGCGATTTTGCGCAGATCCATCGCTGCGAAATGTCTGGGTCTGGAGATAGACCTCCTTCTCAGAAGACTGACTCACCGTGACATACTCTGCGGGTATTCTGTAGAAATCCCTGCTGACGATGGCTGAAACCGGTATCTTCAGCCCCTCTGCCTTACTCAGGATCAGTTCGATATCAAGGAATCTGTCCTCTGTAAACCGCACAAGTGAGTTTGTCAACGTGATCTTCCCATAATGACCGTCTTTCCCGGAAATGATCGTAAACGGAGCTGTAAAAACACTGTTGTCCTTCAGAAATCGGATGCGGATTCTTTCCGTTCCGTCAAGCTGGGTGCTGAGCTGGTCATCAACCGGAAAATACAAATACCATGTCTCGCTGGTTACAAGCTTATAGATATCATCGCCCGCCGAGACGCTCTTGCGAAGTCGGAGGTTCTCACGTTTGTAAGCCCGCTTTCCAAACATATCCGCGTCAAGCTGCGACTCTTCTGTATGCTCATAGCCATCGACAGCGTAGACGACAAACCCGGCGCTCTGGGACTGATAGCTGCCGCTCACGTACTGGCCTGCATTCTCATCGATCGAAGACTGGAGGATCACACTTTCCAGGTCCGCCTTCAGGTTATATACCGCAGAGAAGTCATTCGGACCAGCGTTTGCACTGTATATCGAAAGCATGCTCTTGACAGAAGTCAGGTCCTCATTCGAAAGACTAGTCTGAATGGATGCCTTCCTGCCGGATTCATCAGCCTGCCCTCCGACAGAACAGATCAGCTCTCCGCTTCCGACATTCGAGCCCTCACGGGCATAATATGTGACCGCGCCTGATTCCTGCGCCTGCACAACTTGCTCAGACTTCAGCGCGAGTGCGCTGTATCTGTAGTTGCCGGAGAGAGAGCCGCTGACAACCTCATAAGGCGTCACCTTTTCGCGTGTCAGGTAAACCACAAAGATAATGATCAGGTAGATCAGGATCATTCCGAACAGGATCGTTCCGATATTCAGATCGAACCGATTGTCCAGGCGGATGATTTTCCGGTTATTCTTTTTTTTCTTTTCTGTACCAGCCAAAGATCCTGCCCTCTTATACATACAAAAGACGGCGGGCTGCCGGCTTCAAGCGTCCGGAAACCCGCCGTATTCAGTTTTCCAACACCTCTATGTTTGAATGTTTGGATTTCATTCAATTGATCAATTGATGAACCTACCGTGATCACAACTCGGCAATCACTGCGTCATGGTACTGTTCCGGAAGCTGCTGCTTTGTAAGGGATATACTCACGACAAAATGGACGCCGAACTGCTTTGAGATGTCCTCCAGTTCCTTCAGAACCGGTACCGGGTCACCGTTCTCCTCAAGCTTCGCAATCTTCAGAAAGCTGTCGAGATACACATATTCAAGATCATGATCCTGGGAAATGATGCCGCAGATAAAACCTAAGAATTCGTCGCTATCCTTGATCGGGAAATTTGTCATGTCGATCAGACGGATTTTATTGTTCAGTTCATACATATGCTGCGTACTTTTATCAAGGTAAACAACGTTGCCGCTTACATTCTTGATCTCGTTGTTTGCCTTTTCCAGAAGTACCTTTGTCTTGCCTCTGCCCTTTTCTCCGATGATGAACTGTATCATATGTCGTTTCCTCCTTATATTCGGGATCGGTTCATGCAAATGCTCTGAAATCAGTATAAACGATTGCCCTCTCAAATTCAAGAACTGTTCATCAAACAAGTTGAAACAAGTTCATCCAGAGATATCTTCATCCTCACTTGCCGGCAAGCGAAAGGATCTGGGTCATATCGACATACAGCTGTTCTTTATCCTGTGAATTCAGAATGACAGAAATGTACGGATTTCCATATGCATCCTTCGACAGAATACTGAGGCAGGCACCGGCCGCATCCGTCGTGCCGGTTTTCCCTCCGTAGACCGTCACATTGTCCGGCGTCTCAGCACTTCCGTCAAGATAATGGTCCGTTGTCGTCCATGTGTTCCCGTAGGCATCTCCCGTCGCATCCTTGTACTCGGCATAGTAGGTTTTTCTGCCGATGATGTCCAGAAACAGATCATACTGCATCAGCGCGTTGAATGTCAGATAGACATCATAGGCACAGGTGTAATGATTGTCCTGCGTCATGCCATAGGGATTCACAAAATGCGTATGGGTCGCTCCGAGTTTCACGGATTCGTCATTCATCATCTGTACAAACTTGTCGACGGACCCCCCGACGTGCTCCGCCACCATCATCGCGGCGTCATTGCCGGAGGCAATGAGCATTCCATATACAAGCTGCTTCAGTGTCAGCTGATCACCGACGTGCAGCCCGCAGACAGAGGAACCCTCCTCGATATCATTTGCTGTCTCTGTCACCGTCACAACGTCGTCAAGGTTGCCATACTTGAAAGCCACCAGCGCTGTCATCAGCTTTGTCAGAGAGGCCTGCGGACGCTGTTCGAAGATATCCTTTGCATAGACCACCTTCTGGCCAGTCACATCGAAAAGCGCTCCCTCCGTCGAGGTGATAAAGACCGCATCCGGATTCACATCCGAATCTGTCACGCACAACCCCTCTGAAAACGGGTCCGCACTCATCCTTTCTTCCGCTCCCGGAAGGCCGAAAACAGGGCTGCTGTCGGAATAGGCTTCCTTTAGGGGAACATCATGCGACCGGAAGACATAAAAGTACACAGCCCAGATGGCACAGGCGGTCAGCACCAGCAGGAAAGCGGCCACAAGTGCGAGCTTCAGATTTTTCTGCCTTTCCTCCGTTTCCCTGGCCTGTATTCTGTTCCATTCACGCTGTGTATAATAATCAGGTTTCTGTTCTGTTTTTCTCATATCATCTGTTCAGGCCGTTCAGACGCACTCAGCGGTACATCTCGCGCCAGTCAAGGTCGCCCCGGTCAAGAGATTTCAAAAGGATCTCCGCAGAAGCGATATTCGTCGCAAGCGGAATGTTATGGATATCACAGCTTCTGATGGCCTTTGTGAGATCCGAGTTGCCGTTACGGATGCTGGTTTCTCTGTCCGGATCCCGGAAATACAGGACAAGGTCCATCTGATTCTGTTCAATCATGGCACTCATCTGCTGCTCTCCGCCGACATGCCCCTCCAGCAGCTTGTGGACGTTCAGCCCCGCAGCTTCCTGAATCAGCCTTCCGGTCGTTCCCGTCGCGTAAAGCTGGTGACGGGAGAGAATTCCCCTGTAGGCAATGCAGCAGTTCTGCATCAGTTTTTTCTTTGCATCGTCAGCGATTAGTCCAACATTCATAGGGAAACCTCCTTCCCATCACCGTCAGGTGAGTTGTTATGGCAGATAGCGGTAGGTTTTTCGAACCTCCGCCTTGCCGGGTCCCCTCCTTCGGGGGACATATTCTTTTTTCGGCTGCAGCCCCACATTCAGGCAGACGCCGATTCCTGCAAAGAAGATCACAAGACTCGTGTTTCCGTAACTGACAAACGGAAGTGTGATCCCGGTATTCGGCAAAAGTCCCGTCGTCACACAGATGTTCAGGGTACTCTGAATCAGGATCAGACTGCCCATTCCAATGCAGATCAGCGCCCCGGCCTTATCTCTTGCCCTCATCGCAATCCGGATGCACAAAAGCCCGATGATCAGCTCCAGGATGACAATCAGGACGCAGCCGGCAAATCCAAGTTCTTCGCCTGCAACCGCAAATATAAAATCCGTCTGTGACTCGGAGATAAAATTGCCATTCTTGACAGAGTTGATGGCATCGTTGTTGAGTCCCTTTCCAAACAGCTGGCCTGAGCCGATCGCGATGATCGAATTCTGCTGCTGCATGGCTGCCTCCGGGTACTGTGTCGGGTGAAGCCATGCGAGGATCCGGAGAACCTGGTAGTTTTTCTCCCCGATTCCCGGCTGGTTCAGCAATCTGTTCAGAACAATCAGAACAGCTGGAATCGCCACTGCCAGAACACCGATTACAATCTTCATGCTGAGCCCGGCTGCAAACATTATAACACAGAATGCAGCTGCTGTCGCGATGGTCGTCGAGAGATCAGGCTCTTTCAGGGTCAGAAACAGCGGAACTCCTGCGAGAACCAGCGCGAGCAGAATCATCCACAGCGAATTGATTCGATTCTCATAATGTGCAAAAAAGCCCGAGAAAAACAAAATCAGTACCAGCTTCATCAGATCGGATGGCTGGAACTGGATACCGGCAATTGTGATCCATCTTGTCGCACCGCCGATGTTCTCACCGAAAACCAGGACTGCCGTCAGCAGCAGACATACCCCGACATAAAAAATCCAGCGGAAATGCAGCAGATACGTATAGTCCGCCAGCGACAGGACAACCATTGCAATGATCCCGATGATCATTCCAACCAGCTGTCTGGACTGGTAGGACTCCTGTGCGCTTCCGATGACAAGCAGCCCGATCGTGGCCAGGAGAATGCAAGCCCCTGCGAGCGGGAAGCTGTAATTTCTGATTCGATATTGTCTGAACATGAAGATTCCTCTCCCGGCATCATGCCTTTTTCTGAGGTTCGTCCGTCCCTGGCTTGCTGTCAGCAGCTCCCCTGGAAGTTTTCCCAGGAAGTTTTTTGCCATGAAGAATGGCGTCGAACAAGTCACCTGACAACGGTTCCAGACTGATATGCCCTTCCCTCAGACAGGCGACCTTCGGATCCGGCGCATACTCTCTGTCAATCTCCGTTTTCCGAATTCCCGAGACAGCCCTGCGCCCGGCGATCGATATCTCAAATGGCTTCAGCACCGTTCCGGATATGAATGAATGCTCGTTCCCGGATGCACCGGCTCTCAGAATGCCCATGGCGATCCCAAGCACAACGATGCTTCCGTCCGACACCACCTCAGCACCGGGCTGTACGTCACCCAGAATCACGACAGTCCGGCCAAAGGACAGCCGCTGACCATTTTTCAGAGACTGCGTGACCAGGACAGCTGAATTCTCGGTTGTATCACGGATGCTCTTAGCAATCAGCTCGGCCTCCCTCTCCTGCTGGGAGGCATCCTCATCGATGATGCAGGTGATATCGAGCTGGCAGCTGTCCGTAATCGCCTTCACAAGAAGGCGCTGTTCCTCATCACTCAGCACCCTTCCCTGAAAGCGCACCGCCATCTGCCCGTTTTTGAAAAACTTCGCACTTTTCCGGAATTTTTCCCGGACGTCCTCAAGCAAGGTCTCAAACGGGACATCCGGCGCGCACAGAAGCGTCAGAACATACTGGTTGCTTTTGAGTTCAAACGAAGCCATCCTTCATCTCCCTGATGAATCTGCCAGTTTAGTCATTTCTTGTATTTCCGCTCTGCACCTGGATCGCATGCCCCGGCGTGAGCTCAGAAAGATCCTTCTGGTTGAAGTAATAGTTGACGACGTCCTTTGCGATGGCGGCTGTATTCGCAGAGCTATAGCCATTTGCGACACGGACGGCCAGCGCCATCGTCGGCTTGTCAGACGGAGCATAGCCGACAAACAACGCATGGTTCGGCTTTGTCACAACCTCCTGTGCGGTTCCGGTCTTTCCGGACACGCTGACGCCGCTGTACCCGGTGAAGGCGCTGCTGTTCTGCACCACCTGTTTCATGCCCTCGTGGATGGCGTCCCAGTCCTCCTGCGGCATCGATACCTGAGAGTGCAGCTCCGGCTCATGCTCCGTCACCGTATTCCCGTTCGAATCGGTTGTCTTGCTGATCAGAGACAGATCATAGCAACTGCCCGAGTTTGCGATGGTGGTCACGTAACGGGCAAGCTCCGATACAGTGTAAGCATTGTCGGACTGCCCCATCGCACCACGCACCGCATCGTAGGTCAGCAGATGCGGACTCGTCTCCGGAACCTCTATCCCGGACTTGGAGTCCAGTCCGTACAGGGAAGCATATTGCTGAAGCTTCTTGACGCCGTCGTCATCGTTGTACGTCCCGCCCTCGGACCCCAGCCGGTAGCCCAGCGTATTGAAGAAAAAGTTGCAGGAATTCTTGATGCCCGCGACCAGATCCTCCGTTCCGTGGATGCCGCCTTCATTGTAGATCCAGCACTTGATTGGTTTATCTGTCTGCTCGAAGATACCAGAGCAGTAGATGGTCTCCCCGAGGCTCAGCACGCCCTCGCTGAGCGCGGCGGTCGCCGTGACCAGCTTGAAAGTCGAACCCGGCGCCAGGAGCTCCTGGGTTGCCCGGCTGTAGAACGGACTCGACAGATCCGTGGCCAGCTTGTTGTAATAGTCCGAATCCATCTCGTTGACGAGCCGGTTGCTGTCATATCCCGGATAGGTGACGCAGGCGCGGACCGCTCCGTTTGACGGATCCGTCACCACAATTGCCCCGGAACAGGGCGCCAGCGCCAGCTGCGCCGGGGTGATTTCCAGATTGTAGATCTTGTCCCGGATGAAATCGTAAGCGGAAAGAGATCCGTCTGACAGGTTATTGTAGTCCTGCTCATTCATCTTGAGGACACCCTGGTCAAACAAGAGCAGGCACATCTGGGCTCCTGACAGAGAGCCCTCCATCAGCATATAGCGGAAAACATGCTTGCAGAAGTCTGTATCCTTCAGAAGATCTGCCGCGATGTAGTCGGCCAGTGATGAATAGACTTCATTGGAATCCATGTAGCTGGTCTGCTGCACGATTCCATCGATGTTGATCCAGTCCTTGGAAATTGCATAGGACAGATAGTCCTTCAGGCTGATGGTGCCGGCCTTCCACGCCTTGTAGGTCTGGTCTGTCTTGTCGACAGCCTCCGTATTCAGGATGCCCGCATTCGGAAGCATGGTGTCGACAATATAGGACTGATAGACCTTCATCTCATCCGTCAGGTCATTGTAGATGGTCGGCGTATCGCTTGTCAGCTGGCTCTTCAGATCCTTAAAGATCGAAGCGGCCTTTTTCTGAAACTGCTGATAGACCTCCTTCTCGTTGTCAGACGCATCCGCGTTCGAAAGGTGTGAAACACTCAGCACATTGTTCTCGAACAGGGAATAATACACGTCGTAGACCGGGATTCGGACCTGGTCAGCGGACGTGATGTATTCCGTATTGATGGATTCCGTGTCGACAATGTTCGCCCAGACAATGCCGGCAATGTATTCCTCCAGAATCTGGTAGCAGACTTTCTGAAGATTCGCGTCGATCGACAGATAGATGGAATCTCCCGCCTGAGGCTGTCTGACCGAATCGACGGAGAGGGTTCTGCCCAGATTGTCGACATAGATTGTCTCCGATCCCTTCTTGCCCTGCAGACTCGTCTCCATTTCCTTCTCAAGACCGACCTTCCCCACAACATCGGTCGAATCGTAGGAGGAATCCTTCTGCTGCAGATCCTTCAGCTCGTCCTGTGAAACCTTCCCGGTGTACCCGATAATCGGCGCAAAGTACACCGCATCGTTGTAAACCCGCTTGTAGTCCTCTGTCACCTGGATCCCCTTCAGCTCTCCGGTATTCTCCAGAAGCTGTGAGACCGTCTCGGAGCTGACATCCGATGCAATCGTGATGGCATTGTACCGCTGATAGCTGTTCTGCTGAAGCAGGCTCCGGAAATGACACAGCTTCAGGACTTCCACCGGGGTGTAACTTTCCGGAAGGTTCCACTTTTCACGATCTGCCTTCGTGACGCTTTCTGTCCCGATGCCGAAGTACTTGTCACTGCACAGAAGGGCGATCATGTCCGCCGCACTCATGTCTTTCTGCTTCGGAGAAAGCTCATCGATTGTCTTGTAACCGAACAGGTCTGCCTTGAACCGGCTCAGATTGAATCCCTTCACATTGTAGACATACTGTCCGTCTTCATCCAGGCTGATCTGAAAATCGTCTGACACGCTGTCTCCATGACTCTCGATCACTTTGATCGTATTGTAGAGGATGCCATTGAGCGCGAGGTTGTGATCGCTGTTGCTGCTGTAGCTGCCGCTGTCCTCCATTGTCACATCGTACACCAGCTGATTGTAGGCCAGCAGTTTTCCGTTTACATCGTAGATCTCCCCCCTCGTCGGCTTGAGGGTCTTGGTCCGGAGAATCTGCATGGTATGATTTTCATCATAGTTCTCCCCATTGATGATCTGAAGCGTGAACAGTCGGATGATCATGACGGCTGTCATGACAAGGGAAATCACCACGATGATGGCAACCCTCGGCTTCAGGCCGATGGAACTGATCCGTTTTCTGCTATTTTTCTCTTTCTCTCTGTCCTTCAATTTTCGCCTCACACGGAAAAATAACCCCTGATGGTCTTTTTATTGATCAGGTAGTTCAGCTGATAGACAAAAACCCCGAGAATGACCGTATAAATCAGTTCCGGGATGATGATTCTTCCGAAATAGAAGAAGAAATGAATCCTTCCTCTCAGCAGGAAGGAACCAATATACTGGTACAGCCCGCACAGCAGATCCGACAGTCCGATCAGAAGCATCGGTGTCTTGATATCGTCATCATAAAAAAACCGGTATGCGAAGCCGGCCAGGAAACCGATCCATGCGTAGATCAGCGCATAGTATCCAACCCTTCCTCCGGAGAACAGATCGATCAGAAGGCCGGTCCAGAAGCCCATCAGCATCCCCGTCCGGCTCCCGCACATCAGTGCGAAGCTCGCCGTCAGAATGACTGCCAGGTTCGGCTCGATGGATGCAACGCAGAGTGCCTCCGGCCAGGCGGTCTGAAGGAGGGCTGTGACGATGCACAGAAGTGTCAGAGCAATTCGTCTTTTCATTCCTGGCCTCCCGCGTTCTGGCCGGACGCGCCGGCTGTGTTCCCGTTTTCCGGACTCGCGGCAGCAGTGTGATCGCCGGCAGCATCTGCATTCGTGCTTCCTGTGCCTTTGGCCTGGTCTGTCTCAGAAGATGCCGTCTCCGACTCGTCTGCCGCTCCGGCGGCCGCTTTTGCACGCTCCTCCTTGTCATTCTTTGCATCGTCCTGACTTGCCACGTAGTTCTTGAGCGTCCGGATGACAAGGACCTCCTGAAGATGCCTGAAGTCCACAACCGGTGTCAGCTGACCGGACTTTGTCAGGTTGTTCGCATCGTTGTTCAGCTCTGAAATATACCCAATCAGAATCCCGGGCAGATACTTCTCCGAGATATTGCTTGTCACAACCTTGTCTCCGACATGAACGTGGTTGTTGTCATCCAGAAGCTTCACCAGTGAGATGGTTCCCTGGTCAATCAGCTGCAGATTCCCGGCTACAATACAAGTATCGGAAGTTGTCGATACCATCGCCGAGACATTGCTGTCATCGTCAATAATGGAACGGACGGTCGCCCAGTTCGGCCCGACCTTCGTCACAATGCCGACGAGTCCTGCCCCTGCCATGACGTTGCAGTCAACCTGGATTCCGTCATTGGTTCCTTTATCGATCGTGAACGTGTTGTACCAGTTGCTGCTTCCCCTTGAGACCACGTTTGCCCCGACCATATCATAATCCGAATACTGGTTTTTCAGATCGAGCAGCGTCTGAAGCCGCGTCAGCTCTTCCTTGTTCAGCACAAGCTCACTGTTCTCTGCCGTCAGCTTGTCAACCTTTTCCTGAAGTTCCTTGTTCTTCTCCTGCAGGCTTGCGGATCCCTCCAGATTTGTCGACAACCCGGACAGGTACTGTCCGAAGCTGTTCATGCTTCTCTGAAGCGGCGTGACCAGAACCTTCACGACATTCCCGGCTGGCCCGGACGCAGCATCCGGAAATATGATGGAAAGTGCAATCAGACCTGCACAGATGACGGTGATCACGCCAAGCAGGGTCTTTCCGCTTTTTTTATCTTTATTCATCTTGACCGGACTCCTTCACCAGACTGGCGACCGCATCAGAGGATGCAGTTCCTTTTCATTGATCATTGTCACAATCCCGCGAATTGTCGAATTCTTCGGGTCCTGTATGTGGTACACCGGAAGAGACAGCTGCTTCTGAATATAAATCGGCAGATTCTGCAGCATAGACACGCCGCCTGTCAGGAAAATTCCCTCTCTCATGATATCCTTCCGAAGCATGGGAGGCGTCCTGTCCACAACAGACCGGATTTCCTCCACAATGCGGTCGACCATTCCGAGTACCGACACGGACACAGCCAGCGCCGGGATCATGTCGGATTTCGGAAGGCCGGAAAGCATGTGGACGCCGAACACCTTCTGTTCAATTCGGGGGCCGTTGATCATGAATGCCAGATTGTTCTTCAGGCTTTCAGCCGTCTTCTCACCGATGCTGATGTTGAATTTACGCCTGACCATCGTCGCAATGTCCCGATCAAGCTCCATGCCGCCCTCCCGCATCGTGCGCCCGATCACCACCTGTCCTTCGGAGAGGACGGCGATCTCCGTCGTATCTGCGCCGATATTCACAATCATATGGCCCGCCGGGCTGAGCACCGGCAGTCCCACCGAGACGGCATCCGCCACGGCCTTGTCGACCAGATGAACCTTTCCCGGGCTGAGTGTGGAATTCATCACATTGTAGAAGGCTCTCTGCTCTACAGGCGTGACCTGAGAGGGAACCGCGAGGCAGATCCCCGCGCTCTTCTGTGAAAAGGTCGTAAACTTTCTGAGCGTCTGCGTCAGGACGATCTCCATGTCAGAAGCATTTGCAATGACACCGCCCGCCATCGGACGGGAAACACGGATATTCCTCGGATTCTTCCCGAACATCTCCCACGCATCGTTCCCGATTGCAAGAACCCGTCTGCCGCTGACAGCAATCATGTTCCGGCTCTCCATGAACTTCTCTCCGCTCTTGTCGCGGAGCTTCAGCGTGTCGGTCCCCAGGTCGACACCCACCATATTTGAAAAAAGCATTAAAGAATCTCCTCCGCAGCAGACCGCCCTGCATCCGGATCCCTGATCAGCTTTGCAAGGCTGACCGCTCTTCTGTCTCCGATAATGATATGGTCGAGAAGCGGAATCCCGATCACACTGCCGGCATCCCTGACACGCTGTGTCAGACTGATATCCTCCGGGCTCGGATCAGGCTCCCCACTTGGATGATTATGAATGAGGATGATGGAAACAGCCCTGTGGTTCAGCGCACTCATAAAGATCTCCCTCACCCCGATGACCGTCCCGTTCACAGTTCCGCTCGATATCACCTCGTCGCCCAGAAGGCGTCCCCTGGTATCGAGCATCACGACAAGCGCCATCTCCTGCCGCCTGTGCCTGAGATCTTCCATATAATAGAGGGCAACTTCCCGCGGCTGGCTGAAAAACGGTGTCTTTCCCCTTACCGACTTGGCAATCCTCCTGGACAGCTCAGCGATGCAGATCAGCTGCATGGCCTTCACCCTGCCGATCCCGCGCACCTTCATCAGCTCCGGGACGGTCGCACTGCAAAGCCCGGCAATCCCCTCTGCCCCGAAGGAATCCATCAGGCTTCTTGTCATCTCGATGACGGAGATGCCTTCCGCTCCTGTCCGCAGCACAACAGCCAGAAGCTCAACCTCCGTGAGCATACCCGGTCCCGCTGAGGCACACTTTTCATAAGGTCTTTCCTCTTCCCGCAGCTTCCGGAGTGCAGCAGAGCCTTCCTGTCTTGGATAAACCGACTGATGATCCTGTTTCATGTGTACGCACCATGCGCACATTCTCCCACCCGAAAGGCTTCAGGACTCCCGCCTGAAAAGCCTTGCAGTTTATTCTAATGAATGCCTTCTCTAAAGTCAAATGCCAGGAACGTCCATTTGCAGCTTTCGTATTGGGCTGTTATCTTTCAAGCGCGGCGATGGCTTCCGCAACCCTGAGGCCGTCGACGGCTGCCGATGTGATGCCGCCTGCATAGCCCGCACCCTCTCCACAGGGATAGATCCCTGGAAAATGAATGGCCTGCAGGTCTTCTCCGCGCCCGATCCGTATCGGTGAGGATGTCCGGCTCTCGACGCCGGCAAGGAGAGCAGACGGATCCGCAAATCCGTGAATCTGCCTGTCCCATGCCAGAATTCCTTCCTCGATTGCTCCCGCAACCTGCTCCGGCAGGATGCTTCTCACATCCGCGGCCGCATACTGTCCACGGAACTTCGGTCCGGCCTTCCATGCTTCCGTTTCAGCCATGGACTTTGGGCTGCACAGCGGACGCCCGGGGAAAGTCAGACCTGACGCTGCCTGCGCACTGTGTGCGGCGTCAGGAGACGTCTCCGCTCTTTTTCCGGCTTCCCTGTACGCTCCGAATGTCTGGACCGGGATGGTGCCCCGCCCGGCAAGAAAAGCGGCCCGCTCCAGGCGGCGCTGAAACTCTATGCCGGCAAAGAGCTCCGGATTCAGCCTGTTGTCTGACAGAATGTCCGGGTGTTCCTTCCGGATCTCACTGAGATATCCCCGGATTTCCTGAGGTGACACGGTAACGACAATCGCACTGTTGGCGAATCCGGAGCCTCTGTCGTGATTGCTCATGCCGTTGACCGCCAGAAGCCCCTCCTCCGACGATGCATTGACGACATAGCCCCCCGGACACATGCAGAACGAGTAGACGCCCCGCCCGTCCGGAAGCCTGTGTGTCAGCTTGTACGGTGCGGGCGGCATCTCATACGGGCATCCCGCCCCGTAGAGCGCCCTGTCAATCATTCCCTGCGGATGCTGAATCCGGAGTCCGACGGCGAACGCCTTCGGCGTCATGCTCAGGCCTGTATCATACAGCATCCGGAAGGTATCGCGCGCGGAGTGTCCGACCGCCAGCACAAGTACATCTGTCACCAGATGGGTCTTCAAGGTCTCCGGTTCCTTGTCCGGCTGCTGCCGCTCTGTCACAATCTCCCAGATCTCCCGCTCTCCGCGGCCAGCGGCTTTCCCTGCCGGCCTCACACTGATCAGCTTTTCCGAGAAGCGGACCTCCCCGCCGCGGGCGATGATTTCATCCCGGATGTGAGCAACCGCTTCTCTCAGCACATCGGTTCCGATGTGCGGCTTATAGGAATACAGAATCTCCGGATCGGCACCTGCCTCCACAAAGGTCTCCAGCACAAACCGGATCCTCCCGAAGGTATCCTTCACCCCTGTATTGAGCTTTCCGTCTGAAAATGTACCTGCCCCGCCTTCCCCGAACTGAACGTTCGATTCCGGATTCAGCCTGCCGCCCTCCCAGAACCTGGCCACAGCCTCTGTTCGCTGAAGGACGCTCTGTCCGCGCTCAATCAGGATGGGCCTGAGACCTGCCCGCGCAAGAGAAAGGCCGCAGAACAGTCCGGCAGGTCCCGTGCCGACGATGACCGGTCTCAGCGTTTCCATCTGCCCGCAAAGCGTATCCCCGCTTCCGCTTTCCGCTTTCCGGATATGCCCTGTGCCTGCTGACGGAAGGGCATACCGGACCTCCTGAGCCCTGATGACATTCCGGTCTCTGTTTCTGCCCAGGATCTTCTGTTCCCTCCCCGGATCATTCAGCATGACATCGACGGTAAATACATAGAAGATATCCGGCTTTTTCCGGGCGTCGACAGATTTTCGCCGGATCTGCATCGAGAAATCATCCTCCCGCCGAAGGTGCAGGATTCTGCATACCTTCGCCCGGAGAGCCTCCATCCCCTCATCCGGCCGGCACTTGATCTGGGCAATCTGTATCATATGTCTCCTCTCTCCGGTCCCTGTGCCGGTCAGCAGCCTTCTGCCGCGTGCTTTCCGGCTACATAGCCGCTCGACCAGGCCCACTGCAGGTTATACCCGCCGCAGGGGCCGTCAAGATCAAGCAGCTCCCCTGCTATATAAAGACCTGACAAAGCCTGCCTTCGGCAGGCCAGTGTCTTTTCATCCACCTCGCTGAGTGCGATGCCCCCGGCGCAGACCTGGCAGCTGTCAAACCCGCGGACATGGTCCGCCTTCAGCCGGAAGTCCTTGATCAGTTCTGAAAGGCTCCGGATAAACAGTTTGTCCATGCTGCCTGCTGTATCCGGAATGCGCTCCCCGCGCTGCCTGTTCCCGGCTGTCCATCTGTCAAGGACGGTCTGGATCAGCTGCTGCGGCAGAAGCCCGCAGAGGGCCAGCCGCACCGGCGCCTCCGGATGGTTCTGCCCATAATGCGCAAGAATTGTCTCCACCTCATCCTCGGTGAACGCCGGGATCAGATCCAGCCTCAGCTCCACCTGTTTTCCCTCCTCCAGCGCTCTGGATACCTTCCGGCTGACCTGGAAGACCACAATGCCGGACAAATCCGATGACGTGAACTGGAGCTGTCCGATGTCCCTGCAGAGCGGAATCCCGTCCGCCCATGCACTGACCCCTGCTGTCATGCGTACACCAGCAAGCGGAGGAAGCAGTCTTCTGCCATCCTGGACGGCAATGCCCGTCAGCGCAGGAACAACCTCTGTGACCTGCAGGCCAAGCGCTTTCGCCAGCAGATAGCCGCTTCCGTCCGAGCCAGTCTTCGGCGCCGCCTTTGACCCGCAGGCAAGGATGACGGCATCCGCCTCGTATTTCCAGCCGTCCGTCAGGACCACCCATCCCTTTTCTGTCCGCTCAAGCCCCGCCGCACGGCACGCATACCGCAGGCGGACGCCCAGCTCCTTCATCTGCTGGAGCAGAATCTCGAGGACACTGCCGGACTGACCTGACAGCGGGTAGACATAGGTTCCGTGTTCTACCGTCGTCAGAAGCCCCATCTGATGAAAAAGATCCAGCGTGTCGTTCACAGAGAACTGGCCAAGCACCGAGGCTGCCATCGAGACAGCCTCGCGCTCATTTTCCGACAGGTAGGAGGCCGCCATTCTCGGCGCCGTGTTTGTCAGGTTGCAGCGGCTGTTGCCGGTCATAAGGAGCTTTCTTCCCGGAAGTTTCATCGCCTCAAGCACGGTGACTTCCGCGCCGGCCTTTGCCGCGGCGATCGCCGCCATCATGCCGCTTGCGCCGCAGCCCACGATGAGAACCTGCCGGCTCATGACAGCTTCACCACGCCGCACTCATACAGCCGCTGAAGAGACTTCAGGATTCCGAACTTCCCGTGCGCAAAGGTCAGTCCGCCCTGGAAATAAACGGCGTACGGCGGCTTGATCGGGCCGTCCGCCGACAGCTCGATCGAGGAGCCTGAAACGAACGCCCCGGCTGCCATGATCACGTCCGAATCATATCCCGGCATCGCCCACGGCTGCGGCGTCACATAGCTGTCGACCGGGGCCGCCTGCTGAATGCCCTCGCAGAAATGGATGACGCCCTCAGGGAATCCGAACTCAATGGCCTGAATGATGTCATTTCTCCGCTCTTTGCTGTCCGGAATGACGTGAAAGCCAAACTGCTCATAGAGACTGGCTGCAAAGATCGAGGTCTTGAGGGCCGCAGCCGTGACCGTCGGCGCCAGGAAGAAGCCCTGGTAAAGCTGCCTGAGCACATTCAGGCTTGCCCCGACCTCTCTGCCAAGGCCCGGGGAAGTCAGCCGGACTGCGCAGTTCTCAATACATTCCTTCGTCCCGGCAATATAGCCTCCGATTGGAGCCAGCCCGCCGCCCGGATTCTTGATCAGCGATCCGACTGTCATGTCCGCCCCGAAGTCGGACGGTTCCACCCGGTCGACAAACTCGCCATAGCAGTTGTCAACCATCACGATGATGTCCGGCCGGCGCTCCTTGACAAACCGGATGGCCTCCCCGATGGCATCGACACTGAGCGAAGGGCGCGTCAGGTACCCCTTTGAACGCTGAATCTCCACCAGGCGCGTCTTTTCCCCAAGTGCCTGTTCAATCGCCTCGAAGTCAAAGCTGCCGTCCGGTTTCAGCTCAACCTGCCTGTAGGTCACGCCATACTCTGCGAGTGACCCCCTCGACGGCCGGATGCCGATGACCTCCTCCAGGGTATCATACGGTTTCCCGCTGATCGAGATCATCTCGTCGCCCGGACGCAAGTTTGCGGAGAGCGCCAGGGACAGGGCATGCGTGCCGCATGTAATCTGCGGACGCACAAGCGCATCCTCCGTGTGAAACGTGTCGGCATAGACCTTCTCGAGATCATCCCTTCCGGCATCGTCATAGCCATAGCCCGTCGACCCGTTGAAGTGTTCCGCAGAGATCCGGTTCTTCTGAAAGGCTGCGACGACCTTCATCTGATTGTATTCGGCGGTCCGGTCAACCTCACGGAAACGAGGCTCCAGCTTCTCCGCCGTCCGCTCTCCAAGCTCATAGATCTCTCTGGAAACGCCCATCGTCTCCGCCATTTTCTCCATTGAGGGTTGTATCACTTTCCCATGTCCTCCTCTTATTCTTCTGTCTGAATGATGCCGCGCTGCTGCAGAATATCGAGCATCGCCGCAAGGATCCTGTCCGGATCCCGCCCATAGTCCTGCTTCCGGATCCATGTCACATCCCGCTCACGCCGAAACCAGGTCAGCTGGCGCTTTGCAAAATGCCGGGTATCCCGCTGAATCCGGCGGACAGCCTCCTCGTATGGAATCAGCCCGTCCAGATAGTCCATCATTTCCTTGTATCCGAGTCCCTGCATGGACGTCATCTCTCTGGTGACGCCCCTTGCCCGAAGCGCTCGGACCTCTTCCTCAAGCCCCTGCCGGATCATTTCCTCCACACGCTGATCGATGCGGCGGTAGAGAACCTCCCGCTCGTCCTCAAGGACAAAATATACGAACTGATAGGGAGATGTCTTGTTTCGCTCTTCACGGTTGTGGGCTGACATCGTCTGCCCGGTCTGCCGATGGTACTCAATGGCCCGGATTGTGCGTTTGACATTGTTTGGATGAATCTGCTCTGCCGCATCCGGATCCACCTCTCGGAGCATCTCGTGCAGCCGCTCTTTCCCGGAAGCCTCTCTTCCAATCGCCTCGAGCTCCCGTCTCAGGCTCATATCCCCGTCATTTTCCGTAAAGTCAATATCGTAGACGACACCCTGGATATAAAATCCTGTTCCACCGGCCAAAATCGGAATATGTCCTCTCGACCAGATCCCGTCCATGGCCTTCTTCGCCAGATGCTGAAAAAGGGCGGCATCGAACGGCTCGTCCGGATCCAGAACGTCGATCAGATGGTGCGGAACACCCCGCATTTCGTCTGGGCGAATTTTCGCAGAACCAATGTTCATTCCCCGATAAACCTGCATGGAATCTGCAGAAATGATCTCCCCGCCGATCTTCTCTGCCAGGCGGACGGAAAGTGCTGTCTTGCCTGAGGCAGTCGGTCCCGTCAGCACGATCAGTTTTTTCTTTTCCTCTTCCTGCCCCATAGTCCTATCCTTTCGGCTTCCGCCCTTCTGGCTGCCTGCGCCATTCCTGCTTTTCTCTCTTTCTCTGTCATAGATCAGACGATTCGCCGGAACTTCTTTTCAAGCTCGCTCTTTGTCATGGAAATGATGGTCGGGCGTCCATGCGGGCAGTTGTATGGATCATCCAGTGAGAGCAGCTCCGTAATCAGTGCATCCGCTTCCAGCGTGCTCAGTCTCGTGTTGCCCTTGACGGCTGCCTTACAGGCCATGGTTGCAATCCTCGCCGTTACTTCCTCCATCGATGTCTTGCCGGTATCCGGCGACAGCTGATCAAGCATCTCCAGGAAAAATTCCTTTTCTGTCAACCCGAACAGGTCCTGAGGGACAGCCGAGATCGCATAATCCCTGTCGCCGAACGGACGAATCTCAAATCCCAGCTGCGCAAATGTGTCTTTGTGCGCTCTCAGCTGATCTTCCTCTGCCATCGTCAGCGAGACGATCATCGGAGGACTCAGCCGCTGGGAAGACGCCTCCTTGTCACGGAAGCGCTTCATCAACCGCTCGAACATGACCTTCTCATGGGCTGCATGCTGATCGATGATGTAGAGACTGTTTCTGAATTCCACAATCCAGTAGGTATCAAACACCTGTCCGATGAGACGATGCTCTTTTACATGCTCTTTTGACAGAAAAACGGCATTGTCATCCTCCTGCCCGAGCTCCTCGAGAGTCATCTGTCTCCCTGTGAGGATATCCTCCCCTGCAGGCACTACGGGAGCCTTCTTTTCCGCTTCCTCGCCCTGACAGCCGTCTTCTGTGCCCTGAAAATTGTGATGCGCATCCAGAAATGCAGCCGCCTGGTCCAGAAAATTTTTTTCTTCAGCCAGTCTGCTTCGTCTGACAGATTCCTCCCGCTGCCCGGATATGCCCGGATACATGGGGCTGTAAGGTGAGTCCGCAGCAGCCGGATGCTCTTCCCTCAGTTTCCGGAAATCGTATCCTTTTTCTTCTTCCTGTGCCTTCCATCCCGGATTTGTTTCCTTCACCAGCTGCTGCCTTCGCTGAAATTCGAACGGCTCCGGAGCCGCTTCCTTCTTCAGCACTTCCCTCGCCAGCTTTTTCGCTTCTTGGGCGTGATCCTCCTTCCCAAACCCGGTACGGATGATCAGCTCCCTGTGCGTCAGCGCCCCCTTCACCACTGTCTTCACAAAATTGTAAACAGCAGGGCCGTCCGCAAAGCGGACCTGCGCCTTGGCCGGATGAACATTGACATCGACCAGCGTCCCATCAAGATCCAGCGCCAGAATCAGAAAAGGAAAACGGTGCTGCATCAGGAAGGTCTCATATCCCTCCTCCGCCGCCTTTGACAGAATATTGCTTGCGATCAGCCGTCCGTTCACATAGTAGATTTCGTAGGTACGGTTTCCTCTTGATATCTGCGGCTTGCCAAGAACCCCGTGGAGGTGCATGCCGGTGGTCTCGTCTGTCTGATCAACCTCGATCAGATTTCCGCTGATCTCCCGCCCGAAGATCCGGTAGATGACATCCGCCTGTTTTCCATTTCCGGAGGTCGCCAGCTTTGTCGCCCCGTTGGCCATGAATTTGATGGCCAGCTCCGGGTGAGACAGCGCAAGCCGTTCGACAAACTCTGCAATGTACCCTGCCTCCGTCTGAGCCGATTTCAGGAACTTCCGTCTGGCCGGTGTGTTGTAGAACAGATCCCGGCAGACGAATGTGGATCCGTTCGGAGCCCCGATCTCTTCCATCCCGGTCTCGATCCCGCCCTCGATACGGTACCGGGTTCCGACCAGGCTCTCCTGAGGCTTTGTAATCAGTTCCACACGGCTGACGGCAGCGATGCTGGAGAGTGCCTCACCGCGGAACCCGAAGGACCGGATGCTGGTCAGATCATCGACCTTCTCGATTTTGCTGGTGGCATGGCGCAGGAATGCCGTGCGGACCTGGTCCGCCGGGATCCCGGCTCCGTCATCGGTCACCCGGATCATCGCGATGCCGCCGTCTCTGATCTCCACCGTAATGGCCGTCGCGCCGGCATCGATGGCATTCTCTGTCAGCTCCTTGACGATGCTTCTCGGCCTCTCTACGACCTCCCCGGCCGCAATCTTGTCAATTGTCGCCTGCTCCAGCAGATGGATTACCGCCATGACGCCCTCCTTTCGTCCTGATTTCTGTCTCACTCCGAATCACCTGGATTCGCAGCTTCTGTGCAGTCAGGTCATTCAGCCATCCGTTCATCCCGATATCATTCGGATATTCTTCTGCAAAACCTCCACCCTGTCCCGCGTGCTGCTGGGAAACGCCCTGATGTCCGGGAGCCGGGCGGGCATGCTGATGCCCTCCGCGTGCTGCAGGAAAACGCTGTTTCAGGCACCATTCCAGCGATTCTTCATCTTGTTCTGGAGCGCGTAGATCGTGTTGAGCGCATCAAGCGGAGTCAGGTGCGACACATCAATCTCCATCAGCTCCCGCACGATGTCTGCATCCGAAACCGTATCAAAAAGCGACATCTGGTTCATGTCCACCTCGTCTACCTTATGATGCTTTTTCTTCGGCTTCTCAGCGTCGCCGGTCTCCGTGATCTCCTGCACCTTTTCTGTGATGTCGCTGTCCGACAGCTCCGCTGCCAGCTCCTTTGCCCGGCTGATGACATCATCCGGCACCCCGGCCAGCTTTGCGACCTGGATTCCATAGCTTTTGTCCGCTCCGCCGCGCACAATCTTCCTGAGAAACACGATGTCATCGCCCTTCTCTCTGACCGCAATGCAGTAATTGTTGATGCCGGGGATCTTTCCCTCCAGCTCTGTGAGCTCATGGTAATGTGTGGCGAACAGCGTCTTTGCCCCGAGCTTCTTTGTGTCAGCGACGTGCTCGACAACCGCCCAGGCGATCGAGAGGCCGTCGTAGGTGGATGTCCCGCGCCCGATCTCATCGAGAATCAGAAGAGAGTTCTTCGTCGCCTGGCGGAGAATATTCGCCACCTCGCTCATTTCCACCATGAAGGTGGACTGGCCGCTCGCCAGATCGTCCGAGGCGCCGACCCTCGTGAAAATGCGGTCGACAATTCCGATATCCGCCGATCTGGCAGGGACAAAGCTCCCGATCTGCGCCATCAGCACAATCAGGGCGCTCTGCCTCATATAGGTCGACTTTCCGGCCATGTTCGGACCGGTGATGATGCTGACCCTGTTTTTATGATTGTCCAGTATGGTGTCGTTGGGGATGAACTCTCCGGAGGACATCATCTGCTCCACAACCGGATGTCGGCCTTCCCGGATGTCGATGGCGCCGCGGGTATTGATCTTCGGGCGGACATAGCGGTTGCGCTCCGCGACAACGGCAAGAGAGCAGAATACATCTGTCTGAGCCAGCGCCCTTGCGGTCTGCTGGATCCGCAGCGTACAGTCGGAGATCTTGTTCCGGAGCTCCACGAACAGGTCATACTCCAGCTGCACCAGCCGGTCCTGCGCTCCCAGGATGGTCTCCTCCAGCTTTTTCAGCTCCGGCGTGATGTAACGCTCCGCATTCACCAGCGTCTGCTTGCGGATATAATCCTGGGGAATCTCTCCGCGATAGCTGTTCGGGATCTCCAGATAATAGCCGAAGACTTTGTTGTAGCGGATTTTCATTTTCTGGATGCCAGTCCGCTCCTTCTCACGGGCCTCGATGTCTGCAAGCCATTGTTTCCCGTCCGTCTTCGCCGATCTGAGGTGATCGACCTCCTCGCTGTATCCCTCGCGGATAAATCCGCCCTCCCTCACAGCGACAGGCGGATCATCGACAATGGCTTTTCCGATCAGGCTGCAGACATCCTCCAGCGGATCAATTTCCTCCCGGATGGAAGAAAGAAGCGGCGACTGAAACTCCTGAAGTGCTGTCTTGATCGCCGGAACCATGCCAAGCGAGGTTTTCAGGGCGATCAGATCTCTCGGATTTGCCGTCATGAAGGCGATTCTGGAGATCAGCCGTTCCAGATCATATACAGGCCCCAGATATTCCCGCAGCTCCTCCCGCGTGATGGCGTTCTGGTTCAGCTCCTCGACTGCCGTCAGCCGGGCCTCGATCTCTTCACTGTCCACAAGCGGCTGCTCAAGGAAGAAGCGAAGCAGCCGTGCCCCCATCGCCGTCTTCGTCTTATCCAGCACCCAGAGAAGCGAGCCTCTCCGGTTCTTCTCCCGCAGCGTCTCCGTCAGCTCCAGGTTTCTCCTTGTGAAGGAGTCGAGCACCATGTACTTTCCGATCGAATAGGGCTCGATCGTTGTCAGGTTTTCCAGCTTCGTCTTCTGCGTCTCCGTCAGATACCGCAGCGTCGCTCCTGTTGCCGCCACGCCCGCATCCATGTCCGCAAGGCCAAGCCCCTGAAGATTTCCGACATGGAAATGGTCCTTGATCGACTGTCTGCACTCTTCATCATCGAAGTAGGTGGAATCCAGCGTGAAGATCGTCGCGCCGGTCTGGTCCTTGATTTCCTGGAGATTCAACCCTGTCAGCTCGAACGCATCGTTGCAGATGATTTCCGCCGGTGAAAACCGCAGAATCTCGTCCCGGAGCTTGCGCCTGGAATCGGTCTCTGTCACAAGGAACGTGCCGGTCGTGATATCGACCGTCGCGATCCCGCTTTTCTCTCCCAGGCAGAACACGCACATCAGATAATTGTTCCGGGAGGCATCCAGGTCGTCTGTGTCCAGGTTTGTCCCAGGGGTTACAATCCGGACAACCTCCCGTTTCACCAGACCCACGGCCTTCTTCGGATCCTCCACCTGCTCGCAGATTGCGACCTTGTGCCCATTCTGGACAAGCTTATTCAGATAGGACTCGACGGCGTGATGCGGAACCCCGCACATGGGTGCCCGCTCCGGAAGACCGCATTCCTTCCCTGTCAGCGTTAGCCCAAGCTCCTGCGAGACCATCACGGCATCGTCGAAGAACATTTCATAAAAATCGCCGAGACGGTAAAACAGGATGCAGTCTGCAACCTGCCTTTTCGTCTCGACATAAAGCTTCATCATGGGGGAGAGTTTGTCATAGTCAATCTCATCCAGCAGCATGGTTGCCTCCCGTCATGGTTCCGATATAGTAGAATCCTTTGCACGAATCCAGCCGGACATCCACAATCTGCCCGATCAGGGAACAATCACCTGGAAAATGCACGACCGTATTCTGTGACGTGCGCCCGGTCATCAGGCTGTCATCCTCCCGGTTCACCCGCTCCACGAGCACCGGAAGTGTCTGCCCCTCAAACCGGGAGGTCTCCTCACGCCCGATCTTCTGTACTTCCTTCAGCAGTCTGTCAAAGCGGTCATGGACAACCTCGTCCGGCACCTGGTCTTCCATCCTGGCGGCAGCCGTCCCGCTTCGCTTGCTGTAGATGAACGTAAATGCCGAGTCATAGCGAACCTTTCTGACAACATCCAGCGTCTGCTGAAAATCCTCCTCCGTCTCACCCGGGAAACCGACAATGATGTCCGTCGTGAGAGACAGATCCGGCATCTCACGCCTCAGCTTTCTTGCCAGCTCCAGATACGTTTCACTGGTATAATGACGGTTCATGGCTGAAAGGATCCGGTCTGACCCCGACTGCAGCGGCAGGTGCAGGTGACGGCAGATCTTTTCGGAATGCTTCATTGCTTCGATCAGATCGTCCGATAAGTCCTTCGGGTGAGACGTCATGAAGCGGATCCGCTCAATCCCGTCGATCTTTTCAACCATCTGAAGAAGCTCGGCGAAGCTGCAGGGCTCTAAAAGCCCTCTTCCATAGGAGTTGACATTCTGCCCCAGCAGCATGACCTCCTTCACGCCATCCCGCGCAAGCTCTGTGATCTCCCGGACGATATCCTCCGGTTTTCTGCTCTTTTCCCGCCCCCTGACATAAGGGACAATGCAGTAGGTGCAGAAATTGTTGCATCCGAACATGATATTGACGCCGGACTTGAACGGGTACGATCTCTCCGCCGGCAGATTCTCGACAATGTGATCGTCCTTCCCCGCAACCTCGATCACCTGCTCTCCCTTGTCCGAGAGCAGAACACGCACCAGAAGCTCGGCAAAGCGGTGCAGATTATGCGTGCCGAAGACCAGGCGCACATATCGGAAATCCTTCCGGATCTTCTCGATCTCGTCCGGCTCCTGCATCATGCATCCGCACAGTCCGATAATCATCTCCGGATTCTTTTTTCTGTATGCGGAGAGTCCCCCAAGCCGTCCGTAAACACGGATATTGGCATTCTCCCGGACCGTACAGGTATTGTACAGAACAAGATCCGCGTCTTCACTGTCTGTCATCTCGTAGCCTGCCAGTGCCAGAATGCCGCGCAGCTTTTCAGAATCGCGCTCATTCATCTGGCAGCCAAATGTGACAACGCAGGCCTTCATCCGCCTGCCAAGCTTTGCTTCCCTCTCCCGGATCAGCTCTGAGGCTTTCTTCAGAAAGTACGCCTGACGCGCGGAGCCGTCCTCCTCGGGCGGCTCCTTTTCCAAATCTGTATGCTGGATCAGTCTCCGAAATTCTTCGGACTCAAAAACTCCGTTCATGTCTTACCTCATCAGTCCCAGCTTTTGAAACAGCCTTACTGCCAGCTGTCCCTTCGGGAACTTTAAAATCTCTTCCTTTGTCAGTCCCTTGAATGCCACAAGCGCGATGGCATAGACCATTATGCCGACCAGGATTGCAAGAATCGTGGATACCGAATTGCCTGCCAGAATATGAAACAGGTGATATGCGAGATAGGCCGCAAACGCCATGATGATGGAGGCGGCTGCCGGCACGATGAATGTCTTGCGGTACTCCTGCCTGTAGAAGATGAATCTCTGGATTTTCAATGCATTCAGGATACATACAATCAGCGCAAAGATCACATTCGCATAGAGAACCGCGTAGATGTTCAAGTTCTGCACGCGGAGCATGATATACAGCACAATCGTATGGATCACCAGCGCGATAACATTGTGAATCAACGGTTCCCGGAGTTTTCCAAGCCCCTGGAGAATGGCCGTCGTCAGGGTCGAGAGGGAGTACAGGATGATGACCAGCGCGCCAGCCTGCATGATTCCGGCCGAGAGCGGAACCCCGGTCTTTGGATGAAACAGCATCTCGATGATCGGTCCGCCCAGTGCCGCCATGCCAAGTGCGCAGGGAATCGTGATGATCATCGTGTAGCGGGTCGAGGAGTGCACTGTCCGCACGGCACTCTTTTTATCTCCGGATGCGATTGCAGCTGTCAGAGACGGCACGACTGCCGGCCCAAGAGATGACGCCAGAGAAAGCGGCACGTTCATCAGAACACGAAACTTCCCCGAATAGATGCCCCAGATGGTCGCATACTGCTTTTCCGTATAGCCCTGGCTTTTGAGAACCGCATTGAAGATTCCCTGGTCCAGCACATTGGAGATGTTATAGACGAGCGTCGAGAGCACAATCGGCAGGATTGTGAGGATCAGCGCACGGTAGATGGTCCTGGATGATTCCCGGTGCCCGCTGTGATCTTCCCGAAGCTGTTTTCTGAACCTCCTGAAAAAAGCACTGTACATGACCATCATGACAATCATGGCGACAGTCACGCTTGCTACCGTTCCGAAGGTTGCCCCTGCAGCTCCCCAGGAAGGGCCCAGAAGATCATCACCGCGGTCCTTTGCAAGCTGCCGGCCGTAGTCTACCATCACGTAGGCACCGTACAGGGAGACAGCCGCATTCACAACCTGCTCGATCAGCTGGGATACCGCGGTCGGAACCATGTTGGAAAAGCCCTGAAAAAAACCTCTGAACGTTCCCGTGATGGCAAAAATCAGAATCGCCGGCGCCAGTACCCTCAGCCCGTACTTGGCATATTCCAGGTTCATCACATTCTTTGTGATGATTCCGGCAAACAAGTAGGTGATAAGAGCCAGAATGACGCCTGCCATCACAGCAATCCGCATCGCACAGAGAAATACCTTGTACGCACTTCTTGTATAGCCCCGGTGCAGCCGCTCGCTCATCAGCTTCGACACCGCCAGCGGAAGACTGAACGATGAGACCATCAGAATGATCGAGTATATTTCATTCGCTGTGGAATAATAGCTGTTTCCGTCATCTCCGAGGATGTTGGTCAGCGGAATCCGGTAGATCAGACCGATGACCTTCGCGATGATCGAAGCGGCTGCCAGGATGGTTCCCTGCACCAGGACCGCCTTTGTCATTCCGCCGGACTTGTCATTTGGCTTACTCACACTATAACCTCAACAATCAATATGCCCGGGAAGACAAACTTTGTCCCTCTTCCCGGGTTGCGATCCATGGTCCCTCTTCCGAATCTGGTCTGTCCAGACAGGCCATCTTCCGGTCAGCCAAGGGAATCGATGATGGAAGTATCAATATTCGGGTCATCCGAGAGAACGACCAGCGGATCATCCTGATTCCGGACAATCTCGACGAACGTCTTCCCCTGATTCAGTGTGATCTGATTTCCGTTCTCATCATAGTAGCGGGTCACGTTGAAATCACACTCTCTGACATCGAAGGCAACATTCGCAGAGCTGACGGTCGTCTCGACCGGATCATCCGCACTCCAATTTTCCTTCTGCCAGGTAATCTTCTCAGCGCGGCCGTTCGTGATGTACCAGCCGCTTCCACCCTGCCCGTTTCCGGTCGGATCTGTCCACAGATACTTTTCATCGAACATCGTCGACGGGCATTCCTGGATGATGATGTTCTTGTAGGCGAGCTGGTTGCCGGTCGTCCCGTCCACCTGGGCACTTCCAAATTCGGAACGATAATACAGCTTGTCAGACTCGTTGTAGTCAAACCTGGCGTGGTTGTAGATGAAACCAGGGATCACGACCTTTGCGATCTGACCGTTGTCCAGGTTGACCTCCTGTCCGTCCTGCGCAAACTGATAATGCCCGCTGTAGCCGCTCGCATAGTCCGTGGACCAGCCGCTGCTCTGCACAACACTCTGAATTCTGGAATAATCTGTCGCGACATTGTGCGGCGCCGAGCGGTCGTCTATCCGATAAAATGCCGCAGAGCCGTCATTGAGCGTATAGTTCTGACCATCCTCCCCATAAGGCAGTCCTGCAATGTCAGCCGTTGTCGGAAGCTGGAGAACCGGAACCGCATAGATCACCTGTCCGTAGTGTGCATAATACGCATTGAATTCACGTGCAAAATATACATAGTACGGGCGGCAGGAACGAACTGTCCCGATCCGGTCCACATCCTGATAGTTCTCGAAGATGCCCATCAGTCTGGTAATGGAACCCTCTACCATCGCCTCATAGACGACATCGGCATTCTCAATGCCAAACTGAGGAAGTGCGTCCGGCGTATTCTCAAGCATGATTGCAAGCGGTCTCTTTCTTCCGTAGGAAGCAGGGACCTGCTTGCCTGTCAGATAGCTCTGAACCATCCCGGAGGAAGAGCTGTCAGCTGCCGCCGCATTGTCACCTGACGCAGTACTGTCAGCTGCCGCATCTTCTGCATAGACAGACCCGCCAAGCATGGAGAGCGCCATCACCCCAGCGGCGAGAAAGCTGAATAATTCTCTTTTTTTCATAAAACTCCTTTCGTTTCCGGAAAAACCGGAACTCTGGTTTGAGACCGGCAGGACAAAGCACTGGATGAACGCCTCTCAAAACCTGCCGCTGCCAAACGGCAGTATACAACATCAGACAGGATTTTGGAAGTCTCTCGGAATCTGTACCATGTCCATGATTTTCCGCTGCATATCTTCCATCACTTCCCGCTCCTCCGTTTCCATATGGTCATAACCGGTCAGATGAAGCATGCTGTGTGCCACCAGGAAAGCAAATTCTCTCTTCTCCGAATGTCCGTACTCCCTCGCCTGTGAGACAACCCGGTCTGCGCAGATGACAATGTCCCCAAGCAGCAGTTCCCCGGAGTCCGGATCAAAAGCATCACTCTGAATCTCCGGGGCTTCAAACCGGTCAAATGAACCTGGCGCATCATATTCCTGAAGCGGAAATGAGAGAACGTCTGTCTCCCTGTCGATTCCCCTGTATGTTCTGTTCATCTCACGAATCGCTTCTCCATCCGTGATGAGCAGCGACACCTCCGCTTCATAGGGACATCTGACCGCTTCGAGGGCCGCCCTGCAGACAGCAGAAGCGATTTTTTCAGGATCAAAACCAAACTGCCGGTCTGATTCATCTTCAAAATTTAACGTCATGTTCGTCCTCTGTCTCTCCCTGGCACACGGCGGCTATGTTCCCGCAGATCCCGTCTGCCAGAATGCGGCCTGCCGTCCTCTTTTACCGGATGCTTTTTCTCATAGGTCTCATATGCCTGAACAATCTTCTGGACGAGCGGATGCCGCACCACATCCTTCGAGGTCAGGTGGCAGAACGCGATTTCATCAATCTTTGAAAGGACTTCCACCGCGACCTCAAGACCGGACCGGGACTCAAACGGCAGATCCTTCTGCGTCAGGTCACCTGTCACAATCACCTTCGATCCAAAGCCGACACGGGTCAGAAACATCTTCATCTGCGCCGGTGTCGTGTTCTGCGCCTCATCAAGAATGATAAAGGCATTGTCCAGCGTCCTGCCTCTCATATACGCAAGCGGAGCGACCTCAATGAGCCCCTTCTCTGCATTTTTCTGATAGCTGTCCGGACCCATAATCTGGTAGAGGGCGTCATACAGCGGTCTCAGATAAGGATCGATCTTGCTCTGCAGATCACCCGGAAGAAAACCCAGTTTTTCCCCCGCCTCGATCGCAGGACGGGTCATGATGATTCTCGAGACCTCTTCATTCTTGAACGCCGTGATTGCCGCCGCCATCGCCAGATATGTTTTGCCCGTCCCCGCCGGCCCGATGCCAAAGGTGATCATATGATTTCTGATCGCCTCCACATAATTCTTCTGTCCGAAGGTCTTTGGACTGACAGGCTTTCCTGCTGCTGTGTGGCAGATGATTTCCCTGTCAATCTGTGCAATGCTTCCGTCTGTCTTCTCCATCGCCAGGGACAGCGCATAATTGACATTCTGCTCTGTGATCACGCTGCCCTGCTCTGCGAGTGCCGCAAGATCCTCCAGCACCCTCTTTGCCCCGTCCGCGGCAGGCTCAGAGCCGATCACTCTCAGCTCCGAATCCCGCGCGATCACGGTCACATTCAGCGTCCGCTCTATTCTTTTCAGCCAGGCATCAAACTGTCCGAATACCTGCCCCTCCAGTTCCCCTGGAACCTTTGCAACTCTTTCTACCAATGCCATCTTTTATTTACATCGATTCGACCGCAGCCTGCTCGATCGGATATCCTTTCTTGTACATCTCGATGAAGCTGTTGAAGCCTTCCACATCTTCCGGCACCGGGCTGACGGTTGTCCCGCTCTGGCCGGCAAACACACGGTTATCCAGATACTGCGGGAGCGTCTCCCCGTCCTTCCTCTGAATCATATACTGAGCGAGGACAGCCATGCCCCAGGCGCCGCCCTCTCCTGCCGTGTCCATAACGGTGACAGGCGCATCCACAGCTGCGGCAAGGATCCGCTGGGCAACACCCTTTGTCTTGAACAATCCGCCGTGCCCCATCAGTCTTGTCAGCTCAACATGCTCCTCTTTCAGCAGGATGTCAAGTCCGATTTTGAGGGAGGCCAGGGAAGAATACAGGTTTGCCCGCATAAAGTTTGCCAGGTTGAATGCAGAATCCGGGCGGCGGACCAGAAGCGGTCTGCCCTCGCCATTGAATCCCGTGACCGGCTCTCCTGAATAATAATTGTATGCAAGCACCCTGCCGCAGTCCGGGTCTCCTTCAAGTGCATGGTTGTACAGCACAGAGAAAATCTTGTTCATATCCGGCTCAATGCCCATCTGCTCCAGGAATTCCCTGAAAATGGAGACCCAGGCATTCAAATCAGACGTGCAGTTGTTGCAGTGTGCCATCGCCACCGGCGCGCCGTCCGGCGTTGTCACCATGTCGATCTCCGTATGGAGATTCTTCATATTCTCCTTCATGACAACCATGGCAAAGACGGACGTTCCTGCCGAAACATTCCCCGTCGTCACCTCACAGCTGTTTGTGGCAACCATACCGGTTCCGGCATCCCCCTCCGGCGGGCAGACCGGCACGCCGGCCTGAAGATGGCCGGACACATCCAACAGCTTTGCCCCCTTCTCTGTCAGGGTTCCTGCCTGCTGCCCGGCAACCAGTACCTTCGGCATGATGTCCCGCAGCTTCCATGGGTAGTGGTATTCCTTCACCAGTTCATCGAACTGCCCGATCATCCGCTCATCAAAGTCGCGGGTCTTCGGGTCGATCGGGAACATGCCGGCTGCATCGCCGACCCCGATCACTTTGTTTCCTGTCAGTGCCCACGTGATATAGCCTGCCAGTGTAGTATAGTAGGTAATCTTTTTTACATGATCCATCCCGTCCAGTATGCACTGGTACAAATGGGAGGTGCTCCACCTCATCGGCATATTGAAATTGAACAGCTTTGTAAGCGCCGCGGCAGCCTTTCCTGTATTGGTGTTTCTCCAGGTCCGGAAGGGAATCAGAAGCTCATCATCGCTTCCGAACGCCATATAGCCATGCATCATCGCCGAGAACCCGACGGCTGCGAGTTTTTCAATGACGACCCCATACCGCTTCTGAACATCCGCTGAAAGACTTGTATAGCAGTCCTGAAGACCACCCCAAATATCCTCAAGCGTATAGGTCCACAGTCCGTCCACAAGACGGTTCTCCCAGTCGTGCGTCCCCAGTCCGATCACGCGGTTTTCCGGGTCCACAAGCACTGCCTTGATTCTTGTCGATCCAAACTCAATTCCCAGTACGGCCTTGCCGGCCTTGATGACTTCTGCTTCGCTGCACATAATCTGCTCCTTCCCTGTTCCCAGGTTTTTCATGTTTTTTGTCAAAAACTTATCTTTCATTGTATAATATGGCTCAGTTTTCGTCAATTCTCACGATACCATACCCGTTTTCCCGATATCCACATCCCGTTTTTTCATCCGGGGCCGCAGGCTCCAGCTTCTTCGATTCTCTGAACAGGCGAACCTCATACTGCGGTCTGCCATCTGATCTTCCAGATCACACGTTCTTTTACTTATGGTAAGGCTGCCTGCAGATGATCCGGTAGGCCCGATAAATCTGCTCCAGCAGGATGACCCGCATCAGCTGGTGTGGAAATGTGAATTCCGAAAAGGACAGCCGCATATCCGCTCTCCTGAGGACAGCATCCGAGAGTCCCAGAGAACCTCCGATGATATAAATCAGCTGCATGCACCCTTCATTCTGCGCGGCCTCAATATACGAGGCAAATCCGATGGAATCCATCCGCTTCCCCTTGATCGCCAGCGCAATCACCCGGCTGCCCGACCCCTGGGCATTTTTGTCCAGCCAGGCGATCATCCTCTCCCCCTCTTTCTCCCGGATTTTCTGCTCCTCCTTTTCGGATGCATGCTCCGGCGTTGCCTCGTCTGCAACCGCTATGACCTGGAGGCTGCAGTACCGGGTGAGCCGTTTCTGGTATTCTGCAGCAGCCGCCTCCCAGTAAGCTTCTTTGAACTTCCCTGCACAAAGTATTGTAAGTTTCATCCCTGTCTGCCCTTCCCGATTCGGCGGCTCCGCCGCCATCTCGTGCTCCGACCCCGATGATGAGCGATCGCCGTCAAAGGAAAAGAGGGCGTGCCGAAGCAGCCGCCCTCTGAAAATCTGTTTGTTTCCGTCTCTTTCCATACGCCCCGGCTGACGGCGCCGGATCCATCGCCCAGGCTCAGGACTCCCCGTATTTTGAACGGATATATGCGTCAATGCTCTTTGCGGCTGTCTTTCCGGCGCCCATCGCCAGAATCACCGTCGCAGCCCCCGTCACGGCATCTCCGCCTGCGAACACCCCCGGAAGGCTCGTTGCCCCTCCTTCATCTGCTACGATACAAGCCTTCCGGTTCACCTCGAGGCCATTCGTCGTAGAGGAAATCAGCGGGTTGGGCCTTGTCCCAAGTGCCATGATCACCGTGTCGCAGGCGATCTCATACTCCGACCCTTCCACCGGAACCGGGCGTCTTCTTCCGGAGGCATCTGGCTCGCCCAATTCCATGTGTATAACGCGTATTCCCCGGACATTGTCGTTCTCATCTGCCAGAATCTCAACCGGATTGGTAAGAAGATCGAACTGGATCCCCTCCTCCTTTGCGTGGTGGACTTCCTCTTTTCTGGCAGGCAGCTCTGCCTCAGAACGCCTGTACACCACATGGACCTCCGCTCCAAGTCTCAGCGCTGTCCTGGCCGCATCCATCGCGACGTTTCCTCCGCCGACAACAACGACCTTCTTTCCGCAGGCAATCGGCGTATCATAATCATCCCGGTATGCCTTCATCAGATTATTCCTGGTCAGAAATTCATTGGCGGAGAACACGCCCTTGGCCTGCTCTCCTGGAATATTCATGAACATCGGAAGACCGGCTCCTGATCCGATGTAGACCGCATCAAAGCCCTCCTTTGTCAGAAGATCCTCGATCGTGACCGAACGGCCGATGATGACATTCGTCTCCAGCTTTACGCCAAGACACTGTACATTCTCGACCTCCCTGGCGACAACCCTGTCCTTCGGAAGACGGAACTCAGGGATCCCATAGACCAGAACCCCGCCGGCACGGTGAAGCGCCTCGAAGATTGTGACATCGTAGCCCTGCTTCGCGAGATCTCCTGCACAGGTCAGACCGGAGGGGCCAGAACCAATGACGGCCACCTTGTGCCCCGTGCGCCCTCTGTAGCACTGCATATGTTTGTCATGCGCCTTCGCCCAGTCCGCGACAAAGCGCTCCAGCTTGCCGATCGAGACCGCATCTCCCTTGATGCCGCGGATGCACTTTCCCTCGCACTGTGTCTCCTGCGGACAGACACGACCGCAGACAGCTGGAAGCGAGGACGAACGTGAGATGACATTGTAGGCTTCCTCGAATTTCCTGTCTTTCAGCGCCGCGATAAAGCCCGGGATGTCAATGCTGACCGGGCAGCCGGCGACGCACTTCGGATTTTTGCAGTGAAGGCATCTTTCGGCTTCTGCAACCGCCTCATCCTCATCGTAGCCGAGGCAGACTTCCTCAAAATTAGCCGCACGGACCTTCGGATCCTGCTCTCTGACCGGAACTCTCTTCAATCCTCTGATCTCAGCCATCACTTGTCACCTCCGCACTGTCCGCAACCGCCACTGTGAGTTTTCCCTTCCTTCCAGGCCAGAAATGCTTCTCCCTCCTGAGTCCTGTAAAGCGTCTGTCTCTTCATCGCCAGGTCAAAATCGACCTTGTGACCGTCAAACTCCGGTCCGTCAACACAGGCAAACTTCACTTCCCCGTCGACCATCAGGCGGCAGGCTCCGCACATTCCGGTTCCATCCACCATGATCGGATTCATCGATACGATCGTCGGAATCTGGTACTTCTTCGTGGTCAGGCAGGTAAACTTCATCATGATCATCGGTCCGATGCATACACAGTAGTCATAGGTGTGTCCCTCTGCAATCAGGTCCTCCAGACACTTTGTGACCATTCCGTGCCGCCCGTAGGAGCCGTCATCGGTCGTGATAAAGACGTTTGCCACCGCCTTCATCCGGTCCTCCAGAATGACAAGGTCCTTTGTCTTCGCGCCGATGATGACATCACTCTGCACGCCGTGCTCATGAAGCCACTTGGCCTGCGGATAGATGGGAGCTGTACCGACGCCGCCTCCGATAAAGACAAACTTGTGCGTTCTCAGCTCTTCGTCAGACATCCTCGTCAGCTCGGAGGGCTGGCCGAGCGGCCCGACAAAATCTGTGATTCTGTCTCCTGTGTGAAGCTGTGAAAGCTTCGAAGTGCTGACTCCGATTGGCTGATAGACAAGTTCGATGGTCCCCTTTTCTCTGTCATAATCGGTGATGGTCAGCGGAATCCGTTCCCCTTCCTCCCCGACCTTCACAATCACAAACTGTCCTGGGAGGCACCGCTGTGCCACGCGCGGTGCCTCGACGAGCATCTCATAATTCGGGCCAGCAAGGTTTCCTGCCTTCAGAATCTTGTACATGACCTTCCCTCCATCCTGCTGAAATCATTCCTGCATCTGATACCATTATGTTCAGTATATAGCGAAAAAGCGCTTCCATCAAGTACAGGCGCGGAATTATTTGTGTAATTTGAACGAATAATTAAATCATTTCAGGGCTCTGGTGACAATATTGACAAATATTTCTCAATGTGTTTCCAGATAATTCTCAAACTGTTCTTCCGACATCAGCACTTTTCTGGGCTTTGTCCCCTCATCCGGGCCGACTACCTCTGCATCCGAGAGCTGATCCATGATTCTCGCCGCGCGGTTGAACCCAATCTTCAGCCACCGCTGCAGCATGCCGATGGACGCCTTGTCCTTGGAGATGATAAACCTTCCCGCCTCGGCAAAAAGCTCGTCCACATCTCCTCCGCCTCCCGGTTCCGCGTTGACAGCTGCCTTCTGAACTTCCTCCATCCGCTCCTTGATCTGATCGGTATTTCCGTCCACCTTTATGGCATCGACAACCTCCTGGATCTCCTCATCTGAAACATAAGCGCCCTGAATCCGGACGGGATTCTTGTAGTTCTGAGGGGAGAAAAGCATATCTCCGTTTCCAAGCAGACGCTCTGCGCCGCCGCGGTCCAGAATGGTCCGTGAATCAGTCCCTGATGAGACCGCAAACGCGATCCTGGACGGAATGTTGGCCTTGATGAGCCCCGTGATGACATCGACAGAAGGCCGCTGGGTTGCGATGACCAGATGAATCCCGCAGGCGCGTGCCAGCTGTGCCAGGCGGCAGATCGCGTCCTCGACTTCATTTCCGGAGACCATCATCAGGTCAGCCAGCTCATCGACGATGATGACAATCTGCGGCAGCTTCTTCGGAGCACCGGCAGTGCCGGACTTCTGAAGTGCCTCTGCCTTTGCATTGTAGCCGGCCAGATTCCGGACACCGACCTCAGCAAACATCTGATAGCGCTTTGTCATCTCTGACACTGCCCAGTTGAGTGCGCCGGCGGCCTTCTTCGGATCGGTGACAACCGGGATGAACAGATGCGGAATGCCATTGTACACAGAAAGCTCGACGACCTTCGGGTCGATCATAATCAGCTTGACGTCCGACGGATCTGATTTGTACAGGATCGACATGATCATTGTGTTGATGAAGACGGACTTTCCGGATCCGGTTGCCCCGGCAATCAGAAGGTGCGGCATCTTCGCAATATCAGACACAACGATCTTTCCGGCAATATCCTTTCCGACCACGTAGGTCAGTCTGCCCTTGGCTTTCCGGAATTCTTCCGAATCGATCAGCTCTCTCAGGTAGACCATGGAAGGCGTTCTGTTCGGCACCTCGATCCCGACCGCCGCCTTTCCCGGAATCGGTGCCTCGATCCGGATATCCGTAACCGCCAGATTCATCTTGATATCATCCGCCAGATTCGTGATCTTCGAAACCTTCGTCCCCATCTCAGGCTGGAGCTCGTATCTGGTCACCGACGGTCCGCAGGACACGTTGGTCACCTTGGCATGCACTCCGAATGTCGCGAGAATCTGCTGGAGTTTCGACGCCGTCTCCCTCAGGTCCGCATCTGTCAGGCTGTCTGCACTGCGCCTTGGCCTCTCGAGAAGGTCCACCGACGGAAATACATATGGCTGCTCTTCCTCCTCCTTTGACTCGATCTCTCTTGCGACATTGTCGGCAGCCTGCTCAGCTTCCAGCGCAGACACTTTCTTTGAGCTCTGCGCGCCCGCCTGCTGGGCAGCCTTCCTTCTGATATTGGACGCTCCAGCCTCCTCAATCTCCTTTTTTGTCACAACCTCTCCGGGTTCAGCCTGGTCACGTTCTTCATCCGCAAGCCCTCCGGAACCATCTGCTTCTTTTCCGGAAGTACTGGTCTGTGAAGCCCTGCGGCTGTCAAGCTTCAGCTTTTCCTGCAGCATCTGACTGCCTGCCCCATTGGCCGAAGACACTTCCTCCCCGCCCCTGTGTATCACAAGATCAGGAGAAAGAACGCCTGCCCCAGACTCCGGCTCTTCAAGGCCGGAAAGAGGTTCTGCAGCCTCCCCGGCATCAGAAGTCTTTGCCAGCTGATGCGCATCCGCCTTTCTGCTCCTTCTGAACAATGTCCCCGAAGAAACAGTCTTCGCCTTCAAGTCTTCCTTCTCAAATGAGGTTACCGGTGCATTTCGTCCATCTGGCACCTCTCCGCTGAGCTTTCCGAATACGACAAAATCCTGTTTGCCCTTTTTGCCTGCATCTCTGACATCGCCGAAAAGATCTTTTTGTGCATCCTCCGCAGACGGTCTTTTCCTTTCTGCTCCCTGTCTGCCAAAGAAAGAGATGGACAAACCATCCGGATCTTCACCGCTTCCTTCCGGCGCAGCCTTCAGGGCGGACTGTTCTCCAAAACGCTTCTTTTCCTCCTCGCGCAGCCGGATGGCTTCAGCCCTCCTTTCAGCGCGTTCCTCCTGGCGTCTGGCACGCTCAGCTTCTCTGCGGGCTGCAAGGATTTCCCGCTGTTCATCCAGCGTCTGCCGGCCCCAGTTTCCGGCCGAAACGAACAGTGTTTTCTGTGTGATCAGCGCGAGGAAAAGAATGGTGGCGGCAATCAGCACAATATAGGTTCCCGCCACCCCAATCGTCGGGCAGAACAGGTTCTCGAGTGCACCGCCGATCAGGCCTCCCCCCTGGTGGTACTGCATTCCAACCTCATAGTATTCATTTAGACTGTGACTTTCTCTCCAGCCGACAAGCATCAGCTCCAGAAGTCCGCAGACTGTCACAAACAGGCCGGCGGCGGAAGCGGTCTGAATATATGCTCTTCTGCTGCCCCTGTTTGCCATGATATAAAGCGTCAGAAAAAACAGAAGAAACGGAAAGACGTAAGCGTTGGTCCCCATCAGTCCGAAAAAGATGCCGCCAAGTGTATCTCCGATCTTTCCGCCGATACCAAACAGACTGATAAAGATCAGCACCGATACCGCAAGCAGGACCCAGCAGAAAATCTCGGTATTCATCGCCGGATTGGACTGCGGCATCGTTTTCGCCGTCTGACGAACGGTTGTTTTCTTCGAAGCTGTCGTTCTGCCGGAGCCGGATGATTTTCCAGTCTGGGCAGCTGTCCTCCTTTTTCCATTCAAAGAAGAGCGGGAACTCGTTCCCGCCCTTCCTGAAGCTGCACTCTGTTTTTTGCCTGCTGTCTTTCTGCGATCAGCCATTCAGCAAACCCTCCTGTGTCCGCTCTGACAGTTTACATAAACACAAACTGTCCGATGATCGAGAGAACCCCGATCGCAAAGCAATAATACGAAAAATATTTCAGTTTCCGGTTCTGGACAATCCGCAGCATGAATCGAATCGCCAGATAGCCGACAACCGCTGCAGCAATCATTCCTGCCGCATAAGTCCCGACCAGCCTGCCGGTAACCGCCTCCGAAGAGATATCAGAAAGCTCCAGCACGGCAGCACCGATAATCGCCGGTATTGACAGGATGAATGAATACTTCACAGCAAACTTGCGGTCAAGTCCGCAGAACGTTGCAGCTGCAATCGTACTGCCAGAACGTGAGAGCCCCGGAAGTGTCGCAAAACCCTGGGCAATTCCGATCAGAACACCCTCTCCATAGGATACATCCTTCGGAATCTTCCAGCAGTCTGTCTTTCTGTCAGAAAGCAGGAGCAGCACGCCTGTGATGAGAAGGCAGATTCCCGGGACAATCAGAGTTCCGGAAGCATCCTTAATCAGCTTGCTGCCAAGATATCCCATGATGCCCGTCGGAATTGTGGAAACAATGATCAGCACCACAAACTTTCTGTAGTTGGTGCGGACGATTTTGCGGTAATGCGGCTGCTTCCTTCCGGAGGAAAACAGCATGGACAGATTGGCCAGCAGATCGCCCACCATCCTGAAGAACTCCACAATCAGTTTGAGAATGTCCTTCCAGTAGACAACCAGCACCACAAGAAGCGTCCCGACATGGAGCATGACGTCAAACAGCACGCTGCTGCCGGTCTCAATATGGAATATGTTCTGAAAAATCGCAAGGTGTCCGGAACTGGACACTGGCAGAAACTCAGTAAACCCCTGCACGATTCCGAGAAAAATAGCCTGAAGAACTGACATGTGATCGATTCCTTTCCCAACTCATTGACAGGTTTCGGATCAGCCTGAAACCAGAACAGCCTTCACCTGCGAAGGCGTTCCCCTGATCAGGCAATTCCTGAGGACGCACAGGTACGGGCCGGCTCTGTCAGGAAATACCGGCTCTTCAGGTCCAGCACCATCTGTGTGTAGAGCGCTCTGCACTCCTCATTTTTTCCGCACTCGATCAGGCGGATACACGGCTGGATGTAAGTGTCCCAGATTCCATCGTAAATACGGTCCGCATCCTGAAGCCGGTCGATGTGCTTGACAATGGATGGTGCTACATCATAGTACATCTCAATCAGCTTCTCCCCATCCGGAAGGAAAGCCATATACTGGTCCCTGTAAGTTCTCAGGAGCGTCAGCTCATAGCAGTCATCCGGGCGGTTCAGCCGCCTGCAGCAGGCTGTCGTGATAAAGCAGAATTTTTTATGGAAGCCCTTTTCAATCACATCATATTCTGCCGGTGTCAGGTTTGACTTCGGGAACGCCCGCTTCCAGGCTTTTGAAACATGATCGACAAGCGGTTTTGAAGACGAGCCCTGGTATTTCAGAAGCGCCGGAAATACATATCCGGCCATGGCAAGACTGAGATTGATGTTCAGACGCTCTTTCTCTCTCCTGGGCGCCGCATCAAGCATCTGGGAAGCAGATGTCACCAGCTCCTGCGCCATGTTCTCCAGCATCGTATCCTTTTCCACAACAGCCGCATACAGGTTCTCGATCGCGTCCATCGCCGGAATCAGGCTCATGTAATAGTCCTTGAACTGTTCGGCGTACAGCTTACGCGAAAATGCATTCAGAAGCGCATCGTGCGTCTTCAGTGCATCCCGCATACCCGCCATACCGGTTTCATAGTCATTCATGAACATGCCTCCTGCCGCCTGGTCCGGCGGCCTGTTTTCCTCAGAAGATCAGCCTCCGGGCTATCCCTCACTCTGCGCTGTCGCTCTCCTCCAGATTGGAATAGACAGCCTGCACATCATCATTCTCATCGAGGGTGTCCAGCAGACGGGTAAGCTGTTTGCTGGCTTCCTCGCTGTCGACGCTGACATAGTTCTGCGGAATCATCGTGACATCGGCAGATGCCATCGGGATGCCGGCTTCCTCCAGCTTCTGACGCACCTCGGAGAATGTATTCGGATCGGTCAGAATCTCATAGGAATCTTCCTCCTCGTTGATATCCTCTGCACCGGCATCCAGTGCTGCCATCATCAGGTCATCGGAGCTGAGGCTGCACTCCTCCTTATCGACGATAATCTGCCCCTTCTTATCAAACATAAAGGAAACACAGCCCGGCGTTCCGACATTTCCGCCGTTCTTGGAGAATGCCGCCCGGACATCCGCTGCTGTCCTGTTCCGGTTGTCGGTCAGGCAGTCCACAACGATCGCGACACCGTTCGGACCGTATCCCTCGTAGGAAACTTCCTCGTAGTTGACGGAGTCCGCATCTCCGGCCGCCTTCTTGATGCCGCGGGCGATTGTCTCGTTCGGCATGTTGGCCGCCTTTGCCTTCGCAACAACGTCGCGAAGCTTGGAGTTGTTGTTCGGGTCCGGCCCGCCCTCTTTGACAGCGATGGCAATCTCACGGCCGATGATTGTAAAAATCTTGCCCTTGGCGGCATCGTTGCGTTCCTTCTTGTGCTTAATGTTCGCAAACTTTGAATGTCCTGACATAGAATCCTTCTCCTTTGATTCAACCTTCTTCTTTCTGGTCTGACTGCTGCTTCTCGGCCAAAGCCCACTGAATCGTATTCCCGTATACCGCTCTCACTGTGAACAGAATGCCATTCTCCTCGTCTGCGACGCGTTTTCCCACGTCACCCGGTCCCGGCACATGATCCAGCCTCGCGGTGAGGTATCCGTTCAGGGTCTCATAGTCTTCATTCTCCTGAGCGCCCAGCGTCTTCGCGACATCGGAGAGAGACGCCATGCCGCTGATCTTCCATCTTCCCTTCCCAACTGGAACAATCAGCCTCTCCACCCTGTCATACTCATCGAAGATATTCCCAACGATCTCCTCCAGAATATCCTCCATCGTCACAAGGCCTGCAGTCTCCCCATACTCATCGACGACAATCGCGATCTGCACCTGGCTTTTCTGCATGTCCGAGAACAGCTCATCAATTCTGCGTGTCTCCGGCACAAACTTCACCTGCCGCAGAAGCCCCGGGATATCCCGGACGCTTTTCTGATTATACTGTTCCTTCATATGGAAGGACATGGCATCCTTGATGTAGAGAGCTCCGGTAATATTGTCGATGGAGTCATCATAAACCGGAAACCGGGAATTCGGTGACTTGACCATCAGACGGATCGCATCGTCCAGCGGAGTCTTTCCGCTCAATGCGATGATCTTGCCCCGGATTGTCATGATGTCCTGAGCCTGTTTCTCGTCCAGCTCGAAGATGTTCCGGATCATCTCCGCCTCATCCTCGTCAACCGTTCCCTGCTGGTGCCCTTCGTTGACCATGGAAATGATCTCGCTCTCGGTCACCTTCTCCCGGATCTGAGCCGGATCTGATGCGGCCAGTTTTGCAAGAAATGCCGCTGCCCATCCGAACACAGTCGTAAACGGCAGTGCGGCGCCTGAAAGTACCCGCCACAACGGGTAAACTGCAAAAATATAGCCGAGTCTGTGCACCTTTCCGACATAACCCGGCAGTGCCCTCCCGAAGACATAGGTCAGAAAGACGGCACACAGAACAGAAAGCCAGACCCCTGCCCCCTGGATGCTTTCAATAATCAGTGCTCCGCACACCGCTGTCAGAATCTGCCAGAAGGCGGAAGCTCCGATCATCTGCTCCGGCTTGTCCAGGATCTTCGAAAGCCTGCCGCATATGGCCTTCTGTCTGTCTGAAAAGTCCGCCTCGTCCTCATCCTCTGAATCGTTTCCGCTCTGCTCAAGGTCCGCATCGGACAATTCCGAGGCAGCCGCGCTGAATGCAGAACAGATAAAATCAGCCGCAGCCAGAAACACAAACATCAGTATTCCGGGGAAAGGCCCCAGGTCATCGCTCATTGAAAACTCCCTTTGATCTCCCGGCTGACGGTCGTATGGGTTCCGCCGTCAGCAGACGCAAGCTTAAATATAACAATAAAACCTATCACCGTCAAGGCAGCCGGATTACGCATCCACATACACTCTCGGCACACGTTTTGAGATGTCGCAGACAAGCTCATACGGGAACCGGCCGGACAGCCTCCCGAGTTCATCGGCCGTCACCGCGTCTTTCCCGTCCTGTCCGAGGAGCGTCACCCTGTCGAACTCCTCCGCCTCGATCTCTGTCACATCCACCATGAACTGGTCCATACAGACCCGTCCGACAATGGGTGCACGCCTGCCGCGAATCAGGACACTGCCCTTGTTTGAAAGGCTTCTTGGATATCCGTCTCCATACCCGACCGGAATGGTCGCGATCCGGCTTTCCCGCTCTGTCACAAATGTCCCGCCGTAGCTGATGGAGGTTCCGGCCGGAACCTTCTTGATGTAGCAGATGTGGCTGATGAGCGACATCGCCGGCTTCATCGGCATCAGATTTCTGTCAACTTCGTCAGACGGATAGATGCCATAGATGGTGATCCCGGCGCGGACCGCGTCGAGGTGTGTCCCGGGGAGCTCCATGATCGATGCACTGTTGGCTGCATGGCGCAGCGGGATGCTGACACCTCTTTCCTCCAGCATCTGCTCAAACCGGCAGTATTTCCGGAACTGCTCCTGTGTATAATCCTTGTCCCTTTCATCCGCCCGTGCGAAATGAGTAAACAGTCCTTCCACCTTCAGATTCGAAAGCTTCGCAATCTCCGCTGCCTCGTCAGCATCCTCTTCGCAAACCTGAAATCCGATCCGGCCCATCCCCGTATCCACTGCCAGATGGACCGGGAGGATCATGCCTGCCCTTGAAGCCGCCTCCGAGAGCTGTCTTGCCATGGACAGCTTGAAGGTTGCCGGCCGGATCTGAAGCCGTACCAGCAGATCGTAATCCTGAGGGAATACAAAGCCAAGGCACAGGATTGGCTTTCTGATTCCGGCGCGGCGAAGCTCCACGGCTTCCTCCGTCGTCGCCACCGCAAAGCCCCAGATATACGCCTCAGGCTCCATCATTTCTGCAATTCTGACCGCGCCGTGTCCGTAGGCATCGGTCTTGACAACCGCAATCATCTTTGTGTCATCCCGAAGCCTGCCTCTCATCGCAGCAAAATTATCCCGAATGGCGCCAAGGTCAATCTCCGCCTCCACACGAGGGTACGTGCCTCGTTCTGTTTCCTTATCCATATTGGGTATCATGCCGATCTCCTCCGACAAATACACATCCCGATGATTTCTTCTTTTCCACCTGAAGCCTTCTGAAAACCCTTCCGTATCTTACGCGGGGGCTCAGGATTCCGGCCGCTTTCCGGATGCCTTCTGCCCACCGGACGGATGGTTCATCCGGTACCCCAGTTCCATCAGGCTCTCCGACAAATGAACATCCTGGATGGTGACATCCTCCGGGACCTCAAGATCCATATGGGAAAAGTTCCAGATGCCCTTGACTCCGCCCTTGATCAGGATCGGTGCCACCATGGCAGCCCCCTCCGATGGCATGGTCAGTGCTGCGATATCAGGCTTGTTCTGCCGTAGAAAAGCAGGCAGCTCATCCATCCCCCTGACCTCTATACCGCCGGCGTTCTCTCCGCGGTGATTCTCCGGCCTGCGGTCAAAGATACCAATGACCTTGAACCCCCTCTTTTCAAAGCGGGTATAGCTTGCGACAGCCATGCCAATCCGCCCCGCCCCGACAATAATCATCGTGTAGCCCCTGTCAAGGCCCAGAATTTTTCCGATGCTTTCATACAGATACTTGACGTTATAGCCATACCCCTGCTGGCCAAATCCCCCGAAATGATTCAGATCCTGCCTGATCTGGGATGCTGTGGCGTGCATATGACGGCTCAGATCTGCCGAGGAGACGCGCTCCACGCCCTCATCCATCAGGATACCAAGGTACCTGTAATATTTAGGGAGCCGGCTGATGACGGCCTTCGGGATTTCTTTTTCTTCCATCGCCGTACAATCCTCCACATGAATAAAACGCCTGCAGATGATATCGTTTCTCGCAGGCATACTGCTGATTATTATAGGTTTTTCCTGCACATTCGTCAAACACGGCGCTTCTTGATTTTTCAAAGCGCTTCCCATATCATGATGAACGTGTCATCACTCTTATTACCAAAGGAAAAATGAACCATGATTCTATCCTGTCACAATATTACAAAAGCTTTCGGGACAGATGTCGTCCTGAAGAACGTATCCTTTCATATTGAAGAGCATGAGAAGGCTGCCATCGTCGGAATCAATGGAGCCGGCAAGTCTACACTTCTGAAAATCATCGTCGGAGAGATCACGCCCGACAGCGGGGAAGTCACAGTTTCACGCGGCCGGACGCTGGGATATCTTGCACAGATCAACACACTCTCCGGCCACCGGACGATCTGGGACGAGACAGCTCAGGTCAAGCAGAAAGTCATTGATATGGAAGAAAGCCTCCGGACTATGGAGCGGCAGATGAGCACTGTTTCCGAGGACAGTCTGAATCTTCTGATGGATCAGTACCATAAAACACAGGAGGAATATGAGCGGCTGGGCGGCTATGCCTGGAAGAGCGAGGTCTCCGGTGTACTGAAGGGTCTGGGTTTTACAGAGGAAGAATTCGGGAAACCTGCCGACAGTCTTTCCGGCGGACAGAAAACCCGGGTGGCACTCGGCAAGCTGCTCCTTCAGGCGCCTGACATTCTCCTGCTCGATGAGCCGATCAACCATCTGGATCTCAATTCGATCGAGTGGCTGGAAAACTACCTGCTGAATTATCAGGGCTCCGTGATCGTTGTCGCCCATGACCGCTACTTTTTGAACAAAGTTGTGACAAAGGTTGTGGAAATTGATAACGGAACCAGCATGTCATTTTCCGGCAACTACTCTGCATACGCAGAGAAGAAAAGGCAGCTCCGGGAGACACAGCTGAAAAGCTGGATGAATCAGCAGGCTGAAATCCGGCATCAGGAAGCCGTCATTGAGAAGCTGAAAAGTTTCAACAGAGAAAAGTCCATCAAGCGTGCGGAGAGCCGCGAAAAGATGCTGAACAAAATCGAGCGAATCGACAAGCCTGCCGAGACTGACGCCCGCATGCATCTCCAGCTGACCCCCCGTATCCTTTCCGGTAATGATGTACTGACAGTCGAACACCTGAAAAAAGGCTTTGAGTACCCGCTTTTTACAGATCTGAACCTTGAAATCAGGCGCGGCGAACGTGTCTGTATGATTGGCAACAACGGGACCGGAAAGTCCACCTTTCTGAAACTGATCATCGGCAGTCTGAAACCGGATGAGGGTAGTATCCGGCTCGGCACCCGTGTTCACATCGGCTACTACGATCAGGAACACCAGACACTGCATCCGGACAAGACACTATTCTCGGAACTCCAGGATGCTTACCCTACACTGGACAACACGACCATACGAAACACCCTCGCCTCCTTCCTCTTCACCGGAGATGATGTATTCAAGCGCGTGTCCGACCTGTCCGGCGGTGAACGGGGGCGTCTGTCCCTCGCGAAGCTGATGCTCTCGGAGTCCAACTTCCTGATTCTCGATGAGCCGACAAACCATCTGGATATCCTTTCGAAGGAAATCCTTGAGGACGCCCTGCAGTCTTACAGTGGTACGGTTCTCTGTGTCTCTCATGACCGTTATTTTATCAACCGGGTTTCGACCCGCATCATCGAGCTGACAAACCGCGTCATCGTGAGCTATCTCGGCAACTACGATTACTATCTTGAAAAGAAGGATGAACTTACGGCTAAATTTGCCCCTGCAAATGAGCAGACCATCCACTCTGCTTCCGGCGGCCAGATTGCTTCCGGAAATGCCTCCCACCTTTCCATGCAGCATGCATCCGGCAGTGACGCAGGCGCAGAAAACTGGAAGCGTCAGAAGGAGCTTCAGGCCGAAGCCCGGAAAAAAGAAAACCGACTGAAAAAACTGGAGGCTGAGATCTCCGGTCTGGAAGCGCGCAGCAATGAGATCGACGAGGAGATGTCCAGGGAGGAAGTCTTCACGGATGTCGGAAAAGTGACAAGTCTCTCAAAGGAAAAAGCAGCACTCACCACACAGCTGGAAGTGCTCTACAATGAATGGTCTGAGCTTGCTGAGTAAGGGATTGTTTCCTCATAGGATGGTTTTCTCACATGCAGAAACCAGGATCAAAAACATGTAAGTTACGTGTCCATAAGGGCAGCGGAAGTCTCCGCTGCCCTTCATTTATGTAACATTTTCTCTGAGACCTCTTTGAATCATCTCCATCGATATTCCATTCGTTCGCACTTTTCGACATATCCCCATAGATATCCACTTATCCACATTTTCGGCTCTTTCGTGGTATCCACACTCGTTTGTGTATATTATGCATTTTTATGCATCGTATGTATATTTTGTGATCCTATGTAACATTCGTTATTATGAAACATATATATGTGTATGTAACATTAATATCTGTTGTCCGCTGCTCTTCTGCCGCGCAAAATTCCTTTCAGAAGGCTTCTGCGGATTTTTCAATATACAAGTGCACTTCCACTGTGCTAGAATTGGTCAGGCGAAAAGGCAGAATCCCATGTCCGGTGATGCTGGCTTTTACGCTGGTAACCAGGGCTTTCTATTTGCCTTTGATCGTTTGTTCAACAGTTGGGAAAGGACAGTCAGCATGAAGGAGTACAAGCCATTCAAGTCTGGAAAAGTCAGAGAAGTCTATGACATCGGAGACAGCCTGATCATGGTCGCAACAGACCGGATCTCAGCATTTGATCACATCCTGAAGAACCGGATCACGGACAAGGGTGCGATCCTGACACAGATGTCTTCTTTCTGGTTTGAGTACACGAAGGATGTCATCCGGAACCACATGATTACGACGGACAACGAAAGAATGCCGGAATTCTTCCGCCAGGAGCAGTTCACCGGCAACAGTATGAAGGTTCAGAAGCTGACCATGCTCCCGCTTGAATGCATCGTCAGAGGCTATATCACAGGAAGCGGCTGGGCATCCTATCAGAAGACCGGAACAGTCTGCGGCATCCGGCTCCCTGAGGGCCTGGTCGAGAGCCAGAAGCTGCCCGAGCCGATCTACACGCCTTCCACAAAAGCAGATCTGGGCGATCACGACGAGAACATCTCTTATGAACAATCGATTGATGTGCTGGAGAAGAAATTCCCGGGCCACGGGAAAGAATATGCGACTGCACTGCGCGACAAGACCATAGAGTTGTACACCAAATGTGCCGACTATGCCAGAAGCCGCGGCATCATCATCGCAGACACAAAGTTTGAGTTCGGCCTTGATGAGAATGGAGAAATTGTCCTTGGTGACGAGATGCTGACTCCGGATTCCTCCAGATTCTGGCCGGCAGACGGCTATCAGGCAGGACACAGTCAGCCTTCCTACGACAAGCAGTTTGTCCGTGACTGGCTGAAAGCGAACCCTGACAGCGATTACAAACTTCCCCAGGATGTCATCGACCGCACCATCGAGAAGTACAAGGAAGCCTATCTTCTGCTGACAGGGAAGGAATTTACCCGCACCGGAAAGTAACACTAATACAGAAAGAGAGTCGGGGAAATCCCCGGCTCTCTTTCTGTTACAGCCTCACAACCCTCCCGCCTGGCATCCCTTCCGTCTTTCTGTGTGAGATAATCAGAACAATCCGGTTCTCTCCGGCCTGGACCAGTGCTTCATCGATTCGTTTCTCTGTGACAGCGTCAAGTCCTGCGGTGCTTTCATCAAAGATCAGGATGCTGGGACGCGGCGCAATGGCGCGTGCAATCTGAAGCAGCATTCTCTGACCCTGTGAAAGACCTGCCCGGCTCATGTCCGTATCAAGTCCATCCGGAAGCGCCAGGAGCTCATCGATCATTCCGACTTTCCCGATCGCCTCCAGTGCCATATCCTCTGTAACGCGTTCGTCTCCCATCGTCACCTGCATCAGAACGCTCCCCGGTATCTCGACAAAATCCTGCTGCACATAACCGAAGATCATCCGTTTCTGTGCATCCGTGATCTCCCTGGTATCGACGCCTCCGATCACCACCCTGCCCTCCGAGGGAGAGAATAAGCCAGTCAGGAGGCCGACAAGCGTTGTCTTCCCGGCACCGGTCCGCCCGATGACCGTGACCCGGTCCCCGCGCCTCATCGTGAGGCAGAAGTCGTGAAATAGCGTCGGTCCCCCTCTGTAGGCAAATGAGACATGGTCAAACCGAACTTCTCCCTCCAGTTCTTCCGCATCAAGCACCTGTGTGTGCTCTGCCTCCTGCTCCTGGTCCAGAAACAGATCGATTCTTCTGATCCCCGAGATTCCCCTCTGAATGTTCTGAAACTCCATTCCCAGCGTATTGATCGGGTCAAACAGTCTGGTAATCAGATCGATGGCTGCCGCAGCCACCCCGGCCGAAATCGTAACAAGGTGAAGATGCTGTGAAGCCATCGCAGCGATCAAGGCGATGGCAGCCGCCCGGATCACCTGAATCATTGGCGAGTAGGATGCATCCAGAAGATAGATTGACGCATTCGTCCTGTAGTTATCCTCCAGCTCCCGGAGGTAAATCCCCTGCATCCAGGCTTCCCTGTGATACACCTTGATCGTCTGGGCTTTATCAATCGAATCCGTCAGCACTGTATTCATTTGCCCCATCTGAGACAAGTTTTTCTCCTGCGCACCAAGGGTCATTCTCTGGAACAGCCTGGTCAGAAAGAAAACCGCTGGCACCAGCGCAGCGACAAGAAGGGCCATTTTCCATGAGAACAGAAAAACAGACAGAACAATTCCGATGATTTTCAGCAGATCTGTCACCATCGATGCGATCCCGTCAGAGACAAGTGATCCGACGCTCTCGACATCGTTTACAAAACGGCCAGTAACCTCGCCCTCACTTTCGTGTGTCAGTTTTTCAAGCGGCAGTCTGTTCAGCTTTTCCATCAAATCTGTCCGGATCCTGTGAATATACTTTTCCCCGATCACCGTCAGTATGATGCCTTTCCCGAACTCTGCGGCTGCTCCAAGCACAGAGGCTGCAACATAGAGAACTGCAAGGACAAACAGTCCCTGCTGTCTGCCGGGAATCAGCTTGTCATCCACCACATACCTGAGAATCTGTGGAGGAATCAGCGCCAGGATGACAGATGCTGTCATGCAGATGACCAGAAGAATTGCCCTGCTCTTGTTCTGCCGGATGACAGATCCGATCTCTTCCCATATGCGGGAATGGTTTTTTCTCCTCATAAATTCCCCCGCTCCGGCTCTTTCTGCATACTTTCTTTTTCCTGAAGAAGGAAACTTTCCCGATACCGTTCAGACTCCCTCATCAGACTTTCGTGCGTGCCGGTCCGGACATACCCGTTCTCCTCGATCATCAGTACCAGATCCGCATTCACCAGAGCCCTCATTCGATGCGTAATGAGAATCAGAAGTGAATTCGAATGGTGTGCCTTCAGGTTCCGGATCATCTTTTGTTCCGTATCCTTGTCCACATTTGCAAATGGTTCATCCAGCACGATCAGCGGCTGACCGCCGTACAACGCTCTCGCACAGGATATCCGGCTTCTCTGACCGCCTGAGAGCATCTTCCCTGCAGAACCCGTCCTGCGGTCCAGAGCGCCTTTTCCCATCTTTTCCAGGTCTTCACCCAGGCAGACATCGTGAAGAACAGCGCTGAGCCTGTCCGGATCCTCCCTCCTGCCAAGCAGAATATTGTCCCGCAGGCTCAGGTCAAACAGTTCCGGGCGATGTCCCATATAGGATATCAGCTCCGACTTTTCCGCCCCGGATAAAAGAGCCAGATCATGCCCCACCACCCGCACTGTCCCGCTGCAGGTTCGGATTCCGGCAATAGCCTCGCCCAGCGTACTCTTTCCACTGGCAACAGGCCCGGTAATCCCGATGAGCTGTCCCTTCTTCCCTGTAAATGAGACCGGAAAAAACAGCTCCCGGCCACCCCTGGAAACCGTCAAATTTCTGCACAGAAGTGTGATGGCCGTTTCTCTCATATCAGCTTCAGAATGCCTCGGAACAGAATCAGAGTCTTCCTCCCGCCACCCGGACAGGTAGGGCTTCACCCGTTTCCAGGAGACGCTTGCTTTCTGACAGGCGTTCAGAAGTTTTGATACCTTGGCGATTTTCAGCGAAAAGGCCAGATAAATTGTGTGGTAGGCCGTAAATGCCCCCACTGTCCAGTTTCCGGCAAGAACAAGACGTCCGCCATAAAAAAGGACCACAAGCGTCCCGCAGAGCGTGATTGCGTTATATGCAGGCTGCATAGCATTTTCCAGAATGCCGGCAGATATCTGCTCCTTTTCAAGAGCAGACAGGCGGCTCTCATAAGCCGCCTCCTGCCTGCCGGCTGATCCGGTCACACGGTAGATCAGGCTGTTTCGGACCGCATCCAGGCTTGCGCCGGCCACCTGGGCACTCATCTCACGGGCTCTCCGGTTTGATGCTTCAACATACCTTTTGAGGAACCGCGCAGTCAGCAGCGCGAACGGAACCGGCAGCAGGGACAGCACCGTGCACGGAACACTTCCCCTCAGCATCGTCACAAGGTAACCGGTCAGGAGGACGCCGGTATCAAAGACTTCTGTTGTCGCTTTCCGCATGCCTTCGACTGTCAGGTCAACATCCCCCAGCGCCTTTGTCATCACCTGGCCGGAATTTTCAGCTTCCAGGCTGCCGATGTCTTCATGGATGATACGGTTGTAAACCATCATCCGCATAGAGATGTCCGTCGCATTCGCAAACCGTCGTACGTAATATCGCTTTGCCAGCCGCAGCAGCTGAACCACCATTACAGTCATCAGGAAAACAATCGCCGCATGAAGGACCTTTCCGCTGCCATGTTTTTCCTGCGCGGCAATGGCATCAACCAGCTGTCCCTGTCGCATAGCACAAAGCGACTGTCCCAGATTAAACAGTGTCCCGCTCACGGCTACAATCAGGAGTGTCTTCCACTCCCTGAGAAAATAGCTGTAAATCCGGTCCGGGTGCATGACTGGTGTGCGAAAGACCTGGCACGTTCTGTGCCAGGTCCCTTCTGAGTCTTTCTGATCGTAATCTGTGTTTGTCACAATTCCGTTCCCCATCAGGATGGATAATCCAGTATGTACCGCTCATACGCATTGATGACCGTCGTGCTGTCAACCTGCCTTGTGCGGCGGAAATCATAAGCATAGGTCTTATGCACATGTCCGTGCACCATGTAGGCAGGCTTGTAGCGTGTCACAATCTCCCGGAACACATCAAATCCCTGGTGAGGCAGATCGTCCTGGTCACCGCATCCCCGCATCGGAGCATGTGTCAGCAGGATATCAATCCCGTGCCTTCTCATGATCTGAAAGCGGACTTTCTTCGCCCTCTTCTGCATCTCCTTCTCTGTATACTGATATTCGCCAAATCCGTATCGCTGACTTCCACCCAGTCCCAGGATCCGAACGCCATTGCAGACATAGACTCTGTCGTCAATATTGATGCAGCCTTCCGGCGGCTTTTCCTGATACTTGGCATCATGATTTCCATGAACATATAAGAGCGGACAATTTGCAAATGTCACAAGAAACGACAGGTATTCAGGAGGAAGATCCCCCGCCGAGAGGATCAGGTCAATTCCTTTCAGCTTCGATTCGTCATAGTAGTCCCAGTACGATTTACACGGTTCATCCGCAACCAGGAGGATTCTCATATCAATCAATCTCAACTTTCTATCCTGCCGTTCAGGCATCTTTCTCTTCCGAAGCGGCTTCCTTCGGCGGTTCCTCGCTCGTCATGATGACCTTCTCCACCACCTGGACCGGGGTATGCTTTGCTGTTGCTGCATTCACTGACTCCGGCGTGATAATCTGCTGCATCGCAATCCGGTCTCTCGACTCCTGATTCAGCTCATCGAGCGAAGGAACGCTGCCAACGATGCCTTCGAGAAGGTAATTCATCGTAATCACCTCCTGCGCGGGAAGCGCCCCAGCATCCGTCCCGACCGCACGGCCATCCTGCAGAAACAGCTTCCCCGCAAAGGGATTCAGCAGCCAGTCCTCCTCCACAATCCGGCTCCGCATCACATCGGCAAACCGCCGTACCCCCCTCGGAAGATTGCCTGAAAGGACAAGATCGATGATTCCGCTTGATATGCCCCACCAATAGTTGACAGCATTTCTGGACTTCACATCGTCTCCGCTGTCCCAGTTTCCCTGGAGGATATCGCTGATGATTCGTTCATAGAACCTTCCCCAATTCCAGATGGGCGCTGCAAGGTTCACGGTTTTCCCGTCCTTTCGGATGAACAGGCCATATGCACTGCCCTCCTGCCCGGGGCGGATCATATCGTTGCCTGATACGACGCTGATGTCTTCACGATCCAGAAGCTCACTCAGATGCTCATGATCCTTCAGGCTGTCCCAGTGCAGATATACCTGCGCCCTCGGATTCGTCATCCGGGCGCCAAGGGCAAACGCGTTGATCTCCGCCATTGTTCCATAGATCGGGAAATTCGCCCGGTAAGCGATCTTCTCGTTTTCCGTCATGGCACCAGCAATCATGCCCGCCAGATATTTTGCTTCAAACAGCCTCCCGTAATACGTACGGATGGAATTATGGGGCTGCCCGACAGAACAATTCAGTATCTTGACCTCCGGATGTTCGATCGCCGCCTTCAGGCTCGCCGCGAGGAATTTCTGATTGGCCGTGAAAATGATCTCATATCCATCCTGAATGACCGCGTCAATCAGCTCCGCTATATCCCGCTCATCATCCTGCAGAAAATACGCAGCCGTCTGGATCCTGTCCCCGAAAACATCCTCTACATGCATTCTCCCGAGCTCGTGTCCGTAGGTCCATCCGGATTCGCTCATACGCCGGTCATGGATAAAAGCAATCCGGAGTGTTTTCCCTCCAAGCGGGTGAAGAATCCGGTTCAGAACGCTTCCGCCTGAAGCTGCCTCCGGCTTGAAGACAAGCGACTCCTGCGTCTCGTCACCGAGCGCCGGCAGCTCCTTGAAGATTCGGTCCAAATCCTTTGCCTTCTCAGAATGAGACTTTTCCTGAATCTCCTTGTAGGAATAGAGTGACAGGTAAAACAGAAGGGCATCCCCTGCTGTAATTTTCAGTTTATCTCCGCCCTTATCCTTGAAAAGTCCCGAAAACTCTGTGTAGAGAGACCGGAAATTCTCCTTGTCCTCGTCCGTCCACTTCTCACCCGGTTTCTTCTTCAGGGCGAGCGTCAGCTTTGGAAAACTTCCCGGCTGCGTAAACCAGATATAATTCACCTGGCTGTCCTTGTAAAAGTCCAGAAATTCAAAATAGATTCTGCTCTCCGGCGTGTCCTGCGGATACGGAATCTCACGCGTAACCGTTCCCTCGATCGAATCCACCCCAAAGTACTTCAGGACACTAACACGCTTGTTGCCCTCCAGCACATAAAACTTGTTCATGAACTCGTAGCAGACAATCGGATCACCGATTCCCTGATTCATATGGTAATCGACCACGCCGTCCCACTTTCTGGCAAATTCCGAATATTCCGGCATGAGCGGCATGAAGTTGTTCGCAAATGAGTTCTGTCTTCCTTCCGTCTTTGTTCCGACGATCTGGTCAAGCGGAATATTGACAAGTCCCAGAGATTCCTCCGTTTTCATTTCCGCCTGTGTCAGGATGGCATCCAGCGCGGGCAGATACGGGTATTCTCCGCGGCTCAACGCTCTTCGATAAGCCGCCTTTCCCATCTTCAATGCTTTTTTATAATCGTCTGATGCCATAGGATTCCTCCTTCGTGATCATCTGTCTGAGTATCTGTATGGAAAGCAGTCTGTCAAAGTGTCTCCAGGGTCTCTCTGACTGCCAGGATGAAATCGCGGCTGCTGAGTGTAACCGGGTTGTCCAGCGTCGTGATCCTCGCCAGATCCCCTGTCATCTTTCCGGATTCAATTGTCTGAAGCGTTGCCTTCTCCAGACGATCCGCGAACGATACAAGCTCCGGAAGCTGATCCAGCTGCCCTCTCTTCCTCAGCGCGCCTGTCCAGGCAAAGATCGTTGCAACGGAGTTTGTGGAGGTCTCCTCCCCCTTCAGATACTTGTAATAATGGCGCTGTACGGTTCCATGCGCTGCCTCATATTCATACTTTCCATCCGGATTCACCAGGACAGACGTCATCATCGCAAGGGAACCGAAGGCGGACGAGAGCATATCACTCATCACATCCCCGTCGTAGTTTTTGCATGCCCAGATAAACCCGCCCTCACTCTTCATGACACGTGCGACCGCGTCGTCAATCAGCGTGTAGAAATAGGTGATTCCCTTTTGTGCAAACTGTTCTTTATATTCCTTCTCGTAGATGGTCTGGAAGATTTCCTTGAATCTTCCATCATATTGCTTGGAGATCGTATCCTTCGATGCAAACCAGAGATCCTCCCCTGCATCAAATGCGTAGGAGAAACAGCTTCTGGCGAAGCTCTCAATTGATTTGTCCAGGTTATGCATCCCCTGAATGATGCCCGGTCCATCGAACTCATGGATCAGCTTCCGGGTTTCATGCCCTTCGGTATCCGTAAAGACCATCTCTGCCTTTCCCGGTCCCGGGATCCGCATCTCCACATCACGATAGACATCCCCGTATGCATGACGGGCGATCGTGATCGGCTTCTTCCATGTACGGACATTCGGTTCGATCCCCCTCACCGTGATCGGCTTGCGGAACACCGTCCCGTCCATAATCGCACGGATCGTTCCATTCGGACTTTTATACATCTTTTTCAGATGATACTCCTCCATGCGGGCTGCATTCGGCGTAATCGTCGCGCACTTGACCGCCACGCCGTATTTCAATGCCGCCTTCGCCGAATCAACCGTCACCTGATCGTCTGTCTCATCCCTGTGCTGAAGACCCAGATCATAATACTCCGTCTTCAGGTCGATATAAGGGAGCAGGAGCTCATCCTTGATCATCTTCCAAAGAATTCTCGTCATCTCATCGCCGTCCATCTCGACAAGCGGTGTCTTCATCTGAATCCTGCCCATGCTGTCTCCTCCTCTTTTTCATCCATCGATACGGCGGCATCCGTATGCTGCATCCGGCTTCCGCAGCCATATTGCCTGTTAAAACAGCTTATGCCGTCCTTTCATACGTTCTTCATCTTACCATATCCGAAAACACCTGAAAAGCACATACAAAAAGCACCCGGATTGGTATGCCGGGTGCTTTCTGCACGATCTTCTATATCTGATATTTCTGACAGCGGACAAGGCTGTCCTTTCCTCCGTGCCATTATTCCTCCGTCTCCTTCAGCACTTCCTTGTTCTGAAGGAGGTAGGACACCAGAGAGATCACCGTCAGTGCCAGTGCAATCCACTTGAAGACTTCACCAAGTGTGTTGAAAAACCCTCCGAGATTGGCAACCATGAGAATCACCATCACCATCTGGGAAGCTGTCTTGAACTTGCCCCAGTAATTGGCCGCGATGACTTTCCCCTTCTCGACTGCGATCAGGCGGAAGCCGGAGATGATGAACTCCCTTGCAATGATGATGATCACAATCCAGCTTTCGATCCTTCCAAGATCGACAAGGCAGATCATCGCAGAGCAGACAAGCAGCTTATCGGCGAGCGGATCCATGAATTTCCCGAAGACGGTCACATAATTGTATTTTCTTGCAATATAGCCGTCCGCCGTATCGGTCAGGCTGGCAGCAATAAAGATGATCGCTGCCGTGATATCTCCTGCTTTTCCGGGAACCGCCATCAGAAAGACAACAAAGAGCGGGATCATGAAAACCCGCAGGATTGTCAGCTGGTTCGGCAGGTTTTTTCCCGGTACCCATCTGCCTCTCGAAGGCTTGTGTGCGTTTTTTGTGTCCTTCACCTGTTTTTTTCTTCCCTCAGAAGCTGTCGTTGGATCTTCTTTCTCATTCCTGCTCATACCAGTACTCCTGTCAAATCATAGTCTGATGCGGCTGTAATCTTTACCTGTGCAAAATCGCCTGTCATCATCGGCTCATCTGTGTTAATGAAGATATAACCGTCCACGTCCGGAGCATCCCCGTAACTGCGTGCGACATAGACATTCTCTCCGGAAGCCTGTCCCTCAATCATACATTCAATCTTGTGTCCGATCAGGTTTTGAAGAAGATCCGACGAGATCTCCTGCTGCAGCTCCATCAGCTCATCGCGGCGCTGCAGCTTTGTCTCCTCATCAATCTGACCATCCATCCGCTCTGCGGGGGTTCCCTCCTCCTTTGAGTACGGGAACACGCCAAGTCGGTTGAATTCCACCTCGTTGATAAAGCGGCAGAGCTCCTCGTGCTGCTCCTGCGTCTCCCCCGGAAAACCGGTAATCAGAGTCGTCCGCAGTACAATATCCGGAACCTCCTCCCGAAGGTGCGCGATGATGCGCCTGAGGTCCGCATTGTTTGTGTGGCGGCCCATCCGTCTGAGGATTTCATCATCTGCGTGCTGAATCGGCAGATCCAGATAGTGTACAAACTTCTTCTCGTCCTTCATGCACTGGATCAGTTCCTCATAGATTTCCTCCGGGTAACAATACAGCACTCTGATCCAACGGATTCCCCGGATCTGCGCAAGCTGATGGATCAGCTCATGCAGACACTTCCTACCATACAGATCCGTACCGTAGAGCGTCGTCTCCTCCGCAACCAGGATCAGCTCTCTGACGCCCATGTCCGCCAAATCCTTTGCCTCGGAGAGAAGACTTTCCATCGGGACAGAACGATACCGTCCGCGCACCATTGGAATTGCGCAGTAGGTACAGTGCTTGTCACATCCCTCTGCAATCTTCAGATATGCGTAATGACCGCCGGTTGTCAGAAGCCGTTTTCCATTCGTAAGAGGGAGACTGTCGACATCATCCAGGATGTCATCCCTCTGTCCCTGCAGAACTTCCTCGATCACATCACCGATCTTCGCGATTGATCCGGTCCCGACGCAGGCGTCCACCTCCGGCAGTGTCTCCCGAATCTCCTTCTCATAGCGCTGTGCCATGCAGCCAGCAACAATCAGAGCCCTGCACTTCCCTGTCTCCTTCTGCCTTGCCATATCCAGAATTGTATCAATGGACTCCTGCTTGGCATCGTTGATAAAGCAGCAGGAATTAACGATGATCACTTCTGCCTCGCTCTCATCGTCCGTTATTTCATACCCTTTTAAGTTCAGCAGTCCGAGCATCTTCTCCGAGTCGACACGGTTTTTGTCACATCCGAGAGATATCAGCAGAATCTTCCGCATAACGTCCCCTTATTCTTTCTCTGCCCCGGGTTCATCAGAAGCTTTCTCATCCTCGTTCTCGCTGTTCTCCTTCAGAAACGGATCTGCCTCGCCCGGATGCTCCTCCGCATACAGCTTCTCCGCTTCCTGCTCATCCGGAAGAAAGCCCTCTATTTCCTTATCCATATCCTCGCGAATCTCGTTCTCATCCTCCATGTCCGTATCCTCACGGACAATCCGAATATCACCGTCCCAGAGCTCCTGGACCGCCGTCGAGAGCGGTTTATGCAGCTCCTCCTCCGGAAGACCTGTCTTGCCGTCGATCAGCTGGCGCGCGCGCTTTGCCGCCGCCATGACAACCGAATAGCGGCTGCCGACGACCGGGGTATCCTCATCGCTGTCCTGGTTGATCAAATCCATCAGTTCCGTATAAGACGGATGTAACATACATATACTCCTTTCGGTGTCGCTCGGTCTACTGGTTCAGTTATCCCTTGCCTCGCGTTCAAGCCCTTCCTGTATCTCTTTGATAAATGCTACGTTTCTGGCTGTTCTGAGCCGCTGTGCCTCAATCAGTCCGTTCAGCCTCGTTGCACACCGCTCTGCGTCGTCATTGACAATGACATAGTCATAATCGCTGATGTGCCTTGCCTCTCCTGCTGCCGCCTTCAGCCGCCCCCGGATGACATCATCCGTCTCCGTCCCGCGCCCCCGGAGCCGGCCGGCAAGCGTCGCCGCATCGGGTGGAAGCATGTAAATCAGGATCGCATCCTGTACCATCCGGCGAATATTCAGAGCTCCCTGAACCTCAATCTCAAGGATGACATCCCGGCCACTCTCCATCTGCTGCCTGACGTATGCGCGCGGAGTTCCGTAATAATGGTCGACATAGCGGGCATATTCCAAAAGCTCCCCCCGCTCGATCATGGACTCGAACTCTTCCGTCGACTTGAAGAAATAATCCCTTCCGTCGACTTCTCCGGCGCGAGGCTGTCTTGTCGTGGCGGATACAGAATACGCATAGTGGTCATACCGGCTCATCATCAGCCGCAGAACAGTTCCCTTCCCGACTCCGGAAAACCCGGAGAGGACGATCAGACTCCCTCTTTCCGTCATTCCTTCTGCTCCTCCGCCGTTCTCTTTCCGATTGTATCCGCACCAAGCGCAGACAGAATCATCCGGTCACCCTCGCAGATGATTACAGCCTTCGTCCGTCTGCCTGCGGTCGCATCCACAACGCGCTGCTGTTCCTTTCCCTGCTGGATGAGACGTCTGACCGGCGCGCCCTCAGGACTGACCACCGCAATAATCTTATCCCTGTTTACAAGATTGCCGAACCCGATATTGATAAAATGATTATTCAATGTTCTGAACCTGTTCTCTGATCTTCTCAATCTCTGTCTTGAGTCCGATTCCGATATCTGCTGTCACCAGATCGTTGGCCTTTGACAGGATCGTATTGGCCTCACGGTTCATCTCCTGCGCGATAAAGTCCAGCTTTCTCCCGACGTCCCCGCCCTTTTCAAGCTCCTTCTGCATCGACTTGATATGACTGTGGAGCCGTACAGTCTCCTCGTCTGTCGCGAGCCGGTCTGCATACAGGACAACCTCCGATGCAATGCGGTTTTCATCGATCTGATCGTCTGAAAGGATCTCCGAGATCTTTTCCCGGATCCGTTCCCGGTAAGCTGCGATAATCTCCGGATACCGCTCCTGCACCTTGCTGACCAGACTGTCCATGCCGTCCAGTTTTTCAAGGAGATCTCTTTTCAGGTTCTCACCCTCTGCCTCTCTCGCCGAAACCAGCTTTTCCAGTGCGCCATCCAGCGCCTGCCTGAGCACGTTCCAGATGACCTCCTCATCGAGTGACCCTTTGCTGAGCGTGAAGATTCCATCCAGACTTCCAAGTCTGGAGACCGTCAGGTCATTCCTCAGGCTAAACCGCTCTTCCAGCTCCCTGTAGGCATCCACATACTTCTGCGCCAGCTGCTCGTTCAGCTTCAGGCTCAGATCTGCCTCCCCGAGCTGCTCACATGTCACAGAGACTTCCACTTTCCCGCGGCCGATATACTTTTTCAGCTCTGTCCGCACCAAGGTCTCCAGAAATGCATATTCCTTCGGCATCCGAACACTGGCATCAAGGTACCGGTGATTGACGGATCTGACCTCGACCGTAAACTTCAGCTGACTGTCCGCACTCTCCGCACGGCCGAATCCTGTCATACTTCTGATCATGGCATACCTGTCCCTTCCGAATTCAGACATCAAGTCATTATATGACACGCCTGATTCGAAAGTCAACGGCTAGCCGAAAAGCATTGGAAAAAGGCTTCTTCGTAAAAAACCAGCCGGGAGATCCCGACTGGTTTTTTCATCATTGCTGCAGCTGTGCTGTGTTTCAGCCCTTCTCAAGTGCCAGCGTCCTGGTGGTCAGATCGCAGACATCAGACGGCCCATAATACTGAATCGCTCCCGGATAGGTGTAGCAGGTCTTAACTGCCCATTCAGCCCGATGTGCCTCAAAGTACTTGAACGGCTTTCCATCCAGCTCCACAAGTGCCTTGCGGATAACCGGCTTGTCCTCACCGTTTCTGCGCTCGATATTCATCATCTTCGTGATCGGCATACCGCCTGCAACCCATTCATCTGCCGGTCTTGACAGATTGGAAACCTTGGAAAGGTATCCGTTGAATCCATACTGAATCAGCATGAATGCATTATATCCCAGGCTGTAGCAGTAGTCCGCATCAAAGTTTGACGGGAATGCGCATCTTCCCTCATATCCAAAGAAATGGAACTGTGTCTTGAAGCTTCCCTTGTATGTACCGGCCTTTTTCCGCTCGTCCAGCTTGTTCTTCACAAGTTCCGCGAAAAGCTTCTCGGACTCGATCAGGGAAACCTGGACATTGCCGTGCGGGTCTCTCTCAAGAAACAGCTGCTTCTGAATGGTCTCCGGAAGGATGTCAAATACCTTGTAGGACGCTGCCGTAAGACCTTTGCGGATGAATTCCTTCTTAGCAGCCCAGTCCGGAAGTGCATTGAACTCCTCGGTCTTTGAGCCTGCCAGCATCTCGCTGATCTCGCGGATCAGTGTACCGAACTCCGGAACAAACTCAACGATTCCCTCCGGAATGATCACGACACCGAAGTTGCCCTCTGTCTTGGAACGTGCCTCGACGGAATCTGCAATCTGGTCTGCGATCTGAGACAGAGACATCTTCTTCTCCGCAACCTCCTCACCGATCAGGCAGACATTCGGCTGTGTCTCCAGCGCACACTCAAGGGCGACATGCGAAGCACTGCGTCCCATAACCTTGACGAAATGCCAGTACTTCTTTGCGGAGTTGGCATCTCTCTCGATGTTCCCGATGAGCTCTGAATACGTCTTGGTCGCCGTGTCAAAGCCAAAGGAGCACTCAATGTCATCGTTCTTCAGATCGCCGTCAATGGTCTTCGGGCAGCCGATTACCTGTACGCCAACATGATTGGCCGCAAAATACTCGGCAAGAACAGCCGCATTCGTGTTGGAGTCGTCGCCGCCAATGATGACAACCGCTGTGAGGCCATGCTTTTTAGCCGTCTCGGTCGCCGCCTTGAACTGCTCCGGTGTCTCAATCTTTGTTCTGCCGGACCCGATGATATCAAACCCGCCTGTGTTGCGGTATGCATCAATGAATGCGTCATCGAACTCAACGCAGTCGTCATCCACCAGTCCGCTCGGACCACCCTTGAAGCCGAGAAGAACATTCTCCCTGTTCGTCGCCTTCAGCGCGTCATACAGACCGGAAATGACATTATGTCCGCCCGGTGCCTGACCGCCGGAGAGAATGACACCAACGACCTGCTTTTTGGAAGCGGAAGTATTGGCTCCCTTCTGGAAGGTAATCTCCTTCTTGCCATAGGTGTTCGGAAACAGACTTCTGATCTTCTCCTGATCCGCAACACTCTGGGTGGCCTCTCCCTCCCTGACACAGATGTCAGAGATTCCGTTTCTGAGCATACCCGGAAGCTTCGGCTGGTATTTCAGTCTTTCTTTCTGAAGCGGTGATATTTCCATCGTGAAAACTCCTTTCCTACATGTACAGATGTAATCTGCCCGCGCAAAGACGCAGGCTCTGTATCAGCCTCACACATTGTAGCAAACTTTCCAGGACTTTGCTGAACTTTTTATTCAGAATCATTTTTTCGCTGGATGCCGTTAAAATAGTCTGTATAATTGAATGAAGATGGCTCAAGGGCCATGCCTGAAAGGAGAATGTTCAATGGCATTTGATGGTATCACAGTTGCAAGTCTCGTCCGTGAGCTGAACGCCTTACTCGCGGATGGTCATATATCGAGAATCGCCCAGCCGGAGCCGGATGAAATCCTGTTAAGCGTCAAGACACGCTCCGGCCTGAAAAAGGTGCTGCTTTCGGCGAGTGCCTCCCTGCCCCTTCTCTATCTGACAGATCAGTCAAAACTCAGCCCGATGACTGCGCCGAACTTCTGCATGCTTCTCAGGAAGCATATTGGATCCGGTCATATTCTGTCTGTCACACAGCCTTCCCTGGAGCGGATTGTACGTTTTGAAATTGAACATTATGACGAACTCGGAGATCTTCGGAAAAAATACCTGGTTCTGGAGCTGATGGGAAAGTACTCCAATCTGATTTTTGTAGATGAGAATGAGATCATTCTGGATGCGATCCGTCATGTTTCCGCACAGACTTCCTCGCTTCGTGAAGTTCTGCCGGGGCGGCCGTACTTTGTGCCGGACTCCCTTCACAAACTGAATCCAAAGGAAACAGACGAAAACCAATTCTGTACCGAGGTGTTCGCAAAGCCGCTCCCGCTTTCGAAAGCCCTGTATACGGTATACACCGGCATCAGCCCGGTGATCGCCGAGGAGCTCTGCCACAGGGCTTCGCTGGAATCAGACCAGAGCGCCCGCGAATTTCCGGAGAATGCCCGGATTCATCTTTACCGCGTCTTCAGCGAGATGATGGAAGATGTGAAGGCAGGTTCATTTTCACCCCGGATTATCTATGACAAGGACGGTGCCCCTGTCGAATTTTCGGCACTTCCGCTGTCCATGTACGCAGACTATGAGCAGAAAGCCTTTGACTCCATGTCAGCAGTCGTCGAAACCTACTATGCCGAAAAAAGTGCTGTCACCCGGATCCGCCAGAAGTCGGCGGACCTGCGGCATGTCGTCTCCACCATCCTCGAGCGGGAATCGAGAAAGCTCTCCCTGCAGAGAAAGCAGATGAAGGACACGGAAAAGCGCGAAAAGTTCCGCATCTGCGGCGAGCTTCTCAATACCTACGGATATGATGTCCTGCCGGGTGCAGGCAGCGTCACAGTACCGAATTACTATGACGGCGGAAAGGATCTGAAGATCCAGCTCGACAGCACCCTCACGGCGCAGGAGAATGCACAGCGCTATTTTGACAAGTACGCCAGGCAGAAGCGGACAGCAGAGGCGCTCACCGTTCAGATTGAGCAGGCAGAAAGCGAGGTCCGGCAGCTGGAGGCCATCAGCACCTTTCTTGACCAGGCAGAGACGGAGGCTGATCTGGCGCAGATCCGGGAAGAGCTGGAGCAGTCCGACTATGTCAGAAAGCGGACTGTAACAGGTAAAAAGAAGGGGGCCTCACGGACAAAGAAGTCGGAGCCTTACCATTTCCGGACACCGGACGGCTATGACATCTATGTTGGAAAAAACAACCTGCAGAATGACGAACTGACCTTCCGTTTTGCCTCCGGCGGCGACTGGTGGTTCCATGCCAAAAAGATTCCGGGCTCCCACGTCATCGTGAAAACCAGAGGAACCGAGGAGCTTCCGGATGACGTCTTTGAGATGGCCGCCGGCGCGGCTGCCTACTACTCCCAGGGGCGCGGCGCGGACAAGGTTGAGATTGATTATGTAAAGAAAAAAGAAGTGAAAAAACCAGGCGGGGCAAAGCCAGGTTTTGTGGTGTACTATACGAACTATTCTATGATCGCGCGGCCTGACATCAGCAGGCTGACACTTGTAGAGTGATCCGATTTCTCATTTTTCACTCAAAACTGACACGTGCCGCCTGCTCCTCTTCCTGTCTGTAGAGACATAAAAGAGGCCAGCCGCCTATCCCCTTCCATGCATCCTCCACGCATGCCGGGCGATATCCGGCTGGCATCCTGTTTACTTATAATATTCAAAGTGAAGCTCATACAGCTTGACGGTGTCGCCGTCCTCGATTCCAAGCTTCTCCAGCTCCTTCAGGATCCCGTTGTCCTTCAGGAAATTCTGGAAGAAGCGGAAGCCCTTCTCAGACTCCAGATTCGTGTATCCGAGCATCTTGTCGATCTTCGGTCCCTCCACATGGAACAGATGCGGATCCTTCGCATCCTTCCAGCAGGTAAATGAAAGCTTGTTCCCCGGGAGATGCTCTTCCGGAAAATATTCCTGCTCGTAGACCTTTGTCTCCTTCGGAAGCTTTCTCAGCATGGAACTGACATAGTAGATCAGGTCCTTCAGGCCTTCCCCTGTGACTGCGGAGATCGGAAAGACTGCAATATCCTTCGGTCCGAATTCACGTTTCAGGCGGCTGACAGGATTCTCCCACGCTGTCCCGTCCGGGTTCTTCCCATCCTCCGGAATGGTGATCGAATCAATCTTGTTGGCTGCTATGACCTGTGGCTTTTCGCTCAATGCAACATCATAGGCAGCCAGCTCCTGATCAATCCGGTACACATCCTCGACCGGATCTCTTCCCTCTGTGGACGCCGCATCCACCACATGGATCAGGACCTTGCATCGGTCTATATGACGCAGGAACTCATGCCCGAGCCCTGCTCCCTGACTTGCCCCTTCAATCAGCCCCGGTATATCCGCCGCAACAAACCCACTGCCATCCTCAAGATCGACGACTCCGAGCTCCGGGTTCAGTGTCGTAAAATGATAATTCGCAATCTTTGGCTTCGCGTTGGATATGTGCGACAGGAGGGTCGACTTTCCAACATTCGGATACCCGATCAGTCCCACATCCGCGATCGTCTTGAGCTCAAGCTTGATCTCCAGCTCACGTGCCTCCTGACCCGGCTGGGCATATTCCGGTGCCTGCATGGTAGAGGTGGCGTAGTGCATATTGCCATTCCCCCCGCGGCCTCCCTTCAGGATCACCTGTCTGCGGTTTTCACCGGACATATCCGCGATGACTTCCCCGGTCTCGGCAAGGCGAATCACAGTCCCTGCAGGAACCCGCAGGATCAGATCCTGTCCGTCCGCCCCGTGGCATCTCTTCTTGCCGCCCGGTTCACCGTCGGTTGCGGAAAACTTGCGGCGGTGCCGGTAATCGATCAGAGTGTTCAAGCCGTCGTCCACCACAAATACGACATCGCCGCCCTTCCCGCCGTCGCCGCCATCCGGACCGCCGGATGCCACAAACTTCTCCCGGCGGAAGCTGACGTGTCCGTCGCCGCCCTTCCCGGAGCGGACAATAATCTTTGCTCTGTCTGCAAACATACTTTTTCCTTATTTACGCTCTTGTGATTTACGCTCTTGTGCCTAAGCCTGTTGAACCTGTTCGCCTTCAAAAAAAGAGGGGATTGCGTACGCAATCCCCTTTGCATCCATCTCTGTACAGCTGGATTTACTCTGCTGCTTCGGTCTCAGCCTTCTCGGTAACGATTGAAACCTGCTTTCTGAACTTGCCAAGTCTGGAGAACCTGACAACTCCGTCAGCCTTTGCATACAGGGTATCGTCCTTGCCGATTCCAACGTTCTCACCCGGATGAATATGGGTTCCGCGCTGTCTGTAAAGGATATTGCCTGCCTTGACGAACTGTCCGTCTGCTCTCTTTGCACCAAGTCTCTTGGACTCTGAGTCACGCCCGTTCTTTGTGGAACCGACTCCCTTCTTGTGCGCGAAGAACTGAAGATTCATATTCAGCATCTCTCATTCACCTCCCGCTTCGGGAATCCCCTGATCAGGGATTGACTTCCCGTTTCTGTATCCGGATATAATCCGGATAGTTCCCAGCAATCTGTTCAAGTCCAAGTACCATCGCCTTTATCAGGAGCTGGGCATCATGGTCTTTCGGACTGCTGAGCATGACTTTCAGGTAACCGCCTTCCGGGTTTTCCTCCTCTGAAAACGCAGTCTCCGTCAGACTCTCGATCGCATTGGCGGTGTTGATCGTCAGCACCGATACGGAATTGCAGATCAGATCATACTCTCCGTCATCTGCACCCGCATGTCCTTTGCACTCGAAGCCAAGGAAATCGTTTCCAGATTTGTATAACTGAATCCGGATCATCTTAAGCGTTGATCTTGTCGATCTTTACCTGCGTAAAGTACTGTCTGTGGCCATTCTTCTTGTGGTATCCGGTCTTTCTCTTGTACTTGGCAACAATAACCTTCTTTGCTCTGCCAGTGGTAACAACAGAAGCCGTAACCGTTGCGCCGGCAACATCAGCGCCTGCCTTCAGACCATCATCCGTGCTGACAGCAAGGACCTGATCAAATGTGACAGTCTCTCCATCTGCAGCCGAGAGCTTCTCAACTCTGATCTCGTCGCCTTCGGAAACCTTGTACTGCTTTCCGCCAGTTGCAATAATTGCGTACATTCAGGGCACCTCCCCTTTCTTCAATCTCGCCGAATGTGGCGTCGTCCACAAATCCCGGACGCACTTATGCCTCTCCGTGCGGCATACGAAATGCATCATAGCATGCCATTTCTCAACTGTCAAGGCAGAAATTCAGTATTTTCTGACCGTTCCCTATGACCGTTCAGCTGCCGGAAGAGCGGAACCTCCACCTTTTTCCGGGTCATCTCGACAAGTCCGAGTGCTGTCAGATCCTCTACCTTCACCTGCATCGGATCCTGCGCCGTCGACTGAGCCAGATATCTCATCAGCTGATCGTAGGATTCCTTCTCTTCCATGTTGATAAAATCCACCAGAATCATTCCGGACAGGTTTCTCAGGCGAATCTGCCTGGCGCACTCCTCTGCCGCCTCCATGTTCACCTTCAGGACGGCTTTTTCCTTGTCCCGGCCATTGATCGAATGCGCAGAATTGACGTCGATTGAGACAAGGGCTTCTGTCTGCTCGATCACGAGGTTCGCGCCGCTTTTCATATTCACCTTCCTGCAGAGTGCACGGCTCAGCTCCCGCGTCAGGGAAAAGACATTGTGCATGGAGATCATCGGATCCTGGTAAAAACGCAGCTTCTCCTTCAGGTATGGGGGCAGATAGTCTTCCAGCGCCTCATACAGATTCCTGTCATCTGTCAGAATTTCCTCCAGTTTTTCAGCCTGTACCGACTCGATCCGCTTCAGCCAACGGTCAGGCTGCCGCAGCAGAACGGTATATGCCGGGCGATACGGCGCCGTCAGAAGAAGCTGATGCATCGCACCCGTCAGATTCTGAAGCTCTTTCCGGATGTCCTCGTCGGGCGCATGTTCTGCATTTGTCCGGACAATCACCCCGCAGGAACCAAGCTGCTGTCTCATTTCTTCAAGCGTCTGCTCGGAAAACAGATGATCTCTGAGTGCCCGTCTTCTCTCCTCCTGAATCTTCCGCGAAATGCCAAGCCCCGTCCCGCTCATTTCCAGAAGCAGGTACCGTCCCGAGAGCTGTAGCTTGGTTGTCAGGGACATGCCCTTTGTGCCGAATGCCTCCCGGCTGACCTGGACAATCAGTTCATCCCCCTGCTGCACTTTGGGGGAGGATCCCTTGCGCGTATATCTCGGAGCCGCCAAGTCGTCGAGTGGAAGATACCCCTTGATCCCACGTGCAACCTCAACAAAGCAGGCGCCGGTATTTGCCGCAACCCTTTCGACACGGCCGATACAGATATCTCCAGGCTTCAGCCCGTCTGTTCTGCTGTCCGCATGGATCTCAACCGCCCGGCCGTCCTCTCCTAAGAGCACTGACAATATGCGACCACTGTATGCTTCAATCAGATACTTCATGTCCCTCACTCCATTGTGGTTCCCAGCCCGATGAGTGGGACAAACCGGTCTGATCCGGGTCTCTCCCCGCCCAGGTCTGCATAGACCTCGTCTCTGTTGATCATAAAGCGGTAAGGATCTGGCAGAAGGCCTCTGTCCTTCGCGAATGTATCCATGACCAGATCCGGGCGGATGTTTGTTCCGGAGCCCGCTGACAGAGAAAGAAAGAGATCCCCCTTCCGAAACTCCGGCTCTTCATCGGCAATGCCGCAGACTCTTTTCGGCTCCGGTGAAATGACCGCCTCATAGAGAAATGGCGCAATGTCGACTTCTTTTTCCCCCTTCTTGCCCTTCTTCACTGCATAGATGACAGGCTGCTTCACCCAGCTCCTGAACGCCTCCTGAACAGAAGAATCCCACTCATGCCCCGGCCGGAAGCTGAGCGTATAATCCGCACGCGCAACAAGGGTCATGCCCTTGTTGCCCTTCCCGAGAGGCACCTCCCTGGCATCGAGCACATGGAGTCCCTCGGGGGCAGCCTCATTCAAAAGACTGACAAGCTCCCTGCTGGAATAGGCACGGTTCAGGTCCACATCCACGTACTCCGAGTCGCTCGTCATCCCTACCCCGAGCGGGAACGCGTAGGACATCACCATGTGCGGACTGTAGCCTTCCGAAAATGTCACATCCACACCGGCCCTCCGGAGCAGCTTCTGAAAGCATCTCATCATATCGAGATGACCGATGAATTTCAAAAGCCCCTGCTTGCTGTATTGGATCCTGACTCTCATATCCGGAGCACCTTCTTTCCGTCCACCTCGTCATAGCAGATGCCACATTCATATTTCATTGCCCCGCAGGCGTTGCAGTTTTCCCTGCAGTTCGGTGTCACAATACCGTCTAACGCCCTGTGCCATTCATCCAGCAGAAACTTCTTTGTCACGCCGCAGTCAATGAAGTCCCATGGCAGAAGCTCATCCTCCGTCCGTTGCCGCCTGGTATAAAATGCCAGGTCCACTCCGGTCTTCTCCATCGCAGATACCCATCTGTCCCAGTCCCAGTATTCTGACCAGGCATCAAACAGGGCCCCCTGTCTGTAAGCCTCCTCGATCGCAGCGCCGACTCTCCGGTCACCCCGCGCCAGAAGTCCCTCGAGCACCGTCACGTAGGCCTCATGCCAGTTGTAGCGGATACTCTTGTGGTTTTTCATATCCTTCACTTCATGATTGACCGTCGATGCAAAGCCCAGATAATCACCCGGGTCATACATCACCGCCCACTGGAAGGGTGTGAATGGCTTCGGGACAAAGAAGGACGTTGATATGGAGATACTGCACTTTCCGTTTCGCTCTTCCTTCGGGATCTCATAGTACTCCTCCGCGATCTTCTCTGCCAGATGGGCGATATCCTTCCGATCCTCCTCCGTCTCTGTCGGCTGGCCGAGCATGAAATACAGCTTCACCTTGTTCCAGCCGCCTCGGAAAGCCTCCCCTGCACCATGAAGAATATCCTCCTCCGTCAGCCCCTTGTTGATGACATTGCGAAGCCGCTGTGATCCGGCTTCCGGAGCGAAGGTCAGCGAGCTCTTGCTGACATCCTGTACCTTGCTCATCACATCAAGCGAGAACGCATCGATTCTCAGGGACGGCAGCGAGATGTTGACCTGCCTCTGTCCATACTGCCCGATCAGGTAGTTCACCAGCTCCGGGAGGCAGGGATAATCGCTCGTCGACAGACTGCTGAGCGAAATCTCATCCTGCCCGCTTTCCCTCAGGAGCTGATCCGCCTGCTTCTTCAGAACCTCGGCGCTTTTGTGCCGGTTTGGTCTATAGATCATGCCTGCCTGACAGAACCGGCAGCCGCGGATGCAGCCGCGCATGACCTCTAGCACCACTCTGTCCTGTGTCACCCTCATGTAAGGGACAAGCGGTTTGTCAATATACGGCGCCTCATCCAGGTTCGCCACAGCCTGCTTCCGGATGCGGCGCGGAAGGCCCGGATAAGCAGGATCCGGGGAAAATGAAGCCAGCGTTCCGTCATCATGGTAGACCGGTGTGTAGAATGCAGGCGCATAGATGCCCTCGATCTGCCCTGCCCTGTACAGAAACTCACGCCGTGAAGTCCCGGCTTTTCTGCATGCCTTGTACAAATCGAGCAGCTCGTCGTAAACCGTCTCTCCTTCCCCGATGTAGAACAGGTCAAAGAAATCGGCGATTGGCTCCGGATTGTAGGCACAGGGTCCGCCTCCGATCACGATCGGCATACTCCCGAGGGGTGCATCCAGCCGCTCCTTCGCATGAAGCGGAATCCCCGCAAGGTCCAGAAGCTGAAGCACATTTGTATAACAAAGCTCATACTGCAGCGTAATGCCGAGAAAATCGAACACCTTCACGGGATCCTGTGATTCCAGCGCAAAGAGCGGAATCTTTTTCTGGCGCATGATGTGATCCAGGTCTGCCCATGGAGAATAAACCCGCTCACACCAGGTATCCGTTCTTCGGTTAAACATGGAGTACAGAATCTGAATGCCCAGGTGAGACATCCCGATCTCATAGACGTCTGGAAAGGCCATACAGAAGCGGATATCGATCGTCGACTTATCCTTCCGGACGACGTTCAGCTCGTTTCCGAGATACCGCTCCGGCTTCTCAACCTGGAGCAATATTTCCTCCGGAAGCGCCAGTTTATAGGATGAAGTTGGTTTCTGATTCATTCAAATCTCCTGTGGTCGATTATTTCGTGCTGATTTCATATAAAAAACTGCCCTGATAACCTTCAAATCATATCATGGGCAGCCCTTATTATTCAAATGATTCAAATGAAAAACAATGATCGAATTTATTTAAATGCCATTATCCGCAGGATACAATTCAGAAAGTTAAATGCTTTCAGAATAAGTGCTTTCAATTCATAGACGTTTTCCCCTGCGCCAGCGCAACCGCTACTGACAAAGATGGATCGCAGTACGGGACCAGTGTTGCCTGAATCGCATGATACAGATCAGGCTTTCCAGGCCATACTTTGCCTGAAACATGGTTCTCACGATCCAGCTCATGGAACCAGGAACCATGGACATGATCCAGCACAAATCTGTCAAGGTATTCCATAAACATCGCATACCGCTCTGCATATTCTGTCTTTCCGGTCACCCGGTATAAAACTGCCGACGTATTGATCGCCTCAGCCAGTACCCAGTGCATCCGCTCATGCACCACAGGTTTCCCATCCCAATCCGTCGTATAAACGAGTCCCGGCGCTCCATCACTGTCCCATGCATCCGCAACAGCCCTGCCAAACAGGTGCTCTGCTGCCTCTACATAGTGCTTCCTCACACCGCTGTCTGCATCGTCCGGGTACATGGAGAGCGCAAACTGTGTAATCAGCCTTGCCCATTCAATCCCATGACCGGGTGTTGCGCCAAACGGCTTGAACTGGTCATCCGGATGATCCTTGTTGAAGTCCGGCTGCGGCACCCAGTCTTCGGAATAGTGCTCCGGAATTCTCCAGCTGCAATCCTTTGCCCAGCCAATCACATGATCGATAATGCTCTTTGCCCGATCATGATAGACTGCATCTTTTGTGACATCCCAGGCTGCCAGAAACGCCTCAACCGAATGCATATTGGCATTGAGACCGCGGTATGAGCTGAGTGCCGTAAATTCTGTATTCCAGTTGTCATATGCCAATCCGCTCTTTTCATCCCAGAACTTTTCTGTATAGGTATCCAGTGCAAGCCTCAGCAGATTTTCAGCTCCTGCTCCCCTGGTGCAGACAATCTCTGAAAGAGAAGATGCGCCTGCCTTCTCTGCAAGAACAAGAGAGGAAGACGCAAGAATTGCAAAGGCATGTGTATAGCAGAGTTTTCCGGAAACTGGTGTGCCATCTGCCTTGATTCCTTCAAACCATCCACCGTTTTTCTCATCCCTTGCACCTTTTGCAAGTCCTCTCATCGCATCAAAAGCCTGCTGCTCATACTGCTTTTTACCAAGAAGGCAGCCCAGCACATAGCTGTGGGCATAGCGTGCCGTCTCGTAGGTATCCCGGCTTCTGTCTTTCCATGGCGTCCCATCATCGCCAAGGTAATAAGCCGTCCCGTCCGGAGCTGCGAACTTCTTTCCAAATTCGAGAAGCGTATCCCGGACCTCCTTCAGGAATTTTTTGTTTTCTGCTGTATCCAGTTGATATTTTCTATCCATGTCATCCGTCTCCTGTTGATTTATTGCGTCTTTCTCTGGAGTTCCCGTCTTTCTCAGTGCCTCGGCACTGCAGAGTGTTTATTCAAGTATACAACAGCCAGTCTGATTCATCATCTGTATTTAGCCATTTAGCCTACGCACGTTGATATGCTCCCTTCGAGGTAGATAAACGGAATAATACATATTTTTTTCTGATGTACAGAGAAACAGATTTACAAACAGACGATAGAGAGCTTCTAGCATGTCCTAGAGAACCATTATTGTGAATGAATGATGGTTGTGACAGAGGGTGTCGCAGCCTTGTCACGCACCCTGATCTCTGCCTCACGATTCTTCCACTAAAAACACTCTTGCCTGCCAGTCTCCCTGTGGCACTGTTGAAGACAGTACACCACTGGCAGCATCGGACAGAAGCAACCCAATCTTCATAAGTTCATCTCCGTAATGGAACCCAGGCTCTTTTTCCATGGCCTTCCATGACCAGTCTGTCTGGTTTGCCTCCTTGACTATATAGCGGGTGTCTGTATCCAAGCCCTGCAATCTCATTCTACGAAATCCTGCATTCACTGGCTGCTGAAAGCGGAAGGCAAATACAAGTGCCTGCTTCTGATTTGCGGAGACAACCATCCACGCGGCGTCATTTCCTTCAAATGGGCTGACCAGCCGGTGCATGCAGCCTTTCTGAATAAAGCCTCTCCACCTTTTGATGAAAGCGACCTGCGCTTTCATCTGTTCCTTTTCCTCTATCTTCAGCTGTGTGATGTCCAACTCATAACCGAATGCCCCGAAAGCGGCTACTGTGCCTCTTGTAAACATCGATGTTATTCGATGTGTCTGATGGTTCGGTACTGCAGAAACATGATTGGATATACAGCTGAGCGGATAGACCAGCGATGTTCCATATTGAATCTTTACCCGCTCGGCGGCATCCGTGTCATCGGATGTCCATGCCTGAGGCGCATAGTACAGCATCCCCGGGTCGAATCTTCCACCGCCGCTCGCGCAGGACTCAAAAAGGATAAGTGGAAACCTTGTTGTCAGTCTCTCATAGAGCTCGTAAATCCCCAAAATCTGTCTGTGCAGAACCTTCCCCTGGCTGACTGCCCCCTGTCCTCTAGACCACGCCTGGCTGATGCTGCGGTTCATATCCCACTTTATGTAGGAGATTCTTGAGCTTTCGATCAGCTTTTCGAGCGTCTCGAATAGATAATTCACCACCACGGGTTTGGAAAGATCAAGGACTAGCTGGTGCCTTCCAAGGCACAGAGGCCTGTTCTCTGCTCCAAGCACCCATTCCGGATGCGCGCGGAATAGATCACTGTCCGGGCTTACCATCTCCGGCTCAATCCACAAACCAAATTTCATCCCCCGGGCTTCGATTTTCTCTGATAATCCCTGAATGCCATCCGGAAGCTTGCGGATATCCGAATACCAGTCCCCAAGAGATGACGTTGCGTCATCCCTGTGTCCAAACCAGCCATCATCCAGCACGAACATCTCCACACCCAGGTTCTTTGCCTGCTCAGCGATTTCCAGAACTTTTTTTTCATCAAAGTTCATATAGGTCGCTTCCCAGTTGTTAACGATAATTGGCCGCTCCCGATCGCGCCAGTATCCTCTAGCCAGTCTGGTCCGAAACAGCTGATGAAACGTCCGACTCATGCCATCCAGACCATGATGCGAGTATGTCAGAACGGCTTCTGGCGTACAAAACACACTGTCTTCTTCGCCCATCCCCAACGCCCAAGAAAACCCCTGCGGATGAATGCCAATCATCACCCGAGACACACCCATCGTGTCCACTTCGACCTGTGCTAGAAAATTTCCGCTGTAGACAAGGCTTATACCAATTGCTTCTCCGTTCTGCTCATCTGTATTCGGACGGGTCAGTGCAAGGAACGGATTGAACTGATGGCTGCTGTGCCCTCTCATACTTCCGATGCTCTGGATTCCCAGATGAAGCGGATGGCGATCCACGTAACGCTCCCTCAGAGAAGCCCCGGCCAGATCGATCATATCGTACTGGGAGTCTGGCAGATCCAGGTTCAGACTCATTGCCCGTTTCACGACCATGGACTTTCCTGATTGATTCCGGATTCTCACATGGCGCGTGATGACAGGCATATCTCTATAAATAGAGTAGTACAGATCAAGCTTTGTGCCATCCAGAGGATCCTCCAGTTTCAGGATCAGTGTCTGTGCTTCATCGGGCTGTTCCACGTAAGTTGCAGGAAGGCTAGGAATCCGCGGTTTTCCCTCCTGCACAAGATACCCCTTATAGCAGAAATGGCTGAGCGTATTCCCGCCCTCTCTTTCGATCTCCAGCGCAGGCTGTCTCATATCGCCTGTTCCAAAAGTCGGATATTCCTGCCGGATATGCTCCCGCGAATAGGTGGTGCTGCCCCAGCAAACGCGGCCATCTCCTGCCTCCTCGTCAAATACACACGGTGCCATGTCTCTATGCGCCAGCTCCAGAAGCCATGAGAAACTTTCCCTGTCATGCAGCCTTTCACCAAAGTAAATCTGTCCTATCTCTCCATCAGGAAGCACCATCATGATGTAACTGATCTGATCATTACACAGATGGAAAAATCCTGCCTTCTCATGTACGATCGTCGGCATGAACTGTATCTCCCGTTACTGCTTCATATGATCCAGTGCTTGTCCTAAATCTGCCTTCAGTTCCTCGATTTCTTCCAAGCCTGCATGCAGACGAATCAGGCCGATGCGTTCTGCAGGCACCTCCTGATCATCCCTGAACATGACAATATATGGCTCGATCAGGCTTTCATATCCGCCCCAACTGACAGCTCGTTTAAATAGTTTCACCTGATTCGTCAGCTTCCGGATCTGTTCCCTATCGGTTGTTTTCAGTTCAACTGAGAAAAGCCCGCTTCCGCCCCGCATCTGTTTTTTCGCAAGTTCATATTGTGGAAACGATGGCAGCAGTGGATAGTTCACCTTCCTCACTTCTGGTCTGCCTTCCAGAAATTTTCCAAGTTCCAGAGCATTCTGGTAATGGACAGCCATTCTGATGTGAAGTGTACGCAGCGACCGCAGGATCTGCCACGCCATGAACGGATCAGGAACCGGCCCGAGCTGCATGAATTCCTGGTTGAAAATCACATCGATATCTTCTTTGCTTCCGCAGATCACACCCCCGATTAGGTCTGAGCTTCCTCCAAGGTACTTCGTTGCAGAATGTACAACGAGATCAATTCCGAAGTCGATCGGATTCTGGAAAATCGGCGTTGACCACGTATTGTCTATAATCGTTTTGATTCCATACTTCTTTGCCAGATCCGCAACTGGCCTGAGCGGCTGAAGTGTAAACGTGAATGTTGCTGGACTTTCCAGATAGATCAGGCGGGTGTTTGGTCGGATCGCCTCTTCAAACTGTTCGACACGGATCCCTTCCACATAAGTCACTTCTACGCCAAAGCGTTTCAGATACTGACCAAACAGTTTGTGGGCCCATCCATAAACGCTGTCAACACAGACAACATGATCCCCTTCCTTCAAAAACGCCATACTTGCCTGGGTGATTGCTGCTACCCCCGATGAGACCAGCTTCGCCCTTTCGGCATGCTCCAGCGCGGCTATCTTCTTCTCACAGAGGTTTACTGTCGGATTGTTTCCTCTTGAATAGATATAGTTGTCCTTCTCATCCTGCAGTGCTTTCTGAAACTCTTCAAAATTTTCAAAACAGAAGATCGATGTCTGAAACAGCGGTGGTGCCACCGAATGTTCCGGGAAATGATTTTCCCCCATGTGATGCAAGATCTCCGAGATACTTCTGCCTTCTCCCATTTCATTCATCCTTTCACTCCGCCGTCTGTCAGACCGGCGACAATATATTTCTGTCCGATCCCGAATACGATCATCGTTGGAAGCAATGATACCACGATCCCTGCACTCATCAGGTCCCAGCTGACTCCTGCCTTGGAGATGAAGGAATTGAGTGCAACCGGAACGGTATATTTAGCTGCTTTATTGATCATCATCACCGCAATGAACAGTTCATTCCAGATATTTACAAAGGCAAAGCAAAATGTTGCTGCAATCCCAGGCATTGTCAACGGAATCACCACATATAACAACGACTGTCCCATGTTACATCCGTCTATTTTTGCGGCTTCCTCCAAGTCTTCCGGGATTCTGTCAAAAAAGCTCTTAGCCATCAGTGTGCAGAAAGCGACAACTGTTGCCACATAGATTGCAGCAAGCACCCCCAGATTATCCACCAAGTGACGCTTTGAAAAGAACATGAACAATGGCAGCATGATCATAAAGCTGGGCACGGTCTGTGTAAAGTATAAAAGAATCTGGACAAAATCCCTCATTTTTCTTTTTCGAATCCGTGACAGCGCAAAACCACTGATCAATGCCAGTATCATGGCAACTATGGACGAAGACAAGGTTACCATCATGGAATTTCCAAAATACTGGCCAAAATTCGCATACGTGAAAAGCTTCTGGTAGGCTGCCAAGGTCGGATGCCTTGGCCAGTAGACCAGCGGTTTCGCATACAATTCTTTATTTCCCTTAATACTGGTGAGGAAAATCCAGAAAAGAGGCAGCACCGCCATGAACAAATAAATAGCAAGAATAAGAAAACGGAAAACTCCTCCGGCTGTTCTTTTGATTTTTCTTCTGCTCATCACATATCCTCCTTGGTTGCCTTGGTAACCCTCAGGTAGATAAGTGCATACACCAGCAGAAGCACCATGATGATGAACCCATATGCAGAGCCCTGACCGTAGTCAAATTCTTTATAGACTTTGTTGATCATCATTGTTCCAAGAATATGTGTGCTGTTCACTGGTCCTCCATTTGTCATCGCATAGATCAGATCCGGGAAATTTACGATCCACATGCTTCTGAGCAACACGGTACTGACGATAGTTGGCTTAATATAAGGGATTGTTACATGGAACAACTGCTGCCACTTCGATCCTCCATCGATTGTTGCCGCTTCATACAGTTCTTTGGGGACCGACTGGAGGGCTGCCAAAAGCATGATCCCAAAATATGGAATCCCATACCAGACATTTGCAATAATGACACTATACATCGCGATTTTCGGATCTGAAAGCCATCCAATGTTGCTTTGGATAATCCCCGCCTTCATCAACAGGTCATTGATCACTCCAAACTGTCCGTTAAACAGCCATGACCAGATCAGGCCGATCGCAAAACCACATAATGCCCAGGGGTAGAAGACAAAACCACAGTAAACGCTCCGCCCCCGGAAAGGCTTACGTAAAAGCAGGGCAAGGATGAATCCCAAAAGAAACTGAAATACAAGCGACAGCACCAGCCATTTGAGCGTGTTGAGCAAAATCTTTAGGAAACTCACACTCGTACTGAAGATGACTGCCTTTAGATTGTCCAGCCCGATAAACTTGATGTCCTTTACGTTGTACAAATTATAGGACTGAAAAGCCATCAGACCGCCCTTGATCAGTGGAGCAAAAATAAACAGCACAATTACTGCTAGAGTTGGCAGTATCATCAGCAGATACCATCTATCCTTTTTCATCCAATCTCCTTATCGAGAAATGAGCTGTGGTCTCCACCACAGCTCATTTCAAACATCTTCTATTTATCTGACAACATGTACCGTTTCAGAGATGTCCAGAAGCAATGATGTTTATGCGTGATGATCAGACGACTCATTAATATCCCCAGTAGTCCTTGCAGGTTTTGATCATATCGTCTGCGGTACTCTGCCCTAGCAGGAAGCTCTGGTAAGCAGCAAGATGCACCGTGGAGCTGTACTCAGCAAATTTCGGATCATCCAGCGGGAATCTGGTGAAGACCGTTGCATCATCGTTCATCTCTTCTGTCCATGCTTTATAAACCGGAAGTTTGAACATGTCAGAAATATCATAGGCCCCCTTATTCACCGGAAGTGCCCCATAAAACTCACATATTTTTGCGTTCACTTCAGCAGAAATCATATATTTTATGAATTCAAAGGCTTCCTTGGGATGTGCGGAATTCGCTGCAACTGCCAAGCCGGCAAAGCCATAATCCAGATAACGCTTTCCAGATGCACCAATCGGCATCGGGATGACCGTATACTGATCCGTGTCAAGAGAGTCTTTCACAGAGCTGACAGCATCCGGATCCTGAACCAGAAACGGAGTCGTCCCCGACACAAAACCGTTGATCTGTTCGTTGTAACCCCAGTTCACAGAATCTTCCGGACTGCACTCTGTGTAGAGCTCATAATAGTCTTTCATTGCCTTGCGTGCACCTTCCGTATCCATATAAAACTTTCCATCATTCGTAAGGTACAGATTGTCCGGACTGATTTCCGGGACTTCCGTTGCCCACATGATATCTGTCGTCTTGCAAGGTGACCCGGTTCCTCTCAGTGCAAAAGCATACTGGCCTTTTGACTTATCTGTAATCTTCTTGCAGACCTCCAGGAATTCATCTGTCGTCTTCGGCATCTCAGTAATTCCTGCGTCCTTCAGAATATCTGTTCTGACCATCATGCCTTTTACATATAGATATTGTGGAATAAAATAAGTTGCATCCCCCATAGAGGAACCAGCGAGCAATGCCGCGTCAACCAGTTCGTCCTTTCCGTTCCAATCTGATACAAGATCATCTAGTTTATATAGCCAGTCGTTATTGATCCACGCCCCAACAGTATTGTCACGAATCTCTACAATATCCACATCCTGGTTTGCCGATAGCATGGATGCCACTTTTGTCTCAGCAGACTCGTAGGGCGGCGAGACAAGTTCAATGGTCACGCCGGGGTGATCATCCTCATAAGCCTTGATGGTATCCTCCAGCACCAACGTTCTTTCAGGAGATGTCATCGTCTCCGCGAATGTCAATGTAACCTGGTCATCTGCATGAGCGGTTACCACTCCGCCCAAAGCGAGCACAGCTGTCAAGCCTACGATTAGTGTTTTTTTCATATGAGACCCTCCTTTTCTCCATTTTCAACCACATGTTGAAATATTTTATATAATTAAATATTAATAATCGGACATTCTTTTGTCAATATTGATTATGATCCACCTTCCAGACAATTTCTGTTTATACACTTGATTCCAAAAACAAACACAGGAAGCCAGAACGAGTGCTATCCCCAATTATGTATAACCATTTTTATGCACTATTTTCGCATGGAAATGATTTTTTATGTTGGAATGAATATAGTATGATCATTCAAATCGGACAATGGATTATTAGGAATAATATTTTGGTTATTGTTGAATATTCGTTAATTATTTCATGTTTATGTTATATTTTCCAAAATAATATTTGTTTTTATAGAAGGACAAAGAGTCTCTCCTCTTTCTAACTTAATTTCGTAACATTCATTCTCCAGGTCGATCATGACTTCCGTCCCGTCTGAGAAAACTGTCCGCTGCCTTTTCCAGTCCCCAAGGAACTCATGCCGGGTCATCTGTTCAAAAGCCACTTTCTTGTGAATCTTTGCAACAGCATCACTTCTGCTGATCTTCTGCTGCAGCGTGTACGAAACACCTCCATCATATGTGCCGTCAATATTCGGATAAGCGCCGTTGCGGATCAGATAGGGTGCTCCTCCGTTCAGAAGCGCATACAGCATTTGATCGGGCTGATCGTCCTGCTTGTCCATGATCCATGGCGTGATCACGCAGTCGTGATAGACCAGGTTGAACAATGGAACTGGAACACCCTTCTGCGGTGCGTCGGGTTGTTGAAGCTGGAAGTAGTATGGCGCATAATGGCAGAACACTAGGCTATTCATGGCCCAGTCCGAAACCTCTTCCGAACTCGGAATCACTCCGTGCGCTGTCATCCATCGAAAGCATTGTTCACGCCCCTGCAGGCAGTCGCGTCTCGTCATCCGGTGTCTTGGATTCGCACACTCGTCCCCTTCATTGCAGGTAAAAACATCTAGATAGGTACAGTCTGGATGAATGCCATGTGAAAAGACTTCCTGGTAATTTCTTTTCACATAGTAGACGGCTTCTGTCGCGGACAGATACTCCTGAGGCCCCCCTGCCCATCTATTATGTTGCGGAATCGTTCCGTCCATACTGATACATGCATAATCCTCATCAAAGGAAGGTGCATTCTTATAAAAATCGCGATACTGGTCATGCAGTCCGATCTCATATCCCCACGCGTGAACACTGTCTACGAGATTCTTCAGTCCTTCCCAGCCTCCGGCCTCTTTGCATGCCGGGATATAGTCCGGATGACAATTGTCATAACCAGGCTCCGCCCAGCCATCCAGATGAAGATAGAGATTTTTCACGCCCATGTCATGCAATCTGCCAATCTCCTGCCGCCTCTGCTCAAATGTGACAAGGCTGTTGTTCTTCTCTGGATTCTCCGGGTCGAAGAAATCAGACTGCGGGTTCACATGGGTTTTGATCCCCATATGGACAAACTCAGCCCCTGCAAGTTTCTTCAGACCTGGCAGGCGTACCTCCTTTTCCCGAAGTGTCGCCGCAAGGCCATTTTCAAACACATAAGCTCTGTATATTCTGCAAAGATCGTTGTAATCGGTATTCTTCCGGAACGAATATCTCATCACACGTCTGTCGCTCATTCGTCCTAGGCTCGGATCCCACTGCGTCCATATATGCGTGTACGGACCGTTCGCAGGATGATCTGCCTGAACGCGCCCATTCCATGGTGTCAGAGCAATCGCTAGATATCCGCATGACGCGCGAACCTGCCCATACCAGGGCATATAGCTTCCCGCTGTCATGTACATGCCATCAAAATGAAGCTCCTTTATCCCCTCTTTCCAGTCATTCGGAATCAGCAGTCCCTGCCCCTCGTTCAGAAGCGTGTACCAGTCAGTTCGCTTCTTTTCAAATGCTATCGGCCCCGGCCAGAGAACGCACTTGACTGTATCCGGCCTCGGAACAAATGGATTTGGAGAGGCGACATCCGGGAGCGGAGCAGCCTCATCTTCACCCCTTCCGTCTTCCCGAAGCGGAATCCATTCGAAGTACACGTCCTCCGATGCGTCCTCCACCCATACATAGGTTTCAAATGCGGGAATACCTGTAAGCCCCTCGTAGCGGCTCCTGATCCCACAGCCGACGCCGTTCTCGACTGGTGTATGCCGGATCAAAGGTGCTTGATCAAAATATACAGTCTCTTCATTTGCGAGCTTCAGACAAGGCCTGTACCCTGCTGTCCATGTCCACTCTTCATCATCTGCGGTGATACTGATCTGAAGTGTTATTTCGTCAAGGCTGATGATTGTGCGTCCGCTTCTTCCTGATATTCTCATGCTATTTCTCTCTTTCCTGGCTCTCTCACATGTCCGTCTGCGCAGTCCCCTGGATGTTCCCTCAACAACCTGCGCAACTGCACCTGTTCTCTCTTTCCGATCTGTTTTCCGGATGATATAACTGTATTACACAACTTTTTCATGATATCACACAAGCAGAAAGGACATCCACATGAATATCATGAGTAGCGAACTGGAAGGCCGTCTGGATCATTGGATCCACACACTGCGTGAAGATTTGTACACTCCGGCATTTCCTCTGCACTGGGAGGTCTGCCACCCTGATCATCCAGTGGGCATAGGCGATCTTAACAGCCAGGTATTTCATCCAGTCGAAGAAGGGTATACTTGGGGTTTCTCATACCAGTATGCATGGTTCCGAACCACTTTCAAAGTACCAGAAGATCTGGACGGTGCCTATCTGGTGATGGATCTTCAACCAGGCCATGAAGCAACCGTCTTCGTAAATGGAGAAGCCTTCGGCGCCTGGCGCGCGGACTGGATCAAATATCCCCATCACTTCATGGTTGACAACTGGCTGTCGGAGCATGCAAAAGCTGGCGATACATACACGATCTGCATGGAGGTCTATGCTGGCCATTATTACACCGGACAAGAGAGCATAGCCTGTGCGCCTGGTCCTCTTCTTCCTGGTCTTCATTGTGATCAGCTGAAAGAAGGAAACCGTGTCACTCTCGGCCACGGGACGATTGGTACCTGGGATGAAACCGCCTACCAGTTGTTTATGGACGTTGATGTTTTGTCCAGCCTTCTCAAAACATTGGATCCAGATTCCCTTCGGGCGGCTAAAATCGCGGATGCGCTCGAAGCGTTCACAATGACAGTGGATTTCGAGCAGCCAAAAGAAAAACGCGATGAAGACTACAGAAAGGCTCGAGCCGTTCTTCGCCCCGCTCTTCAAGCTGAAAATGGATCAACCATGCCTATTTTCTCAGGAATCGGGAATGCGCACCTGGATCTTGCCTGGCTCTGGCCGATGCACGAGACCTACCGGAAAACAGCGCGAACTTTCGCGGCACAGTTGCGCCTATTGGACAAATATCCGGAATACCTATTCCTCCACAGCATGCCTGCCTGCTATGAGATGTGCCTTGAAAAATACCCCAAGCTTTACAATCAGATTCTGAAGAAGATACATGAGGGTCGCTGGATTGCCGAAGGGGCTATGTGGGTGGAGCCTGACACAAATATGGCAGGGGCAGAAGCACTTGTTCGACAGATCCTTTATGGCAAAAAGTACTACAAGGAGGAGCTCGGAGTGGACAGTGTCCTGCTCTGGCTGCCCGATACCTTCGGGTATTCCGCTGCACTTCCACAAATTCTGAAGAAGACAGGTATCCGATACATGGTGACCCAGAAAATTTTCTGGTCCTACAATGAGGGGGAACCTTTCCCATATCACTACTTCAACTGGGAGGGAATGGATGGTTCGAAGGTAAAAGCCTTCTTACCGACCAGATATGAATATTATCCATCCCCTGAGGAGATGAAAAAGGTCTGGAAGAACCGCACTCAGAAACGGCATCTGGATGAATTTCTAATGCCCTTCGGCTATGGCGACGGAGGAGGCGGACCGACCAGGGATCATATCGAGCTGATCCGCCGACAGACGAACCTGGAGGGAGATCTGAAGATGAAGATCGAATCCCCTATCCGCTTCTTTGAACGCATGGACGCGCAGGGCGGTCCGGTTCATACCTATGGCGGAGAGCTATATTTCACCGCGCACAGAGGAACCTATACGGGACAGGCGATGATCAAGAAGCTAAACCGACTAACAGAGATTCTGCTCCGGGATCTGGAATATTTCAATGTGCTTTCATCACTGCAAAAAATCGATCGTCCTGAGGCAGCTGCCGCCTCTGCTCACAGAGGATACATCTGTTCACAATACAAGATAGAGACCATGTGGAAAGAACTGCTGCTTCATCAGTTCCATGATATTCTCCCTGGTTCCTCAATCGGGAAAGTCTATGAAGAGGCCGAGTTACGTCTGACCCGTCTGGTTGATCAGATCAGAAACGAAATTGACCATATTCTGAACAGTCTGACCATTGCCGGAGAGAGTGATCATTCAGATGACGATTCAGTCAGACAGAATGCAGAATTTACTTTCTGGAATTCTCTTTCACATACAACCAGCCGCTTGATTCAGGTTCCGGACGATGTAGCCGGTACCATCGCAGCTTATGTTCGCGATGGAAAGGATGTCGAGCTGTTGTCTGACGACGGAAGGCATTTCCCAGTCTATGCAGAACCGGATGAAAGCTTTACTACACGGATTTCCGCTGATGGGCTGTCCAGCACGACTTGCCGTATAGCCGTCCTGTCTAAGGAGGACATGTCCAGTTCCGCTACAAGTTCAGATACCCGCAGCGCTGAAAAACCGGTTGCCCTTGCCCATTATGATGCAAAGCAGAACAAAATTATCCTGGAAAACTCAAAAATCTCCATCTGTTTTAACAGCAATGGGGAAATCACTTCATTTGTGAGAAAGGAAACCGGAATGGAATTTTCCGGCGGAAGCATGAATCATTTCCGCCTTTTCAAGGATGTTCCAAGAAAATTTGACGCATGGGATATCGATTCGAATTACGTTCAGCAGGAGATCCCTGCCCTTTCCGGCGCACACCTCGTGATTGAAAAAAGCGGAGGCTCTTCAGCAGTTCTCAGACTGACAGGAATGATCGGTTCCTCCTCTCTGAATCAGACCATCGAGCTTCCTACCGATTCGGAGGTCGTTGTGTTTGATTCGGTAATTGACTGGAAGGAAACGCACCGGCTTCTGAAGGTAGAAGCACAGACAAATATCCTAGCAGAAAACGGAATCAACGAGATTCAATTCGGCTATCTCGAACGTCCCGCTAACCGGTCACGTATCTATGATCAAGAGCGATTTGAGGTCTGCAACCACCGCTATTCTGTCCTCTGTGAAGAGCAACGTGGTTTTGCAGTGCTGAATGACTGTAAATACGGAATCAGCATGGATCATGGGGCTCTGGCTTTGTCACTTCTTACCGCTTCTGCCTGCCCGGATGATCATGCAGACCGCAGAACGCATCACTTCCGCTATGCATACACAGCCTTTAACAGCGGTTTCAGTGAAAGCCGTGTTCCGATGTATGCAATGGAGCTGAATGAGCCCAAGCGAATCACGCAGGCAATCAGAGGAGATGGAATCCATCAGCTGCTTCGTATCGAAAAGGATGGCATCTTCCTTGAGTCAGCAAAGCTTGCCGAGGATAGAAGCAGAGATATCATCCTGAGGCTCTATGAAGGTCTGAAGACTTTGACCCCCTGCAGCTTCCGCACCGGTTTCCCGGTCCGCAGAATTCAGGAATGTGATATGCTGGAAAATCCGATTTCCGACATTCCTTTCGAAAAAGAAGGGTTCTCCCTTTGCTTCCATGCGTTTGAAATCAAGACAATACGGATCACTCCTGCATGATCTGAGCGATCCGTTGTTGATATATCACTGATTCGCAAGTGTGTAGATCGCCGCTGCTGTCATCTTCGCAGACTGCAGCAGGCGGTCCACCTGTATATATTCATTTGCGTGATGTGCCATTTCCGGTTCACCAGGGAATACAGGCCCGAACGCAACCATATTCGGAAATATCTTCGCATACGTTCCGCCGCCAATAGCCAGCGGAGCATCTGCTCTTCCCGTAAACTCTCTGTACACACCCATCAGGCTTTTGACCAGACTGGAGTTCTTTTCAACATAAAGATATGGAGTTACTCGCTCTTCAAGCAGTTCCAGTCCGTACTGTTCAAGCGCCGCCCCTAGTCTTTCGTGTACCAGCTCTGGCGTACAGTTTCTTGGATAGCGAATATCCAGATTGAAGAACATTTCCTCATTGCTGAAGGCAATCATCCCGAGGTTGACTGTAGTCGCTCCCATTTCGGGATCTGTTCTGTGGATCCCGAGGGATTCTCCGTTTGTCTGGGTACCGATCTGATCACAGACAAAATCTGCCAGCTTCTGAAAATCTCCACCAATTTTAAGATTGCGCACAACCAAAAGCAGGCGGATTACAGCGCTGACGCCAAGCTCCGGTGTACTTGCATGGGCACTGGCGCCTTCCGCTTCGATGACCGTATTGCCATTCTCATAACGCACCGTGACGCCTTCTGCAATCGATTCTGTCCTGCTTTGCCGAGCCATATCTGCTGTTTTTCCATTGTCATCTTTCTGTAGGAGATGTCTCTGACCGCCTGCACTTCACCGGCATATGTTATGGAAGGAAACCCGGAGGTTTTTGATTGCAAGAATATCATTCTGTTTGTTATTCATGGATCTGGATCTCCCTCCACCTTACTTTCTGAGCTTTGGATCAAATGCATCCCGCAAGCCGTCCCCAAGAAGGTTGAACGCAAGCATCGTCACAGAGATGGCAAGTGCCGGAAAAATCAGCTCGTGTGGGTAGTACGTCATCTGCTGCTGACCAAGTGCTGCCATGGCACCCCACGATGTAAGCGGTGGCTGAATTCCCATGCCCAGAAAACTGAGAAATGCTTCTGAAAAGATGAAAGATGGAATTGCAAAAGTGGTATTGATGATGATAACGCTCATGGTGTTTGGAATCATATGTCGAAGGATGATCTTCAGGGAGGAGGTTCCGAGTGTTCTTGCCGCCATCACATACTCACTCTGTTTCAGCTCGATCACCTGGCCTCGGATCAGTCTGGCGAGTCCTGTCCAGCTCGTCACGCACAAGGCAACCAGAAGGGACCCCATACCTTTCCCGAGAAACAGCGAAAAAATGATGACGACAACCATGTACGGAACGCTGACGACAATATCTTCTCAATCAGGATCATGCTATAATGGCGCAAAAGGAGGAAACGAAGATGTCAGAATTTGAACATGTTACGCCGGAGGAAGCCGGGATCGACTCTTCCGCGATTGAAGCCTTCCTTAGGGAAGAAAAGAAGGCCGGCGTGGAACTTCACAGCTTTATGATTGTCAGAGATGGAAAAATTGCCGCCGAGGGCTGGGCTTCGCCATATAGAAAAGACCTGAGGCATCCGATGTACTCATTTTCAAAGACACTGACTGCAACAGCAGTCGGCTTTGCCGTTCAGGAGGGGCTCCTGTCACTCGACGATCGGCTGACCGACCTGTTTCCGGAGTACTGCCCTCCTGTTATTTCCGATCATCTTGCAAAGGCTGATCTGCGCAGTCTCCTGACAATGAGCTGCGGTCACAAGAGCGAAATGACCATGGCGGAGGCAGAACGCTTTGACGGGAACTGGATTCGCGCATTTCTCGCGCATCCCTTCCACTTTGCTCCGGGAACGATGTTTCAGTACAACACCTGGGGAACTGATCTGGCGGCTGCAGCCCTCCAGAAGAAGTCCAGTCAGACGCTGATTGAACACCTGACACCCAGGCTTTTTGAACCGCTCGGCATCACAGATGCCACCTGCGCTTCAAGAAACATGGGGGATGATTTCACAAAAACCGTGCAGGGCGGCGGCTGGGGCATGAAGCTGACCACGCTCGACATGGCAAAGTTCATCTGGTTTCTGGAGCAGGACGGGGTCTGGGACGGAAAGCGTCTGCTCAATCATGACTATATAGCGCAGATGTCCGCCCGACAGATTGAAACCGACAATGAGATTTACAACAACGGAGACATCACATCCAACTGGCTGAAGGGCTATGGTTTTCAGAACTGGCAGTGCGACGTCCCCGGGATCTGGCGTGCCGATGGGGCATTCGGGCAGTTCGGTCTGGTCATCCCGCAGAAAAACGCCGTTGTTGTTCTGACCTCCTGCGCGCTGAACACGGAAGCGGAGCTGAATATTGTCTATGATACGCTGCTTCCTGCAATGAAAGGAGACGGTGCAGCTGAACCTCTCCCGGAGAATCAGGCGGCGCTTTCCTCCCTTCGCTCCTGTTTGGAAGACTGGCAGCTTCCTGTCCTCTGGGGGATACGGGCTCCTCTGCTTGAAAAACAGTACGGAAAAATCCGCTACATCGCAGATTCTGACTCGTATCCTTCTGTAGAGGACTTTATCGCAGGTCCCGGATACTTTGAAAAAGATGGGCTTTCGATGAAGGCGGTTACCTTCCGGTTCGAGGACAATGTCGCGTACCTTGACTTTGAACTCAACAAAAAGGCTGAACATGCTGCGCCTGCTTTCGCGTTTGACCCCTTCAGTCCTGCCGGCCGCACGATTCCGAAGGGAAATGAGCATCTGATCTGCCATGATGATGATCCGGCTGATGCGGTCACGCAGACACTTGCAGTCGGAATGGATGGCAAGGTACGCACAAGCCGCCTGACACGCTACAGCTTCACGGCATCCGGTACCTTCACCAGCCCGTCAACCTTTGACATCAATGTCCGGAACACGGAGATGATCGAATCGGTCAATATCCGTGCAACCTTCTTCCGCGGCATGCTGAATCTCGAGGCCGTGGGGTCGATTCCGGAAAACAGCGTCCTGACCATCCGGGACATCTCCGGTGTGCATTTCAGCTCCCAGAGCTGACCGGGACATCATCCTGATCGCTGGTATGCCCCTCTCCTCTGTACCACCTGACGGAAAATGCAGCACCTGACGGAAAACCGGGAGTCTGGATCTCTCCAGTCTCCCGGTTTTCCATATACTGTGTTATGTTTCTCTCGCTATCAGCGTCTTCCAGAAGTCTTCCCGCCGGAGCATGTAGGCGGGAACGTCCATTCCATAAACGCTCTGAAGCAGGCTCCTGCTCAGCACTTGATCTCCTGGCCCTGCCGCAAGTACGCGTCCATCCTTTAAAAGAACCAGTTCATCTGAAAGATCCAGCGCCAGTGACAGATCATGGCAGACACTGATCAGGGTGTTGGGAACGGTCCTGCCATCCGGCAGCGTCGTCTGTCGCTTTTTCCAGCGGATCAAAAGCTCTGCGAGCTCTGCCTGGTATTGGAGATCCAGGCTGCTGGCCGGTTCATCCAGCAGCAGAATCGGTGTTTCCTGGGCAAGCGCCCGGGCAAAGAATACACGCTGAAGCTGCCCGCCGGATAGCTCTGTGATCGGACGATCCGCAAGTTCCTGCAGGCCTGCCTCCTCCAGACTCCGCTGTACCACCATCCGGTCCCGCATGCCGCGCTGTCCTCTTGCGTACCGCGCCATCTCCACGGTTTTCCTCACCGAATAGGCAAAGCCAACCGGAAAGAACTGACTCATCAGCGCACAGCAGCAGGCAATCTCCCGGCGTTTTTTCTCGGCAAGAGATTCTCCGAAAAGATAGATCTCTCCCTCTGACGGGATGATCCCCGCAAGCGCGCGGAGAAGGGTGCTTTTCCCGGCACCATTCGGGCCGATAATCCCCACGGCGCTTCCAGCCGGGATCACAAGGTTCACATCCCGCAGCACCATATTCCCGGAATCTTTTGGATGCTTCCTTCCATAAAAGGCGCTAAGATTCCGGACTTCGAAGGCCGCTTCCATGTCCGCCCCGACAATCCCGGCTTTCGTTTTACCCATTCTTTCCTCCCTGCACATAGAGCCAGATAAAAAAAGGAGTGCCTGCCAGGGCAGTCACTGCCCCGACCGGAATCTCCCTGGGCGCAAGAAGCGACCGTGAGAGCATGTCGCATAGAGCCAGGAAAGCCCCGCCAAAAAGGAAGGACAGCGGCAGCACCTTCTGATTCTCGGTTCCGAAAACCCTGCGCACCGCGTGAGGCGCTACAAGATCCACGAAGCCGATGGTTCCGGTAAAGCAAACCACAGCTCCTGTGAGAAGTGTGCTCAGGACAAGGGCAAAAAACTTTCCCTTTTTCACACTCACCCCCAGAGAGAGGGCATTTTCATCCCCAAAGGACAGGATGTCCAGCTCCCTCGAATGGAGAACAAGGAGCAGCAGGCCTGAGAGACAGATGGGAGTCAGAATTATCACATGGTACCATCGCATACCCGAGAAGGACCCCATCTGCCAGAGAATCAGCTGCTGCAGCCGGTTCCCTGCAAACGAGGAGAGCAGCGTCAGGAGTGCATTCACAAACAGAGACACTGACATCCCCATCAGAATCACCGTGTGTGTCTGCAGTGAACTGCTGATGCGGGAGGAAATGACAAGAACCACCGCGATCACAAGAAATCCCATGAAAAAAGCGGTTACCGGCAGCAGGAACGTTCCAAGTACCGGCAGCGAGATCCCGGACGCGATCACGATCGCCGCCCCGAGAGAAGCGCCGCTGGAAACCCCAAGGGTGTAGGAAGAGGCCAGGGGATTCTGCAGAATGGTCTGCATCACTGCCCCCGAGAGAGACAGCGCTCCCCCCGACAGAAAAGCCATCGCCACCCGCGGCATACGAATATCCCATAGGATCGAGACAAGTGAAGGATTCAGGCCTGAGTAATTCCCTCTTCCGGTCAGTTTTCCCCAGATAATCCGCAGAGATTCCACAGGCGTGATGGCAACGCTTCCAACACCCACACACAGGGAAAACACACAGACAAGGAACACGGCCATCCCTATGACCGCTGCTCCCTGTCCTCTCCTCCCTTTTCCAGCTGGCCTTTGCTCATTGCGCAAAAGGATCCTCCATCCCGGCATATGCCTCCGGGTAGATGTCCTTTGCCATATCGATCATCGCACTCACAACATGCTGATTCGGCTGATTCAGCAGATTGGCGTCAATGTAATAGACATCCTTGTTCTTCACTGCGGTGACGTTCTCCCAGCCGGTCAGTGAGAGAAGTGTATCGACGACATCCTTGGTGTAATTATCTGTTGTCAGAATCACGTCCGGGTTCATGGCAATCGCTGCCTCCTCGGAGATTGACGGCCACGCATCCTCCTGGTCCGCTGTAAGACTTACCGCGCCGATATCTGTGATTGCCTCGGTGATGTAGGTGTCCTTTCCGGCAGAGTAAATCGCCGGAGAATCCGAGGTCGGTGTGGAGATTTCATAAAGAACAGACTTCCTCTCCTCCTTCGGAATGCCATCGCCAATCTTCTTGATGTCGTCTACAGCAGATGAGTAGTCACGACTGATCGCCTCTGCCTTGGCCTGTGTGCCGGTGCAGTCCCCCACAAAGGTGATGGTTTCCCCGATTTCGTCAAGCGATGAGGCGCTTGGAATATCCGCGGTGCAGATACCTGCTGCCCGCACCGCGGCGAAGACATCGGTACCACCCGAGCTGCTCATCCCTGTCGTAAACACAATATCAGGCTTCAACGCAACGATTGACTCGTTGTCAGGCTGCATCATATCATAGGCAGGCAGGTTTTCAGGCAGCTCATCTCCATAGTACTGCTCGGAATAGGTATCAACACCGACCAGCTTGTCGGAAATTCCCAGGTCAATCAAAAGTCTCGTGACAGAAGGTGACATCGATATAATCTTGTCGACCTCTTCCGGCACCGTGATCTCATTTCCGGCAGGATCCTTTGAAGGGAGCACGGCATCTGCCGCTGCACCTTCCGTCTCCGCAGCCTCCGCTGCTGCAGCTTCCGTATTCTCCGTCTGCTTCGGGCTTGCTTCGCAGCACATTGCGGCGGCTGCCATCATCATCGCCGATAAAGCAAATACAGACCATTTCTTTTTCATGAAATCTCCTTCCCGTCCGTGTCAGGACATAAAAAACCACCCGATAGGAAACAAATGTTCCCGCCGGATGGCAGTTCTCCAGAATCATAAAAGCACGTTTTCTTTGATCCCGAAGAAACGCTGTGCCAGCATGCAGGCAGGTATCTGGCTCGGAGCCCTCGCTCCACACAGTAGCGGCACTGTCAAGGATTCGCACCTTGTTCCCTGTTGGTCTTCCCCCGAAGCCTGTGCTCCATCAGGAAGAACCTGCATGGCAAAACTTTACCATACAGACTCCCCAAGGTCAATGCAGGTATAATACAGTTTATGCAGCAAAATGCCCCGAAGCATGGCTTGTCTCCATGCTCCGGGGCATCTTCTGGTCCTGGTAACTCTATAAGTCCTGCCGGCCTGTCTTTACAGTCCGAGCCCGCGCACCCACTTCTCAATCTCTTCCTTGCCCGGCTTTCCGTTCAGAAGATTTGCCGGAAGGATCTTCGCGGCGCCTTTGACGTTCTGATCAAAGTCCTTGTCCACCATCGAAGCCTTGGAGCCGCCGGATGTGCAGAACGGAATGATCGTCTTTCCAGCCAGATCCAGTCCGTCAAAGAAGGTGAAGACTGCCTTTGGCGTCATGCCCCACCAGATCGGGAACCCGACAAAGATGACATCATACTTTCCTGCATCCTCAAGACCCTTTGCAAGCGCTGGACGTGCGCTGTCGTCGTGCATCTCCTGATTGGACCTGGAGCTTCTGTCCGTCCAGTCAAGGTCATCATCGGTATACGGAACCTTCGGAGCAATCTCGAACAGGTCGCCGCCGGTCACCTCCGCAACCGTCTCTGCAACCTGTTTTGTTCCGCCGTCCGTTGAAAAATAGGAAACCAGGACTTTCGTCGGCGCCTTCTCCGGTTCCGTCAGGTCCTTCTCCCAGAGGCCGTGCAGGTTGCAGTACGCATAGACAGAAACCGCCTCGTCCCCTTCCGCCATGTAAAATACAGCCTTCGGCTCGTCTCCCGGATTCAGATAACGGAGCTGTCTGCCAAAGCTTGTCTCAAGACAGATAAATGCGATATGGTGCTCTTCCGTCATCGGGTGAAGTGTGCTTCCGACCTGAACGGTGATCTTGTTTCCATCAACTGTCACCGCCGGGACATGCTTCTCAACGGCCGCATCAGTCGTATTCGGTTCAAGGAGTGTCATCGGCTCCCCGCAGCACTTCGGTGTGCAGGCTGTCTTCTCGCCGATGAATGCCACGAAGTTTCCACACCCGCCGCAGCGGTAAAACTGTGTTTTTCCCATAATGTCAAGCCTTTCCGGAAATGATCTTTCCTCAACGATCTGTTCGTCAATGGTTAATAAAGAGTATAGCATGAATCGGTCCACCTGACATGACCATTTTTACCTGTCCCGTCCCTCCAGGTGATACTGAACCCGGTTCATGACCATGTCAACCGCCACCTGGTTCATGCCGCCCTCCGGGATGATCACATCTGCATAACGCTTGGAGGGCTCCACAAAGGCCTCGTGCATCGGCTTGACGGTCTGAAGATACTGACTGATGACACTGTCAAGGCTTCTCCCTCTCTCCTTGACATCCCGGACGATTCGCCTCAGGATTCGTTCATCCGCGTCTGCATCCACAAACAGCTTAATATCCATCAGATCTCTGAGCGCCTTTGAATGGAAAATCAGAATGCCCTCCACAATAATGACTCTGGTCGGACGGACGATCAGGATCTGGTCAGACCGGTCATAGATCGTATAGTCGTAAAGCGGGCATTCGATCGTCTCACCGCGCTTCAGCCTGGCAAGATCCTCAATCATCCGGTCCGTATCAAATGCATCCGGGTGGTCATAATTCAGCCGCACCCGCTCGTCATATGTCAGGTCATGGCGTGCCTTGTAATAATTATCGTGGTACAGGACTGTGACTTCACTTCCAAAGCGTTCCGCGATCTTGCGGGTGATTGTCGTCTTCCCGCTCCCTGTCCCGCCGGCAATCCCGATCACAATGATATCCCTGCTTCCAGTGGCCTTCGTATCTGCAGCCATTCCTCTCCACCTTTCCTTCCGCTGCGTCCATCGTCGTTCATCCCACTTCGGTCAGCTTGCCGCTCCGGCCCCATCCCCGGTCAGCTGAACGCTCCGGATCACGGTTCCATCCAGCTCCTTCAGTGTAAAGACATCGTCCTCCAGCGTGGCATATCCCTGCACGCTCCCGCCCTTCGGGATCGAAACCGAACCCGGGTTCAGAATCCAATGCCCATCCATATAGTCTGTCCTCGGCACGTGGGTGTGACCATGCAGAAGGATATCCCCCTTCTTCATCGGCGGCAGGTGTTTCTCGTTGAAGATATGCCCATGGGTGCAGAAGATCATCTGACTGCCAAGCGGGATCAGACAATAGTCAGCCAGCACCGGAAATTCGAGCACCATCTGGTCCACCTCTGCCTCACAGTTACCGCGGACACAGTACAGCTCATCCTTCAGCGGATTCAGCATGGCGATGACTTCCTTCGGCGCATAGTCCCTCGGAAGATCATTTCTCGGTCCATGATAGAGAATGTCGCCGAGAAGAAGCATGCGTGGAGCCCCTTCCCGCTCCCTGGCCTCCAGCAGTTTCCTGCAGTAATAGGATGAACCGTGGATGTCTGATGCTACAAGCAGTTTCATGTTCCCTTTCCTTTCTTACAGCTGGTTTCTTCGTCCGTACATCTTTGCAAGCCCGCCCTCGGAGGTCTCGCGGAATCGGCGGTTGATGCTCTTTCCTGTCTCATACATGGTTCTGACCGCGATGTCAAATGAAATCCGCTGGGTATCGGACAGGAAGAAGGACAGGTTGCAGCAGTTCATCGCCCGCATGGCTGCGACCGCATTCCGCTCAATGCAGGGCACCTGGACAAGGCCGAGAATCGGGTCACAAGTCAGCCCCAAATGATGCTCGAGCGCGATCTCAGCGGCATACTGGATCTGGTTTGTAGACAGGCCATACAGGTAATCAAGCCCTGCCGCCGCCATCGCGCAGGCAGACCCGATCTCTGCCTGGCAGCCGCATTCTGCCCCGGAGATGGAGGCATTGTGCTTGATCAGGTTTCCGATCAGCCCGGCTACCGCAAGTCCCTTCACCATCTCCTCATCTGAAAGATTCCGGCGCTTCTGGACATACAGAAATGCCGCCGGAACAACCCCGCAGGCTCCGCAGGTTGGCGCCGTCACAACCGTCCCGCAGTCCGCATTCTGTTCCGCCGTCGCGTAGGCATAGGCCGAGATCAGCCGGCACTCCTCCACCTGCGGATGAAAATGTTCCATCTCGAAATCATACAGCTTCATGGCCTTCCGTTCAACCTTGAGGGGTCCCGGAAGGTACCCCTCCGTCTCAAGTCCTTCCCTGATCGTCTGTTTCATCTGGTTCCAGACGCCTGCGAGGAATTCCCTGATCCCGGGTTTCTCCGTCAGAAATACGTACTCTGCCAGATCGAGGCTCCTGAACCGGCAGAATTCCTCCACTTCCGCAAACGAGTTTTCCGGATACACCTCCTCTTCCTCCGGCTCCTGCCTGCCCTCAATCCGGATATCCCCGCCGCCGATCGATGCTGCACGCATCCGGCCGATCTCTTTTCCCTCCTTCAGGGCAAAAAAATCGAGCGTATTCGGGTGTGTCATCCCCTCCGGGATTTCATCCGAGAAGAGGACCTCAACCTTCGCCGGAGCAAGCACCTCGTAGAGGACCCTGTCTGTCCCATGTCCTTTTCCGGTTTTGCTCAGCGATCCATACAGACTGACCCTGTATTGGTCCGCATCCGGGTGCTCCGCCCTGAAAATTCTGGCAGCTCTCTCCGGGCCCATCGTATGGGAACTGGAGGGTCCTTTTCCGATTTTATAGATTTCACGTATGGACTGCATATTCTTCTCCAATCAGCAAAGAACCCCTGGCGGCATCTGATTACAAAAACCATAGCCGCCAGAGGTACCGATCATCCTTGTGCGCTCAGCCCTGTGATCCGCCTATCCTCAGACCTCTTCGGCCCGGATGGAAGCCTGCGCTGCCGACAGCCGTGCGATCGGCACGCGGAACGGCGAGCAGGACACATAGTCCAGACCGATCCGGTCGCAGAACTCGATGGAGGACGGATCCCCGCCATGCTCCCCGCAGATTCCGCAGTGCAGATTCGGGTTCACATCCTTGCCGAGCTTCATCGCCATCTCCATCAGCTTGCCGACGCCGTTCTGGTCCAGCTTCGCAAACGGGTCATTCTCGAAAATCTTCGCGTCGTAGTAGGCCTGGAGGAACTTCCCGGCGTCATCGCGCGAGAAGCCGTAGGTCATCTGCGTCAGGTCGTTCGTCCCGAAGCAGAAGAAGTCCGCGTCCTTCGCGATCTCGTCCGCAGTCAGCGCTGCGCGCGGGATCTCGATCATCGTCCCGACCTCGTACTGCATGGCAATTCCGCTCTTCGCGATCTCCTCGTCTGCGGTCTTCACCACGATCTTCTTGACATAGAGGAACTCCTTGTTGTCTCCGACAAGCGGGATCATGATCTCCGGCTTCACGGTCCAGTCCGGATGGCGCTTCTGGACGGTGATTGCCGCGCGGATCACCGCGAGGGTCTGCATCTTGGAAATCTCCGGGTAGGTGACATCCAGGCGCACGCCCCTGTGCCCCATCATCGGGTTGAACTCATGCAGCGAGTTGATCAGGGACTTGATCTCGTCCACGCTCTTGTGCTTGGCATCCGCCAGCCTGCGGATGTCCGCCTCCTCGGTCGGCACA
>OCTW013423925.1_pt1 | contig 200944 bp, 195 predicted proteins | sample 1539671 | NCBI WGS metagenome assembly OCTW01 (sample SAMN02144230, study PRJEB22623) | gut metagenome | biome: sheep rumen | host: Ovis aries | place: New Zealand | reverse complement strand
TTGAGTGCCTGAATAGAATACACCTTTTTCGACACAAAGTCAACACATATTTCCCGTATTTTTCGCGTTTTGTCGATTTGAATAGTGAATTGACGGTATTATCGCCGTAATATGTGTAACATTGTGATATATCGGATTTTTACGCGTATTTTTTCAAATTTCTAGTGGAATCCGGTGTCTTTCTGCGTCACATCAATATTCCACGCTTTCAACAGCATCTATTTTCTCTTGCATGGCAAACAACCGTTCTTCATCTCCTTCGTTTGCAAAACAAACGCGGATAGCAAGCTGTGCGCCTCTCCCATTTCTACGCCCACTGACAACACTGTATATTTCCACTTCATTGTCATGCAGCCATTGTAAAACGTCTTTGGTCGCATGGATATCCGAAAGCACAATGACAATCGTTGTTATCCGCTTTTCGTACTGATACATGCCCATGCGAAACAATTCCTGAATCAATAAAATAAGAATCGTCAGTGTCACACCCACGGTATACATGCCGCATCCAATCGCCATGCCAACCGCCGCAACTGCCCAAATACCGGCAGCCGTCGTCAAGCCATTGATGCTTTCTTTGCGCACAAAGATTGTTCCCGCACCAAGAAAGCTAATACCGGCCAATATACCAGCTGCTACACGCGAGACGTCTACGCGGACATTATCTCCATAGGCAAGCACATCAAAAAAACCATATTTTGAAATCAGCATCATAGCTGTAGATGCCACGCAGACAATCATATGTGTCCGCATGCCGGCACTCTTCCGATGTTCCGCACGAATATGACGCTGCCGCTCAAATCCGACCACACAGCCGCACAAACAGCTGACCAGCAAACGAAATACCCACATCAATTCAGGGAGAAATTGTTTCATACCGCAACCTCCTGTTTTTCTTCTTATTATACGAAATCCACGCGAAAAACACAATAAAACCGACAACATTTTCGTTGCCAGTTTTGTTGTTGGATTACGAACTCCGTCTACAATCCATTTGTATGATCGTGTCTGCGGCCGCATCGTCGACTATAGTTGCTGAGCAGTCGCTTGGCGATTGCCCATATTTTTTTGTGCAGCAAAAAAGCTCCCTTTCGGGAGCAATTTCGTTTCTTGCCGCATACTATTTGATATATATTACCGATTTTTATTATAACTCTTGCAGTCTTTCGACTTTGTGCTGGCTCTTATCTTCGTCCAATACCATTTCGGCAATGTCCGAGCAATATTCACCGATACACTCCAAATCATGCAGGACATCAGTATATGCCACGGTATTTTCCGGCGAGCAGGAGCCGAGATTCAGTCGTTCCATATGCTTTTTGCTCAGACGGCGTTCCAAATCTTCCACACTTTCCTGCTGATGAACAACGAGACGAGCGGTCTGCGTATCTGCATCGTGCAGTGCCTTCACCGTCAGCTCCAGCATGTTGCGCACATGCTCAAATCCCTCCTGCAGTTCTTTGACTGCCTGCTCTGTAAACGTATATTCCTTTTCGCTCTTGAGCTTGGCGAAATTCGTAATGCTCATATACTGGTCACCGACACGTTCAATATCACTCACTGCGCGAATCATGCCGGAGACACGTGCAGATTGGTTTTGTGTCAAACTGCCGGTCTTGCATAGGCTGGACAAGTACCCTGTCACGCGATCCTGCAGGATATCCACGATGTCTTCCAGCTGATCTACCTGTTTCATGGCATCCTTGTCCTCGTGCAGGAATGCCTGCTTTGCCTTTTCTGCCATGTCGGAAACATATTCGGTGATACGGGTCATTTCCATCGTAGCCAGACGAATCGCAGCTTCCGGCTGCTGCAGAACATTGTTGTCCAGATAGCGCGGCTCATACAGCGGCTTTTCCGCCAGATCTTTCTTGCTCTCCGGCAAAATCGTCATGACAATCTTCACCATGAGCGGAATGAGCGGCAGCCACAGCAGCGTATTGGTGATGTTGAAGCAGGTGTGCGCATTGGCAATCTGGCGCGAAATAACCTGAATTTCCGGTCCCTTCGGGGAGATAAACTGAATAAACTTTGCGTACCACGGCACAAACCAGATAAAAATAAATGTACCTGTGATATTAAACACGCAATGTGCCAGCGCCGTGCGCTTTGCATTGCGCGACTGACCAACCGATGCGAGCAGCGCCGTGATGGTCGTACCGATGTTGTCGCCGAGCAAAATCGGAATCGCACCGGTCAAGCCGAGCATGCTTGTCACGCCGTCCGCCATTGGCTGCGATGCAAAGTTCTGCAGCACGGCAATGGTTGCCGAGCTGGACTGGACAACCAGCGTCATCAGTGTGCCGACCAGCACGCCCAGCGCCGGAATATGTGCTACTTGCTCAATTAGATGGACGAAAACCGCGCTGCCTGCCAGCGGCTTCATAACCGAGCTCATGGTCGAAATGCCGACAAACAGCAAGCCAAACGCGAAAATCGTCTGACCGATGTTTTTCAGCTGTTCCTTCTTCGGGAAGAAGTACAGCACAAAGCCGATAAAGACAATCGGCCAAATAAAATCGTCAATGCTGAACGCGATAATCTGCGCAGTCATTGTCGTACCGATATTGGCGCCGAAGATGACCGAAATCGCCTGCGGCAGCGTCATCAGTCCTGCACTGACAAAGCCGATGACCATAACGGTGGTCGCCGAGCTGCTCTGCAGCACTGCGGTAACGAGCGCACCGGCAAGCATGCCGACGAGCGGATTCTTCGTCAGAACGCTCAATATCTTTTTCATTTTTTCGCCGGCTGCCTTTTGCAGACCCTCGCTCATCAGATTCATGCCGTAAATGAATACCGCAAGACCGCCGAGCAATCCGGCAATGGTCGATACCATTTCTTGATTCATAATGATTCTCCTTTATTGATCCTGCCTTTAGACTACCAGACGTATGTAAAGTTTTTGCCCTTTCGTCTGTAAAGTTTTTGTATGGTTTTGAAAAAGTCAGAACCAAACCGTAACAAGAAAAATCTGTTTTTTCAAGAAAATCTCTCGAACTCTGTCAAATGGCATGTAAATTTTTCGTAAAGCGACAGTCAAACCGTTTTACAATAGCTCTCGCGTCACGATAGACGTCTGCACGTGCACAATCGGGCGCCGCACGGTCTGTCCGTACAGCAAATGCTTTTGCAGCAGCAAGATTGCCTGCCGTACCTGCGCCGTAAAATCCTGCTCCACCACAAAATCAACGGCGCCGGTTTTTAATGCATGTCTCGCCACAGGTGTCAAATCGTTGACAACGACTGTCATGCGGCGGCGCGTCTTTGCCAGCGCGTCCACACAGGCTTTCACATGCTCCGTTCCCATATAGATACCGCGCAAGTTTGGAAACGCATCCACTGCCTGCCGCACGGCATCATAGGTCAGTTCATACTGTTCATAGCATTCCTTCAAGTCATAGCTGTCTGACGGAAAGCCCAGCGTTTTCAGATGCTCCAAAAATCCGTCGATGCGCACGCGATGCGACCGAAATTCCATGTTTCCGGTAATCAGTAGGATGCGGTCTTTGGACGACAAGCTGCGCGCCATGAGACCCGCGGCGATTTTTCCGGATTTCATCAAGTCCTGCCCCACATGACACACGCGCGTGCTGTCCGGCAAGTCCGAGTTGTAGGTCACAACCACAACGCCCGCTTTGCTCAGCCGCTCAATTTCCGCGGCAATCACGATATTATCTGGCGCATTGAGCACCAAGCCGCGCACGCCACTCTCCAATAGTTCTTCGCAGACACGAATATATTCCCCGTCCGAGCGGCTGTTCATGCGCCGCACATCCAATTGGATTCTCGCCGTGTTCAGCTCTCGTTCCGCCAAATGAATGCCGCGCAGCGTACTATTGGTAAAATATTCGTTTTGCCAATGCGCGACGATGACGCCAATATGAATTTTCTCCGCTCCTTGAAACCGTGTATCTTTTCGATAGCCTGTTTCCTCTATGATGCGCAGCACGCGCGCCCGCACTTCCGCGCTGACATCCGGCTGGTTATTCAAAACGCGGCTGACCGTCCCGCGGGATACGCCCGCCAGCGCCGCAATGCTTCGTACTGTCGGCTTCATGCCCTCACCTCCGGCTTCAGTATACCACACAAATTTAATTTTTGTCACGCGTCACGGAAAAATACCGCATTCCCCCGCCATTTTCTTGTGTAGAATGCACCAAGCTTTTTCCAACTTTGATGCAGGTATACAAACCTGTTTTTCATGTATTGACTTGTTTTACAAAACATTTTATACTATGTTCAACAAGAAACGAACCGCTTGAGAAACGCAGAAAGTTCATCGTTTCTCACAAATAGACCAGGAGGAATTTGTATATGAAAACCATCAAAGTTGGCATCGCCGGACTCGGCCGTCTCGGCAAGGTACACGCAAACAACATCGCTTTCAAGATTCCGAACGCAACCCTGACCGCTGCCTGCTCCATCGTTCCGGCAGAGCTGGAATACGCAAAGAGCGAATTGGGCGTCACCGATTTGTACACCGACTACCGCGAAATGCTGGAAAAGGCTGACATTGACGCGGTTGCCATCGTAACCACTTCCTCCGAGCATTGCTGGCAGATCGAAGCCGCTCTGGATGCCGGCAAGCACGTATTCACCGACAAGCCGCTCGGCGTAGATCTGGAGCAGTGCAAGCTGGCAGAAGCTGCTGTAGAGCGCCATCCGGATCAGGTATTCTTTCTCGGCTTTATGCGCCGCTATGATTCTTCCTATGCATACGCAAAGAAGAAGATTCAGGAAGGCGCCATCGGCAAGCCGTACATGGTCAAGGCAATCGGCATTGATCCGGAAGCTCTCGTAGAGGGTTCCATCAAGTTTGCAGCTACTTCCGGCGGTATCTTCATCGACATGGCAATCCATGATATTGATTTGATGCGCTGGTTCCTCGAGGACGAGCCGACCGAAGTATATGCACTGGGCGCAACCTTCAAGCATCCGGAGTTCCAGGCTGTCGGCGACGACGAAACCGCAGTTGCTACCTATAAGTTCAAGAACGGCGGCATCGGCGTCATCCATGTAGGCCGCACCGCACCGCACGGCTACCATGTAGAGACCGAAATCATCGGCACCGAGGGCAGCATCCGCATCAGCCCGATACCGGAAAAGAATCTCGCTATGCTGTACAACTCCAACGGCGTTGTCACCGAGTGCGTAGAGGGCTTCCCGGAGCGCTTTGCCGCTGCTTATCTGGCAGAGATGCAGGAATTCATCGACTGCATCTGTGAAAACAGAAAGCCGGGTGTGTCTGTATACGACGGCACCAAGTCCACCGCCATCGGCTTCGGCACCACAGAGGCTTGGAAGTCCGGCAAGGTTGTTGCTTTGTAATTTTCATCTCGTTATATCATCCAAGACCGCGTTTCATATTCCCCCTATGAAACGCGGTCTTTTTTTCCGTGTGTATTTCTGATATAATAAAGGTATCATGAAAAAGGAGGCATCACGCATGAGCAATTCGACCCCGATTTGGTCTGACAGAAAACGCATCTTCTGCGGACTTCCTTGGACGTTTACCACATATACGCTGACATCCGACCGTCTTTTTATCGAGACCGGCGTGTTGGGCAAGCATGAAGACGAGGTTCGTCTGTACCGTATTTTAGATATTTCGCTGTCGCGCAGCTTCTCTCAGCGCATATTCGGTCTGGGCACCATTCACTGCTGCTCTGCAGACAAGACCATGGGAGATTTTGACATCATCAACATCAAAAATCCGCGCGAGGTGAAGGAGCGGCTGTCTGAGCTGGTCGAACACGAACGGCAGGCAAAACATGTCACAAACCGTGAGTTCATGACACACGATACTGATTTTGATGACGAGGATATGTAAATTCTATCCAGTTTACGGAGAGTCTTTGACAGGCTCTCCGTTTTTTATACCTATTTTTCACGCTGAATCAATATTTTCTTCCTCTTTTGGGTCAATGTATGCTATACTGTTTGAGTAATTATTTTTCCGATACCGGTAAGGAGGAACCACATGGGCGGCTTTTTCGGAGTAGCATCAAAAGAGGATTGTGTATTTGATCTGTTTTTTGGCACAGATTATCATTCGCATTTGGGAACGCGCCGCGGCGGCATGGTGACGTATGGAGAAAACGGGTTTGACCGTTCCATCCACAACATTGAAAATGCACCGTTCCGTACCAAATTTGACAAGGACATGCAGGAAATGAAGGGCAATCTGGGCATCGGCTGTATTTCAGATTTCGAGCCGCAGCCGCTCATTGTTCGCTCGCACCACGGCACCTATGCCATCACAACCGTCAGCAAGATCAACAACATCGAGGAAATCGTTTCTTCCATCTTCAGCAACGGCAACTCGCATTTTCTTGAGATGAGCGGCGGCGAAGTCAACCCGACCGAACTGGTTGCCGCGCTGATTAACCAGAAGGAAAATTTCATCGAGGGCATTCACTATGCACTGGAGACCATTGACGGCTCTCTGACCATGATGATTTTAACATCCAAGGGCATTTACGCCGCACGCGACAAATACGGCAGAACACCGATCGTGCTCGGCAAAAAGGAAGATGCGTACTGCATTTCGTTTGAGGACTTTGCGTTCCAGAATCTTGGCTACAAGCCGTTCAAAGAGCTTGGACCGGGCGAAATTGATGTCATCACACCGGACGGCGTGAAAACCCTGCTCGCACCGGGCAAGCAGATGAAAATTTGTACGTTCCTGTGGGTATACTACGGCTACCCATCCAGTTCCTATGAAGGCGTAAGCGTAGAAGAAATGCGCTACCGCTGCGGTGAAAAAATGGCGATGCGCGACAACGTCAAACCGGATATTGTCGCAGGTGTGCCGGATTCCGGCATTGCCCACGCCGTTGGATATGCCAATGCTTCCGGCATTCCGTTCTCCCGCCCGTTTATCAAATATACCCCGACTTGGCCGCGCTCGTTTATGCCGACCATCCAGAGCAAGCGCAATCTGATTGCCAAGATGAAGCTGCTCGCCGTGCACGATCTCATCAAGGACAAGCGTTTGCTGCTCATTGATGACTCGATTGTTCGCGGCACCCAGCTGCGCGAAACCACCGAATTTTTGTATGAGAGCGGCGCCAAGGAAGTACATATCCGTCCGGCATGTCCGCCGCTGGTTTACGGCTGCAAATATCTGAACTTCTCTCGTTCTTCCTCGGAAATGGATCTGATTACCCGCCGCGTCATCGCGCGTCTGGAAGATTCCGAAACAGTTTCCGACGAGGTACTCCAGCAGTACACGGATCCGGAATCTCCGAAGTACGATGAGATGATTGAAGAAATCCGCAAGGAGCTCAACTTCACAACGCTGCGCTACAACCGTCTAGATGACATGCTGGACGCGGTTGGCATTCCGAAGGAAAATCTTTGCACCTACTGCTGGAACGGCAAAGAATAACAACCATTGATATCACACGCAAAGCAGCGCCCTGCCGGTATGGCAGGGCGCTGCTCCTTTTTATGCAATTACTTTTTGCTGTTCAGTGCCGCCTGCGCCGCTGCCAGACGTGCAATCGGCACGCGGAACGGCGAACAGGAAACATACGTCAAACCAGCATCATGGCAGAATGCAATCGAGGACGGATCGCCGCCGTGCTCACCGCAAATGCCCATCTTGATATTCGGACGAGTCTTTTTGCCCTGTTCTGCCGCAATGCGAATGAGCTGACCCACGCCGTTCTGGTCGAGGCGGGCAAACGGATCCGACTCGTAAATTTTCGCCTGATAGTACGAATACAGGAACTTACCCGCATCGTCACGCGAGAATCCAAACGTCATCTGCGTCAAATCGTTGGTGCCGAACGAGAAGAACTCCGCTTCTTCGGCAATTTCTCCCGCCATCAGCGCAGCGCGCGGAATTTCAATCATCGTGCCAATGTGATAGATGATATTGGAATTGCGCTCCTTCTTCACTTTTTCGGCTTCCTCTACCACAATGTCCTTGACGAATTTGAGTTCCTTCTTGTCGCCGACCAGCGGAATCATGATTTCCGGCTCAATCGAGAAGCCCTTTTCACGAGAAACTTCAATCGCTGCTTCCATGACTGCGCGCGTCTGCATTCTCGCAATTTCCGGATACGTGACCGCCAAGCGGCAGCCGCGGTGACCCATCATCGGGTTGAACTCATGCAGTTCGTCGCATTTCTGCTTGACCTGCTCCACCGTCATGCCCATATCCTTCGCCAGCGCTTCCATATCTGCCGGATCGGTCGGAACGAACTCATGCAGCGGTGGATCCAGATACCGAACCGTCATCGGACGACCCTTCAGAGCCTCATACATTGCCTTAAAGTCGCTCTTCTGGAACGGCAGCAGCTCCTGCAGCGCCTGTTCTCTTTGCTCCAGCGTGTCCGACAAAATCATCTTGCGAATTTTCGGAATACGGTTTGGCTCAAAGAACATGTGCTCGGTGCGGCACAGACCAATGCCTTCCGCACCCAGACGAACCGCATTTGCCGTGTCTGCCGGCGTATCCGCATTGGTGCGGATGCGCAGACGGCGGAAACCATCCGCCCAGTTCATGATGCGTCCAAAATTGCCGCTCACCGTTGCTTCCTTGGTCTGAATCATGCCCTTATAGATAAATCCGGTGCTGCCATCCAGAGAGATTTCATCACCTTCATGGAAGGTGTATCCGCCCAGAGAGAATACCTTGGCATCCTCATCAATGCTGATTTCACCGCAGCCAGATACACAGCACGTACCCATGCCGCGGGCAACAACGGCTGCGTGAGATGTCATGCCGCCGCGCACGGTCAAGATGCCCTCCGCCGCGTGCATGCCTTCAATATCCTCCGGTGACGTCTCCAAACGCACCAGAATGACCTTTTCTCCGTCCTGCTCGTGCGCATTCTTGGCGTCCTCGGCGGTAAAATAGACCTTTCCGGCAGCAGCGCCAGGCGATGCCGGCAGTGCCTGTCCAATTTTTTCGCCCTTCTTGAGCTGCTCCGCATCGAAGGTCGGGTGCAGCAGCTGATCCAAGCTCTTTGCTTCAATGCGAAGCACGGCTTCCTCCGGCGTAATCCGTCCCTCATCTACAAGGTCGCAGGCAATCTGAATGGCAGCCTGCGCGGTGCGCTTGCCGTTTCTCGTCTGCAGGAAAAACAGCTTGCCCTCCTGGATGGTAAATTCCATGTCCTGCATATCGCGGTAATGGTCTTCCAGACGGTTGGCGATGTCCATAAACTGCTCGTAGCACTTTGGCAAATCCTCTGCGAGCTTGGTAATCGGCTGCGGCGTGCGGATGCCTGCGACAACATCTTCACCCTGCGCGTTGATCAAATACTCACCAAAAATACCCTTTTCACCGGTGGACGGGTTGCGGGTAAACGCGACGCCGGTGCCGGACGTGTTGCCCATGTTGCCGAATACCATGGACTGAACGTTGACAGCGGTGCCCCAATCGCCCGGAATGTCATTCATGCGGCGGTATACAATCGCACGCGGATTGTCCCACGAGCGGAATACCGCCTTGACAGCTTCCATGAGCTGTACCTTTGGATCCTGCGGGAACTCTGCGCCCATTTTTTCCGCATAAATTGCTTTATACCGTGCGATGACTTCTTTGAGATCGTCCGCAGTCAAATCGGTATCATATTTTGCGCCCTTCGCGTCTTTGATCTCCGTCAGGATGCCCTCAAAGAACGATTTGCTCATCTCCATGACGACATCCGAGAACATCTGGATAAACCGGCGATAAGAATCGTAGGCAAACCGCGGATTGCCGGTTTTCTTGGCGAAGCCCTCTACCGAGACATCGTTCAAGCCCAGATTCAAAATAGTATCCATCATGCCCGGCATAGATGCCCGCGCGCCGGAACGCACGGATACCAGCAGCGGATCCGATTCATCGCCGAACTTCTTGCCGCGCTGCTCCTCCAATACAGCGAGCGCCGCAAAAATTTGCTCTTGAATCTCCTGCGAAATCTGCTTGCCCTGTGTATAGTAATCGGTGCATGCCTCCGTCGTTACCGTAAAGCCGTTTGGAATCGGCAGCCCCAGATTGGTCATCTCGGCAAGGTTTGCGCCCTTGCCGCCGAGCAGCGGACGCATATCAGCATTTCCCTCATGAAATTCATACACCCATTTTTTCATACATGTTTCCTCCCATTTTTAGACATCTGCCCGTCTCTCTCTCCGGCGGGCAGATTTCCAACAATCATCTGTCATGTTCCATAAATTCAGCATAGATTATCGTTGTGTTTGTTAACAGTATACACAAATGAGCTCTCTTTGTCAAATTTTTCACTTGACCTCTTTTCATATTTTTTGATATTTTTTCACACAATCCGCCGAAATCAAAAAATGCCCGTGGGAATAGTATCCCACAGGCGGAACATGGTATAATGGTTTTACCAATTTTTTTATCGGGAGATGATTGTATGACCGTACTCGTCAGTGCCTGTCTATTGGGCGAAAATTGCAAATACAACGGCGGGAACAACGCTTCGCCTGCCATTCTCGAATTTTTGAAAGACAAACAGGTAATTCCCATTTGTCCGGAACTGTTGGCAGGGATGCCGTCGCCCAGACCGCCGGTAGAAATCAAAGACGCCCGTGTCATTCGAAAAAACGGCGAAGATGTCACGGACGCCTATTGTTCCGGCGTACAAAAGGCCATGCAGCGCGCGGCGCAGCAGCCGATTGACCTTGTCATTTTAAAATCACGCAGCCCCACCTGCGGCGTCGGCCAGCGATACGACGGCACGTTTACCAACACCTTGGTGCAGCAATCCGGCCTGTTTGCCGAGGCGCTGCTGCAAGCCGGCTACACCGTCAAAAGCTCTGACGATTTTTAAAACCCAAAGGTTTCAAACTCCTTCTGAGTAAAGCGGTGGTAAATGAGCTGTCCCATCTCATCGTGAATGCAGTAGCGATAGGCGTCCGGCTTTCCGTCCGCGAAATAAATCAGATAATCAAATTCATCGGTGTTGCTGTTCGGCGTTTGCACGACCACCTGATCGGAATATTTGCGGAATACAGCGGTAATATCCTCTATGGTGCGTTCCGGCTTGCTCATGCAGGCGATAAATTCTTCCAGAAAACCGCTGGTCTCTACATTGTCATGAACATATTCCACGCCTTTTTCCGGAACTGTAATGCAAAACATCTCGTCTTTGACGGAAATCGTCAGCGTTCCCAGCACATCGCGGACGGACTGAGAAAAGTCTGCCAAGATTTGTTCCAGCTGTGCAGGAGATGCCTGCGTATCCAGCAAATGGCAAATTGCCTGTGCCGGAAAATACAGATGAATCGGTGTCTTCGTATATCCCAGCTTAATCTGTGATTCCTTCACCATGCCAATCAAGTTTTGTGTCAATGCTTCGTAATTCAAGTTTGTTCCTCCAATCATACGCTGTGTTTTGCTATGCATCTATTGTACGCTGTGCCGAAAAAATTGTAAAGGATTCTCGCGTTTTTCCGTGCATCTCCAAACAAAGCATGATATATAATGATGATTCAACAATGGTTCATAACCTGAAAGGAGTATTTCGTACATGCTTGAATCATTCTTCAAACTGAAGGAGAATCACACGAATGTCAAGACAGAAGTTGTAGCCGGTTTGACAACCTTTATGACCATGGCTTACATTCTCGTGGTCAATCCTTCCATCCTGTCCGCTTCCGGTATGGATGCCAATGCCATTCTGATGGCAACCGCCATCGCATCATTCATCGGCTGCTTCTGCATGGCTCTGCTCGCAAATTATCCGTTTGCGCTGGCGCCCGGCCTCGGACTCAATGCATACTTTGCATACACCGTTGTCGGCCAGATGGGCTATTCTTGGCAGTTTGCGCTGCTCGCCGTCTTTGTCGAGGGTCTGATTTTCATCGTTCTCTCTCTGACCAACGTGCGGGAAGCTATCTTCAATGCCATTCCGCTGCAGCTGAAAAAAGGCGTGTCGGTCGGCATCGGTCTGTTTGTCGCTTTCTTGGGACTGCAAAACGCCAAGCTGGTCGTAGACAGCACAACGCTGGTCACCATTGTGGACTTCACGGAGAATTTCCACACGGTTGGTATTGGCGCACTGCTGGCTGTCATCGGACTGCTGCTCATCAGTATCCTGCACGTCAAGCACGTCAAGGGTTCTATCTTGATCGGCATTCTGGTCACTTGGTTGCTTGGCATTGTGTGTCAGCTCACCGGTATTTATCAGGTGGATGCCGCCAACGGCTTCTATTCTCTGATTCCGTCTTGGTCGAGCTTTGACGTCACATCCATCCGTCTGACCTTTGGTCAGTGCTTCAATCTGTCCGGCACCGAATTCAATCTGATCGACTTTATCGTCATTATTTTCGCCTTCCTGTTTGTCGATTTGTTTGACACACTGGGCACGCTGATCGGCGTTGCCAACAAGGCGGACATGCTGGACAAAGACGGCAAGCTGCCGCGCATCAAGCAGGCACTGCTCGCAGATGCACTCGCAACGTCCGCCGGTGCTATTCTAGGCACGTCTACCACAACGACCTTTGTAGAAAGCTCCTCCGGTGTCGCAGAAGGCGGCAGAACCGGTCTGGCTTCGATTGTAACCGGTCTACTGTTTTTGGTTTCTATTATTTTCGCACCGGTATTCACAACCATTCCGAGCTTCGCAACCGCTCCGGCTCTGATTTTTGTCGGCTTCCTGATGATTTCCGCCGTCGTGCAAATCAACTTCAACGATCCGACCGAATCCATTCCGGCTTATCTGTGTCTGGCCTGCATGCCGCTGACCTACAGCATCTCGGAAGGCATCTCCATCGGTGTCATTTCGTATGTTGTCATCAATCTGTTCTGCGGCAACCGCAAGAAGATCACACCGCTGATGTACGTTTTGGCAATTCTGTTTGTTTTAAAGTACATTTTCCTGTAATTCACCACATAAAGTGCAATCATCCCGCCGTCTCAATGACAGCGGGATGATTTTTTAATATTCTTTTTTCGCTCGAATACGCATGGAAACCGCAATGGAAACCGGAAAGCACAGCAGAATGACAACCCACACCACGCCGAACACAAGCTGTACGACAGAGGTAACTGCCGCCGGCATCTCGTTGAGCTCTGCCAGCGCAGAGATCCCTGCGAACAGGATGATAAACAGCAAGATGTTGACGATGCGCCCGCGCTCGACACCGAACCGATACATGACCGGAATTTCAATCTCCATATACAGCAGCGCCGCCAGCACCGTCTGCACCATCGAGAGCAGCCATTGTGTCCACGTCAAATCCATTTTTCCCGCCGTAAGCGCCAGCACGCCGATAACAATTCCCCACAAAACGCCGCAGCCTGTCACGATAAGCAGGCTGATGTATCGCGAAACGACAATCTGCCGATTGGACAGCGGCATGGCAGCACAGTAGCTGTCCCAATGATACCACGATTCATACGAGAAAAAGCTGACGCCCGTCATACAGCCAATCATGACCGCCATATAGCTGCATATGGTTCCGCCGCCCAGCATGACGCCGACCGCCGCCAGACCGACGAAGTACAGCAGATAAAAGCTTTTTTTCGAGGTTCCCGCCAGCTGCATCAAATCATATTTTACCAAGCCTTTCATTGATCTGCACCGCCTTCCAGCAAAATCAAGATTTGTTCAATATCCGCGCTGTCGCACACAAACTGCGGGTATTTTTCTTGCATGCGTTCGCGTCCCACGCACAGCGCTTCAAACGAATACGCCTGCTTTTTGACGCCGAGAATATCTTCCGGCTGCATCTGTCCGAGCTGTTCCGGACTGCCCTTGAGCACAATATATTCGTTAAGCAGCGTATCTTTCTCTACATCAATCCGCATTTTGCCGTGCGATAAAATCAAAATGTTGTCTGCCACGCGATCCAAGTCGCTGGTGATGTGCGTGGACAGCAGCACGGTGTGTTCGCCATCCTCAATGAACGTCTGCAAATCGTCCAAAATCTGCTCGCGGGCAACGGGGTCCAATCCGCCTGTCGGCTCATCCAGCAGCAGCAATTTCGGGCTGTGCGCCATTGCCGCCGCAATAGACAGCTTCTGTTTCATGCCGCGGGAAAATGTCTTGATTGTCTTATGTTCCGGCAGTTCATAGTGCTCACACAATCCCAGAAAAACATCCTGCGACCAATTGTGATATATATCGCCCAGCACGCTGTCTATCTGCCGAATCTTCAGCATTTCACTGAAACAGCAGGCGTCATACACGACGCCGATATCCTGTTTGGTCTGCGCGTCTATCGGCCGTCCCAAAAACGAAATTTCTCCGGCATCGATATGCGCCGCGCCCAAAATGCTGCGCAAAATCGTCGTCTTGCCCGCGCCGTTTCTGCCGACCAGTCCGGTAATGGTTCCCTGCTCCAAAGAAAAATTTACGTTGTCCAGAGCAAAATCTCCGTATTGCTTGCACAGTCCCTTGACTTCCAATGCCTTCATCTCTCGCCACCTCCAAATAGAATATGCAGCGTTTCATACACTTCTCGTTCGGAAATATCCGCACTCTTTGCAATCTCTACAGCTTCCAGTAATTTTTGCTCTATGCGTCTGCGGTGTTCCTCGCGCACCTGCTCTGCGTCCTGCTGCGCGACATACGTGCCGCGCCCCTGCATGGTCTCGACAAAGCCCTCCCGTTCCAGTTCTTCATACGCCCGCTTTGTCGTAATGACGCTGATATGCAGGTCTTTCGCCAGCGTCCGAATGGACGGTAGCTGTTCTCCTGCCGGAATCTCTCCGGATAAAATCTGCGCCTTCATCTGTTCGGCAATCTGCTCGTAAATCGGTTTGCCGCCGGTATACTGCAAAAGAATCTGCACGGCAACCACCTCCGTATATACTGTATATATTCTGTATATACAGTATATACGGGTTCGTGTTTTTTGTCAAGCCGCTGCGCAAAAAAAGAGGCGGATCACTCCGCCTCTTGCCTTCAAATTTCCCTTCGTTTGTTTTTCATCCAAATGCGGTGCAGCCCGTACAGCACCATGTCATCCACGCGCCGGACAGTCTCTGTCAAATACGGCGCGGCGAGTTCTGCATCGGTTCCTGTCAGATACACCGTCAAATTGTCTCCGAGCTGGTCTCTGCATCTGCCAATCATGCCGTCAATCATAGATGCCGTGCCATTGAGCATGCCGGACGCCATGGCATCCATGGTATTTTTCCCGAGCAGTCCAGTGTGCGGCCGCGTCAGCCCGATGGACGGCAGCTGTGCCGCCTTGGTATGCAGCGATTCCAAGCCGATGCGCATGCCCGGCGCAATGATGGAGCCGACCAGCGCGCCGCTCTCATCCAGCGCGGTAAACGTAACCGCCGTATTCATATCAATCACCAGCGCCGGAAGCTGTTTTTTCGCCGCCGCTTCCACAGCCACGCACACCAAGTCGCTGCCAACTACGCGCGGATTGTCCATGCGGATACTCAGACCCGTCTTGACGCCGGACGACACATTAACCACCTCGCAGCGGCACAAAATCTCGACCGCCTCGCGCAGCACGCCGCTGAGTGCCGGAACGACAGAGCAAATAATTGCGCCGGAAATCTTACCCGCATCACATCCGCGCAGACGCAGAACGCTGTCTATCCCGCAGGCGTACTGTTCCGCCGTCTGCCGTGTCTCGGATGCAATATGAGAAACCACACACAAATTGCCTTGTCTGTCAAAGCACCCCAATGTGATGGCTGAATTTTGTATATTGATTGCAAGCAGCATGTGCCTGTCCCCTTTCCCGTGTATATGTCTGCTATTATATGCCGATTTTGCGCTGCTTGCAAGAGGTATCCACCGGCAGGCGGTCTGCCAGCCACACCAACGGTATGCTGAGTACAAACCAAAGCAAGCCATATTTGATGCAGATTTGCCCCGCCAGATTGCCCAGCTCACGGGAATAATCCCAAATGTGCAGCTGCATGCCTAAGTTAAAAATACAACCGAAAATAAATTCGACAAACAGCACGGTCACTGCGCTTGCCATGGCGCGAACGGGCAGCCGATACCAATATAATGTATCAGAAACCAATCCCATCAGTCCGAAGCAAATTCCACCCGCCAGCGCCATCGACCAATGCGACCAGCCGCGGAACAGAATTTCCAAAAACGGATACCCCCAAAACCCATATGCCATCAAAATCATCGTCTTTTCTATCCGACTCAAACCACATCACCTGTTTTTTAGCGTTCCCTGTTGGGCAGAGAATATTCTATGCGAAAGCGACATATCCTGTCTGGGGAGGTGTGTGTTATGAAATATTTTTGTCACGGTGCGCCGATGGTTCACCCGCGCTACCGCCCGCGGCGAGCCAGCGCAGACTCCAAAAGCCGCCGCGGTTCTCTCAATGAGCAGCGATATACGCCTTCCGTGCACTTTACGAAATGATATTCGTGCGGTATACTATGTTCAAATACATCGAACCCCCATTTCCCACAGATGGGGAATGATTCTGAATTTGAGGTGATTGTATGAGCATGAACACAGCGCCCAATGCGGAGCGCGTACATATTGGTATTTTTGGCAAGCGCAACGCCGGAAAATCCAGTCTCATCAACGCGATGACCGGACAAGACCTCGCCATTGTCTCCGACGTCGCAGGCACAACGACGGATCCGGTCTCCAAGGCCATGGAATTGCTGCCGCTCGGTCCCGTTGTGATGATTGACACGCCGGGTCTGGATGACATCGGCGCGCTCGGCGCCCAGCGCGTCCGGAAAGCCATGCAGGTGATGAACAAGTGTGATTTGGCGGTTGTCGTCGTTGATGCATCGGAGGGACTGACCGACGCACACACGGATTTGCTCGCTCGTCTGAAGGCAAAAAACATTCCGCATCTCATTGCCATGAACAAGTGTGATTTGCTGGATGCCGTTCCGGCAGATACCGAGCACATGCGCTATGTCAGCGCAGCTGCCGGAACCGGCATCTATGCACTCAAAGAAGCCATTGCACATCTTGTGCCGACCGGAGACAACGGGCGGCACATTATTGCTGATCTGTTACAGCCCAATGATTTTGTCGTGCTCGTCGTGCCCATTGATTCCGCTGCACCCAAAGGCCGCTTGATTCTGCCGCAGCAGCAAACCATCCGCGATATCTTAGAAGCCGGTGCGACCGCCATCGTCTGTCAGGACACCGAGCTGAAAGCCACGCTGAAAAAGCTCGGCCAGCCGCCGCGCATGGTCGTGACAGACAGTCAGGCATTCCGGCGCGTCTCCGCCGACACGCCGGATGATGTGCCGCTCACCTCATTTTCTATCCTGTTCGCCCGCTACAAAGGCCGATTGGACAGCGCCGTGCGCGGCGTCACCGTCCTGCGTCAGCTGCAAGACGGCGATACCGTGTTAATCTCCGAGGGCTGCACGCATCATCGGCAATGCGATGACATCGGCACGGTCAAGCTGCCCAAATGGATCGAGGACTATACCGGAAAATCGCTGCATTTCGAATTTACCAGCGGCGGCGCGTTTCCGGAAAATCTGTCTCCGTATCAGCTCATTGTGCACTGCGGCGGCTGTATGCTCAACGAGCGGGAGATGAAATCCCGCATCGCCTACGCCGAGGACGAGGGTGTACCGATGACCAACTACGGCATTCTGATTTCCTATATCAACGGCATTCTCCCCCGCGCGGTCAAGCCGCTGGGGCTGGAGCTATAGCCAAAAAAGGCATCCCATCGGGATGCCTTTTCTCATGCAATGATTGTTATTTGTCGCCGTACTTGGAAGCCTGCGAAGCAATCAGCTCTGCATCTTCAAAATAGTTGATTTTCATAGCGGCGCGCACATCGTGCAGCGTCTGTGCTGCCTCAGCCTGTGCAACGGCGCTGCCGTTCTTGAGGATTTCATACACTGCCGGAATATCCTTTTCATATTCCTTGCGGCGCGCACGAATCGGCTCCAGCTCTGCCTGCAGGACGTTGTTCAGGAACTTCTTCACCTTTACATCGCCCAGACCGCCACGCTGGTAGTGCTCCTTGACCTCATCCAGATTTGCATAATCCGGCCAGAATTCTGCAAAATACTCCGGACGGCAGAAGGCATCCAGATAAGTAAATACCGTGTTGCCCTCGATTTTGCCCGGATCCTGTACGCGGATGTGCTCCGGATCGGTGTACATGCTCATGACCTTCTTGCGCACGTCCTCCGCGCTGTCCGACAGATAAATGCAGTTGCCCAGAGACTTGGACATCTTAGCCTTGCCATCGGTGCCCGGCAGACGCAGGCACGCCTGATTCTCCGGCAGCAAAATCTGCGGCGTAACCAGTGTCTCACCGTATACGCTGTTAAACTTGTGCACGATTTCGCGGGTCTGCTCTACCATCGGCATCTGATCCTCGCCGGCCGGAACCGTGGTCGCACGGAACGCCGTGATATCGGACGCCTGACTGATTGGATATGTAAAGAATCCAACCGGAATGCTCGTTTCAAAATTGCGCATCTGAATTTCCGACTTTACCGTTGGATTGCGCTGCAGACGAGATACGGTAACCAGATTCATATAGTACATGGTCAGCTCAGTCAGCTCCGGCACCTGAGACTGAATAAACAGCGTAGACTTTGCCGGATCCAAACCGCAGGACAGATAATCCAGCGCAACCTCCAAAATATTCTGACGAATCTTTTCCGGATTGTCTGCGTTATCAGTCAAAGCCTGTGTATCTGCAATCATAATGAAGATTTTATCGTATTCACCGGAATTTTGCAGCTCTACGCGGCGTCTCAGGGAACCAACATAATGTCCCAGATGCAGTTTGCCGGTCGGACGGTCGCCGGTTAAAATAACTTTACCCACTGTATTTCCTCCTAAAAACGACATTTTCCCTGTCGTCTGTTTTTTTGCTTCTTTTATAATGTAATACAAAATGCACAAAAAAGCAAGTTCTAACTGAAATCTTGGGCATATTTTATACTTTGCTATACGCGAACCATCTGTTCCAGCGCGGCAGCCGCTGCCGCCATCTGCTCCGGTTCTTTCCTGCGCAGCGCGTGGCGCGCCTCTTTCACCGCTGCATCCAGCTGCTTTTTGTGTGCGCGATCCATGCTCTTACGCTTTTCCGCCGCCTGATACGTCAGCTGCTCCAGTTTGGTCTTGTATTCCATGCCTGCGCGAATCTTGCTGTCCTCTGCGGCGTACTGCTCCGCGTCATGAATCGCCTGCTGAATGTCCGCTTCGCTCATGTTATTGGAGCCTGTGACGGTGATTTCCTGCATTTTTCCCGTGGTCAAATCACGGGCGGACACATTGACAATGCCGTTGGTGTCGATTTCAAACGTGACTTCAATCTGCGGCATGCCGGTCGCAGAGCGCTTGATGCCGCCCAGCATAAACGAGCCAAGGCTTTTGTTCTGCTTTGCCATCGGGCGCTCTCCCTGTAAAACATTGACCTTTACACGCTTCTGAAATGCGCCGGCGGTCGTAAAAATCTGGCTTTTTTTAATCGGAATTGTCGTGTTCTTGTCAATCAGCTTGGTAAACACGCCGCCGACCGTCTCAATGCCGAGCGACAGCGGTGTGACATCGAGCAAAAGCAGCCCCCGCACCTCTCCGGACAGCACACCGCCCTGCAAACAGGCACCCATTGCCACGCACTCGTCCGGATTGATGCCCTTAAACGGCTGGCGTCCCGTCAGCTTTTGCACCGCTTCGTTGACCGCAGGAATGCGGCTGGAGCCGCCAACCATAAGCACCTTGCTGATGTCCGGCAGATTTAATCCGGAGTCTGCCACCGCCTGATACACAGGATCCAGTGTCGCCTGCACCAGATGATTGGTCAGCTCATTGAATTTTGCCCGTGTCAGCGTCATCTGCAAATGTTTGGGTTCTCCGCGCTTCACGGCGATGTACGGCAGCATGATTTCCGCCGACAGCGCGGAGGACAGCTCTTTTTTCGCTTTCTCCGCCGCCTCGCGCACGCGCTGCATCGCCGCCGAATCGCGGCTCAAATCAATGCCTTCGGCTTTTTTGAACTCGGACAAGATATACTCGCAAATGCATTTGTCAAAGTCATCGCCGCCGAGCCGGTTGTTGCCCGCCGTCGCCAGCACCTCAATCACGCCGTCGTTGATGTCGAGCACGGACACATCAAACGTGCCGCCGCCCAAGTCATAGACGAGAATTTTCTGTGCCTGCTCTTTGTCAATGCCATACGCCAGCGCGGCGGATGTCGGCTCATTGATGATGCGCTGGACATGCAGACCGGCAATCGTGCCCGCATCCTTGGTCGCCTGCCGCTGCGCGTCCGTAAAATATGCCGGCACCGTGATGACAGCCTCTGTCACGGGCTCACCGAGATAGGTCTCTGCATCGCTTTTGAGCTGGCGCAGAATCATAGCAGAAATTTCCTGCGGCGAATACTGCTTTCCGTCAATAGAAATGCGCCGTTCCGTGCCCATGTCGCGTTTGATGGAGGAAATGGTGCGGTCCGGATTGACCACCGCCTGCCGTTTTGCCGTCTCACCAATCAATCGCTCCCCATCCTTGGTAAAGGCAACGACAGACGGCGTGGTGCGCCCGCCCTGTGCATTGGGAATGATGACACGTTCTCCGCCCTCATATACGGCAACACAGGAATTTGTGGTGCCCAAATCAATTCCGATAATTTTCGACATGGTATTTCTCTCCTCCGGTGCTTCCTGCCATTTGTGTCACGTTCTCTTTGTAAATTGTCTGCCGCAGCAGTTGCACGTAATTGTAATCCTGCCCTTTCCCTTCGGCACGCGAAGCGTCGCTTTGCACTGCGGGCATCCGAAAAACCTGTGTGTTTTTCTCTGCTGAAAATTCAGTTTTCTGCGCTGAAAAAATCCGACAAATGCCATATTTTCTCTGTGTCTCTTGGGAAGATTACGCGACATCACACGAAAATATCCATAAACAAATACCAAAACGGATATCTCATACGCAATCATATGCGCAACCTGATTCGGAATCAAGCGGCTTGCAAACATCGCAAGGATAGACGCCCAAATCAACGTGTTGGACAACGCATCAAAGCCGTTTCTGCCTGCCATAAATGCCATCAGCCTGTACTTCATACATTTCACCTCAAACGAACTTTTTCTGTATTGTATTTATTGTAGCATACCATATCCGTGTAAAATACAACAAATCCGCATGTTTTTGTAAACAATTTATGAAGCCGGCTGCATTCCTGCAGCCGGCTTCTCCAAAAACACGCAATTGTTCAGCTCGCATCCTCAAACTGCGACTGGTACAGTCCGGCATAAAAGCCGTTCTGCTCCAGCAGTTGCTGATGCGTGCCCTGTTCGATAATATCTCCGTCCTTCATGACGAGAATCAAATCTGCATCCCGAATCGTGGACAGGCGGTGTGCAATGACAAACGAGGTGCGTCCCTGCATCAAATGCGCCATCGCATCCTGAATCAGCTGTTCGGTTCTGGTGTCAACAGAGGATGTTGCCTCGTCGAGAATCAAAATCGGATTGTCTGCCAAAATTGCACGCGCAATCGTGAGCAGCTGTTTCTGACCCTGCGAGACATTGGATGCCTCTTCGTTCAGTTCCATCTGATATCCGCCCGGCAGCGTGCGGATGAATCGGTCTGCGCGCGCCGCCTTGGCCGCCGCAATGACTTCTTCATCGGTTGCATCCAGTCTGCCGTACCGGATGTTTTCCATAATCGTTCCCTTAAACAGCCAAGTGTCCTGCAAAACCATGCCGAAGCCCTCACGCAGGTCCGAGCGGTTGAAATCGCGAATATCATGACCGTTGAGCCGGATGGCACCGGAATTGACATCGTAAAACCGCATGAGCAGCTTGACCATGGTGGTTTTGCCCGCGCCGGTCGGACCGACAATCGCTACCATTTGTCCCGGCTTGACGTCACAATTGAAATCATGGATGACCAGATGATCCGGCTTGTAGCCAAACTGGACATGCTCGAACGAAACCTGACCATTGATGCAGTCCGGAGATGCCGGATTCTCAACCGTCTGCTGCTCCTCCTCCTCATTGAGAAATTCGAAGATGCGCTCGGCAGAAGCCGCCATGGACTGCAGCATATTGGATACCTGTGCCAGCTGGGTAATCGGCTGGGTAAAGCGCTTGACGTACTGAACAAACGATACAATGCCGCCGATTTCAATGGTTCCGTTAGCTGCCAGCATCGCGCCGACAATCGCCACCGCTACATATCCCAGATTGCTGACAAAGTTCATGACCGGCATCATAAGACCGGACAAAAATTGGCTCTTCCATGCGGATTCATACAAAATATCGTTGGTCTTTTTGAAATTCTCCAGTTCCGTCTGCTCTCGATTGAACGCCTTGACCACCTGATGACCGGAGAATGTCTCCTCAATCTGGCCGTCAATTTCGCCCAGATATTTCTGCTGTGCCTTAAAGTATTTCTGCGATTTCTTGACCACCAGCATAATCAGCAGCATGGAAACCGGCAGGATAATCAGCGAAATCAACGTCATGAGCGGAGAGATCGTCAGCATCATGGCAATGACGCCGATGACCGTACACAGCGAGGTAATCAGCTGGGTGACCGACTGATTGAGCGACTGTCCCATAGTATCAACATCGTTGGTGATGCGCGACAGCACATCGCCGACCAGATGCGATTCAAAATATCCCAGCGGCATCCGATTGATTTTCTCGCTGATGTCGCGGCGCATCTTGCGGCACATTTTCTGTGAAATGCCCGTCATGAACCAGCCCTGAATCAAGCCGAACAGCGCACTGACAATATACAGAATGATCAGCCCCAGCAAAATCTTGCCGATTTTATCAAAATCAATGCTGCCTGTGCCGGAAATTTTTGCCATCAGGCCGTGAAATAATTCGGTTGTTGCGTTGCCGAGAATTTTCGGGCCGACAACCGTAAAAACAGTCGAGCCAACCGCAAAAATCAGCACAAAGAGCAGTGCAATTTTATACACGCCCATGTACTTGAGCAGTTCCCGCAGCGTCCCCTTAAAGTTTTTCGCCTTTTCTGTCGGCGCACCGGGTCCGCGCCGCATCATTCCTCTTCTTGGTGCCATTATGCGCGGCCTCCTTTCTCTACGCCCGCCAGCTCTGCCTCAGACAGCTGGCTCTTTGCAATTTCCTGATAGGTCTCACACGAAGCCAACAATTCTTCATGCGTGCCGGAGCCGACAAGCTTACCCTCATCCAGTACAAGAATGTTGTCCGCGTGCAGAATCGTTGAAATGCGCTGTGCGACAATAATCACGGTTGCATCCGCCGTCTGCTTGGAAAGCTCCTGGCGCAGCGTCAAATCGGTCTTATAGTCCAGTGCAGAGAACGAATCGTCAAACAGATAAATCTTCGGATGCTTGGCAATTGCACGCGCAATAGACAAGCGCTGTTTTTGTCCGCCGGACACATTGGTGCCGCCTTGAGAAATCAGCGAGTTGTACCGATCCACCTTGGAATCAATAAATTCGGTTGCCTGCGCAATGTCAGCCGCCTGCTGCATATCTGCATCGGAAATGTTCTCGCCGCCGTATTTCAGATTGCTCTCAATGGTTCCGGAAAACAAAACACCCTTCTGCGGCACATAGCCCATCAGGCTGCGCAGCTTGTTCTGGCTCATCTCACGCACATCGACACCGTCAATGCGCACTGCGCCCTGCGTCACATCAAAGAAACGCGGAATCAGCCGAACAATCGTCGACTTGCCGCAGCCGGTAGAACCGATAATCGCAGTTGTTTTTCCCGGCTCTGCAGTAAATGAAATGTGCGACAGCGCCGGTTCATCAGCATCCGGATAGGTAAACGAGACATCCTGAAACGTCACATAGCCCTTCGGCTGTTCCAGCAGCGCGTCCTTTGTTCGCTCCGGATCGTGCAGAGAAATCGGTGTGTCCAGCACTTCCACAATGCGGTCTGCGGCTACGCCTGCGCGCGGCAGCATAATCGAAATCATCGTCAGCATCAGGAAGCCCATGACAATGACCATGGAATATGTGATAAACGCTGTCAGGTCACCGACCTGCATGGTGCCCGCGTCGACGTTGTGTCCGCCGACCCAAACAATCAGAACCGAAATACCGTTCATGACAAACATCATAACCGGCATCATAAAGGTCATCGTGCGGTTGGTAAACAGCTGGGTCTGAAACAGATTCTGATTCGCCTCATCAAAGCGCTGTTCCTCGTGCTTTTCCCGACTAAATGCGCGAATCGGCATAATGCCTGTCAGCATTTCACGGGAGACCAGATTCAGGCGGTCTACCAGCTTCTGCATGATTTTAAATTTCGGCATCGCGATGCCGGTCAGCGTGCCGATGCACGCCATCATGATAACAACGGCGAGAACAATTGTCCAGCCCATGCTGGAACCGGTCTTGACTACCATGATAATGCCGCCGATTGCGACAATCGGCGCGTACAGCACCATGCGCAGCAGCATGACCGAAACCATTTGAATCTGCTGAATATCATTGGTAGAACGCGTAATCAGCGACGCTGTCGAGAATTTTTCCATCTCTGCATCGGTAAACTGCATGACCTTCTCGTAAATGGAAGTGCGCAAATCGCGTCCGACTTTTGACGAGGTGACGGATGCAATCAAGCCGACCAAAATCGCCGCGATTGCCATAATCACAGCCATGAGCAGCATTTTTCCGCCGACGGCAAACAAATAGGCATTGCGCACCTGATTCAGGTCAATGCCCTGTGCCTGATATTCTGCGGACACATAATTGACGGCGATTTCCGTCAAAAAAGTGTCTGTCATGTCTCCCATTTTGGAAAACGCTTCATCCATCTGCGAAATCAGCTGTTCTTTGGTCATTGCGCCGGCGGCCACCGCCGCTTTGATTTGCTCCGGTGCTCCCTTGGTCTTGTCGCTGCTGCGCATCTGATACACCGTGGCTTCCGGCTTGCGCAGAATATTGTTGAGCGTCTCACGGTCTGCATCGTCCCGCAGTGTCCGAACGCCGGATACATTCGGCTGTGTATACGCCTGCTCCACTGTCTGTGTGTCAGCATCCGTCATAAACAGCTCCAGCGTCTCCAGACTGTCCGCGCGCACGGTATCCATCACGCCGTCTGCAATGCCGCCCTGCTGCAAGCCGACATTCAGGACGTCGCTGGTGTACGTCGGCAGCGCCAAATCACAGTACGCCTGTACGACCAGACAGCAAATCGCCGCAAAAATTGCCAGCTTATGCTTTGCTAGAAATTGAAAAATATTTTTCATATGGTTGCTTCTCCTGCTATGTTATTTGTCCTGAGACAGTTCATCTATCACGGTTTCCATGTTGTCCATGATCTCATCCCAAAGGCATAACATCTGATCAATATGTTCTTCGGGTGTACGCGCCAGAACGCGTTCCCAGAAGTCCTGTACTTCTTCCCAATTGCGCCTGCACTGTTCTGCGCCCGCTTCTGTCACAGATACCAGTGTATTTCTCCGGCAATTCGGATCTACTTTGCGGACAATCAAGCCGTCCGCCTCCATCTTTTTCATCAGACGGGAAATTGCCGATGTCTGCATACAGCACACCTGCGGCAGCTGAGAAACCGGAATGTCCGGATTTTTTTTACTCAGACAGCACATGACATGCAGCAGCTCGGTTTCCGCTTTGGTCATGCCCTCGCACAGCTTCCACATCTGAATCTGCCGCATTCGCTTCATGCGGTTCCAAACCGCCACGCAATGTTCGCTTGATTCCATACGCTCCTCCCTTCTGCACAATGCTTAACATTGTTAATTATTAACCGCGTCATCAATCATAGCAGGCGTTTGTGATAAAACGGCGAATAAAATATGAACAAATCGTAAACACAAAAATCATACCGGCAAATGCAGCGCGAACCCAAACATCACGCCGCCGACCGCCGACATACAGATAATTAAAATCGGATGCACGCCTTTTTTCATCAGTGCGAGCATCGCGCCCAGAATGCACAGCGCACAAAACAGCTGCACGACATCGCCGGACGCAATCGCCAGCCCGTGCGGAAACAAAACCTGTCTGCCAATCGAGTACAGCGATGCGGCAATCATACCGACAACCGCCGGCTTGAGTCCCGCCATGGCGCCGCGCACGATGCGGCTGCGCTGAAAGGCGCGAAAGCAGCGGGCAACGAGTAAAATAATGACAAACGCAGGCAAAATGACGCCCAGCGTCGCACACAGTGCGCCCGCCATGCCGCCGATCATCTGCCCGATATATGTCGAGATATTGACGGCAAACGGACCGGGCGTGCTTTCGCTGACCGCAATGAAATTGACGAGATCCTCTGTTGAAATCCAATGATGCGCCTGTACCTTCTGCTGAATCAGTGGAAGCATCGCATAGCCTCCGCCAAACGTAAACGCGCCGACTTCAAAAAACGTAGAAAACAGCTGCCAGTATATCATGAACGTGTGCCCTCCTTTGCCATGGTGTACAGCACGCCTGCCACGGCGCAGCCGAGCAGCACGACAATCGTGTTCATCTGCAAAACCGCCACGCAGGCAAATGCCGCCAGCATGATACATACGGCAAACACATGCTTTTGGCAGGAATGATACATCGTGAGCAGGGCGCGCAGCAGCAGCGCCAGCACGCCGACGCGAATGCCCCAAAACGCATACTGCACTGCCCGCAGCTGCTCTAATTTCGGCAAAATCGCCGCCAGACAAGCGATGATGCAAAACGACGGCAGCACCACGCCAACTGTCGCGGCAGTTGCTCCCGCCACGCCCGCGACATGGTAGCCGACAAACGTCGCCGCATTGACCGCAATCGGCCCCGGTGTCGATTCCGAAATCGCGACAATGTCCAAAATGTCTTTTTCGCTGATCCATTTTTTATTGTCCACCATTTCCCGTTGGATGAGCGGAATCATCGCATATCCGCCGCCAAACGTAAACGCGCCGATTTTAAGAAATACCAGCAGCAATTCCCAGACGCGCTGTTTTTTCTGATGCATAACAAACTCCCTTCGCCAAATACAAATTCATCTCTATGTATCATTATATAAGAAAACATTTTCACGGTCTATTTGCAATTTGCATAGAGTCTCACATTGTTTTTTCGTTTCTATATGTTATACTTAAAAAGTATGATTTTCTCAAAAAAAGGAGTGCACGTCATGAGACGGGAACGGGATCTCACCACAGGAAATATCACAACCAGCTTGTGGCTGTTTGCCCTGCCGCTCATGCTCGGCAATGTCATGCAGCAGCTGTACAATCTGGTGGACACGTGGGTTGTCGGCAGATATATCGGAGATACGGCGCTTGCGGCGGTCGGCTCCTCGTATACCATTCTGACCTTTTTGACTTCTGTTATTATCGGTCTGTGCTTGGGCAGCAGTGCCTTTTTGTCCATGGCATACGGCAGGCGCGATTTGCCCGCCATGCGAAACGGTATTTTTCTCTCCTGCAGCACGATCGGCGTGCTGTCTCTCTGTCTGATGCTTGCGTTTTATCGCTTTCTCGACCCCATCATTTTCTTTCTGCGCGTCCCGAAAGAGACGGTTGCAGATATGCACACCTATCTGTTTTATGTATTTTTCGGCTTTTTTGCCACATTTTTATACAATTATTTTTCCAACGTTCTGCGCGGCATCGGAAATTCAGCCATTCCGCTGTTGTTTCTCGCCGTCTCTGTCGTGTTAAATATTTTTTTGGATTTGTACTGTGTCATTGTTTTGCACTGGGGCATTATGGGCGCAGCGCTCGCCACTGCCGCTTCGCAATGCGTCTCCGGCATCGGCATCACCGTATACTTTCTAAAAAAGTTTCCGCAGTACCGCGTGACGCGCAGAGACATGTGCTGGAACAGAGAAAATCTCCGCAGCATTCTCTCGCTGTCCGGCTGCACCTGTTTGCAGCAGTCTGTCATGAATTTCGGCATTCTGCTGGTGCAAGGCATCGTCAACAGTTTCGGTACCGCCGTCATGGCTGCTTTTGCCGTTGCGGTAAAGATTGATACCATTGCGTACATGCCGGTGCAGGATTTTGGCAATGCATTTTCCGTATTCGTCGCGCAAAATTACGGCGCACAAAAGTCCGCACGGATTGCTTCCGGTGTGCGTTGTGCATTTGCCAGCGTTGCCGTGTTCTGTGTGATCATCAGCAGCTTAGTCTGGCTCTGCGCGCAGCCGCTCATGCAGCTGTTTGTAGACGCTTCCAGCGCGCAAGTAGTCCGCATCGGTGTCCAGTATTTACAGATTGAGGGCGTCTGTTACATTGGCATCGGCATATTGTTCTTGCTGTATGGCTATTATCGCGCCGTCAACCGCCCGCAGATGTCGGTGGTGCTCACCGTCTGTTCGTTGGGTACGCGTGTGGCGCTCGCTTATCTGTTGTCCGGCATCGCCGTGATTGGCGTCATCGGTATCTGGGTGTCGATTCCTATCGGCTGGTTCTTCGCAGATGCTGTGGGAATCGGATATTATTTTCTGCTGAAAAAGCGGCAAACACACGCAAAAAGAGATGCCTGATGGCATCTCTTTGTTGTTTATGCTTTGTTTTTGCGCAGGCTGCGGCGTAAAAATTTGCTGACCGTATCGTTAAACACATCTGCATTGTCTGTGTTGGCGTTGTGCGAGGCGTCCGGAATGACGGTCATCGGATAGCCTTGTTTTTCCGACCAAATGCGGCAGTACTCCGCAATTTTTCCGGTGTAATCCATCGCGCCGATGGCGAGCATGACCGGACAGCGGAACTGTACCACGGCTTTGTGCGTGAAGCGGTCGCCATATGCCGCCGCAAACGCCTGCACCATCTCTTTTTTGCTCATCTGTTCAAACATATGCAGTGCATTTTGATAGCCGTACAGCGTCTGTGTGCGCTTGCGCGCCAATCCTGTCTGCAGCATACGCTCCGGCAGGCGCTTGACCGTCCGCGGCACTTTTTTCAGCTCTTTCTGATCGAATTCCGGATACAGCGCCACGCCGAACGGCATTGCACTGACGCCGACAAACGCCTGTACCATCTCCGGCCAGCGCGAGGCAAACTCCTGACAGACATATCCTCCGATGCCGTGACCGACCAGAATTGCCTGCTTGATGTGTTCTCTGTCCGTAATCTGTTTCAATTCCTCCGCCGCATGTGCATAGGTAAACGCATGATACGGGCGGGAGCGGCCGTGCATCGGCAGATCCCACAGCAAAACGTGATAGTTGAGCCGAAAAAACGGGAGCTGCTTGTCAAACAGCCGATGATTGGCGCACAGCCCATGCGTGAATATAATCCATGGTGCCTGTGCATCTGCGTTTTTTTCAATCCAATAATAGGTTGCACCTCTTGGAGAAGATACCAGTCTTCCAACCATGTGATCGCCTCCTGCCGCTGTGTTATCTCTGTACGGGTGCCTTGTGTGCGCGGAACAGTTCAATCATATAATGCGTCAAATCCAGCGGATTTTCTTCGTATGCCGGCGGAATCTCCTCCGGCGTATACCATCCGGCTTCCTTGAGTTCTTCCTCCTGCAGCTTGACCTGGTCGCTTCCCGTGAGTTCTGCCCAGAAGCCGATCATCTGCGCACCGGAGAAGCCCCACGGCTGATTGCCGTAATACTGAATGTTGGTGACATCCAAACCGGTTTCTTCCTTGACTTCGCGCTTGACGGTCGTTTCAAACGTCTCGCCCACGCTCATATAGCCGGACACCAGTGCATACACCGGATTTTTATAGACTGAAGAACGGGTCAGCAGGATTTTACCGTTGTTTACGATGCCGACAATAATCGCCGGGCTGATTGCCGGATACGTCACTGCATGACACTCATCATTGGTGCAGCGCATCGCCAGCTCCTTGCCGTCCGGCTTCATCGGTGCACCGCAGCAGCCGCAGAAGCGGTGGTTTTGAAACCACTGGAACAAATGCAGCGCGGTCACGGAGCCGAGACGCAGCCATGTCGGCTGTACCGTGCGCAGATAGCGCGACACCTCGCGCCGCAGCTGCTGTTTGATGGCATCGTCCGGATCGAGCACTGTAAAGAACTGGGTGCCTGCCTGCTCAAAAATATGTACCAGTTCACTGTTGTCGCCGCCCAGCCGCTTCCAGTCGGCATATGTCGGCAGACTGCCGGTTTCCGGCACGACAAATACATCGGTTTTTTCAAAAATCAGAACATAATCGCTGTCCTGCGGCTTTGGTTTTGCAAATTCTGTATCAATGGTATTGCGTCCAATATCCTGAATCATCGTGTTTTCCTCCACCATCACACACTGTGATATTTTTATTTTTCATTTCCGGGAATATATTCCCCTCCTCATTATACGACCCTGCAGACAAATTGCAAGTATTTCCTTGTCTGCTGTTGAAGCGAAATCAAAAAAAACGTATAATAGCATAGAAAGAAACCGGAGGGATTACTTATGAACCAATCTCTGCCAGACATGACCTCTCTGCGGGAGGAGATTGTCAACACCGCGCAGAAAGCCTATCGTGAGGGTATGATGGCTGCAACCAGCGGCAATTTGAGCTGCTATGATGCGGCATCCGGCTGCATCGCCATCACGCCGAGCGGTATGGATTATACCATCATGAAACCGGAAGACATCGTCATCATTGATTTGGACGGCAACGTGCTTTCCGGACACAAGCCGTCTTCCGAATGGAAAATGCACGCGGAGATTTATCGGCATCTGCCGCAATACCGCGCCATCGTGCACACGCATTCGCCAAACGCCACAGCTTATGCCGTGCTGCGCAGGGAAATTCCCTGTGTGCTCGTGGAAATGCTGCTGTTTCTCGGCGGAAGCATTGAGGTTGCGGACTATGCCGCACAGGGCAGCGCCGCAGTCGGCACCCATTGCCTGCCGATTCTCAGCCGCAAGCCTGCCGCGCTGCTCGCCAATCACGGCGTTGTGACGGCGGCGGATTCGCTGGCGCAGGCATACACGAACGCCGTTTATGTAGAAGATTCCGCGAAAATCGTCCGGCTGGCAATGAGCACCGGCTGTCCGATTCCGGCTGTTATTGATGAGGAAGGAAGCAAATCCATATGAGCGAATATTTATCCGATCATGTTCATCTGAACGATGACGGCACCGCCGTCGTCATTCTCGACCAGACCCAACTGCCCAACCGCACGCAGTATCTCACGCTGCGCACCGCACGGGAAATGTACGATGCCATTCAGAGCTTGCAGGTGCGCGGCGCGCCGTGCATCGGCATTTGTGCGGCGTATGACCTCTATGTGCTGGCACAGCAGGCAGATGCCGCGCTGTCTGCGGCGGATTTTCTGTCCAAGCTGCGCGAACAAGCGGAGTATCTTGCCTCCTCCCGCCCGACCGCAGTAAATCTGCGCTGGGCACTGGATCGCATGCTGCACACCGCCGAACACTGCGCCGATCATACCGACCGCTTATCCGTCCTGCGCGACGAATGCCTTGCCATTCATAAAGAAGACATTGCCATGTGCCGTTCCATTGCGGAATACGGTCTGTCTCTCGTCAAAGACGGAGACGGCATCCTGACGCACTGCAATGCCGGACCGCTAGCAACGTCCCGCTACGGCACAGCGCTCGGCCCGCTGTTTTTGGGCAAGGAACGCGGCTACAAGTTCCACGTCTTTTCCGACGAGACGCGCCCGCTGCTGCAGGGTGCGCGGCTGACTTCGTATGAGCTGAGCCGCGGCGGCATTGATGTGACGCTGATTTGCGACAACATGGCGAGTCTGGTCATGAAAAACGGCTGGGTGCAGGCTTGCTTTGTCGGCTGTGACCGCGTCGCAGCAAACGGCGATGCCGCGAATAAAATCGGCACATCGGGTGTGGCAATTCTCGCAAAGCATTACGGTATCCCGTTCTATGTCCTCGGTCCGACCTCAACGATTGACTTGAACTGTGCAACCGGTGAGGATATTCCGATTGAACAGCGCGATCCGGAAGAAATCAAGGAGAAATTTTACGCAGAGCCGATGGCACTGCCGGAGGTTAAATGCTACAATCCGGCGTTTGATGTGACGGATCACACGCTGATTTCCGGCATTGTAACGGAATACGGCATCTGCCGCCCGCCGTATACCGAGAGCCTGCACGCTGTATTTGACAAAAAGCACGCCGGCATTCCCTTCGGCGCACCAGAGGAGGAACACGCATGAACACACGACTGTACAACGCCCGTATTTTGACGATGGCGGACGGATTCGAACCAATTTGGGGCGAAATCTGGATTCAGGACGACAAAATCATCTATGTCGGCGAGGAAAAACCGTCCGATTTGCATTGGGATGTCGAGCGCAATGTCTGCGGCAATCTCATTCTGCCCGGCTTTAAAAACGCACACACCCACTCTGCGATGACGTTCCTGCGTTCGTATGCGGATGATTTGCCGCTGCAGGACTGGCTCAACAAACAGGTGTTCCCGATGGAAGCCAAGCTGACCGAGGAGGATATTTATCATCTGTCCAAGCTCGCTTATCTGGAATATTTGACCAGCGGCATCACGGCAAACTTTGACATGTATCTGACGCCGGATTCCATTGTACAGTCGTCCATCGACACCGGATTCCGCACGGTGCTAACAGGTGCTGTCAACGATTTCAGCCAGTCCGCGGCGCTGGTCGGCGAATGGTATCAGAAATACAATGGCTATCACCCGCTCATCTCCTTTGAGCTGGGATTCCATGCAGAATACACGACCTCTCGCAATATTTTGGAAGATTTGGCAGCGCTGGCGCACCTGTATCAAGCACCGGTGTACACGCACAATTCCGAGACTGCCGGAGAAGTCGCTTCGTGCATGGAAAAGCACGGCATGACGCCGACACAGTATTTGGATTCGCTGCATCTGTTTGATTTTGGCGGCGGCGGCTATCACTGCGTCCACTTCACACCGGAGGACATTGCAATTTTCAAAAAGCGCAGCATGTCCGTCATCACCAATCCGGCTTCCAATTTGAAGCTGGCGAGCGGCATTGCACCGATTCAGGATATTTTACAGGCGGGCGTCAATCTGGCAATCGGAACCGATGGTCCGGCGAGCAACAACTGCCTCGACATGTTCCGTGAGATGTTCCTGACCACCGCTCTTGCCAAGGTTCACGAAAACGATGCGTCTGCTGTCGATGCCAACGCGGTGCTGTACGCGGCAACTGTCGGCGGCGCAAAGGCAATGCGCCTGACCGATTGTGAGACTTTGACCGCCGGTTCGCAGGCGGATTTGATTGTCATTGATCTCAATCAGCCGAATATGCAGCCTGTCAACAACATCAGCAAAAATTTGGTGTACAGCGGCAGCAAGCAGAATGTACAGCTGACCATGATTGCCGGCAAAATTCTGTACGAAAACGGTACCTTTGACGTTGGAACCGATGTGCAGGAAATCTACCATACCTGTTCTGAGATTACACAAAAGCTCAAAACCAATTAAGTATCACGCAAAAAAAGCTGTTGCAGGTTTCATCCTTGCAACAGCTTTTTTATTGTACGCTCTCGTTTAGTTTTTGCTTTCGCTCGCGCCAGTCCGGCAGATAGCGTTCCACATACGCCCAAAACCGTTCGTTGTGGCTCGCTTCGAGCAGATGACACAGCTCGTGCACCACGACATATTCGACACACGGCAGCGGTTTTTCCGCCAGTGCCAAACTCAGCCAAATGCGGTGCGCCGCATAATTGCACGTTCCCCACCTGGTTCGCATACGCTTGATGTGCCATTCTCTCACTTCTACGCCGATAATATCCGCCCATTTGGTCAGCAAATGTTCCGCTTGTTCGTGTAACTGCGTTCGCTGCCACGCTTCCACCCATGCTTTGCGCTGTTCCGGCGTGCTGTCTTTCGGTGCAGACAGGAGAAGTACATCTCCGGTGCGCCGCACGCTTCCGCGCCTGCCCGTCTCCTGCACGAGCAGGTGCAGCGGCTCGCCAAAATGATACATGCATTCGCCACTTTGGTACTGATGCTGCGGATATTCCATGCGGATTTTTTCCTGTTGGACATGAATCCAACTCTCATGTTCCTGCACAAAGCGGTCAATCACCCGATTGGACGTTCGCGTCGGAACCGACAGGCGAACCGTCCCCTCCGGCGGGCGAACGGTCAGATTCATCGACCGAATGCGCTTGCGCACAATTTGAACGGAAATTCCTGCTATGATTCGTTCTCTCATCGCTTCAAGGTCCTCAAATACTGTTTGTGTTGGTCGGTGACGCGGCGGCTCTCTATGGCCTTTTGAATGGTCTTGTTATGAACCCATAGATTTAACCGATCGGTTTGCAAATACCCAATTGTGCTATCCCACTGCTTGGCGAGTGCCGTGGCAAAATACCACGCCTGCATCATCTGCACATAGTATTCCTCCGACTGCACCTGTGCCGCCCACAGCAGATATTCCGGCTCAAACGCATCGTCCAGATAAAAGGACAGGAGCATATTAAGTCCAAACCGAATGGTATATATCCGTTCAGACGAAAGCCACGTTTGAATCTCCCGCAAAAATTCCGGCAAATGCTTTTTGACGCACTTGGGGCGCAGACTGTCGCAGGTTGCCCAATTGTCGATATACGGCAAAAACGCATGTAATTCTGCCAAAAGCGTCGGATAGTCTTTGATTTGCTCCAGCAAAAACGCATGCAAATTGTTTTCTTCATAATAGGTATGCGGCAGCGCGTGCAAAAATGCCTGCATCTCCGGCTGTCCTGCACACCGCTTTGCCATGCTGCGCAAAACCGGCGTCCGCACACCGATGATGCGATTTGAGTCTATGGTCGGAATAAGCTTTTTGTGAAAGTCTTTGTATGCTTGATCGCGCAGAGCAAACAATTGCCGTTGGATTTCCGTCATGCTTCGCCCTCCGTGTGCTGTCCGCGCGAAGGTGCTCCCGTGCCATCCCGCCGCTTGAGCGTCATCGCCATGGCGATGGCGGCAAGCGGAATCGCCGCGATACAGCCAATCGCCGCAATGCCCGTATACAGCAGCACCTGAAACAGCGCTTTGGAATTGAGAATATAGCCAAACGAATATCCCCAATAGCAAATAATGTTAAACAGCAGCAGCGATTCTCCGACACAGGCAAAAAACAGAGTGTTCATGGTGGTCGCCAGAATTTCCCGTCCGATTTTGAGACCGGAGCCGAACAGCTGCGACGGCAGCAGCGACGGATTGTTCTCGTGCACTTCATAGACGGCGGAGGTCACCGCAACCGCCGCGTCCTTGATGGCGCCGAGCAGGCTGAGCAAAATCACCGCGATTTCCACCTGCAGCATGGACAAGCCGACGTTGCCATCCAAAAACAGGCCGTCATCCAGATTGATTTTTACCTCGCTGTATCCGCCTGCATGCCCCTTGCAGCACAAAACCATGCCGATGAGAAACAGGATGATTTCCACCGCCAGAATCACAGCAAAAGCGACTTTCGTTTTGAGATTGTATCCGTTTTGATAGAACAAAATCAAAACCGTCAGCAGCATGCCTGCAATGGCGCTGACCGGCAGCGGCGAAATGCCCAGCGTAATCGCATACAGCACGGCTGCCAAAATGCCGACATTCATCAAAATGGTCAAAAACGCCTGCAAACCGCGATCTCTGCCGACCGCCAGCATCAGCACCAACAATATAACAGCCAAAATCTTAACCATGCGCCACCTCCTGTCTCTTTACCCACACGCGCAAAACCAGCTGCGTAATCGGAACTGCAAGTACCAAGCCGATAGAACCGGCCAAAAAGCGCACCATCTCAAAGGACAGCACATATTCCCACACGAACGACATTGTCATGGCATTGCGCAGCATGAGCAGCATGCCCGGCAGACCGCCGCAAATATAGGTAAAGAACAATACGTTGACCATCGTGCCCATGATGTCATCCGACACTGTGCGCACGGACTTTCTGAGCTGGTCATATGCGATGTGCGGATTTTGTTCCAGCAGTTCATCCGCTGTGGAAATCAGAGAAATAGCCACATCCATCACGGCGCCCAGTCCGCCAACCATTGTCTCACAGAAAAACAGAGCGCTAAGGTCATCCGGTACGACGGCATACTCCAGCATCTGATATTGCAGCGCCGGCGTCACCGCGCGCACCAACAAGTAAATACCCGCCGTGACTGCAATAGAAAGCAGCGTAACAACAATTGCCAACAGAGAACGCCGGTTGACGCCGTTGCCAATGAGCAGCGACAGCACGGTGAACAGGAAAATCATGCAGGCGGTCAGCGCCATAATGTTCCATCCCGTCAGATAGCAGTGCAGCGCAAAGAGCAGCAGCACAAGATTGATGCACACGGACAAAAACGAAAAAAATCCCGCGCGATCCGCCACAGCGATCAAGCCAATCAGCAGCACAGCCACAAGCAAATACACCAATGTATCTCGCTTTTGTTCGAGAATTTTGCCCGTCGTGCCGTCGCGCGCCAAATCGACAAGCAGCTGGTCACCGACTGCATACGCTTCGTCCCGCACATTGGAATCGGTATATTGATTGGAAAGCGTCGCGGTTTTCCCCTTATACTCGCCGTTTAAAATGTTCGCCGTGATTGTCTGGACATAATAATTTTCTTTATCCGACAGCACGCCGGTCTGTGTTTCCGTGTGCTTCGTGCTGATATCCGTGATTTTTACCACGGTCATATCCCGATACAGTCCCGCATCATGATCGACCAAGATATAGCCGATCACGGCAGCGACAACGAGCAGCAGCAGCAAAATTTTTTTATTTCCCTTACACGGATGGGAATGATGCAATTGAAAAATACGACATTCCTCCTTTGTGTTCTATCATACGGTGCAATGTTTTGGTTGTCAAGCCGTATCATTGTTCCGGCATCTCCGCATACTATTGCCGGAGGTGAGCACATGTCCAAAAACAACGCATATTTTTCCGTCACACCGCTCGGTGTCAACTACGACGCCAAACGGCTCCGGCAGGCGTTTCATCGCTCGTGCGATGGCGTGCTGTCTGTGGATACGGACAGCAGCGGCAATCTGGTCTCTGTCGAATTTGATGACAAATCCGTCACGCCGCAAATGCTGCGCGACTGCCTGACCAGCTTGGGATACACGGTTGACCGCGCCCGCATGGAATACAACCTCTGATTGCAAAAAATCCTCTGTCTCCTGTCGTACATGGGAAACAGAGGATTCTTTTTATAAACTCTTAATAATCGTACCACCGCCGACAACGACATCTCCGTCATACCAGACGGTTGCCTGTCCCGGCGAAATTGCGCGCTGCGGCTCGTCAAATTCAATGACGGTTCCGTTTTCATCCGGAAACAGTGTCGCGGGCTGTGCCTTCTGTCCATAGCGAATTTTTGCCTGCACGCGCATCGGCGCCGTCAGTGCCTGCACCGCAATCCAATTGCAGTCACCTGCCAGCAGGCGCTTGGCAAACAGCCGTTCCGATGTGCCGATGGTCACGGTATTGTGCTGTGCGTCTTTGCTGCACACATAGTGCGGCTCCGAAAATGCAAAGCCCAGACCCTTGCGCTGTCCGACCGTATAATGCACCAGACCGCGATGCTGTCCGATGACACGGCCTTCGGTGTCGAGAAAATCGCCCGGCTTCGGCGCCTGTCCCGTGGTGCGCTCGATAAAGCCGGCATAATCGCCGTCCGGTACAAAGCAGATGTCCTGACTGTCCGGCTTTCGCGCATTGGTCAGCATGGCTTTTTCCGCCAGACGGCGCGTCTCCGGTTTGGTCAGTCCGCCGAGCGGAAATTTTACGCGCGCGAGCTGCTCCTGCGTCATGGAATACAGAAAATACGTCTGATCCTTGTGGTCATCCGCCGCAGTCTTGAGCAAAATCCGCTGTGCGGCATCATCATACTCTATGCGGGCATAGTGACCGGTCGCAATGCGCCAGCAGCCGACATCACCGGCACGGCGCAGCAGCGCATCAAACTTGACGTATTTGTTGCAGTCAATGCACGGATTCGGCGTCAAGCCGCACTGATAGCCGGAAATAAACCGGTCAATGACCTCTTTATGAAAAATATTGCCCATATTAAAGACATAATGATCAATGCCCAGACGCGCGCACACGCTGCGTGCGTCCGCGATGTCATCGGCAGAGCAGCACGAACGTGTCTTTTTGCCGATATCGCCCTGATCATACAGCGCCATCGTCACGCCCGCCACGTCATAGCCCTGCTCCAGCAGCAGCACTGCACTCGCCGAGCTGTCCACGCCGCCGCTCATGGCTGCGAGAATCTTTTCCTTCATAGCATGGTCCTCTCCTCAAAAAGAACGGCTCCACTTCCCTGAGAAAGCAGAGCCGATGGTATTTCCAAAAAAATTAGCCGCCCAGACGGATCATCTCGTCAATGCAGTGCTTGGCTGCCAGACGGGTCTCCTCGTCCATGGTGATCTCCTCGCCTGCGGTGCCCTGCAGTACGTTGAGGACATCTACCAGCGTAGTAGACTTCATGTTCGGGCAAATCAGCTGCTTGCTCAGCGGATAGAACTTCTTATCCGGGCACTCATACTGCAGATGCTCCGCAATGCTGATTTCGGTGCCGATGATGAACTCCTTGGCATCGGACTTCTTTGCGTAGTTCATAATGCCCGTGGTGGAGCCAACGTAGTCTGCCTGAGAAGCGACAGCCGGTACACACTCCGGATGAACCAGAAGCAGTGCGTCCGGATGTGCTGCGCGCGCCTCGTCAACCGCTCTCTTCGGAACAGCGGCATGAATCGGGCAGCCGCCCTGCAGCAGCTTGACGTCCTTGTCCGGACACTGTTCTGCCACGAACTGACCCAAATTGCAGTCCGGAATAAACAGAATCTTGTCGGTATCCAGATTGTTTACAATCTGTACTGCGGAGGAAGAGGTGCAGCATACATCACAAATCGTCTTGAGCTCTGCGGTGGTGTTGATGTACGCAACAACGGTATAATCCGGATTTGCCTTCTTCCAAGCGCCGATCAGATCCTTGTCCATCTGCTCAGCCATCGGACATCCAGCCACCGGATTTGCCAGATAAACCTTCTTCTCCGGGGAGAGAATCTTGCAGGTCTCTGCCATAAACCGAACGCCGCACATGATCACCGTCTTCTGCGGTGCGCTCATGGCTTGTACGCTCAGACCGTAGGAATCGCCAACAAAGTCAGCAACTTCCGAAATCTCCCTTGCTACATAGCTGTGTGCCAAAATACATACGTCCTGCTCTTTTTTCAAGCGCAGAATTTCATCCTGAATCTCACGAATCATACGTCATTTCTCCTGATAGGGTGTCGGTAGTGGAAATGGAAAATGCACGGCATTTCCCAGTGTTTTTATATGTTTATCGTTTTTGAGAATATCATGTTTTACACAATCTGTCAAGCACCGAGCCAAAATTGCCTGAAAATCAGCAAAAACAATAGTTTTGCTCCGGCATTTTGTCAAGTTGTTTTACGCTTTGATTGCCCAGCGCATTTTGGTTGAGTGTGCGCGCGGATTTTGATAGCACTCCTGCGCGGACGGGCGAACCACATCGCGCGCCGCCTCGCGGTACACGCCGTCGCGCACGCCCTGTTTGAACGCCTTTTTGACCAGCCGGTCCTCACCGGAATGGAAGGTCAGAATCGCCACGCGACCGCCCGGCTTGAGCACGGTCGGCAGCTTTTCCAAAAACGCATACAGCACCTCAAATTCGCTGTTGACATCAATGCGCAGCGCCTGAAAGCAGCGCTGACACGATTTTTTCACCATGTCCTTCTGCTCGCTTTTGGGCAGGAACGACAGCGCGCGGGCAATGGCATCATACAGCTGTCGGGTTGTGTCAATGGTCTCGCCGCGGGCAAACGTCCGCATAATTTCCGAGGCAATGCACTGTGCATACGGTTCATCGGAATTTTCGACCAGCAGCCCCACCAGTTCATCCTCATCCAGCTCGCGCAGCCGCTGCGCGGCAGACGTGCCGGACGTCGGGTCTAAGCGCAAATCCAGCGGGCCGTCCTGCTTAAATGTAAAGCCGCGTTCCGGATTGTCAATCTGCATCGAGGAGACGCCGAGATCTGCCAGCACAAAATCAAATTTTTCGTCTGCGACCTTGTCAATTTCCGAAAAATTCATGCGGCGAATGGTCAGAATATCCTCGCCAAAGCCCAGCTCTGCCAGACGTTTTTTTGTCTTTTCCGATTCAATCGGGTCTACATCTGTCGCGTACATGTGTCCCTGTCCGTGCAGGCACTCCAGCATGCGGCGCGTGTGTCCGCCATATCCCAATGTGGCATCATAGCCGACTTGTCCCGGCTGAATCTGCAAAAAATCCAGAATTTCCTGCACCATAATAGAAATGTGCATACCGGCAGGCGTCTTGCCCTGTCCGATGATTTTTTTGACGTCGTCCTGATACTTTTCCGGATTCAGCTCTTTGTATTTTTCGCTGAATTTGCGCGGATGCGTACCTTTGTACCGCTTGCGGCGTTTGTGTGGCTGTTGTTGTTCCATGACACTCGTTCTTTCTCTCAGTATACTTTCGTCTATCGTAGCATGGGACGCGCTGTTTGTCAAAGGATGTGCGGGAAAATTTCCGAAATTTACCGTCGCCATTCCGACAAAATCATACCCGCCAAAATATGTCCGATGGTTTGTTTGTTATGTACGCGTTTCTCCTCCACACAGATTAAAACACCCGCCTGTTGCTGTCGTGCAGCAGGCGAGTGTCCGGATTCTCTTGTTTATCGGGTCAGTTTCTTCGCCCAGTGTCCGTAGTTTACCATGATAAACGCGGGCACCGCTTTGAAAATCTGATCCAAATTCAGGCACCACACAACAACGACCGGCGATGCCTTGACGTAAAACGCCATAAAGAACGACAGCGGAATGACAATGCACCAAATGCTCACCAAGTCCAAAATCATCGCGTACTTGGTCGCACCGCCGCCCTTGATGATGCCGGAATTGACCGGCATCTGATAGCACATGCCGACCATGACAATGCACAGAATGTGCAGGAATGTGCGTGCCAGCTCGCGGCTTTCGTCCGAGAAGCTGTACAGCGCCAGCACCGGCTCGGTCAGAGCATACAAAATCAAACCGCAGCAAATGCCCATTATCAGGAACATAACCTGAAAGGTCTTGGCGTACTGCTTGACTACCTTCATATCGCCTTCGCCAATCGCCTTGCCGATAAATACGTTGGTCGTCGACGCCGCGCCGACAGCGACTGTCTTGACGATGAGATAGAGGTTGGACGCCATGCTGTTTGCCGCAATTGCGCTGGAAGTCAAATGTCCCAGAATCGCGGTCTGCATGGCCGTATTGACGCCCCACATCGCCGAGATAAACAAAATCGGCAGGCTGACGCGATAATAGTCGCGCATAATCGAGCGGTCTACATGCAGGAAATCCCGCAGCTTTAAGCCGAGATTTCGTTCCTTCTTGGCAACGTAGCACAAAATAATGATGCATTCTACGATGCGCGCAACCAACGTGCCGATTGCAGCGCCCTGCACGCCCAGCCGCGGCAGACCGAACCGTCCGTAAATCAAGCACCAGTTGATGCAGAAATTGATGCACAGCGTGCTCAATGACAGGTAAAACGCAATCTTGACCACTTCCGTACTTCTCAGCACCGCGAGCAAAATTGTTGTCACGCAGAAAAACGGATAGGTAAACCGCACAATGTTCAGGTACTTGACGCCCTCGGCGATAATCTTCGCGTCATTGGTAAACAGGCCGACTGCCTGCTCCGGAAACAGCGACACGATGACAAACAGCGCGAGCATGAGCACGAGTGCCGTGCGCATGGCAATGCTTGCGACCTTGCGAATGGTCTCCGTGTCTTTTTTGCCCCAGTACTGTGATGCCAGAATAACCAGACCGTCACCGATGCCGATGAGCAGGTTTTGATAAATAAACTGAATCTGGTTGACCGCTGTGACGCCGGACAGCGCGCTTTCCGCATAGCTTCCGAGCATCAGATTGTCCGTCAGATTGACACTCAGCGAAATGACATTCTGCAGGACAATCGGAAGGCACAGAATCAAAAACATGCGGTAGAATTTTTTGTCTTTCAACAGCATTTTTGCAAACTCCTTCTTTCACTTTTTCCACCTGTTATACTGTACACGATTTGATGCAAAATGAAAAGAGCGAATGGAAAATTAAGCAGGAATATGCAATAAGTCCATCGTTTTTATAAATCCGACCGCAATTTTGTTACAGTAAGGTGTAGTCGAGCATGACGCGGCGCACGCGGCTGCCGTCCGTCGCGCCGTCCGGCAAAAGCGCAATCGCCACCTGCGTCAGCTGCCCGTCCGGCTCGTCCGCCTTGCGCAGCATGGCATAATCTCCCTCAAACGAAACAACGATGTAGTCCACCGGATCTGCAAATCCCATGATTTTTCTCTCCTTTGCCGTAAAAAAATTTTCCTTTATTTTATCACATTTTCCGCCTGCCGCCTATCCCGAATCTTGCTTTCATATGCCAAATCTCGCATTTTTTTGACATTTTCAGAATTATGGTCAATTTTACTATTGATTTTTCGCGCGAAATCTGGTTATCTAATATGGTAATACTTAATCTTTCGCAGATTGTGAGGTAAATAACATGAGTGCAAAGGAAATGAAGCCGATTAAGGAAGGCAAGGTTCGTGAGATTTACGACAACGGAGACAGCCTGATTATGGTGGCAACCGATCGTATCAGCTGCTTTGATGTCATCCTCAAGAACACCATCGAGAAGAAGGGCACCGTTCTGACGCAGATGTCCAAGTTCTGGTTCGATCTGACCAAGGACATTATCCCGAACCACATGATTTCTGTAGACGTCAAGGACATGCCGGAATACTTCCAGCAGCCGAAGTTTGACGGCAACAGCATGCTGTGCAAGAAGCTGAACATGCTGCCGATCGAGTGCATCGTCCGCGGCTACATCACCGGTTCCGGCTGGGCAAGCTACCAGAAGGACGGCACCGTATGCGGCATCAAGCTGCCGGAAGGCCTGCAGGAGTCCGACAAGCTGCCGGAGCCGATCTACACCCCGTCCACCAAGGCTGAAATCGGCGATCACGACGAAAACATTTCCTACGAGCAGAGCATCGATCATCTGGAGAAGTGCTTCCCGGGCAAGGGCGCAGAGTACGCACAGAAGCTGCGCGACTACACCATTGCTCTGTACAAGAAGTGCGCTGACTACGCACTGAGCCGCGGTATCATCATCGCCGACACCAAGTTTGAGTTCGGTCTCGATGAAAACGGCAACATCGTTCTGGGCGACGAGATGCTGACACCGGATTCCTCCCGTTTCTGGCCGGCAGACGGCTATGAGCCGGGTCACGGTCAGCCGTCCTTCGACAAGCAGTTCGCACGCGACTGGCTCAAGGCAAACGAGCATGACTGGGAGCTGCCGACGGACATCACCGAAAAGACCATTGCCAAGTATCTGCAGGCATATGAACTGCTGACCGGCAAGAAGCTGTAATCTCTGTTATTTGCTGCATAAAGAAATAGCAAGACGGCATACATCGCGTTGGATGTATGCCGTCTTTTTATGTACAATGAAAACAAAACAAGCCTGCTCAGCGCGCGATCGCCTCACAGATTTGCCGCATCGCCTCTCCCGCTTCCAGAATATCATAGAGCGGGTAGTTGTGGTTCAGGCCGTTTCCAACATGCAGCGTAGTCTCCGCTCCCGCCTCCTGCAGCAGCTCGGAAAACTTGACGACATCCGGATACAGCAGCTCGCGTGTGCCGGTGAACAGCGTGACATCGCGGAAGTACGAAAGCTCTCCAAACATCGGGCTGATGCGGTAGTCCTTCGCGTTGGTGTACGGCCCTGCCCATGCTTTCCCCATTCTCCGCAAGCCCTTCGGAGACAGCGTTGGGTCATGCTTAGCATAGCGCTTGATGTCCGGATTGGACAGCGTGGCATCCAGCCACGGGCAAATGAGAATCAAATGCTCCGGCTGTTCCCAGCCCCACACGCCGAGATACTCGCAAAATCCGGCGGCAAGTCCGCCGCCCGCGGAATCTCCCAAAATCGTCAGCGGCAAATCCGTGTACCCGCGAATGTCCGGATACAGGTGTTCCAGCACCAGATATGTTTCGCTGAACCGATGATTGGGCGCCAACGGATAAATCGGTGCCAGCACGACAGAATCCGACTGCTGCGCCAGCCGGTCGCAAAAGCGCAGCTGATTTTTGGAAATCTGGCTCACATATGCGCCGCCGTGCAGATACAGGACAATATGCTTTTTTTCGCTCTCCGGCACAAACGCCAGCAGCTTGATGTTTCGATAATGAAAGACAATCATCGTACTTTCAAACGACACGTCTTTCGGCAGTTCATACCACTTGTCTTCTGATTTTGCCCGCCGCTGCATGTATTTTTGCGCATTTTGTGCCGTCTCAAATACCCGTGTCGAGTTTTTGGACTGCAGCCGCAGTTCCATCAGTGATGCGCCGATGGAACGGTGATAGACGTGGACGGACACAAAGGCAAAGCCTGCGGCAAACACAGCGAGAGAGATCATGACAATCAGCAAAAGAGTTTTTATTCGTTTCAATTTTTGCTCCTCTTAGGGTTTCTTCCTCTCTCATTGTACCCGATTGACCGGATAATAGCAAGCGCCGCTGCAGCCGTCCGGAAACAGCTGCTTTTTCATCTGCGCTTGGAAATCCGTCTCGGATGCGCTCGCCTCCACAATATCCAGCGCCGCGCGGAACGCGCGAATGTCGCGCACGGTTTCTTCCAAAAAATTTCCGCGGCTCACGAGCTTCCCATATGCAATGCCCGCCTGCTTCATGCGCCACAGCGCGCACAGCCCGCATCCGGATTGCCCGACACGTGCCCGCACAGGCTCGTCACACGGTTTTTCTTGGGAATATATGGAATCGTATGCTCCGCCCAGTTTATACGGTATCAAGCAAGCGTGAGGCAGCTCATCGCAATGCAGCGAACTGCAAAACGCCCCGTGAAAATGACACATCTCATTGAGCACAAACGCTTCATACTCCAGTTCCGGTTGTGCCGCCGTGCAGGCGTGCATATCCGCCAGTGTGGTCTTGCGATGAAAAATGATGCGCTGCGCGCCCAGCTGTTTGCACTGCGCGATGGTCAGGCGATTGACTTCGGACAGCTCTCCGCTGATATGCAGCTGTATGTGCCGGTCTATGCCCTGCGCATGCAAATACACCAGCAGCGCCATATCCGCGACGATGAACGACGAAAACCCATCCTGCACACACTGCTCGATATACGCCGCCAAAATCGGGTACTGCTCCGGCGTGTAATACAGCGAATTGAGCGTAATCGTCACCGGCACGCCGTAGACCTCTTTCATGCTGCCCAAAATCTGCAGCTCGCTGCGCGCACCGATTTGCACCGGATAGTACAGCACCTCCCGCCGGTTGAGCGGCAGAAAAATCCCATATTTCTCCATCCAGTCCGCCGGAACATACCCGCAGAACAGCTCTTGCGCACCCGCTTCGACACAGGGAATATATGCATCTGCCGAGCCGATTCCCGCTGTAATTTTCATAGCTTTTCCTCCTCAAAGCAGGTTGATGACAAGACGGCGCGGCTTTTGGCTGAGGAAGGCATCCAGATACGCCCCATCTGTCAGGATACGCAAATCTGCGCCGAACAGGCTGTTGTACCGTCCAATCATGTGCAGATGGTCGGGATACAAAAACACCCGTTCGCGGCAGTACTGCGGGCAATCGTCCTCCGCCGTCTGGCGCCCGCGGCTGCCGTTGTGACACACCGCATACAGCGTACAATGTCCCGCTGTGTTCGTCTGGTAAAACGGCGCATAGACATCAGCATTCGGTGTCAAATCCGGCACATATCCGCACGCTTCAAACGAAATGGTTTCGACGCCATAGGTGCGCCGCAGCCAAGCCCGATAAAAGCCCGCCTGCACTGCTGTCTGCCGCAGCTGATCTCGATGCGCAGCCATGCCGGTTTTATACGCAAGGCGGGCATCTTTTCGGCGTTTGTTGAGCAGCGTTCCGCACACCGGCGTATGCCCCGCCCGCTTGACCAATTCCATCATGCCCCAGTCGTTGCAGACAAGTTCCATGTTCTGTTCCGGCAGATGCCGCAGCCAATCCTGTGCGCGCGGCACATCGTGCTCCCGCAGCATAGACGTCACCAATACCGGCTGCAAGTTCTCGCGCCGCGCCTTGTGCACAAGCCTGTACAGCGCTTGCGGCTCCGGAAACAGGCGCGGACAGTACGCGCTGCCGACATACACATACCGCACCGACATGCGTGAAATCGGATGTTTGCCCAATCCGTGCAGCGCCCAATACCATGCAAAAAACTCCGAGTCCGGCAATGCGATATATTTTTCCCACAGCTCCGGCCGATCCAGCGCAACCGCCAGCGGCGGCAGCTTGGGTATGCAGGCGCGCCAAGCGGCATCCGGCTGCATACCGGAAAACCAGTCGTGCCGCTGCGCGTCCCAATGCGGCGCAAATACATCATCCATCTGTGCCGGATAGCCCGCCCATGTCTGCGCCAAAGTGCCGGCGTCCTCCTCCAGCTTGAGCGAAATATATTGGCTGTACTCCGCCATCAGCTGCGTCACAGCCGCTTTGTAATCCGGCTGATTGGTTTCGACACGATAGACCACAAAAAATTCCGTCTCCTGCTGCATTTCGCAGAAAACATCGCGCAAAACGACCTCACGATAGGTACTGTCCTTCCGGCAATAAAACTGCAGCCGAATGGCATCCCAGCTTTTGTGAAACGACTTCGGCACACGGAACGGAAATCCAATGCGCGACACATCCAAGATGCTGATTTCCTGTATGCTGTTTCCTTCTGCCAGCAGCTGCCCACTCAAGATGGAAAACGGAATCATTTGCCACACTCCTTCGGTTTGAATTGATTCTATTATACGGTTTTTGTGCGCAAACGGCAAGAAAAAGCCCAAGAGTGCAGTTCAGTGCAATCTCTTGGGCTTTTCTGTTATCACAAGCCGGTTTTCTCCAGCACCTGTGAGACGCTGCTGACCGGAACAATCGTCAGCTGGCGCTTGACTTCCTCCGCGACATCCTCCAAGTCTTCCTCGTTGTCCTTGGGAATCATCACCGTGCGAATGCCCGCGCGAACCGCCGCCATCAGCTTTTCCGGCAGACCGCCAATCGGCATGACGCCGCCGCGCAGCGAAACCTCGCCGGTCATGGCAACCGTCGGCTCTACCGCCTTCCCCGTCACAAGCGAGGCGAGCGCCGTTGTCAGCGTAATGCCTGCGGACGGGCCGTCCTTCGGCACCGCGCCGTCCGGCACATGAACATGCAAATCATACTCCTTGAACATATCCGCCTTGTCCGGATACATGCTCTTGACCAGACTGATGGCAACCTGTACCGATTCCTTCATCACATCGCCGAGCTGGCCGGTAATATAAATTTTTCCTTCACCCTTGGTGAACATGGTTTCCAAAAACAGAATGTCGCCGCCCGCCTGTGTCCACGCCAAGCCCGTGACAACGCCCGGCACACCGGTTTTCATCGCCGTATCATGCCGCATCGGCTTGCGGTCGAGCATTTCTTTGAGCTGCCGTGTGCCGACCGTGACGGCTGTGTTTTCTCCCTTGACCAGTTTGACCGCGGCGCTGCGGCACAGCGTATCTATGCGCTTTTTGAGTCCGCGCACGCCGGATTCCATCGTGTAATCCGAGATAATTTTGCGAAGCGCGCCATCGGAGATGCGGAGCTGCTGCGGCGCAATGCCCGCGCTCTCCATCGCCCGCGGCAGCAGATGTTTTTTGGCAATCTGCAGCTTTTCCGATGCCGTATAGCCCTGAAACTGAATGACCTCCATGCGGTTGAGCAGCGGCTCCGGAATCGTATCCAGCGAATTTGCCGTGCAGATAAACAGCACATCGGACAGGTCATACGGCACGTTCATGTAGTGGTCGGTGAACGTGCTGTTCTGCTCTGGATCCAGCACCTCCAGCAGCGCACTGGACGGGTCGCCGTTGTAATCCTTGCCCAGCTTATCTACCTCGTCCAGCACCACAACCGGATTGGATGCGCCGCTGCGCCGAATGCCGTCCATGATTCTGCCCGGCATCGCGCCGACATAGGTGCGTCTGTGTCCGCGAATTTCCGCCTCATCGCGCACGCCGCCGAGACTGACACGCGCATACGGACGCTTGAGCGCTCTGGCAATGCTCTGGCCAATGCTGGTCTTGCCCGTGCCCGGCGCACCGACAAACAGCAAAATTGAGCCCGCCTGCTTTTGATTGAGCGCCATCACGGCAATTTGCTGAATGATGCGCTTTTTGGCTTTTTTCAGGCCGTAATGGTCTTCATCGAGGATTTCTTCCGCCCGATCCAGCGCGATGCGTTCAAACGGCGCCTTTTTCCACGCCAAGCCCGTGACAAAGTCCAAATAATCATACAGCAAGCCGTATTCATGACCGTTTTGGCCCTCCTGCTTCATGCGGTTGAGGACTTTTCGCGCCTCTTTTTCCGCGATGTCGTTCATGCCGGACTGCGCAATGGCCTGTTCGAACTTCCGGATATCCGAAACGTTTTCCGGATGCATGTCATCCAGCTGTTTTTGCAAAAATTCAATCTGCCGTTTGAGGGCTTCTTCGCGGTAAACCATTTCGTTGGACTTTGAGACCGCCTGCTGGGCTTCGCCGCTGACGCGATTGACCTCAATCATCTCATACAGAGCTTTTTCCATCAGCTCCACGCGCTGAGACAACACATCGGTCTCCAGCATCTGATATTTCTCCTCGCTGGAGATATTGAGCTGACTGGACAGCGCCGTCACCATCTCCGCAAGCGAATGCCAATTCAGAATGTACTGCCGCGCAATCACGCCCCACTGGAACTGATTGCTGAATTTCAACATCGCACTGCGGACGCGCTTAAACCGCTCCTCGACCTCCGCCGGCGTCAAATCCTGAATTTCGGTGCATTCGACAAATTGTACGAGGTTGGCTTCCAAATCCGCCTGGCTCAGGCGCACCCGCGCCAGCGCGCGAACATTGACGGTTCCGTCCTCGTCGACCGACTCCACCACGCCCGTGACCGCAATCGGATAAATGTCCTCCGGCTTGATGTCCGGACGCTGCTTGTGCTGCTTGAGCATCAGAAAAATAACGCTCGCGCCCTGCTCCGCCTGCTTTCCTGCAAGCTCCTCATAATATTCTTTTTTTAAGTACAGACTGGCTCCCGGCAGGAGTGCCAAATCATATACAGGAATGACTAGCATACTAGATGCCTCCCTTTCCGTCCGCCGTTTTTAGCACTCAATTGTACCGAGTGCTAATACTTCGTGAAAAAAAATGCCTTCTGCGCAGACGCATCCGGCACACTTGCAAACAATGATTTTGTATTTATTATAGTAGTTTCTGCCTGCATGTCAAGGGCTGACACAATTTATTTACATTTTGCGTTTGTGTGCTACAATAGAGATATCGATTGTATGCCAGATAGGAGTTTTGTCTATGGAGAACAAGCAAAAAATCAATTATCAAAAGCAGCTGGATCGCATCATCAGCAAGCTGACTGATCGACCGCGTCTCGCCCTGCACAGCTGCTGCGGCCCGTGCAGCAGCTATGTCATGGAATATCTGTCCAAATATTTTGACATCACGCTGTTTTATTACAATCCCAACATCTATCCTGAGGAAGAATACCAGCACAGATTATCTGAACAGCTGCGGCTGTGCGAAATTTTCGGCATTCCGACCGTCCCGTGCGACTACGATCCGGAGCGGTACGAAGCCTATGTGCGCGGCTTGGAGCAGGAACCGGAGGGCGGCGCGCGCTGCACCAAATGCTTTGAACTGCGCTTGGATTACACTGCCGCCAAGGCGAAAGCACTTGGCTTTTCGATCCTGACAACCACGCTGACCATCAGCCCGCACAAAAACGCCCCGCTCATCAACACCATCGGCGAGAACATCGCGGAAAAATACGGCATGACTTGGCTTCCGGGTGATTTCAAGAAAAAGGAAGGCTATAAGCGCTCGATTGCGCTGTGCAAACAGTACGACGTGTACCGGCAAAATTACTGCGGCTGCAAGTATTCCATCTGGGAGGAGGAATAGCCTTTTGCGGCTATCCTCTCATCTCCCGCTCGATCCACGTCATGATGACATCCACCACATAGTCCTGCTGCGCCGGCGTGAGCGCGGTGCCGGCAGGAATGTGATGCCATTTCCACAGGCAGCCGCGGCAGCAGGTCGCCGTGGCATGCTGGGCGAGAAACACCGGATGCCCGCGCATCGGCGTCTGTTTGCCGTCATTCGGGATGACGGCAGGCGCCAAACGCTGCCGCACAAAGTCATACGCATGGCGGCGCACCGTGTCCATACCCTTCGTCCAGACATATTCTCGGTCTTTGGGCTTGAGGTAAAAGCGGCTGCGGAAAGCAGAACGCGATAGCCGAAAAAACAAGTCGCTCAAATCGCGCTGTGCCATCAGATCAGGATGCCTTCCAGATGATCCATCTCGTGCTGTACAATCTCGGACACCCAGCCGCTGAACTGCTGTACGTGCTTATTCATGCGCTCGTCCTGATACTCCACCGTGATTTCTTTATAGCGCGTGCACGGACGCTCTCCCGGCAAAGACAGACAGCCTTCCGTCGTTTCATACTTGCCGGATTTTTTCAAAATAACCGGATTGAGCATGAGCAGATTGGTCATGCCCAGATTGACGATAATGATACGCTTGTTGACGCCGATCATATTCGCCGCCATGCCCGCGCAATCGGTCTGATGTGCCTGCATGGTGTCGCGCAGATCCCGCATCACGGCTGTATCCGCCTGCGTTGCCGGCTCTGCCTTCTGCTGTAAAAATAAAATGTCCTTGTTGATTGGTTTAATCATGTGTGTTCTCTCCTGTTATCATTGCTGTGAGCGCTTGCTCAAAGTCTCGGTCCTCTTGTCGGGATCGTTTTTTATTTCCATGCAATCGTCCGCCGGATCGGCGGATTTTTTTCGCGGTGTGCCGCGCAAGCAGCAGCGCATCTATATTTTCCTGTGTGTATTCCAGACCATCCTGCCGCAGCACCCGTGCGCCGCGCGCCAAGCACATCGCGGCAAGACCGTAATCCTGCGTAACCGCGATATCACCCGCATGCAGGCGATTGACCAGCGCAAAATCCACGCTGTCCGCTCCTTTGGATACGATGATGGTCTGTGCACCCGTGCGCCGAATTTGGTGCGAGGTGTCGCACAAAATGACGCACGGAATATGATGCGTGTTTGCCAAATGAACCGTCTCGTCTACGACAGGACAGCCATCCGCATCAATAAAAATTATCATGCCAGCGGTTCCAGCAGGCACACGGCATGAGCGGAAATGCCCTCGCCGGAGCCGGTAAAGCCCAAATGCTCCTCCGTCGTCGCCTTGATGCTGACGTTGCGCACATCGGTTTGCAGACAAGCCGCAATCTTTTCGCGCATTGCCGCGATATGCGGCGCCATTTTCGGCGCCTGCGCGATGACTGTCGCGTCCAGATTGCCCAGCTTCCAGCCGTTTTGCGTCAGCACTTCCTGCACCTTTTGCAGCAGAACCAAGCTGTCCGCATTCAAGAACGCATCGTCCTGATCCGGAAACAGGTGTCCGATGTCTCCGAGCGCTGCCGCGCCGAGCAGGGCGTCCATAATCGCATGCGTCAGCACATCCGCGTCGCTGTGTCCGAGCAGTCCTTTGGTATAGGGAATCTCTACGCCGCCGATGATGCACGCTCTGCCCTCTACCAAACGGTGTACGTCATAGCCGTGACCAATTCTCATTTTTGTCGTCTTCCTTTCAAAATCGCCTCGCCCTGTACTACATCTTCGGGCGTCGTGATTTTAATGTTTTCGTAGCTTCCTCTGGTGATGGTAATCGGCTGTCCCAGCGCCGTGACTGCACCGCAGTCATCGGTCAGGCTTTCGCCGGATTCCAGCGCCTTGGTCAGCGCCGCGCAAATCAAATCAATGTCAAAGCACTGCGGCGTCTGTACGGCAATCACGCTCTCTCTTGCGATATTTTTCACCATTTTGCCGTTTTGGATGACCTGAATGCTGTCCTTGCAGGCAACGCCTGGCGCGGCAGCCGAATCACGCATGGCAACCTCCACCGCTTCCGCGATGATTTCCTCCGTGATGAGCGGGCGCGCCGCGTCGTGAATGGCAACATAGCCAATGTCTTTTTCACAGGCGAGAATGCCGTTGAGCACAGAGTGCTCGCGGGTCGGGCCGCCTTCCACAATTTTATGCAGCTTGCTGATGTTCCAATCCGCACACAGAGATGCATAGTTTGCCTGATCCTGCTTGCGGCACACGAGAACGATGCCGTCAATCGCCGGACACGCCTCAAAGACCTGCAGGGTGCGGCACAAAATCGGCTGTCCATGCAGCTCCATCACCAATTTATTTCCGCCGCCCATTCTCTGCGAAGATCCGGCCGCCGGAATGATGGCATAGACCTGCTTTCCGCGCGTTTGCTGCTTGTCCTGTATCGTTTTCTTCCGTAAATTCAGCATGGGTTGATTCCTTTCCGCCGGCTCTCTCTATCTCCGCCGCAGCTTGCTCCACTGCGGCTCCAGCGTTTGTTCAATCTCTTCTCTTGTCGCGGAGACAGCCAGCATCAGTTCAGAATACAAAATTTTTTCTGCGCACGCCAGCACGCGCTGTTCACTCCCCGCCAGCGCCCGCCGTCTGCCGCGCATATGCAGGCAGATGACAACCTGCGCCACCTGTCGAATATCTCCCGACCGAATGCGCGCCATATTTTCCCGCTGCCGACAGTTCCATCTGGACGGCTGCGGCGGAAGGGTCCCGATGTTTCCCGCTAAAATTTCCTGTGCGGTCTGTTTGGAACAAATACGCCGCAGTCCAATGCGCGTTTCGCACGCAACCGGAATGAGCAATTCTGCATCATCTATCAGCAGATGCATGGCATAATATGGCTGCCGATTATCTCCGTTTTGTCGAATCGTAATGGATGTGATTGTCCCTGCACCGTGCAGGGGATGAAGAACCTGATCTCCAACACAGAACGTGTGTATCACCTCATTCATCCAATCTCATTCTTTGTAATGATAGCATATTTTCGCGCATCACGCAACAAATCCGCATGGCTTCCGAGCAGGCAAATCCCCACCGACAGCCCCGCCGGATTGCTGCCGGTCTGCCACAGCAGAACACCGCCAAACACGGCCAGTGCAAACGCCGCCAGCACCGAACTGCCGTATAAAATTCGGCATCCCACCCGCGCCGCCGTGGGCGGCAGCAGACCCAGCAGACTGCGCACGGCGATACCGCCGTCCAGCGGCACAATCGGCAGCAAATTGAACATCGACAGCACCAAATTGGCACCTGCCTCTATCGGCTGCCGGAAATACGCAAACGCGATAGCTGCGAGCAAGCCGGTCACAGGACCCGCGAGCGCAACGACGCATTCCCGTCCGCCGGAAAGCGGCGTGCCCTGCATAATCACGGCGCCTGCCGCGTGCAGCCGCACACATCGAATGCTTCCGCCCAAACACGCAATCGCCGCCGCATGTCCCAGCTCGTGCAGCATCGCCGCCAGCGCAAACACCGGCAGAATATTTTGGGTGTCCAGCAGACAAAAGACCGCCCAAAACACATAAAACGAGGGCGATACAAGCAGCCGTCCCTTCATCCGCCGGAAGAAAAAACGGCAGTCAGTCCGCCCCATTCGCGTTCTATCATCTGGCCGCCCAGCACAGCCGTCACACTGCCCGCGCGGCTCTCCGGCAGGAAGGACAGCGCGCCGGTCGCGCGCAGCCACTGCGCTGCCGCAAAAATCCCCAGACAGATTCCCATGCACAGCAGTGCGCTCCGAATTGTCTCATCCATTCGGTGTCCCTCCTTCCCTGTCATGATATGCGCGCAGGCGCAAAAAAAGACCGTTTGCCGATGCAAACGGTCTTTCTTGTTATGCTTGCTGTTCAATCTGTACCAGACGCACCGCGCCGGTAATGCCTGCCTCGTTGCCCAGCGTCGCCTGTAAAATCGGCGTGCCGCGCAGCGGCGGGAATACTTTTGCATTGTACACGCGGCCAATCGGTTCGAGCAGAATATCTCCTGCCGCCGCCATACCGCCGCCGAACAAAAATGCCTCCGGATTGACAATGCAGCCAATGCAGGCGAGCGCTGTGCCCAGTGCGTCTGCCGCACGGTCTATGCACTTCTGCGCCAAGGCATCACCTGCCGCACAGCAGTCACAGACGTCTTTCGCAGACAGATTTTCGATGTCGCGCATGGCGGACGGCTCGTCTGTCTCACTAAGTAGCTGCTTTGCACAGTTCAGCACGCCGGTCGCAGAGCCTGCCAGCTCGACACAGTCCGCCTTTCCGCAATTGCAGCTGCGCACAGCATCCCGTACCACCGGCAGATGGCCAACTTCTCCGCCGCCGCCCTGAAAGCCGGAAACAATCTTGCCGTCCAGAATGATGCCGCCGCCGACACCGGTGCCCAGCGTCAGCAGAGCCACGCTCTGATAGTCTTTGCCTGCACCCTTCCACTGCTCGCCGAGTGCGGCAATATTTGCGTCGTTTTCGACATACACCGGCAGTTCGGTGCGCTTGCCCAGTTCTTCGGACACGTTGACAACGTCCCAGCCAACATTGACACAGCCGTTGACGATGCTCTTTTTAAGTACAGGTCCCGGCACACCGATGCCGATGCCCGCGGTTCTCGCGTTGTCCAAATCAAATTCCTGCTGTGCCGCATATACGGCTGCGGCAATGTCATCCAGCACATACATACCGCCGTTTTCCTTGCGGGTCGGGATTTCCCATTTTTTCACCCAACCGGATTTTTGGCTGTACAGTCCCATTTTTATCGTTGTGCCGCCAACATCTACGCCAAAGTAATAGTCTCTCATTGCCGTATCTCCTTGCTCTCTGTGTTTTATCTATGCTTGCAGCGCAATCGTGCGGTAGACACGAAATGCACTGGGAAGCGCAATCTCTTGTTCCAGCTGCTGCGGCGTCACCCATGTAAACGTGCCGCCGTCGCTCGTCTGTGCCTGCACGCCGGTCATATGCCATTCCAAATGGGTGAACACGTGTTTCGCCCGCCTGAGCGGTTTTTGCTGAGTTAAGGCTATACCAAACGTCTGCTGTGCGTCCTCTCCCTCCAGCACATGAGGAAATTCCCACAGATTTGCCAGAAGCCCTTGCTTCGGACGCTTGCGCACGGCAATTCTGCCGTCTTTCCAAATGATATACACCACACGCCGCTCAATCGGACGCGCTTTTTTTGGCTTTTTGACCGGAAAATCAAGCTGTCTATGCGTCTTTTGCGCTTCGCACAAATCCGCGAGCGGACAGTGCACACAGTCCGGTGCGCCATTCGGCACACAGATCATCGCTCCCAGCTCCATCAATGCCTGATTACAGTCTCCGGGACACGCGCACGGCATCGCCGGCTGCAATTCCTGCTCTGCCAGCCGCTTGACCTTTTGCGATGTAATATCCCAATCGCGCGCGAACAGCCGCGACAGCACGCGCAGAACATTGCCGTCCACCGCGGGACAACACTGTCCGCCTGCAATGGATGCGACTGCTCCCGCCGTATACGCACCGATGCCAGACAACGTCAGCAGCGCATCTCGGTCACGCGGCATGCGTCCGTCAAATTCCGCACAAACGGTTCGCGCCGCCTTTTGCAGATTGCGGGCGCGGGAATAATATCCCAGTCCTTCCCACAGCTTGAGCAGCTGTTCCTCCGGCACCTCGGCAAGTGCCTGCACGGTCGGAAGTGCCCGCATAAAGCGTTCATAGTACGGGATGACCGCCTGCACCCGCGTCTGCTGCAGCATAATCTCGGAAATCCAAACAGCATACGGATCTTGGGTACGCCGCCACGGCAAATCCCGATGTCCCTGCTGATACCACGCGCACAAACGGCGCAGCGCTTGTTTTACGGTTTCCTGCTGTGTCATCTTACTGTGCGACAAGAATGACGACAGAGCGCGGCTGAATCCACAGAATGCCGCTGCGCACGCACTGCATATCCTCAACTTCTTCTACACAGTCGCTGTCTGGCCCATTGAACGTATTGACCGCAATGTACCAGTCCTGACCGTTCGGCAAATCCGGCAGACAGACCTGATGGCCTTCCCAATGCGAGTTCATAACAATGTGAACGATATCGTCCGCCGTATCTTCCATATTGCGTCCGGCAAAGGTCACGCCGATGACGCGGGAATCATACTGATAATTTGCATCCCACGGGGTCATTGCGTGCAGGCTGGTTTCCGGAAAACGGCTTTTTGCCGGGCGGGTGTGCCTCCGCAAAATCGGATGCTTTTTGCGGAAATGAATCATATACCGGAAGAAATGATACAAATCCTGATTCTTTTCTAAGTCGTCCCAGTTCAGCCACGAAATTTCGTTGTCCTGACAGTACGCGTTGTTGTTGCCGAACTGCGAATTGCCGAATTCATCGCCTGCGAGGAACATCGGTGTGCCGCGCGAACACATCAGCACGGTCACGGCATTCTTTTGCAGACGGCGGCGCAGGTTATTGACGTCCTGATTTTTGGTCTCGCCTTCTTCGCCGCAGTTCCAGCTGTTGTTGTTGTTGTCACCGTCGGTATTTTTCCAACCGTTCGCTTCATTGTGCTTGGCATTGTATGAGAACAAATCGTGAAGCGTGAATCCATCATGACAGGTGATGAAGTTGACGGACGCACATTCACCGCGTTCATCCGGCTGGTACAAATCCGGCGAACCCAGCATACGATAAGTCAGCTGTGTTGCCATGCCGCCGTCACCCTTGAGGAAACAGCGCACATCGTCTCGATACTTTCCGTTCCACTCCGCCCAGCGGTTGCTGCGCGACGGGAACGAACCGACCTGATACAATCCGCCTGCGTCCCATGCCTCCGCAATCAATTTGACCTTGCTGAGAATTGGGTCAACCGCCAGCGATTCCAGCAGCGGCGGGTTATGCATCGGCGTGCCGTCCTCATTTCGTCCGAGAATCGACGCCAAATCAAAGCGGAAACCGTCAATGCGGTATTCAATGACCCAATAGCGCAGACAGGCGACAATCATCTGGTGCACAATCGGATGGTTGCAGTTGACGGTATTGCCGCAGCCGCTAAAGTTATAATATGTTCCGTCCGGTGCAAGCAGATAATAAATCGAGTTATCCACGCCCTTGAGCGAGAAAATCGGGCCGTCCTGATTGCCCTCCGCCGTGTGATTAAATACCACATCGAGAATGATTTCCATGCCGTTTTTGTGCAGCGCGCGCACCAGCCGCCGCAGCTCATCACCCTCATGGGTCAGCTCATGGTCCGCGGAATACGCCGTATTCGGCGCAAAAAAGCACACCGGATTATAACCCCAATAATCGAGCAGCAATTTTCCGTCATGAACGCGCATATCCCGCATCTCATCGAATTCAAAAATCGGCATCAGCTCCACGGCATTGACACCGAGGTCTTTGAGATACGCAATCTTTTCAATGATGCCGTCAAAGGTGCCCGGATTGGCGACGCCGGACGATTCGTGTTTGGAAAAGCCGCGCACATGCATTTCATAAATAACCAAATCCTGCATAGGAATGTGCGGAGACTGCACGTTCTCCCAATTGAAGTACGAGGAGACAATGCAGCCGCGATAGCTGCCGGGAATCGCCTTGGTTCCCCACTTAGACTGACCTGCCACAGCGCGCGCATATGGATCCAAAATAATATTATTCGGGTCAAACAGCATGCCGCGTGCCGGATCGTTCGGGCCGTCTATGCTGTATGCGTACTCAAATTCTCCAATATCCAAGCCGAAAACAATCATCGAGTAGACATTTCCCACCCGATATTCCTCTGGAAACGGAAGAACAGCATACGGTTTCTGTGCCCGGCGATAAAACAGCAGCAGAGAAACACTCGTTGCGCCCATAGAAGATATGGTAAAATTCACACCGTTCGGCAGTTCATATGCGCCGTTTTGCAGGCAATAGCCCTGACAGGTGTGATATCCTGCAATTTCGCGCATAGGATGCTGAAAAAAGCGTACGTTCGGTGCACAGAAAGCTGCTTGCGCTCCCATCTCTTTTTTATATTCCATCTTTTCAGAATGACCCCGTTCGGTCATACACTCCACCTCATTTTCAGACAGCGCATCGAAAACGTGCCAGTTTTTCATCTATGTTATTATTATTGCCTTTTTTACCGAAAATGTCAATTATATTTATTCATAAATATACCGTCAGGCAGCTTGATCGCGCGCTTGTCTGTTGCAATCTTCCATAATTATTGTTATACTAACTTGTAAACATCTTCTAAGGGAGCAAACAAACATGTCTCATTTTAACGATCATTTGGACAGTATCGTGCGCCAGCTGCAGGCGGGATACAATTCCAATGAATTATTTTTCAATAAAAACGGCTTGGAACACCCAAATCCCAGCGAAATCATTGATATTTTAAATGATTTCCGCCAGCTGCTGTTTCCGGGGTATTTTGGTACAGACCAGCCGACCCGCACCTCTGCCCCATATTTCGCAGGTCAGATGCTGCACAGCATTTACGAGCGGCTGTATCCGCAGATCCGCGCGGCGCTGGCTTATCAGGAGGGCGCCCGTTCTCGTTCCGTCGAGCTCCGCGCAGAGGAAGCTGCAGCCGAGCTGATGGCAGAGCTGCCGCGCCTGCAAAAGCTGCTGCTCATCGACGTAGAAGCAGCCCTCAACGGCGATCCGGCTGCGGGCAGCAAAGAACAGATTATTTTGTCTTATCCGGGACTGCGTGCGATTTTCACGTACCGCATTGCGCATGAGCTGTATATCCGGAACATTCCGTATATCCCGCGTATTATGACCGAGCATGCGCACAGCCGCACCGGCATTGACATCAACTCCGGCGCAACCATCGGCGAATACTTCTTCATCGACCACGGCACCGGCGTGGTTATCGGTGAGACAACCAACATCGGCAACAACGTCAAAATTTATCAGGGCGTCACGCTCGGCGCACTGTCCACCCGCGCCGGTCTCAAGCTGGCGGGCAAAAAGCGCCATCCGACCATCGAGGACGACGTCACGATTTATTCCAACGCCTCCGTTCTGGGCGGCAACACGATCATCGGCCGCGGCTCGACCATCGGCGGCTCGGCATTTATCACGTCCTCTATTCCGCCGTTCTCCCGCGTCAGCATGAAAACACCGGAACTGACCGTCGATGACTTCGGCGAAAAAGAGTACGAAGCATCCGTAGAAAGCAAGTAAATACTGATTTGATTTCACAAAAAAACCACCGCTTTTCAGCGGTGGTTTTGTCTTGCGAGTATCTTACTTGACAACCTGAACACGAATCATATTGGTCGTGCCGGAAACGCCAATCGGTACACCGGAGGTGATAACTGCGAGGTCGCCGGACTGCATCAGACCCTGATTCTTCGCGGTTTCCAGTGCAGAATCAAACAGATCAAACACATCGTCGGTCTCGCTGAGCAGAACCGGTGTGACGCCCCATGCCAGATTGAGCTGATACCAAACCTTCTTGGTTGGGGTGCAGCCGATAATGCCGCAGGACGGACGATACCGAGCCACCATGCGCGCGGAACGGCCGGACTTGGTAACGGTTACGATGTCACGTGCATTCAGGTCATATGCCGTCGTGCAGGTTGCGTGACAGATTGCGTCGGTAATGTCCGGATTTGCCTTTCTGGTGCGGACAAAGAAGCGCTTGCGGTAGTCAATGTCATTCTCGGTGCGCTCTGCGATGCGTGCCATCATGGTCACTGCCTCTACCGGATACAGACCAGCAGCGGTCTCGCCGGACAGCATGATTGCGCCGGTGCCGTCGTAAATAGCATTGGCAACGTCGGTTACCTCGGCACGGGTCGGACGCGGGTTCTTCATCATGGAATCCAGCATCTGGGTCGCTGTAATAACCTGCTTGCCGGCGCTCGCTACTTTCTTAATCAGCATTTTCTGAATCGGCGGAACATCCTCGGCAGGGATTTCAACACCCATGTCGCCGCGGGCGATCATGACGCCGTCAGCCAGCGAAACAATGCCGTCAATGTTCTCAACGCCCTGCTGGTTCTCAATCTTTGCAATGATGTTGATGTGTGCGCCGCCGTTTTCATCGAGCAGCATACGCAGCTGCTGCACGTCGTCTGCGGTGCGGACAAAAGAAGCTGCGATAAAATCAACGCCCTGCTCGATGCCGAACTGGATATCAGACTTGTCCTTGTCGCTCAGATACGGAATGGACAGATGTACATCCGGAACATTGATGCCCTTGTGATTGGAAACGGCACCGTCGTTGAGTACGCGGCACAGAATATCCTGCTCCTGCGTCTGCTCTACGCGCAGTTCAATCAGACCGTCATCAATCAGGATGCTGGTGCCTGCCTGCACGTCCTGATACAGATCCGGATAGGTGATGGAAATTTTGCTCGGCGTGCCAAGGCATGTGCGCGGTGTCAGGCGAATCTGTTCGCCCTTCTTGAGGAAAATCTTGCCGTCCTGCATGTCACCGGTACGGATTTCCGGACCCTTGGTGTCCAGCAGCAAAGCAATCGGAAGATTGTACTCCTCGCGGACAGCCTTCACGCGATCCATGCGCTGCTTGTGTTCCTCGTGGCTGCCGTGGGAAAAGTTGAAGCGTGCGACGTTCATGCCTGCACGCGCCATAGCGCGAAGCACTTCAATGTTGTCAGTAGCCGGTCCCATTGTGCAAATAATCTTGGTTTTTCTCATAAGTACTCCTCACAATCAAAATATAACACGGGTCCTCACAGATGGCAGAGCAGATTATGAAGGAAATGATTCACACAGATATTTTACCAAAACGTTACAAAATAAGGACATTTTTGATTTATTTTATCTGCTTTCCCATCCATAAAGACCCGATTTTACCTGTTTTGTAATTTTAACACGCCTCTATTTTATAGTCAACTGTTTTTCCCCACGATTCGTGCACCATTTCCGCTAAAATATCATACATTTCTGACAAAATCCGCCGTCCGTTCCATGTTTACCAAAGAAAACTTACAAAACATGTACTCATTTCGTTCCAGTATACCCAAAATTATGTCAGAATTCCTGCATGATGCGCCAAAAAGCCTGCCGCTTCTGCGACAGGCTTTTTCGGGCGTCCCATATGCAATTAGATGGAATAAAAGTCGCTCATTTCCTCGCTGCGCTCCACGAGGTCTGCGAGGGTGATATTATCCACGACTTGGTTAATGGCATCATTGAGCTGCTGCCACACCGTCAAGGTAACACAGGTCTCCGCCTTTGGACAGTTCTCCACGCCTTCTTCCACACAGGCGACCGGCGCCAGCGAGCCTTCTGTCAGGCGCAGAATATCGCCAATCGTATATTCCTTCGGCGACCTTGCCAGACGATAGCCGCCGGACGAGCCGCGCACGCTCTTGACGAAGCCCGCCTTTGTCAGAACACCAATGATCTGTTCCAGATACTTTCCGCTGATGTCCTGCCGCTTGGCAATCGTCTTAAGCGCAATATTTTCTCCTGTATCATGAACCGCCAAATCCAGCATTAGGCGCAATGCATATCTGCCTTTGGTTGAAATCCTCATAAAGGTTTACCTCCTATTTTCCCTATTATATACTAATTTACTAGGAATTACAACACCCTGTTACAAATTATCTGGCAGGATTTTGTATTTTTTTTGAAACTGCACCGGTTATCCCTTGTCAGTTTACAAAAAAAATGATATGATACATGGTACGTTGTTATTGTTTTCTTAACACGTACTTAACATTTGCTGATACTCTATGGAGGATTTATCATGAAAAAGCTGAGCGCATTTTTTCTGCTCTGTCTGATAACCGTTGCATTGACTGCCTGCGGCAAGCCTGCCGATGCAGCACCCGATTCGATTTCCACCGACACGACCGGTTCCGCGGCACAGACGTCGACTGATACGGACGGCAGCGGCTCCGGTGAGGAGGATGCAGACCCGAATACCCGTTCGTTCCGCGACTGCACCGTGTCCGTTGTCGGTTATTCCCTCCGCAAGGACGAAAACAACGACACCGCTCTGTGTGTAGAATATGAATTTGAGAACAATTCCAAATCTTCTGCTTCGTTCAGCACCACGGTCATTCCGAACGCATATCAGCCGGAAGAAAACGAATCGCTGTCCGACGCCGCAGTTTTGGAATACGCAACACCGAAAAGAGCCGATGATTTGTACTCCGCGATGCTGACCCGCATTGAGCCGGGCAAATCCATCACCTGCGCGGCGTACTACAAGCTGAATTCGGAAACGCTGCCGGTCACCCTGCAAATACGCGATCTGCGTGACAGCACCGCCAAGGCGCTGACCCGCACGCTGGATCTCACCGGTTTGACCATAGAATCCACTGCCGACACGGAACCGGACGGTTCCGCGGCATCGTAATCCATTGCACAAAGAACCTGCCGCGCAGGTTCTTTTATTTCACCTATTATATCATACCGACAGGAGAAGTCCACCATGAATGAGAAAGAAGTTGCAGAGCTGCGCCGGCAGCTCAAGCGCGATAGAAATAATATTACCAAAGTATACGGCTGCTATGTCAACGAAAACCGCAGCATCGTCTCGACCTTTTCGCAGTCTCTCGCCCTTGCGACGGATGAAGAAGCCGATGCCTATCTCAATCTGCTCAAAAAATCACTGTCCGGCACGCTGGGCAAGAATCTTATTGACATCGCGTTCAGCAACCAGCAGGTAATCGGCAGCGAGGAACACGGCTTGCTCATGAAGCTACGCGAGACCAAGCTGGAGGATGAAGAACTGCTGCAAAAATTCTATGACAAAGTGATTTCCTGCGTGTCTCTGGAGGAAAATTATCTCATCCTCATCGCCTGCAACGCCTATGATGTGCCGTACAAGGCCAAGGATGACACCGAGCTTTCGGACGGCTCGGAGGAGATGTTCACCCATCTTCTGTGCAGCATCGCTCCGGTCAAAAAAAGCAAGCCGGGCTTGGGCTATGATTACAACGAGCAGCACTTTCACACGTTTGCCGGAGATTGGCTGGTTGCACCGCCGCAGATCGGATTCCTGTTCCCTGCGTTTGATGACCGCAGCACCAATATTTACAACGCACTGTGCTACACCAAAAAGCCGGACGATACGGTTCTCCCCTTTATCGAGACGGTATTCTGCACCGATGTTCCAAAACCGGCTTCCGAGCAGAAAACCTGCTTTGAAACCCTGCTGTCCAACTCACTGGAGGAAGAATGCAGCATGGAAGTTGTGCAGGCCGTGCATGAACAGCTGACCAATCTCATCGACATGCACAAGGAAAACAAAATCACCGAACCGCTGCAAATTCATGCGGATACTGTCACCGCCGTATTAGAGGACTGCGGGGTTTCCGCGCCGCGCACCGAGGCGTTCCGCGAACGGTTCGACGCGGAATTTGGCGAGGACGAAGCGGTCAGCCCGAAAAACATCATTGATGACAAGCATTTTGATGTGACGCTTCCGGAGGTGACCATTCGCGTCAAGCCGCAGGCGCGCGATCTCGTGCAGACCAAGACCATCGACGGCATCAAGTACATCCTAATCCGCGCAGAGGACAGCGTGGAGGTCAACGGCGTCAGCATTCATTTTGACGACGAAACACAACAGCATACCGAAGCATAACGCAAAACATCCTGTTCTGTATACCACGCAGAACAGGATGTTTTTTTGTCTTATCGTTTGATCGTTTAAAAATCATACCGGCGAATTTCGCAGTTTTTGATGCCAAATCCCGCGTACTCCTCGTTGGTCATCTCGTAAAAATACGAATGCACAACGCGGGCAATGCCGTTGTGTGCGACGAGCAAATACACGGTGTCTGCATGTGCGCACACATCATCCAGCAGATTATAGATGCGCTGCGCCAGATGCAGCATGGATTCGCCGCCCTCATGTCGCTCTACAAATTGCTTTTTGGCTTCGCGAAAATCCGCACCGTCGCGCGGTGTCGATTCCCACTTGCCAAAGCACTGTTCGGTCAGGCGCGGTTCTGCCTGCCGCGGCACGCCGGTAATCTCCGAAATATGCCGTGCGGTCTCCGCCGCACGAATGAGCGGAGAATACAAAATTTTGTCGATGTGCACGCCCTGCCGGACAAGTTCTTCTCCGGTTGCAATCGCCTGTTCATGTCCCCGATCGGTCAGCGCAATATCTGTTGCGCCGCAGATTTTATTCTCGACATTCCAAACCGTCTCTCCGTGCCGCACAAAATACAAATGTCCCATGCCATTCCTCCGATTACTGCGCAATCATGTCCGCGGCGTACAGCGCCGCCCCCAGTGCGCCGCACAGCTGCGCGTTTTCGCTGATGACGAGCTTGGCGCTGAGCTTTTCTTCCAGCGTCTGCACCAATCCCTGATTCTTGGAAACGCCGCCGGTCATCATATACTTTTCTTCACCGCCGACGCGCTGTACCAGCGCTGCCGTCTTGGCTGCGACTGCTTTGTTCAAGCCATGTACGATGTCATCCGGCGCTTTGTTTTGCGCGATGAGCGAAACCACTTCGGATTCCGCAAACACCGTGCACATGCTGGAAATCGTGATGTCCTCTTGGTAATCTAACCCCGTGACGCTCATCTGATCCAGATCCATTTCCATCGTGCGCGCCATCATTTCCAAGAATCTGCCTGTGCCCGCCGCGCACTTATCATTCATGACAAAATTGACCACAGCGCCGGTTTCATCCAAGCGAATAACCTTGCTGTCCTGTCCGCCAATGTCAATCACCGTGCGAACATCCGGATTGAGATAATGCGCACCGCGCGCATGACACGTGATTTCCGTAATGCTCTTGTCTCCGCTTTCAATTGCCGTGCGTCCATATCCGGTGGTCACCAGCGCATCAATATCCTCGCGCGTCAGTCCGGCACTGTCCAGCGCCTGTTCCAAGGCGCGTTCCGCACCAATTGCCGCACCGGCGCCGGTCGGCAGAATAATACCGGTCACCATGTGTTTATCTTTATCCAAAATCACGACATCGGTGCTGGTCGAACCGCTGTCGATGCCTGCCGCAAATCCTTTGCCCATCTTGCATTCCTTTCCTTCCATCTGTTCCGGCGCGATGCTCTCCGCAAAGGCCTCCAAGCGTGTGAGCAGCTGACCGCTGCTCTGCACGGTATAATCCGACTCAATCTTGAGCAGCGGGAGCGCCGTGTGCTGTTTGAGCTCTGCGTACTCAAAGCTATAAAAATCGCAGAATTTGACCGTGTGATAAATGATACCCCGCAGATTTTCGTCATGGTACAGCTGTTTGCGTCCGGTATTGTCTACCATGCGCATGCACGGCATCTGATGCAGAAGCTCGCCTGCATACCAGTCCATGAGTTCATCAAATGAAAGCTGTTCCGGCGGAGCGATTTCTCCGACCGAGCGATTGTGCACACAGCTGTTATTGACAACCGGCAGCGGCATTACCTGCTGCACCATGTCAAACAGTTCTGCACCCATACGCGCGCCCAGCACCGTCAGGTATGCGCCCTTCGGCTTGTCCTTCGGCACAAACGCCGCACGGAATGCCGCCTCGTCAAACTGCGTTCCCTTATATGCACCGTATGCCTTGGCGAGTGCTTTGAGCTGTGTGACCGTGCGCGCGCGGCTGCACGCATCGCCGCAGTGCAGCATATCTATCATATACAGGAAATCCATCTTTCCCGACGCCTCAAGAATATCATATACACTACGAATCGTGTCGCAGCAATTGACGAGCACCAATTCTTTGACCTGCCCCGTCATGACCGCTTCGAGCAGAGCTTTGCCAAAGCCGCACAGATTCGGATGCGCAATTCGATCCGCCTGTTCAAAGCCCTCCGGCATATGATTGACGTTGTCACACACACCGCCGAACGCCTGCAGCAGCTCAATCGGGGTGTATTTACAGACGTAAAATGTCTTATTCATGTTCTGCACCTCCCAGCATTTCGAGAAAGGCTCCCAAGCGCGTCGCGGTCTGTCCTTCGCCGCCGTGGCTGCGGTCACAGCCGTCACCGTCCAGGATAAGCAGCGGAATGCCCGCCTCCTCAAACATGCGCTTGGCAATCTGCGCGCCGCCCAGCGTGTGCTTACAGCCCCAATGCGCAAACCACACAGCGCCGTCCGCCTTCACCTGCTTGGCGTGGTAAATACCCGTCTCAATGCGGCGCTTGATGCCGCCGTTGAGCGCATGATATACCATGCGCTTTGCCATCGCTTCAAACGGCTGCGCCGGATCAAATTCCAGCTCCGGCGGATAATTGTGCGCCAGCTCACAGCCGACAATCTGCGCGTCCTCGCGCAATCGAAGCTGTTTGGCAACGGCATCCGACCAGTACGGAATCGTGTGCATCCAATAAATACGCTTGCCCATTGCAGGCTTCGCCCGCTCGACATCGCGCAGCAGCATTTGTGTATAGTGCAGCTCCTCCTGTGTGCCAAGCAGAATATTGCCCGTCATACCCGCATACAGCGGAGACACCAAATCGGCCGGAATATATCTGTCCGCACGCTTGGTCTGAAACGCATCATAATTGCGCATGGTGCGCTGGGTGCGCGCAACACGCCGTTTTACGCGGCTGATGTCTATTTTCTTTCCCGTCTGCTGCTCCAGAAACTTTGCCAGCTCGCGCAGCTGGTCTGCGACATAGCGCACATTGTCCGCATTTTGCTGCATCGGCACATCAATCGCAAATGCCGGCACGTCAAACAGCTCCGCCAGCGCGCGGAACGTCACGAGGTTGGCATCACAGACGAGATTGGTGTACACAATACACTTTGGCTTTGGCAGCAGCCCTTTTTCCGCCGCGCCCAGAAAGGTTTTATGATAGCTGCACAGCGTTTCGGACAGGCCGCTGTTTTCCGCCTGCTGGATGCAGCTGCGTTCTATGTGTGTGCCTGCCAGATAGCAGGAAAAGCCCTCTACGTTATACGGATACAGCCCCGCTTCCTGCAGCAGCTCGCACGGTGTGAAAATGCTGACAATTGCCGACTGCTCCGGCGTTTTGAGCGGCCGAATCATGGTATTCATCATGAGCTCCGCGAGATAGCGATCCGCCGGCATGAGCATTTTATCCGTTGTCAATTTTTGGCGGATTTTTTGCGCTTCCCAACCGGTGCGCAGCAGCCAGCGCGCCCGCGACGGGCTGGTCTGGCTAAACTTGTCTACATATCCGCCAAATACATCTACAATATTCATAACACCCTTCTTTCGTATTATCCCAAAAACAGGTACGCTTTTTGCAAACGTACCTGTTTTCACAGTAAATCATGGTCTATTTCTTTTTCTTGAGCTGCTGCAGTAGCTGTTTGGCTTTATCTGCAAACGAGCGCAGCTCCTGTTTCTCGGTCTCCACGACAAGCTCCTCCGCGCCGTCCAGACCGTGCCGTCTGTGCCGTTTGCTGCGCTGAGAAATGCCTACAACAATGCCAATCGCCAGATAATTCGTCACAACCGAAGATCCGCCGTAGCTGAACAGCGGCAGCGTCAGACCCATAACCGGTCCAATGCCCAGACACATAAAAATGTTCTCAAAGGTCTGGAACAGCAGCATGCTGCCGATGCCGACGCAAATCAAGCTGGAAATCTGACTCGGTGCATGAAATGCAATATAATAGATGCGAATAATCAGCGCCATGAGCAGTGCGACAATGACCAGACAGCCGATCAGTCCCCATTCCTCTCCGGCAACGCCGAAAATAAAGTCGGTCTGCTTTGCCGGCAGCATGTTGTTCTGCGTCTCGTTGCCCTTGAGAAATCCTGCGCCGAGCAGCTTGCCGGAGCCAATGGCAATGCGGCTCTGCTGCTGCTGCCAATAGGTATCCGGCGCAACGCTCGGATTAAACAGTACGAGAATTCGATTGCGCTGGAATGTTCCCAGACTCTGCCACAAAATCGGAACCGCCGCACAAGTCAGGATGATACCGCCCGCAAACCATTTGAGGCTGAGTCCCGCCGCAAACAGCATGACAACGGCAATAAAAACATACGGCAGCGACATGCCGACATCCTTGGACGGCAGGATAATCGCTGCCATCATGAGAATCAGATGCAGACCAAACTGCACGAGGCTGCTCACCTTGTTGAGCTTGTACCGCAGCAGATTGATGTGCTTGGCAAATGTAAAGACAAACAGCAGCTTGCCGAGCTCCGCCGGCTGAATGCCGAGACTGCCAAACCGCAACCAGCTCTTATTGCCGCCGTTTTCATAGCCGAATACAACCAGCGACAGCTGGAACACAATGTTGATGATGTACACCAGCCGCCACATCGGCGTATACTTTTCAATGTCGATGGACGACACGATGACAAAGCCGACCAGACCCAGCACAATTGCAATCGACTGCACCGCGATATACTTGGCGCTACCGCCGTCCATCGCATAGGTGGCGGAAAAAATCAGAACCAAGCCAAACGCCGAGCAAGCGAGCGCCAGAAACAGCAGAATATAGTCCAGCGTGCCAAAATACCGTCCAATACTTTCTTTTATTTTTTGCATGAAACCGATGTCCTTTCCGGAAAGCAGTTCCCCCCGCTTCCGCAAATGCCGCAAATGCCGCGGCATTCGTCCTCAAATTCATTCCTTCTTATCATACCACCTTTCCGCCAAGCGGTAAATACTTTTTTGTCACAAAAATCACAAGCCGTCCTGCCGCCATTGTTTTTTCTTCATTTTTTGATTCTTTTGATTTTGCTCTTAAATTTATATGCATTTTATGCTATACTAGGTATGATTCCTACGGCTTTGGCTTCCGACCGTCCATCTGACATGGACGGGACGATTACGTGGATGATAAAAACTAAAGGAGTTTTTGGATATGCTGAGTGATATTGAAATTGCGCAAAACTGTACGATGCTTCCCATCGGCAAAGTTGCCGAAAAGGCAGGACTTTTGGAGGATGAGCTGGAATACTACGGCAAGTATAAGGCAAAAATCTCCGATGACGCATGGAAGCGCCTGAAGGACGAGCCGGACGGCAAATTGATTCTCGTCACCGCCATCAACCCGACACCGGCAGGAGAAGGCAAAACAACAACAACTGTTGGTCTCGGCGAGGCGCTGAACAAGATGGGCAAAAACGCCATCATTGCCCTGCGTGAGCCGTCGCTCGGTCCGGTATTCGGCATCAAGGGCGGCGCCGCAGGCGGCGGTTACGCACAGGTCGTCCCGATGGAGGACATCAACCTGCACTTCACCGGCGATATGCACGCCATCGGCGCGGCAAACAATCTGCTGTGCGCCATGATTGACAACCACATGCAGCAAGGCAACGCACTGGAAATTGACCCGCGCCGGATCATCTTCACCCGCGTTGTCGATATGAATGACCGCGCCCTGCGCAACATCATCGTCGGCATGGGCGGCTCGGTCAACGGCGTTCCGCGCGAGGACCATTACATGATTACGGTAGCCAGCGAGGTCATGGCAATCTTATGTCTCGCTACCAGCTTATCTGACCTGAAAAAGCGCTGCGGTGACATTCTGGTCGCATACCGCTACGACGGTTCTCCGGTCTTTGCCCGCGACCTCAAGGTGGACGGCGCGATGTGCGCTCTGCTCAAGGACGCTATCAAACCGAATCTGGTACAGACACTGGACGGTTCTCCCTGTCTGATGCACGGCGGCCCGTTCGCCAACATCGCACACGGCTGCAACTCCATCGTTGCCACCCGTCTGGCACTCAAGCTTGCGGATTATACCATTACAGAGGCCGGTTTCGGCGCTGATCTCGGCGCAGAAAAGTTCTTTGACATCAAGTGCCGCAAGGCTGGCTTCAAGCCGGACTGCGCCGTCATCGTTGCGACCATTCGCGCGCTCAAGTACAACGGCGGCGTGCCGAAGGAGGAACTGAACACAGAAAACCTCAATGCCCTCAAGGCTGGCTGTGTCAACCTGCAGAAGCACATTGAGAACATCGGCAAGTTCCATGTGCCGGTTGTCGTTGCCATCAACCGTTTCCCGAGCGACACCGATGACGAAATCGAGTTCCTGCGTCATGTCTGCGAGGACATGGGTGCACGCTATTCCCTGTCCGAGGTATTTACCAAGGGCGCAGACGGCGGCATAGAGCTGGCGCAGATGGTTATGGAAGAAGCAGACAGCGGCAAGTCGCAGTTCCAGATGCTGTATCCGGACGAAATGCCGCTCAAGGAAAAAATTGAGACCATCGCCAGAGAAATTTACGGCGCAGACGGCGTGACCTATTCCCCGTCCGCAGAAATGTCTCTCAAGGCGATTGAAAGCCTTGGTTACGGCAACCTGCCCGTCTGCATGGCAAAAACGCAGTATTCTCTGACCGACGACCCGAAGAAGCTCGGCAGACCGACCGGATTCAACATCAACATCCGCACCGCCCGCGTCAGCGCAGGTGCAGGCTTTGTTGTCTGTGAGACCGGCAAGGTCATGACGATGCCGGGTCTGCCGCGCACCCCATCGGCGTTCAACATTGACGTCGATGCGGACGGCAAGATTACAGGTCTGTTCTAAATTTACAGGAAAGTTTATCATTCATGATTCAGATTCTAACACACAACGTCACAGAGACCGAGCAGGCGGGCGGACAGCTGGCGAGCCGGCTGTCCCCCGGTGCTGTGGTCGCTTTCACCGGCGATTTGGGCGCAGGAAAAACGGCATTTTGCCGCGGCTTTCTGCACGCGCTCGGATATACCGGCCGCGTCACCAGTCCGACCTTCGCCATCGTCAACGAGTATGAGACCGAGCTGTGCCGTGTCTGCCATTTTGATATGTACCGTATCTTAGACGAGGACGCGCTGTATGACATCGGCTGGGACGACTATTTTGACGGCGACACCATCCTGCTCGTTGAATGGAGCGAAAATGTCTCCGGTGCAATGCCAGAGGACTGCATCACCGTGGACATTCGCCGCGGCGAGGCGGAGGATGACCGCATCATTACCATCAAAGGAGGCGAACTGCATTGAACATTTTAACACTGGAATCTTCCTCTCTGTCCGCCTCCGTGTGCATCACGGAAGATACCAAGCTGTTGGCGCAGTCGTTTCAAAACTGTGGTCTGACGCACAGCGCCACGCTGCTGCCGATGATTGACCACATCATGACCTCTGCGCAGATGACGCTGGCGGATATTGACGTCATCGCCTGCGTGACAGGCCCCGGTTCCTTTACCGGCGTCCGCATCGGCGTCTCGACGGCGAAGGGCATCGCGGATGCCAAAAACATTCCGTGCGTCGGTGTATCCAGCTTGGCCGGTGCCGCATGGAACGTCGCACCGCTCACCGACCGCCTGATTTGTCCGGTTATGGACGCGCGCCGCGGGCAGCTGTACAATGCGCTATTTGACTATACCGGCGGCGCTCTGCACCGTCTGACGCCGGACCGCGCCATTTCCATGGAAGATTTAAAAAAAGAGCTGATTTCTCTCAGAAAATCCGTTCTTTTGGTTGGAGATGGCACGCAAATATGTTATAATAATTTTAGTCTTTCTGACGAATTGGATGTCACGGCCGCTCCGTCGGGTCTGGTATATCCCTGTGCTTGGGGAGCCGCGATGGAAGCATATCATCTGGCGCAGGAAGGCAAGATGGTCTCTGCCGCCGCATTACTGCCGAGCTATCTCCGCCAGCCGCAGGCTGTGCGCGAACGGCTCGCACGCGAAGCAGAACAGGCCGCAAAATCATCTATGAAAAAGGAGTAATAATCATGGCACAGGTTCACGTTATGGATCATCCGCTGATCGTACACAAGCTGTCCCTCATGCGCGATAAGTACACCGGTTCCAAAGAATTCCGCGAGGCAGTAGAGGAAATTTCTTCCCTGCTTTGCTACGAAGCTACCCGCGATCTGCCGCTCAAGGAGGTCGAAATCGAGACACCGATTGCACACGCAAAGGTTCGCTACATCTCCGGCAAGAAGCTGGCAGTTGTCTGCATCCTGCGCGCAGGTCTCGGCATGGTAGACGGCATTCTGGACTTGATTCCGAGCGCAAAGATCGGTCACATCGGTCTGTACCGCGATCCGGATACCCTGCAGCCGGTAGAATACTACTGCAAGCTGCCGAATGACATCGAAAGCCGCGACGTTATCGTTGTTGACCCGATGCTGGCTACCGGCGGCACCGCAAACGCTGCCATCCAGTTCCTTAAGAACTACGGCGTCAAGAACATCAAGCTGCTGTCCATTCTGGCTGTTCCGGAGTCTATCTCCGTAATTCAGGAGCAGCATCCGGATGTTGACATCTACTGCGCAGCCATCGACGAGAAGCTCAACGACAAGGGCTATATCGTTCCGGGCGTAGGCGATGCCGGTGACCGTCTGTTTGGTACCAAGTAAATTCGTATAAACAAAAAGACCGACGCTGCGGCGTCGGTCTTTTTTCATGTCCGTCAATCGGGGTATTCCCGCACCATCTTGAACAGCTGGGTTCGGTTTCGAATGCTCAGCTTTTTGTAAATGTTCAAAATGTGCTTTTTGAGCGTATTGTTCGTGATGGTCAGCTGTCCGCAAATGACATCGTTGGGCAGTCCTTGCATGAGCAGGCCCAAAATTGTCGTTTCGCGCGCCGTCAGCCGGAACTGCTCCTCGCATTCGTGAATGCTCAGCTTTTCATGCTGCCGGACATGCTCCTCATAGCAGCGCGCGATGCGCAGCGCCAGATGCTCCTTGACCATATCCAACAGAAACACATCATCATAGACAAAATCCGGCGCATCTGCCGCGCGATAAAACGAGATTTTCGCGAGCACTTTGCCTTCAAACGCCGGCAGGACATGCACGCTGTGCTGAAACCCCTCTGCTTTGGAAAACCGCTGAAAACATTCGGTCTTTTCCAGCTCGTCCGCGGAAAAAATATCGTTGTCCCGATATACCATGCTCTTTCCGCCCATGAGAAGCCCGCGGCTGAAATCTTTCGCCTGATATGCCTGCAAATACTCCTGTGCCGTCTGTTCCGGATACCCGCAGCAGACAGCCTGCGTCAGTTTTGGCAAATCCGCATCGGAAGAATAATAAAAAACTGCCGCGTCAAAATCCATAAGCAGCCGCATCTGCTCCAAAAAATTCCGACACATCTGCCCGAAATCTGCAATCTGATGAATTTGATATGTGATGTTGTTGAAAATCACCCAGTCATTGGCTTCCTGAATATGCAACGTTTTCGCCTCCAAACAAAAAAAGACGTCTTACGGAGTAATCCCGTAAAACGCCTTTGTTCTACTAATATAGTGTTATCTTATCATGTTGTGCCCCAACTGTCAAGAAAATTCTATCACGAAGCATCCGGCATCTGTGTCTCCTGCGTCAGCGTGCCCTGTATCGCCTCATGCAGCCATGCCATTCCCTTTTCCGTTGCAAGCCAATTGACAAACACGGTTTCCGCATCGTTTGACTGGGCATCTTGCCGTACCGCCGCATACATATCGCACGTCAGCGCATAGCCGTCCTCGTCCGGCAGTTTGCCGTCCACGGTCACAACCGTCGTCTGCTCCGGCTGACCATTCTGCATGAGCGCGGCATATGTCATATAACACAGCGTTCCTGCCGTGTGCGGACACGCCGCCGTCAGCGTATCCTCCCCCTGCTTGGTTGTCACACCGGCGCAGTCCTGACCAAAGACAGCCGCGAACAGCTTGCGGCTGTCGCTATTTTTCGCAGCGGCATAGCCTTTCCAAGTATCCGACTGCTGTGCAAACGCCTGCAGCACTTCGCTCTTGGTCAGCGCAATCGGCTGTTCGGTGCCGCCTGCCACAATTACCAGCGCATCGGTACCGATTTTTTGCAAGGTAATTCCCTGCTCTTTGAGCCGCTGCTGCTGTTGTTCCGACGGGGCATAGCCGATGGCAGCATCCACATCACCCGCCAGCAGGGCATCCCATGCGGCATCGCTGTTTTGCATCGTCAGCACCTCGCGCGCCGCGTCTTCATAGGTCTCTCCGCACGCCGCCGCACGCGCCAATCCCGCAGGCAATTTGAGCGCCGCGCTGCTTCCCAGCGTAAAATCATTGGAAATCTTATCGACAACGGTTTGTTCGATCTGCATCTGTGCGCTGCCGGATGGCTCCGGAGCCGCACCGCAGCCCGTCAGCACAGCACAGCACAGCGCCGCGGCAAGGAGTTGTTTTTTCATGTTTTTCCCTCCTCCTTTACACGCCGGTCAGCTGTGTCCGCAGCATCCATGTTCCGTGCGAGTCTATAATTCCTGTCCAGCCGTTTTGTACGGCGGTAAAATATCCGCCACCGACACTTTCAATGCTGTCATAGCCCGCGCGCAGTACTGTCTTGGCCTTTGTATTGCCGATTCCCTGCAATCCGGTCACCGGATTGACAATCGTGAAGTAACCGTCTTTCTCCGCGGCTTCCGTGTCGCATGCCATGTATGCATACGCCCGCAGTCCGCTGAGCGTTTCCTCGTCCAAATCAAAAATCTGGTAGCCTTCGCTCATCGCGCCAATCAGCTTGCCATTTTGCTGATAAAACACCGCTTCACCTTCCAACTCGATACTTTTGAGATCATCAAAAATCACGGAATGTCCCGCCGCGTTGGTATACGCGAAATAATTATCCGGAAGCGGTGTCAGCTCTTGTCCCTTGACATCGCTCGGCAAAACTAATTTTTTATTTTTCCAGCCCACGCTGACCACTTCGCAGCTGTCCTGCGCCGTCCACAGCTGATACAGTGCCTCGCTGTCACTGCAGTGCTTGCCATTGCTGTATGTAAAATCCAAAACGACTTTTCCCGCCGCATCGACGACGCCGAATTTGCCGTTTATGTCTTTCGCCAGCGCATAGCCGCCGCGCATTTCATCCGCCCAGACGACGCGGTTGAACAGGGTAATGACGCCCTTCTTGTTTACAGCTCCCCACTGACCTTCCGAGACCTGCACAGTTGCACTGCCGCCGGAAAACGCACCGACCTGCACGGCATCAATCTGTGTCAGCGCCGCCATCGTCGACGCATCATAAAAATACCACGTTTTTTTGCCGTCCAGTTCCTGTTCACTGACCAGAACGCCGTCTGCGCAGGATTGCATGGAACCCATCACGCTGCCCAGACTTTTGCCGTCCCCATTGTACACCGTCGTGACGCTTTCGCCGGATAATTTCCGCAAAATACAGCTGTCTTTTACCGCAATCGTACCTGTAATCGGCCCGATGACCCAACTGCCATCGTCTGCCGCACAGGTCATCTGCGTGCTGCCATCCGCGGCAACAGATGTGAGCAGCCATACCTGTTTGCTGCCGCACAGCGCGCGCTGCGCCTGCGTGTACACTGCCTGCGTCAGCTGTTCTCCGTCTACATCTGCTATGGCATATCGATACACCGGCGTGCCGTCATCCTTCCAGCCGACGATGCTTGCCGCATAGGGAAAGATTTTTTTATACGCCGCAGCAGGCTGCAGGACGTCCTGCGCACCACCCGCCAAGTCTGCCGAAATCCGCTCCGGAATGGTATAGGCAACCTGTTGTGCAGCAGGCTGCAAAGTCATCTGCGGCTCGGCATTTTCGTCCGATTGTGTCTGACGCGTGGTGAGCGCCGGCGCGTACAGCGCAATGGCGCCGCTCAGCACGACCGATACCGCTACCATGCCTGCGATGCGTTTTATCATCTTGTCTCCTCCTGCCATCATCTAAACTTATTCTATTTTATCATATGTACCTGCCCTGTCAAGACATGGTGTGTTAACAATTTCTTTGTCGAATCAATCTTCAGAATTTCTTAAGAAACAAAAAACACAGCCGGTTTTTGATGCCGGCTGTGCTGTCTATGCGGTTTATTCTTCGTGTTTGTTCCCGAACAGCGCATACCAAATGCGTTTGAACAGGCTCGGTTTTTCGGTTTCCTGCTTGTGTTCTTTGGCGCGCAGCTGTTCCATGGTTCGCGCTACCGTTTCTTTTTCTTGTTGTATTTTCTGGTTTTCCGGCGTTTGCTGCGGCAAAACAGGATTTGCATGTATCGTAAAATAATCGTACAGCTCCATCTGGCTGTTGACGCACGGTTCTCCCTCCGCCCGCTGCACGCGCTGATAGGCTCCGTCCGGCTGCATAAGCCACGACTGGCAATTGTCCGCCTCCGTCATGGCAAGGATGTGCAGCAGCTGCTCGCGCACAGCCTGTGATTTCGGCTCCGCAAAAATTTCAACGCGCCGTCTGGTATTGCGGTTGAGCAAATCGCCGGAGCCGAGAAAAATGCGCTGCCGTTCGCCCTCTCCAAATACAAAAATACGGGAATGCTCCAAATATCTGCCGAGCAGCGCGCGAACCGTGATGGTCTCTGTATACCCCTTGATGCCCGGACGCAGACAGCAGATGCCGCGCACATACAGATGAATTTCCACACCTGCCTGTGACGCCTCCACCATCTTTTCCATAATGCCGACATCGTTGAACGAGTTGATTTTGATGGCAATATAGCCGTGCCCGCCGTTTTTCTGGATATCAATTTCTCGGTCCAGCAGCTCCAGCACGCGGGAACGATAGCAATGCGGCGCCGCCCACAGCGCCTCTGTCTCCGGTGTTGTCTCTCCGAGGGACAGATGATTAAAGATATTGACGGCATCGCGTCCCACGCCGCTGTCATTTGTGATAAAACATAAATCGGTATACTGCTCAGAGGTATTTTCGTTGTAATTTCCTGTGCCGACCTGTGTTGTATAGCTGATGTCTCCCGCAGCATTTTTGCGCGTAATTACACACAGCTTCGCATGCACTTTATAGTCGCTCAGACCATAAATCACACGGCATCCGGCTTCTTCCAAAATAGCGGAATAGTCAATATTGCTCTGTTCGTCAAAGCGGGCGCGCAGTTCCAGCATGCACAGCACATCTTTTCCCCGATCCGCCGCATGACACAGTGCAGAGACCACCTTGCTGTGTCCCGCCAGACGATACAGAGAAATTTTGATGGATACAACCTCCGGATCATCTGCCGCCTCATACAGCATATTCAAAAACGGCTTGCAGCTGTGAAACGGATATGCCAGCAGCAATTCCTGCTGCGCCAGCTGCCGCATCGGGATGTTCTGATGATACATGTCCGGTACCTGCGGCTTGCGCGGCGGATAAAACAGATCTGGATTTTGTATCTCGGTTTTTCCCGCCAGAGAAAATCCAAATCCGAAATCCAGCGGAATTTTCTGAACAAAAACGCCGCTCTGTGTAAGCTCCAAATGCTCACGCAAATACTTTTGTATGCGCGCCGCTTTGCTCGACAACTGCAGGCGAACTGCATACAGACGCCGGCGCTTTTTGAGCAGCTCCTGCATCACACCGCGAAAGTCCATGTCATAGTCAAGCAACGCTTCATCTATGGCAATGTCCGCATTGCGCGTGACGCGCACGGTGGTATGCTCCACAATTTTTTGCTTGAGGAACAGCTGATACAAATTGTGTTCGACAATGTCATTGGTAAAAAATACTTTTGTGCGTCCGTTCATATTGACGGCAAAATAATCCGGCAAATGACCAATCGGCACGATACCAAAGCGTTCGCCGCCGTTTTTGGTGATATGACAGGAAAATACGTATTTTTCTTTGTTGCGCAAAAACGGAAACGGATGGTGGCGGTCTACAATCTGCGGCGAGAGCAGCGGTTTGACTTCCTCCGCAAAATACTTGCGCGAGATGATTTCATCCATCTGGCTCAGCTTGCGGAAGTCAATAAAGTCAATGCCATGCTGCTTGAACTCCTCCTGCAGCGACTGATACGCCTGTTCCGTCATCGGCTCAAACGAATGAATCATATCCAGCATGTGTTCTACCTGCTGGGCGGCATTCCATCCGGTCTTGTCATCCAGCTTATTCGGCTCTATCATGCTCTGATCGGTCAGCGAGCCGACACGAACCATGAAAAATTCATCCAGATTGGAAAAATAAATGGCGGCAAATTTCAGACGCTCAAACAGCGGCACATCCTGCCGCAATGCCTCCGACAGACAGCGCTTGTTAAACTCCAGCCAACTCAATTCTCGGTTTACCATCAAATGCATAGGCAGCATGGCAACCGCCTCCTTCCGGTCTTGTCTACTTGTTATTATACCGCAGTACCGGACAAATTTCGACCCTTAATTTTCTGCGTGATATACGATGCACGGCCGGCCGCCGGTGTTGTAATCCATATCGCTGCTGATGATAGATTGTTCCACCAGATAGTTTACATAGCGCCGCACCGTGACAACCGACAAGTCCACATGCCCCGCAATGTCATCGCAGGTGTGCCCGCCGGGATTTTGCTGCAAATACAGCTTGATGCGCTCCAACGTTTTTGCCTGCAGTCCTTTGGGCGGCGCGCTCTTGGTCTGCGGCACCGGTGCCGAAATGTGCAGCAGCGCACGATCCAGCTTATTCTGCGTGAAGGCGCCCTGTGCGCTGTCATGAATCGCATTTTTTCGATTGCAAAATGTATCCAATGCGAGCTGAAAGCGTTCCAGTCCAAACGGCTTGATGAGATAGTCCGTGACGCCGAGGCGCATCAGCGCTTCAATGGTCTCTGCGTCATTCGCGGACGTCACCATAATGACATCCGAATCTACGCCCTCTGCCCGCAGCATGCGCAGCAGCTCCAAACCATTCATCTGTGGCATATAGACATCTAAAATGATGAGATCCACCGGATTGCTGCGCAGCCAGAACAGCGCCGGATGTGCGGCAGAAAACGTCTGCACCACACAAAAACGCTCGTCTTTTTCAATATATCGGCGATTGAGCAGCGTAATCACCGGATCATCTTCTACAATAACGGTACGATACAATAGTCTCTCTCCTATCTGTCAGGATTGTTCGGTCAGCGTAATAATAAAGGACGTGCCCACGCCAAGCTCCGATTCTACACGGATGGTTCCATGATATGCCTCTATCATTTCTTGTACAAGGGCAAGACCCGTGCCGCGTCCCTCGCCCTTTGTGGAAAAGCCGCGCTCAAACAGGCGCTGCTTGACCTCCTCTGTCATGCCCGGACCGGTATCATCGACACTGAGCAGCAGCCCGCGTGCTCCCTCTCGAATGCTGACGGTGACTTCACTCGGCACATCCGTCGGCGCGCCGCGCATGGCATCAAACGCGTTTTCTATCAGATTGCCGAGCACGGTAATCATCGCCGTAACCGGCATAAACTGTCCGTTTCCATATAATACGCTGGCGGGATCCAGAGAAAATCGAATGTCCAGCTCCGCAGCGCGGTACGCTTTGCCGATGAGCAGCGCCGCAATGGTCGGGTCGTGAATGCGGTCCCGAATATAATCAATCGACTGCGCGCGTGTCTGTGTGATGCGCAGCACATATTCCTCTGCCCGATCGTATTCCTTGAGCTGCATCAGGCCCAAAATGACATGCAGCTTATTGGTGAATTCATGTGTATACGCCCGCAGCGCCTCCAAAATATGCTGTACGCCGGTCAAATCCTGCGCCAGCCGCGTAACTTCGGTTCGATTGCGGAAAATCGCAACGGCGCCTTCGATTTGATTGTCCCGCCGCAGCGGAATGCGGTCAGAAATCACAGAGACGTGTGTGATGGATTCCAAGCTGATGTTGTATTCGGTCTTTCCCGTGCGCATGACGCGAGCTATCGTAGAGCGCGGATAAATCACCTTGAGCGGCTGTCCAATCGCCTCGTCAACACCGATGCGCAGCATGTCTGATGCCGCGCGGTTCAAGTACACCACCGTGCTGTTTTTGTCAATTGCAAGAATGCCCTCGTCCAGTCCGTCCAAAATATCCATCTGCTGCAGAAACAGGCGGCGAAAGTCGTTCGGCTCATAGCCGAGCAAATCGTCCTTGATGCGGCGTGACAGGCGCAGGCTGAGCATGCTGCCGAAAAACAGCGCCGCAACGCCGACCAGCACATGCGACAGCAGCGTGAGAAAAATCATCTTGCGAATGGAGCGCATATAGATGCCCGCCATCGTAAACCCGCTGATTTTCCCATCCGTCGAATAAATCGCAGTATACGCACAGCGATCCGTGCCGGACGGCGCATCGCTGTTGTGCAGCAGCGTGGAATCATCCTGCGTCAGGTTATCCATAATGTCCTTGTTGAGCGGCGCGAGCTGCGATACATCGTGTGAGCCGGAAGCAAGATCGTAGAAGGCAATCGGTTCGCCCGTGGCATCATAGACCGCCAGCACGTCAATGCTCGACACGCTCTTGACGGTTCGCTTAATATAGGTATTCGCTTGGTTTGTATCAATTGCATCCATAAAAACCGGCGCGTTCGCCGTGACCTGCGCTGCGCTGATTAACGACTGATCGCGCGCTTCATTTTCCTGTCTGAGGCTCAAAATCAAATTCGCGCCGAGCGAAAGTAACAGTGCAACGACGATTCCTTGCACAAGGATGGTGCGAACCTGATTATATATCGTCGAATTTGCAATTTTTTCCTTTTCCATATGCAAAACCTCTCCGCACAGTTTTTCTTTTTATCATACCACATTCCCTAAATTTCGGCAAACCTCCAAAATTCTAGTGAAATGTTATCAAATCTGCTTTTGATATTTTATAAGAAATAGGCAATATGTGCATTTTTTATTTTTTTTAGTTTTTTAAGCTTGTTTTACCGATTTGCGGTGACTAAAATAGGGGGCAGATTGAAAAGCAAGAAAGTGGTGATGCATCATTGGAAGAAATCAAAGCGGAACTCAATGCGCAGCTGCAAAGTAAGATTGCATTTGACATTCCGCTGTTCGGCGGGATTCCGGTACCGCAGTCGACCGTCATTACCTGGGTCATCATGGCCATTCTGACGGCGCTCGCCATTTGGCTGACACGCGGGTTGAACCGCAAGCCTGGCCGCCGCCAAGTTGCGGCTGAAACCTTTGTCGGCTTCATCAACGGATTCTGCAAGAACACACTCGGCGAGAAATACTGGCGCACCTTCGCTCCGTACCTCGGAACAGTCGGCCTGTACTTGGGTCTTGCCAATATCTCCGGTCTGTTCGGCGTCACGCCTCCAACCAAGGATTTGAACGTCACAGCCGGTCTGGCAGTCATGAGTGCAATCCTCATCTATGGTGCACAGTTCCGGTATCACGGTCTGGGCGGCGGACTGAAAAAGTTCGGTCAGCCGGTCGCTATCGTCGCACCGCTCAATGTCATGGAAATCGGCATTCGCCCGCTGTCGCTGTGTATGCGACTGTTCGGCAACATCTTTGCAGGCTTCGTCATCATGGAACTGCTCAAAATGCTGATGCCTGTCGTTTTACCTATTCCGTTCAGCCTCTATTTTGATGTGTTTGACGGCATGCTGCAGGCAATCGTATTTGTGTTCCTGACAACCCTATTCCTTTCGGAATCTTTGGATTAAGTAAACAACCTATCGTATTTGAAATTTAGGAGGAAATTAAAATGAACGTAGCAATTGGCGCAGGTTTGGCAGTATTGACTGGTATTGGTGCTGGTATCGGCATCGGCATTGCAACCGGTAAGTCTTCGGAATCCATCGCTCGTCAGCCGGAAGCTGCCGGCAAGATCAGCCAGAACCTGATTCTTGGCTGTGCACTGGCAGAGGCAACCGCTATTTACGGCTTCCTGATTGGTATTCTGCTGATCTTCATGGGCTGATCGGAGGCGAAACCCGATGATCCTGAATTTAAACTGGCAAATCATCTGGGTGTTTGTCAATCTGCTCATTCTGTTCCTGCTGATGAAAAAGTTCCTGTTCGGCCCCATCACCAAGATGCTGGACGACCGAGCAAAGAGCGTTGCTGACACGCTGGATCAGGCGGATGAACGTCTGGCCGACGCGGAAAAGCAGAAGGCGGAATACACCCAGCAGCTGGCAGATGCCCGCGGCGAAGCATCCCGTATCATAGAGGAAGCACGCAAGCGTGCGGATCTCGCATACAGCCGCCGCATGAACGAGGCGGAAAAGGACATTCAGCGCCTCAACGAACAGGCTGCGCGTCAGCGCGAAGCAGACCGCGAGGCCATGCTCAAGTCCGCCAAACAGCAGATTGCCGCTCTGGTTCTGCTGACCACCGCCAAGGTGTCTCAGCACGCCATGAACGCAGACGCAGACCGCGCCATGCTCGATTCCTTTTTGAACGAAGCGGGTGACGAGTTATGAGTACGACGGCACGCCGCTATGCGGCCGCCCTTCATAACTGCGGCTGCTCAGTAGACAGCCTGAGACAAACGGCACAGTATTTGATGGACAGCGCTCCCCTTTGGGAAGCGCTGTGCAGTCCCGCTGTACAGGCGAAGGAAAAGAAGGCAGTGCTCAACCGCCTGCCGGACTTCACAGATGACGAACATCTGGAAAATTTTTACGGACTGTTGGCTGAAAAAAGCCGCTTTTCTCTCCTTCCGGAAATCGTAGACGAATACCGGAAGCTGGAGATGCGGCAGCACGGAGAGGGACTTTGCGTCCTGCGCTGTGTGCGCGATCCGGGCGATGACGCGCTCAGCAAACTGGCGAAACTGCTTTGCAAAAAGCACGGCTATCAGTCCCTTACTTTTGAAATTGTATTGGACCCCGAAGTCCTTGGCGGCTTTGTCTTTGAACTTGACGGGGTAACCTATGATAAGAGCGTCCGCGGGCACATTCATGCCCTGGCGCAAAGTCTGCAAGAGGGGTGAACAGCTTGAATCATTCAGACGAAATTATATCCATTCTCCAAGAGGAGATTGAACAATATGACAGCCGCACCCGCCGCGCAGAGACCGGCACAGTGCTCGAAATCGGCGACGGCATTGCGACTGTATACGGTCTCGACCGCGCCGTTTACGGCGAACTGGTTGAGTTTGAGACCGGTGTCCGCGGCATTGTGCTGAACTTGGAGCGCGACAGCGTCGGCGTTGTCCTGCTCGGCAGCGAAGAAGGTCTGCACGAGGGTTCCATCGTCAAGCGCACCGGCCGTGCAGCAGATGTTCCGGTCGGCGATGCGATGATCGGCCGTACCGTCAACGCATTGGGCGACCCGATTGACGGCCTCGGCCCGATTGCCTGCACCGAAACCCGCCCGATTGAGCATGAGGCTTCCGGTGTCGTTTCCCGCGAACCGGTTAATCAGCCGATGCAGACGGGTATCTTGGCCATTGACTCCATGGTTCCGATTGGACGCGGTCAGCGTGAGTTAATCATCGGCGACCGCCAGACCGGTAAAACATCCATTGCGATTGACACCATCCTGAACCAGAAGGGTCAGGACATGATTTGTATTTACGTTGCCATCGGTCAGAAGGCATCGACGGTTGCCAAGCTGCGCGGCACACTGGAAAAGGCCGGTGCGCTGGATTACAGCATTATCGTATCCGCGACCGCGGCAGATTCTGCGCCGCAGCAGTACATTGCACCGTATGCCGGTGCTGCCATCGGCGAGTATTTCATGAGCAAGGGCAAGGACGTCCTCATTGTATATGATGATCTGTCCAAGCACGCGGTTGCATACCGTACCCTTTCGCTTCTGCTCCGCCGCTCCCCAGGCCGTGAAGCCTATCCGGGCGATGTATTCTATCTGCATTCCCGTCTGCTCGAGCGTGCCTGCCGTCTGACCAAGGAATACGGCGGCGGTTCGATGACCGCTATTCCGATCATCGAAACACTGGCCGGTGATGTATCCGCATACATTCCAACCAACGTTATTTCTATTACAGACGGTCAGATTTATCTGGAAAATGACCTGTTCTTCTCGGGTCAGCGTCCGGCTGTCAACGTCGGTCTGTCGGTATCCCGTGTCGGCGGTTCTGCACAGACCAAGGCAATCAAGAAAACCTCCGGTACCCTTCGTATTGATCTGGCACGTTTCCGCGAGCTGGAAGTATTTACCCAGTTCAGCTCGGATCTGGACGAAGAGACCCGTCAGGCACTGGATCACGGCAAGCGGCTGATGGAAATCCTCAAGCAGCCGCTGTACCATCCGATGCCGGTTTGGAAGCAGGCTGTGATTCTGTATGTCGCAACCAACGGACTGCTCTCGGATGTCCCGCTTGATCGCGCAAATAAATTTGTCAAGGATTTTGCAGATACGCTTCAGTCCGAAAACAGCGCACTTGTCGAAGAAATCCAGTCCACCGGCACGCTCCCCGGCACGGCAGGTGAACAGATTCGCAAGGCACTGGAGTCCTATAAAGAACAGGTGAGCGCATCATGGCAGGCATAAAGGAAATCCGTACACGAATCGACAGCGTACAGCAAACGCTGAAGATTACCAATGCGATGTACCTGATCTCCTCCTCCAAGCTGCGCAAGGCGCGCCAGCAGCTCAACAATGTACAGCCGTACTTCACCAAAATTACCTCAACAATTGCGGACATTCTGCACCACACGCCGGAAATGGAGCATATCTATTTTGATAAGCGTCCGGATGTTGCCGAACACAAAGTTGGCTATATCGTCATCACCGGCGATAAAGGTCTGGCCGGTGCATACAACCACAATGTTCTGCATTTGGCAGAGGAGCAAATTGCCAAGACGCCGAACTCGACCCTGTTTGTCATCGGTCAGGTCGGCAGAGTATATTTTGCAGAGCGCGGCATGCGCATTGACGGTGAATTTATGTACACCGCGCAGGATCCAAACATCCCGCGCGCCCGCGACATCACAGAGCTGTTTATCAAGCTGTTCCGTGAGAACCAGCTGGATGAGGTCTATATTGTATATACTGAAATGATTACCCCGATGCGGCTGGAGCCGAAAATGCAAAAGCTCCTGCCGCTGGATATTGACGCTTTCCCGTGGTCACCGCGTCCCGGCGAGGATGAACCATACCACCAGACCGTTACCTATGTCCCGAGCGCGGACAAGGTACTGAGCCAAATCGTTCCGGGTTACGTCAAAGGCGTGCTGTTTGGCGCCATGGTAGAGTCGTTCTGCTCGGAGCAGAACGCCCGCATGACGGCGATGGATTCTTCCACCAACAATGCACGAGATATGTTAAAGGAGCTCTCCCTGCGTTATAACCGCGCCCGTCAGGCTGCGATTACGCAGGAAATTACAGAGATTGTCGGCGGCGCACAGACGCAGAAAGCGGAACGCCCGCCGCTCCGCCGGGAAAAGCCGGCGCGTGTTGTCCGTTTTCTTGCAGACGGCAGCCGCGCACAGAAAGCGAGGAACGAATCATGGAACTGAAAGGCGCTGTAGCACAGGTGCTCGGACCAGTTGTCGACGTCGAGTTTGACGGCGGCAAGCTGCCGGAAATCAATGAAGCGCTGACCGTCGAGCTGGACGGCAAAAAGCAGGTCATGGAGGTTGCGCAGCATGTCGGCGGAGACACCGTTCGATGCATCATGCTGTCCCCAAGTGAAGGCCTGGGCCGCGGCGATACTGTTATCGCCTCCGGTCATACAATTGAAACTCCTGTCGGCGAAGGTACATTGGGTCGTCTGTTCAATGTACTGGGTGAGCCGATTGACGAAAAAGGTCCGGTACAGACCGATGAAAAATGGTCCATTCACCGTGAACCGCCGGCTTTTGCAAACCAGAATCCAACCACCGAGATTTTGGAAACCGGCATCAAGGTCATCGACCTGCTAGCTCCATATGCCCGCGGCGGTAAAATCGGCCTGTTCGGCGGCGCCGGTGTCGGCAAGACCGTCCTGATTCAGGAGCTGATTCGAAATATTGCCGCAGAGCACGGCGGCTACTCCATCTTTACCGGCGTCGGCGAACGCACCCGTGAGGGCAACGATCTGTGGCGTGAAATGGGCGAATCCGGCGTACTGAACAACACCGCGCTGGTGTTCGGTCAGATGAACGAACCGCCTGGAGCACGTATGCGCGTTGCGCTGACCGGACTGACCATGGCGGAGTACTTCCGTGACCGCCAGAAGCAGAACGTGCTGCTGTTCGTAGACAACATCTTCCGTTATGTACAGGCAGGTTCTGAGGTATCCGCCCTGATGGGCCGTATGCCTTCCGCCGTTGGCTATCAGCCGACGCTGGCGGATGAGGTCGGCGCGCTGCAGGAGCGTATTACCTCGACGCGTGACGGTGCGATCACATCGGTACAGGCTGTCTATGTCCCTGCCGATGACCTGACCGACCCTGCTCCGGCTACCACATTTGCACATCTGGATGCCACCACGGTTCTGTCTCGTAAGATTGTAGAACAGGGCATTTATCCGGCTGTCGATCCGCTGGAGTCCACTTCCCGTATTCTGGAGCCGGACGTTGTCGGTGAGCGCCATTACAAGGTTGCCCGCGGCGCACAGGAACTGCTGCAGCGCTATCGCGAGCTGCAGGACATCATTGCCATCCTCGGCATGGAAGAACTGAGCGCAGATGACCGCAAGACGGTTGACCGCGCACGCCGTATGCAGCAGTACTTCTCTCAGCCGTTCTTCGTTGCAGAGACCTTTACCGGTCTGGAAGGACGCTATGTGCCGCTGGATGCCACACTCAATGGCTTTGAGGCTCTGCTCGGCGGCGAACTGGACGAATATCCGGAGTCTGCCTTCTCTATGGTCGGCACCGTCGATGAAGTCCGCGAAAAGGCACGCGCACAGGGGGCAGTTTAATGGCTAAGACGCTCTATCTGGAAATCATCACCCCGGAAAAGCAGTTTTTCACCGGAAATGTGGAAGGCATTGTCCTGCCCGCACTGGACGGTCAGTACGGCGTACAGCCGGGACATGAGCCGATTGTCACGGCGCTGGAGCCGGGCAATGTACGGTACTGTGTGGACGGCGCATGGAAAGAAATCGTTGTCACACAGGGCTTTGCAGAGATCATGCCGGATTATGCCATCATGCTGGTATCTACTGCAGAACGTCCGGATGAAATTGACCGCGCACGTGCAGAACGTGCAAAGCAGCGTGCAGAAGAGCGTCTGCGCCAGCAGCAGAGCATTCAGGAGTATTATCACTCCAAGGCAGCACTGGCGCGTGCGATGGCACGTCTGAAAGCATCCGGAAAATAAATTTTGTTCTCTCTCTTAATATCAATATACAATACAAAATCCCGAAGCTGTCCGACCGGATGGCTTCGGGATTTGTCTTGTTTGATTGTTATTTGATTTCTCTCGGCATTCCTCCCCAATCGCGCGCGAGAAAGACAATTGCCATGATGCCGACGAGCCGAAAAAAGTATTACGCATTCTACTTAGTTAGCTAAGTAATATCCCGAATAAAAACCTGCGCTCGCATGCAATCACAGGTTTTGAATCATTTTTTTGGTAATCGCCAGCCATTGTTCCTGCTGTTCTTTGGAAATGCCGTCGAGCAGACGCGACTCCAGCTCCTGCACCCCGTGCAGAACATTTTCTTTATTTTGCAGCGCTTTTTCGCTTGGCACAATCCGTTTGAATCTGCCGTCATACGGAACCGGCTCGCGGGTAATCAGTCCATTCTGCTCCATTTTTTTAATCAACGCACTCGCCGATGACGGACGCATACCAAATTCCTCCTCCAAATCCTTTTGGAAGATTTCGCTGTCCGTATGCGCCAAAATAAAATGCAGAATTTTCCCCTCTGCACCGCTGTACTCTCCACACAACGCCAGTGCGTCAATTTCACGGCGCAGACGATTGGCAAGGATGCCGATATATCTTGAAATATGTTCGTTCTTGATCATAGAATCCCTTCTAACCAATTAGTTTTCTAAGTATAGCACGGAATCCAAGCCGTGTCAACGCGAATACAGGCACCCTCCCAAGCGGGAAGGTGCCTGCGTTCTGTGAAAATGTGCGATGTTATCCGATCTTATCGCAGAACTGCACGAGAATGGTCGCCATTTCGGCTCTCGTGGATTCGCCCTGCGGAACGAACATGTTATCGCCTCTGCCTACCATCAGGCCGGTTGCGTGCATTCTATGCACTGCCTTGCCTGCATAAGCGGAAATCTGGTCGTTATCTGCAAACGCAGAGACTTCGGACTCCGGCAGATTGATCTTTGCATAGTCCATGTAATTGGACAGCATAACAGCGGTCTGTTCTCTCGTAATATTTTCATTCGGAGAGAACGTTGTCGGAGAGGTTCCGGCTACAATGCCGTTTTTCTGTGCCCAATTGACATATGCACAGAAGTAATCCTCTTCCTTGACGTCGGCAAACTTGCTCTTGCCTGCGTATGCTGCGGTGTCAATCTTTGCCAGGCTGCCCAGCACCTTGACAAACATGCCACGTGTCATGGCAACATCCGGAGAGAAGGTCGTCGGAGAGGTTCCGTCAAACAGATGCAGCTTTTCTGCGCGCTTGATGTAATCCTCTGCCCAATGATTCTCAATATCCGTAAACTTGGTCTCGTCTTCCTGACCTTCGCCTACGGTGCCGTAGTCGTCATAATCCTTTGCGTAGTTCTTGTAAACCGTGCTGTCCTGATGGCCTGCTGCGCCTTCAAACGTGCCCTTCTGCCAATCAATCAGTGTGTTCCAAGTCTTGGTCTCGCCTGCAGTCAGTGCGTACTCGTTGAGTACCGGTACGCTGGATTCGGTTGCGTTCAAATCCGATACAAACTTGGTGATGATGCGGGCATACTTTGCCTTTGCCATACCGGTCAGATCTGCAGCGTTGCTGCCGTTTGCCAGCTCTACCTTCTTTTCTTCCTTGACGGTCTTGCCATCATCGGAGGTCTGTACGGTCGCGGTAATCGAAGCCTTGCCTGCGAACGCTGCATTGTAAGCCAGCTTGGTCGGTGCATCGGTGATTTCTACCCATTCTGTCGTATGCGTACCTGCGGTGTCAATATTGCTGCTCTCGAAGTCCAGCCAGATCTTCATGTTGTCAGCGGATGCGCCGCCTGCGGTCGGATCGTTGCGAACAGCTGTCACTTCATCTTCCGACAGCTTGGAGGTGTAGAATCGTACCTGAGAAACAGCACCCGGAAGCATGGTGTGATACATGCCGCGGTTGCGCTTGGTCTGCAGGGTATTCTTGAAGCCCAGACCGATGTACATCGGCTCGCCGTCCCACGTCTTAATCGGCGCGGTGAATGCCGGCTTATCTACGTGTGCAGAATGCAGCTCATTCTCATAAGAATCGCCGCCGGTCTCGAAATCAAATGCACTGGTGTACTGTACCCAAGTGTCCTTCTTGATGCCAAAGTTTTCGTCGCTGCCGTCGTTCCAGCTGAATTCACCGTTGTCGTCCTGCAGGCATACACCGTATGTCACCTTACCGGTTTCACGAATTGCCATGCGGAACATGTACGGCGTGCCCCAGCCAAGGCCAATGCCCTTGACCATCAGCGGGTTGTGATCCGGAATGGCACCCTTGCCGTCCAAATCAACATACTGCTCGGTCAGCTCAGAAACGCCGCCCTTGGTGGTGCCTGCGCTCGGCAGGTTTGCCCATACCATACCGGTCATGGAATCCTTCGGCGTATAACTGCCGCTATCCGGAATTTCCAGATAATCGCGCTTGCCGTCCAGAACCAATGTCTGCTTGCCGTTGTCATCCGTGCCGTATTCCGGCTGGCCATGAACATACGCATTGTTGCCGTTGCCCGACTTGTCCTTGACAACCGGCATACCCTGAATGGAGCCTTCTACGGTGATGGTCTGCGGCTTTGCATTGCCGATGGTTACTTCGTAATCGCCTGCTTTGTCAAACGTATACGAGAACTCTGCCACCTTGGATTCACCGGACTGCAGAGAATACTGCTTGCTGTCCTTGGTCTCGCCGTTTACCTTAAATTCTGCGTTAAATGTACCTGCATCGTTGCCAATGTTATTGACATCTGCCTTGATGTGCAGCACGTTGCTGGTCGGATCGCTGACATCCTTATCGCCCTGCTTGATGCGAACATTGGCATAATCCGCCGTCGGCTCGCGATAGGTGACATTGACATCCACGGTCTTGTCAGCCAGCTTCAGCGTATGCTTGCCAAGCGATTCCATGCGGAGTGTTCCGCTCAAAGTTGCTGATTTGCCCGGATCCAGCGTGACAATGCCGTCCTCAAACTCATACAGATAGCGTGTTTTGCCATTGTCGTCAACCGGAATGACAGCTGCTGCCAGTCCCTTGCCCACGTTGGTCACGGTTGCCTTGACTGTCACTTCACCGTTGTACAGAACTTCTGTCGGCTCAATGGAAATATCCGACCATTTCAGCTGCTGCTTTTCCTTTGCAACCAGCGTGGTATTGGCGAGCTTGCTCTCTGCGCCTTCACCGGTTGCGCCGTAGTTTTCAACCTTCAGAACGTCAGAACCCTTATCGCGCGTGATATAGAAGAAATCACCCTTCTTGTTATAAGTTCTTGCGTCCTGATGCGTCAGATAAATGGTGCCGGCGCCGACTTCCGGATTGGAAGATACGGCACGTGCATAGCTGTGCGTATGACCGGAAAGCATCAGATCAACCTTGCCCGGCTCGATGACGTCCGGAATATACCGCTTGGTGTATGCATCGGATACCGGATGGTGCATCATAATCATGCGGAAATCCGCCTTGGTTGCGGCGTCGGTTTTCAGATCTGCCTTGAGCCAATTCATGGCGTTTTCAATGGTCTTGAGCGTTGCTTCGTCAGCCTGTGAGCCGGTAGCTTCCGAGTTCATCTGGAACAGACCCCACGGGTTGCTGTTCATCGTGATGATGTGAATGCCGCCGTAGTTGAACGAACTGTCGCCCTCTACGGTTCCGCCGTATTCCTGATCCTAAATCGAGTATACATACGTGTTAAAGTATACGCCGCCCTGATCATGGTTGCCGCTGGAATACACAATCGGATAGCTGTGGATAAAATCATTATCCGCCTTGCCCTGGAACCAGAAGCTGAACTGCTCTGCCTGTGCACCGGTGCCTTCTACCATGTCACCACAGTGCAGCATAACATCCGGATCAAACTCCTTGACCGCCGCATCCAGCTCGTTTCTGGTCGCAAAAATGTGCGAGTCAGACAGGGTAATCATGCGAATCTGGCTCGGATCGCTGCTCAGCGTCCGGAAGCTCGCGGAGCAGGTCTCGCCATTTTCCAGCTTGACCTCGTAGTAATACCGCGTGCCAGCCTCCAGATTGTCCAGCTTGTAATGGAACAGATTCATCTTTGTTCCCTGAAAATCCGGTGCATCTTCGTTCACGTTTACCGAGATTGGATCGCACAGAGCCTCCTTGTCCGTGCCATATGCGATGGTCGAGGGCACATTTTCTGTGCTTTCCCATACGACGACCATACTGTGTTCTTTTGGTGCAAGCAGGTACGGGCCGTTTTTGAACTTGGCGCCGACATCATCCGCCTGAGAAACCGTTGGAAGAACGCCTACGATCATGATGACCGCCAGGAACATCGCCTGCATTCGTTTGAATACTTTACTCATTCGTCTTTCTCTCCTCTCTAAAGAAATCCGTTCTCTTGCGTGCAAAATCCTCCTTTCTGCTGCACACAGCTGTTTTTCTGCCACAGGTTCTCTCTCTTTGTGAATATTCTGTGATAGATTTGTTAAAATATCTTAACACTTTGTAAAATAAAATTCAATAAATTTTATAAAACTCAAAATAAAACTCCATTTGTTACAATTTTTTACTGAATTTTTTGTGCATTTTTTCGTAAATTATGGAATTTATTATGGAATTTATTTCAAATTTTCACAAAAGAAAAGACACCGTTCCATTGGAACAGTGCCTTTCATCAAAATCTGCGGCGTCTTAGAATTCTACCTCGGTGTACAGATCGACAATTTCCGGCTCGTCAAACATCTCGCCCAGCTGCGGAATGATGCGCTGAAAATGCTCGGTCGCATTGTGCGTATCAATCGCCGCCTGATCCTTCCAGTACTCGATGAAGCAGTGAACGCGCTCATCCGAGATGCTCTGGTTGGATGTGTACGAGATGTTGCCCTCTTCTGCCTGAGACTTTGCAACCAGCTCGCGGGTCAGCTCGCGATATTTCGCAATGCATTCTTTCTTGATGACTTGTCTTGCCGTAATCTTAATCATAAATATATCCTCCTTGTCGTGCCTCGGGAATTTTTTGTCCCACTCGCATTATACCGAATATGATGCCAAAAGAAAAGCGCTGTGAAAAAAATTTTCTTCTTTTCTCGGTATCTGCTATAATAAAACCATTCAATTGCACGAGGTGATGGACATGGGCTATATTCGCCGCCCTTCTTACTATAAAAATTTCCGCTGTATCGGCTCAGCCTGCACGGACAACTGCTGTATCGGCTGGGAAATCGAGATCGATGCGGACACGCTCGCCTATTACCAAACGGTTTCCGGCTCTTTTGGCGAAAAACTCCGCGCGAGCATTTCCGCTCCCGCACCGCAGACCGGAACCGCGCATTTTTTCATGGACAAGCAAAACCGCTGTCCGCTGCTCGATGCCTGTAATTTATGCGAAGTTTACAAACATTTGGGCGAACAGCACATGGTACAGATTTGCACGGATCATCCGCGCTACTTTGGCTGGTTCTCCGGCGGCAGAGAGGATGGACTCGGTCTGTGCTGTGAGGCTGCTGCACATTTGATTTTGCAGGAAACCGGCTATCCCCAATGGGAGATTCTTCAAGAGCCGGATATATCTGATACAGACGAAAAAACAGAGCACGGCATCGAACAGACACTATTTTCTATGCGCGAACAGCTCTTTCATCTCATCAAGCCGGAAGCATCCGTCTCATTTGACGAAAAAACAGATGCGATATACCGCGCCGCCCGCGCCATGCAGGATCAATATGACGCCGTTGTATTTGGCTTTCCGGCAGACGACGAGACAGAGGAAGATTTATTTTGCTGGTCAAAGGCTTTTTGGAACGAAGCCTGCCTGACGCAGATTTTTGACCAATTGCTGCAAATGGAAATCAATCGACCGGATTGGAAAGACCATCTGCTTTGTATCAAAATGCAGCTTTCCGACCTGCTGCATGCCCGTCCGGCTTTTTTGCAATTTTATCAGAAAAAGTGCTATGAATATGACCAATTGCTGCTGTATTTTGTGTATCGCCATTTTATGAACGCACGCGATGATGACGCCGTGCGCGAAAAGGTACAGTTTGCGCTCATCAGCACCGCGGTCATTCAAGTACTGGATATCTTTCATTGGATGACGCACGGAACGCTGTCCCACTGGGATCAAATTTGTATTTGCAAAGCATATTCTCGTGAAATCGAATATGACGAAGAAAATACCGAATGTCTATCCAATTTCATATTCGATACCTGACAAAAAACCTGCCCAGAAAATTCTGCGGCAGGTTTTCTTTGTCAGGTAAAAATTAAAAATCTTGCACCATTTGATTGGACGCCTGCTCATCCAGCTGCGTCACCTTGGTGTCAATGACACGATAAATGCGCTGACACAGGTTCAGCACGCTGGGGCGATGCGTGGTCACGATGCAGGTCTTATTCGGATGCCGATGCATGATATTGCGCAGCACCTGCCGTTCGGTTGCGACATCCAATGCGCTGGTCGCCTCATCCAGCAGCAAAATTGGGGCATCTCGCAGCACTGCACGCGCAATGCTGATGCGCTGTGCCTGTCCCTCTGACACGCCTCTGCCGCGCGTGCCGAGCAGGCTGTGGATGCCGTCCGGCATCTTTTGCACAAACTCCCATGCGCACGCAGTCTCAAGCGCCTGCTTGATTTCTTCCTCGGTTGCATCTTCCTTGACCACACGCAGATTGTCCGCGATGGTGCCGGACATCAGTGTATTTCCCTGCGGCACGTATGAAAAATATCGTCGGGTATCCGCATGAATCGGCACGGTCTCTCCGTCCTGCGTGACCAGCTGAGCCGTGCCTTGGTTCGGATGCAGCAGTCCCAGAATCATGCGCAGCATGGTCGTCTTTCCCTCTCCGCTCGGTCCAACCAGCGCCACAATTTCTCCCGGAGAGGCAATAAAGTTGGAATCGGTCAGGACGCGATGCTCTTGGATATAAGCAAAATTCACATGCTCCAGCTGCACGGTAAATCCGTGCTGTGCGGCCTGCCGCATTCGTTCCGACTGTTCCGGCATATGTACTTCGCGCGGCAGCTCCACCAGCTCCCGAATGCGCCGCGCAGACACGGCGCTGTTTAACATACCCGGAATAATGCGCACCAGATTGGAAAACTGATTGGACAGCTTGGAGCGCTGCTCCAAAAACAGAGTCATGGTTCCATACAAAATATCTCCCGTCCACAGCCGAAACAGGCAATATCCAAACGCGAGAAAGGACACGCCTGCCGACAGCACTGACATGCCGATGTTCGTCTTGATGGTAAACAAATTATATGCCAAATTGGTCTGTTTGAATCGCTCCTGCCAGCCTCGCAGCCCCTTGCTGTAGTGTTCCATCACGCCGAACGATTTGATGGTGTCAAAGTTGTAAAAAGTCTCCACCTCATAGTTCATCAACTTGCTGTTGACCTCCAGCACCTTCCGGCGGTATTCGCTGTTTTTCCGCATCAAATATCTGCCGGACAACAGCAAAATCGGCGCAGACAGCAGCGCAATCAGCGCCATGGTCGCATCGTAATACAAAATCACGGCGAGCGTTGCAGCGATGCTGTATACATAAATAATCAAATTGGGCAGCCAGCTCACAGCGTTGCTCGCGACGGTATTGACGTCATTATTAAACCGATTGAGAATATCGCCATTTTCAAACTGTGAGATGCTCAGCCAATCCGCGTCAATAATCCGGTCAAAAATATCCGCCTGCATATCGTTGTTGACATAAATAGACAGCTTTGTCGAATACCGATTGACCAAGCTCGTAAACAGCAGGCTCACAACCATGCTTGACACCATAATGACCGCGACCAGCCACAGCTTTTCAAACTGATACCCCGTGATAATGTCAATCATATACTTGCTCGCAACCGAGGAAACCAATCCCAGCGTGGAGCTGATGATACCGATGATGGTATAACAGATAATGACCTTTGTATATTTTCGGCTGTAGGAAAAAATCCATTTCCAATCCTCAAAAAAATCCGAAAACGTGCCGTCATCCAATTTATTCAGCAGTGTCTGTACAAAAACCGAACGCAAAATTTTATTGAATCCGGAATACTGCATGTCTCTCATCCCCTCGTTTCGATATGCTTTATTGTAGCATTGCAAAAAAGCAGGGTCAACCGGTATTCCGTCAGATATTGCGGTAAACCGTCACATTTTTCTTTTTCTCTCGGCGTTTTTATGCTATGATATGGTTAGTGCGTTTAGAAAGGACTTTCTATGATTGACATACACACCCACATTCTTCCGGGATTGGATGACGGCTCACAAACGCTTTCTGATTCGCTGGAAATGGCAGAACTTGCGCTGGAAAGCGGCGTGGACACCATCATTGCCACCCCGCACAGCAACCAGCTCGGCCGATTTGAAAACTTTGATCTTGTTCACTTGAAGCATGTATTTTCACGGCTTCAACAGGCGCTGCAGGAAGAAGGCATCCCGCTGACCCTGCATCTCGGCATGGAGATTTTCGCCTCTGAGGATTTGTGCGAAAAAATACAGGCGGGGGCGCTGCTCAGTCTCAACCGCTCCCGCTATTATCTCGTAGAATTCGCCTTCGATGAAGCACCGGAATTTATCGGTGATATTCTCGACGGCATGTTATCTGTCGGTGCGATTCCGGTCATCGCCCATCCGGAGCGGTATTTCTGCGTGCAGGACTATCCGTCGCTGATTTATCACTGGCTGCAGCTCGGCTGTTTTACGCAGCTCAACAAGGGCAGCATTTTGGGTAAATTCGGCAGACATGCACAGATTGCAGCAGATTATCTGCTACAGTACCGGCTTGCCACCTGCATCGCCAGCGATGCCCACAGCCCCGTGATGCGCACGACACACATGCGCGACATCATCGAGTATCTGTTGGAAACCTACGGCGAACGCGAAATGCTCCGTTTATTATTTGAAAATCCCGACCGCATGATATACGATCGGGACATTCCACATCACGGCAGCCTGCCGGAGCGCAGGCGCGGCCTATTCTTTTGAGTGGTATCTATGATGAAACAGTTAGACACATATACCTATGTTTCCGCGCTGCGCGAGCTCGTCGCATCCGGTCAAACCGTCAGCGTGCGCATTGCCGGAAACAGCATGGCGCCGTTTCTCGTTGACACGCGCGACAGCATTTGCTTTCGCGCACCGGACAGACCGTTTCGGCGCGGAGATATGGTATTTTATCAGCGCGAAACCGGACAATATGTCATGCACCGCATTGCACGCGTTGGACCGGAGGGCTGCTATCTCGTCGGCGATGCGCAGCAGCTGCTAGAAGGTCCGATTTCACTGGAGCAAATATTCGCGGTTGTTGTGCAAGTGCAGCGCAAGGGCATATGGATTGACGCATCCAATTTCTGGTGGAAATTTTTCGCCGGACCTTGGCTGACGTTGCTTCCCCTGCGGCGCGTGCTGCTCAGGCTATACAGCATTTTTCTGCACCGATAACTTATTTAATGCCGAGCAGCTCTTCCGCCTGCTTCTTTTCTTGTTCAGACGGCGGGCGCACGCCCTCCAGCGTGTACGGAATGCCGAGCTTTTCCCACTTGAATAGACCCAGTGTGTGATACGGCAGTACCTCTACGCGTTCTACCGTGCGCAGACCGGCGATAAATGCGCCGGTTTTTTTCAAGCCTTCCGGATCGTCTGTCAGTCCCGGAACAAGCACATGACGAATCCACATCGGCTTTCCATAGTCGGACAGATAGGTTGCCATCTGTAAAATGTTCTGATTGGTTTTGCCGGTCAATGCGCGGTGCTTATCGTCCTCAATTTCTTTGAGATCCAAAATCACGAGATCCGTGACTTCCATGAGTGCATCGAATTTCTGTAAAAACTCTGCTTCCATAGAAAATGGCTGTCCCGCAGTGTCCAATGCTGTGTGGACGCCTTTTTTCTTTGCCTTTTGGAAAAATTCCGTCACAAATTCCATTTGCAGCAGCGGTTCTCCGCCGCTGACGGTAATGCCGCCGTTGTTTTTCCAATAATTGTGATAGCGATACGCGCGCTGAAACAGCTTGTCCGCCGTCCACGGCTGCCCGACACCGCACTGCCATGTTTCCGGATTATGGCAGTATCGGCAGCGCAGCTGACATCCCTGCAAAAAAACAATAAACCGAACACCCGGACCATCCACAAGACCGAAGGTCTCCAAAGAATGCACATAACCTGTCTGGCTCATGATTTGTCTCCTTTCTGCAAAAAATGCTGACTCCCACGGGAGGGAGGCGCGCTCCCTCCCGCAGAAACCAGCATACATCATTTCTATTTGTTGTCAATCGTATGGATTACATCACCTTATGACAGGTTCTTGCAATAACATCCAGCTGCTGCTCCCGCGTCAAGTCGATGAACTTAACGGCATAGCCGGATACACGAATCGTAAAGTTGGCGTACTCTTCCTTTTCCGGATGCTCCATCGCGTCAATCAGCTTTTCTGTGCCGAATACATTGACGTTCAGGTGGTGTGCACCCTGATCAAAATAGCCATCCATAACCTGCACCAGATTGCCGATGCGTTCCTGTGGCTCATGTCCCAGTGCATCCGGATTGATGGTCTGGGTGTTGGAGATGCCATCCAGTGCCCAATGATACGGCATCTTTGCCACCGAGTTCAGAGACGCCAGCAGGCCATTCTGTTCTGCACCATAAGACGGGTTTGCGCCCGGCGCGAACGGCGTCCAAGCCTTGCGGCCGTCCGGCATGGCACCGGTGAACTTGCCGTAAACCAGATTGGATGTGATGGTCAGAATCGAAGTCGTTGCCTCAGAATTGCGGTAGGTATGACGGCGCTTGACCATCTCGAGGAAGGTCTTGAGCAGCCAAATACCAATGTCATCGGCGCGGTCATCGTCATTGCCGTACTTCGGGAAGTCGCCTTCGATTTCAAAGTCTGTAATCAGACCGTGCTCGTCACGAAGTGCCTTTACCTTTGCGTACTTGATCGCACTCAGCGAGTCAATGACATGCGAGAAACCTGCAATACCGGTTGCGAATGTACGGCGAACATCGGTATCAATCAGCGCCATCTCTGCTTCTTCATAATAATACTTGTCATGCATGTACTGAATCAGATTCAGAATGTTGACGTACAGGCCTGCCAGCCAATCCAGCATCGGAACGAACTTCTTCATGACATCGTCATAGTCCAGATATTCGCTGGTGACCGGAGCGTATGCCGGACCGACCTGCTCAAAGAACTTTTCATCTACACCGCCATTGAGCGCATACAGCAAGCACTTGCCGAGGTTGGCGCGTGCGCCAAAGAACTGCATTTCCTTGCCCGTCTGCGTTGCGGATACACAGCAGCAGATCGAGTAGTCATCGCCCCAAACCGGCTTCATGACATCATCATTCTCATACTGTACCGAGCTGGTAGCAATCGAAATCTTGGATGCGTACTTCTTAAAGTTCTCCGGCAGAGCGGACGAATACAGAACTGTAAGATTCGGCTCCGGAGCCGGACCCATGTTTTCCAGTGTATGCAGGAAACGGAAGTCGTTCTTGGTTACCATCGAACGGCCGTCCATGCCGATGCCTGCCACTTCCAGCGTTGCCCAAACCGGATCGCCGGAGAACAGCTGGTTATACGACGGAATGCGCGCAAACTTAACCATGCGGAACTTCATGGTCAGATGGTCAATCAGTTCCTGTGCCTCGGTCTCTGTCAGGATGCCTGCGTCCAGATCGCGCTGGATGTAAATGTCCAAGAAGGTCGAGATGCGGCCGACACTCATGGCAGCGCCGTTCTGTGTCTTGATGGCAGCGAGGTAGCCAAAATACAGCCACTGGCACGCTTCCTTGGCGTTCTTTGCCGGCTTGGAAATATCATAGCCGTAAATCTTCGCCATTTCCTTCATGCCCTTGAGCGCGTTGATCTGGCGAGCAACTTCCTCGCGCAGGCGAATGACATCATCGGTCATCACACCGTCGCCCACGTTGGACTTGTCCAATTCCTTCTGTTCAATCAGGAAATCAATGCCGTACAGCGCCACGCGGCGATAGTCACCGACGATGCGGCCGCGTCCGTATGTATCCGGTAGGCCGGTCACAATGTGTGTGTGACGCGCCTTTTTCATTTCCGGTGTATATGCTTCAAATACCGCCTGATTGTGCGTGCGGCAATACTTGGTAAAAATCTCATGCAGCTTTTCGGACGGCTGATAGCCATAGGTCGTGCACGCCTGTTCTGCCATCTTTATGCCGCCGTACGGCATAAACGCGCGCTTGAGCGGCTTATCCGTCTGCAGACCGACGATCTGCTCGAGATCCTTCAAGTTTTCATCAATGTATCCCGGTCCATACGCCGTCAGGCTGGAAACAATCTCTGTCTCCATGTCGAGCACGCCGTCCTTTGCGCGCTCCTGCTTCTGCAGCTTCTGCAGCGCGCCCCACAGCTTATCGGTCGCCTCGGTAGCGTCTGCCAAAAAAGCCTCATCGCCGTCATACGGCTGGTAGTTTTTCTGGATGAAGTCTCTTACGTTTACTTCTTCCTTCCAGATACGTCCTTCAAAACCTTCCCACTGTTCGAAATCAACCATGGTCGTTTCTCCTTTTTTCAGTCAGATATGTGTTTTTGAATGCGGAAAATGCGAATTTTTTGCATAAAAAATCCGCCCTTCCAAGCGTAAACAATGCCCAGACGGTCGGCAAAACAGCGATTCATACTCCATGTGGTGATTCCACTTCCGTCAGTTGTATGAACACTGTTATCATACCGATGTCCGCGAGAAAAGTCAATACCCTTTTTCAAACATTTTCCCGCAGCGCCGCCGCGCTGTGCATTTTGTTTGTTAGTTTTAACTAATCTTTTTTGTCAAGCTTTGCTCCACCGCCCCTTCCGGCGGCGGAGCATCTTATTTTCTATTATGCCACAAAAGTCATCCTGTGCTGACAATTATCTCTTGACGTTGAACGCCCCCATGCCCGGATACACAGCGCCGGCGCCCAGTTCTTCCTCAATGCGAAGCAGCTGGTTGTACTTTGCCACGCGCTCGGTGCGGCTCGGCGCACCCGTCTTAATCTGGCAGGTATTGAGCGCAACCGCCAGATCCGCAATGGTCGTATCCTCGGTTTCACCGGAACGATGAGAAGAAATCGCGGTATAGCCCGCCTTATGCGCCATCTTGATGGCCTCCAGCGTCTCGGATACCGAGCCAATCTGGTTGAGCTTGATGAGAATGGAATTGCCGCAGCCGTTGTCGATGCCCTTTTTCAGCCGCTCGGTGTTGGTCACAAACAGGTCATCGCCAACCAGCTGCACAGTATCACCCATCTCTTGCGTCAGCAGCTTCCAGCCGTCCCAATCCTCTTCATCCAGCGCATCTTCGATGGAGATAATCGGATACTTTTCCACCAGCTGCTTCCAATGCGCAATCAATTGCTCCGATGTGAACTTGGTTCCCGCCTTCGGCAGCACATATTCTCCCTTCTTTTCGCCCTTCCACTCGGAAGAAGCAGCGTCCATTGCCAGCATGAAATCCTTGCCCGGCACATAACCGGCCTTTTCTACTGCCTTGAGAATATACTGGATGGCCTGCTCATCACTCGCCAAATCCGGCGCAAACCCGCCTTCATCGCCGACAGAAGTTGCAAGCCCCTCTGCCTTGAGCAGAGCTGCCAGCGCATGGAATACCTCTGCGCACATGCGCAGCGCTTCGCGAAAACTCGGCGCGCCGACCGGCATAATCATAAATTCCTGCACGTCCACGGTATTGGCCGCGTGTGCACCGCCATTGAGAATGTTCATCATCGGCACCGGCAGGCGATTGCCGGAGATGCCGCCAAGGAACCGGTACAGCGGAATGTCCAGCGCAATCGAAGCCGCGCGCGCAGCGGCAATCGACACCGCCAGAATGGCATTCGCACCCAAATTGGACTTGTCCTTGGTGCCGTCTGCCTGTATCATGGCTGCATCCACGGCATAGATATCCGAAGCATCCATGCCCGCCAAAGCGTCCCGAATCGGGCCGTTGATATTGGCAACCGCTTTCGTCACGCCTTTGCCCAAATATCTATTCGCATCTCCGTCGCGCAGCTCCAGCGCTTCAAATTCGCCGGTCGATGCGCCGCTCGGCGCCGCACCTCTGCCAATCGCGCCGCCCGCTAGAACAACCTCTGCCTCCACGGTCGGATTGCCGCGGGAATCCATAATTTCGCGTCCGATTACTGTCTCAATCGTCAAGCAACTCATACGTTGTCTCCTTTCGCCATGTCTCTCTGGCATATGTGGTATTGTTATCTTTTTACTGGAACACAAATACCGGTTTTTCCCGATATTTATAATTAGCCTACGCTAATCACGTTTAGTATATCAGATAGGATAGTTTTGTCAAGATTGAATTGTTTTATTCCCGTTAATTTTCCTGCAAAAAAAGCGCCGGCACGTTTCATCGTGCCGGCACTCTGCTGTATATAGAGTTGTTTTTATGTTACACGAACTGATTGCGCGCAGAATCATACGCGTAATCCATTCCTGCCAATTTCTGTTCGATTTCCCGCTGATTGACACCCATATCGTGACACATCTGCTCCAAGGAGCTGTACTGGTCACGCAGTTTAGTGTTGACATAGCTGAGCAAAATCACTGGATCCTGTGGAATCATTCGGTTTCCTCCTCTTTTTCCGGTTCTTCGCGATTGATCGCCCGATACGCTTCCTCATACAATACTTCCTGCGCATCCAGCTTTTTCTCGCCGAGCATCCGGTCAATGTATTCTCGATTTCTGGTCTGCATCTTTCCCTTGGCGTCGTCCGCCAAAACCGTATCAAAGATGTGGCAAATCTGCTTTTTGATTGCCAAATCGTAAATCGGCACAGCAACCTCTACACGCCGCAGCGTGTTGCGGGTCATAAAGTCCGCAGACGAAATGTATACCTTTTCTTCCTCGCCCACGCCGAAGCGGTAAATGCGTGAGTGCTCCAAAAATCTGCCGACAACACTGATTACCGTGATGTTCTCGGTCAGCTCCGGCACAGCCGGCACCAGACAGCAAATGCCGCGGATAATCAATTCAATCTTGACGCCCGCTTCCGAGGCGTCAATCAGCTTTTCAATGATGTCCTTATCCGTCAGGGAATTCAATTTTACGCCGATGTACGACGGACGGCCATGCTTTGCCTTTTCAATCTCATCCTCTATCAGGGCGAGCACCTTATTTTGCAGGCAGTGCGGCGCCACCATCAAATGTTCGATGTGCGAAACGGTTTCGCCCATCAGCAGCGAACGAAAGACTTTATCGACATCCGTGCCAATATCGCGGTTTGCCGTCAGCAGCGACAGATCCGTGTACAGCCGCGCGGTCTTTTCGTTATAATTGCCCGTGCCGATCTGCGTAATGTACTGGAAGTCGTCCTCCCTCTTGCGCACAATCTGGCACAGCTTGCAATGTACCTTGTATTTGCCAAGGCCATAAATAATATGGCAGCCTGCTTCCTCCAATCTGCGCGACATCTCGATGTTATTGGCTTCATCAAACCGTGCACGCAGTTCCACCATAACAATGACTTCTCTGCCATTTTCCGCCGCTTCAACCAGCGCATCAATGATTTTGCTCTGGTCTGCCACGCGGTACAGCGTCATGCGAATGCTGATCACCGACTCGTCCTCCGCCGCCTCATGCAGCATGCGCAAAAACGGCTTCATGCTCTCATACGGATACGACAGCAGCACATCTTTCTTGCCAATCTGATCCAGCACGCTTTCCTTCATGTTCAGCGCCGGAGAATCGCACGGACTGCGCTTTTCGTAAAACAGCTCCGACCGATCGCGCAGATAATGCTGCAGCTGGAATACAAAGGACAAATCCAGCGGAGTATCCACACGAATGACATGCTTCATGTTGATGCCGAGATGTTTGGCGAGTTCCTTGCAGGTTTTTTTGTTGATGTCATGACTCAACTCCACGCGCACCGGACTCAAGCGAGTGCGCTGTTTGATGAGCTGTTCCATCACGCCGCGGTAGTCCAAGTCCTCATCATATACCTCGATGCCGTCAATGTCCGCGTTGCGCGTCACGCGCAAAATGGATTTTTCCTTGACGGAATAAGTCGGGAACAGCTTGGACGCAAACTGTAAAATCAGGTCTTCACACAGCATAAACGTACCCGGACGGGATGGAATCTCAATCAGGCGCTTAAATGCGCTGTTGGTGCACGGCACAAGACCGAGCTTGGATTTTCCGCCCTTAGTCGTGAGCAGCATCAGCGCATACAGTTCCTTGTTGTTGAGGAACGGGAACGGCTGCTGTTTGCCGATCAGCATCGGCATGAGAAACGGCGCGATGTTCTGGTCGAAATACGTCTCGAGCATCGCTATTTCTTTCTTAGACAGACGATTAAAGTTGATGAGATGCACGTTCTGCGGCTCCAGCTCGCCCATCAGTTGTTCATAAATCTTGGTTTTGAGTGCCTCAAGCTCGCGGGTGCGCTCCAAAATTGCCTCCACCTGCTGCTTGCTGGTCATATTGGTCTTATTATCTCGAATTTTTTCTCCCGCGTGCATCTGATCCATCAGGGTACCGACGCGCACCATAAAAAATTCGTCCAAGTTCGACTGATAAATCGACACAAACGACAGTCGTTCTGCCAGCGGCACATGCTCGTTTTCCGCTTCGCGCAGCACGCGAACATTGAACTGCAGCCACGACAATTCTCGATTGGTATAGCAGCTCAGCCTGTGCTTTTCTTCCCTTTTTTCTTCTTTCTTATTTCGTTTGCTTTCCTTATCCATAGTTTTTTCCTCCCACACCAGCTTATGCTTGCGCAATATGCAGTAAAATTTCTGTCATAACATCCATTTGTTCCGCAATCGCGTGTTCATACGGTCCATGCAGGGCATATGCTCCGGTTCCAAGATTGGGGCACGGCAAACCGCGAAAGGACAGCTGCGCGCCATCCGTGCCGCCGCGCACCGGATTGGATACCGGCGTCAGCCCCACAGCACGAATCGCCCGTTTTGCCTGTTCTACAACGTCCGGATGATGCTGTAAAATCTCCGCCATGTTGCGGTACTGCTCGCGCAGTGTCAGCGCCGCTGTACCTGCTCCGTATGTTTCGTTGATTTTGCGCTCGATTTCGCGCATAGTTTGCTTGCGCTGTGAAAATTTCTCCGCATCATGGTCGCGGATGATATAAGACAGCTTTGCCGCAGAGACATCGCCGGACATATCGCACAGATGAAAAAATCCCTCGCGACCTTGGGTCTTTGCCGGAATTTCATCCGGCGGCAGCATACCGTTAATTTCCATTGCCACCAGCGCGGCATTGACCATTTTGTCTTTCGCATCGCCCGGATGCACGGAGACACCGGCAATGCTCCAATCGGCAGCTGCAGCGTAAAAGGTTTCCCACTCCACTTCACTGGGTGCACCGCCGTCCACCGTATAGGCGTAGCTGGCACCGAATTTTTCCAAATCGAGCAGGGCGGCGCCGTGCCCAATTTCTTCATCCGGTGTAAAACACACACAGATTTTTCCGTGCGGAAGATTGTCCTGTACCAGTCGTTCGCACATGGTCAGAATTTCCGCTACGCCCGCCTTATCATCTGCGCCGAGCACCGTTGTTCCATCAGTCGTGATGACGGTCTTTCCGATCGCCTGTTTTAAATCGGGAAACTGTACCGTGTCCAGCGTGCGGCCGCTGGTTCCCAACGCGATTTCTCCGCCATCGTATTCTTTTACGATTTGCGGATGAATCTCCGAGGTGCCAAATTCATTGACAATATCTATATGCGCAATGAATCCAATCGGCGGACACTGTTCTCTGCCCGCCGTGGCAGGCAGAAATCCATACACATAGGCATGCGCGTCAACCGAAACGTCCGTCAGTCCAATGTCCCGCATGTCTTCAGCCAGCACCTGCGCCAGCGTCATCTGTTCCGGTGTCGACGGCGTTTGCTCCGCATGGTCTTCATCGCTTCCCGTGTAAATCACGGCATATTTCAACAATCGTTCGCTTGCTTTCATACGACTTTCCTTGTTTTACCTTTCCTATAAAAAGATGTATGTCTGCTATCTCTTGTTATTTTACCTCTTTTTGGTCAGAAAATCTACAAGATATCACTGCGAAACACAAAATGTAACAAAAATTTCATGTTTATTCAAACTCTTTTTGGAGATTCATGCTATAATACAGGTATTAAAATGTATCATGATAGAAAAGGAGGTTCGTTTATGAATCGCATCCTTATTATCGGCGGCGGCGCATCCGGTATGGCTGCCGCTATTTCTGCCGCACAAGCCAATCCTTCTGCCCAAATCACCATTCTGGACGGTCTGGATCACATTGGCAAGAAAATTCTTGCCACCGGCAACGGCAGATGCAATTTGACCAACGCGCAGATTGCGCCGGGACATTATCACACGCAGAATACCGCCCGCCTGAACGAGCTGCTCGCAGACATGCCGGCAGAACGTCCGCTGACATTTTTCCGCAAGCTGGGATTGTACTGTACGGAAGAGGATCGCGGGCGCATCTATCCATACAGCCGACAGGCTTCCATGGTGCTCGATGTGCTCCGTCTGGCACTGCGGCGATACCACATACAAATCCAGCAAAACTGTACGGTTCGCTCGCTGTCTGTCGACAAGAAGGTGTTCACGGCGCAAACCGAATCCGGTAAAACCTTCTGTGCCGATGCTGTGATTTTAGCAGCCGGCGGACGCGCCGCGCCCAAGCAGGGCACCAACGGCACCAGCTATCCGCTTGCGCTGCAAATGGGTCATCGCTATGCGCGGCTGTACCCCTGTCTGGTTCCGCTGCGCTGCGGACAGCAGACAAGCATGTTCAAGCAACTCAAGGGCATCCGCGTCATTTGCCGCGCCACGCTGTTTGACGGCAAACAGAAGCTGACAGAAGAATTGGGCGAAGTACAGCTGACCGATTACGGTCTCTCCGGCATTCCCGCCCTGCAGCTGTCGTGCTGGATGAACAAACCCATACAGGAACAGGCATATACCGTTCGTCTGGATTTATTTCCGGACTGGCAGCACAACGAACTGCGCAGCATTTTGCAGCAGCGCGTCAAGCAGTATCCCACCGACAAGATCGAGGACAATCTGCTCGGACTCATCAACAAAAAGCTGCTGTTCGCCGCGCTGGAAACGCTGCATTTGACGCCAATTGACAGACCATCTTCTTCTCTGAAACGGCAGGATATCGACGCATTGGTGTCTCTGCTCAAGGGCTGGGACTTTCCGATTACCGGCGTACAGACATGGGATCACGCGCAGGTTACCGGCGGCGGCGTATTTTTGAACGAAATCGACAACCGATTCCGTTCCGTCAAGCAGCCGGGTCTGTTTCTCGCCGGTGAAGTTTTGGACATTGCAGGCGATTGCGGCGGATACAATTTACACTGGGCATGGTGCTCCGGCATAACAGCTGGCGAAGCCGCTGCAGAATACATCGCGCACGAATAAACACGAGGAGATTATGCCATGAAAGAAGTCAAAAACCCCAAAAAGCCTCTGATCTTTTATTATGGAATCATTTTGTTGGTCGTGATTCTGCTGAACCTGATCGCAGGGCCGATGCTCATGCAGCATCAAGTCAAGGATGTCGATTACGGCACGTTTTTGAGCATGATTGCTGACAAAAACATCGGAGAAGTCGAAATTGACAACAGCGAAATTATTTTTACCGACAAATCCAACGAGACCACATACAAGACCGGTAAAATGGATGACCCGCAGTTGGTACAGCGTCTGTACGATTCCGGCGCAAAATTTGAGCAGGAAATCCAGCAGACCACTTCCCCAATTCTCAGTTTCCTGCTGACCTTTGTTCTGCCGCTGATTATCTTTGTCGGTCTCGGCCAGTACATGGGCAAAAAGCTCATGGATCAGGCGGGCGGCAAAAACTCCATGATGTTCGGCATGGGCAAGAGCAACGCCAAGATTTACGTTCAATCCACAGAGGGCATTCATTTTGACGATGTCGCAGGCGAGGACGAAGCAAAGGAAAACCTACAGGAAATCGTAGATTATCTGCACAATCCGAACAAATATACCGCCATCGGCGCTTCTATGCCAAAGGGCATTTTGCTTGTCGGCCCTCCGGGAACCGGCAAAACCATGCTGGCAAAAGCTGTCGCAGGCGAATCCGGTGTGCCGTTCTTCTCAATGTCCGGTTCGGAATTTGTCGAGATGTTTGTCGGCATGGGTGCCTCCAAAGTTCGCGACTTGTTCAAGCAGGCAAAGGAAAAAGCGCCGTGCATTGTCTTTATCGACGAGATTGACGCCATCGGCAAAAAGCGCGACGGACAAATCGGCGGCAATGACGAACGCGAACAGACGCTTAACCAGCTGCTCACCGAAATGGACGGCTTTGAGGGAAATAACGGTGTGATTATTCTGGCAGCAACAAACCGTCCGGAGTCGCTGGATCCGGCGCTCACGCGGCCGGGTCGTTTTGACCGCCGCGTTCCGGTAGAGCTGCCGGATCTCGCCGGACGAGAGGCGATTCTCAAGGTACACGCCAAAAAAATCAAAACCGCTGACGATGTCAATTATCACACCATTGCCCGCATGGCAGCCGGCGCATCCGGTGCAGAGCTGGCAAACATCATCAACGAAGCGGCGCTCCGCGCTGTCCGCGACAATCGTTCTGTTGTCACGGAAGCGGATTTGGAGGAAAGCATCGAAGTTGTCATTGCCGGTTATCAGAAGAAAAACACCGTGCTGTCCGATCACGAAAAGCAGGTTGTTGCCTATCATGAAATCGGCCATGCCTTGGTTGCTGCGATGCAGACGCACTCCGCACCGGTACAAAAAATTACCATTATTCCGCGCACCTCCGGCGCCTTGGGCTACACCATGCAGGTGGAGCAAAACGACAGATATCTGATGTCCAAAGAGGAAATCGAAAACAAGATTGCCACTTTCACCGGCGGACGTGCCGCAGAGGAAGTCGTTTTCCATGAAATCACGACCGGTGCCTCCAACGACATTGAGCAGGCAACCAAGCTCGCCCGCGCCATGATTACGCGGTACGGCATGAGCGATTCGTTCGGCATGGTGGCAATGGAAACCGTCAACAACCAGTATCTCGGCGGCGACACGTCTCTCGCCTGCTCCGCTGATACACAAAACGAAATCGACAGAAAGGTTATCGAGCTGATTCGAACACAGCACGAAAAGGCGCGTAAGATTCTGTCTGAAAACCGCCAAAAGCTGGACGAGCTGTCACGTTTTCTGTACGAAAAGGAGACGATTACCGGCGAGGAATTCATGGAAATTCTCAACCGACCGGAACAGCCGGAAGCACTTTCTGAGAACACAGAAAGTTAACCACACGAAAAAATCCAGTCCCAAACGGGACTGGATTTTTCTGTCTCTGTATCTAATTTACGTTTTGTCCATGCCGTCGCTGACAGCGTGCGCGATGAGCCGGATTGCCTGCTCGACATCACGCAGATTTGCCATTTCTGCAGCAGAATGGATATACCGCGTCGGAATGCTGACTGCACCGACCTTGACGCCGCCGGCGGTTCGCTGAATCGCACCGGTGTCCGTGCCGCCAAATTCCATAATTTCCCGCTGTACCGGAATGTCGTTTTCCTGCGCGACACGATACAGCGTCTGCTTTACCTGCTGGTCACAGATGACCGAGTGATCCATAATCTTAACCGCCGGACCTTCTCCCATCTTGACTGCCATCGGATATTTACGTTCCGGCAAGTCTCCGGTGTCCGTCACATCGACTGCAATGGCATACTCCGGCTGAATCGCAAATGCCACAGTCTGTGCACCGCGCAAGCCAACTTCTTCCTGTGCAGTAAATGCCACATATACATCGCTGTCGCACGGCAATTCTGCCAGCTGCGCCATGACGCCAATCAGCGTCACACAGCCAATGCGGTTGTCCAGATATGGCGCACAAACAACATCGCCCTGCTTGTGCGGCTGTTCATCATATACGGCAAAATCACCGACCTGTATCAGCTTTTCCGCTTCTTCCTTGTTTGCCGCTCCAATGTCCAAAAACAGATTGTCAAATCCCAGCTTGGAAAATTCGGTCTTTTCTTCAAACGAAATCACGCCGCGCGTTCCGTTTTGGAAACGAACGCGTCTGTCTATCAAATCGCCGAGCATAAATCCGCCGACCTGTGCAAAGCGCGCAAATCCCTTGTCATCTATATGCGTCACCACAATGCCGATGGAGTCCATATGCGCCGCGAGCAAAATCTTCTTGCCGCTGCCCTTGCGATGATAGATCAGATTGTTCATCGTGTCAATGTGATGATTCCAATCGCCAATATTCTGCACATTATCCGCAGTCACTTCACGGATTGCCTGTATCGTGTCTGTTTCTCTGCCGGACGGGCCGAATGCCGCAGACAAATTGCAAAATGCTTCATAAATATCAAAACTCATGATTCTTCATCTCCCAAATACGTCAGAAAATGTCGGGCCAGCGCCAGCATGCTCTGCATATCCTCCAGAGCCGCCACACTGGACGGCGAATGAATATAGCGAACCGGCACAGCCAGTCCGGCTGTCAAAACGCCGGTTCTTGTCAGGTGAATGCGTCCGGCATCCGTGCCGCCCGCCACGCGGTGCTTGGTCTGCCACGGAATCGCATGCTCCTCCGCCAGCTTGCGCAGGGTTTCAAACATCTTCTGATGATAGATTGTCGAGCGATCCATAAACGGAATGACAACGCCCTTGCGCAGACCGCACACCTGCTTGGCACCGTCCACTTCTGCCAAATCCGCCGCCGTTGTGCCTTCCAGCACCAGACAAACATCCGGATTCAGCGCAAATGCCGCGCAACGGGCGCCGCGCAAACCAACTTCTTCCTGTACGCCAAACACAAACCACGTGTCGACTGCCGGCTGTTCCTGCAAAATCGTCAGCATAACAGCACAGCCCACACGGTCATCAATCGCTTTTGCCTTGAGCAATCCGTCACCGAAGCGAACGCATGCAGAATCAAACACACCGTATGTGCCGAGCGGCACTTTTTTCTGTGCTTCTTTTTTGTCTGATGCACCGATGTCGATGTACAGACTGCTGGTTTTCGGCATGGTCTTGCGCTCCTCGCGCGTTGTCAGGTGCACCGCCTTGATGCCGACAACGCCGCGCACATCGCCAAATAAAATGCGTCTGCCGATGACCACACGCGGATCTACGCCGCCGACAAAGCCGAATTTCACACAGCCGTCCTCGGTGTATCCCTTACAGATTACGCCGACCTCATCCATGTGGGCGGACAGCATGACGGTTTTATCTATGTGCTGTTTTCCTTTTCGAAAAATCATCAGATTGCCGAGATGATCCTCTCGAATCTCATCGGCATACAGCTTTGCCTGCTCCAAAATAAAATCGTGCACGGCGTCCTCACAGCCGGACGGACCGGGCAGGGCGCACAGCTTTTCCAACAGCTCGATCATACGCGCGTCACCTCCCCATCAAATTCCTTCAAAAATGCCGCCATCAAATCGCTGACTGCCTGTACATCACACAACTTGATGGTCTCAATCGGCGTGTGCATATATTTGAGCGGAATGGACAGCAATCCCATCGCAATGCCGCTGCGCACCACCTGCATATCCCATGCATTGGTGCCGGTATTGCCCTCCATGACTTCAATCTGATAGGGAATTTCCTCCGCACGCGCTGTTTTTATCATGCGATTGGTCAGACCGCGATGCAGATTCGGCCCCATGCCGACGAGCACACCACCGCCAAACGCAAACGCGTCATCCGAACCGCTGTCCGGTGTTTTGGCATGGCTGACGTCCACCGCAATGCCGTAATCCGGCGCCACGCGGAAGGATGCCGCCAGCGCACCGAGCGAATCAGTCTCTTCGTGCACCGAACCGCACACAACAACATCAACATGCAAATCGACATTTTGCAGCTGCTTCATCGCTTGTACAATCGAGACAAAGCCCGCGCGGTCATCCAAGCACTTGCCGGTAATCTGTCCGTCCGTCAGTTCATACGGCGGCTGTGCAAATACAATCGGTGTTCCAATCGGAATCACAGATTTTGCATCCAGCAAGCCCGTATCAATCAGCATCTCATGCATTGGCACCGCTTTGTTCTGTTCCCCTGCCGCCAGCAGATGCGGCGGCGTACAGGAAATGACGCCGTATCGCGGTGTCTCTGTCAAAATGGTCACCTCAGCGCCGAGCAGCATGCGCGGGTCAATACCGCCCACCTGCGTAAAGCGCAGGAATCCGCCTTCGAGCACATCTGTAACCATAAAACCAATCTGATCGAGATGCGCATCGAGCAGGACTGTTTTTGCATTTGGCTTGCCGCAGCTCTTCCAGCCCAACACGCTGCCGCACGCGTCAAATTCTACGCGGTCGCAGTACGGAGCCAGCAGCTCTGCCGCCTTCTGTGCAGCATGTCCTTCAAATCCGGTCACACCGTCTGCGCTGCACAGCTGTATCAGCATATCCTTCACAACGTTTTCCTCCTCGTCATTGTTTCCCGTGTTTATTATACGCCACTTTTACACGCTTCGTCAATCGACAAGCGCATTGCAAAACCGTTTCAGATATGATACACTGGCAAGCATGATTCGAAATAGTATACAATATCAGATCCCGCCGGAATTTGACGGGCGCACCGCAGACCGGTTTCTGCGTGCGCAGGGCTTCTCGCGGCATCTGCTCATTCAAACCAAATATCAACAAAACGGACTGCTGCTGGACGGCATTTCCATTCGTTCCAACCAAAAACTGCACGCAGGTCAAATCCTGCGTGCAGCCATTCCGCACATCAAACCAAACGAAAATCTCGTTCCCGTCGATTTGCCGTTTTCTATTGTCTATGAGGACAGCGACCTCATTGTTCTCAACAAGCCCGCCGGCATGCCTGTCCATCCGTCTCACGGGCACTACGACGATACGCTTTCCAACGCCCTCGCCTACTACTACCGGCAGCGCGGCGAATTGTTTACCGCCCGTTCCGTCGGCAGACTGGATCGGGATACCTCAGGTCTTGTGTTGTTTTCTCTGCATGAGTTGTCCGCCTGTATTTTGGCGGAACAAATGCGCAATCGGGAAATTCACCGCGAATACCGCGCCATCTGCACCGGTACTCTGCCGGAGGCGGGCTGCATTCGTGCGCCGATTGCGCGCGCGCACGACAGCACCATCGAACGCATCGTCGATGACGTGCGCGGCGAGCCTGCCGTCACGCATTTCGAGCGATTGGCTGTCTGCAACGGATTTTCTCTTGCCGCCGTCCGGCTAGAAACCGGACGCACCCATCAAATCCGCGTGCACATGAAGCACATCGGCCATCCGCTGCCCGGAGATTTTTTATATCATCCCGACTACAGCCGCATTGCACGGCAGGCGCTGCACTCGTACAAGCTGTCCTTTCTCCATCCAATCACCAAGCAGCCCATGGTATTCACTGCCCCGATTCCGGAGGATATGCAGGCGCTTTTATCCGACGATGCTCATACCGGCTGATATGCCAGCAGCGGTTTATTTCTTGTTTTACACAGCCAATTTTCAATGGCCTCTTTTACACCGTTATGTTCGTTGTCCGCGACAACCGCATGGCACACCTGCTTGATTTCTTCCGAGGCGTTGTCCACGGCAATCGCCAGCCCCGCCGTCTGCAAAACCGCCAGATCATTCGGCGCATCACCAATGGCGATAACCTGCTCCAGCGGGATATGTAATTCCTGACACAGCTTGCACAGACCCTTGCCCTTGTCCACACCGATGGGCGTCAGCTCCAGCGATGTGCGCTCGGAAAACGCCGCGGTAACTTCCAGCTGTTCCAGCTGCTGCAGCGACTGCACCCGCGCGGTTGTGTCCGGATGATACAGGCAGATTTTTTCCGCCAAATACGCATGCTCCTTGCAGTACGCAACGACATCCTCTACCAAACGCACATGGTGCAAAAAATGCTCCCGCAAATATTCATTGCGATAATGCTCCAAGACGGCAATGCTATTTTCGCTGATGACGGATTCGCCGTTCGTCATAATCTGAATCATGATGTCGCGCGGCTGTGCATAGCGCAAAACAGCCCGCGTAATGTCAGGGGCGAGCACTTGTCTGCTGATAACACGCTGTTCCTGCCAATCGTACAGCAGGCCGCCGCTCTCGCACAGCACATATCGCATTTGCGGAAACAGCGGAAAAAACTGCTTCACTTCTCCCAATGCGCGTCCGGTGGAAAAAATTACCTGTTTTCCCATGTCCAGCGCACGATTGATTGCCACAACATTTTCAAAAGAAATTTCTTTTTTCGCATTGAGCAATGTTCCATCTAAATCAGTTGCCAATAACCGATATTCCATCATCCGCCCTCCCATCTCTTTTTTTCTGGTTTTATTTTACCACAATTGTTTTCCTGTTACAATTATATTTTACCGCACATTTCTGCAAAATATAAGAAAAGCCGCGCAAACACACACATATGTGCATTTGCGCGGCGAAACAGTTTGATCTCGATTTTACAGGATAGATAACCTATTTGTGTTTTGTTTTTGTGTTGTTCCAGCAAAAGTTGTTTTTGTTGACATCCTGCAAACCAAGAAAACCGTTACTTTCGATGGTGCACGCACAAGGCGTGACACCTTTGGGAATAGATAAATAGAATAGAGTTGACGAAATAATTTGCCGGCTTTTACAGATTTGCTTCCATAAATGCCTTCAGGCCAGCGGCAGCTTCTTCTTCCTGCGCACCTTCTACGCTGATTGCGATGGTGTCGCCGCCCTTGATGCCAAGACCCATCAGGCCGAACATCTTGCGTGCATCTGCCTTCTTGCCGTTCTTTTCAACGGTTGTAACGCAGTCGTACTTCTTTGCCTCCTTGACAAACATGCCTGCCGGACGTGCGTGGAAGCCCTCCGGATCCGTTACGGTGTACTCAAAACGCAGCATAATAAAAATCTCCTTTCCAAGTATTTACATAATAAAAAGCGTTTTTTGCTTATTCAGCCTTTGTTTTTTTCAGTGCCGACAGAATCACGGCGCCGACAATCGAGCCAATGAGCAGAGCGACCACATACATCAGCGGATGTCCCACAGTCGGGAATACAAAGATGCCGCCGTGCGGTGCCTGCAGGGTGCAGCCAAATGCCATAGACAGGCCGCCTGCGATGGCAGAGCCAACGATGCAGGACGGGAGCACTCGTCCCGGATCTGCTGCCGCATACGGGATGGCGCCTTCTGAGATAAAGCACAGACCCATGACATAGTTTACCAAGCCATTGTTGCGCTCTTCTGTCGTCCACTTCTTCGGGAAGAACGTGCAGGACAGGGCGATAGCAATCGGAGGAACCATGCCGCCGATCATAACCGCTGCCATAACGTCAAACTGTCCCATGGACAGCGCGGCCGTACCAAATACATATGCCGCCTTGTTGATCGGTCCGCCCATGTCCACACTCATCATGCCGCCGAGGACACAGCCGAGCAGGATTTTGGAAGAACCGCCCATCGAATTCAAAACCCAAGAAATGCCGGTGTTGATGGCACCCATCAGCGGGTTAATCGCACACATCAAAATGCCAATCAGAAGAATGCCGCCAAGCGGATAAATCAGCATCGGACGGATACCATCCATCGCCTTTGGCATCTTCTCCGTTATCTTTTCCAAGAATCGTACCAGATATCCCGCTGCAAAGCCCGCAAGCAATGCTGCCAAGAAACCGCCGGATACGCCTGTAATATCTCCGTTCATCAGGCCGGTAAACGAGGTGCCGTTCATCGCGAGCACGCCGCCCGCAAAACCAACTGCCAAGCCCGGTCTGTCCGCAATGGACATGGCGATGAAGCCAGCCAAAATCGGAAGCATAAATCCGAATGCCGCATTGCCGACTGTTTTGAAGAATGCAGCCAGCGGCGTGTTCATGCCGAAATTGGAAGGATCAATGGAATAATCATCGAGCAGGAACGCCAGCGCGATCATAATACCGCCGCCGACAACGAACGGAAGCATATGCGATACGCCGTTCATCAAGTGCTTGTAAATCGCACTGCCTGCGGATTCGTTTGGAGCAGCAGCCGGTGCGCCGCCCGTCGCGTGATAAATCGGCGCTTCGCCGTTCACGATCTTGTTAATCAGCTCTTCCGGCTTATGGATGCCATCGGCAACGCGGGTGATAACTACCGGTTTGCCGTCAAACCGAGCCATTTCTACATTTTTATCTGCCGCGATAATAATGCCGTCACATTTTGCAATTTCCTCTGCGGTCAGCGCATTTTTCACGCCGCCGGAACCATTGGTTTCTACCTTGGTCGGAATGCCCATCGCAGCGCCTGCTTTTTGCAGGTTCTCCGCTGCCATGTATGTGTGCGCAATGCCGGTCGGGCATGCGGTTACACACAAAATGCGGTATCCCGCCTGCGGAACTTCTTCCTCGGTAAAGCTTTCATTGCCGAAATTCTGTTCCTCTTCCTTTGCAATCAAATCAAGGAACTCCTGCGGTGTTTTCGCCGCATTCAGCTTTGCTACAAACTCTTCATTTGCCAGCAGGCTCATCATGCGCGCCAGCATATCCACGTGCAGATTGCCGTTCATCGGCGCTGCAATCATAAAAAACAGACTGCTCTTGTCATCATCATCTTCGTTGTACTGAATGGGTTCTGCCAATCGGACAACCGCCAGACTCGGCGCTGTGACAACATCTGTCTTGGCGTGCGGAACTGCGATTCCTTCGCCTACATACGTAGAGAATTCGGCTTCACGCGCATAAATTGCCTTTTTGTACGCTTCTTTATCCGTGATATTTCCGTGCGTGAACTGAAGATCTACCAGCTTATTGATGACGGCATCTTTGTCTTTTGCTTTGACGTTGAGCGCCGTTGCATCGCAGCTGAACAATTCAATCAGTTTCATATGCATCCCTCTTTCTCTTATTTTTTTATCTCACAGCGTCTCTAACAACTGATCAATATCCTGTTTTTCCGCCAGACCAATCGAGAAGGCAGTAGCACTGCCGGCAGCTGTGCCGAGCTTCAGCGCGTAGCTGTAATCCTGCTTGGTAAGATAGCCAGCCAAGAAGCCCGCTACCATGGAATCACCGGCGCCAACGCTGTTCTGTACACTGCCCTTCGGGCAGCCGATGCGATGTACTTCTCCGGTCTCATCCAGCAGCAGCGCGCCGTCTCCTGCCATAGAGACCAGAATGTTTCTGCCGCCCATTTCCTGCAGCTTTCTCGCGCAGTTGACAATTTCTTCATCTGTCTTGAGAACCGTGTTGAAGATTTCGCCCAGCTCATGATTGTTCGGCTTGATGAGGAACGGATGGTACTTGAGCACATTGACGAGCAAATCGCGCGTCGCATCCACGACAATGCGAATGTCCTTGTCCGCCAGATGCGCCATAATTTTCTCATAGGTGTCACTGGCAAGACACGATGGAATCGAACCGGACAGCACCAAGGTATCGCCCGCCTGAATCTGATCCAGCTTTTGATACAGCTGCTTCATATCCTCCTGCGTAATGTTAGGACCGATGCCGTTGATTTCCGCTTCCTGTTCCGCTTTGATTTTTACATTGATGCGGGTCATGCCTTCTGCCACATGAATGAAATCCGTGTGCAGACCGCTCGCCTGTAATCCTTTTTCCAGTCCTTCGCCTGTAAATCCAGCGACAAAGCCCAACGCCTCAGACTCCACGCCCAGCGTGCGCAGCACATTGGAAACATTGATGCCCTTTCCGCCGAACTGATATTCTTCCGCTGTGTTTCTGTTGATGCCTTCCTGTTTGAGCTCTCCCTGTAAGTGAACCACATAATCAATAGCTGGATTAAAGGTTACAGTATAAATCATTCTCTGTCAATCTCCTTCACCAATGTTTTTTCCGCATATCTGACATCCGGCAGGCGGTTTGTAATGATGTTCGCCTGTCCCAAGTCGCAGATACCCGCGGCACAAATTTTATTAAACTTGCTTTCATCTGCAAGGAACCAGCTTTCCAGTGACAACTGAATCGCCGCCGCCTTCAGCTCGGCTTCCTCGATGGTCGGCGTCATAAATCCGCGCTCGATGGAAATTCCATTGGCTCCCATAAATGCTTTGGTAAAATTATAGCGGCGCAGACTGTTGAGAACGGCAGCGCCCACGATGGCTTCGGTACGCGGTTTGACGCGTCCCGCCGGAACATAAACGATGCATCCTTTTCGCGCCAAAATGCGCGTGTGCAGCAGGCCGTTTGTGACGTACACCGCTTTTTTTGCATCTCCGTCAATGGCATTGACCAAATGGATGGTGCTGGTTCCGGCATCAATATACACAAAATCATCCGCACGAATCAGCGATGCGGCGTACTGCCCCATGCGCTTTTTTTCCTCTACATACAGACCTTCTTTTGTGTCCATGTCCGGCTCATACGGATCATATGACGACTCCATGTCCATTGCCATGGCTCCGCCATATACCTTCGTCAGCTTTCCCTGACGATCCAAAACAATCAGATCACGCCGAATGGTCGATTCACTGATGTGCAGCTGTTCGGCCAGCTCCTGCACACTGGCGGATCGTTGTTTATGTAAAATATCCAAAATCATCTGGTGTCTGGTTTCAGCGATCATGTCAATTCCCTCTCTGTGACATCAATTATAACATTTTCAACATTCAATTTCAATCATTGTCATTCAATTTTGTGCACTTTTTTGACCGACTTTGGAAATCTGAACTTTTTCACGCAGTTATAGTCATATTTTTAACAATTTTCATAAAATCATTTGAAAAAAGTTGCACAAAAGCATAGACATCTTTTTCTTTCAATCGGTGCGTTTGCGCAAATTAATGCAATTTTTTTCAAAAGTGGGCACAAAAAAGAGGGCACACCGTGTGTGCCCCCGTTTTGTGCTCGTGCAGTTTTTATTTCAGTCTCTCCACGCGCAGGCGAACCGAATCGCGGTGTGCCGGAAGACCTTCGATATTTGCAAAGTTCATCGTCGGCTGTGCCAGATTCAGGCAGCCCTGCTTGTTGACAAACTGATGGAACGGCGTCTTGATGAACGTGCCGACCCACACGCCGTTGGAATAGCGCGCGGTTCCCATCGTCGGCAGGGTGTGGTTCGGGCCGGACACAAAGTCACCGAATGCGACCGGCGCATAATGTCCGACAAACAGAGAGCCGTAATGGCGCATTTGCTGCGCAACTTCGCGCTCGTTGTCGGTCTCAATCTCTAAATGCTCCGGTGCAATCTCATTTGCCAAATCAATGGCTTCCTGCATGGAATCCGCCAGATATATCGCACCGTTGTCCTTCCAAGACTGGCGGCATACATCTTCTGTGTTCAGGGTGGTAATCAGACGATCCATTTCCTTCATGGTCTCGTCAATGGTTGCCCGATCGGTGCAGACGAGAATCGCCTTGGAGTTCGGATCATGCTCTGCCTGTGCCAACAAGTCAATCGCCAAAAATTCCGGATCTGCAGTGTGATCTGCGACAATCAACACTTCGCTCGGGCCTGCCAGACTATCAATGCCGACATCACCCAGCACCTGACGCTTTGCCTCTGTGACAAACTTGTTGCCCGGGCCGACAATCAAATCCACCTTCTTGATGCTCTGTGTGCCGTAAGCAAAGGCGGCAACTGCCTGCGCGCCGCCCATGCAATAAATTTCATCCGCACCGGCAATATCCATCGCAACCAGTACCGCCGGATGAATTGTGCCATAACCGGCGTATGCCGGAGAGCAGGCGCAAACCTCCTGCACACCAGCCGCCTTTGCAGTCACAATGCCCATCAGCGCGGAGCTCGGCAGCGGATGGCGGCCGGCCGGTACATAACAGCCGCAGCGATCTACCGGAATCATACGATGGCCGATTTCTACGCCCTCTACGCGGCTCGGAATGTTCAGATCCTTCAGGCACTCACGCTGCTTTTCTGCAAAGAAGCGAATCTGTCCCGCCGCAAATCGAATGGTCTCGATGGTTTCCTCATCAACCTGCTCGTAGGCAGCCTTGACCTGCTCCGGAGAAATGCGCACGGTGTCAATATCCATGTGGTCAAATTTTGCCGCATATTCAATCAGCGCCTTGTCACCGTTGGTCTGCACATTTTCAATGATGTCCATGACGGTATGTGTCAAGGCAGCATCTCTCTGATAGGTCTTTTTCTCTGCCTGCTTTAAAATTTTCATAGTCGGAATGCCTCCTGAACCTGTATGTCAAAAAAATACTTTTATACATGAAAGTATCTTTATTATAGACGATTCTAAGCGAAAAAAAAAGTACCCGTATCAAACTTTTCCAATCTCACGTGCAAAATCAAAAGATTGCACAAAAAAGCACGCGGGAACGCGTGCTTTTTGCATTTGTTCTGTTTCTTATCGCTTCTTATACAACACCAATTCCGGATTTACTCCATCCTTTTCATACGTGCACACAAGCAGAAAATCCATGCCGGCAATCACGCCGAAACAGCCTGTCTTGTCACAAATACTTTTTCCGCCAGTGCATCCTGCGACAAGCCGTTTTTGATGCGAAGTTGATAGAGTACCTCTTTGGTGTCCATAGAAAGCACCTCCTTGTACCTATAGTATAACCGGCGGCCGGTTTCGCAGCAAGCAACTGGCTGTTGCATATTTCTGGTACAAGCTCTAGAAAAACAATCTGCACATCATTTTCTCTTATTTTTTGTCGCTTCAAAGCTCATATCTAACAGCATTTTTATGGTGTCATCCGGCACACTGCCATCCAGCGCGACAGTAATCCAATGCTCTTTACTCATGTGATACGCCGGAAAAATTCCATCTCGCTCCCACAGAGAAGGAACTAAAATCTTATCGCATTTAACATTTACCACAGACATGGTATCATTGCCCGAAATACCCAATTTACTCTTAGGAATATCCATCGCCAGAGCAAACCATTTTTTATTGTTTTCATGGCGAAATACTTCGTGACTAGGATATTTCACCCAAGGATAATCGATTTGAGCCACATATGTTTCTTGTATATATTGTTCTAATTCTTTGCGATTCATATTTCTGATACTTCCTTACCCTGCTGTGAACGAGTACGGCAAACTGGAAATTCAGTTTTCTCTTTTATGTCTATCAATAAGCAACAAAACAAACATAATAAACCATATCCCCCATGCAATCAAACAACCAATTCCTTGATATTGGATATCTATGATTATTCCAATAATAAAAGGAACTGACATAAACATCATTCTTTTTCCATATGCCTTACACATAGCATTCTCATCGTATTTCTTTCGTTCATCCGCTGATTTCATATTATAACCCGACAAGAAATTAGCAGCTTTTCCTTCTGATTTATAAAACCACATTCCAAACAAAAACATAATCACTGCCATCATAAAGTCAAAAACAATATAGAACATATCATACAGCTCCTTTCAGACAATACCGGTTGGTTGTACTAAGCCGATTATACCACACCCGCCAAGGAAAGGACATCCCCGATATAGTGAAATTTTGCCATTTTCCTGCGTACGTGCGTACACGCGCTGCAGGGATTCTAAGGGGATTGACCCCTTAGCACACAGACTTTGGTACAAAGTCTAGTGTGTTACACCTTGCCAAAGGTGTACACGCTCTCTCGGTACTCACGTACGTAGCGATTGCCCCCCAGTGAGCCATATAGGGAGGGGCGACCAAGTTCGCATAAAGCGAACTTGATCCCGTAAAACAAAAGGCAGGATACCACCGTCATAGTGATACCCTGCCTTTGCTCGTTTAACGCTCTGTGTAGTCCTTCCGCAGAACTTCCGATAAACAAAAAACGTACCCGAACCCTTTTTCGTAAAGAATCGGGTTCGAGTACGAACTGTATGGTGGAAGTTACAGGGCTCGAACCTGTGACCCTCTGCTTGTAAGGCAGATGCTCTCCCAGCTGAGCTAAACTTCCGAGCTGGTTTGTTGTTCTCTTGAGAACGATATTTATTATACACGGTCTTTTTCAATTTGTCAACAAAAATTTTATGTTTTTTTCAAAAACAAGGAAGAAGTCTCCCTCTTCCTTGTTTTCGCCTGTTTATCGCTGATTTTGCCGCTGAATTGCATCGGCAATCTGCCGATTGACCTGATCCACTTCCTCTCGGAATGCCCGCGCAGAAACACGCTGTGCACCGTGCGAGAAAATAATAATCTGCTCGATGCCGTCGGACGTTGCCACGCGCACATTGCGGCGGCCGCTGATTTCGTAGGAGACCTTCTCAATGAACATATCTGCGGTCTCTGCCTCTTTGGTGTACACCACATGGATGTTGTGATAGCTGTCAATCATGCCAGCTCTTCCCGGCACGCGGTACGCATCGAACACCAGAATCAATTCACAGCGGCGGTATGCCTGATAATTGCACAGCATATCCATCAGCACCTGCCGCGCCGCATCCATATTGTCCTTGGCGATTTCGTTCAAATCATCCCATGAGAAAATAATGTTATAGCCATCGACCAGCAGATAATCGCGCGCCGGTTCCAACTGACGCAAAACCTCGCGCGGCTGGTCATACCGCATGGCTTTTTGTGACCGGAACGCTCTGGGCTGTATGGCGCCGTATGTCCGTTCAAAAATCTTCTTGAGCTCTTTGTCCAATTGTGCCGAGCTGCTGTAAGCTGCCTTTACCGGACGAGAAATCACCTGTTCTTCTTGTTTTTTCTCTCCCGCCGGCTGATAGGTCAGCGGCAAATGCATATGCTGTTCGACTTCATTCCACTTGACCGAATAACCTGCTCCGTGCGAGCAAAAGACCGAATCCGGCGTGTGTTCCAAATCCGCTTCCGGCTGATATCCCGCTTGTTCAATCACCTGTTCCGCCTCGTGGCAAGGACGATAGCCGTCCACCGTCAGCGAAAGGCGTCCTGTTCCGCGCGTATAGGCAACGACCTCCATCGGATAATCCCGCATGGAAGAAACCGGCGCCGTGCCCGTCAAAACAGAATACGTTCCGTCCGTCTCCGGCGGATCAAACGTGCCGCCGCGCGCCGGAATGTCCGTCATGGCGCGTCCGATAAATTCCTGCGGCACCTCTAGCCGAAAGGCGTACCACGGTTCCAGCAGCATGGACTGCGCCTTCATCAAGCCCTGCCGAATGGCACGGTAGGTTGCCTGCCGGAAATCACCGCCCTCTGTGTGCTTGGCATGCGCCTTGCCGGACAGCAGTGTTATCCGCATATCGGTAATTGGTGAACCGGTCAGCACGCCCAAATGTTCGCGCTCTGCCAGATGCGTCAAAATCAGACGCTGCCAATTGCGATCCAGCTTGTCCTCACTGCAAACCGTATCAAATTCCAAGCCTGCGCCGCGCTCCAACGGTTCCAGCAGCAAATGCACCTCTGCATAATGGCGCAGCGGTTCAAAATGTCCCACACCCTCGACAGGTGCCGTAATCGTCTCTTTGTATACAACATGACCTTCTCCAAACGAGACATCAAGTCCAAAGCGTTCCGCTATCATGCTCTTGAGAATTTCCAGCTGAATTTCACCCATGAGCTGAATATGAATCTCCTGCAGGCGTTCATTCCATATAATATGCAGCTGCGGATCTTCTTCTTCCAGCTGTTTGATGCTGCGCAGTGTAGACGGGACGTCTGTGCCCTCCGGCAAAATCAGCTGATACGTCAGCACCGGTGACAAAACCGGCTCGATAGAAACCGGTTCCAATCCCAGCGCATCGCCGGGCTGGGTGCGTTTGAGTCCCGTCACGGCGCACACGCTGCCCGCCGGTACGCTGTCCGTCATCTGATATTTTTCACCGGAATACAGACGAATCTGATCTACTTTATCTTCCCAGACGTCCTCTTCCTGTACAGAAAGCCCTGCATTGGTCAGCACGGTTTTGACTTTCAGTCCGCCGCCCGTAATTTTCATCCATGTCAGGCGATTGCCCTGCGGGTCGCGGGAAATCTTATATACTTTCGCGCCAAATTCCTTCGGATACACCGGATCGACGGTGTATGCTTGGATGCCATCCAAAAATTCTTCCACGCCTTCCAGTTTGAGCGCGGAGCCGAAAAAGCAAGGGAATATCTGCCGATGCACAACAGCATGGCGCAGTTGTTCCTGTGTCAGTACGCCTTCTTCCAAAAACGCTTCCATCAGCGATTCATCACACATAGCTGCTTCTTCATCGCGCTGGGCGGCATCTCGGTCAAACGAAAAATCAACGCAGCTGTCACTCAACCGGCTTTTGAGTTGTGCCAGCACGGTATCATAGTCTGCGGTATCCAAATCCATTTTATTGATAAACACAAATGTCGGGATGCGATACTGCTCCAGCAGCTTCCACAACGTTTCCGTGTGTCCCTGCACGCCCGCGCTGCCGCTGATGACCAAAATCGCATAGTCCAGCACCTGCAGCGTTCGCTCCATCTCTGTGGAGAAATCTACATGTCCCGGCGTATCCAGAAGCATAAGCCGCATGTGCTCCCGCTCTAAAATCGCCTGTTTGGAGAAAATCGTAATGCCGCGCTCTCGTTCCAAATGATAAGTATCCAAAAAGGCGTCCTGATGATCGACACGCCCTAATTTTTTCAAATTGCCGCTGACATACAGCATGGCTTCGGAAAGAGTCGTCTTTCCCGCATCAACATGCGCCAACAGACCGGCACAAATACATTTTTTCTGTTTTGTTTCTGATAAGCTCAACTTGGCTCCTCCCTTCGCCGCAATGGCATTATTATATCACAACCGCTCGATAAAGTCGATTTTCTCTTTTATGACGTACCATCCATATAAGAAAACTGCTGCACAAAAGATTGTGCAGCAGCTCTTATCAAACATACAGATATATCAATTACTCTCCCAGATGCCAGATGTCGCGATTGTACTCGGCAATGGTGCGGTCGGAGGAGAACATTCCCGCTTTGGCAATGTTCACCAGACATTTGCGCCGCCAGCCCAGTGGATCGCAGGCGTAATCGCTGAGCGCCTGTCCCTTGCGCACGACGTATGCATTGAAGTCCGGCAGCGTCTGGAACCAATCTTTGCGAATCAGTTCATCGTGCAGGCGAGTCAGATTTTCAGCTCGGCCAGCAGCCATCATTTCCGGACCAGTGAGGAATCCGATGGCGCGGCGGATGTTGGCATCGCCCTCTACCCACTGTGCGGGGTTGTAATCGCCAACCGCATAGCGATGGATGACCTGATCGGAGGTCTGACCAAAGATATAAATATTTTCTTCGCCCACCTGCTGGCTGATTTCCACATTGGCGCCGTCCATCGTGCCCAGTGTCAGTGCGCCGTTCAGCATGAACTTCATGTTGCCAGTACCGGAAGCCTCCTTGGATGCAAGGCTGATCTGTTCCGACAGGTCACAGGCAGGGATGATCTTCTCGGCGGCGGTGACGTTGTAATTCTCTATACATACCACCTGCAGCCACTTAGACACCTCCGGATCTGCGGCGATTACCTTAGACAGGGTCAGCAGGGCATGGATGATATCCTTTGCAATCGTATAAGCCGGTGCCGCCTTGGCACCGAAGATGCTCACCAGCGGAACAGCAGGCAGATGTCCTGCCTTGATCTCATGGTATTGATGGATGAGATACAGCAGATTGAGCTGCTGGCGCTTATACTCATGCAGACGCTTGGACTGGATATCGAACACCGCATTGGTGTTGACGCTCACCTTCTGGGTATGCAGCAGCCAATCCGCCAGCGCTTCCTTATTGGCTTTCTTCACGGCGGTCAGCTCGTTCAGTACGGTCTCATCATCGGCAAAAGCCAGCAGCTTTTCCAGCTCGGCTGCGTCCTTGCGGAAACCGGCGCCGATGTGCTTTTCCAGCTCGGTTGTCAGGCGCGGGTCGCACGCCAGCAGCCAGCGGCGGAACGTGATGCCGTTGGTCTTGTTGTTGAACTTTTCCGGATACAGTGCATAGAAGCCGTGCAGCTCGGAGTTTTTCAAAATCTCGGTGTGCAGTGCCGCTACACCGTTGGTGGAATGGGTAAAGTGAATATCCATATGCGCCATATGCACCCGATTCTCCCTATCAATGATGGCAAGGCTTTCGTCCTCGGTGCGGGTTCGAGCCAGCGCGTCCAGCTTTTCAATAATAGGCATCAGCTGCGGCACAACGGCATCCAAATACGCACGAGGCCACTTTTCCAGTGCTTCGGCCAGAATAGTATGGTTGGTATATGCGCAGGTCTTTGTGACAATCTCCACAGCTTCTTCAAATGCAACCCCGCGTTCACCCAGCAAACGGATAAGCTCCGGAATGACCATGCTTGGGTGGGTGTCGTTGATCTGGATGGCAGCATAGTCTGCCAGATCATGATACTTGCAGCCGCGGGCAGCGCACTCCGCCAAAATCAGCTGCGCACCGGCGGAAACCATCAGATACTGCTGGTATACCCGCAGACGGCGGCCCGCTTCATCCGAATCATCCGGATACAGGAACAGGGTCAGATTTTTGTCAATGGCGGTCTTGTCAAACGCAATGCCGTCATGGACGATGCTCTCGTCGATGGTATCCAAATCAAACAGATTCAGCGTGTTGGTGCGGCCTTCATAGCCGGTGACAGCCAGCTTGTACAGCCGCGCCGTGTACTCCTTGCCTGCCAGCTGCACCGGATAGGTAATATCGGTCTTTTCTGCCCAGCTGTGCTCGGTGAGCCAAGGATCCGGCTTTTCGTTCTGTACACCGTCCTCAAAAGACTGGTGGAACAGGCCAAAGTGGTATCGCAGTCCCACGCCGTCACCCGGCAGTCCCAGCGTTGCCAGCGAATCCAAAAAGCAGGCAGCCAGACGACCCAAACCGCCGTTGCCGAGAGAGGGTTCCGGCTCTACCTCTTCAATGTCCGAAAGACACTTTCCGACAGCTGCCAGTGCATCCCGCGCTTCATCGTACAGCCCCAGATTGATGAGATTATTGGACAGCAGCTTGCCGATCAGAAATTCAGCGCTGATATAGTACAGCTTGCGGCCGGTGACAGGCTGCAAGCGGTCGGCGCTCTTGCGCCGGACAAGTTCCAGCAGCGCCAAATACAGCTCCTGATTTGTGCAGTGCGCCAGCGGCTTTCCTGTGAGATTCTGTAACGTTTCAGTAAAGTTCATAAACAAATCCTCCTTCGGTATGGAAAACAGGTTTGACATCTATGTTTCAAAATATACCATCGAGAACCGGCAAAATCTTGCCTTAACAGCGCAAACTATGGTACAATCCTATCATCAGGAGGTGAGACGATGCGAAATCAGGCTTCTTTGCAGGAAACCAAACAGCATGGCGCTGTACGGTTCCCGTTCAATCTGTATCCCTGCACCATTCCGGGGGACTTCCCGCAAGTGGCACTTCACTGGCACGAAAGCATGGAGCTTGTCTTTGTCAAGCGCGGCACTGGGCTGATACAGGTGGGTGCTGTGACCTATCCAGCCTGTCAGGGGGATATTTTCATCTTTGCTCCGGGGACGCTGCATGCGTTGCGGCAGGCAGAGAGCCGGATCATGGAATACGAAAATATTATCTTTGAGCTGGAGCTTTTGGGCGGCGCAGAGGATATTTGCGCCGAGAAATACCTGCTCCCGATCCAAAGCGGGAGATTGTCTCTGCCTGCCCGTCTGACCTCCAACGATTTGTGCTATTCGCAAGCCGCCGCCTGCCTGCGGGAAATAGAAGATGCCAACCGTTCCAAGATCTCCGGCTATGAGCTTATCATCAAAGGAGCACTGCTGCGTTTTCTGGCGCTGCTTCTTGCACAGGGAAAACAGCAGCTCCCAACAGAAACCGCCGACACCCGCCGGCTGAAAACCGTTCTGCAATGGCTTTCCGCACAGTATGCCGAACAGCTTCATGTTGCTGATGCCGCTGCCGTCTGCTCGTTCAGTGCCAGCCACTTTATGCGGTGGTTCCGGCAAATGACCGGTCAGAGCTTTATTTCGTTCCTGAAAGAGTACCGTCTAAACGCCGCTGCCGAAGCGCTGCACACCACGGACGAACCCGTGTTAACCATTGCTTCCCAGTGCGGATTTGAAAATCTCTCCTATTTTAATCGGTCATTTAAGGCACATTTTGGCATGACACCGCGCGAATACCGAAAAAAATAAATCAAAAGCGACCGTCTCGCATCTCCATGTAAGAGAGCGAACGGCCGCTTTGCTTTTGTCAGATTTCCGGCGGCGGGCAGCAGCTTTCCCGCTGGATGAGCCGATGCGGTACGATGATTTTGGTTGCCAGAAGATTTGGATTTTCAATATGGTTGATGGTCTGGCTGGCGGCTTCCATGCCCAGCTGATAAGGATTCACGTCCACGGTAGTCAGCTGCGGGCTGGTAATGCGCGAAAACAGCGAATTATTAAAGGACACAATGGAAAGGTCTTGGGGGATGCGCAGACCCAGCTTGCCGCACAACTGTTCCAGCACCACGGCCAGAATGTCATCGCTGACCAACACGGCAGTGGGATGATCCGGCGCGGTGAGAAGCGTTCGCAGCGAGCTTTCATCCGCATCGTTCAGCGCGTCGATTTCCACGCAGTCCTCTTCACGCAGCGTGATCCCGTGCTTGAGCAGAGACATCTGGCAGCCGCGTTTGCGCTCCGCAGAGAAAATCATGGCATTGCTGACTCCGAAATATGCAATGCGGCGGTGCCCCATTTCATAAAGGTAATCCGTGGCTTCCTCTCCGGCAAGCACGTTGTCGTTGTCGATATAAATGGTCTGGTTTGCCGACTGCGCCGCCTTGCCCACGATGACATGCAGCAAGCCCTCCCTGCGCAGATAAGCCGCCACGGGGCAGTCTTTTTTGGAGTAAAGCAGGATGAATCCATCCACCTGTGCATTGGCCACCATACTTTGAATGGCATCCAGCACTTCGGCATCGTCTTGACCGGTGATGACCGTATTCACATACTGCCGCTGGTTGCAAAACTGTCCGATGCCGCGGATAATCTCCAAATGGAACGCATTTTCGTAGACGTCCCGCTGAGAAGACGGCAAAATAATACCGATGGTCTTGGAAAACGCCTCCACCGGTTCGGTTTCAAGGTTCGGCTGATAGCCCAACTGTGCCATGACGCGGCGCACCCGTTCCTTGGTTTCCCGACTGATGGAAGGGCTGTCCTTGCAGGTGCGCGAGACTGTGGAAGGCGAAACGCTAGCCGCCGCCGCGACATCTTTGATGGTAACTGCCATAATCTGTTCCTCCCTGATTGATTACCCCTATTGTAAAGATGTCTGCACGCAATGTCAATGTTTGCGAAAGGATTTGCATAATTCATGCAACATCATTTTCGCGTTCCCTTGACGATTTCCACAAAGAATCGCGCATTTAGTTGTATAAAACATAGAAAAATTATTTTTATACCGGAAATACCTTGTAAAAATTGTAAAATTGAATTATTATTGTTGCACAAGAAAACGCAAACAAAGTGCAACGATTGCGCGAAACAATGCAAAGAGAGGATTCAAGGAGGAAAATTATGACAACGACGACATTTTCGGCTGTCGTGGCGGCACCCTTCAACGGAAAACTTGTTCCGCTGAGCGAAGTTCCGGATGAAACTTTTGCCAGCGGCGTTCTGGGTGAAGGTATCGCCATCGAGCCGTCTGACGGTCTGTTTTGCAGCCCTGTGGATGGCACCGTGGCAATGATTGCGGAAACCAAGCACGCCATTGGCTTTGCGGCAGACAGCGGGCTGGAGGTTCTGGTTCATGTAGGTTTGGAAACGGTCAGCCTGAACGGCGAAGGTTTTGAGATTCTCGTCAAAGCGGGAGATCCGGTCAAGCAGGGTCAGCCCGTGGCAAAAGTGGATCTCGACTTGATTCGCAGCCGCGGCCTGAAAACCATCACTTCTATCGTTTTGACTGGCGGTGCAGATGATATGCAGCTGCACTGTGCAAAAGGTACCGCAAAGGCAGGCAAGACGCAGATGATAACCCTTACAGAAAAAGAACAGGCTGTTGAGGCATCGAAAGCAGCTCCTGCCGGCGAAGAAGCCAATGCAAAGAAGTCCAAGAAAAAGGGATTCATCAATTTCGATCTTCTGCAAAAACTGGGCAAAGTGCTCATGACGGTCATCGCCGTTATGCCTGCTGCCGGTCTCATGATCAGCTTGGGCAAGCTGGTACAGATGTGCGGCGCCGACATGGCAGCGGTCATGACCATCGGTACCACCATGGAAAACATTGGCTGGGCAGTTATCAACAATCTGCACATCCTGTTTGCAGTTGCCATCGGCGGCAGCTGGGCAAAGGAGCGCGCCGGCGGCGCATTTGCAGCTGTGCTGGCATTTGCACTCATCAATGTGATTACCGGCAATATTTTCGGTGTCACCAGCGCGATGCTGGCAGACCCCAATGCCATGACCCACACCCTGTTCGGACAAGAAATCGCCGTCAGCGGCTATTTCACCTCTATACTGGGTGCTCCGGCTCTAAACATGGGCGTGTTCGTTGGCATCATCTCAGGTTTTGTCGGCGGTGTAGCTTACAATAAATACTACAACTTCCGCAAGCTGCCGGACGCACTGTCCTTCTTCAACGGCAAGCGCTTTGTTCCTATGGTGGTCATCGCTTATTCCGTGATCATCTCCATTGTACTTTCCCTGTTCTGGCCTGTTGTTCAGACCGGCATCAATAACTTCGGTATCTGGATTGCCAATTCTTCTGACACGTCTCCGATTTTGGCTCCGTTCATCTATGGTACGTTGGAACGTCTGCTGCTGCCGTTCGGCCTGCATCACATGCTGACCATCCCAATGAACTACACCTCTTTCGGCGGCACATATACAATTGCCACCGGCGTGAACGCAGGCTCTCAGGTATTTGGTCAGGACCCGCTGTGGCTGGCATGGGTCAACGACCTCATCAACTTCAAGAAGGCCGGCGACATGACCGCTTACACCAACCTGCTCACAACTGTTACTCCTGCCCGCTTCAAGGTTGGCCAGATGATCGGTGCTACCGGTCTGCTGCTGGGTATCGCACTGGCAATGTACCGCCGTGTAGATGCCGACAAGCGTGCAAAGTATAAGTCCATGTTCATCTCCACCGCACTGGCTGTATTCCTCACCGGCGTTACCGAGCCACTGGAATTCATGTTCATGTTCTGCGCACTGCCGCTGTACATCGTGTACGCACTGCTGCAGGGCTGTGCTTTCGCTATGGCTGGTGTCATCCACCTGCGCCTGCACTCCTTCGGTAATTTGGAATTTATCACTCGTATCCCGATGTCTCTGCAGGCAGGTCTGCTCGGTGATATTATCAATTTTGTGATTTGCGTTGCTGCATTCTTTGCAATCGGCTACTTTGTGGCTTACTTCATGATTGGCAAGCTCAAGCTGGCAACACCGGGCCGTCTGGGCAATTACACCGATGACAACGCGGACGATTCTGCTGCAAGCACCGATTCCAACAAAAATTCCGACAAGAACTCCGGCAATAGTCAGGCTGAGCGCATCATTGCTCTGCTGGGCGGTCGCGAGAACATCGTGCTGGTAGATGCCTGCATGACCCGTCTGCGCGTCACCGTAAAAGACCCATCCAAGGTTGCGGATCTCGCTGCATGGAAGGGCGAGGGCGCTCTGAGCCTGATGGTCAAGGGCGACGGCATTCAGGCCGTGTATGGTCCTAAAGCAGACGTGCTGAAATCCGACATCAACGATATTCTGTAAAAAGCCATGAAACTGCTGACATTAAATACCCACAGCCTCATTGAGCCGGATTATGAAGCCAAGCGGGAAATTTTTGTAAACGTTATCGCAAACGAACAGCCGGATGTGTTCGCCTTGCAGGAAGTAAACCAGACGGTTTCTGCGCCACAGCTTGAGAACATACCGACAGGTTATTTCCCCTGTCCCTGCAATCAGGTGCCGCTGAAGGCAGATAACCACGCCGCTGCGGTGGCGCGGATGCTGGAAGAGCGCGGCGTACAGTATCATTGGAGCTGGGTTCCGGCAAAAATCGGTTATGACAAATACGATGAGGGCATGGCTGTGTTCAGCCGTGCCCCCATCACCGCAGCTGAAAATCTGCTGCTGAGCAAATCCAACGACTATACCTATTGGAAAACCCGCCGTGCGCTGGGCATCTGTACACAAGATGTTTGGTATTACACGGTTCACCTGGGCTGGTGGAAGGACGAAGAAGATCCGTTCCGCGCCCAGTGGGAAAACCTGTCACAGGCAGCGGGTTCCAAAAAACAGGCGTTTTTGCTCGGTGACTTCAACAGCGAAGCGGCAGTACGCGGAGAAGGTTACGATTTGATTGTCCGCGACGGCTGGCAGGATACCTACCGTCTGGCGCAAAAGCGGGATGACGGCTATACGGTCACGCAGGCCATTGATGGCTGGAGAGATGCTCCGAATGCCGCAGCTAAAAAGCGTATCGACCAGATTTGGTGCTCCCAAGCACTGCCGGTCAAAAGCAGTCGAGTTGTGTTCAACGGAGCACAGGAACCGCAGGTGTCCGATCACGCGGGCATTCTCATTGAGTTGTAAAGGAAGGTAAAGAAAAATGCAGAGAAGTGCAGGTATTTTATTGCCCGTCAGCAGTTTGCCGTCCCCCTACGGCATCGGTTGTTTTTCACAAGAAGCATATAACTTTGTGGACTGGCTGAAAGAGGCCGGACAGACCTACTGGCAGATTTTGCCGCTGGGTACGACCAGCTACGGCGACAGTCCGTATCAGAGCTTTTCCGCTTTTGCGGGCAATCCGTATTTTATCAGCTTGGACGCACTGGTAGAAGAAGGTGTGCTGACCGCCGCCGAGTGCAAAAAAACAAACTTTGGCCGCAAAGCAGACGACATTAATTACCATCGTCTGTACACAGAACGAGGCCGTTTGCTGCGGCTGGCTTATTCCCGCAGCAACATCAGTCAAAACGAAGACTTCATCGCCTTCTGCGAGAAAAACAAGTGGTGGCTGGATGATTTTGCCCTGTTTATGGCGGTCAAAGACCGATTTGGCGGCAAGCCGTGGACGGAATGGGCGGAGGATATCCGCCTGCGCTGGCAAAATGCCCTCGACTATTATCATCAGGAACTATACTTTGATGTGGAATATTACAAGTACATCCAATTCAAGTTTGATGAGCAATGGCGCAAATTAAAAGCATACGCCAACAGCAAGGGCATTCAGATTATCGGCGATATTCCCATCTATGTGGCGCTGGATTCCGCGGATGCATGGGCAAATCCCGACTTGTTCCAGCTGGACGAAAAGAACGTTCCCACAGCGGTAGCCGGCGTCCCGCCAGATGGATTTTCCGCCACCGGTCAGCTCTGGGGCAATCCGCTCTACCGCTGGGAAGTGCACCGCGACACCGGTTATCAGTGGTGGATCACCCGCCTGTGGTACTGCTTTGAGCTGTATGATGTGGTACGCATCGACCACTTCCGCGGTTTTGACGAGTATTTCTCTGTCCCCTATGGCAGTGATACCGCTGCGGTCGGTCACTGGGAGAAAGGCCCCGGCATGGAGCTGTTCCATGCCGTAGAGCATGCACTGGGCAAGCGGAATATCATCGCGGAGGATCTCGGCTACATGAGTGATTCCGTGCGTCAGCTGGTGCGTGACAGTGGCTTTGCCGGCATTAAAGTTCTGGAATTTGCCTTTGATTCCCGCGACACCGGCAGTGCCAGCGACTACCTGCCCCACAATTACCCTGTGAACAGCGTCGCATATACCGGCACACATGACAACGAGACACTGGTATCGTGGTACCAGACCATCACCTCTGCCGAACGCACCATGGTACGGGACTATCTGTATGACTACGCTACCCCAGAAGATCAGCTCTATAAAAGTATGATCGCGCTGGTCTTGCGGAGCGCAGCGGCAACCTGCATCATCCCCATGCAGGATTGGCTGGGACTGGATAATTCCGCTCGCATCAACAAGCCTTCTACATTGGGCAAAAACTGGCGCTGGCGGCTGAAAAAGACCCAGCTGACCAAAAAGCTTCAAAAAGAAATCTGCCAGATGACCACCCGCTATGGTCGGAGAAACTGGGACTAAAAACAAACAAATCCCATGTCTGAGCTGCAATGGCTTGGACATGGGATTTGTTTCTATATGTGATTGGTTCTCTCTTTCTTCTCTGCATACCATGGCAAAAAAATAACGGACAACCTTTTAGGTTATCCGTTACTGTTTGGAGGTGCCACCCAGAATCGAACTGGGGATCAAGGAGTTGCAGTCCACTGCCTTACCGCTTGGCTATGGCACCGTATGGAGCGGATGACGAGGCTCGAACTCGCTACCTCCACCTTGGCAAGGTGGCGCTCTACCAGATGAGCTACATCCGCATATTATTGGTGCCTCCGGGCGGAATCGAACCACCGACACGGGGATTTTCAGTCCCCTGCTCTACCGACTGAGCTACAGAGGCAAGTTGTCTTTTCTGTCAGACGACGATATTTATTATATCATCTAAGCCCCTGTTTGTCAAGAACTTTTTTCCATTTCAGAAAACTTTTTTTCGTTCCACCGTCCGAAGACGATGGAAACGAGTTAAAGTTTACTGGCGACCCGGATCGGGCTCGAACCGACGACCTCCAGCGTGACAGGCTGGCGTTCTAACCAACTGAACTACCGGGCCAGGTGGTGGAAGTTACAGGGCTCGAACCTGTGACCCTCTGCTTGTAAGGCAGATGCTCTCCCAGCTGAGCTAAACTTCCATACCGTCCAGCGACTATTATAGTATACTCACTGGATGCGGTTTTGTCAACACTTTTTTCAAAGTTTTTTTGATTTTTTTCAAAATTCTTTTTTCTCTGTCAAAACGTGCTGTTTTTCGCGGTTATCAGCCGTTATTCTCCTCTTTCGCCGTCGCAGCCTCCAGCATCACAGCAATGTCGTCGCGGGTCATCTTATAGACCTTGTCGCAGAACTGACAAGTTACTTCAATGCCTTCCTCCTCATCACGCAGGCGCGTCAGCTCGTCCTTGCCCAAGCTGATGAGCGCGCGGGTGACCTTGGCGTGATTGCAGCCGCAGCGATAGGTAACCGGTGCTTCTTCCAAAAACTCGACCTCAAAGCCGTCCAGCACGGCATGGGCAATGTCCTCCAACGACATGCCGCTCTCCAGCATCGCGGTCATGGCGCCAGCTTTGGCAATGTTGTTTTCCAGACGGGTGATGTCCTCGTCTGTCGCGCCCGGCATGAGCTGGACGATATAGCCGCCCGCCTGCTTGACATGCTGATCGGTGTCCACCAAAACGCCCAGCGCAACCGCAGACGGCACCTGTTCGCTCTCCGCGAAATATTTGGTGATGTCCTCGGCAATTTCGCCGTTGTGCAGAGCTGTCGTGCCGGTAAACGGCTCACCGACACCAATGTCCTTGATAACCATCAGATAGCCGCGGCCGACACCGGAGCCAACGTCCAGATGGCCGTTCGGCAGCAGCGGCAGCTCCACAGCAGGATTCTGCAAATAGCCGCGCACACAGCCGTCACAGTCGCCGATGGCGGTAATGGCGCCAAGCGGGCCGTTGCCCTTGATCTGAATGGTCACAGAGCCGTTCTTGTCCTTCAGCTCTCTGCCCATCATAGAAGCCGCAGACAGCGTTCTGCCCAGCGCAGCGGTTGCCAGCGGCAGCGTTTTGTGAATCTGGCGCGCGCGCTCAACGGTTTCCGTTGTGCACACCGCGGTAAACTTGATCTCCGCATTGCGGCAAATCGCACGAATCAATCTATCACTCATATTTTATCGTCTCCTCATGATTTATTCCGGTTTTCTTGCCAAGAAGAAAATGCGTTCTTCCTTCTCCTTCGGCGGCTCGTCCGACAGCTCACCGCGCAGTTCGATGTCTGTAAAGCCCGCCTGCTGTAACATATCCGTCAGCTCCGCATTGTCGTACACGCGCTCGATGTGATGTTCTTCATAGCGGTTCCATGCGCCATCCTCGTTGAGCTCAAAGATGTCAAAGTGATAATGGCACAGATTTTCTTCCAGCATGCACTGCCAGACGCAGAACACGTCCTCATCCTCGCGGACAAAGCTCTGTCCGTCAATGCGCTCCAACTTGCTGCGGGTGTTGACGTCAAATAAAAACAGTCCACCCGGCTTGAGATATGTATAGACGCGCTTCATTGCCTCGCGCAGCATATCCGGATCTTCTACATAATTGACGGAATCCAAGCAGCACACGCAGGCATCTATCCCGCCGTACAGCTCCAATTCCTGCATCGGCTGATGCAGAAGCAAAACCGGCTTGTCCGGATTGGCATCCATGCAGTTTTCCTGTGCAATCATCAGCATATCTTCTGACTGATCGACACCAATCATATCATAGCCGCGCTGTGCCAAGATGCTGGTCAGCGAGCCGGTACCACACGCCAAATCCAAAATCACAGACGGCTTGATGTGCTTTTGTTCAAAAATCCGCTCAAAAAAATCCGCCCACCGTTCGTATGGCACGTCATCGGTGAAGCGGTCATAGTATTCCGAGAGCAGTCCGTACTCTGAATATTCACTCATCTGTATCGTTTCCCTTTGCTTGCTTCATGCGATCCAGTGCCGTGCGATAGCCGTCCGAACCATACGTCAAGCACTTGTTGACGCGGCTGATGGTTGCCGTAGACGCACCGGTCTCCTTTGCGATATCACTGTAAATGCGTCCCTCATCCAGCATAGCAGCGACCTGAAAGCGCTGTTCCATGGCACGCAGCTCGCTGATGGTGCAGAGATCCTCAAAAAAGTTGCTGCACTCCTCCAGCGTGTTCAAATGCAGGATTGCCTGAAACAGACTATCCATGGATTTTCCCCTGAGTTTGTTGTTCATCCATTTCGCCTCCCTCACTAACATCTATATTGTAACATGTTAACGTGTGAAAGTAAACAGGAAATTCTGCGGAAAAAGCAAAGAAGAACGCCCCGACCTATCGGAGCGTCCTCAAGATTTATTGTGTTACTTTGCCTGTTCGATTGCCTTCTGTGCGTCTTGCAGTGTCCACTTGGTGCCGTCCCAAGCAACACAGGTACCGTCCGCTTGGACTTCATACGCGCCCTGCATAGCACCGGTGACGCGATACGTGTTATCTTCGCCGGACGCTGTCAGGAACAGCAGGTATTCCTTGCCCTGTTCCAGCTTGGCATCCTCTGTGCTCGCTTGGTCATCGTCCTGCACGCGCACAGTCACCGTATCGGCATCTGTCTGCCCGCGGAACGTCTGTTCCATGCGAACCGTGTTGTCAACATAGCTGCTCGCATCGCCGCCGGTTTCCGGCTTCACTTGGAATGTGTCGGAGACCTCCGAAACCGTGCCTTTGATTATCAGGCTGGACTGTGCAATCAGTTCGTCCTGTGAGAGTGCCGGAACAAGGCTTCCGCTGGCGCCCTGCTCCGCAGAGCCTGCGGACGATTTCGGTTGCGTCGTCTGGGTGTCTCCGCAGCCTGCCATCAGGCTTCCTGCCAGCACAGCAGCTGCCAGCCACGCGGCAATATGGGATTTCTTCATGTACATCCCTCCTTTTGCGCTCAGTTTACTACAATAAACCCGTTTTTGTCAATATAAACAAAAAAGCAGACGCATATGCTGCGTCTGCTTTCTATCCGCGAAAGTTTTCTTATTCCATGCTGTCCAGCGTCTTGCTGAGCAGCTGGTTAATCATCTTCGGGTTGCCCTTGCCCTTGGAGGCCTTCATGCACTGACCAACCAAGAAGCCAATGGCATTCTTCTTGCCCTTCTTATAGTCTGCAACAGACTTCGGATTGGCAGCGAGAACCTCATCAACCAGCTTCTGAATTGCACCCTCATCGGATACCTGCTTCAGACCCAGCTTGTCAACGATGGTGTCAACCGAATCATCGGTCTCAAACAGCTGAACCAGAACCTTCTTGCCGGCATTGCCGGAAATGGTGTTCTTCTCAATCAGCTCAATCATGTCAACCAGCTTCTGCGCGGTCAGCTTGGTGTCCTTCAGCTCCAGATTCTTATCGTTCAGATACTTGGAGATGTCAGACAGAATCCAGTTTGCGATGTTCTTGGCATCGACACGCTGCATGTTGACGCCCTCATCCAGCAGGCACGCCTTGTCAAAGGAATCCGCCAGAATGCGCGCTTCCTTCGGCTGCAAGCCGATTTCTTCCATGTAGCGGTTGTAGCGAGACTGCGGCAGCTCCGGAATCTCCGAGCGAATCTGCTCCAGCCATTCATCGCTGATTTCTACGGCTACCAGATCCGGATCCGGGAAATAGCGATAATCCTGCGCATCCTCCTTGGAACGCATGACCATGTTCTTTCCGCGGGAATCGTCCCAACGGCGGGTCTCCTGCGTAATCGTGCCGCCCTCAGACACAACGTCAATCTGGCGATTTACTTCGTACTCAATAGCACGCTCTGCCGCAGAGAACGAGTTGATGTTCTTCATCTCGACACGAGTGCCCAGCGTCTCGGAGCCTTCCGGACGAATCGACACGTTGACATCGCAACGAATCGAGCCTTCCTCCATGCGGCAGTCGCAAATTTGCAGGTAAGACAGGGTCGTCTTGACGGTCTCCAAGAATGCCTTTGCCTCTGCCGCGGAATGAATGTCCGGACGCGTTACCATCTCGATCAACGGTACGCCGCAGCGGTTGAAGTCAACAACCGTGCCCTCGCCCTCATCGTGCAGCAGCTTGCCTGCGTCTTCCTCAAAGTGAATGCGCTCAAAGCGAACGCGCTTCGGCTCGCCGTTCACTTCAAAATCAACATAGCCGTTTTCGCAAATCGGCACATCGAACTGCGAAATCTGGTATGCCTTCGGCAGATCCGGATAGAAATAGTTCTTGCGGTCAGACTTGCACAGCTGGTTTACCGTACAATGGGTAGCCAGACCCATCTTCGCCGCATAATGCACGACCCGCTTGTTCAGAACCGGCAGAGCACCCGGCTGACCCGTGCAAACCGGGCAAACATGGGTGTTAATCTCTGCGCCGAATGCCGTGCTGCATCCGCAGAAAATCTTGGTCTTTGTAGAAAGCTCGGCATGGACTTCCAAACCGATGACTGCTTCATAATTCATGATACGATTCCTCCCTTACAGTGCCACGATGTTGGACAGACCGGACGCCTTCTCATAGGCAAGACCGGCATTGATGAGCTTCTGCTCGCCAAAGCGCGGACCAATCAGCTGCATGCCAATCGGCAGCTTGTTCGCATCAAAGCCACACGGCTGTACCATTGCCGGAAGACCTGCGATGTTGACGGAAACCGTGCAAATATCGCCCATGTACATCTGGAGCGGATCGGAGGTCTTTTCTCCAATCTTGTATGCGGTGGTCGGTGCTACCGGCGTCATAATGACGTCTACCTGCTCAAATGCCTTGTTGTAGTCTGCACGAATTGCGCGCTGTGCGGCACGTGCCTTCTTGTAGTACGCATCATAATAGCCGGAGGACAGTACATAGGTGCCCAGCATGATGCGGCGCTGTACTTCCTGACCAAATGCTTCACTTCTCGACTTGACGTACAGATCAATGATGCCGTCAAACTTTTCTGCGCGATAGCCGTACTTGACACCGTCAAATCGTGCCAGATTGGACGAAGCCTCTGCGGAGGACAGAATGTAATAAATCGGCAGGGCATACTTGGACAGCGGCAGAGAAATCTCTACGACTTCTGCGCCCAGCTGCTTATAGGTCTCTGCGGCAGCCAGAACCGCCTTGCTGACCTCTTCCGAGATGCCTTCACCAAAATATTCCTTCGGCAGACCAATTTTCATGCCCTTGATGTCCGCATTCATGCCGGCGTGCAGGCTGTCATATTCGCGCGGATAGCTGGTGGAATCCATCTTGTCATAGCCGCGCAGCACGTCTGTCAGCAGTGCGGCGTCCTCTACGCTGCGGGCGAACGGGCCGATCTGATCCAAAGAAGATGCAAATGCAACCAGACCGTAACGGGAAACCGTGCCGTAAGTCGGCTTGAGACCAACGACGCCGCAGAAGGACGCCGGCTGACGGATGGAACCGCCGGTATCAGAACCCAGTGCGATGGAAACTTCACCGGCTGCGACAGAAGCTGCTGCGCCGCCGGAAGAGCCGCCGGTTACATGCTCCAGATTGTGCGGATTGTGCGTCTTTTGCAGCGCAGAATTCTCACAGGAAGATCCCATTGCAAACTCGTCCAGATTGGTCTTGCCCGTCATAACCAGACCGGCATCGTGCAGGCGGTTCATCACCGTTGCATCGTATGGCGGCTGGAAGTTTTCCAGCATACGGGAAGCACAGGTGGTGCGAATGCCCTTGGTGCAGATGTTATCCTTTACGGACACCGGCACACCTGCCAGCGGAGCCAGCTCCTCGCCGGCGGCGCGCTTGGCGTCAATCGCTGCTGCCGTCTCCAGTGCGTGCTCCTCAGTCAGCGTGATGTATGCGCCGACTTTGTCCTCTACAGCGGCAGTTCTTGCAAACGCAGCCTTGGTCAGCTCTACCGAGCTGACTTCTTTATTTTTCAGCATTGCCGAGAGCTCGGCTGCTGTCTTCTGATACAATTCCATGGTATTGCCTCCCTTATTCTACGACACGCGGTACGCTGACGCCGCCGCATGCCACACTCGGTGCATTCGCAAGGATTTCTTCCTTGTCGTAAGACGGAACGACTTCATCCTCGCGCATGGCGTTCTTGCGCTCGGTATCAATGCAATCGGTGATGTCGCCCAGATCCAGCTCCTGCAGCTGGTCTACCATGGCAACGATTTCCTGCATATCCTCAGCGATTTTGTCAAAGCCCTTGCCCTTTGGGTCAAGACGCGCCAGATTGGCGATATATTCGACATTTTCTCTCGTAATAGCCATTATTCTTTGTCCTCCTGTATCAAATCTTGAAATTCCTGCTCGGTGAGCACCGGAATGCCAAGTTCATTCGCTTTTTTCAGCTTGCTGCCCGCGTTCTCGCCCGCGACGACAAACGTTGTCTTCTTGGAGACCGAGCCGGATGCGCGGCCGCCCAGCTGTTCGATGCGTTCGGTCGCCTGCTTGCGCGTAAACAGCGTCAATGTGCCGGTCAGTACAATCGTTTTTCCCGCCAGCTTGTCACTCTTGACGAGCTGTTCGCCTTGGAAATTGACGCCTGCTTCACGCAGCCGTTCCACGAGATGCTTGGACTGTTCCTGTCCGCGCCATTCCTCTATCGACTGCACAATTGCGCCGCCGATGTCTCGAATATCGGTCAATTGCTGCTCTGTCGCGCCAAGCACCGCATCCAGCGAGCCGAATGTCGCAGACAGCGTTTTCGCCGCTTTTTGTCCGATATGACGAATGCCAAGCGCAAACAACAGCCGAGACAAATCATTGCTCTTGGATTTCTCAATCGCCGCAATGAGATTCTCCGCGGATTTTTTTCCCATGCGTTCCAGCGGCTCGATTTGTTCTTCTCTCAGCGTATATAAATCTGCGGCGGAATGCACGAGTCCGGCATCAATCAACGACTGCAAAACAGCCTGTCCGCAGCCGTCAATGTCCATCGCATCGCGCGACACAAAATGCATGAGATTGCGCAGCAGCTGTGCCGGACATTCTGCGCCGGTGCAGCGAATCGCCGCTTCATCTTCGTCCTCAAAGACCGGTGCGCCGCACACCGGACAGACCTTTGGCATTTCATACGGCACGGTGTTTTCCGGCCGCTTTTCCGGCACATAACCGAGAATTTCCGGTATAATCTCGCCTGCTTTGCGCACGCGAACGGTATCGCCAATACGGATATCTTTCTCCCGAATAAAATCGCGGTTGTGCAAGGTCGCGCGGCTGACAGTTGTGCCCGCCAGCTGTACCGGATCCAGCACGGCATTTGGCGTCAGCACGCCGGTTCTGCCGACAGTGATAATAATATCGCGCAAAATCGTTTCTTTGACTTCCGGCGGATACTTATACGCGGACGCCCAGCGCGGATATTTTGCCGTTGAGCCGAGTGCACGGCGCAGGGCAAAGTCATTGACCTTGACAACCGCACCGTCAATATCAAAATCCAATTCGCCGCGCGTGTCACCCATGTGCTGAATTTCGCGTTCAATATCTTTCGGATCCGTATACACCGGATAGCGCGGAGAAACCGGAAACCCGAGCTGTTTCAAATAATCCAGCGCCTGCACATGCGATTCCAGCGGCAAATCATCACTATTCTGAATGTTAAAGCAGAAAATGGACAGCTTTCTCTCTTTGGTCACATTGCTGTCCAGCTGCCGCAGCGAGCCGGCCGCCGCATTGCGCGGATTGGCAAGCAGCGGTTTGCCCTCCAGCTCACGCTGAGCATTGATGGCGTCAAACACCGAGCGGCGCATATACACCTCACCGCGCACAACCAATATTTCCGGCGCACCGTGCAGGACTTTGGGAATGTCCGCAATCGTGCGCAAATTGTCCGTGACATCCTCACCTGTGATGCCGTCACCGCGCGTCGCGCCGCGCACGAAGATGCCATTTTCGTATTCCAATGAAACGGACAGGCCATCAATTTTGTACTCCACCACGTATTCTGGCGCACGGGCGCGGGTATAAAACTCCTGCAGTTCATCAAACGAGAACACATCCTGCAAGCTTTCCAGCGGCCACGGGTGCGTCACTGCGGTAAATTTGTCTGAGACGCTGCCGCCCACGCGATGGGTCGGAGAGTCCGGCTCATCCACCTCCGGATATTCCGCCTCCAGCGTCTCCAGCGCACGCAGCATACGGTCATATGCAAAGTCTGAAATTTCCGGCGCATCCTCATCATAATATTTTTTATTGTGATAACGCAGGGCTTCGCGCAAAGCCGCTGCCTGCTGTGCGATATTCACTGCCATCCATCCCTTCCTAAACAATCATATCTATTATAGCAAAAATATCCGTGCAGAAAAAGAGGTTATTTTGAATTTGCGGAAATCATTGGCACATCTCCGACAAGAATGCTCTCTTCCAGCGGATAGTTTGCCCGCACCGTCATGCTTTTCGCCGTGCCGAGCAATTGCAGCGAGAAATCCGCACAGATCGTCACAGAGACCTCATACAAAGTCTGATTGATGCCGGCGCTGGAAAACTGCGACTCCACCTGTGCTGTCACGCAGCCCAGCGACACCACGCCAAACGGAATCTGCGGCCCGAAGCCTGTGAGCAGCTGCGGATCCACAAGCGTCCCCAGCGCCACCGATGTCCGCGCATGCTCCAGCGCGCCAATTTCATCGTACACGCGCTGTACAAGCTGGGTTCGAATGCGATTGACGGCGGCTGAATTTGTCGTGAGCGCGGTCACCGCGCCGGTTTCATCCCGATGCAGTGTTCCGATTTCTTCCATCTGATCGGCACAGCTCGCCACAGCGTGTTCCATCTTGCTCGTTGCCTGATACTGTACATAATTCTCTGCGTATACAGCCAATTTGGGACGCAGGACAGCGGCAGCCATGGCCGGAATCAAAAGCAGTCCTGTGAGTGTTACGCACAGCAGGATCTTGCCCTTTCTGTGTCTGCGCATTGCGCCGCCCCCTCTCTTTGTGAGAGCAAGATATGCGCCTGCGATTTGCCGTGACACAAAAAAAGAAGAGCACCCGCAAACGCGGATGCTCCCCATTGATTCAAATAATAAAATTATTCGTCGTCGTTCAGCAGAGCGCGGATAGACAGGGAAACCTTCTGCTTCTCCGGATCAATGTCAATGATCTTAGCTTCTACTTCTTCATCCTTGGACAGAACGTCTTCCGGCTTCTCGATGCGGCGGTTTGCAATCTGAGAAATGTGGATCAGACCGTCAACGCCCGGGATGATCTGAGCAAATGCACCGAACGGCATGAACTTCAGGATGCGAACGGTAGCGGTGTCGCCAACTTCGTAGTTTGCGGTGAATACGTTCCACGGATTGTCTTCCGGACGCTTGTAGCCCAGGGAAATCTTCTTGTTCTCACGATCCAGACCGATTACGTAAACGTTTACGGTATCGCCAACGTTTACAACCTCAGACGGATGCTTGATGCGGCCCCAAGACAGCTCGGAGATGTGGATCATGCCATCAACGCCGCCGATGTCTACGAATGCGCCGTAAGAAGTCAGGGACTTCACGGTACCGGTGTACTCGTTGCCAACTTCGATCTCGCTCCAAACCTTCTCAGCAGCAGCGCGACGCTCTTCCTGCTGTACCGCACGGATGGAACCAACCACGCGCTTGCGCTGACGGTTGATCTCGGTGATGCGGAAACGTGCAGTCTGACCTACCAGCTGGCTCAGCGGCTGGCCCTTCGGGATACCGGTCTGAGAAGCCGGGATGAATACGCGGATGCCAAATGCGTTAGCAACAACGCCGCCCTTGTTCTCTTCGTTAACCTTGCCCTCGATGATGGTCTTATTTTCCTTTGCGTCCTCGATGGACTCCCAGCCCTTCATCTGGTCTACGCGCTTCTTGGACAGTACAATGGTGCCCTCTGCGTCGTTTACGCGAACAACAACAGCTTCGATGTCGTCGCCTACGTGGATGCTCTCCTCAGCGTTGAAGGACGGATCGTCGGACAGCTCATGGGTCGGGATGTAAGCAGCGTGCTTTACGCCCAGATCTACGTGAACTTCGTTCGGGGTGATCTTCAGAACAGTACCGGTTACCTTATCTCCTGTATTTAAAGTCTTGAAGGATTCCTCCAGCATAGCAGCAAAATCTTCGCTGCCGGTTTCAATTCTTGTCTCTTCGCTCATAATGTTTCTGACCTCCTTAATTATCCAGGCTGGCGTGGACGCGCCTGCTGTAATCCCGATAAATGGTTGCTCCATACCCTGGATCTCATTTCCCGTAAGCCCAGTGGCATCTTCGATGTATAGCACATGATCACACAGTGACGTGCTAATTTCATACAGACGCTTTGTGTTAGAGCTTTTTCGGTCGCCAATCACAATCATAATGTCCGATTTGCCAGCCAGTAGACGAGCTTCCGCTTGGCGCTCGTCCGTTGCATTACATATTGTACCAAATATTTTTGCGTTTGTACACTGTTTTTTTATAATTTTACCGCAAATATCAAAGATTTCCCTGTTGATGGTAGTCTGCGCAACCACACTGACTGGAATTTTCTGTAAATTTTCTCCATTTTTGCCGATTTTCTCCAGTGCTACACGCAGTTCCTCCGGCGTTTCGTACACCTCGGATGTGCCGCACCAGCCCTGAATGCCAACGACTTCCGGATGATTACGGGAGCCGATGACGATGATTCGGCGTCCCTGCTCGCTCTCCTCGCGCACAATCCGGTGAATCTTTCCAACGAACGGACACGTGGCATCGACAATGCGGCAGCCTTTCTGTTCCAGCTGCTGCACGACGCGCTCCGGCACGCCATGCGCGCGAATGAGCACCGGCACACCGTCCGGAATATCCGCGACATCTTCCGCCTTGTGCACGCCCAGTTTTTCCAGACGTCCAACCTCGTGCGCATTGTGAATAATATCGCCCAGCGCCCAAATGCAGCCGTACTCCTGACAGGCTTTTTCCGCCATGTCCACCGCCCGTTGCACGCCAAAACAAAAGCCCGCTGTTTTTGCGACTGTTACCATGTTATATCGTCTCCTTCAGCGCGTAAATGCGGCGCATCATATCGTCCGCAATCGCGCGATAGCCGTCTTTGGACTTGGTTTTTTCCGGTATATACGCATCGCCGAAAACCACATAAACCTTTGAGCGAAATTTCTTGTTTTCCGATATATAAATCGGCACAATCGGCGCACCGGTGCGTGCGGCAATCATCGCCGCGCCAACCTTCGCCTCATCGCCCGCTTTGTGCTTGGTGCCGCCTTCCGGAAAAATCAGCAGCTTCTTTCCCTCTTTGACTGCTTTGAGTGAGGTTTTAATCGCTCCGATGTCCGCTGTGCCGCGGTCAACCGGAAATGCGCCGAGCGCCGAGATGAGCGGCCCGAGCAGCTTAATTTGAAACAGCTCTTTTTTCGCCATCGCCACAAGCGGATACTGGTTGCCGAGCGCCGTGCCGACAAGCACCGGATCCGCCCACTGCGTGTGGTTCGCCACCAGTACACAGCCGCCGTCCGGCACTTTTTCGCGTCCAATAACGTGATAATTGTATTTCAGATGGTCGTATACGTTGACAATCGGAATCGCCAACGCCTGAAAGGTACGATTGTATTTCATGCTCAGCCCTCCAGCGCCGGACGAATCACAGCTTCTACCGCCGCAATCGACTGCTCCAGCGTCAGTTCGCTTGTGTCTACGAGAATCGCATCCTCCGCTTGCTTGAGCGGTGCGGCGGCGCGGGTCTCATCGTCGTGATCGCGCTGCTTCATGTCTGCGAGCACCTCTTCCAATGTGACATCTTCGCCCTTTTCCCGCAGCTCGATAAACCGGCGCTTGGAACGCGCCTGTGCCGATGCAGTCAGGAAAATCTTGACCTCTGCATCCGGCAAAATGACGGTGCCGATGTCGCGCCCGTCCATGATGACATTGTGCGTTTTCGCCATCTCTCGCTGCGTCTGCAGCAAAAAAGCACGCACTGCCGGAACCGCAGACACAAACGATGCATACTTGGACATCTCCGGTGTGCGAATGGACGCAGAGACATCCTCGCCATCGAGCAGTACATGCTGCACGCCCTGTTCATACTTCAGGCTCACCTGAATTCCGCTGTCCAGCACCGACTGGATGCGCTCGGTCTGTCCCAGCGCGACGCCTGCGCGGCATACCGCCAGACCAATCGTGCGGTACATCGCGCCCGTGTCCACATACACAAAGCCCAAATGTCCGGCAGCCGCACGAGCAATCGTGCTTTTTCCTGCGCCGGACGGACCGTCAATTGCAACTGCAATGGTTTTCATATATCTTTCCTCACTTTTATTCACGCGCGGTCACTGCCGGCATGCAATCCTGCCAGATAGCCGGTCGACCACGCAATCTGCAAATTAAATCCGCCGGTGTACGCGTCCACGTCCATAATTTCTCCGGCAAAGTACAGATTCGGCACCTTTTTGGACTCCATCGTCTTAGGTACAATATCTTTGACTGATACGCCGCCGGATGTGATAATCGCGTCCTCAATCGGTCCCGGCTGTGTAATATCCAGCGCAAAATGCTTGAGTTCCTGCACGAGCTTCTGCCGCTGTTTTTTGGTAATCGCATTGACCTTTTGGTGCGGGTCAATCTCTGTGCGCTCAACGACAATCGGAATCAGCTTGCGCGGCAGCAGCCCGCCGAGCGAGTTGCGGAAATCCGTGTTCAATTCCTGCGAAAAGTCCGATAGGATGCGCTTGTCCAACACAGCTTCGTCCAACGCCGGCTTCAAGTCAATCTCCGCCCGATACGTTGCCTTGTCCCACTTGCGCATATGAGAAGAAGCGCTGAGCACCAGCGGGCCGGAAATGCCGAAATGTGTAAACAGCATTTCACCAAAGCCCTCATACAGCTTTTTATTGTTCTCAAAAATTGTCAGCGTGACATTTTTGAGCGGCAGTCCCTGCAAACGCGGGCAGGTTTTTCCCGGACAGACCAGCGGAACCAGTGAAGCGCGCAGCGGTGTCACCTTGTGTCCAAGCTCCTGTGCCCAGGCATAGCCGTCACCGGTCGAGCCGGTCAGCGGATACGATTTGCCGCCGGTTGCCACAATCACGCGGTCCGCGCGGTGCAGCTTGCCCTCGGTCTTGACACCGACAACACCGGTTTCATCGGTCTGGATGCCGGTCACACGCTCTTGTACAATCGTCACGCCGCAGCGCTTGACCCAGAAAAACAACGCGTCTACAATATCCCGCGCCTTGTCCGACTGCGGAAACACGCGGTTGCCGCGCTCGGTTTTGAGCGGTACGCCCAGTTCCTCAAAGAACTTCATGGTGTCCTGTATGGAAAACGCACCCAATGCACTGTACAAAAAGCGCGGATTTTGCGGCACATGCGTCAAAAATTCCTGCATGTCACAGTTGTTGGTGACGTTGCAGCGCCCCTTGCCTGTAATCGCCAGCTTGCGTCCCACTTTTTCATTGCGCTCAAACAGCAGCACGCGGGCGCCCTGCTGTGCTGCTGTTCCGGCAGCCATCAGACCGGCTGCGCCGGCTCCAATCACTGCGACTGTTATAGAATTATTCATTGTCGAGTTTCTCATATACCTCATATTCGTCCCAAATGGATTCCAGATGATTAAATGTCTCGCTGATTTCCTGCTGCTTGCGCATGCCGATGGCGACAATCAGCGCGTTGACAACGCTGAGCGGTGCGACCAGCGAATCGACAAACGAAGCCATGTCGCTCTTTGCGAGCAGCGTATAATCTGCCGTCTGGCTCAGCGGAGACAGCTGGCTGTCTGTCAGCGCGATGACCGTCGCGCCGGACTTTTTCGAATACTCCAGCGCCTTGAGCGTGCGCTTGGAATAGCGCGGGAAGCTGACGCCAAACACCACATCACCATCGCCGACGCGCAAAATCTGCTCAAAGATTTCGCTCACGCTGTTCGTGTGAATCAGCTTGACGTTGTCGAACATCAGATTGAAATAGAAGCCGATAAATCCCGACAGGGACGCCGAGGAACGAACACCGAGGATATAAATATTCTTGGCGTGCAAAATTGCCTCTACGGCGCTCTGGAAGGAATTGCGGTCGATTTCATCCAGCGTCATACGGATTTTGTCGATGTCCGAGGACAGCACGGAGCGCAGAATATCCTGATCGCCCATTCTGTCACTGGTCACTTCCATACGCTGTACGGCCGTCAGCTTGTTTCGAATCATCTCCTGCAGCGCCTTTTGCAGCTGCGGATACCCTGCATAGCCCAGCTCCGTGGCAAAACGCACCACCGTGGATTCGCTGACGCCGACCGTCGAGCCGAGCTTGCTTGCGGTCAAAAATGCCGCTTTATCATAGTGTTCAATGATATACTTCGCAATCAAACGCTGTCCCTTGGAAAACGTGGACAGATTGTTCTGTATTTTGTTCATCAAATCATTCATAGTTTCTGCCTCTTATACACATACGGGTTTCACAATTTCTGTAGTTTTATTGTATCTGTTGATGAACAAAAATGCAAGTGTTTCTCATGCAAATTGCAAAATTTGTGCCGGAATGCCATCATTTATCTGTTTTTTCCAAGCCGCTTGCACGGCGCAGCGCCTGCATTTCTTCCGCTGTCAGCTCCCGCCAGTGCCCCGGACGCAGAGAATTCTCCAATTGCAGCGGCCCCATGGCAATGCGGCATAAGCGCAGCACCTTGAACCCGCACTGCGCGCACATTTTGCGAATCTGCCGGTTTCGTCCTTCATGAATTGTGATGTGTAGCTCGTGCACACCGTCTGTACCCATCTTTTTCGTCTTTACCTGTGCCGGCCGAATGCGATAGCCGTCAATGACCATCGGCTTAGACAGATCCTGAATGCGGGATGCATCGCCGCGCACCGTCACGGCATAGGTTTTATCCACGTGATTGCGCGGATGCGTCAGCGCAGCGAGCAGTGCGCCGTCATTGGTCATGAGCAGCATTCCCTCGGAGTACTGATCCAGTCTGCCGACCGGCAGGACGCGCACCGGACAGTTTTTGACGAGCTGTGCCACGGTCTTTCGATTTTTTTCATCCGACATCGTTGTGACAACACCCGCCGGTTTGTACAGCACAATCGTGTGATAGCTCTCATGTCCACCGATGCGTCTGCCGTTGACACAAATGGTATCGGTATCCAAATCTGCGCGGTCTCCCACCTGTGCCTGTTCTCCATTGACGGTGACGGCACCGCTTGCAATCAGCTTTTCCGCTGCCCGGCGCGAACAGACGCCCGCGCCGGATAAAATTTTTTGTAGTCGTTCCTGCATATGTCAATCCTTCCACGGACGGCTGCTTCCCGTCCATCCCTGCTGTTTCCAATACGCCGCATCGGCGTCTTGGCTGTCCTTCCTGCCGCGCACAATGTGCATCATGGTAAAAAATGCCTTGGTTTTCAGTGACGGCTGTATCTTTCCGTGCCGTGCTTTGATTTTTTGCGCCAGTGCTGTTGTTTTGTTCTCAATCTCTCGTTTTTTCTTGTCACTCATGTGCTGATAATTGATCGCATAAATCGCCGTGCCATATTGATACACCCTGCCGACACCCCAGTACCACAGACTATCCGCCATGTCTTTACAGGTCGACTTCATGCCCGCACCCGCCGCCGTCGCAATGCAAACCGCCTGCTTGCGGAACATGGAGCCTTCCGGTCTATGTACCATCCAGCGCCAGCCATAATGATCCAAAAGTGCTTTCATCGAGCCGGTCACATGGTAGACATACACCGGACTTGCCAGAATAATAACATCCGCTTTATCCAATTTTTGTGTGATGGGCTGCAGGCTTTCCGCATGCGGACAATCTTTTGCATCGTGCAAAATGCACTTGGCGCAGCCCACACAAAATTCTCCAAAATCCCGCGGCAAAAAAATTTCCGAAATGTCTCCGTCTAATTTTTCCGCCAGCATGCGTGCGATGCGATACGTCGAACCCTTATGATTTTGCCCGTAAACCACGGTAATTTTCATATACTGCCTCCTTTTTTCTCACGACATCCCACCAATGCCGAAATTTTTCCAATAAACCGGTATCTTCCTGTTCGGTGTCCAGCGCGACGGACTGCGCGCAAATCAGCGCGGTTTCGTCCAAAACGGCGCCATTGCACAGCAGCTTTGCGCTGCCGCAAATATCGCCCTGCTGCACAGGCGCATACAAAAAATTCACATGGGAAATCTGAATTTCCGCCTGTTCTCTGTCAAACAGCTGTGCCGTCAAATCCTCTTGATACACCGCCTGTATCTTCTGCTTTGTTCCGCTCTGCACGGAAATCGGCGCGGCGGTATCTCCCGCCTGCCCAACCCGCTTTTCGCGCAGAGACGAAAATGCCGCATCCAGCATGTGCATGTGGTCGTTCCAATCATCGCCGTCATGCAGCGTCACAGCCACAACCGTTCTGCCGTTTCGCTTTGCCGCACTGACCAAACAGCGCCCCGCCGTCCTAGTATAGCCGGTTTTAACGCCGATCGCATCGGGATACATGCGCAGCAATTTATTGTGATTGACCATGGTTCGTGTACCGGACGTGTAACTCTGCGTCGCAACAATCTGTGCAAAAACAGGATTTTTCAGCGCAGCCGCCGTCAGCTGCGCCAGCTCCTGTGCCGTCGTGTGATGCGTTTTTCCATCCAACCCGCTGGGATTGTCAAAGTGCGTATTGCTCAGCCCAAGCTGCTGCGCTCGCTCATTCATCTGGCGCACAAATGCCGTTTGTCCGCCGAGATTTTCCGCAATGCACGCCGCGGCATCGTTGCCGGAACACAGCATCAAACCATACAAAACGTCTTGCAGTGACAACTGTTCGCCCTGTTTCAAGTACATGGATGACCCTTCTACGCCCGCACTGGCACCGGAAACCGTGACAATTTTCTGTAATGCTCCGGATTCCGCCGCCAGCAAGCCCGTCATAATTTTTGTCGTGCTCGCCATCGGCATCTGCCGGTTTTCGTTGGCGCCGTCCAACAGCACGCCGGTATCTGCGTCCAGCACGGCATAAGCCTGCGCAGAGTACGCACTTGCTTGGCTGACACTGAAACACACGGCAACCAGCAGACAAATCCAGTATTTTGCTCTCACGCACATTCCCCCTCAGATAGTAATCTTACGGGATGCCATGTGCATTTATGTCTGAACAAAAAGAGGAGCGGTCAGCTCCTCTCTCGTGTAACTGCTTATTCTTCTGTCGGGGAGATTTCCGTCTCCGGAGCAGCATCCTCCTTTTTGCCGCGCTTGCCAAACAGGCTTTGCACGCCGTTGATCGCATCCGGAATCAGTTCAATCAGGCGATCCGTGCTGCTGTCCGCCGGCATATTGACCGGAAGAATGCGCGCGTTGCCCTCGCTGACGATGAGGAACGCAACCGGCTGAATGCTGACGCCAGCACCACCGCCGCCGCCAAAGCACAGCGGCGCATTGTCACCGCTGTTGCGGGACTTGAAATCGGTACCGCCGGAACCAAAGCCAAAGGTAACCTTGGAAATCGGAATCAGTGTGGTTCCATCATGTGTGACGATTGGATCGCCAATGATCGTGTTGACATCGACCATCGAGCGGATCTTTTCCATTGTCTCAGCCATCAGGCCATTTACACCATGTTCTGCCATTTGAAATTCCCTCTTTCTTTATGCTGGATGTTGCTGAGAAGCCATTTGTTTTTGGCTCCAAGCTTCTCGTTCCTGTTTCGTCAGGCGGATTGCCTTCCACAATGCCCACAGCTCCTTGCGCCGCCGCCACAAAATGCGCGGATACCAGCACAGCCGCGTCATCACGGAAATGTCCAATCCCCACACGGTCTTTTGTGCGTCAAAATCTGCATCTATGACAATTTTTGTGTCCTTGAGCACATGCGTGCGCGCCAAATACGGATACAAATTGCCGACAACCGCGGAGCATGCGCCGAGCAGTCTGCCCGTGCGCGCTGCATCTGATGTGTGCAGAATGACCGTCACATGCAGCTTTTCCCACACGATAGCACCCGCCAAGTCATAAATCAGCTCTACAAGCAATTCCAGCGCGCGATCGATCGGCAATCGCTTCAAATCAAAGCGCGGCGCGGTGGTTTCCTGCTTGTGCTCTTCGCGTTTTTCTTTCTTTTTTTGTTTCTTGGTCGGCTTTTTCGTTTTCTTCCGTTTGCCGCCAAGCCGGAATACTTTTTTTATCGGGCCGAATCCCAACCGCACCTTGATCTGTCCGTCCGGCATGTCCCGTTTGATCTCGATCCGTGCCGGTGCAAACAGCGTGAAGGCCGTGAGCACCACGAATACGAGCAGGACAACGCACAGCACGATGCCAAGTATGCGGAGTACCATCATGATCCAGCTTCCTCCTGTTCAGACTCGCGTTTTTCCTCCAGCTCCCGCAGCTCCGGCAAATCCGGCAGCTCGTCGAGAGACGAAATGGAAAAGGCACGCAAAAATGCCGGTGTCGTGCGGTAAATCATCGGTCTGCCCGGCACATCCAGACGGCCGCAGCCTTCCAGCAAGCCTTTGTCCAATAAATTCAACACGGTATTGGAGCTGTCGACGCCGCGCAGCTGCTCGATATACGCGCGCGTAACCGGCTGACGATACGCAACAATGGACAATACCTCGAGCGCTGCCGCAGACAGTGACGGTGTGCGCCGCACCTCTAAGGCGCGGCGAATGGTATCGGCGTATTCCGCGCGGGAGACCATCTGATAGCTGTCTTGCAGCCGGATAATCTGAAATCCGCGCTTTTCCGCGTCATAGCTGTCCGCCAGCTCCTGTGCCAGCTGATGCAGCTGTTCGGCGTCAATGCCGAGCACCTGCCTGAGTTTTTCTTCATAGACCGGTTCTCCCGATGCAAATAAAATGCCCTCCAGCAGGCAGGACAATTCATTCATGAAATGCGTTCCTCCCGTTCTTCTCCTGTAAATAGCGTCAGCGTCGGGTTCTCGTCCTCTCCCTCAATGTGAATGCGGTGCGTCTTGGACAGCTCCAGCACGGCGAGAAACGTCGCGACTACCTCCGACCGGCTGTGCAGTCCGTGAAACAAACCCTGAAAGTGCAGCTTCTTTTTCTTGCGGAAGCGCAGCAAAATCGCCGTGATACGCGTATGTACCGGAACCGTTTCATGTCCGACAATACCGGAAAAGGCGCTGACCGGCGGCATTTTTTTGCCGATGCGCGTCAGCATGCGCCGCGCGGCATCCGACAGCTTTTCCGGCGGCAAAGTTCCCTCAAACGTTTTTTTGCGTTCGATTGGCTCGGGCGGGCGCGTCAGAATATCGCGTCCCACATCACTGTGTCGCTTAAAGTACGGCTGTACTTCGCGAATGCGCTGGTATTCCAGCAGCTGTTCGACGAGCATCGCGCGCGGGTCCTCTTCCGCGTCCTCTTCGTTCTTTTCTTTCGGCAGCAGCATGCGCGATTTGATGAGCATGAGCTGTGCCGCCATGGCGATGAAATCTCCTGCAACTTCCATATCCGCTTCCTGCGCCTCGCGCAGAATTTCCATGTACTGCTCCAAAATCAGCGAAATCGGAATGTCGTAAATATTGACTTTGTTCTTCGCAATCAAATGCAAAAGCAAATCCAGCGGTCCGTCAAAGGCGGACAGATGAAAGGTAATCTTTTCTGTCATTTAAAACACCAACAAAACAATCGAGCTGAGGACATGATACACCACATTGATAAAGAAATTGATCGGTCTGTCCAGCACGCCGACAAACAGCAAAATCAGCAAAATAAACTGTATGTACTGCTCATACTGCGCGAACTTGTACTCATATTTTGCCGGCAGAAACGCCAGCAGAATTTTTGAGCCGTCCAGCGGCGGCACCGGAATCAGATTAAACACGCCCAGACCGATGCTCATAACCGCTGTCATGTACAGCATGAGTGCAATCGCCGTCAAAATCGGCGAGCTGGTCAGGCGCAGCGGATAATACAAAAACAAAGCGAGCAGCGCCAGCACAAAATTAGATGCCGGTCCCGCCAGCGACACCAGCGCGATGCCGACGCGGCGATTTTTGAAATAGCTCGGGTTAATCGGCACCGGTTTCGCCCAGCCAACGTGGAAAAACAGCATGCAAAGTGTGCCAATCGGGTCGAGATGCCGCAGCGGGTCAAAGGTCAGACGTCCTTCCTGTTTGGCTGTCGGATCGCCCAGCGCATACGCCGCAAATCCGTGGCAAGCCTCGTGTACGCTGAGACAAAGCAGCAGCGCCGGAATGCTGACCAAAATTTGAATCAGCGAACTGTGCAAAAAACTTGACATACGATACTCCTATCATCATTCAATATTAGAATATAGTATAGCTGGAAACCCCATAAATTTCAAGCAACTGCGCGGATTTTACAAACTGGTCACAGGAAAAAAGAAAAGGCGAAGTGTCACGACACCACGCCCTTTCCTTTGATAAGGTTAAACTAAACTTAATTAGTCCTTTACGATGTTCAGTTCTGCCTTCAGCTGTGCCATCATTTCAGCATATTCAGCATCAGTCAGATGTACCGGATTCGGGTTGGTGATTTCAAATCCGCCGCCGAATTCAAAACCGCCCTCATACTTCGGCACGATATGAAAATGAAGGTGCGGCAGCTTATCGCCGAATGCGCCCAAGTTGATCTTGGTGCAGCCCCACAGCTTCTTTACTGCGCCGGCTACGTCTGCGACATCATCCATAAATGCATGACGCTGCTCCGGTGTCAGGTCGGACAGCTCGGACAAATGCTCGTCAACAGCGACAACGCAGCGGCCCTTGTGTGCCTGATCCTTGAACAGATACAAAACGCCCTCTCTCATCTTGCCAACGCGGAACATAATTGCCTTGCGGTTCTCATTATCCGGATCACAATAAAAACAACTTGCCATTGGAATCGTCTCCTTTTCATTCACAGAATCTCCCGTCCTCGCGGACGTTGTTTCCTGTTGTTAGTATACAGCAAATCAAACAGGATTTCCATAGTTTTTAACCAAAAGTTACATAGAAATTTGTTTCCCATGCCGGAACATACGGATGATGCCGCATCCCAAGGCGGACATCCGCACACATGTCACGCAGCAGCAGCGGCAGCTCGTACAAATCCTCACTTCTGTGATAGGCAGACAGCGAAATACGCGGCTGGTATTTCTCAATGGTGTGCCGCGCTCCCTCCAGTGCCATGCGCTCCGCGCCCTCAACATCCAGTTTGAGCAGCGTGCACGGCGCGCCGTTCAGCACATGGTCGACCGATTCCACCGGAATCATCACCGTGCGCTTGTCATGCGACACCTCATTCATCACCGGCGTCAGCGCGGAATTGCGTCCTGCCTTGCCGCCGAACAGCAGCTCTCCCGGCTCGCTCCACGCGCCCGCGTTGACGAGATTTATGTTGTCCAGCTGTGCCTGTTCCACGTATTTTTTCAGCTTTTTGAAGGTCTTTCTGTCCGGTTCCAGCGCGGTGATCGAGGCATAGTTCCCGTCGGTAAAGGACAGCAGTTCGCGAATGGTATCGCCATTATACGCCCCGAGATCGACAAAATGCTCCTGCTGTGTCGGCTTGAGGTAGGTTTCAAACGCGCTCTCGCGGCTGTCCGTGTAGTCGCGCAGCCAATGCAGCTTGCCGCTCAGCTTGAAATTGACTGTTGCCGCAAACACCTCGCGTGAGCGGTCATCCGCCAGCAGCGCATACGCCTGCTCCAGCTCCTCGCAGTGTTTCTGCGCAAATGTCCAATCAAATAGCTGCCCCTCTGCGACCGGAACATCCGGCGCATACGTCGTGTGCGTGCTGTCCAAATCATCAAACAGTGCCAATACCTCCGGTCTGCTCGATGCAAACGCAATCACAGCGACAAAATCTCCCAGTTCCTGTTCGAGATCCGCGCGCTTTTTTACGACAAAGCCCGCAAAGCTGTGTCCGCGCACAAATTCATCCGAGGCAAAAATGCCCGCAATCGGAATGCTTCTCTGCTCACATACGCGCAGAATTTTTTCTGCGCCGTCTCCCATGCCGTACAGACAAATCGGACGCGTTTCCCGCTGCAGCGCCGTCCACACATCGCATGGTTCCGTCACAAAGGACGGCACTCTCTCGCTCATTCCCATGTTTTCCACACATCCGGACAGAATCCAACCGTTGCCTGCTTGCCATTGCGCACAATCGGTGTCTGGAGCAGCTTTGGATTATCCAGCAGCTTTTCCATCTTGGCTTCATCGGAAGCAAGATATGGCAGCATCGCAGCATCGGGATCCTTTGCCTTCGGGTCAATCATTGCTCCGAGACCGACTGCGCGGCACACGGAGGTAAACTCGCCCTTGCTCATGCCGTAACGCACGAGATCTACCATTTGGTACTTGATGCGACGTTCCTTAAAATAGCGCTCGGCTTTTTTTGTATCAAAGCACTTGCTCTTGCCAAATATCTGAATATTCATACAAATCTCCTTTTTCTGCGATTTTTCTTATCTTATCACAGCTTTCTGCAAAAAACAACGGACATTTGACGAATACACAATGGACAAATTGTCCGCGGCGTAAAGACAATTGTTTAACTTGATACACAAAAGCCAGTTTCATTTTGTGTATTTTATGTATCCTGTCCATTGTTTTTCTGCCTTTTTGTGATATACTATAGTCAAGCTCAAGGGAGCGGGAAATACACAGGTTTCCAGTCCGAGAGCTTCAGGTTGATAGCCTGCCACCGCACAGTTTTCCCATTCTGTGCTTTCATATATCTCTCTCTTTACTGTATGGCGCGTCGAATTCCTACCAATCGACGCGCCGCTTTTTTGTCTTTTTTTCTCCAAACAAATCATTGTTTCCCATGCGGATCTATGATAATATATATTTGTATGCGCCTGCATATTGTCCGGCGCTTTTTTTATACGAACAATGGCTGATCGGAGGTTTTTTCTTTTGTCAGATTTAAAGTCAGAAATCACAAAGCGCCGCACGTTTGCGATTATTTCGCATCCGGATGCCGGCAAAACGACCATTACAGAGAAATTCCTGCTGTACGGCGGAGCAATTCAGCTCGCCGGTACCGTAAAGGGCAAGAAGAATACGCGTCATGCCGTTTCCGACTGGATGGAAATTGAGAAGCAGCGCGGCATCTCGGTCACGTCCTCTGTGCTTCAGTTTGAATACGGCGGACACTGCATCAACATTCTGGATACCCCGGGTCATCAGGACTTCTCTGAGGACACCTACCGCACCCTGATGGCTGCGGACTCCGCAATCATGGTTATCGACGCATCCAAGGGCGTCGAGGCGCAGACCCGCAAGCTGTTCAAGGTCTGCTCCATGCGCGGTATCCCGATTTTCACTTTTATCAACAAGATGGACTTGGAGTCCCGCGACCCGTATGACCTGCTCGACGAGCTGGAAAAGGAGCTGGGCATTGACACCTATGCCGTCAACTGGCCAATCGGCTGCGGCAAGGAATTCAAGGGCGTCTATGACCGCCAGAAAAACCATATCATGGCGTTTGAGGCTGCTTCCGTCTCCGGCACCAAGGAAGCCAAGGTTACCATTTACCAGCCGGACGATCCGAAGCTGGAGCCGATGGTCGGCGAACGTCTTTGGGAGACCCTGCAGGATGACATCGAGCTGCTCGGCGGCGCCGGTGAGGAATTTGACATGGACCGCGTACACGCCGGCACGCTGTCGCCGGTATTCTTCGGTTCCGCACTGACCAACTTCGGCGTTGAGCCGTTTTTGCAGTACTTCTTGGAGATGACTCCGCCGCCGACCGCGCGCATGTCCAAGGGCGAAATCATTGATCCGTTTGACGAGCATTTTTCCGCTTTCGTATTCAAGATTCAGGCAAACATGAACAAGGCGCACCGCGACCGCGTGGCCTTTATGCGCATTTGCTCCGGCAAATTCGAAAAGGGCATGGACGTCTATCATGTACAGGCCGGCAAGAAAATGCAGCTGGCACAGCCGCAGCAAATCATGGCGCAGGATCGCGCGATTATTGACGAGGCCTATGCCGGTGATATCATCGGTGTATTTGATCCCGGCATTTTCTCCATCGGTGACACCGTATGCACGCCGGGCTTTGACTGTAAGTATTCCGGCATTCCGACGTTTGCGCCGGAAGTATTCTGCCGTATTCGCCAGAAAGACACCATGAAGCGCAAGCAGTTCATCAAGGGCATGGAACAGATTGCACAGGAAGGTGCCATTCAGATTTTCCAAGAGCCGCACACCGGTATGGAGGAAGTCATTGTCGGCGTTGTCGGCGTCCTCCAGCTGGAAGTTTTGGAGTATCGCCTCAAAAACGAATACCGCGTGGACATCATCATGGAAAACCTGCCGTATCAGTACCTGCGCTGGATTGAAAACGAGGATTTCCAGCCGGACGAGCTGAAAATCACTTCGGACTCCAAGATTGTGCAGGACTACCGCGGACGCTATCTGCTGCTGTTTACCAGCATGTGGAATCTCAACTGGGCACTGGACAAAAACGAAGGTCTCCAGCTGTCCGAGTTCGGCCGCGCCGAGGACTAAGTTCTTTATATCAATACCAAAAAAGACGGACTGCATCATGCAGCCCGTCTTTTTCTGTGCCAAAATCTATCAAAAATTGGTTGCTTGCTCAGTGAACGAGTCCCGCTTGTTCCAGTCTGCGGCGAATCTGCGGGCCAACCACCGCGCAAATTATCATCTTAACCAGATCACCGACGATGAACGGCAGAACACCTGCTGCCAACGCCTGATAAAACGTCATGCCGGCCTGATAAGCCAGCCAGCCCGTGCCAAACAGATAGCACACGATGGTGCCGAGAATCATGCCGATCATGCTCGGAATCAGCTTTGCCTCAAAACGGTCAATCGCAAATCCGCAAATCAGTGCCATAAAGATAAAGCCGATCAGGTATCCGCCGGTCGGTCCAAACAGCTTGCCAACGCCGCTGCTGAAGCCGGAAAAGACCGGCAGACCAACCAAGCCGAGCAGCAGATACACAATATAGCTAATCGTGCCGCGCCGGCAGCCCAGTACATAAATCGCCAGATAAATGGCAAAATTGGTCAGCGAGATCGGAACGACGCCAATCGGAACCGACAGCGGGCCTAAAATGCAGGTAACTGCCGCCATCAGCGCGATCAGAGCCATTTCTCGTACATTTGTCTTACTTTGTTTCTGTTCCATGTCGTACCACCTAACATTTATTTTGTCGAACAAGGATAGTATACACAGCATTGTCAACCTTGTCAACAACTTTGGTTAACAATATGTTTTTCCAAAAATGTCAGCAAGAATTTTTGCGCCAAGCTGTTGGGCGCAATGGCTTCCCGCGCGTCCGCGAAGGAAAACCATTTTGCTTTGTCCACTTCATCCGTCATGTGGCTGAGGTCTTGTGTCGTTGCAACACAGGAAAAGTTCAGCATCAAGGTGTTGCTCGGCTCAAAAAACTGGCTGGTGTTAAAGTGAATGTCGCATACGTCCAAACCGACTTCCTCTTTCACTTCCCGCGCAACGGTTTTCTCCGCCGCTTCTCCGCGGTTGACATATCCGGCGACCAAAATATTGCGCTGCTTGCCGTACTGCTGAATGAGCAGCACCTGTGTTTTGTCCGGACTGAGCACCTCCATGCTCACCGCTGTGTTAAAAATCGGGAATCGGAACTGCTTGCACTGCGGGCAATACTGTACCATTCCCTCGCGTTCCAAATATTTTTCTGTCAGCGGCGCACCGCATTCATAACAATACTTCATTTGTTTTCTCCTGTCTGTACAGCATATCTATCGTAGTATACGCCTATTATACGCCTTCTTCTTTGCCTTGCAACTGGTTTTGTCCTGCGGTATACTGAATTTACCTACTTTTTTTCATTGAGATGCGAGGATTTTTTATGAACGAAACAGAACAACGCATTTGCGGCTGCATTGACGCACACGCGCAGCAGCTCATTGCTTTTGCCGAAGATATATATTCCCACGCGGAGCTTGGCTATACCGAGCACCGCACCGCCGGAAAAGTCGCGGATTGGCTGCAATCGTGCGGGATGGACGTGCAAACCGGACTTGCCAACACCGGCGTCAAGGCATCGCTCGGCAGCGCCGCTCCCTCCGTCTGCCTGATCGGCGAGTTGGACGGCATCCGCAGTCCGGAACATCCGCTCGCCGTATCCAAAACCGGCATGTCGCACGCCTGCGGGCATCACATGCAGCTGACCGCGCTTGCCGGTGCTGCCTTGGCACTCAGTCAGCCGGAAGTTGCCTCTGCTCTCACCGGCCGCGCCGTATTTTTCGCCGTACCATGTGAGGAACACGTGCCGATGAACCGTTTGGAGCAGCTGCGAAGCGACGGCATCGCCACATGCTGCGGCGGAAAGCCGGAGCTGCTGCTGCGCGGCGCGTTTGATGACATCGACGCCGCCATCACAACGCATGCGCACATGGTTCCCTGTCAGTCGGATTTTCTGCTCGGCTGCAACTCGACCAGCGGATTTTTGTCCAAGCTCATTCACATCAAGGGCAGAGCCTCTCACACAGCCATTGCGCCGGAAAACGGCATCAATGCGCTGGACGTCGTGACGCTTGCCCGCAGCGCCATTGGCATGCTGCGCAGCACCTTCCGCGACCAAGACTGTATTCGCATCGGAGAAATTGTTCGCATGGGAGACTGTGCCATCAATGTCGTGCCGCACGAGGTCACTGTCGATTTGCAGGTGCGCGCAAAAACGTGGGACGCCTTGCAGACGGTCAATGAACAAATCAACCGCGCATATCGCGGTGCCGCGTATGCGTTTGGCGCAGAGATTTCCATACAAGATGACATGGGCTATCTGCCGACCATACCGGCGCAGCCATGTCAGGCACTGACAGATGCCGCGAAGCTGCTGCCCACGACCTATGAGCCGGTAAATCCATCTGTACACAACGCTGCCTCCACCGATGTCGGCGACTTGTCGCATCGAATGCCAATTGTCAACTTTACATACGGCGGATTTTCCGGCACGCTGCACGGGGCGGATTTCCGCATCACAGACAAGGAAAAGGCCTATCTGTATCCGGCCAAGCTCGCCGCACTGACGCTGTATCATCTGCTGTGCGACCATGCCGCCCAAGCCCAAGCCTTGCTGTCTGATTTTCATCCTGCCATGACGGCGGAGGAATATCGTGCCTATGCTCACAAGTTCGGCTGCCAATAAGCCAAAATCCGGAAATCTCCCGACCGAGAGATTTCCGGATTTTTTATCCTTGTTTTTGTTCTTTTTTGCGGTTAACAAGTACAATTCCGGCGCATACTAGCAGCAGAGACAGCATATTTCGAACCGTAAACACGGTTTCACCGAGCACGACACCGGACATCAGCGAACCAAACACCGGCACCAGAAAATTATACACGGAGACCTTGCCTACCGGATAGCGCTTGAGCAGCCACGTCCAAACGGTAAATGCCGCGGCAGAGAGGAAAATCAAATAGCCGAGCAGGCAAAACGCCTGCGGAGAAACCGTCTGAAAATGTCCGCCGCCGACAATTCCTGCCAGCAGCAGCACGGCACCGCCAATCGTCAGCTGCCAGCCCGTGACGACCATCGGAGATTGTCCCTTTGCGGCAAATTTGCTGATGACTGCGCCGCTGCCGGATGCCGCCGCTGCGAGAAACATAAAGCCTTCGCCGGTCAGCGACACCCCGCCGCTCAAGCCGTCCAGCGAACTCAGCGTGATAATCAGCACGCCGACAAATCCGAGCACACAGCCCATGGCCTTCGGCATATTGAGCCGGTCATCGGCAAACAGACAATGCGAGATGCCCACGGCGAAAAACGTCGCCATCGCAGAAATGACCGAGCCCTTGACGCCGGTTGTGTGCGACAATCCAATATAGAAAAATACATACTGCACGGTCGTCTGCACGAGACCCAGCAGCAAAATGCCCGGCCACTGCGCTCTTGTCGGAACAACCAGCTTGCGGCTTGTGATAACCGAAATCACAAGCACTGCAACGCCCGCCAGCATGAACCGCCAGCCGGCAAAAAACAATTTGCACGCCGCTTCGTCCCCAATGCCAAACAGCGCATAGCCCGACTTGACCGCCGGAAATGCACTGCCCCACAGCAGGGTGCAAAGCAGCGCCGGCAGTGTCAAGCCGATGAGATTTTTTTGTTTCATGATTCAACCTCTTTTTATTTAAAATGTCCGTGTTCCATCCTACTCCACCCCATGTGCAATTACAAGGGGATTGTTTGCATTTTTTTGTTAAGTTCTTGACGAATACAGCAGATGCTGATACAATAAGTTAGATATGAGTGGTTTTTGTATGTTTTGAACAATTTTTTGTTCCATTCTGAGTATCATTGACAAACGGAGGATTTTGTTACATGGATTATCAGGCACTATATAACAGTAAACTGACAACTGCCGCAGAGGCAGCAAAGGTCGTCAAGAGCGGCGACTGGGTAGATTACGGCTGGTGCACCGGCACGCCGGTTGAACTGGACAAGGCACTGGCCGCTCGTGCAAACGAGCTGGTAGACGTCAACATCCGCGGCGGCGTCCTGATGGAACCGCTTGCCATCGCACAGGTTCCGGACGCAAACAAGCATTTCTCTTGGAACTCTTGGCACATGAGCGGCATTGAGCGCCACATGATTAACGACGGCATCGCGTTCTATGCCCCGCTGCGCTATTCCGAGCTGCCGCGTTGGTATCGAGAGAGCATTTGCCCGCCGGATGTTGTTATGATTCAGGTCGCACCGATGGACAAGCACGGCTATTTCAACTTTGGTCCGAACGCTTCTCATCTGGCTGCCGTTTGCGAAACCGGCAAAAAGGTCATCGTAGAAGTCAACAAGAACATGCCGCGCTGTCTGGGCGGCTTTGAAGAAGGCGTTCACATCACCGATGTAGACATGATCGTTGAGGGCAACAACCCGCCGATTCGTCAGATGGGCAGCGGCGGCGCGCCGTCCGAAATCGATGAGACCGTAGCCAAGCTGATTGTAGAGGAAATTCCGAACGGCGCTTGCCTGCAGCTGGGCATTGGCGGCATGCCGAACGCCGTAGGTTCTCTGATTGCACAGTCGGATCTGAAGGATCTGGGCGTGCACACCGAGATGTATGTAGACGGCTTTGTAGACATGGCTGCTGCCGGCAAGCTGTCCTGTGCAAAGAAGAACATCGACAAGGGCCGTCAGGTATTCGCTTTTGGCGCCGGCACCCAGAAGATGTATGACTACATGGATGACAATCCGGCTCTGATGAGCGCACCGGTTGGCTACACCAACGATACACGCGTCATTTCCCAGATTGACAACTTCATCTCCATCAACAACGCGGTTGACCTCGACCTGACCGGTCAAATTAACGCAGAGTCCGCCGGTACCAAGCACATCAGCGGCGCAGGCGGTCAGCTGGACTTCGTGCTCGGCGCCTATCTGTCCAACGGCGGCAAGAGCTTTATCTGCTGCTCTTCCACCTTTACCACGCACAGCGGCGAGCTGAAGAGCCGTATTCTGCCGACGCTGCATCCGGGTTCTACGGTTACAGACACCCGTACCAACACGCATTACCTTGTTACCGAGTACGGTAAGGTTTGCCTGAAGGGTCTGTCCACGTGGGAGCGCGCAGAGGCAATTATCTCTGTTGCACATCCGCAGTTCCGCGAGGAGCTCATCAAGGAAGCGGAAAAGCTCAAAATCTGGAGAAACTCCAACCGCAGATAAGCATAGAAAAACAAGCAAACGAAAAGCCCGTTCCGCTCTCCATCGGAACAGGCTTTTCTTTTACAACAAAGTACCGTCTCACATGATTTCCTACCCAGCCCGCTATGCGAAAATGTCAGATCTGAATATCCACATGACGCAAAGCGGACGCTAGATACACCGCGCCGGATACTGTACACAATCTTTCCCCTTATTGCATACAGCGCATATCCGGTTTGTTGTCTGGAAATTGTACTTTATATATTTATTATAATAGACGCCTAGAATTTGTCAATAGGTTATCGACAAATTGCACAATATTTTTCAACTTTTCCGTGTTTTTTTTACACACCAGCCAATACCACCTGTTCGGCCTGCAAGGACTTCTGCACATCAATCAAGCGTTGATTGCGACTTCCGCGAAAGCGCAGCAGCATATCTTTCTGCGACTCGATAAATTTTCCGTCCACCAGCACATCACACTGTGCCAGCAGGCGTTCTATGTCTGCATCCTGCTTGCCGCGCAGCTGCTCCCAAGTATAGCCGGTGTATGCCATCACATGCTTGCCATGGCGCTTGAGTTCTTGCGCCAGCTCTGCAAGCGGCTTTGGCTGGCAAAACGGCTCGCCGCCCGACAGCGTCACACCGGAAACCAGCGGATTTTCCAAAATATCTTCCAATAAACGAGATATCGGCACCTGTTCTCCGCCGTCAAAATCATGCGTCTGCGGATTGTGGCATCCGGCACAGTGATGCGGACAGCCCTGCGTAAAGATAACAAAGCGGATGCCGGGGCCATCCACGATTGACTCGTCAATGACTCCGGCAACGCGAAGAAGTTCATCCTTCATTTTGTTCATGCACTCTTTCGGTCGGATGCCGCGCGGCAGGTGTCGTGCTTGACACGGTCATGTTCTTCTGCACGCTTGGCGTTGTTGAAGCGGTCGAGCGTACCAACCAGATAACCGGTGATGCGGCGAATGCGCTCAAAGCCCACGCCTTCTCCTACCATTGCTTCACCGTTTTCATTGTATGTTACATGGTTCAGTTCATTCATGTTCGTGTCCTCCTTATATCTCATGCAGCGGGTTGGGTCTGCGATCTTTTTCCTCGTTGCTGTCGCCGTGATAGCCAATGGTATCACTGTTATAGTTTTTGTATACGCCGAGCTGACGCAGCTTTTCAATGCTGACCGCTTCTCCCTCGCGGCGACCGCAGCGCGGGCACACATCATTGATAATGCCGGTATATCCGCAAATCGGATCGCGGTCTACCGGATGGTTAATCGAGCCGTATCCAATGCCGCACTCCTTCATATAGCGAACAACCGCCTCAAATGCTTCCAGATTTTGTGTCGGATCGCCGTCCAGCTCCACATAGCTGATATGTCCGCCGTTGGTCAGTTCATGATACGGTGCTTCCAGACGAATTTTCTTGAAGGCACTGATCGGATAATATACAGGCACATGGAACGAGTTGGTGTAGTAATCCCGATCGGTCACGCCCGGAATCACACCGTAGCGTTTTTTATCCAAGCGAACAAACCGTCCGGAAAGTCCCTCTGCCGGTGTCGCAATGACCGAGAAATTGAGTCCGGTCTTGCGGCTTTCTTCGTCCATGCGCTCCCGCATGCGGGAAACAATGGTCAGACCCATGCGCTGTGCCTGTTCCGATTCTCCGTGGTGTACACCCATCAGCGCCTTGAGGCACTCTGCCAGACCGATAAATCCGACGGTCAGGGTGCCATGCTTGAGCACTTCTCCCACTTTATCGTCCGGACCCAGCTTATCGGAATCCATCCAGATTCCCTGTCCCATCAGGAACGGATAGTTGCGCACGCGCTTATCCGCCTGAATCTGAAAGCGCGCCAGCAGCTGCTCGACAACAAGATCCAGCATGTCATCCAGCGAACGGAAAAACACATCGGCGTTTCCCTTTGCCTTGATGGCAAGACGCGGCAGGTTGATGGACGTAAAGCTCAGGTTTCCGCGGCCATTTACAATCTCGCGGGACGGGTCATAGACATTGCCAATCACACGGGTACGGCAGCCCATATACGCCGCCTCGGTCTCCGGATGTCCCGGCTTGTAATACTTGACATTAAACGGTGCGTCGATAAACGAGAAATTCGGGAACAGCCGCTTGGCAGAAACGCGCATAGCCAGCTTGAACAAATCATAGTTCGGGTCACCCGGATTGTAATTGACGCCCTCTTTGACTTTAAAGATATGAATGGGGAAAATGGAGGTCTCGCCATTTCCCAATCCCGCTTCGGTTGCCAGCAACAGATTTTTCACAACCAAGCGGCCTTCCGGCGAGGTATCCGTGCCGTAATTGAGCGAGGAAAACGGAATCTGCGCACCGGCACGCGAATGCATGGTGTTGAGATTGTGTACCAGTGCTTCCATTGCCTGATACGTGCCGCGCTCGGTCTCTTTGCGCGCATACTTTACAGCGAACGCCAGCACACGGTCCGCCGTCTGCGGTGCAACACCGCGCGCAAGCAGTTGTGCGCGAATGGCCTGTGTCACGCCGTTGTCGTCTGCCAGTACCGGCTTTTTGCCGCACGAAGCAATCAATGCCTTTGCCGGTTCTAAACCGTCCGCCTCAATGTCAAATGCCTCGAGTGCCTTGGCAAGATTGTCGCGATAGTTGTGCCAATATGTCTTTTTGACACCCGGCGCCATGCTGTAATCAAAGTTCGGTACGCTCTGACCGCCGTGCTGGTCATTCTGGTTGGACTGAATGGCAATGCACGCGAGCGCCGAATAACTGCGAATGTCGTTTGGCTCGCGCAGGAAACCGTGTCCGGTCGAAAATCCGCCCTGAAACAGTTTGAGCAAATCAATCTGCGTGCAGGTCGTCGTCAGCGTGTAAAAATCAAAGTCATGGATGTGAATGTCACCCTCACGATGCGCCTTTGCAATCCGCGGTTCCAGCAGAAACATCTCATTGAAGCGCTTTGCGCCCTCTGAGCCGTATTTCAACATGGTTCCCATCGCGGTATCGCCGTCAATGTTGGCGTTTTCGCGCTTGATATCATTTTCCACTGCGGACTGGAACGTCAAATCCTCATAGATTTTCATGAGTCCGGTGTTCATCTCACGCTGCCGCGAGCGCTCCTTGCGATACAAAATATACGCCTTCGCCGTTTTGGCGTGTCCCTGCTCAATCAGGATTTTTTCCACCGCATCCTGTACATACTCTACGGTCGGCGTCTCTGTCGGGCTATGCGCCTCGATATAATCCGCTGCATCCAGCGCCAGACGCATCGACATCTGGTAGTCGTGTCCTCCGGATGTCTCCGCAGCTTTATAGATGGCATTCGCAATCTTCGTCACATCAAAGAACACACATCTGCCATCTCTTTTTTCAATCTGCTTTATCATCGCCGCCGTACCTCTGATTTCTTCATATTGTTTCGCCGAAAAAAACACAAAATATACACGCAGCTGTTCTTTTGCATACTATATCTTGTGTTCCATTCGACTGGAACTGTCTCATATTGTAATACGGCAATCGGCAGATGTCAATAGCCTGCACGGCTCTTGTGGTGAGTGGAAACATGCAGGAATCATTCCTATTTTTTGCTTTTCTCCTGCATTGCAGCGGCGGCATGAGAAATAGTTTTCCACAGAATTTCCCATGCCGCCCCGCAGAATTCCCAATGGTTAAGCGCAGAATCACTGAGAGATACGGGAATCTCACAACTTTATTTTCGCTCGGATACCCAGTTTTCCACATCCGTTCATTTCTTGCAAAACGTTTGAAATTCAGCGAGAAAAAAAATTTCAATTTTATTATCCGCTCGCTCTGACACCACTACATATTGTGGTGTCAGAGTCGGTCACAGACTCTGCTCCAAGCGAGAAATATCCAGTTCCTTCCAGCTGTACACGAAACAACGGCTGAGCCGACAAATTTCCTCTGTTTCCGTCTTTGCCGAATCGTCGTACACACCGACAACCGGATAACCCGCACCGGATGCCGTCACGACACAATGCAGGCTGTCCTCAAACACCGCCGTCGTGCGCTTATCCGTGCCCAGCCTCTCAGTGCAGGTGTCAAAGATATACGGCAAATTTTTGCTCGTTTGCAAATCGCCGCAGGTCAGGATAAACGAAAAGTAATCCAACACACCGACGCGGCGCAAAGCCGCCTCGACCAAGGCGTGATCTGTCGCGCTCGCCACGCACATCCGCACACCGCGCCGCTTCATCTGCTTCAGCATATCCCGTGTTCCCTCTTTGAGCGGCGCACGCAGGCGATAATCGTCCTCAATCATGTGATTGATGCGTGTGCAAATCTCCTCTTGCGATTGCTGCACGCCATAGTCGCTGCGAAAATAGTCCGCCGCCTCCGGCAAAGTCATCGTTTTGATGCGCAGCGCCAATTTCTCTACATCCGGCACAGCAATGTGCTGTTGTTCCAGATACCGCGTGCCGACCGACGCCCAATACGGCATGGAGTCGAGCAGCGTGCCGTCCAAATCAAAAATTGCGCCGGTCAGTTTCACGCTTCCACCAGCTTTCGCGCCTGCGCAAGCAGCTGTGCCGTTGCCTGTTCAATGTTCGGCGCCGCAAAGATGCCCGAGACAATGGCAACGCCATCTACACCAGTGCCGCGCAGCTCCAGCATATTATCCAGCTTGACGCCGCCAATGGCTGTAATCGGAATGGTCACGCTGTCGCAAATGTCCTTGATGTCCTGCCAAGTCAGCGGCTTTGCTTCGGACTTGGTGCCCGTCGCATGAACCGCACCGACACCCAGATAATCGGCACCGCGCTTTTGCGCGAGCAGCGCTTCTTCGACATTGTGAGCGGAAATACCGATGATCTTATCTTCGCCGAGCAAAGCACGCACATCTCCAGCCTCCATATCGTCCTGACCGACATGAACGCCGTCTGCGCCGCTCTCCAAACACGCCTGCACGTCATCGTTGATGATGCACATTACACCGTATCTGTGACACAGCTTGACAATTTCCTTTGCTTCTGCGACAAAATCTTCATGATTCAGACCCTTTTCACGAATCTGCACGATGGTTGCGCCGCCCTTCAGGCACTCCTCCACCTGTTCATACAAGGTGCGCGCGCCGACCCATGCGCGATCTGTCACTGCATACAGCAGCATGGCATCTTTGACTGCCTGTTTTCTGTTATCGAATTTCAACGTTCATTCCTCCCTGTAATGTCTCTGCGTCCATCAAGCTGATGGCATCCATCAGATAGACGCGGAACGAGCCGGTTCCCAATCCCTGCTCCTTTGTTTTTTGATACGCAATGTCTCCGGCGACGCCCATCGCGGCGGTTGCCGCCGCTGCCGCTTCGAGAATGTTGTCCGGATTGCCGCCGCAATACGCCGCTGTCAGCGCGGACAGCATGCAGCCGGTTCCCGTGACACAAGACATCATCGGATGACCATTGCGGCAAATGTACGCCCGCTCCGGCGATGCAATGATGTCAATGGCGCCGCTCACAGACACAACTGCACCGAGCTTGGCACTGAGCTGCTTGAAAAATTCTACACGTTCCTGCAGGTTTTCCTCTGTCACCGCATCTGCCGCGCTGGCATCAACGCCTTTGGTGTTAGACGCTGCACCGCCGACGGCAAGCAGCTCCGACACGTTGCCGCGCACGACGGAAAACCGATACTGCGCAAAAAAATCGCGCAGCGTTTCCATGCGGTACGTCGAGGCGCCTGCGCCGACCGGATCGAGAACAACCGGAATCTCCGCTTGGTTGGCCGCCGCAATGGCGCGATGCATGGCAAGAACGGTATGGCTGTTTAAATTGCCGATATTGATGTCTAAACCATCCGCCTGAGACGCAATTTCTGCCGCCTCCTGCTCGGCCTCCGCCATTGTCGGAGACGCGCCGCATGCCAGCACAATATTGGCACAGTCATTGGTGGTAATGTAATTGGTGATGCAGTGTGTCAGCGGCTTTTTCAGTCGCACGTTTTGCAAAATTTCTTCAAACATATATCAATTTCCTTTTCTATTTGATGATGAAAACATAGAACAAGTCTTAGTATATCTCTGTCTGTCACTGTCTGTCAAATACTTTGACAAGGATTCTGCCCAGTGGTATCATAGAATCAATCGTTTCACAGAAAGGTTTTCTATACATATGGATATTTCCGCATTATACACGCAGATTGCCGTCATGTTTCTGCTCATCGGTGTCGGTGCAGTCTGTTTCAAATATAAGCTCGTGACAGATACCGGCTCCGGACAGATGTCTGCGCTTCTCATCAATTTCGCTGCTCCCGCCATTATCATCCATTCTTTTTGCCGTGCATTTGATCGAGCCATGCTCGGCAAACTCATCATTTCGTTTGTGCTTTCTCTGGTGCTGCTCGGCATCAGCATCGGCATTGCTGCGCTTGTCTTTCACAAAGATACCGCAGATTACGCCGACAAACGCATGTGCGTCATTTTCTCCAACAATGGTTTTATGGCATTGCCCTTATTGCAGGCGTTATACGGAGATGATGGCGTATTTATCGGTTCCATCAATATCGTTGCCACCAACATCGTCATTTGGACGTTTGGCGTCTGGCTGCTGACGCGCGCGGGCAATCGCGGCAAAGTTCGTCTGAGCTGGCAAAAAATCCTGTTGAATCCCGGAACCATTGGCTTTTTCATCGGATTGGCAATTTTCCTGACATCGACAAATCTCCCTGCCGTTTTGGATGAACCGATTACTTTTTTGGGCAACTTGAATACGCCGCTTGCCATGATTGTTCTCGGCGTCTATCTCGCACAAAGCAATCTGCTCGACATCATGAAAGACCGTTCGGTGTATTTGGTCTGCCTGCTCCGTCTTTTGGTCATTCCGCTCATCACCATCGCATTGATGTGGATATTGCGGGTGAACAGCGATATTGCCAATGTCTTGATTATCAGCATTGCGACACCGTGCGCCGTGGCATCCTCCATGTTTGCCCAGCTGTACGGCACCAACTACCGCTATTCCAGCCGTCTGATTGCTTTTTCCACCCTGCTCTCTGCGGTCACGATGCCGGTCATGCTGAGTCTGTGTGCACTGTTTGCTGTATAAGCGTATATGTACCGAAAGCTGTCGATGAGACAGCTTTCTTTTTTTGTCTATGCGATGGTTCCGGACACGGTCAGCGTACAGGTGCTCGGCGTGACAATCCACGCGCCGGTCTGTGCGTCCTGCGTGTACGCTGCCGCAGGGACGAGCAGTTTTCCTGCCACCGTTGCAAAATTTCCCGCCGCATCATAGGTGTAATCGGTGCCCTGTGCCCAAGCCGCACCGTTATATGTCACCGTCAAATCTCTGAGAATCGGAGCAAATGCATCGGAAATGATCGCCGCATCCGCTTCCGTAACCGGCGCATTTCCCGTGTTCTGAATGTCAAACGTATACGTCAATCGTCCATTCTCTGCAACCGGTACCGGTGCCACAGCCTTGGCAATCGAAAGAACCGGTGTCACCTGTGCAGCAACGGTTTCCTGTGCCGTCACCGGTGTGATGGTGTCGCCGGTAATCGTCGCCGTGTTGGTAATGGATGCTTCCACGCCCGGCGGCGCATACGGTGTGGTTTTTGTCTCATAGATGAGAACGGCATCTCCGCCCGCCGGAACCGAAATGCCGGAAATCACCAGCGGCGGTCCGGCGGTGACCGTCGGTTTCGCCTGTAAAATGCCGTTGCTGTAATATTGAATGGAAGGCGCGATATACTCTAACGGATATACGGTTTCCGCCGGCGTGCCGAATGCATATGCCCCCAGATCGTCCGAAACCGTAAGTCCCGTCCACGCAGCCGCACCGGCATTGCGCAGACTGATGACATACGTGATGGTATCTCCCGCCACATATGTCTCCCGCACCGCCGTTTTCTGTGCGGACAATGCCTCCAAAATCTCACCGACCGCAACATTGGAATTGACCACTGAGCCATTGTATGATAACGTTGCCTGATTGGTAAACTGTGCCATCTCTTACCCCTCCTTGCCGGTCAAACGGGAACCCTGTGTTCCCTCATTCCATCTTATGCTGTATTGCATGTCCGTGCGCCTTTTTTCTGGACAGCGCACCGCTTCAATGCTATACTAAGATATCTGACAGGAGGTGTTTTGCATGGCAAAATATAAAATCGCAGATGCCCGCACAGGACTGCGTCCATTGTCCGAAAAATCAATATTGGAGGGCATTTTTAACGGAGATTTGCGGGCGCTGGAGCTGGAAAACGGCTGTGTCATTTATGATGACGAGCGGCCCAATTATCACACACGCGACGGCCGCGAATTTGCGGAAGTCATTGAAGTTCAGTCCGGAGAAATTGTCGGATATACAGAGATAACAAACGACAGCAAGTGATGAACACCTGCTGTCGTTTGTTTTTTTGCTGTTACTGAATGTCTTTGACCGGATAATCCTTATCCTCTACCGCCTTGCGCAGAACATCGTTGGAAACGTCCTTGCTCAATGTGACCACCGCGGTATCCGTGTTGTGGTCTGCAGTTGCTTCGGTCACGCCGTCAATGGCCTCCAGTGCCTTTTTGACGGTTGCCTCACAGTGCGGGCACATCATGCCCTCAATTTTCAATGTCTTGGTCATTGTCTTTTGTTCCTTTCTTGTATGTTTGATTTTTTTATCTTTCGCAGCATTGCGAATATCTAACCAATTGAGCCGCAATGCATTGGATACGACACAAAAACTGGACAAGCTCATTGCCGCCGCGCCGAACATTGGATTGAGCTCCCAGCCCAGCAGCGAGATAAACACGCCCGCCGCCAGCGGGATGCCGCACACATTATACGCAAATGCCCAGAACAGATTTTCGTGAATATTGCGCAGCGTTGCGCGGCTCAGGCGAATGGCTGCTGACACATCAAGCAATCTGCTGTTCATAAGCACAACATCCGCCGCATCCACGGCAACATCTGCGCCCGCACCAATCGCAATGCCAATATCCGCACGCGCAAGCGCCGGTGCATCGTTGATGCCGTCACCCACCATTGCCACCTTGCCGCGGCTGCTCAGCTGTCGAATCACAGCTTCTTTTCCGTCCGGCAGCACATCGGCAACGACTTCATCCACACCTGCCTGCGCGCCAATTGCCTTGGCTGTGCGTGCGTTGTCACCGGTCAGCATGACGACATACATTCCCATATTGCGCAGCTCACGCACCGCCTGTGCGCTGTCCGGTTTGATGACATCTGCGACTGCGACAATGCCGGCCAGCTGATTGCCTCTGCTGAAAAACAGCGGCGTTTTTCCCTGCTCTGCGAGCTGCTGCGCCTGTTTTTGCAGAGATGCTGGAATCTCACAAATAGTCTGCATAAATGTTCCGCTGCCGCCGTGCAGGGGAACTCCATCCAATGCGGCAGACAGTCCATGTCCCGGCAGTGCTTGAAATTCCTGCACATCCGGTGCAGATACCGCATCGTGCTGCGCCCGTTCTACAATCGCACGTGCCAGCGGATGTTCGCTCTTTTTTTCCAGAGCATACGCCAGCGTCATAACATCGCGTTCGGAGTACCCGTCTGCCGGAACCAAATCGGTAACTTTGGGCTGTCCGGATGTAATGGTACCGGTTTTATCCAGCGCAACAACGGCAACCTTTCCGGTTTCTTCGAGCGAAACAGCGGTCTTAAACAGAATGCCGTTTTTTGCGCCCTTACCGTTGCCGACCATGATGGCAACCGGCGTTGCCAAGCCCAGCGCACACGGACAGCTGATAACCAAAACCGAAATGCCGCGCGCCAATGCAAAACCGAAGGTCTGTCCGACAAGCAGCCAGACAATGCAGGTAATCACGGCAATCGTGATAACCGTCGGAACAAACACACCGGATACTTTATCCGCAATTTTTGCAATCGGCGCCTTTGTCGCCGCCGCGTCACTGACCATCTGAATAATTTGTGACAGCGTCGTATCCTCGCCAACACGCAATGCCTCACATTGCAAATAGCCGGACTGGTTGAGTGTCGCCGCAGATACCAAATCTCCTGTAGTTTTATCTACCGGAATACTTTCACCGGTGAGCGCCGCCTCATTGACGGCACTGCTGCCGGACAAAATCTTGCCGTCTACCGGAATGGTCTCTCCCGGACGCACGACAAAAATATCGCCTTTTTGAACCTGCTCAATGGAAACCTCTACTTCTTTGCCGTCTTTCATGATAACAGCTGTTTTCGGTGCGAGCTTCATCAGTCCCTTGAGCGCATTGGTGGTTTTACCCTTAGAACGCGCCTCCAGCATCTTTCCCACGGTAATCAGCGTCAGAATCATCGCCGCAGACTCAAAATAAAACTCGTTCATATACGTCATGACCGCAGCATCGTCTCTCTGGACAACCGCATGGGTCATCATGAACAGCGCGTACACGCTCCACACAAACGATGCCATCGAGCCGAGCGCTACCAGCGTGTCCATGTTCGGCGCCCGATGAATCAGCCCTTTGAAGCCGCTGATAAAGAATTTCTGGTTAATGACCATGACAATGCCTGCCAACAGCAATTGCACCAAGCCCATCGCCACATGATTGCCTTCAAACCACTTGGGCAGCGGCCAGCCCCACATCATATGTCCCATGGAAAAATACATCAGCACGAGCAAAAATCCAACCGATGCAATCAACCGGCGTTTGAGTACCGGCGTGTCGCGGTCTGCCAGCGCATCCATATCCATAGACGCTTGCGATGTCCCGCTCTGTGCGCCCTTGAGTGAAGCACCATAACCCGCATCCGTCACCGCTCGAATAATCTCCTGCGGTGATGCCGTGCCCTCTACACCCATGGAATTGGTCAGCAGGCTGACAGAACAGCTGGTCACGCCGGAAACCTGAGACACAGCCTTTTCCACGCGCGCACTGCATGCGGCGCAACTCATGCCGGTCACTGTATACTGTTTCATGTTATTTGTTCTCCTCAATGCTTGTGACCTTGTAGTCCGTCCACGCGAGCGCTTGCCGAATCGCATCATCGCTCACTGCACGGTCATACGACACGATGGCAATGCCCTTTTTCCAATCCGCATGCGCGACTGCGCCGTCGATTTTATCCAGCTGCTTTTCTACATGCTTGCGACAGTTGTCGCACATCATGCCCTCAATATACACGGTTTTTTCACCGATTTTTGCGCCTTTCAGCGTCTTGTGCTGTTCCGGAACAGCATCCCCGCCACCGCCGCAGCAGCCGCCTTCGCCCTTCATGTGCTTCATACCGGAGCGCGCCGCAACAACAGCGACAACAACCAGAATCGCAACAATAATGATTGTTCCCATAAACATAAACCTCCTTTATTTCATGAGCTTCTGCAAAGTCGTTACCAGCTCGTCAATCACTTCTTCATTTCCCGCCTGAATATCTTTGACGACACAGGTTCGGATGTGATTGGACAGCAGTTCCCGATTGAACGCATTCATCGCCGCTGTAACCGCCGCGGACTGTATCAAAATATCCGGACAATAGGCGCTTCGCTCCACCATACCGCGGATGCCGCGAATCTGTCCTTCGATACGGTTGAGCCGATGAATGAGGCTTTTGTATTCTTCCTCGGAACGCTGTTTTGTTTTTTTACAGCAGCAATCTTTGTTTTCCATTTGTCTTACCTCACAGAGCTTATATACCCCCTAGGGGTACCTTGATTGTATACCTGCTATGGGTATGTGTCAATACTTTCCTCCAAGATTCGTCTAAACAGAGCCGCCACGTCTCTTTGGAGCATAGAAAAAGAGCGCGGCACAAAGCCACGCTCTTAAGATACGATATTTTCCGATTAAATATTCGGAATCAAATCCATTTCCTTTGCCACTTCAATGTTGACAGCACCGACAGCAATCTGTGCAATCGCATCGACAAAGCGCTGGATGCTGCTGAGCATCAGCGAGAAGTAATCACAGATGTCCGTGATAATGCGCTCCGGATCGTCCTTCATGTTTACCACGATGTTATGGCGCATATACACCACACCATCCTGCTCAAACAGGCCAAACTGGCCAATCGTGCAGAAATTGTTGATGATAAACAGCGCACGCTTGAGCTCCGGCAGATTGCGGGAAACGGCGTCCGAATCCACCTGCAGCATGGTCGCATGCATTTGGAACAGTGCAGTTTCTTCCCGCGCCATTTTTGCCGGCGGGAACCACATATCCACAATCACGTCCTGCTTGACCTTGCCCAAACGGCTCAGCTCCACACGGGTCATCGGCTGCTGGCCGTTTTCAGCCTCGAAGAATTCCGTGCGGAATCCATTCTGTTTGATGACATCCGCCATGCAGGAGAGAATTTTCTTCTTCAAATCTTCCATCTGTCTCTACCTCTTAGCCTTTTTTGATGCCAATATCCAGACGATAATGTGCCTTGTCAAACGAAATCTTCTTGACATCAGCATACGCCTTCTGAATGGCCTCATCCAGCGTCGGAGCGGTTGCTGTGACGCCGAGCACACGGCCTCCGTTGGTCACAATCTTGCCGTCCTTCTTGGCGGTGCCGGCATGGAAGACAACGGATTCTGTCACGGCATCGAGACCATGAATTTCCTTGCCCTTTTCGTAAGCAAGCGGATAACCGCCGGAAGCCATAACGACGCAGCAAGCAGCATTATCTGCCCACTGGATATCCATTTCATCCAGCTTGCCGTCAATCACTGCGTTCATAATATCAAACAGATCGCTGTCCAGACGGGACAGAACAGCCTGTGTCTCCGGATCACCGAAGCGGGCATTGTACTCGATAACCTTCGGTCCCTTCGGCGTCAGCATCAGACCAAAATACAGCACGCCGCTGAACGGACGGCCTTCTGCTGCCATGGCGTCGACAGTCGGGCGGAAAATCGTCTCCATGCAGGTCTGCGCAATGTCCTCGGTATAGAAGCGGGACGGAGAGAACGCACCCATGCCGCCGGTGTTCGGGCCTTCGTCATGGTCATACGCACGCTTGTGATCCTGCGCAGACGGCATGGTAGACAGGTTCTTGCCGTCTACAAATGCCAAAACCGAAACCTCCGGACCGGTCAGGAATTCCTCAATGACAACGCGCGCGCCGGCGCCGCCGAACTTGCCGTCATCAATCGCATCATGTACAGCTGCGATGGCTTCTTCCTCTGTCATGGCAACCGTAACGCCCTTGCCCAGAGCCAGACCGTCCGCCTTGATGACAATCGGCGCACCATTTTCCTTGATATATGCAATCGCGTCCGCGCTGTTTTCAAATACAGCATAGCCTGCGGTCGGAATGTTGTACTTCTGCATCAAATCCTTGGCAAAGGACTTCGAGCCTTCGATAACTGCCGCATTCTTATGCGGGCCAAATGCACGGATGCCGGCAGCTTCCAGTGCATCTACCATGCCCAGTGCGAGCGGATCATCCGGTGTGACAACAACGAGATCCGGCTTGTTTTCCTTGGAAAACGCAACAACGCCGTCAATATCGGTTGCCTTGATGTCTACGCACATGGCAACATCTGCAATGCCGCCGTTGCCCGGTGCGCACCAAATGGTGTCTACCTTCGGGCTCTTTGCCAGTGTCATGCAGACAGCATGCTCACGTCCGCCGCTGCCGATTACCAGTACTTTCATATTGGAAATCCTCCTTCTATAACTGCCAAAAGTCAGGCACGCCCAACGACGCACCTGACTTTTATTATCTTTTGCTTCTTAGTGATGGAACAGACGAATGCCGGTAAACGACATCACGATACCGTACTTGTTACAGGTATCAATTACATGGTCATCACGAATCGAGCCGCCCGGCTGTGCGATGTATGCCACACCGGACTTCTTTGCGCGCTCTACGTTGTCTCCGAACGGGAAGAATGCATCGGAACCAACCGTCACGCCGGACTGCGTTGCAATCCAAGCCTTCTTTTCCTCGCGGGTCAGTGGCTCCGGCTTGACCTTAAACTTGGTCTGCCATACGCCATCTGCCAATACATCCTCGTACTCATCCGAAATAAAGACATCAATGGCATTGTCGCGATCCGGACGGCGGATGCCGTCTACGAACTGGAGACCCAGAACCTTCGGATGCTGACGCAGCATCCAGTTGTCTGCCTTATTGCCTGCCAGACGGGTGCAGTGAATACGGCTCTGCTGACCAGCGCCGACACCGATGGTCTGACCGTTCTTGACATAGCAAACCGAGTTGGACTGGGTGTACTTCAGCGTAATCAGAGAGACAATCATGTCCAGCTTTGCCTGCTTCGGCAGCTCCTTGTTCTCGGTTACGATATTGGTGAGCATGTTCTCATCAATCTTCAGGTTGTTGTGACCCTGCTCAAACGTAATGCCGAAGATGTTGCGGCGCTCAATCGGAGCCGGCTCATAGGTCGGGTCGATCTGGATGACAGTGTAGCCGCCCTTGCGCTTGGTCTTGAGAATCTCCAGTGCTTCGTCAGAGTAAGACGGTGCAATGATGCCGTCGGATACCTCATACTTCAGGTATGTAGCGGTCTGGGCATCGCACTCATCGGACAGAGCAACCCAGTCGCCGTACGAGCACAGGCGGTCTGCGCCGCGTGCACGGATATATGCGCAGGCAATCGGAGACAGCTCCTCATCCGGCAGCGTGTCGGTGAAGTAAATCTGCTTCTCGACGTCGGACAGCGGATTGCCGATGGCAGCGCCTGCCGGGCTAACGTGCTTAAAGGAAGCAGCAGAAGCCATGCCCGTTGCAGCCTTCAGCTCACGTACCAGCTGCCAGCTGTTGAATGCGTCCATAAAGTTGATGTAACCCGGTCTGCCGTTGAGTACCTTGATCGGCAGTTCGCCTTCCTCCATGTAAATGCGGGACGGCTTCTGGTTCGGGTTGCAGCCATATTTCAGTTCAAGCTCAGTCATTGGAAACTCCTCTCAGCAGTGCTTATTGCGGATGATGCTGGAAGCCTTGCCGGTCTCCAGATCAACAAAGCTCACGTACAGGGAAACCTTGTTTTCTTCGTTCAGGTTATCCCATACCATATCGGCAAAGGTGTTCAGATCGCCTTCGATGCGAACGGTCTCCGGCTCGCCCTCAAAGGACGGCAGCGGATTGCCATCGGTCTTGTAGGTATGGATGAAATGACCCAGACCTGCACGCGGTGCATCGTATTCAAAGAAAAAGCGCTTGTTGCAAGCCGGATCGCCGTCAAAGCTCTTGAGAATCGACAGCTCGTAAGCGCCGTTCGGCTCGACAACGCCGGAAATGCGCGGGGTGTAGTTCGGGCCGTCCGGCTCAAACTGACGGGTGCGCAGCGCTTCAATATAGCTCTTGCCTGCTGCCAGACCGTCACGAACCGTGTCGGTCTGATCGCCGTTTGTGACGATGGTTGCGCCGTTGAATGCGCGAACCGGATGATAAATAATCAGGGACGGGTCCACCATCTTAGACGGATCAAACGCCTCTGTGCGGATGCCGTCCTCGGTCTCAGCGAAAATGCGATTGCGGCTGTTTTCGCTGCGGCCCATGATAAAATATGCAATCACTGCGTTTTTGTCATCTGCGCTGCGGCCCAGAACGATGCCGCGGCCCGGATAGCTGTTTTCGCGCAGCAGTGCGCCAAGATCAAAAATTTCCATGATAAAATCTTCCTTTATACCGTTGCGTGTTATTCAGAAATCGAAACAATCCCGCTGTCGGATACAGACAGCTTGCCCTCGCAGAACAGAGAAACCGCACGCGGGAGCAGGATATGCTCTGCTTGCGCCATGACGCGCTTTTGCAAAATCTCCGGCGTGTCATCCGGCTCAACCGCTACCGCTTTTTGTGCGATAATCGGTCCGCCGTCTGTGATGGCATTGACAAAGTGCACCGTAGCACCGGTTACCTTTACGCCCTTCGCGAGCGCCGCCTCATGAACATGCAGTCCATAGAAGCCATCGCCGCAGAACGACGGAATGAGTGACGGATGTACATTGATGATGCGGTTCTCAAAATTCTTACAGAACTCCTCGTCCAGCACGGTCATAAAACCAGCCAGAACAATCAGTCCAATGTCCTGTTCCTGCAAAAACTGCGCCAATGCGCGGCAGTATTCTGCGCCGGAGGCATAGTCCTTCTTGCGGCGCACCACGCCGGGAACGCCCGCCTGCTTGGCGCGCTCCAGCGCGTATGCCTTGTCATTGGAGGACACAACGACAGAAACTCTGCCGTTGTGAATATCCCCGCGTGCCTGTGCATCGAGAATCGCCTGTAAATTGGTTCCGCCGCCGGAGACCAGAACAGCGATATTTACCATAACTCAACTTCCTTTGCGCCGGTCTTGCACTCGCCGATGATGTAGCCGGTCTCGCCTGCTGCAGCGATTGCTTCCAGTGCCTTGTCTGCCTGCTCCTTCGGAACAGCGACAACCAGACCTGCGCCCATATTAAAGGTGTTGTACATGTCATGCTCCGGAATCTTGCCAACTTCCTGAATCATCTTGAAGATGCCCGGGGTCGGCAGAGCAGCCTTCTCGATGGAAACGCTGATGTTGTCCGGCAGCATACGCGGAATGTTCTCATAGAAACCGCCGCCGGTGATGTGGCTCATTGCCTTGACATCTACAGATGCGATCAGAGACTGAATGGTCTTGACATAGATCTTGGTCGGAGTCAGCAGCTCTTCGCCCAGCGTCTTGCCAAACTCGGAGATGTAGCGCTGTACCGACTTCTCATTGATGCCCAGCGTCTTACGCACCAGAGAATAACCGTTGGAATGAACGCCGGAAGAAGCAACGCCGATGAGAACGTCGCCGGCTGCCAGCTTGGTGCCGTCGATCATCTTATCGCGGTCAATCAAACCAACAGAGAAGCCTGCCATGTCATACTCATCTACCGGATAGAAGCCCGGCATCTCAGCGGTCTCGCCGCCGACCAGTGCGCAGCCTGCCTGACGGCAGCCGTCTGCGATACCCTTTACCAGCTCAGCGATGCGCTCCGGATAGTTCTTGCCGACTGCAATGTAGTCGAGGAAGAACAGCGGCTTTGCGCCGCAGCATGCGATGTCGTTGACACACATAGCGACACAGTCAATACCAACCGTGTCATGCTTGTCCATCAGGAACGCCAGCTTCAGCTTGGTGCCGACGCCATCGGTGCCGGAGACCAGAATCGGGTGCTCCATTCCCTGTACCGGCGGTTCAAACATGCCGCCGAAGCCGCCGATCGAACCGAGTACGCCAGGAATATAAGTGCTTTCGACAAACGGCTTCATCTTTTTGACAGCTTCATAACCTGCAGTAACATCTACACCTGCTGCCTTGTAACTTTCAGAACGACTATTAACCATTTTCACCAATCCCACTTTCAAAAATATTCTTTTCAACGGTGTCCGGAACTTCGATCGGATATTCTCCGCTGAAGCATCCGTTGCAGAAGCCGCACGTTGCGCCCACTGCAATTTTGTTTGTTGCCTCCAGAGACAGATAACCCAGAGAGTCCACGCCGATCAGCTCACGGATTTCCTCTACCGTTCTGCCATACGCAATCAGGTACTCCCGATCCGGTACGTCTGTGCCGAAGAAGCACGGATGCAGGAACGGAGGAGACGAGATGCGCATATGCACTTCCTTTGCGCCGGCATCCTTAAGGATTTTTACCAGACGCGCACAGGTCGTGCCGCGAACGATGGAGTCATCCACGAGGATGACGCGCTTTCCCTCCAGATTGTTCCGGAGAGCATTCAGCTTGATGCGAACAGAGCGCTCGCGCTTGTCCTGACCAGGCTGAATAAAGGTTCGGCCGATATATTTGTTTTTAATCAGGCCTACATCATATGGAATACCTGACGCCTTGGAATAACCAATCGCTGCCGGAATGCCGCTGTCCGGCACACCAACGACAACATCTGCATCCACCGGATATTCCTCTGCCAGATACCGGCCAGCTTCCTGACGGGCAAAGGCAACGGACGCGCCGTCTACGACGGAATCCGGACGGGCAAAATAGATATATTCAAAGACACAGGTCGTATGATCACATTTGATATCGCATTTCATCGAGCGCAGCTCGCCATCTTCGATAACGATCAGCTCGCCCGGCTCAATGTCACGAATAAAGGTTGCACCCAGTGCATCCAACGCACAGGACTCCGATGCAACCACATAGGAATGCATCAGCTTGCCGATGCACAGCGGACGGAATCCGTGCGGATCACGCGCTGCAATCAGCTTGCGCGGAGACATGATGGCAAGGGAATACGCGCCCTCAATCTTGCCCATCGCATGAAGCACTGCCTGCTCAATGCTGCCGCACTTGAGACGCTCGCGCACGATGGTGTATGCCAGCACCTCGGTATCACTGGAAGAACGGAAAATACCGCCGTCCAGCTCGATTTGTCTGCGCAGCTTGCCTGCGTTGACGAGGTTGCCGTTGTGCGTGATGGCAAGGTTGCCCTTGCAGTGAGTAATACATACCGGCTGTGCGTTTTCGCGCGACGGATGACCGGTTGTGGAGTAACGGACATGTCCTACCGCAATGGTGCCCGGCATGCCGTCCAAAATCTTCTGATTGAACACTTCGTTGACCAGTCCAATGTCCTTATGACACTTGATAACACCGTTGTTGTTGACAGCGATGCCGCATGCCTCCTGTCCTCTGTGCTGCAATGCAAACAGAGCGGTGTAGGCATCATGTGCCGGACTGATCTTGCCAATATCTTCTTTGTTGACGTAAACGCCAAACACGCCGCATTCTTCATGCAGCTTTGCCTGTCCGTCAAACGGCGTGCAGGCCACTTTTCTCATTTTATACTTCATAAAATCCTTCATTCAAAAGCCAAGCGATGGATACTTTGTTGTAAATTAACTGCAATGGATGCGTTCCAGCCGATCCAGAATTTCCTGATAGGCATCTATGGTATTGCTCAAATCGCGGCGAAAGCGGTCTTTTCCCAGCTTTCTGCCAGTCTCGGCATCCCACAAGCGGCTGGTATCCGGAGAGATTTCATCCGCCAGCACAATCGAGCCGTCCGGCAGACAGCCAAATTCCAGCTTGCAGTCGATCAGGCGAATTCCCGCCCGAAGCAGCTGCTGCTTTAAGATTTTGTTGATGCGAAACGCCAGCCGGTCTATTTCGTCCAGCATTTCCGGTGTGCACAGCTCCAGCGCAAATACATGAAACCGGTTAATCATCGGATTGCCGAGCAGCGCCGCCTTATAGCGGTATTCCAGCACCGGAGAACGGAGACGTGTGCCCTCCGGCTGTCCAATCAACGTAGACAGCTTGCCGGCAACGACATTGCGAACGATAATCTCCAGCGGAATCATGCGCACCCTTCGGACGACAGTTTCCCGTTCGGACATCTGCCGCACCAGATGCGTCGGAACGCCTTCGCGTTCGAGCATCCGCATGACCGCATTGGAGATATGATTGTTGACCGCACCTTTTTCATCTTTATAGGCAACGATGAGACGCGCCGGATCGTTGGTCGCATATACTTTTTTGGATTTTCCCTCGTACAGCAAATCTTGTTTTTCCATGCGGTCCCTCCTGCCTCAAACAATCGGTGCTTTTTGTTTACTTCGCGAATTGCGCGCGAATCTTCGCGTCCTTTGCCTCAACCTTCTGCGCCATCTCAGCCTTGAATGCGTCCAGCTTGGAAGCCAGCTCCGGCTCACTCAGAGCCAGCATCTGAACAGCGAGGATTGCGGCGTTCTCCGCACCATTTACACCAACAGTGGCAACCGGAATACCGGACGGCATCTGAACAATGGAGAGCAGGCTGTCCAAACCGTCCATGAACGAGGACTTGATCGGAACACCGATAACCGGAAGGGTTGTCTGTGCTGCCAGCACGCCGCCCAGATGCGCTGCCTTGCCGGCTGCCGCGATGATGACGCCATAGCCGTCTGCTGCTGCGTTCTTGGACAGAGCCTCTGCAGCTGCCGGTGTGCGGTGTGCGGATACGATGCGAACATCATACGGCACGCCGAAGGCATCCAGCTTGTTGACGCAGCCTTCCATTACCTTCAGATCGCTGTCAGAACCCATAACAATGCATACTTTTTTCATAATCATGCTCCTTTATGATACTGATCCAAACTGAGATTCGACAAAAACAACAGGACACCGTATTTTGCGTATACGATGTCCTGTTTAATCATTGCTTTATTCTCCAGTGATCCCCAGCCATACAGACGCAGAAAGTCCGCGACGAAAACCCTGCTGTGCGCAGGATGCTCCTCTTGCACTGTGGTTCAGGCTTGCTGCGAACATGTCACCGGCTCCTTTCTGCCCATTATGGAAAAGGGATCGCTATCTCACCTTTATTGTATTACAGACTCCCTGCAAGTTCAATAGGAAGTTTGATTTATGTAAAAATCTTGTTAGAATGACCAACCTTTTTCGAGGAAGTTCGTCATTTTTTTATACTGTTTTCCCCGCCGCACCGACTTGACAGCGCGGATCAATCCGACTCAATCAGATGGATCAGCCGTCTGCAGATTTCATCATTGTATTCGTGCAGGTCGTCTTTTGTCTTTTGCGTCCGCTGCATATGCAGCAGAGCATCCTGAATGTCCTCGGTTCCCTTGAGAGAAATGTTGTATTTTTCCAGTCGCTTCGGGAAGATGAGCGGCAGGCCAAGCGCCTTCGCCTCCCACAGAACCATTCCCTGTCCCTCATAGCGAGACTCCAAATAAAAGGCGTCCATTTTATTGAGATACGGGTACGGATTGGACTGATAGCCCATGAAATGCACGACATGTTCCAGTCCGTTGCGCTTCGCCTGCTCGACAAGCGCCTGATGATCCGGACCGTCACCGAAGATATACACGGCGAGATCCTTGCGCTTTTCACACACTTCCTTGAGCTGATCCAGCATAATATCATAGCCCTTCTGATGATACAGATGACCCATGGATGCAATATTAAACTTATTGGGATCAACGTCAAAATCAATCGGCTTATCGCACTTTTCAAAAATTTCGTGCGTATCAATCAAATTCGGAATGGCCGTCACTTTTGCATTTTTTAATCCGGTTTTGTTTTTGAACGGCTGAATGATGCCGTCAGATACCGCAACAAATTCCGAAAAGCGATGGAACTTGGAGTGAAAAAACGTCCACAGAATGCGGTACTTTTTTTCCTCTCGGTACTTGATTTCCATATCGTTGTGAATCCACATGACGCGCTTTTTCGCCGGAACCGTCAGTGCGCCGAATGCGCAGTCCTGCTGATAATTGCTGAAATCAATCGCCACGTCATACGGTTCGGTTGTGGCAAATTTGAACCGCGGCATCAGCTTCATAATCGCGCCAAACGGAACGATGCGGAAATAATACGGAAACGCCTTGAGGTAATGAATTTGAATATGCGGCCGAATATCCGAAAGATCAAAAAATACATCCCGATCGAACAGATAGACATCCACGTCATACTTGTCCATTGCTTCCAGACTCATCAGGTTGACCAACGATTTCTGTATGCCGCCGACATGCAGATCGCTCTGGAAAATTGCGATTCGCTTTTTCTGCTGTCTCATTGTCTTCTGCCCCTCACTTGCTTGATTGGATTGATGTGTACACGCGCCGTGCAGCAGCTTGCGTGCTTCATGGAGATTTTTGCTTTCTTCGTTGGTCAGCACTTGCGCTGCCTGCTGCCATTTGCTGCGTTCCTGTGCCTGCATACAGCGGTCTATTTGTTTTTGCAGCTGCCGTGCCGTCACCGATTCGATGTGCAGCAGCGCGTCTGCGCATCCGATGGATTTCAAAAATCCATCTACCTTCATATCATATGAGACGCCAACACTCGGCACGCCGTTTTCCACGGCAAAAATCAGCGAATGCAGCCGCATACCGATCATTGCTTTCATGTGCGCCAGCACCGATACGGTTTCACTGATTTCCAACTGCTCCGAAATCAGATAATACGGACAGTTGAGCTTATCAATGACCTTCTTCGCCGCCTGACAATCATTGGGATATTCAATCGGCACGAACACCGGAATCAAGCCATAGGCTTTGTATGCATATTCCAGTGCCTCCGCGATATTTTCTACCGCCTCATCAAAGCCCTTCCACTGCCGCAAACCGAGACCGAGATATTCGCCGTCCGCCGGAATGCCCAAATATTCGAGCAGCTTGTTTCCCTGCTCCTGATCCAATTGGTGAATGCTGATGGTCGGGTCTGCCGTACACAGCATTTTGGGCTTTCTGACACCCATATACCCCAATTCTCTGCGTGAATCTTCGTCGCGCAGCGTTGCCACATCAACGCAGCGGTCAATAATTTTACCCGCAGCCCAGCGGTGAAATTTGCCGTACACCGGTCCGATGCCGCTGCCGTACATCATAACTTTACAGCCGCGCAGCTTTGCCATCAGCAGTGTCATCAAATAATAATACAGCGAACGGCTGGATGTCGCATTCTGAATCAGACTGCCGCCGCCGCTGACAAACAGCTCGGCTTTTCCCACGGCTTGCCAGATTTCTTTAAAATGGAAGGTATGACATGCTGACACGCCAAACCGCCGGCTTGTTTCGGTCGGATTTCTCGAAATCACCCGCATGGGCATGGTTTCGTCCAGCTGCCGCATCTCCTGCATGATGGCACGCAAGATGGCATCATCACCGGCATTTCCCCGACCATATGCACCGCAGATCACAGCGCCTCTGCGTTCTTCCTTTTTGTGCGTATGTTTCATTCGTACTCCTTTGGCAAGATGCCAAACGTATCCAAACAGCTGTTTTTCTCACCCAAACAGCTGACTTGTTTATAATTCTAAAAAATCATAGCACACCGCTCCCAGAATGTCAACGCGGCTTTTCCTCCGCTTGTTTTTCTGCTATACTAAAAGACAGCAAACAGGAGGGATTTTCATGGATTATTTTGATATGCTGACGGAACAGCGCATTGACAGCGAAACTGCGGATTTGGTCGATGCACTGCTGGAACAGGCACTCCCGTCGCTGCAGCCCTGTGATTGTCCGCTGGAAACCGTGCTCAGGCAGCTTGCAGACAAATACCCGCTCACGGTTCTCCCCCGAGAGAGCACGCACTATGCACAAACTGCGCTCGCTGTCATTGAGTCGGATTTTCCGGAAGACGCGGATTATCTTCCGCACGATTGGGAAGATCGGCTGGAACAGGCGCTCGGTTTAACCGGCACGCTGCACATACAATTATTCTGTGCGGAAATCAGAGACGAAGGTGCGGGTCACACTTTATATGAGCAGCAGCGCATCCAGTACGAACAGCGCACTGCCGGTTCCGGACAAGTTTGGCGCCGCATGCCGGTGCGTATCTGCGCGGAAACCAATTCCGGCTACTGCCTCGTGACCGGTTCGGAATCGCTGCGCGATGAAATTCTTGCCATGCGCGGCGTTTCTCAGGATGACATCGCACACAGAACGCCTGCGCTCATCGCATACCTTCGCGCACGGCACGACCTGCGGCATAATTCGGAAGCAAGATAAAAAACAGCGGAGCGCTTGGCACTCCGCTGTTTGTGTTATGCTACAAATTATTCGTCGTCGTCGATGTCCAGATAGTCTTCCAGCTCATGGAACAGCTTCTTTACCTGATTCGGCTCAATGTCGTCCTCAATAACCAGCTTGAGCGGCTCGTTCAGGCTGAGCAGGAACATACCCAGCAGGGACTTGGCGTCTACCATACCGGACTTGCCATGAATCCATACGTCAAACGGGAACTGGGTAACAATCTTGTTAATCTTCTGAATGTCTTCGGTATTCTTTACGCGAATTGCCTTGGTCATAGTGAAAACCTCCTGAGAATCTTACATTTTTTGCGTGCTCATACGGGTGACAGCACCGCAAATCCATTTTCCAATAGCCTTATTATAGCATACCGCCGGTTCTTTTGAAAGATGAATTTCTCGGTTCCGGCACGCCACAGCAAAATTTCCACAAATTGCCCAATTTTTCACTGCAACTTTTGTTGCATTCTGCATCAGCGAACGAAATTGGTCATGGTGCGCGCACCGGTCTCCGGCGCGTCTACGGTTCCCTTGCCGTGCTCAATCAGCTGAACCAGCCACGCGATATTTCTGCCCAGCTTGCGCATAACTTCTACGCCCTCGGTGTCCTGACAGACCTCGCCCTTCTCCAGGCCATGTGCTACCTGCCAATAATCCGAAGTTGCCATAACCATTTCCATCGTATTCATATACGCATTGAGCTGCTGATAGGTCTCCAGACCGCCGGAACGGCGCAGCGTGACAACTGCCGCACCAACCTTATGATGCAGCTTCGGACCTGCCGCCAAAAAAGCGCGGTCGAGGAAGCACTTCATGCCGCCCGCGATGCCGCCGTAATAAACCGGAGACGCCAAAATAATGCCGTCAGCCTCTACCATCTTGTCAATCCAACCGTTTACCTCATCGGTCTGGATGCAATGACCATCACCGCGCTCCAAGCACTGATAGCAAGCCGTACACGGCTTCGCACGCGTGCCTACCTGAATGATCTCCAACTCAATGCCCTGCTTGCTGAGCTCCTCGCCGATGAGATTCAGACAAATCTCCGTATTGCCGCCTTTGCGCGGACTGCCGTTGAATGCAACTACTTTCATCTTCGTTTCCTCCTAATTTTTCTACGTCTTTTTTTATGTGTATGCGCGGTTTCCCCGTCAATGGCTTTGACGTACCACGGCTTTTGTTTACAAACAAAATCTTTGTGTTTGCACTTCATCAAAATCAAATTGAGTTCAAAACCCAAAATCAAGACGATACCGGTCAAATACAGCCACAGCATCAAAATCATAATGGCACTGATCGAACCATACAACGCATCGTACTGACTGATGTTCGTGATATAAAAGGTAAAAATGACTGTGCAGATAATCCACGCCACCAACGTGAACAACGCGCCCGGCAACGCATCTCTGAGCTTCATGATGCAGTTCGGGCACAAATAACACAGAATCAAGATAAACAGGAACATGAGGCCGATGGCAATGAGAAATCGCCCCCATCCCCAAAGCCATGCCAGCTGTTCCGGCAGGCTGATGCTGAGATATTTAAGCACCAGCAGGCGAATCGAACGACCAAAAATCCACAGAATAAAGGTAAAAACAATCGCAAAAATCAAACCTGCCGCTGTCAAAACCTCAAAAATCAACTGACCGATGCCGCCGCGCCGATTCGGTATCTTATAAATCCGATTCACCGTATGCATGAGCGAACTCATCGTGCGGCTCATAAAATAAATGCCTAAAATCGTGAACACAAAAATCCGACTGATAAAGGTAAATGGCGACATCGAACCGATATACCGTGTGATAATTGGGGAAATCACGCGCTGAATATCACCCGGAAGCAAACTCAAAATATTTAATATCGTCACCTGTGAAATTTTCATAGCCGACATCAGCGTGCTGATAACCAGCAGCAACGGAAAGATGGAGAACAGCAGATAATACGACAGCTCCGCCGACGCCTTCGGAATGCTGTCCGTAAAATAACTGCGCACCATCGCGCCGGAAATTTGCTTGATTTGTTTTTTCCGCACAGATTCAGACTTTCTATTTGTTGACAGAAGTGTCCCTCCTCTCTCGCTCTTTTCAAGCCCCTGTTACAAAGCATGCGATATAGTATACCACACTTTTCCTTGTGAAAAAAGCGATTTACTCGGTTTCTTCTGCGGAGAACACCAGAATAACAAATGACAGCGTGACATCCAGCTCTTTGAGTGCCTGCAGACGCGCCAGCCCGATTTTTGGCGTGCGGTGCGAATACGGTGTCATCGCAAACAAGGTCTGAATATCCTCCGGACATTCCAAATGCACGCGATACGTAAACTTCTGTCTGCCAATACGGCGGAATCCGCGCAGCTGATATTTTTCCTCGCGGTTCTGATACGGCTTGTCATAATCTGCACATTTCAGCTCCCATAGATGATCCTCTCCCGGCACGGCGCACACCACTACGCCATCCGGCTTGAGCACGCGCAAAAATTCGTCTTCTGGTGTCGGTGCAAACAGCGAACAAATGATATCCGCGCAGTGATCCGCCAGCGGCATATGAAACGCACTGCCGGTAACATACTGGGTGTGCGGATCTCGCTTCGCCGCGTACTGTGTGGCAGATTTGGAAATATCCACGCCGATGCTCTCCTTGAGCTTTCCGTTTTCGTGCAGCACAGCAGCCATCTGCCGTGTGTAATAGCCTTCGCCGCATCCGGCATCAACAAAATTGATGTCTGCTTTGTCTTTGGTCAGATTTTTCATCTGCTGGCACATCGCCATTGCCAATCCTTCATAATATCCCTGATCCAAAAAGCGGCGGCGCGCTTCAACCATCTCTTTGCTGTCTCCGGTATGATCTCCGGGCTTATTGGTTTGCAGGAGATTGCAATAGCCGGCCCTTGCGATATCATAGCTGTGCCCCGATTCACAGCAAAACGTCTTGTCCTTTCGCACCAGCGGTGCACCACAATGCGGGCAAATCAGCATAGTCCTCCCCATCCTTTCTTCTCTATATCCAAGCATTTCATTTTCGTCTTGTATCTTGTTTTTATTATACCATACAGAAAGTATGGTTTCAATTGCGCCGTATACCTGCTGCAAATACAAAAGCTGCATATGCCACCGTTTTGGCGCACACACAGCTTTTCTATTCAAAACAGCCCCAGCAGAACCGGAACCGCCAGAAGCCGCCATGCCAGCGACAGCAGCAACAGCAGCGCGCACAGCAGGCACAATCCGCCATATTGTTTCCATGCGCGGAAATACCGGCTCTGCTGCGTCCCGATTTCCAATGCCGCTGTGCCGACAAGCAGCATGGCGGGCAGCCAAAACACGGCGGAAACGCCGATGGAAACAAACGCAATATATATGCCCCACAGCCCCGACTGTGCAAGCGCCGCGGCCGCCGCAAAGGACAGCAAAAAGCCGCGCACAGCTGTGAGCAGTGCAATCCACAGCGCCCGTCCCGGAACGGCGCCGAGAACTCCCGCCGCTGCAATCCAGCCAAAAGTTCCCGCTGCACCCGCGCACACGGTGCGGACAGACGGCATGCGTCCGGCAGCATTGCTTGCTACGAGTTTTGCCAACTCCTGCACATAGCTTCCATTCGCCTGCGGAATATACATACCGGTAAGCCCGCCCGCGAACACCCCGCACAACAGCGCTGCAATTAAAAATGTAAATGCCGGTGACTGCCGCAGCCGCCGGACAAGCAAAAAGCCAAGAATATCCCGTTTCATAGCCGTCCCCTTTCCGGTTCCCTGCTAGTAAGATATTCTTGGCTTATGTATGTTATGCTTCTATTATGTAAGCTGCTCGGTCTCAACTTCACCGATGGTTCGGAACATGTCCTCTACCGCAGACTTCATGTGGTTCGGAAAGCGCGGAGAATAGGTCAGATGGCTGATATGCGTTCCATCTTCTGTATCTTCGCTCTCCACTGTGACAACGTTGGTTGCCTTTGCCACGCGGTCCTGAATATAGGCACAGTCCCGCCCTGGGATTGTCGATACCAAGATACGGCCGCGGGTCGTTCCGCAGACCGAGGACAACAATGTCGAAAACTCCCGTTTTTCACCGGACAGGATCATAATTTCCGAGCGGAGCATGGATGCCGAGACATCCGGAATGCAGTTTACGCCCAAGCCGACGAAATAATTGCGGCGGCGCTCATCCTGTTCTGCAATATAAATACGGCTGCCGTCTACGACATGATCCCGTAAAATTCCTTTCAGAAGGCGATCGGAGAGCTCGCTGCTGCCGATCATACCAAGTCCAATACTATGCGGCATAAAAATCACCTCATTTTTTCATTCTTCCATTCGCAAGATAAGGGGAAAACAGCGAACTGGAGATAGATCCCTGTGAGCAGAATCTATTATTTATAACATCATTATAAAGCGATTCCGTTAAATTTCAACAGCATTTTTGCAAAGCCTTCATTTTTTTGTCGTGTTGACGGATTATTCTTCCATCATCTGTGCGGCTTTGAGGTAGATTGCACACTCCAAACGCTTTTTCTGCAACTCACAACCCATTTCATACGGCGTTTCAATGTCACCGTTCATGTTGAAGTTCGCTGCTGCACAGCCGCCGGAACAATAGAACTTTGCCCAGCAGTCCTTGCACTTCGGTCTGGTACATACATTCAGACCGGAGAAGTGATTGGAGATATCCATATCAAACTTGCCGTTGTCCAGTGTGCCGAGCAAGAATTCCGGATGACCGACAAACTGATGGCACGGATAAATCTCTCCGTCCGGTGTCACGGCAACGTACTCATAACCGGCACCGCAGCCGCGCAGGCGCTTGATGACACACGGGCCCTGCTGCAGATCTACCATGAAGTGGAAGAAATTGAAGCTTTTGCCTTCCTTGCGGCGCTGCTGCATGATGTCAACCAGCTTTTCGTACTCCTCGCCGATGCGCGGCAGATCCTTCTCGCTGATGTCGTATCCGGTTCCCGGCTCACTGGTTACCGGCTCCACCGACAGCTGGTCAAAGCCTTCGTCCGCGATGGCCAACACGTCATTGGTAAAGTCCAGATTTTTGCTGGTAAATGTGCCGCGGACATAATAATCCTTGTCCTTGCTGCGCTGAGAAACCAGCTTCTTGAACTTTGGAACAATGACATCATAGCTGCCGCAGCCGCCTGCGGTCGGGCGCATCTCATCGTTGATGCACTTTCTGCCGTCCAAAGACAGCACGCAGTTGTCCATGTTCTCGTTGATATAATCAATCTTTTCGTCATCCAGCATCAGGCCGTTGGTCGTGATGGTGAAGCGGAACTTCTTGTTCTTTTCTTCTTCCAGAGAACGCGCATATGCCACCGTCTTTTTCACGGTATCCCAAGCCATGAGCGGCTCACCGCCGAAAAAGTCTACCTCGATATTTCGGCGTCCGCGGGACTTCTCAATGACAAAGTCAATCGCCTTCTTTGCCACATCAAAGTCCATGGTCATGCGCTTGCCCATGCCAAAATCGCCGGTCTCTGCAAAGCAGTACTTACAGCGCAGATTGCAGTCATGCGACACATGCAGACACAGCGCCTTGATCGGTGCACCGGTCGGAATCGCTGCCGCAATGTTGATATACTCATCATCCGCAAACAGATAACCGCTCTGCTCCAGCTCATACAGCTCGTGATACGCTTCCTGCAGCTGCTCCTCGGTAAATCGGTCGGACAGACTGCGCAAAATATCCTCCGGACATGTTTCCGTCATGCCCGGCGCAACAACAGCAGACAGCGCATATGCCGCATCATCCACCACGTGAACCGATCCACTGTTAATATCCATCAGGATATTGACACCCTTCATGGAAAAACGATGTATCATAATCAAATAACTCCTATGAAAAAATTTCGGGACTGACGTGTGTCAGTCCCGAGCCTGTGTATTCTGTCAAATCCGACTTACTTCTCGTGCTCGCACTTCTGGTTTGCAACGGTGCAGGAAGTCTTGCATGCAGACTGGCAGGAGGTCTGGCATTCGCCACAGCCGCCCTTTGCAGCAGTCTCCTTAAATGTGCAGGTGTTCAGAGTCTTAATGTGAGACATAATCAATTGCTCCTTTCATGTTTAAAATATTAGACGCAGTTATCTGCGCCGTTTTTTCGTTTTTGCAGCCGCTCCCAGAATTGCTCCTGTCAGCGCACTTGCGATGGCAGTTCCGGAAAGTATTCCGGCTGCCGCAGCCTGAACTGCTGCATCGCGCAGCGTCAGACTCAGAAGAAACAGACAGCCCAGCAGCGAAAGCCCTGTCAGAAATCCCAGCACAAACCGGTTTGCGGGCGCACGCCGCGCGCTCCAGCCTGCAGTGAGCATCGTCCCCGCGGCAAACGGGAGACAAACCGCCAGCGGCTTCATCTGCAGCCCTATGGTTCCGGCCGACAGCAGGCACGCGCCCGCCAGCAGTCCGCCAAAGGTCATCAGCAATCCAAGCAGCACAGGTGCCGCCCAGAAAACCGCGTTGTCTGTCGATTCTGTATGTTTCATGTATGTTCCTCCTCGCGCAGCTGTTTGCACTATGCTACGCGGAGAGAGCATCCATCATGCATACTTACGCCTTCTGCTCCTCCTGTTCGGTGGTAACGGCACGAATCGCCCACTTCTTGAAGCGCATACGAGTGCCACCGCTGGTTTCCAGTACCAGCTCATCTTCGTCGATCTTTACGACCTTACCGACGATACCGCCAATGGTGCAGATATGATCGCCGACTACCAGGCTGTCACGCATGGCCTTATCCTTCTTCTCCTGTTTCTTCTGCGGACGAATCAGCAGGAAATAGAACAGGACAATCAGCAGGACAATCGGAAGCACAGATGCATACGCACTTGCACTCGGCATTGCTGTATCCAGTAAAAAGTTCATAGGATTACACCTCCCATCGAAATACAATACTACAATTATACCCAATCGAAAGAGAAAATACAAGCATTTTTCCCTTATTCCCATAAGATTTGTTTACAGCCAGCCTGGAATGCTGGTATAATAAAAGTGAAACCTAAGGAACAGGAGGTCTTTTCCTATGAAAGTAACAAGTACGGGTATCGTAAACGGCTACTGGGAGGATCGCTTCGGCAAGTTCGGCACGGAGCTTTCCGCAGAGGGCACGCCGCTGCGTTCGATTCCATTCAAAATCGAGGACGCGCCGGAAGGCACGGTCAGCTTTGCTGTCGTTCTGGACGATGTGGATGCCATTCCGGTATGCGGCTTTACATGGATTCACTGGGCACTGTGCGATCTGACCGTCACCGAACTGCCGGAAGACGCCAGCCGGCACGATCCCTCTTTGATTCAGGGCTGCACCAGCTTCCACAGCGTGGCATCCGACGAGTCCATCGAAGAAGCATCGCGCTACGGCGGCATGGCGCCTCCGGACAAGGATCATCAGTACGATCTGTCCGTCTACGCGCTGGACTGCAAGTTGAATCTGAAGCCGGGCTTCTATCTCAACGAACTGATCCACGGTCTGCGCGGCCATGTGCTGTCGCACACCCGCCTGTCCGCCATGTATCGCGCCAAGTAAACCGTTTTGATTGTTCAGCAGGAACTGCCCGCGCAGTTCCTGCTTTTTTTATTCCTCAATCGTGGTTTCAAACGTCAGCGTTTCGCTGCTCTTTGGTGCGAGCTTACGCACGCCGACCTTATTTCCCAACGCATGATCCAAATAATTTGCATCCGGCAGCGTGCTCCACGGCTCGATGCAAACGTAGTTTGTGTCAGATCCGGTATATTTGCTCCAAATGCCCAAATATGGGAAATCAGCAAATTTCATAGAAATGACATGGTTTGATTTTTTGCTGCGAATGCTGACCTTGCGCCGAACGCAGTCATCCAAAATCAGCGCATCCAGCTCAAACAGCCCGCTGGACAAAAACAGCTTGCCGTCCTGCAGCGGCACCGTGCGCTTATCCTTGGTAATCATGAGGTTTTTATCATTGATGAGCGGATAAATCGCATCGCCGGAGCCAAAATCCACGTAGTAATCTTCCATGGTTTCATTTGGCTCTAACGCAACGTTATATGCATCGTGTCCGCCGACTTCATAGTACATCTCGGTATCGCCATGATTGGCCGTGATGTGCTGTTTTTGCAGCGTATTTCCCTCCAGCACATATCGAACGGTAAACGCAAAATCAAATGGATACATCGGTTTGGTATATTCATTTGGCATCAGCGTAAATGCCAGCGTGGTATCTGTCTGCTCAGTGCAGGCAAATTCCAAGTCTCTGCCAAAGCCGTGCTGGGTGATGTGATATTCTTTTCCGCCGACTGTGTACGTTTTGTCTTTGAGACGGCCGACAATCGGAAACAGCACCGGCGCGTGCCGCGCCCAAACATGCGGGTCTGCCTGCCAGACATATTCTATGCCGGTCTTTTTCGAACGCATCGAGCACAGCTCGGCGCCCTTGCTGTCGATGCTGACGGAAAATTTTTCATTCTCAATCGTGTACGTCATAGTTTCTCCTTTTCCACAAAAAATGCCCATTTTCCTAGGTTCAGTTTAACATTTTTGCGCATATTCGTCAACCGATGCCCAGGTGTCTTTGTGAACCGCTGTGAAAAAAATGATTGACAAGCCAGTTTCTCTGTCGTATAATGCTCACGAAAAGACAATTGAAAACTTTGTTCGAACTGGGGACCCGCGCGAAGCGGTTGAGAGTGGAGATATTGCCTCCTTACTCATTGAACCTGTCCGGTTAGTACCGACGTAGGGAGTTTCGAGGTTATTTACTAGTTTTGAACAAGATCAGCACCTGTAAGACCACGACTTCCAAAGTCGATGGTCTTTTTTCATGTCTATCTTGCAGCAAAAGGAGGAATAACCCCATGAAAGTAAACGGCAACACGGTTTCTGCGACCGAGGGTATGACAGTTCGCACCCTTCTGGAACAAGAGGGCTACCCGCTCACCCGTATTGCGGTTGAAGTAAACGGCGCCATTGTCCCGAAAGCACAGTACGACACCTTTGCACTGCACGACGCAGACGCAGTGGAAATCGTATGCTTTGTAGGAGGCGGCTGATATGCTTCACATCATTTGCAACGGAAAGCCGGTACAATTGCCCGACGGCATCGGTCTGCAGGACGCAGCAAACCAGCTGCAGCCGACCGCCTCCGTCACCATTCGCAATGGATTTCAGACCAGTGAAAACTGTATCTTAGCGGACGGTGACAGCATCACCCTGATTGAAAAGGGCGTACTGCCGCCGCGCGATGTACTGGAACACATGATGGCGGCGCGGCATTCGCCAAAAGTGCACGAAACCGTGCGCCGCGCCCGCGTCGGCATCGCCGGTCTCGGCGGACTTGGCTCCAATATCGCCGCTATGCTCGCGCGTACCGGTGTCGGTCAGCTCGTGCTCGCAGATTTCGACATTGTCGAGCCGAGCAATCTCAACCGGCAAAATTATTTTGTCTCCCATCTTGGTCAGTACAAAACCGAGGCGACCGCCTCTCTGATTCATCAGATCAATCCGTTCATCTCGGTAGAAACACATAATGTCCGCATCACGGCGGAAAACGCGATGGATCTGTTTGCAGACTGTGATGTGGTATGCGAAGCGTTTGACAATCCGGTTTGCAAGGCGGAACTGGTTTCCACCTTGCTCAGCGAGTCTGAAACCATTCGCATTGTATCCGGCTCCGGCATGGCGGGCTACGGCTCGTCCAACACCATCGTCACCCGCAAGCGCATGTCTCGCTTATATGTCTGCGGCGATGGCGAAACTGCCGCCGCAAACGGCATCGGTCTGATGTCCCCGCGCGTCACCGTCTGCGCCGGACATGAGGCAAATATGGTTCTTCGTCTGCTGCTCGGCATTGAAGAACCGTAAACCCATTGATTTTTTATATTTTTCATTAAAACAAAGGAGAACTTTTTATCATGGCTGATACATTTACCCTTGGCGGACACGAATTTACTTCCCGCTTTATTCTCGGTTCCGGCAAATACTCTCTGGATCTCATCAAGGCAGCTGTAGAATACGCCGGTGCGCAGATTGTCACGCTGGCACTGCGCCGTGCAACGCTCGGCAGCATTGACAACATTCTGGATTACATTCCGGAAGGCGTCACCCTTCTGCCGAACACCTCCGGCGCCCGCAATGCAGAAGAAGCTGTCCGCATTGCTCGTCTGGCTCGCGAAGTCGGCTGCGGCAATTTTATTAAAATTGAATGTATTCACGAGTCCAAGTATCTGCTGCCGGACAACTATGAGACCATCAAGGCAACCGAAATTTTGGCAAAGGAAGGCTTTGTCGTTCTGCCGTACATGTATCCGGATCTCAATGCAGCACGTGATCTCGTCAATGCCGGAGCCGCTGCTGTTATGCCGCTCGGCGCACCGATTGGCACCAACAAGGGTCTTGTCACCAAGGAATTCATTCAAATTCTCGTAGACGAGATTGATCTGCCGATTATTGTAGACGCAGGCATCGGCAAGCCGAGTCAGGCATGTGAGGCAATGGAAATGGGCTGCGCCGCTGTCATGTCCAACACCGCCATTGCAACGGCAGGTGATATTCCGGCAATGGCTGGCGCATTCAAGCAGGCCATTGAGGCAGGCCGCACCGCTTATCTGTCCGGCATGGGCCGCATTCTGGAAAAGGCATCTGCTTCTTCCCCGCTGACCGGTTTTCTGGCAGACTAAGGAGGAACAGACATGAGCGAAGTTATCAACGCAAAATATATCACCCGTGAGACCAATCACATGGAATATCAGCCGGGCATGGAAATTGTGCCGGGCAACATCATGGAGCAGGTGCTCGAAGCGCGCGAAGGCTATGATGAAACCAAATATACCGCTGCCGATGTCATCCGCGCCCTGTCCAAGGACGTGCTGACACCGGAGGATTTTGCCGCACTGCTCTCTCCGGCAGCTCAGCCATATGTCGAACTGATGGCAAAGCGTGCACAGCAGGAGACCCGCAAGCATTTTGGCAATTCCATCATGATGTTTACACCGTGCTACATTGCCAATTACTGCGAAAACTACTGCATTTACTGCGGCTTTAACTGCCACAACAAGATTCGCCGCGGCAAGCTGAACATGGAAGAAGTCGACAAGGAAATGGCTGCTATCGCTGCATCCGGTCTGAAAGAAATTCTGATTCTGACCGGCGAGAGCCGCACCATGTCTCCGGTTGAATACATCGGCGAAGCATGTAAGATTGCCCGCAAATATTTCACGGTCATCGGCGTAGAAATTTATCCGCTCAACTCGGACGAGTATCGCCATCTGCACGAATGCGGCGTCGATTACGTCACGGTATTCCAAGAAACATATAATCCGGATAAGTACGAAACGCTGCATCTGGGCGGCCACAAGCGCATTTTCCCGTATCGTGTCAACGCACAGGAACGCGCGCTGATGGGCGGCATGCGCGGCGTCGGTTTTGCCGCACTGCTCGGTCTGGACGATTTCCGCAAGGATGCATTTGCAACCGGTATGCACGCATACCTGATTCAGAAAAAGTATCCGCACGCAGAAATTGCCTTCTCCTGCCCGCGTCTGCGTCCAATTATCAACAATGATAAAATCAATCCAAAAGATGTTCACGAGACACAACTGACGCAAATTATCTGTGCATATCGTCTGTTTATGCCGTTTGCCAGCATTACGATTTCCACCCGTGAACGCGCCGGTTATCGAAATGGCATCATCAACATTGCCGCAACCAAGATTTCCGCCGGTGTTTCCACCGGTATCGGCGACCACATCGAAGATGAGGATTCCAAGGGTGATCCGCAGTTCATCATCTCTGACGACAGAGATGTCCATGCCGTGCGTCAGGCAATCATCGACGAGGGCTTACAGCCGGTATTCTCTGACTACATTTACGCAGGCTGATGGTAATTTGTGTGACGCACCGGCTGCTGTGTCCGGATGATTTTTTGGAGCGATTGGATCGCATTGCCGCACAGCATCCCTATGCCATTGTGCTTCGTGAAAAGGATTTATCAGAGAGTGAATACGAAGCCTTAGCACGCGATTGCCTGCGCATTTGTCAAAAGCATGCTGTTCCCCTCAATTTGAATTCTCAAATTGCTGTGGCACGGCGCATCGGCTGTGATGGCATTCATCTGCCGTTTCATCTGCTTCTGCAGCACAAAAACGAGTTGGATGATTTTTCCCGCGTAGGTGTCTCCCTGCATTCTCCGGAAGAAGCGGCGCAGCTCGCAGATACTCCGGCGACGTATGTGCAGGCAGGGCACGTGTTTCCGACCGACTGTAAGGCAGGCGTTCCGCCGCGCGGTTTGTCATTCTTGCGTGCGGTCTGTCAGGCGACTGATTTGCCGGTATTTGGTATCGGCGGCATCAACGCCGAGCGTTATCCTGCTGTCCTGCAAACAGGCGCGGCAGGTGCCTGCATTATGTCCGGTCTTATGACCTGCAGCGATGTTGCACAAACTATGCAGCCTATGTTATAATTGTTTTGCGCAAAGAGGCGTATCCAAACCAAGGTAGGATACGTCTCTTTTTTTGTTTCATATGCTTGCAATTCTCTCCCTCTGCCGTATACTTATAGATAGAAGATTTTGTGTATAGGGAGACTGCCATGAAATTACTGATTATTACAGCACCGCTTGGCAACGGACACAATGCCGTTGCCGGAGCAATCTCCGATTGCTTTACTGCATTATATCCCGACGCTTCGTGTGAGATTTTGGACATGTATGAATATATCAGCCCGCATTTGAAAAAGGCAACGGCGAGCGGATATTTTTTGTCTATGAAAACGCTGTCGCATTTTCATGACATGGCGTCTACTGTCTACACGCGGCAGGATGAAAAGGATTTTAACGAATACACGCCCTCTCGGCTGGCAGATGCGTTTCTTGCCTCCCGTCTGCGCCGCGCCATTGACGAGTACGCACCGGATTGCATCGTATGCACAATGGTTTATGCCGCACAGGCTGTGGATTTGCTCAAGGGACACGGTGCGATTGCTTGTCCCTGCTACGGCATCATTACGGATTTCACCGTACAAAACTACTGGGAGGATGTCGAATATTTTGAATACATTGTTGCGCCGAGCGAATATTTACAGCCGCAGTTTACACGGCGCGGCATAGATTTTTCTCGCGTTTTGCCGTTTGGCATTCCGATTCGCAAGCAATTTCAAATCAAGCATGACAAATTAGAAATGCGCAAAAAATTTAATCTGGATGAAACGCTGCCAACCATTTTAATTATGAGCGGCGGCATGGGATTTGGCGATGTGCCGGAATACATTGCATCCATTGAACAACTGCCGTTCCCTGTACAAATTCTTGTCATCTGCGGCAAAAATGAAAAGCTTTTTGAAAAAGTGTGTGCGATGCAAACACGCAATCCCATCAAAGTGTTTGAATATGTCAACAATGTTGATGAAATCATGGACGCTGCAGATTGTCTGCTCAGCAAACCAGGCGGAATCACGACCAGCGAATCTCTGGCAAAGGGCTTACCGATGTTAATGATTCATCCGCTTCCTGGCGTTGAAGACCGCAATGTGGAATTTCTGCAAGCCAACGGCGCAGCAATTTACATCACCAAAACATGGCAGATTTCTGACGCCATCCATTTGCTGTTTCAATGCCCAGGGCGCATGGATCGCTTAAAGGCGAGCATAGAGACCATCGCAAAGCCGCATGCAGCACAGGATTTGTGCCAGCATATCGCGCATACAATAACAAATACGGAGGAACACATATGAGTACAAATTATGCATTTATCGGTGCCGGAAACATGGCGAAAGCCATGATCGGCGGCATTCTTTCGTCTGGCCTTGCTGCACCGGACTGCGTCACCGCAAGCAATCCTTCTGCCCCCAAGCTGGACGCACTGAAAGAAGAATTTGGCATCCGCACCATGCAGCAGGGCAATGCGAAAGCGGCTGCACAAGCGGACGTTTTGGTGCTCTCCGTCAAGCCATATTTGTATGAGACGGTGATTGCGGAAATCCGCGATGTCGTAAAACCGGAAACCATTGTTGTCATGATTGCGGCAGGGCAAACGCTGTCTGCCAATGAAACGCGATTCGGCAAGCCGGTAAAGTTGGTTCGTGTGATGCCCAATACCCCAGCACTTGTCGGCGAGGCAATGTCTGCCGTTTGTTTCAATGCCAATATCACGCCTGAAGATCGAACCATCGTGATGGCCATGCTCAACAGTTTTGGCAAAGCAGAGGAAGTTCCGGAAAAATTGATGGATGCTGTAACCGGCGTCAGCGGCTCCTCTCCGGCGTATGTATACATGTTTATCGAAGCTATGGCTGATGCGGCTGTTCTGCACGGAATGCCGCGCAAACAGGCGTATACATTTGCCGCACAGTCGGTGCTCGGCTCTGCAAAAATGGTATTGGAAACTGGTATGCACCCAGGCGAACTCAAAGACAACGTCTGCTCTCCTGGCGGAACGACCATTGAAGCAGTCGCTTCTCTGGAGGCCAGCGGCTTACGATCCGCTGTTATAGATGCAATTGATACCTGCGTAAAAAAATCGCAGGAAATGAGTAAATAAAGCAAAACGGCACGATATTCTGAAAATCAGAACATCGTGCCATTCTTTTATTTCTGTACCAATGTATGTAAAAACGCGATCGTCTTGTCATCGCAATTGGTTTTGACCAGAATGACGCCTTGCATTTTGCTCAGCATCAGGTAAAAATTGGTGTCTGTCTCTGCAACTCGGTACAACTTGTCATACGCAATCTGTGTGTTTCCCTGCTTTCGCACCTGCTCCATATGATCTGGGTACAATCGATATATCTGCACCGCACCATCTTGCTGCTTGTGAATCATCTGATAGGTGCGCTGAGCAGAAATGGTATGAACCAAGGAAAAGACAGGAAAGATAAGCACTGCAAGAATCAATTCTCCAATCGTGCGGATCATATCACCGTTCTTCCAACTGAATACGGCAAGCACAATACATAACGCAATCAGTATGATCTTGGCAATGGTAAAAATCCGATTCATACCGGTCAAATTTTTATGCATCCATTTGTCAAAACGTTTGTATTCTTCCAGCGTCAATTCTGTCCGCGTTTCAAAATAAGTTTGTGTATCTAACATAATTTGTCACTCCTTTATGAAAAACAAAAAACCGGAATTCATAAAGAATTCCGGCATATTTGTGTAGGCATCGACCTATCTTCCCGGGCCGTCACCAGCCAAGTATTTTCAGCGTAAATGAGCTTAACTACCGTGTTCGGAATGGGAACGGG